>Ga0116116_1000003_pt1:0-420000 | contig 432463 bp, 411 predicted proteins | sample June2015DPH_10_1_FD_89722 | JGI IMG/M metagenome (GOLD analysis project Ga0116116, IMG submission 89722) | Peatland microbial communities from SPRUCE experiment site at the Marcell Experimental Forest, Minnesota, USA - June2015DPH_10_150 | ecosystem: Environmental > Terrestrial > Soil... | reverse complement strand
TACCCCCTCTTATCGTATAATTTGTTCGCATTATACAATACATAACACAAAATACGATACGTGGCGATATTACAATATCTACGATTTTCCAGATAGTCACCGGCACTATTCTAGCAATAGCAGGTATATTGACCTATTTTATTCAAAGATCACGTTATTTAAAAGAAATCGAACCAGATTTAGATTTAATATGGCCAGAGAAAATTCGCATCGGAGATCTAAAACCAAGTCTTAAGGATTTTGGCCATTTTTATATCGATATCTGTATATTAAATCGATCGACAAATCACGCTTATGATCTGTCACATACAGTTGATCTCACAATAATTCCGCAACGGAATAGGTCAGACGCTATTGAATCTAAACATATTGAACTTATTCACGTTTCGCCAAAGGTATTGTTAGCTGGACGCAGTGATATAGTACCTATATATATAGGCGTAAACAGTTTTAAATATGACCGGTCTTTCAAGAATCATTTCTTTAACCGGCTACAATCATTACCTGCTGACCTTCGCATTGAAAACGCAGGTTTTATGGCAACGATAACATTTGAATATTTTACGAAACGCGATGCTGTCCTAGTATTATTAAATCCGTTCGGAGGTAATAGAATTAAATATCATCGCTCGATTTATAGTCGCTGGGGATTTTGTCCTGATACTAGCGCTTCTCCACCGTATACCTCAAGGAAGTGGACAATCCCAAATTTAAATTTAGATGATTAAGGGTACCTTAATAAGAAATCCGAACACTATATTCATGTACTTCTGCGTTAACGTATTACCTCAAGCCATTCATCGGGCTAAATCTCTTATGTGCCTCAACCGCATCATAACATCCTACCGCCTGACAGTACCTGTTAGTCATCATCAACGTGGTATGCCCTAACAACCTTTGAAGCATCAAGCTATCTCCACCATTCTTCAACCATAGGGTAGTAAAGGTCATGGCGAAGCAGGCTACCTCCTGGCTGCATGTCAGGCATTTGTTGAGACCCCAATTAGAATTCAAGCAAACGGGATTTTATCTTATTACCTCATAGAAAATGTTACCAGCTGCTGGATAAAAAGTAGCGAAAAGGAACTGCCAGTTAATTCTCTTGGGGAAAGAAAAGCCGATGGCTTTTGCATCGGCTTTTCTTACCAGAATAATGTGGCCTAAAAGTCTAGGCTAAAAGCTTTGGAACATCCCTCAGAATGGCTTCCGTTTCCCTGACAATTTCCTGCACCATATCGTTGACTTTGGGCATATCTTTAATTCGCTGAGCCGCTTCACCGGCAGCCATGAGCGCTTTTTCCTTATTTCCTTCGAAGACAGCTTTTATTGATTCTATCTCAAACTTAATCAAAGACATGTCCATCGTGGTAAAATCATCGGGAGTACCGAGGAAAACGCCGGGTGATTTCTGGAGGGTATTTTTGGCATGTTCAGTGCTGCGGGGTGTCTTTAGCCACCGGGCAGGCCCGACAAAGCCGCGCGCCACAAGGGTTGCCCGGTCGCCTGCAGCCACAACCCCCTCTTTCCAAATCTGATGGAAATCACTCTCCTGTGTTGCCAGAAAGCGGGTCCCCATCTGTGCGCCGTCTGCACCCATAACCAATGCAGCCGCCAATGTCTTGCCATCGCAGAACCCACCGGCGCCGACAACCAAAGTCTCCTTGTCGGACGCTGTCTCAACCACGGCTGGAAGCAGAATCATTGAGTGGACCGGCTCCCACGAGGTATGGAAACCGCCTTCATGGCCGGAAGCTACTATCACGTCAACACCAGCTTTCTTACAGCGCAAAGCTCCCTTGACAGATGGAACAACGTGCATCCATGTAAATCCTGCTCCCTTTATTTTGTCTTTCCAGCCAAGAGGGTCGCCGGCGGACGTAAAAATCACTTTGAAATGCTTCTTCATATCAGGGTTCTCTTCGCGAACCCTGATGGCCGTATCAATTATGACGTGCGAATATTTTAGAACTTCCGCTGAGACCATCACGTTGATGCCGAAAATACCGCCCTTGTCTTTGACTAGATTGGTTGTCCGTTTCAGCACCTTTTCCATGACGGTAGCTATATCGTCATCGAAATTTGCGCCTGCGGTTTCCACAAAGGCTTTGTAAATCCATGGCTGAATCTCTTTGTCAAAAACGCCGCTTGTAGAAAGCAGTCCGAGGACACCTGCGTTTGCTGCAGCAACACAAAGATTGTTGTTGCTGAAGGGGCCCATTCCGGCCTGTATAATAGGATATTTGATCCCAACCAGGTCACATAATCTTGATCTAATCATAGAAGCTCCTCTCTATATTTTTATTGTTATCCCGCAGATAAGAACACGCTTTTTCGAGGCTGTATTGTAGTTAAATCGTTGTGTATGTCGGAAAAATTGTGCGGTGACCAAAATATATTATACAGTTATTGAGATATGAGTGACAATAGAGATGGTCACCCATTATAGGGAGGATTTGCGCAACGTCCTGAATCCCCATCAGCCAGGTCGATCATCTTGCAAACGATAGGAGTTGTCGCCTTTTTCCATTATTCAGTGACTTTCGCACATCCCTAACAATCTAAAAACCTTGACGGTTACACTCATACACTGCTACAATGGCCTATTGTATTTCCTGCCGACCGATTAATAATAGAGGTAATCATATGCAGCAATCTAGTCCTGACAAGATCCGCAATGTAGCCCTCCTATCCCATTCCGGTTCCGGCAAAACCTCCCTGGCCGAAGCCATGCTCTTCGATGCCGGCGCCATCACCCGCATGGGGAATGTCGCCGATGGGACCACCGCCTCCGACTACGATCCCGATGAGATCAAACACCAGATCAGTATCAACCTGACCATACTGCCGGTATCCTGGAAGAATAACAAGATAAATATCATCGACACCCCGGGCTACCCGGATTTCGTGGGTGAAGTAAGGTCGGCTTTGAGGGTGTGCGAAGGCGCCGTTATCCTGGTCTGCGCCGCCTCCGGAGTGGAAGTCGGAACAGAACAGGTCTGGAATTACACTTCCAAAAACAATACCCCGCGCCTCATTATTATTAACAAAATGGACCGTGAAAACGCCAACTTCGCATCCACGCTCGACCAGATTCAAAGCAAGCTAAGCGCCAGATGCCTCCCTATACAGATACCCATCGGCTCTCAAAAGAGCTTTAAAGGCGTAATCGATGTCATCACCAAAAAAGCCTTTGCCGGCTCACCACTCAAGGAAATCGAAGTACCGGCAGACATGGCTGCGGATATCGACAGCGCCAGGGAGAAGCTCATCGAAGCAGTGGTGGAGATCGATGATGAAATAATGACCAGATACCTCGACGGCACTGAAACCACCATCGAAGAGATCTATAAATGCCTGGCGGAATCGACGCGGCAGGGCAAGGTCATCCCGGTTCTGGCCGGCTCCGGCCTCACCAACAACGGGGCGGTGGGACTACTGGACGCCATCGTAGATTACCTGCCCTCACCGGTTGCCGCCGGTCCCATCAAAGCGGCCAATGCCTCGGGCGCCGAGGAGTCGGTCAAACCGGCAGTGGATTCACCCCTTACGGCCCTGGTATTCAAGACGACTACTGACCCGCACGTGGGCAAAATAAGCTTCTTCCGCGTTTATTCGGGCGTCGTATCCAGCAACTCACAGGTATGGAACGTAAATAAGGGCGCAATAGAAAGGGTCGGACAGGTATCGATGCCCAAGGGCAAAGGCCAGGAGTCAGTCACACAGGTGGGCACCGGCGATATCGGGTTGGTCGTAAAACTGTTCAACACGTTTACAGGCGACACACTGGGCGTCAAGGAACATGCGTTTAAACTGGCCTCCATCGATTTCCCTGCGCCCATCCTGAGCAAGGCTGTTCATCCTAAATCCAAAGCCGACCTCGATAAGATGAGTTCGGGACTTGCCAGGATATGTGAAGAAGACCCCAGTTTAAAAGTGCAGCGCGAAGCAGATACGGGTGAACTTACCCTGGGCGGCATGGGCGATACTCACCTTGAGATCGCCGCCAGCAGGATGCAGCGCAAATTCGGCGTGGACGTCAATCTGGATGTGCCCAGGGTTCCCTTCAAAGAAACTATCACTGTCCCTGTCGAGGCTGAATACAAGCATAAGAAGCAGACCGGCGGGCACGGCCAGTTCGGCCATGTGCTTATCCGTATGGAACCATTGCCACCGGGTAGTGGTTTCGAATTCGAGTCAAAGGTAGTGGGCGGCTCCGTACCCAGGAACTATATACCAGCCGTCGACAAAGGCATCAAAGAAGCACGCGTCGAGGGCGTAATTGCCGGGTTCCCGGCCGTTGATATGCGGGTCACGCTCTACGACGGCAGTTTCCACCCGGTAGATTCTTCGGAAATGGCCTTTAAAATCGCAGCCGCACAGGCCTTCAAAAAGGGAATGAACGATGCGTCGCCGGTATTACTCGAGCCGATCATGAATATCACGGTCACAGTGCCGGACTCATATACCGGGGATATTATCGGCGACCTCAATACCAAGCGCGCCCGCGTGAGCGGTATGAACCCCAACCAGGGCACGAACGTCATCCAGGCACAGGTACCACTTGCCGAAGTATTACGCTACGCTATCGACCTGCGTTCCATGACGCAGGGCAGGGGCACATTTGCCATTGAGTTCAGCCACTACGAGGCGGTGCCAGCGCTCACAGCCCAGAAGATCATCGCCCAGCATAAAGCCGCCGCTCAACAATAAATATTGCCCGGGCAAATCAAGAGCCCCACGCAATTTGCGTGGGGCTCTTTTATTCCTCATTAACCAGTCAATGACTACTGGACCAGTTCTTTTACCTTGGCTGTGAAGGCCGGAACCATGACCTTCCAATCGCCGACCACGCCGAAGCGGGCTTCTTTGAAGATGTTGGCCTCGGGGTCTTTGTTGATGGCCACGATGCACTTGGCGCCGGAGCAGCCGGACATATGCTGGCTCGAACCGGAGATGCCAATTGCGATGTAGAGTTCGGGGGCTATGATCTTCCCGGTAAGCCCGACCTGGATGGAGTCAGGGACCCATTTGTTATCGCACGGGGGCCTGGACGCTCCAACGGCGCCCTTGAGTACCTTGGCCAGCTCAGCCAGCTCTTTCTGGAACGGCTCGGGTCCACCCACTCCGCGGCCGCCTGCGATGACTACAGTGGCGTCCTCGATCTTAATGCCTGCGACTTCTTCTTTGACGGTCTCAAGCACTTTGGCTTTTATCTTGGCGGCGTCCAGCGCCACTGCGAAGGCTATAACGTCACCGGCTCTGCCCGCATCCGGGGCTATGGGCGAGCTTGCCTTTACCCTGACGGTGGCTATCTGGGGGAAACCCTCGGAAGTAAATATGGCCTTGGCATTGCCGCCGTAAACCGGGCGGGTGCAATGCATAGATTTGGTGGCGGGGTCGATAGCGAGTTCGAGGCAGTCCATAACGGCGCCGACGCCCAGTTTGAATGCCAGCCTCGGAGCAAGGTCACGACCGTTTGCAGACTGGCCCATGAGGATGATCCTCGGGGCGACCTCGGCCACTGCCTTCTCCATTACCTGCATATAGATGCCGTTCTCGTAAGCTTTCAGTTGGGCATTATCGGCCACCAGGACTTTGTCTGCGCCGGCTGCAACAGCGGCCTTACCGGCATCGCCGATCTTCTCACCTATCAAAATGCAGGTAACCTGCTCTTTCAGTTCGTCTGCAAGACGCCTTCCGGCGCCGAGTATTTCAGCAGTAATCGGGAGTAATTTACCTTCAGCAACTTCACCGACAACCAGAATACCTTTATTATCAGCCATTGTATCCTCCTATATTTATCCTGAGTATATCGTTAAATGACCTTGTTCTCGCGCAGTTTCTGTGCGAGCAGGGAGGCTGCTTCTGCCGGTGAATCGGCGCTGACTATATCGCATTTGCCTTCTTTCACGGGCTGGAACAGCTTGACTATCTTGGATTTTCTGGCAGCAGCGCCGACTTTGCCGGCATCCATGCCGATATCGGCCGGTTTCCAGACTACAGGCTGCTTTTTGCTGGCGGCCATAATGCCTTTCAATGTGGCATAGCGGGCTTCGCCAAGCTCGTTGCTGACGGTGATGAGGGCCGGGGTGCTGACCTCCAGCACCTGGTAGCCGTCGGCTACTATCCTTTCAACCTTGACTTTGCCGCCGTCCATGACTTCGGCTTTCTTGGCAATGGTAACGCTGGGAATGCCGAGCAGCTCGGCCAGGCCGGAACCTACCTGACCATCGTCCCATTCCGATTCCTGCCTGCCGCAAAAGATGAGGTCGAATTGCCCGACTTTCTTGATGGCTGCTGCAAGCGCGCTGGCGACTGCAAAGCTGTCGCCGCCTTCAAACGCAGGGTCTTCAAGCAGTATAAGCTCATCGGCGCCCATGGAGAGCGGTTTCTTTACAACATCACGTGCAAGGTTGTTGCCCAGGGAAATGATGGTAATCTTGTTGGCGGCCTTGTCTTTATCCTTGATGCGCAGTGCGGCCTCAACTGCCTGTTCGTCATAGGGGTTTACCACGGGTTTGATTTCGGGGGGTTGGACCATCCTGTTATTGGCAGCGTCGAGTTTGAAAGTGGAGGGAGCTGCCTCGGGATCGAGTACCTGTTTACAGCAAACGATCATGTTCATGGTAGCAATTCACCTCTGTTTTGAGATTTAGTTAACAAAATTAACCAATCGGGAATTTTACAAGAAAGGTATATCGTTGTCAAAACGGGTTTTGAACTTTTATGACTCTATCAATGCCGGACAGGTCGCTTGTTATAGATATATGTGCCCCGGGCCATGCCGATGTTATCAGCTTCACTACACTATCGGCCTGCCCCATTCCAATCTCCAGGAAGAGCACACCCCCGGGGGCCACCTTATCGACTGATTGCACAATCAGCCTATTAATCAATTCACTGCCCTTGAAGCCGCCTTCCAGGGCCACCCCCGGCTCATATTTGAAAACCTCTTCCGGCAGACCTCTCACGTCCGACCTGGCTATATACGGTAGATTGGCAGTAATGATGCCCATCTTTTCGGATATTTGCTCCAGTAAATTGCCGTGGATTAGCGATACACTGCCTTTGAGCCGGTAGCGCTCAACATTGATCGCCGCCACTTCCAGTGCCTTTTCGGAGATATCGACGGCGTAAACGTGTGACCCGGGCAGGTTTAAGGCGAGGCTGATAGCAATGGCCCCTGAGCCGGTCCCAATATCCGCTATCAGCGAAGCCTTCCCATTCCGCTTGACCCAGGCATGTCCGAATTTAATGGCCTCTTCAACAAGTATCTCAGTTTCAGGCCTGGGAATAAGCACCCGGTCATCCACGTATAAGTCCAGGCCGTAAAATTCCTTATGCCCGGTTATATAGGCCGTCGGTTCCCTCCTTATTCTGCGCTCGACAAGGCGTTCGAAGCAATCGATCTCGGAAGCGCTAAGGATTCTGTCCACCTGTGAGAAAATCTGTGCGGAATTCAGGTTCAGTGCATGGCAGAGCAGGACTCTGGCTTCGTCTGAGGCCTCGTCAATGCCCTGCTGTTTTAATTTGGAGGTAGATCTACGGAGCGCGTCCGCAATGGTCACGGCGCGGTTTCCTGGAGATGTCTGGACTGCTCCTCGCTGGCCAACGCGTCTATAAGCTTGTCAAGGTCTCCGTCCAGTATCTTCTGCAGCCCGTGCAGCGAAAGGTTGATGCGGTGGTCGGTCAGCCTATCCTGCGGGAAATTATATGTGCGTATCTTCTCGGACCTCTCGCCGCTCCCGATCTGCGACCGCCTTTCCTCCGTCACCTCATCCTGCTGCTTCCTCTGCTGGATATCGTAAAGCCTGGAGCGAAGCACAGCCATGGCCTTGGTCTTGTTGCGCAGTTGCGATCTTTCATCCTGGCAGATGGCTACGATACCGGTGGGAATGTGTGTGATACGCACTGCGGTGCTGAGCTTGTTGACATTCTGTCCCCCGGCCCCACCGCTACGGAATATATCGATCCTTAAATCTTCGGGGTTTACCTGGATATCTATGTCCTCAACCTCCGGCAGCACCGCCACGGTCGCGGTAGAGGTATGAATCCTGCCGGAAGACTCAGTGACGGGTACACGTTGCACCCGGTGCACACCCCGCTCGTATTTAAGATGTCCGTAGGCGCCTTTGCCTTTGACCTCGAAGATCACCTCTTTGAAACCGCCTGCCTCGTTCTGGTTGCTGTCGATGATCTCGATCTGCCAGCCTTTTACCTGGGCGTAGCGGAAATACATGCGGTATAAATCCGAAGCAAACAGGGTCGCCTCGTCTCCACCCGTCCCAGCCCTGATCTCCACGATAGCATCTTTATCTTCGTTCTCATCCCTGGGTATGAGGGCTATCCTCAGTTCCTCCACCAGTTTTACCTGCGTTTCCTTCAGCCCGGTCAACTCGTCTTTGGCCATGGAGAGCATGTCTGGTTCCAGGCCCCCATCGATCATGGATTGGGTATCGTCGATCGACTTGAGGACCGATTTGTATTGCTTGTATTTAGTGACCGTCTCCTCAAAGCGGGCGCGCTCCTGTGACAGGGTTTGAACTCGCTGAAAGTCATTATATACTTCGGGTTGGGAGATCAGCTCGTTCAACTCATCGTAGCGTTTTTCCTGTGATTCGAGTTTTTCAAACATATAAGTTTAACTTCCTGAAGGATTCAGCACAGATTATAGCATCGTACTAAAAGTGTGCTCAAATACGGCTGTGCATAATTCACCACCCGATTGACAACACTTGTTATACTTGAACCATAAGTGTTGTGGGAGGAGGTTGATTATGTCATTTTCCGAATCCGTCGTTTCTCAGGCCTGGAACCGATCTCACGGAAAATGCGGGTGCCCCCACCTTGCGCATGACCACAGCAGGAACCCTTGCACCAGACCTATAAATTGGGAAGCCAGAGGAAGGGAGGAAAATGGCAGCTGGCAAGCCCGCAGTGTCAGCGGGAAATACCTTGATACTCCCTCGGACTGCGAGATACTATGCTGGGCCTGCTATAGCGCAACGCCCCACCAGGCTCCCTGATTCAGGCGTCAACGTTATCTTAATTTTTTATGGAGGCTTTTGACGCCGCCGGCCCCGCCTTCACGCTTGCGCCAACACCCGAAGCCACCTTGTGTCCATTACCGTTAAGCCTGTATTTTTCCACCAGCCGTTTGAAGGCTTCAGCCATCTGTGATAACGCGCCGCCTGCCTCGACGACCTGTTGCACCTGGCCGCTGATCTCTTTGGCCGCCTCGGACACGCTTTCAGTGGCAGCGCTATTCTCTTCGGCAACACCGGCAACCTCCTCAACCGATTTGGAAACATGTTTAGCTGTAGCCGCCATCTGCTCAGTAGCGGCCGTATTTTCTTCCACGATGGAACTGATGCTGTCCCCCAGCATGACCATCTCAACACTCATCTTATTGAGTTGCTCTGCTACACCGGAAATTTGCTGTACACGGGTACCCATTTCCCGTGACCGCTCCAATATCTCCTCAAGAGCACCACCGGCCATGTTAGCCAGTTTATATCCGCCGTCGACCTCCTTTATCCCCTTGGCCATGGCGGATACAGTCTCGATAACCCCGTCCTGTATGCCGTTGATCAGCCCTTCGATTTCCTTGGTCGACGTGGATGCCCGCTCCGCCAGTTTCCTCACTTCATCGGCCACAACTGCAAATCCGCGCCCCTGTTCCCCAGCCCTGGCCGCTTCAACCGCGGCATTGAGCGCCAGCAGATTGGTCTGGTCGGCTATATCATCTATAGCAGAGACTATTTTGCCTATTTCCTTGGACCGGCTGCCCAGCCCGTTGATCTTCTCAGACACCTGGCCCATGGTAAGCTTGATTTTCTCCATGCCCTTAACCATGTTTTGCGACATTTCGGCGCCCTTGGCTGCAGAATCGGCAGTAGCCTTTGCACCGTCGGTAGCGCGCTGTGCATTGGAAGTTATTTCCTTAATGGCCTCCGATACCTGGTTTACCACCTGGACATTCTTCTCAATCATGCGGGCCTGTTCCTGGGCGCCCTTGGCGATCTGCTCAATGGCCTGAGATAGCTGCTCGACCGCTTTCAATGAATCCTGCATGGATTGGGCCTGGTCGGAAGCTCCCTGCGCTACCTGCTGGCTGGACCTTTCGATATGCTGCGTCAACTGCCCCGCTTGCTCGGCAACACCGGTCAGCCTGCTGCTGGAATTATCCAGCTCCTGGGAAACTTTTTTCAGCTCCATAACTATATTGATCTGATTGTCAAGAGCATCATTCAAAGCGTTTTTGAATTTACCCAAGTCGCCTTTATACTCGCCGACTACCTTGGTAGTCAGGTCGTATTCAGCTTCCTTGTACAATACGCCGGATGATTCGGCAAGGGGGATAGTAATGGAATCCAATGTGCTGTTGAACCCCAGCAGAATCTTCTTGTAGACGCCCTCACACCTTTCGGCATTGGCGCGCTGGTCCAGCCTGCCCTCCCGGGCGGCCTCGATTATCATGAGCATCTCTTCTACCAGGGCATCGAAGGCGGTAACGCACTGATTTAAGTTGTTTATAATCGTCTTATACTCACCGCTGTAGGCTTCATCGATGTGATTTTGCTTGATGCCCCTGGCAATATTGTCGATATAGATGGCGGCCAGGCGCAGCGGGCGGATGAGCGCATCCAGAGTATCGTTGATCCCTGTAACGATCCTGGCGTAGTCACCGTTGAATTTGTTGACATCTCCCCTCTCATCCAGGTTCCCCTCGACTGCAGCTCCAGTTATTTTCTCCACGGTCGAACTCAGATCCCTGAGGTTCTGCACGACCTGAATGAACGATTTGCTCAGCGCATCATTCTCCGACTTCGGCTCGATTTGAACGCTGAGGTCGCCTACGGCCAACTTGTCAGCTGAAGCGGCCATCTCCTTCATATAAGCAATCACCTGTGAGAACGCCCGCGCGACTTTCCCCACCTCGTCTTTGGTTTTTACCTTAACTTCCTGGCTGACATCACCCTCGGCAACAGCCATGGCGATAGGCACCAGTGAGAGCAGCGGTCTGGCAATCAGTGTGCTGACCAGGAAGCCTACCGCCCCCACCACCACGACCACTATGGCCAGCGCTATCAACGACATTCTCAGTAATGAATCGGTGGTGGAATTGACCTCGGCCTCGCCTATCTCCGAGATGGTGGTCCACCTGAGGCTGCGATAGCTTAACGGAGAATAGGCGGAGATTACCTTATTGCCCGAATAGCTTATGATTGAGGCAACACCCTCCTTCCCGGCAATCCCATTCCTGACCGACTCCGTATCGATTAATTTATTGTTCGCAAATGAACTGGAAACCGTATTGGTCGGGTCCAGACGTGAATCGGACCTCATCTTTTTATCGTCGCCGACAACGTAGGTCTCGCCGGTTTTACCCATGCCGGTGGAGTTCTGCGTTATGGCATTGATCTGCTGATAGGGTATCTCAATCATGAATATCCCAACCAGCTTCCCGTCCTTATCTTTGATGGGGGAGCCGACAAAGCCACAAGGCTGGTTATTGGCCGGCCCGTATGGCTCAAAATCGGAGATTCCTATAGACGTATAGCTGCTTAACATGCATTGGCTCGCCGGGCTTCTTTGCAAGGTACCTTCCAGCAAGTTCTTGCCCAGCTCGGGGGACTTAGTCGTTTTATAAACCACATCGCCGAAGCTGCCGACCAGCAAAATGTCTTGGTAGCCGTGGGCCTCTTTCAAGCCGGCAATCCCCTTGCCGTACTTCGAATCTGCAGCCGACCAATTGGCGCCCAGTGTTTTTCCGTCCGCGTTATAAGCGTCTTCATAGGCAACAACGGCATCGGATACCAGGCCTTCCGCAGAAGCGAGGGCAACCTGCTGTGACAGCGAATCAAAAAAGGCAATCAGGCGTTGATTAGTGAGCGTGTTGGCAACCTGTAATTTCTCCACTGCGGCATTCTTCATGCTGTCGCCGGATATGAAATAGCTGATGGCTCCTATGGTCATCGCCGGAATAATGCCAACCAGCAGGGCAAAGACTATCAGCTTGCCCTTCAACGAGCGGAAGAAGAATTTAAATACGGACCTGATTATTGAATTGAGTTTCTTCATATCTTTCCCCTTTGGCTGTCCTTATATCCGGCACTCTGCTTTTCTGCGCGCAGAACTGCAGCCTGTGCCTGGCTGCAGTCTCAAAATCTGAAAAATACCGCCATTGCCCATTCAATCAGCCTCTATTGTGGCAATCCCAGCCACCGTGGAAAAGTAACGCGGGTATAAACTTCGTGAGCCAAAAGGCTATTAATCGCATTTCGATACAAGAGGTTGTACTTAAAGCTTCCCTCGTCAATAAATGCCAGTCAGACGGCTCATGCCGGCAAGCCCCATTGTGATATAATGTGCAGGCTATTTTGAATATAAAGTCATGATATAAAGCCGGGGTTAAAGATATGAATTTAAGCGCAGATGAAGTCAGACATATAGCCTTGCTGGCCCGGCTGGGCATCAGCGATGATGAGGTTGAGAAGTTCAGAACTCAACTCTCAAATATCATGGAGAATTTCGAGATACTGAAACAGGTCGATACCACCGACCTGCCGCCCACGGCCCAGTCCATAAACCTGGAAAACGTGTACAGGCCGGATGAACCCACCCCTTCCCTGCCTCCTTCCGATGTACTGGCCAACGCCCCTGGACAGGAAGACGGGTCATTCAAGGTCAACGCAGTACTGGAGTAGCCCATGAGCGACCTGCATAAGATTACCATCCATGAGGCACATAAGCTCCTCAAAGAAAAAAAGGTCTCTTCCGTCGAACTGACGGAGGCCGTCCTCGAGCACTTGCATAAGGTCGAGGGCAAGGTCCGCGCCTGTGTCACCATCACCGACGAGCAGGCACGCCAGTATGCTAAGGCCGCCGACAAGGCCATCGCTGCAGGAAATATCAAGCACCTGACCGGAGTGCCTGCATTAATAAAGGATGTCATATGCACCAAAGGCATCCGCACCACCTGCTCCTCCAAGATGCTGGAGAACTTCGTGCCACCCTATGACGCCAACGTCATCGAAAAACTGAAGGCCGACGGTTATGTGATAGTGGGCAAGACGAATATGGATGAGTTCGCCATGGGGTCTTCCACCGAGAACTCGGCTTTCTTTGTTACGCATAACCCCTGGAACCTGGACTGCGTGCCGGGAGGCAGCAGCGGCGGCTCGGCCGCCGGCACGGCCAGTGATGAGGCCATATACTCCCTTGGTTCGGATACCGGCGGCAGCATACGTCAGCCAGCCGGACTGTGCGGAGTGGTCGGCCTCAAGCCGACCTATGGAAGGGTAAGCCGTTACGGGCTGGTAGCATTCGCCAGCTCGCTGGACCAGATAGGCCCCATCACCAAGGACGTAACCGACTGCGCACTGGTCATGAATACGATTTCGGGCCATGACAAGAGGGACTCCACCACTGTCCCCTACGAAGTCCCGGACTACACCAAAGCTTTGAAAGCCAATATAAAGAATGTCCGCATCGGCATTCCGCGTGAATATTTTGTCGAGGGGATGCAGCCGGCGGTGCGCCAGGCGATCGAGGCAGCCATAAATAAGATGGAAGAGCTTGGGGCCAAGGTCGACCGTAATGTTTCGCTGCCCAATACGGAATATGGCCTGGCCGCCTACTACATCCTGGCGCCCTCAGAGGCTTCAGCCAACCTGGCCCGCTATGACGGCGTGAAATACGGTTTTTCCTACCGCGATACCACCAATATGTGGGAGGCCATGGAAAAGACCAAGCAGTACGGCTTCGGGGACGAGGTAAAGAGAAGGATCATGCTGGGCACCTACGCCCTCTCCGCCGGATATTACGATGCGTATTATTTGAAGGCGCAAAAGGTTCGCACCCTGATCAAGCGGGACTTCGAGAAAGCTTTCGGCCAGTACGACGTGCTCGTTACTCCCGTCTCCCCAACCGTGGCCTTTAAAATAGGCGAGAAGGTCGACGACCCGGTGCAGATGTACCTGAGCGACGTGTGCACCCTGCCCATCAATATAGCCGGTGTGCCGGCTATCTCTATCCCGGCGGGCTTCGTGGATGGCCTTCCGGTGGGCATGCAGATCATCGGCAAGCACTTCTCCGAGGAGATGCTGCTGCGCGTGGCCTATGCCTATGAGCAGGCGACTCCCTGGCACACTAAAAAACCTGCCCTGGCTTAACCGTCAAAGCCGCCAATTTAGCGCGGCAACCATAAACACGATTTACTTTATATATTTTGTTATAATTTGGATTACCCGATAAAAAGGTATGCGAGGCGAGATATGGAGAACGAAAAATTAGTCCTTCAGGCACTTGAAAAAGATGCCAGGCTTTCAGTGGCCCAGATAGCCGATATGACCGGGGTCCCTGTTGCCGAGGTGCAAAAAATAATCAAAAAGGCTGAAAAGGAAGGCGTCATTGTCAAATATAAAACCGTTATCAACTGGAGCAAGGTGGGCGAAGAGCAGGTCTGGGCACTGGTCGAGGTGAAAGTGGTGCCGCAAAGGGATGTTGGTTTCGGAGCCATTGCCGAGCGCATCTACCGCTTCCCGCAAGCTAAGTCCGTTTTCCTGGCCTCAGGAACCTACGACCTGGCTATCCTGACAGCAGGCAAGACCATGCAGGAAATCGCCTTATTCGTCTCCGAAAAGCTGGCACCCATGGAGACTGTCCAGGGTACGATTACACATTTCATACTGAAAAAATACAAGGAAGACGGCGTGATCCTGGAGGATGACGAGGAACCCAGGCGCCAGGGGCTGGTAGCTTAATTTTCCCTCCCGTGCTTCTGCAAGGAGGTGTCATTTGAAACAGACAGAAATACACCGCAACTATATATCGAGGAAAGCCAGGGAGATCTCGCCTTCCGGCATTCGGAAATATTTCGACCTGCTTTCATCCATGGAAGGTGCTATCTCGCTGGGTGTGGGTGAACCCGATTTTGTCACGCCCTGGCCCATGAGGGAAGCCGGCATCTTCGCCATTGAAAAGGGCTTCACCATGTACACCTCCAACCGCGGCATGATCGAATTGCGGGAGGCCCTCTCCAAATATCATAAGGACTTCTACGGCATCGAGTACGATCCCCACCTGGAGATACTGGTCACCACCGGCTGCAGTGAAGCACTCGACCTGGCATGCAGGGCTACCATCGACCCGGGAGACGAGGTCATCATGACCGATCCGCACTATGTTGCCTACCCTGTGTGCGTCTCGCTGGCCGGCGGCGTACCGGTGCCCGTCCCTACCTATGAAAAAAACAACTTCGAGATCATGCCCGAAGATATCAAGAAGAAGTTGACGCCCAAGACCAAGGCCATCTTATTGAGTTACCCCTCCAATCCGACGGGCGCAGTCATGCCCCGGGACATCCTCATGCAGATCGCCGAGCTGGCCGTCAAGCACGATCTGATAGTCATCTCCGACGAGATATACGCACGCCTGGTTTATGGCGTAGAGCATATCTGCATGGCGACCCTGCCCAGCATGAGGGAGCGCACTATATTGATCGGCGGGTTCTCCAAGACTTTCGCTATGACGGGATGGCGCGTCGGCTATACCGCCGCCAATCCCGATTTTATCGAGGCCATGCTCAAGGTGCACCAGTACACTATGATGTGCGCGCCCATCATGGGACAGATCGCGGCGATCGAAGCGCTCAAAGAAAGCAATAACCAGGAAGTCGAAGATATGCTGGCTGAATATAACCGGCGCAGACGCGTAATGGTCAAGGGGTTCAGGGACCTGGGGCTTTCCTGCTTCGAGCCGAAGGGCGCATTCTATGCCTTCCCATCCATCAAATCGACCGGCATGACCTCTGAGGAATTCGCCGAGGGATTGCTTAAAGAGGAGAAGGTGGCAGTGGTGCCCGGATCGGTTTTCGGCAATGCCGGAGAGGGATACCTCCGCTGTTGCTACGCAACTTCCCTGCCGGAGATAGAGGAAGCTCTAAAACGCATGGGAAGATTCATCTCCAAACACCGCAAGTAGCTCAGCTCTTTTTTAGCGATTCCCTGAAGCTTTGCAACATGGACGGATTGGCAGCGATTATCTCTTTATCCTGCGTTTTCGTGGCCCTGCCTTCGAAGGTAATCACGTCCCCGCCACCCTCTCGCACCAGCAGAAGGCCGCTGGCTATATCCCAGGGATAAACATACTTGTGAAAATACAGGCTCAGCCTGCCGGCCGCCACATAAGCCAGCCCCAGCGCTGAAGAGCCCATCAGCCTTAGACAATGTACATGGGGCCACATCTTTTCCACCAGCGCCAGGAGTTCAAGGCTGCGCTCAGCATTGTAACCCAGATCCACGCCCAGCGCCGCCCCATCCAGCGAGGACAGCTTTGAAACGTGAATTTTCTTGCGGTTTAAAAAAGCGCCCTTCCCCTTCTCGGCACGGAACATTTCATGTCTCATTGGGTCATAGGTAAGGCCCAGCACGACCTCGCCTTTCCTCACCAGCGCAATATTGACGCCGAAGAAGGGGATGCCAAAATAATAGTTGTTAGTGCCGTCCAGCGGATCGATGATCCAGGTGTATTCGCCGCCCTTCTTACAGGAGCCGGCCTCCTCGGACAATATGCCGTGGCCGGGAAATTCCTCAAGGATGATGGCAATGATTCTCTTTTCAGACAGCAGGTCGGCTTCCGTGACCAGGTTCCTTTTACCCTTGACCTGCATGTCGTGATGCATGCCGAAGCGTCCCTTGAGTATTTTGCCCGCTTCGACAGCGGCATACCTGGCTACTGCATAGGCGGATTCCTGGTGGACGGATTGAGGGAGAGCTGCCGGATTTCGATCAGGCATTCCGGATAAGGCCCATCTTCGTCTTAACTTCGTGAAGGGTTTCCGCGGCTATCCGCTGAGCGCGTTTGGCGCCGTCTTTCAGGATGTCATGGATATGGTCGGGATCTTTGGCCAGTACAGCCCTGCGGGCGCGTAAATCTTTAAGCGCATGGTTAATTCCCTCGGCCAGCAGCTTTTTGCAGTCAACGCAGCCGATCTCGGCCGACCTGCACTGCACCTCGATTTCCTGTGTCCTGTCTATATTGAAAAACTTATGAAGGCTGAAGACATTGCATATTTCCGGATGGCCCTTGTCATGGCGCCGCTGCCTGGCCGGGTCGGTGACGGCGGTCTTCACCCTTGCCAGTGTCTCCTCGGGGGTAGCGGCCAGCTCGATATGGTTGCCGTAGGACTTGCCCATCTTCTGCGCACCATCCAGCCCCAGCACCAGCGGATAGTTGGTCAGCTTGGCCTTCGGTTCGGGGAAAGTCTCGCCGAAGAGGAAATTGAACCTGCGCACTATCTCGCGGGTCATCTCCAGGTGGGGCAATTGGTCCTCGCCCACCGGCACGACGTTGGTCTTATACAATACGATGTCGGCGGCCATTAAAACGGGGTAGCCGACCAGCCCGTAGTTGATGTTCTCCGGCTGCATCCTGGCCTTCTCTTTAAAGGTCGGCACCCGTAAAAGCCACCCCAAAGGCGTGACCATCCCAAGGTAGGTGAACAGCTCGGTGACCTCGGGGACATGGGACTGTACGAAGACGATGGACTTTTTCGGATCGATGCCCGCCGCCAGCCAGTCGAGCATCATCTCAAAGATGTTCTGCTGCAGCTCGGACGTGCTCTCGAGGGTGGTGAGCGCGTGTATATCGACTATGCAATAAATGCAGTCGAATTTTTCTTGCAGCTTAACATAGTTCTCGATGGCCCCTATGTAATTGCCTATGTGCTGCCGGCCCGTGGGACGGGCGCCGGAAAATACTCTCTGTTTCATGGTCAGGCGCAAGAGTTTATCATAAAATACAAGCCAGCTTCAAATTTTCACGTGCTTCCGGGGCTGTTACATGCTGTCGGGCGCCGTCATGCCCATCAGGTGCAGCGTGCGGGCCAGCACTATCTGTGCCGCCTTTACCAGCTTGAGCCGGGCGCAGGTCATGTCGGCATCATCGGCGATCACCCTGCACTGCTTATAGAAAGAATGGAAGACCGTCGCCAGCTCCTGTGCATAAAAAGGCAGGTGATGCGGCTCATGCGTGGTGGCTACCGTCTCGATGACTTCGGATATGCGCACCATCTGGCGAATCAGGGTCAATTCCGGCTCCGAAGTCAGCAGCGTGACCCTGCCGCCCTCATAGTCCAGGCATTTTTCGGCGGCATTCTTGAGTATGCTGGCTATGCGTGCATGGGCATACTGCACGTAGTAAACCGGGTTGTCCGCCGACTGTTTAATGGCCAGCTCCAGGTCGAAGTCCATCTGGCTGTCGGCCGAGCGTGACAAGAAGACGAAGCGGCAGGCGTCCGCCCCCACCTCGTCCATCACCTCACGCAGCGAGATGATATCGCCGCTGCGCTTGGAGATTTTGACCACCTCCTGACCGCGGCGCAGCGTCACAAGCTGGCAGATGATGATCTCCAGCTTTTCGGGATCGAGCCCCAGTGCATTCATGACCACCTTCATGCGCGATACATGGCCCTGGTGATCGGCGCCCCAGATATCGATAACATTGTCGAATTTACGCGCAACGAACTTGTTGTAATGATAGGCGATGTCGGAGGCAAAATAGGTCGGCGTGCCGTCGCTCCTGATCAAGACGTTATCCCTGTCATCCCCCATGGTCGATGAGGTGAACCAGGTGGCGTTCTCACGCTCCGCTATGTATTTCCCGTCCTTGAGCATCTTCATGGTCTTGTCGAACTGGCCGCTCTTGAAAAGGCTTTGCTCACTGAACCACTCGTTGAACTCCACCCCCAGTATCTTGAGGTCCTCTTTTATCATGCCCATGACTATCTCGATGCCGATCTTGCCGATTTCGGCTATGCCCTTTTGCAGCGGCATCTGCAGGAACTTGTCCTTGTACGTTTCAACTATCTTTTTAGCCAAGTCGACCATGTAGTTACCGTGGTAGCCGTTGCCCGGTATCTCGGCCTCCTTGCCCAGTGCTTGCTGATAGCGTGCGAAAAGCGACTGGTGGAAGGCTTCGAGCTGGCTGCCGGCATCATTGACGTAGTATTCCGTGAAAACCTTGTAGCCCGCAGCTTTCAATACATGGGCCAGCGTGCTGCCCAGCACCGCTCCCCGGCCGTGCCCCACGTGCAGCGGGCCGGTAGGGTTGCCGCTGACGAATTCGATCTGCACCTTCTGGCTGCCGAGCTTAACGTTGCCGTAGGCCTCGCCCTCCTTGCATATGACGTCCACCTGTTTGTTCAACCATTCCTTGCTCACTGTGAAGTTGATGAAGCCGGGCTTGGCCGGCGTTATCTTCTCGACATCCTTGGGCACCGAAATATTCTGGATGAGCGTTTCGGCGATATCCATGGGCTTCATGCCCGTCAGGCGGGCCAGCTTCAGGGGAAGACTGCTGGCGAAATCCCCGTGTTCAGGCTTGGCCGGCCTCTCAATGGTGATCTCGGGCAGGTTGGCATCGCCCATCAGGCCTTTCTCCTTGGCCTTGATGAAGGCTTTTTCCAGTGTGTCGGCAAGCTGTTTTCTGAACGACATATGCTACCTCGCGTAAGAACCTGAAGATTTTAAACCTTTTCTTACATTAAATAAACAAGAAAGCACTATTTTAATTGTTTTCCACCGTTTTATGCCAGATTCTATCGTATTCCCTGACGAGCAGGACATGCTCCGCCTGCTTCATATCCGGGTCTTGCTCGAATAAAATGCGTGCCTCACGGCGGGCTGTCTCTAATATTTTGGTATCGGACAGCCGGGCCATCTTCAAGTCAGGCAGTCCGCTCTGCCGAGTGCCGAAGAACTCGCCCGGGCCGCGCAGCTCCAGGTCCTTCTCTGCCAGCAGGAACCCGTCGTTTATCTCCTCAATGGCCTTGAGACGCTCCTGCCCGTATTCCGAAGGGTTCTCCGAGAGAAGAATGCAGTAGCTCTGCTTTTCTCCACGCCCGACCCTGCCGCGGAACTGGTGAAGTTGCGACAGGCCGAAGCGGTCTGCTGCTTCCACCAGCATGACCGTGGCGTTGGGCACGTCGATGCCCACCTCAACCACTGAAGTGGAGATCAACACGTCCAGCTTTCCCTCTTTGAAGCTGTGCATGACCCCTTCCTTCTCAGCCGGCTTCAGCTTGCCGTGCAGCAGCCCCAGCCTGAGGTCGGGGAATATGTCACGGGAGAGCCGCTCGTATTCGGCCACAGCCGCCTTGACCTCGAGGTTTTCGGACTCTTCGATGAGCGGGCAGATGATAAAGGCCTGCCTGCCCTCCAGCACCTGCTTGCGGATAAAATTATAGGCACGCTCCCGGTCGCCGGGCTTGAGCCAGCGGGTCTTGATGACCTGCCGCCCGGCCGGCATCTCGTCGATGGTCGATATATCCAGGTCGCCGTAGAGCGTCAGCGCCAGTGTCCGGGGGATGGGAGTGGCGGTCATCACCAGCAGATGCGGGTTGAAGCCCTTCTGCCTCAAGGTCGAGCGCTGCAGGACGCCGAACCTGTGCTGTTCATCGATGATTACCAGGCCCAGGTTCTTGAATTTCACCGCCTTCTGAATCAAGGCATGCGTCCCTATCACCAGGTTGACCTCGCCCTGCTTTATTTTCTCGTGGGTGGCCTTCTTGTCTTTGAGGCTCAGGCTGCCCGTAAGCAGAGAAATATTCAGGTCGAAGGGGAAGACGCCTTTGAAAGTATAGACGTTGGCCTCCCGGCAACAGTCCGTCCCCATAGCCGAGAGCAGCTTGAACAGGGTGGAGAAATGTTGCTCGGCCAGAATCTCGGTGGGCGCCATCAGCGCCCCCTGGTAGCCGTTCTCAATGGCTTCCAGCAGGGCCAGTGTCGCCACCACCGTCTTTCCGCTGCCCACATCGCCCTGCATCAGGCGGGACATGGGCACCTCTCTGCGCAGGTCGCCGCAGATTTCATTGACCACCTTCGACTGAGCCGCCGTCAGCTTGAAGGGCAGCTTGGAGATAAAGCGGTTTAGCTTCTCATCATCGATGGTGAATTTATGTCCCGGCTGGTCCTCCTGCCATTCCTTCTTTTTGCTGAGCACGCCGAGTTGGAGCATGAAAAGCTCGTCGAAGGCCAGCCTCTGCCTGGCCAGGTTTTGGTCGGCATAATCGGCGGGGTAATGCGCTTTGAGTATGGCCTGGTTTAAACTTATCAGCCCGCAACGTTCCCGTATGGCCGCCGGCAGAAAGTCCGGCAGGCCGCCGGCGCAGGCATCCAGTGCGGTTTTTACGATGGCCCTGACCTGCCGGGGGTACAGTCCCTGCGTCAGGGGATAGACAGGCACCAGCCTGCCCGTATGCATCAGCTCCTTTTCCTCTATATATTCCCATTCGGGATTTTCGAATAGTTTCTCATATTGATATTCACTGACCTTGCCGCTGACAGCGATGCGCGAGTTGGTCTTGAGTTGCTTGGCCAGCCAGGGCTGGTTGAACCATATCGCCCTTATATTTCCGGTCTCGTCTCCCAGAATGGCCTCGCTGCTCCTCATACGGCGCCCGAGCATGATGACTCGCGCCTCCCAGACATTGGCAAATATGGTCTGTTCCTTGCCCAGCTCCAGCATTGAGATAGTCCGCTTGCTGCTGAAATCCAGGAACCGCCGCGGGAAGTAGTAGAGCAGATCCCTGATCCGGTCGACGCCCAGTTTGGAAAGCCTGCGGGAAATGTTCTCGCCGACTCCCTTAATGGCCGTTACAGGCGTATCCAGCGCAAGGCCTGGCGTAGAGGTTTTCTGCACCGGGTTTGGGGTCTGCCTGGTTATCCTGGGAGGGCTTTTTACCTCCTCCTTCCGCTTTCCCTGGCCCTCCTTCTTATCCAGTTCAGCGAGCACCTCCTGCACCCATTCCTGCCTCTCGGCGCTGCTCTTAGCTGCATAGCCCGGACCGTCGAGAAGCAGCGACCTCAAACGGGCAAGGTAAGGAGAGGAGCTTTTGTGCGGAAGGTCTTCGGCCGCCCACTTTTGCAGGAATTTATCCAGACCGCCTATGACGGCCCGGTCGCTGTATCCGTTGTTGGTCTCGAGTTTCAGGATAACGGCTAAAAATGCAGGCTTACCGGGCGCGGGCGCAGTCATTTGTCACACTTGTGCGGCTTGAGACTGATAAATAAAGGGGTGTCCTGTGTCTTTGGGCAGGTGCTGCATTATCCCATCTCTAATAGATTGCATTGACGGCAAAGACATCTGTTTTTTACCTGCCCCCAAATCTGCATCCGTCTTGCCCAACTCCTGCCGCATAGCAACCAGGATGGCGCCGGGTCCGCCGTGTGCTCCCAGCGCCGGGCCCAGTTTGCTTATGGTGGGCGGCTTGATATTAGGCAGGATGGCCTTGAGCTTCTCGATGAACGAGCCCAGCTCGTCCTCGCTGGTGCTGTGAGAAATGCCGACTTCCTCGACATTGCGCACGGACCTTATACGGTCCAGCAGGCTTTCTATGCCCTTAGCCCGGGTGCGGGCCAGGCCCACCGGGGCTATCACCCCGTCTTTAATGTTCAGTATGGGTTTAACGGGCAGCACGGAGCCTAACTTACTCACAGCCGGGCCCAGGCGCCCGCCTTTGGCAATATATTTCAGGGTATCCAGCACCCCGTAAGCCTGTATGGCCGGTATCAACTGGTTGATTTGCTCCCTTACCTCATGCATATCCTTTCCGGCCTGCGCGGCCCTGGCGGCGGCCATGCCCAGCAGGCCGAGCGCGATGGTGACCAGGCGGGAATCGACCACTTCAATGGGGCACTTCATATCCTGCACCAGCTGCCTGCCCCTCAAAGCAGCTTCGAAGGTGGCGCTGACCTTGCTGGAAAGATGGATGGATATTATGCCGTCGCTGCCGGGACACAGCTTCTTATAAACTTCGGCGAAATCGCCGGGTGAAGCGGTCGACGTGGTGGGGAACACCGAGTCCTGTTTGAGCATTTCGAAGAACTTGTCGGGCTGTATGTCGACCCCGTCGCGGTAGCTCACATCCCCGAACCTGACGTAGAGGGGCACGATGGTAATCCCCAGCTCTTCAGCTACTTCTTTAGGTATATCGCTGCCGCTGTCGGTAACGATTTTAACTGCCATATCATTTGCCCTCGATGAAACAGGCGGCCAGCACATGGGGCCCGACATGCGTGCCTATCACGGGACTGACCGTGCTTCGATAAGTTTTTTCCTTGGGATATAGATCGGCCATCCTGCCTGCCAGCGCCTCCAGGTCCTCCGGAGTCGTAGCATCCTCCAGCATCAGGCTTTCAATTGAATTGGCGCTTTTTACCAGGTTTATCAGCGCATCCATGGACTGCACCCGGCTGCGCGTGCGCTGCACCGGGGTTACGATGCCTTCCCGCAGCGAGAGCACCGGGGTTATTTTCAAAAGTCCTCCCAGCAGGGCCTGGGCATGGCCGATCCTGCCGCCTTTACGCAGGTATTCCAGCGTGTCGAAGACCATGTAGGCATGCGCCCTCGAGCACCAGTCATTGGCCTGTGCCGTCAGGTCCGCCAGCTTGGCGCCGGCCAGGGCGGCTTCAGCAGCCTTAATGACGGGAAGGCCCAGGCCGCCGCAGGTCTCCAGTGAATCGACCACTTCGATTTTGCAGATATCGCCCACCAGGGCCTTGGCCTGCGTGGCGCTCTCAAAGGTGGCGCTCAGCTTGCTGGAGAGTACGATAGTCAGTATCTCATCCGTCTCATGGGACAGTTTAGTGAAAAGCTCCGAGAAATAGCCGGGCGACTGGGCCGAGGTGGTGGGATGTATCTTCGATTCCACCAGCCTGTGGTAGAATTGGTCCGGCGTGATATCCACGCCGTCGCGGTAGCTCTCGGTGCCGAAGATGACATTGAGGGGGACGATACTAATGCCGAGTTTCTTGACTACATCCGCCGGTATATCTGCAGTGCTGTCGGTAACGATTTTAACCATGGCTAATTCCTCCTCAACCCTTATTCCAGTGACACTATATAAAAATAGTGCGGTTGCCCACCGCTAACCATCTCTATTTGTTTGCCCGGGTATTTCTCCTTGAGTTTGTTGGTCACGACCTCGGCCTGCTCGGGCTTGATGTCCGCGCCGTAATAAAGCGTCACCAGCTCCGCTGAGTCAACGCCTGCCGTATTCAGGCTGGACATGAGCACCTCGGTGACATCGTCCGCGCAGGCTACCAGGTCGGTATCGTCGATGATGGCAATGGCCTGCCCCTGCTTGATCTTCATGCCGTGCAACTGGGTGGAGCGCGCCGCCGTGGTGATCTCCACCGACTTGACACCCTTGATGGCCTCGCTCATAGACTGGATGTTCTCTTCCAGCGTGTTCTCATAGTTGAAGGTCAGCAGCGCCGTCACGCCCTGCGGCAGGGTCCTGCTGGGTATGACCTCTACCGCCTTCTGCGTCAGCTCCCTGATGCGCGTGGCAGTCAAAATGATATTTTTATTGTTGGGCAATAAAATGATCTTCTGCGCATCGACGGATTCCACGGCCGCCAGTATCTCCTTTACGCTGGGGTTCATGGTCTGACCGCCCTTCACTACGATGGCGCCCAGGCTTTCGAAGACCTTGGTCATGCCCTCGCCGAAGGCCACGGCTATCACGGCGATATCTGCCGGCAAAGCCTTCTGACGCTGCATCTCCTTGAACCCCACATGCTGGTCGTCCATGTTCTGTATCTGTATCTGGTGCAGGGTACCCAGCGTGGTGGCATAGGCCAGTATGCTGCCGGGGTCGTAGGTATGAATATGCACGCGCACGTTTGTCTCGTCGCCGGCCACGACCAGGGACAGTCCCCTGCCTTCCAGCTTCTTTTTTATCTTCTCCGGGTCCAGCGTATCGCCTTCCAGCAGGAAGTTGGTGCAGTAGCCGTAGGCTTCCTCTTCCTCGGCGGCGGTCACACCGATATTCCTGGTGGCGGTTATATTGGCGCTTACCATCTGCGGCTTGCGGAACTGAAGGTCTTCCAGCTCACCCTTGAGGAACCGCAGGGCGCCGTCCAGCAAAATATAAAGTCCCTCTCCCCCGGCATCCACCACGCCCGCTTCCATCAGCACCGGCAGCAGGGTCGGGGTGCGGGCTACGGATTCCCTGGCCTCTTTAACTGCGGCTTCCATTATCCCTATCAGGTCCTCAGGATTTTTCTCGGCATATTGTTTGGCCATGACAGCAGAGTCGTGGATGACTGTTAGAATGGTCCCCTCCACCGGGTTGGAAAGGCCCTCGCGCGCTGTTTTGGCAGCCTGCTCAAAGGCTTTGGCCCAATCACCGCCCGTAAAATTGTCTTTGCCATCGAACCCCTTGGAGAAGCCGCGGAAAACCTGCGACAGTATGACGCCCGAGTTGCCGCGTGCGCCCAATAGTGCCCCGTGCGACATGGCCTTGGACATGACAGATGTAGTGGTGTCGGCGGCCCTGTCGGCCTCCTCAATCACAGACCGCAGCGTCAGCAGCATATTGGTGCCGGTATCGCCGTCGGGCACAGGAAAGACATTGATGGCATTGATCTCTGCAACACTTTTTTCCAACCAGTTGCTTCCTGCGGCAAACATGTCTCTCAAGTCTTTGCCATTCCAGGAATTTGTTTGCTTCATCGGTCTCCTTTAAACATCAAAACGATTGTGGTATTATATACCATTGTTGTTAATTACCGGTAAACTAATCAAACAAAAGAGGTTCTAAATTGGCAATCAAATGTGATATGTGTGGAAAAACCCTGCGTTTCGGAAACAGGATCAGCCATTCCAAGCAGCATACCCGCAGGGTATGGCTTCCGAACGTTCAACCTACGACTATTACGATCGATGGGAAGGCCTACCGTGCCAACCTGTGTTCCAGGTGCATCAGGACCAGGAACAAGGTACCCCGTTAACATACGGATTTCCGCAATTCTTTCATAGCCGCGCCGATACCAAGTTTCGCGTTGAAAATCGCTGAACCTGCTACCAGCACGTCCGCTCCTGCTCTGGTAACTGCAGGCGCCGTCACGGCTGTTATGCCGCCATCAACCTCCAGTTCCGCCTTGATTTTCCTATTATAAAATATCTTCCTCAACCTGGCTATCTTGTCCACCATGCTCACGATGAACTCCTGGCCTCCGAACCCCGGGTTGACCGTCATCACCAGTATCAGGTCGGCCAGCGGCAAGATCTCGTCGATGGCCGTCAGCGGCGTGGCCGGATTGAGCGATACGCCTGCCTTAAGCCCCAGCTTCTTGATGGTCTTGACCGTGCTGTCCAGGTGGTTGCAGGCCTCCACGTGCACCGTCAGGATGTCTGCGCCGGCCTGCGCAAACTTCTCCAGGTAAAGCTCCGGCTTCTCGATCATAAGGTGCACATCCAGCGGTATTTTGGTGGTCCTGCGCAGGGCTTCGACCACGGGGATGCCGATGGAGATATTGGGCACGAAGTGCCCGTCCATCACGTCCACGTGGATATAGTCGGCGCCCGCTTTGACGGCCTCTTTGACCTGCTGCCCCAGGCAGCTGAAGTCGGCTGACAATATCGAGGGCGCTATCTTGATCTTCTTACGCGGCATATTTCCTTATGCTCTTCCTGGCTTCGGCAATGCTGTGCCTGACCTGCTCGGTGGCCGTGCCTCCCTGCGATGCCCTGGCCTCCAGGGACTTATCCAGGGTGACCTCAAATATGTCTTTATCGAAAAGCTTGGAGAACTTCCTGTATTCCGCCAGGCTGAGTTCATTCAGCTCCTTTTTGGCATCCATGGCGTAGGCCACCAGCCGGGCTACGGCGCTGTGAGCCTCGCGGAATGGCACGTGCTTGTGCACGAGGTAATCGGCCAGGTCGGTAGCCAGTATATAACTCTGCATGACCGATTTCATCCTGGCCTTGTTGATGGTTATCGAGCCTATCAGGCCCGACATCACTTCCAGGCTGGAGATCAGCGTATCGTAAGTGTCGAAAAAGCCTTCCTTGTCCTCCTGGAGGTCGCGGTTGTAGGCGTGCGGCAGGCCTTTCATCACGGTCAGCATGCCCATCAGGTTGCCGTAGACGCGTCCGGTCTTGCCCCTGGCCAGTTCGGCGGCGTCGGGGTTCTTCTTCTGCGGCATCATGCTGCTGCTGGTTGAGTAAGCGTCGCCGACTTCGATGAAGCCGAACTCGCGTGACGACCACAAAATAACTTCCTCGGCCAGCCTGGAAAGGTGCATCATGGTCACGGCGGCGGCCGACTCGAACTCGATGATAAAGTCACGGTCCGATACCGAGTCCATGCTGTTGGCGCTCACGGAGTCGAACCCCAGCTTCCCGGCCACGAACTCGCGGTCCACCGGGTAGGGCACACCCGCCAGTGCGCCGCTGCCCAGCGGCATGACATTTATCCTCTTCAGGCAGTCCTCGAACCGCTGGATATCCCGGCTGAACATGTGGAAATAGGCCATGATGTAATGTGAGAAGAGCACCGGCTGCGCATGCTGAAGGTGCGTGTAGCCCGGCATCACCGCCCGGATGTTTTTCTCCGCCATATCAACTAACTGCATGTTGAAGTTTTGCAGGGTCTTTATCACCTGCCAGGAGGCTTCACGTGCAAAGAGGCGCATATCCAGGGCCACCTGGTCATTGCGTGAGCGCGCCGTATGCAGCCTGCCGGCCGTATCGCCGATCTTCTCGAACAGGCGGCTCTCAATATTCATGTGGATGTCTTCCAGCTCGTGCTTGAACTGGAAATCGCCGCTGTCTATCTCATCACGGATGGAGAGCAGGCCGCTTTCGATCTTCTTGAACTCGGCCTGGGTTATGATCTTCTGGCGGGCCAGCATCTCGGCATGCGCCAGGCTGCCCTCGATATCATGCCTGTAGAGACGCCAATCGAAGGGGATGGACGCCAGGTAGCGCTGTACCTTGCTGTTGATCTCCTGCTTGAATCGGCCCCGTAACCTGACCTCTTTCTTAATAGCCATCATTTATACCTTGATTTATTTCTCGCAATTATTTAATCCAAAATTGAGACACGATAACTTCTATGTAAATCAGCACTCCAACTACCATCCAGACTACGGCAATAATTTTCAGGTCCCGTGCCTTTTGTTTCTTTTTATCTTCGGGAGCTGAAAAATATCTCGCTATGTAAAAAAGAGGTAACCCGACGGCGATCAGCACTTCGCCCATTAGCCAGACCACCAAACTCGAGGTATCCATTCCCATCTCCTCCTTTCACAGCACTGTTACGTGATTGATCTCTTGCTCTTAGCGAGTTTAGCCTTCGCCGTTTTAGCCGTCTGCTCCTGCGCCTGAATCTTGAGGGGCAGTCCCCACAGCCGGATGAAGCCCACGGCGTCGCTCTGGTCGAAGACGTCCTCTTTATCGTAGGTGGCCAGCTTGTAGCTGTAGAGCGAGTAGGGCGATTTTCTGCCCACGATGATGCAGTTGCCCCTGGACAGCTTGGCCCTGATGGAGCCGGTCACGAAGCGCTGCGAGCTGTTGATATAGGCATCCAGGTCCTCGCGGTGCGCCGAGAACCACAGGCCGTTATAGACCAGGTCGGAATACTCGCGCGCCACCAGCTCCTTGAACCTCAACTGGTGCCGCGTCATGGTCATATATTCCAGCGCCAGGTGCGCCTTGAGTATCACCTGCGCCGCCGGGGCCTCGTAGACCTCCCTGGACTTGATGCCCACCAGGCGGCTCTCGATGTGGTCGATGCGGCCGATGCCGTTGCGCCCGGCTATTACATTTAATTTATCTATCAGCGTCAGCCCGTCCATGCGTTTTCCGTTCAAACTCACAGGCAGGCCCTTCTCAAATCCCAGCTCGATATACTCCGGCTTTGCCGGGGCATCTGAGGGCGACTTGGTCCAGGCGTAGATATCCTCGGGAGGCTCGCACCAGGGGTCCTCCAGCACGCCGCACTCGATGGCGCGTCCCCAGGGATTCTCGTCGATGGAATAGGGCTTGTCCTTCTTCACAGGCACGGGTATCTTATGTTTCTGGGCGTAGTCGATGGTCCCCTCGCGGGTCATGCCCCACTCGCGGGCCGGGGCCACAATCTTCAGCTCGGGGCCCAGCGCGAACACGCTGACGTCGAACCTCACCTGGTCGTTGCCCTTGCCGGTCGAGCCGTGCGCCACGGTAGTAGCGCCCTCTTTATGCGCCGTTTCCACCAGCCACTTGGCCATTAAGGGACGGCCCAGTGCCGTAGCCAGCGGGTACTGGCCCTCGTACAGAGCATCTGCTTTTATGGCCGGGAAGACGTAATCCTTAATGAACTCCTCTTTGGCGTCCACGGCGAAGGACTTGACGGCGCCCAGCTTGAGGGCCTTCTTCCTGATGCCCTCCACGTCGGTCACGCCGCCTATATTCACGCACAGCGTTATCACATCCATATGGTATTTATCGGCCAGCCATTGGATAGCGACCGAAGTATCCAGCCCGCCGCTGTAAGCCAGGACTACCTTCTCTCTTTTAGCCATGATCTTTATTGTCTCTCCTTTAACACGCTGTCCAGTATATCCAGCGCCTTATCGATTTCTTTGGGTGACACCGTCAGGGGCGGCATGAACCTCAGCGCATCGGGCTTGACCCGGTTGACCAGCAGCCCGCGCTCCAGGCAGGCCATGCCCACCGGCTCGGCGATCTCCTCCCTGAATTTCATCGCCAGCAGCAGGCCCTTGCCCCTCACCTCGGTTATAACATTATATTTCTGCGCCAGCCTGTTCAGGCCGTCGCATAAATATTGCCCCATTTTGGCGGCGTGGGCCGGGATATCATTCTTAACGATATATTCCAGCACGGCGAAAGCGGCGGCGCACATCAGCGGGTTACCGCCGTAGGTCGAGCCGTGCTCCCCCGGCTTGAATACGCAGGCACCTTCCTTGGCCAGAAAGGCCCCTATGGGTATGCCGCTTCCCATGCCCTTGGCCACGGTCATGATGTCCGGCTCGACGCCGTACTGCTCATAAGCATACATGGTTCCGGTGCGCCCGACGCCGGTCTGTATCTCATCCAGTATCAGCAAAAGGCCTTTCTCATCGCACCATGCCCGAACTTTTTTAAGATAGTCGTCGTCGGGCACGTTGACGCCGCCCTCGCCCTGGATGGGCTCCAGCATCACGGCGCAGGTCAGCTTGGTAGTGGCGGCCTTGATGGCCTCGATGTCATTGAAGGCCGCGTTGATGAAGCCGCTGGGCAGCGGGGTAAAGGGCTCCTGGAAGCTGAGCTGGGCGGTGGCGGCGGTGGCTGCCAGCGTCCTGCCGTGAAAGGAATTGGCCACCGTGATTATCTCGTAGGCGCCGTCCAGCTTGACCTTGCCGTAGCGGCGGGCCAGCTTGATGGCGCCCTCTACGGCCTCGGTCCCGCTATTGGCGATAAAGGCGCGGTCCAGGCAGCTCGTCTTGACCAGCAGCTCGCACAGTTGAAGCTGTGGAATGGTGTAATAAATATTGGACGTCTGCGTGAGGGTTTTGGCCTGCTTATTAAGCGCTTTAACCAGCACCGGGTGGCAATGGCCCAGGCTGACCACGGCCAGGCCGGCCACGAAGTCCAGGTATTCCCTGCCCTCGTCGTCCCAGACTTTGGTGCCCTTGCCGCGCACCAGCGTCACAGGTATGCGTTTGAATACCTGCATAAAGACTTTTTTTTCGATTGCTTGCCAGTCTTTCTTAGTTGACAATGGTCGTACCGTTCCCCCTTCCTTCGATTTCATCCAGCAGCGCATGGTCGATGCGCCCGTCGATGATGCGGGTGAGGGATACCTTTTGTGAAGCGATCAGGCTGGCCTCCAGCTTGGCGATCATGCCGCCGGTGGCCGTGCCGTTCTCAATCATGGACTTGGCCATATTGGCGTCCATCTGGTTTACCACCTGCTTGGAGTTGTCGTAGATGCCCGGCACGTCGGTGAGGAATATCAGCTTGCGCGCCTGCAGTGCGGCCGCTATCTGTGCGGCGATGGTATCGCCGTTGACGTTCAGCATGTTCGAGTCCTCATGTCCGGTCAGTGCGCAGTTCATGCAGATGGGTGCTACCACCGGCATATAGCCGCTGTTGAGCAGGACCTTCAGCAGGTGTGCGTCGATGGTCAGCTCCCCGGCCGTCAGCCCCAGCTCGCGGCTTTTCATCTTGCCCTGGGCTATGGAGCCGTCCACGCCGCTCAGCCCGATGGCCTTGCCGCCCAGGCGGTTTATCTCTGATACGAGTTCTTTATTCACAAGTCCGGCCAGCACGGCCGTGACCACTTTCAGCGTGTTGAGGTCGGTGACGCGCAGTCCCTGGGTGAAGCGCGTGGGGATATTCAGCCTGGTCAGCCAGTCCGTGACGGCGTTGCCGCCGCCGTGGACGACCACGATAGAAAACTTTCTTTTTTGAAGTGCGACAAGGTCTTCCAGGGTGGTGTCATGCTGGCCGAGCGTGCTGCCGCCGATTTTTACGACTACGATTTTCGATCCTAGCATCAGTAATTCCGGGGAGGGTTAAGTAGTATAATCGCTATTTATAGTAACATACTCTTGCGAGAGGTCGCATCCCCAGGCCGTGGCTTTTCCACCGGCGATATTCAAACAGACCCTGATTTTCACGATGTCCGTCTTCAGCCTGCGGCTGAGCTTGTCCTTTTCGAAGGGCAGCGGGGCGCCTTTGCGCATGACCGGCTCGTCCTGCAGGTAGACTTCCAGGCGCTCTTCGATCATGGCGGCGCCGCTCCTGCCCAGGGCCGCCACGATGCGTCCCCAGTTGGGGTCGTTGCCATGGACAGCGGCTTTCACCAGCGGCGACCCGGCGATGGTCTTGGCTATCTTCCTGGCTTCCAAGGTATTTTGGGCGCCTTCGATGCAGACCTCAATCAGCTTATCGGCGCCTTCGCCGTCGGCTGCGATGCTGCAGGCCAGGAAGCGGCATACGTGGCTGAGGGCTTCCTGGAAGGTCCTGCCGTTCTTATCATTTATCTTCATATTGCCGGCGGCGCCGTTGGCCAGGATGGAGACCATGTCGTTGGTGCTGGTATCACCGTCCACTGTTATCATGTTGAAGCTGTCGTTGACGGCAGCCTTGAGGGCTTTGCTTAAAAATTCGGGCTCTACTTTTGCGTCGGTAGCCAGGAATCCCAGCAGCGTGGCCATGTCGGGATGGATCATGCCGGAGCCCTTGGCTATGCCGCCTATGACGTACTGCCCGGCGCCGTCCGTCACCCGGACTGCCATTTCCTTCGGTCTGGTATCGGTGGTCATGATGGCGCGTGCCAGCTTATGCCCGCCGTTTCCGGCAAGCTCTATTTTCTCGATGCCAGCCTTGAAGCGTGCCATGGGGAGGTGGGTGCCTATGACGCCCGTGCTGGCGGGCAGCACCTGGTCCGGCTTGATGCCCAGCCTGGAGGCCGTGAGGGCGGCCATCTCTGCGGCGTCCTTGAGCCCCTTCTCGCCGGTGCAGGCATTGGCGCATCCCGAGTTGACTACCACGGCCCTGGCCTTGCTCTTCGTGATATGTTTCATACTGACCAGGATAGGGGCGGCCTTGACCTTGTTGACTGTGAAGACGGCGGCGGCTGAGCACGGCTCTTCCGAATAAAGCACGCCCACGTCGAGGCGTCCTTTATACTTGATGCCGGCTTCGACTGCGCCCGCCAGGAACCCGTTGGGCGAGGTCACCGTCCCCTGCTTGATCTCAATAACCTTATCTTTCATGAAGCTAAGAATATAGCACTTTTTATGTAATACTGCTAGTTTTGGGTAATAGCCTGTCCGCTATAAGAACACTGGAATCATAAGTAGTGCTGAAACGTCCAGAGAATTAACACCTATAACAATTGAATATATGCTTACCAGTAAGCTCAATCAAAACACGGGCAGGAAGAAAGATTTAACCAACATCAATCCGTTAACCGGTTCTACAGCCAAGAAACCTCAGGGGTCTTCCTCTCTATCCATTTCTTAAATTCAAATTTGGGATATCCTATGGCTAGACCACCGTAGACCTTATGGTTTTCGGGAAGATTGATCAAACGACAGATTGACTTATCACGCTGGCAGGCTACCAATATATACCCAGTGTAGAAGCTACCTAATCCCAATGAATAGGCCATTAAAGCTGCATTTTGAATGGCTAACTGAGCATTGATATCCGCCATGGCAGACCGCTCATCCGCGTGGAATATTATCAAAGCTGGGGCATTGCGCAAAATACGATCCGTGCCACTTTTAACTGCAGCAATCAGTCTTTTCAGTTGAGGAATACTTTTAAAAAAAGTGGCAGAATGCTTCCCTAGACTCATTGAAATCAGGGGCTTCATCAATGGATTACGCGCCTGAGTTACCGAACCGGATATTAGATTCGTAGTAGCCCGTACCATTTCCTCTAATGTTTTCTTGTTCTGGACTACAATATACCCTGTCGTCTGCGTATTATGAGCGGTCGGGGCAAATCGTGCTGCATCTATTATCCGCTCAATTTGCTGTTTTTCGACAAATTTATCCTGAAAGACTCGTGCTGATCTTCGAGTCCTTAATAGTTCCAATACCCCTTCCTGAGACGGTAAGTTCTTCTGATTAACTGGTTGTAAATAGTCCTGGGGAAATCCCGAGTGAACAATCGCTTCTTTGGGACAAATAGCTGCACAATGACCGCAAGAATTACAGAATTCTAAATCATGAGCTTCAGGAACGGAATCTTTGGATACTTGGATAAAAAGTCTCCCCGGACACTCTTGAACACACATGGCGCATTTGGAACACAAATCCGCCTTAACGATGATTGTCGGAATCATTTCAATCCTCCTGCTGTTATTCGCTTTCTCTTCAGCACCCTAAGGCTCTCCGGTATGTCGATGGCACTGGATCGATAGGGGAGTAAATATTTGTCACTGTGAATTAACATCGGGATGAATGTTCACCCATAATAAAAATTATAGGTTTAACGTATCAATTATTGTAGCGCTTTCATTCTAATATTGTACTTATTTAGCTCTTCAACATAGCTATTTATGCCATCCGTTATCTCAGAAACGTCCGGAAAATTAAGCCCCATAATAATCTGTTAGGTGCTGAAAAGCAGGCTTTAGTACAGAACCATTCTTTATTCTAGGCCTTGAAATCCAGCATCAATTCATTCATCGGCAGCGGCTTGGAAAAATCCATTTCGTGAACTTCAACGAGTATCTTGTCTCGAAACCACTTGTCAAACGGCACATCAGACTTAATGAAACCTTCGAAGACCTTGCTGATGTCCTGGGCCTCTGCTATCTGAACATATTCTTTATATATGTTGCGCTGAAGTAAATTAAATAGTTATAAAATCCGGCCCGAATTTGTTACAGATTTATAGGATTTAGACAAAGGGAATTGGCTGACGGTACTTCAGCCTTGACAATATCTCAAACTGGTAATAACATAGCCATAAAATTTAGGGCGAGCGCTCGGTTGTTGATCCTGCATTGCTCCTAACGCTCGCATCCCCGGTGAAATGTAAAGGGAGGTACGGGCATGTGACACAGGCGGCAGTGTTAGCGTAGGCCGCAGCACGCGTTTCCAGCTTTCAGGTTCGAGCGACTATTTTATTTGGGAGGTTGTATGTAATGAGCGAACAGAATTCATGGGCAAATCCAACTCCCGCAGCGTTGTATGCGCAGGCTGTGGGCGTATTCGGTTTGGGTGCTCTGTTGGCCGGCCTGGTACCTGCAGTGGATTCGGTATTGATGATACCCTGGTTCTGCGGCATCAACTTTGTATTGATCGTTTGCAGCATCATACAGTACCGCAACAACGAGCTATACGGCGCTACCGTCAACCTGTTGATCGGCGCTATTTTCTTCGGCTCGGCGAACTGGATGTCCCTGCTCACCAAGTTTGTGGGATTGCCGCTGGGCGCCCCCGTCCTGGGGATACTTGGCACCGCGCAAATCCCCGTACTGGTTGAGGGTTACTTCAACATACCGCTGATTATCTTCATTGCCATATTGGGTTATCTCGGCGGGAGGTTGAGCTGGCTGATAAGCGCCATGATCTGGTTTATCACCCTGGCCGTGGTGGCGTTGACTGTATGGAATTTCCTGGGACAGCCGGGCATACAGCCGGGCATAGGCGGTTCAATCATCAATATCTGGGCCAACGTAAGCGGCTGGATGTTGCTGGCAACGGGGGTGCTCAACCTCTATGTGGGCACGGCGGTGTTCATGTTATACCTGACCGGGAAACTCACGCTGCCCCTCGGCAAGCCCATATTCAAGTAAAACGATATTCCACCCTGCGCCATTTTCTAGCCGTTAATAGTACTTTGACAGCATTTGTCTGTCAACGTACTATTATCCGCAACGGCGATGAGGGTCGGGTGCATCATCGCCGGTTAAAATGGGGAATCCCATTCATATGTGCGCAGCTACCCGGTGGCTGCTTTCAATAGTCGCTTTATTCTGTGTGTGCAGGGATATCTATATATAAAAGAGGTTGACCGTGGAGCAGCAATACAAGGTTTACAGCTACCGCTGGCTCGTCCTGGGCATCTATATGTACGTGGCGGCGCTGACACAGATGTACTGGCTCAATTTTGCTGCTATCGATACTTATATCGAAGACCTGCTCAAGATACCTGCCAGCGACGTTCAGTGGCTTACCCTGATTTTCCCGCTGATACAGGTGATACTTACCATCCCGGCGGGGATCGTCATCGATAAGATCGGCTTTAAATGGGGCGTCGGTATAGGCGCAATCTTCACCGGCCTGTTTGCGCTGCTGCGCGTGGTCAGCCCGGCATCTTTCGTGATGCTGCTGGTCGCCCAGGGCGGCATCTCCATCGGCCAGCCCTTCATCATGAATGGAGTAACCAAGCTGGCGACCGTGTGGTTCTCGCCCAAAGAGGAGGCGACCGCGGTGGGTCTGGGTTCTCTGGCTCTCTTCGTGGGCATGATGGCGGCGCTGGGACTGACCCCGCTGCTGGTGCAGGATTTGGGGTATCGTCAGATGCTGTGGATCTACGGCATAGCCGGACTGGTCGGCATGCTGGCCTTCATCTTCTTGATCAAGTCCCGTCCGCTGACGCCTGCGCGAGAGCCGGAGCAGGACCAGTCGGAGGTTGAATGGGGCGGCATGGGGGTCATCCTAAAGAACAGGAATTTCGTCTTGCTGGGGTTCGTAGCCCTGGTAGGCATCGGCGTTTTCAACGGCTTTGCAACCTGGTTGGAGAAGATACTGAATGAGATGCACGGCATCGCCCTGACCGAGGTGGGCACCGTATCGGCGGCGCTGATTTTCGCCGGCCTGATCGGCTGCTTCGTTATCCCCCTGATCTCGGACAAGATCGGGCGCAGGAAGCCCTTCCTGCTGCTGGCGGCGCTGGTAGGGGCCGTATGCATAACAGCCATTATATTTGTCCAGGGCTATACCGGCAATATGATCAACGGCATAGTGCTGGGATTTTTCCTTCTCTCCTCTCTGCCCATCATGTACACCATGTCGGCCGAGCTGACCGGGTCCAAATATGCCGGTGTATCGGTCGGCTATCTGCAGCTTCTGGGCAATGGAGCGGCGGTGATACTGGTGCCTACCGTGGAGTGGCTGCACTCCACCACCGGCCAGTTTGTCATACCGCTGGTCATGCTGGCGGCCCTGATGCTGGTAGCCTTTACTATAGCTTTATTTATACGGGATACCCGTCCGGGGGAGGCCGCTTAAATACGGACACCCCCTGGTATTATTTGGCCTTCTTTTTCTGCACCGTGCTGATCTGCGAGTCCATCACCATGTCCACCAGCCAGGGGAAAAGGCGCTTCATCACGTAGGTAAATTTACTTTCGCCGCCGGGTATGATCATGAACTCCCCTTTGCCCATGCCCTTGATCAGGGCGCGGGCCACCTCTTCCGGCTTCATCAGGCCGGCAGTCCCCTCAACCGCTTTGGTCTCGGGCGGCTTGGTCTTGTTTTCCTCAACGAAACCGGGCGTGTCCGTATCCGGAGGACATAGCACCGACACGGTTATGCCCTGCGGTTTGACTTCGCTGCGCAGCGCTTCGGAGAACCCCAGGACGCCGAACTTGGCCGCCGAATAGTCGCTGTAGCCGAATACACCGATGAACCCGCAGATGGACGACACGTTCACAATGTATCCGCCGCGCTTTTTCATCAGCGGTACCAGGAAGGCGCACGTGTTCCAGGCGCCGTAGAGATCGATCTTGATCGTCTCGTCGAATTGCATGTACGGTATTTCAGCGAAATAGTCCGGTTTGGCCCTGCCCGCGCAGTTTATCAGCACGTCGGGAATGCCGAATTCGGAAACCGCCTTTTGCAGGACTTTATCGACGTCCTCATGAATCGATACGTCGAGTAAATCATAGTAAAACTTTTGGTCCGCGTTGCTGCCGCAGGCGCTGATCTCTTTGATTGCTTCTTCCAGCACCTGCTGCCTGCGGGCAAAGATGGCGACATGGGCGCCCTTTTGCGCCAGCATTTTGGCCGTAGCCAGGCCGATGCCCGAAGAACCACCCGTTAGGTAAACTATTTTGTTATTATAATCTTTCATCTTACTCCACCTATTTTTGTTTTAAGGATGCGACGTCCAGTGTTTTCAGCCATTCCATGGTCCGTTTGAAACCCTCTTTATAGCTGATCTTCGGCTTCCAGCCCAGCTCGCGCTCCGCTTTTTCGATGCTGAAACGAAACCTCGACCCCAGGTTGGTCACCGTGTAGGTGGTCAGCAAGGGCCGCTGCTTGATACCACCCAGCCGCCAGATAAACTCCATGGCCCTGGCCGCCGCCATGGCGGACCAGTAAGGGATATACGTGCGAATGGGAGGCACGTTTAGCGCGGCCGCTATGCCGTCGCAGAACTCCTCCAGCGTGGTATTCTCGCCGTCATGCACCAGGTAGCCGTTGCCGACCGCCCGCTCGTCCTCCGAGATCAGCATGAGCAGGTCGACCAGGTTGTCGATGTAAGTGGGCCAGACGATGGCGTTTTTCCGCCAGAAGATCATATCTTTCTTGACGATGGCGTCGGCCAGCAGTGGCACGAAGGTCTGGTCGCCCTCGCCGAAGACCCACAGCGGGTAGACCATGGTCACGGGCAGGCCCTGCTCCTTGTGGTAGCGCCACATGATCTTCTCCGAGTCTATCTTCGAGTCTGGGTAGGGCTCGCCCCAGTATTTCAGCGGCAGAGTCTCGTCCATTACAATCGACTCATCGGTGCCGAAAACGTCGCAGGTGCTCATGTCCACCAGCCGCTTCACCTTCACGTCCGTTGCAGCCCTAGCCACGTTCTCAGCACCCCCGACGGTCACTTCCCGGAAGAGCTTTTTGGGCGCCCAGTCGGTGACGATGGCCGCACAGTGAAAGATGATTTCCCGTCCGTCCGCCGCCTCACGCACTCTGGCATAGTCGCGTATATCGCCGTTAACGACTTCCACACCGCGGTCTTTGAGCGACTTCTCTCCCGGGTCGCCCGGCAGTACGAAAGCACGCACGGAATTCCCCCTGGCGAGATTAGCTTTAACGATGTGTCCGCCGATGAAGCCGGTAGAGCCCGTAACCAGCACCTTGCTCACGTCGCGCCTCCTTAATGAAATGGGATTTCTTATTTTAACCGGCGATGATGCATCCTGACCCTCATCGCTGTCGCCGCTAATAGTACGTTGATAGCATTTGGCTGTCAATACGCTACTTGGGCTCTTCTGAATAAAGTACACCCACGTCGAGGCGTCCTTTATATTTGATGCCGGCTTCCACTGCCGCCGTGAGGGTTGGGCCCGTGATATATTCGGGTGTAACCTATTCCCATTTGTTGGCATAGGCGTATAATAGCATCTGATTCTGATACTGATTGATTGTTGTGAAAAATGATGAGTTAACAATAAAATATTCGGGGTTAGTGATGAAAAGGTATATATTTTTATTCATTTGTTTAATGTTTGGCAGGATCATAAATATCCATCAATATACTCATTAACTAAATTGGCAGTGTGTAATACATAGTATGAAAGTTGATCCTGACCAGAGTCATCGGCAAACAATTGCTGAGGATGGCTTTTTTAATAGAATTTATGACAATAAATTGATAATAAGCAATATTGACATATCCGTATTGAATCTAAGCATCGGTCTTGAAAAGAAACTACGATCAATCAATGTAAATACCTTAGAAGAACTGATCAATTTCCCGATAGATGATTTCTACCAGCTTCGCATGGCTGGCGGAGCATGGATACGTCAAATACGCAAGAAATTACACTCATTTTTATCGACATTAATATCATTACATCAGCAAACAACAAGCACCGTTGATGAGACCACAACAGCAACGGTTTCACATACCCTTGATCAATTGATGGCTAGAGAACAGGAATTGCTTAAAGAGATTTCCGCCAAGAACGTTTTTCTGCTCGAAGACTATGTTTTGCCTATCTATGTCAGGACCAAATTACGTATTTTTACAACTTTTCGAATCGAAACCATGCTGGAATTTCAAGAGCGCCTAAATGCTGGGGATCTTTGGGAGAGGCTATTCAAAAGCGGACAGTTGGATTATGAGAAATTGGATCTCCTATATAAAACGATAAATGAAATTCGGAGAATCATATTAGGTAGTACCGTGGATGAAGAACTAAATAAATTCACTGCAATACTGCTAGACCGCGAGCGCGACGTCTTAGTGCGTCGGTTTTCAGAGGGTGAACGTGTTACACTACAACAGCTTGCCAACAAGTACAAAGTCACCCGTGAGCGTATAAGACAAGTAGAGAGTAAAGTCAAAAGAAAGATGGAACGTCATTTATTTTCAAACAGCTATATTTTGTCCTCTGCAGCACTGAAGCTATTCGAGCGCAACGCAGATACTGTATCTAGAAAATCATGGGAAACAACTCTAGGGGAATCTGGCTTTCTGCAAAAGGCCTCATCGGTCGATTTATTGGTGGCGGTGTCCAATATGGATGTCCATCCTGATTTAACATTGTCCCAGCGCGCATTAACAGCATTCAGATGGAATATCCCCCTGAACGCACTATCGATTGGCAGATCAATAATACAAAAAGCGTGCAAATACATTAGTAATTCAGGGGCAGTCAGGATAAGATCGCTAACTGACAACGATGTTAGTCGTCAGTCTATTGAGTCCATATTGGCTTTCGGCGGGATTACACCTGTTGATACCGAATGGGTAACAAAAATCGATGGCATCGATATCTTTAAGAGAACAGCTTATAAAATGTTGTATTATTGCGGACCGCTTAGCTGCCGGCAGTTGAGATACGGGTTTGCCAAACACCTTTTCAGACTCGGATACCAGGCACCACCCTCAGATATAATATTGAGGGTATTGGAACTGACTGGCGAGTTTTCTCAAAAAGATGATTTGATCCTTACTGATTTTACTATGCTTGAAGAGCCTGATTGCAACGACCGGGAACTGCTTTTTCTTGAACTGATCGATCAAGAAGGTCCGGTCGTGACATATGATCGTGTTTTCGATAAGCTAAAAGAAGGTGGATATTCTTGGCCGTCGGTGCCAAATTTGTTACAGGTGTCTCCAATCATTCAAAAAATAGGACACTCTCTTTACACAGTATTAGGTCGGCACTATGACGATATTGACATAGAAAGAGCACAGTCATCGATTCGACAAGTCAGACGCTTACAGGCACTGAAGCCATATGCTAACGGTCAGGTTATCTACGAGGCGAACGTGAGCAATTGGATTAAATATAGTGGTGTAATAAATAGCGGGCAGGCAAAAGTCTTGAAAGGAACTTGGGGAATGTATATTGATGGTCGGTATCAGAATGATTTGGTAGTGGACAATCTATTCATACGTGGACTAACCAAGGCATCCGAAGTTTTGAAAATCGAATCGGGCGATAGAATAAAGCTTTGTTTTGATACGATAAAGCGGGAAGTAGCAGTTAGCAGAGTATGGAATTATGATTAGACAAAAAGAATTGACGCAAATGGACATTGTCGTGCTCTCCGCATATATTCTCGATGGAGCTAGACACTTCGTACATTTAGAAGATATAGCCATAAAGGCGGCTGAGTTGTCTCCAAAACGTTTTAGCTGGGAGAAGTACCCAGACCGAATCAATCTTGAAACAGTACGACTCGCCCTAAAGCACGAATTGTCAGCTCCGACTTGCAGGATCATAGGTGGCATCAAGGATGGTTTCATGCTCAATACTAAAGGTTTCAAATGGTGCCTAAACGCAAAATTGAATCTCACTCATGGAGAAATTATTCAGCGAGTTACTGGCGATGTTAAGGCGATGAAAGGTAGCGCCGCATATAGGAAGATTTTGAAGGAGAATGTGCGAACTATAACTATTAATGACGTACATTCAATATTGAAAATAGATAACTATTTTAACCAACGAATGGTGAGAGAACGAACAATGGCATTGCAAAACGCTGCCGTTCTAGATACACAGCTGAAAGAGATGATTGACAAACTTGAAGCTCACGGTTTAATAAAGTTGGAGGTATGATGTGACTGAAGCTATTAAAGTTACAAGCCATGTGGCTCGCGATTTCCTGCAAAATGCGACCTATTTCAATACAGTTCCAAAAGTAGTATGGGAGTATGTTTCCAATTCAGTCGATAATCCGAGACTAAATCAAATCGTCAATGTTGAAGTCGAAATATCTAAAGATATCATCGTCATTACCGATGACGGGAGCGGAATGACCAGAGATGAGCTAAGCAATTTTTTTCAGATGCACGGGCCAAATATTAAGCGCATTAAGGGGGAGAAGGTACGCGGCATGTATGGGACCGGAAAATGCGCCGGTTTTGGTATCGCCGATCGACTGCGTATTGAGACTGTAAAAAACCATATACTAAATTCCGTTGAGTTAAGTCGTGAAGATATTGAAAAATCGATGACGGGAGGACCGTTCTCCGTTAGAGATATAATGGTGGATAAAACGACGACAGAGGAAGATGGCACACGAATCATAGTATCCAAGCTGAATATAAAAAGTCTGGATTTGCAGCAGACCATTGCTTATGTTGAACGACATCTGGGTAGAAAGCTCCACAAACATCGGGTAATTATTAATGATCACGTTTGTGAATATTCGGTGCCGAATTATATGTGGCAAAAAATATTTCAGCCTTCAGGCGATCTGCCAAGTATAATCGGCAATGTGAAACTAACGATCAATGTATCTCCAATTCCACTTGAAAAGGAAAGAGGTGGTATTGATGTCTTGTCTGATGGCATTTGGCATGATACAACTTTCGGTAATGATCTCGATGTAGAGTTCGCAAGACATGTATTTGGCGAGGTGGATGTTCCGATTTTGGAAGAGCGGTATACTCTGGAAAAAATTCCGCCTTTTGATAATACGCGGAATATGTCGCTCAATGTATCCAATTCCACCGTCGCAAGCCTTTTGGGCTGGATAAACCTATGTTTGCAGGAAGTTCAAAAGGAATATATGACTCGAGAGAAATCGAAAAAAAAGAGCGAAGAAACAATTAAGCTTGAGAGACATGCCAGGGATCTAGAAAATATCTTGAATAACGATTTTCGCGGTCTACAGATGGAACTAGAGAAGATCAAAAGGATGTCGAAAATCAGAGATGGCAACTTAACCGATATTATCCCAGGCGAAGGCACCGATATGTCACGTTATAAGATGGGAGGGCCGGATCATTCCAAAGGAAGAAAAGGCAGCAAGGCTGGCCCAGGAGAAATCGAAAGGCCGGGACCGTCCTTACTTCCAGGCGATTTACCCGGTAGCACAGGCAACCTGAGTGAAAAAAAACAGCGTAGATCTACATTTCACGTTATCTATGATCATCTTGGTCGGGAATCTAAACGATCGAACTATGATCGAGAAAACAGAACTATTACCATTAACCTCGATCATCCCCAGATATCATTTTCTTATCGCGAAGGGCTGGAGAGTAAACGGTTTTTGGACATCACGTATGAGATTGCTTTTGTGGAATATGCAATTGCCTTAGGGTACGAGCAAACCTACCGTGACCAGTTTTATACGGGATCGCAGGCATTGTTTGACATCTCTGACACGATAAACCGTGTAAGCAGAGTGATATCACTGTTCGAAAAAATGTGAAAATAACTAATTATTAGCTAACAGACTGACCAAAACTTAATGCAACTAATGATATGGGACGAGTGAGAATGTATCATAGGGAAGATATAAACGTTCCAAACCGAATATAAAATAACGCTCTGGCTTTATCCCAATAAGAGACAATACTAGGTTTCAAGAGATGCGCAGCGTCAACCAGTTGGTCCGCTTTCTCAATCCAAAGGGATGCGTCGGAGAGACGAGCACTATATTCCAGGACAACATCTCGTTTCTGACCATGCCTGATTTTATGCCGAAGCCAGCTTTTCCGGTCAATATATGTTGTACGACTCTATATAAGAGTAAGTCATTCTAGCCCCCATCCCCGCCTTCTTTTTCAGCTCGTAGAGCTTGTTGATGGCTTCGATGGGGGACATGGAGTCTATATCCAGCGATCTGACCTCTTCTTCGATGGCCGACCCCTGGCCGAAGATGGGAAGCTGTAAGGGCTGCGCAGCGGCAGGCTTTCTTTTAGCACCTTCCTTGCGTTCAAGCTGCTCCTTTCCCAACTCCATCGAGATGTCATAACTATTCAAGTTTCTGCCTTCTTATTATATTACTAATCCATATCTCACATGAGAAGATTATTGTAATTACCATACCAGGATTAAGTATGCATCTATATCGCAGGCAATATATTTTTGGAGGTAACTAAATTGAAAAGGTTTGTTTTTCTTTCTTTATCACTACTATTACTACTGATTCTCATCCCAAGTTGTGTTATAGTTCAAGCCCCGCCATCAGCGACTACCCCACCGGCAGGAACGCCATTCGCGGTGACCGGTGTCACAGCCAATACTGAGCCATCCAACTCCACCGGTTGTTTCAACCTTTACACTAATATCACTACCAATGGCCCCGGCACAGTTAGTTACACGTGGGAATCAACCAATGGCGGCGGAAACAGTTATACCTGGAGTATCACTTTTTCGTCAGCCGGTACACAAAAAATATCATTACCGGTGGAAATGAGCGCTTTGCCTTCCGGTTCGTATCGAGTCCATATTTTGACCCCCAATGATGCAGTGTCGAATTCGACAAATTACACAACCTGTGGGCACTAACACGTTGGTGCGCTATCCCCCGCCTTCTTCTTCAACTCGTAGAGCTTGTTGATGGCCTCGATAGGGGACATCTTTTTATAAATGTATACAAAGTACAGTAGTTTGTATACATTCGGTCAAGGCATGTATACAAACCTGTCGCTTTATAGCCCCCCACTAAATGCCTTTTGCAACAGTGACTTTTTCCCGGCAGTGATATGGTATTCCCGCAGGATTTTTGAGCCTTCCACTACGCCCAAACCACTTCCCTTGAGCTTTGGGTCGATGAGTTCCGCTCTGGTTTCCGCTTCGTTCACGCTTATTCAGCCTCTTTATTTTATTTAAGTGCTTTGCGTCTATTCTCTGGAAGCTCCTTGTAATTCTTGCTTGTTGAAACCCTTGTGCCGCTTTTCTCTTCCAGTTCACTCCGTGCATTGCCGGCAATGGTTCCGCCTTCAATAGCAGCCTGTTTATTGGCTGGGAAGCCCCTGCGCATCAGCACAGTCGGTTAAGCGTATTTTCCCGTCTCCCGCCTCCATTTTCAACTGTACGATAATTTCGTACAGTTCATTTACCCCCTCGTTTTTCAGCTTTCGTTTTAGATCGCTCCAGTAACGTCGCGGGTTATCGGTTTCACTCAATATTTCGCAGACATCTATAACAGAAAAAAACCACCGTTGCTTTTCCTTACTCCACAGCCTGCGGACTTGCTTGGTCTCAAATAGAATTAAATTACTCATTTTTATAAGTCCTTATTTAAAATGCTTAACGCAACCAGGGTTCAAATTATATCCCGCTTACAGCAGTCAACCGCCTTCATTTTCAAACCGTGACAATTTGTCACGGTTTTATTCTCCAGATAATTCTCCATTGAAAGCCTTCTGTAGAATTGATTTTTTCAGTTTTTCTAAGTCAGTCAGTTTTTGTTGATAGATGGCTTCGAACTTTTTGGTTTCGGCGGAAAGAGCGTCGAGTTTGGCAACGATGACCCTACCCCGCCTTATCCCCCACCTTCTTCTTCAGCTCGTAGAGCTTGTTGATGGCTTCGATGGGAGACATGGAGTCTACATCCAGCGACCGGACCTCTTCTTCGATGGCCGACCCCTGGCCGAAGATGGGAAGCTGAAGCGGCTGCGCCGTGCCTGGTTTCTTCTTGGTACCCTCTTTTCGCTCAAGCTGGTCCTTTTCAAGCTCCTGCAAAATCTCCTCCGCCCGGTGTATCACCGTCTTGGGCAGGCCCGCAAGCTGCGCCACATGTATGCCGTAGCTCTTATCGGCGCCGCCCGGTATAACCTTGCGCAGGAAAATGACCTTGCCCTCCTCCTCCGCTACGGCCAGGTTATAGTTCCTGACCCGCGGCAGGAAGCCGGCCAGCTCGACCAGCTCGTGATAGTGCGTGGCGAACAGCGTCCTGGACCTCAGCCTGGTATGGTTGTGGATATACTCGATCACGGCCCAGGCGATGGACAGGCCGTCATAGGTGCTGGTGCCGCGCCCGACCTCGTCAAGTATCAAGAGCGACCTCGACGTGGCATTGTTGAGGATATTGGCCACCTCTATCATCTCCACCATGAAGGTCGATTGCCCGGCGGCAATGTCCTCCTGCGCACCGATGCGGGTGAAGATGCGGTCGACTATGCCCACTACCGCTTCATCGGCGGGAACGAAGCTGCCGATCTGCGCCAAAAGCACGATGAGCGCCGCCTGCTTGAGATAGGTGGACTTCCCCGCCATGTTGGGACCGGTCAACACGATAAGCTGGTCTTCTTTAGATAAGCGGATGTCGTTGGGCACGAACCCGCCGGACCCCAGCGCCTGCTCCACTACCGGGTGCCGGCCGCCCTTTATCACGATGGCATCGCCATCGTTGAGCTGCGGCTTGACATAGCTGTTGCGTACGGCCACCTCCGCCAGGCCGGAGTAAACGTCGATCTGCGCCAGCGCCCTGGCCGAGGAGAGTATCTTCTCGCCCGATTCAGCCACCTGCCGGCAAACCTGGGCGAAGAGGGACTTCTCCAACTCCACCACCCTCTCCTGCGCATTCAATATCATCGATTCGTATTCTTTCAACTGCGGCGTGTAGAACCGTTCCCCGTTGGCCAGCGTCTGCCTGCGGATGTAGTCGGAGGGCGCAGAGCCCAGGTTGGCCGTCGAAATCTCGATATAGTACCCGAAGACACGGTTGTAGCCGACCTTCAGGGACTTGATGCCCGTCCTCTCCCGCTCCTGCTTCTCCAGCCCGGCCAGGAACTGCCGGGCGTCGGAGGCGATGGAACGCGTCTTGTCCAGCTCCTCGGAAAAACCCTTCCTGATGACCCCGCCATGGTCGAAGTTGGCGGCGGGCTGGTCGGCAATCGACCTGGCGATCAGCTCGACCACATCGGGATATTGCTTCAAATGCTCGCTTAAAACCGATGGGGCATTGGCGGGGAGCAACGCCATCTGAATGTCGGCCACCTTCTCCAGGCCCGTCCTCAGGGCCATGAGGTCGCGCGGCGAGGCATTGTTGCTGCGAACGCGGTTGATGATGCGCTCCATATCCGGCGTGTCCCCCAGCAGCGAAATGACCGTGCCCCGCACCATGGCCTTCTGGTAAAACCACTCCACGGCCTGCTGGCGCTGAGCCAGGCTGCCGAGGTCGAAAAGCGGCTGGCCCACCCATTTCTTGAGAAGCCGTCCGCCCATGGATGTCCTGGTCTTATCGATGGCTGAAAGCAGGGAGCCGGCGGCGCCGCCCCAGCGCAGGCTGCTGAAAAGCTCCAGGTTGCGCACCGTGTGCATGTCCAGCGTCATGAAGGACTGCACCGAGTAGGTGGAAAGCCGGTCCAGCAGGCCCAGCACCGATTTCTGGTTCTCCCGCAGGTAGCCGATAATAGCCCCGGCGGCGCTTATCGCGGCGGGCAGGCCTGCGCAGCCGTAGCCCTCCAGCGAGGCCACCTGGAACTGCTCCAATAATACGCGGGTGGCGGTATCCAGCTCGAAATAATAATCATCCAGCCTGGTGGTGTTGCGTGCAAGGCCGTCGGCATTGAAATCGTCTGATTTGGGGACGATGAGCTCGGCCGGGGTGAGCCTCCCCACCTCGTCGGCGGCCAGCTCGGCAGGCACCTGCGCGGCGGCGAATTCCCCGGTAGTGATGTCAACGTAGGCTATGCCGGCCTGGCCCTTGCGGATGACGACGCTCACCAGGTAGTTATTGCTCTTCTCCGAAAGCAAGCCCGGCTCGATGACCGTCCCGGGCGTGACGACCCTGATGACATCCCTCTCGACCAAACCCTTGCCGGGCTCGGTCAACTGCTCGCAGATGGCCACCTTGTAGCCGCGGTTGATGAGCTTGGAGAGATAATTATCGAGGGCATGGTAGGGGATGCCGGCCAGCGGCACCTTGATGCCCTTGCCCATCTCCCTCGATGTCAATACGATCTCAAGCTCACGCGAGGTCACCCGGGCGTCATCGTCAAAGGTCTCGTAGAAATCGCCCAGGCGGAAAAAGACGATGGCCTCCGGGTAACGCTGCTTGATGCGAAGGTACTGTTCCCTGAGAGGGGTTACGGGCATATCTTTAAATTCCGGGTCTCAATTATTAGCCATGCACCGAAAAATGACAAGCCTATTTTTCCAGGCTCCAGCTATACTGGAACCCGATATCCCGCCCTGCCTCCAGGTGCAGCGGGAATAAGATCAAAAGGCAACTGCACTGGTAGACCTCCTCCACGCCACCCTCCGAGTTGGAGAGGCTCTCCACCGGATAGCGCCAGATAGTGAGGGGACGGTCGAGGTTGAGCAGCATCTCGATGCCCAGCAGGGTGTTGGCCATGCTAAGCTGACGGGTGCGCTCGATGACGCCGCGGGAATCGAGGCGTGTGTCGCCGATATCCTTGCCTTCGACCTCGTAGCTGGCGTTCTCATTGTGGCCCCCACCCAGCAGGTTGATGTTCCACTCGCTGCCGTAGATGGTATTGAGGGTCGTTTTCCCGGCATTGGTGAACTTGTAGACGATATCCAGCTTGCCCTCCCTCTCCACCAGGGTGACGGTCTTCTCCAGGATAACCTCGGTCAGGACCATCCCGGTCTGGACATAGCCCCGCCGCTTCAAGTTGATGCAGGAATCGGGCGCTGCGTCGATGCTGCACTCGTAGGGCTGCCCGGCGAAATCCCCCGTGTCCACGAAGGTATTCTTCTCGTAGCTTTCCGGCGTCTCCTCGGCACTGATAAAGCGGTCGATGAGAGACGACCTGGGCAAGGTATCATAGACAGGCATCCCGCCTGTATATTCGCTTTTCACCCGGATGTGGTCGTGAATGCTCTTGATGCCGCTGCCGCCGGACGGATCACCCGCCTCACCCTGTTTGGCCAGCAGGTCCTTGTGATAGCCCTCGGGCCTGCGGCTCATGGTGCTCAGGAGATTAAAATCCTTCTTGCGCAGGTCCCATTCAATGATGCTGCCGCCCTCATTGGGACTGATGTACAAATTGAACTCGCGGCCGTCGGACAGTATCTCCTGTTTGCCGTCGCCGTCATAGTCCATCATATATAAATTGCAGCCGCCATCCTTTTTTACCAGCAGCTCATCGGCGCAGTTCTCCGCCTTGATGAGGTTGCTGTAAGTTTCCGCCCTGATATCGGTGAGGTAGATGCCGCCGAAGACGCCGTGCCAGTAAGAGCAGTTGCATTGGCCGCGCCACAGGTAGTCCAGCCCGCAGCCTTCCTCGTTTACCGTGCGCGCCCGGTGCACCTTGTTATGCACCAGCATCATTTTCTTGTGCATGCGGTTGACCTCGGGGTACTTGACCATGAAGTTGCGCCAGAACCCGCTATATAGATAGCGCAGCACTTCGGCCCGGCCTTCGTCCTCCAGGCGCTGTTTTAGATGCGAGTACTCCCAGGAAAGCTGCTGGGGAAGCGACCATTCCAGCATCTCGTCATAGGAGGCACAGGGCAGGTAGATGCGTCCCGCCGGGGGATACCTTTCGACATATTCGCCCAGTTTTATGGTGCACAGCCATTCGCCGTTGTCCTCGACGGCCTTGAAGAAATCGTTGACCCAGCCCCTTTCCCAGCAGTGTTCATAAGTCTCCGGCCAGATGCCGAATTTTTCGCCGTCATCGCCCATGACCGCTATCCTGTCCCCTTCCTCGGAAGCTCGGCTTTTAAGGTTCTCGATGATACTGCCGACCTCATGCCAGGGTATGGAATAGCGCAGGTATTTGTGGATGGGGAATACCTTGAGATAATGCCCCTGCTCCTCGGTGAGGAAATAGCCGAAAAGTTCATCGTCGGCCTTACCTACCATCTTGAAAGCCGTGTCGTCGATAAGGGTCCAATCTATACCGGCCTCGGATAAAACCCTGGCCAGGTAGGGCTCCCAGACGCGCTCGGCCAGCCACATGCCGCCCGGCCTGGCCTCGAACTCCTTCTCTATGAAAGCGCTCATCTTGAGGATTTGTCCGTGCTTGTCGGGGTCGGGGATGGCCGGCAGGATGGGCTCGTAGTAGGCGCCGCCCATGATCTCGACCTGCCCCCTGTCGACCAGCTCCTTGAGCATGATCATGAACTCGGGGCGCTCTGCCGTTAGCCAGTCGATCAGGCAGCCGCTGTAGTGCAGCGAGGCGTGGATGAGGGGATGACGTCCCAGCTCCTCAACCATGGGAAGATAGGCGCGTTTATAGGCGTCGTCGAAGACCCAGGGGAAATTACCCAGTGGTTGATGATTATGTAATGCCAGGCCGAGGGATATCTTTTTCAAATCTCAGGCCTTCTTTATTTTGTCGACGGCTATTTTAAGTACCACCTTGTCGCCTATCTTATCTATATCGTCCGTGAGTATGGTCAGCCTCTTGATGAAGCCTGCTTTGACGATCACGGCCGTGACGGCCCATTTCTTCAGGTCGATCTCGACGTCCCTGACCGGGCCGATTATTTTGGCGTTGGCGTCAATCACCTCTTTGCCGATCAGCTCCCGTGACCTCATAGGCTTGGCCCTCCTTGTTGCAGTAGCAGGTCGAATACCATGCTCAGTCGTCCGTATACAGGTGGTCGGTTATGCGGTCAAAAATGTTGCGGGCCGCCACCACGCGGTAATAATATTCCTTTTTGACTTCGGGCTTGCAATTGCTCAGTGCAATGGCCTTGTAGGCATTGAGCAGCACCTCGCGCTGCTCGGTCAGGCCGCGGTAGATCATGTTGATGTTCCACATGGGACGCTTGCTGGCCCACCAGAACTGGCAGCTATGCAGGGCGGCATCCAGAATGATCCGGGCCGTGGAGGCGAACTGCAGGCTGAGCGGGCTGTCGGCCACCTCGGCGGCTTTATGCTCCACGCTGATAGTCAGATCGAGGTGCTCCCACTGCATGCGATGCACGGGATTGTCCTTATCCTGCCACAAAGGATAAAAGTTGCCCATCTTGATGTCGTCACCGGAGGTGCTCCAGGATGACGGCCTGGGGCTTACGGCCTCGCCGCGCGGGAAGATATCCAGCAACTGGCTGATGGTGACTATCCTTATCTCCTCCGAGTCCGGCTTTTTCTCATATTCGAAGATCCTGCGGTGCTGGTCGGCGGGAGGCTTTTGCTCGCGCATGACGTGCGGCGGATCGACGGCGGGCATGAGCGTCTCATAGACCTGCGACAGGAAGAGCTTGTCCCAGTGCGGGATATGGTGCCCGAAGGTCTCGGCATCCATGGCGGTTATCACATACCTGTCACCCGAGCCCTTGTGCAGTTCCTTCAAATGTTCGACGAAGCCCTTGCCGTCCAGGTCCTTGAAGCTGATCTTGTTGCTCAGTATGTCGTCCCTGAAAAATACCGCCGGCCCATCTCCAACATGATCTATCCTGTGGATAACATCCATGGGCCATCCCACGTTACAGGCAATGCCGCTTACAATGATCCATTCATGGCCGGAGTCTATGACAGGCTCCACTATCTCCCGGGAATAACACATCTCAGGTGGGAAGAAACCTCTGGGCTTATAGGCGTCGCCGAAATACTGGCGGTTGGTGGCGATATTGAGCCGTATCTGCCTCTCGACCTCCTCCCTGGGGATGAGCGGCAGGATGGGGTGGAATTTTCCCGAGCCCGTGAACTCTATCTGGCCGCCTTCAGCCAGCTTGCGCATGCGGCCCAGTATATCGCTGTAGCCGTACAGCCCCAGCATCTCGGTCAGCACGCCGTTGATATTGAAGGTGGCCCTGGCATGCGGGTAGGCTTCGAAGACATCCATCAGCGCCCGGTACGATTCGTTGGCGACCTTCATGAGCACGACCGGGGTCTGGGTGGGAGGCTGGTAAAAATGCAGCAGCGGCGCCCAGTAAATCATGGCTTGCCTCCCGCCTGCCGCCGGGCATAAATGGCCGCGCCCATAAGGCCGGAGTCAGCCCCCAGGGCCGACCTGACCACGCGCACCGTCCCGGCAGGCAGCTTAAAGGCATGCTGTTTCATGGACTTCCTGGCGGGTCGCAGCAGCCTCTCGCCCAGGGCGGATACGCCACCCCCCACCACGATCATCTGTGGGTTGAACAGGTTGACCAGGCCGGCCATGCCGATGCCCAGGTAGCCTGCGGCGTCATCTATCACTTGACAGGCCAGCACGTCGCCCTTTTTGGCCGCGGCGGCCACGTCTTCGGCGGTTATCTTTCGCCTGCTTTTGGAAAGTATGCTGGTCCACCCGCTGCGCAGGCGTTCCTCGGCCATGCGGGCGATGGCAGTCCCGGAGGCCATCGCCTCCAGGCAGCCGTAGTGGCCGCAGTGGCACAGTGGCCCGTCCACCTGAATTATCATATGCCCCACCTCCGCCGCACTGCCGTCAGTGCCGTTGTAAAGTTCACCGTTAATAATCATACCTCCGCCGATGCCGGTGCTGACAGTCATATAGATAAGGTTGTCCAGGCCACGTCCGGCGCCCAGGCAGTGCTCGCCCAGCGCCGCCGCGCTGGCGTCGTTCAACACAAAGACGGGCATCTTAAACTCTTCCCTGAGCAGGTCCCTCAAGGGGATATTGCGCCACTTCGGCAGATTGGGAGCCTCGGTTATAAGACCCCGGTTGATATCGATGATGCCTGCGGCGGCAACGCCCATGCCCGCCATATCACGCAATTTGAAGCCGGCCTCCTTAACCGCTTCCTTGATAGATGCGGCCAGCCTGTCAATTATCCTGGCATGGCCTTCGTGAGACAGGGTCGGGCAGTATACGCGCGAAAGCATTTTGCCGCGGGGGCCTATAACGGCGGCGATATACTTGGTCCCGCCCAGGTCGACGGCCACCACCGGCCCCTTAGAGCGGGTCATTGATATCGTACTCCAGCGCGCGTTTGTAGAGGGATTCATATTTTCGCACGGGCTCACGCCAGGAAAAATCCAACTCCATGACGCGCTCTACGGCGCGTTCCCAGGCTGCCTTGTTTTCGAAGGCGGCCACTGCCTTTTTGACGGCCTCCACCAGCTCACCATGGTCGAAATTCTTGAAGACGAACCCGCTGCCGCGCTTCAGGTCCGCGGACAGGTTGAAGACAGTATCGGCCAGGCCGCCCGTCTTGCGCACGATGGGCAGCGACCCGTATCTCATGGCGATCAACTGTCCCAGCCCGCAGGGCTCCCACTGCGAGGGCATGAGGAACATGTCCGACCCGGCGTAAATCAGGTGCGCTATGGCGTTATCGAAGGTGATAAAGGCCTTTACATTCCCGGGAAACCGGGTTTCCAGGCTGCGCAGCATAGTCTCGTAATACTCCTTGCCGCGCCCTAAAAATACGAATTGCACATTCAAATCGCTCAAAATCTCCGGGATGGCCTCCAGGATTATATCCAGCCCTTTCTGTTCGTCGAGCCGTGAGACCATGCCCACCAGCGGGATATCGGGGTTCATTTTCCAGCCCGCACTTTGTAGTATCTTCTTCTTGTTGGCCCATTTGCCGCCGATATCGGAGGAATCATAGTTGGCTGCTATCAGCTTATCAGCGGCGGGATCGTATTCCTCGTATCCCAGGCCGTTCCTGATGCCGAACAGCCGTTCCTTCCTGAAGTTAAGGATATCCTGCGCGCCGTAGCCGTATTCGGCGGTCAGTATCTCGCGTGAGAAAGTCTCGCTGACGGCGTTGATAACGTCCGCCCACAGGATGCCCTGCGCCATCAGGTTCCAGGGCAACTGGGGCAGGCGCGGCAGTCCGGCCAGCCAGTATTGCCTCAAACCGGACCTCGAAAGAAAACTTTCGTCAAAATATCCCTGGTATTTGATGTTGTGTATGGTGAAAACGCTGCGGCAGGGCATTTTGTTTACCCTGGCCAGCAGGGGCAGCAGGGCCGTATGCCAGTCGTGGCAGTGCAGGATGTCCGGCTGCCAGCCGAGATAGGGCAAAATCCCGCAGACGGCATCGCAAAATACCCAGAATTTCTCCAGCTCGTTTTCGCCGTAGACGCTGCCTGAGCGGGCCAGCACGTCGGTGCTCACCAGGTACACCTCGATATCCCCCACCGTAGTCTGTTCCACGCTGACCTTGCGGTATTCCTGCAGCGACAGGACTGTCAGGCCGTTTATCACAGGGGTCATCTTATAGGGGGAGTAATCTACAAAACCGTATTTGGGAACGATCACCCTGACGTCATGTCCCAGGCCGATAAGCTCGACCGGCAGGGAGCCGACCACATCGGCCAGCCCTCCCACCTTGGTCAGGGGCGCCACTTCAGCAGCAGCTATTAAAACTTTCATGATGAGCAATCAATACAGGTCATCGGCTTTAATCATACGAGGAATCTGCGCGGGCTTTTGCTTTTGATGCTCTCACCGCTGGGAACGGTAGTGGAGGCAAAATCCGAGGCCTCCACCCACGGCTCTATTTTGCAGTTCTTGCCTATCATTACCTCGGAAGGTATACGGGCGCCTTTGCCTATGATGGTTATGCCGGTAGTGAGATATTCCGGCTCTTCCTTGTTGGGGGTGAAATCATCGCCCATTCCTACGTGGCAGCCGCGGCTAATCCAGACCTGTTTATCGATAATGCAGTTTTCAATGATGGAGCCCCGCCCGATGGTCGAGTCCTCGAAGATGATGGAGTTCTTAACGATGGCATCTTCCTCGATGAAGACCTTGGGCGAGATGATCGATTCGATAACGGTGCCGTTGATGATGGCGCCGTTGCAGGCCAGCGCCCGGCTGATCTGGGCCCTGGGGCCTATCTTAACGGGCGGATATCCTTGGACTATGGTCCTGATCTCGTTTTCGGGATTGTAGAGATTGAGCTCAGGCAGGTCCACGATCAGGTCCATGTTGGCCTGCCAGTAGGACTCGATGGTGCCCACGTCCCTCCAGTACCCTCGGAAACGATAGCCGTAGATCTGGTATTTGCTGATCAGATTGGGCAGCAGGTCGTGTCCGAAATCATGCCCGCCCTGGGTGGCAGCTATCTCCTCCAGCGATTCCATCAGCACCTTTTTATTGAATATGTAAATGCCCATGGAGGCCAGGCGGCTTTTGGCTGTTTGGGGCTTCTCCTCGAAGTGGACGATACGTTCGTTATGGTCGAGCGTGATAATGCCGAAGCGCGAGGTCTCCTCGGCGGGCACCTCGCAGACGGCCACGGTGACATCGGCGTGGCGGTTGCGGTGCGAAGCCAGCATCTGGTCGTAGCGCATGCTGTAGATGTGGTCGGCCGATAGTATCAGAACCTCATCGACGCGCTGGTCGACGATGTAATAAAGGTTCTGATATACGGCGTCGGCGGTGCCCTTATACCAGTTCCTGGCGGAGCGGCTGAGGAAGGGCTGAAGCATGACTACCCCGCCCAGCTCGCGGTCCATGTCCCAGGGCCGCCCCACGCCAATATGCTGCACCAGCGAACGCGGGTTAAACTGCGTGAGGACGGCAACATTGTAAATGCCCGAGCTCGAGCAGTTGCTGAGGGTAAAATCGATGATGCGGTACTTGCCGCCGAAGGGAACAGCAGGTTTGGCGCGCTCGGCCGCCAGTATGCTCAAGCGTTCGCTTGCGCCACCTGCCAGGACGACGGCTAAAACCCTCTTCATATCCGAGACTTCCAACTGTTTCTCCAATTGTAGCCAAATAGCATATAAATGTCGATATCTATAACCATGAAGCTGAAAACAAAATTCTTGATATTTTCTTGAGATATAAGTCCTTTGCCTTGAGCAAACTTTTGATATCATGTTCTGCTAAAATATTGGCTATTTACAGCTTCACTGGGGTATCGTCGGTGAACCGCGTGTAAACGTCCTCTTGCTAAACCTGGCGCTGGACCAGGCCCCTCACTAAACCAGAAGTAGTAGAATGTGATCAGGTAGATTGAGAATGGACGATAGGCTTATCCGTCCCAGCCCTGACGAACTATTGGCCCGGATACAGTCAGATGAGGCAAAGAGCCGGCGCGGCAGGCTGAAGATCTTTCTGGGCTACGCTGCAGGCGTGGGCAAGACCTATGCCATGCTGGAGGCCGCACAACGTCAGAAAAGCAGCACCGACCTGGTGGTGGCCTATGTCGAAACACACGGCCGGACCGAAACCGAGGCCCTTCTAAACGGCCTAGAAGTCATCCCTCGCAAGCAGGTTGAATATCGCGGCTTGATGATTCCCGAGATGGACCTGGACGCCGTGATCACACGCCGGCCAAAGCTGGCACTGGTTGACGAGCTGGCACACACCAACGCCCCCGGGTCCCGCCACCCCAAACGCTATCAGGACGTCGAGGAAATTCTGCAAGCAGGCATCGACGTTTACACCACCCTCAATATTCAGCACCTGGAAAGCCTGCGCGATTCAGTGGCCCAGATAACCAGCGTTTGGGTGCGTGAAACTGTACCCGACTCGATTATCGATGAAGCATCGGAAATCGAGCTGGTTGACCTTCCTCCCGATGACCTTCTGCAAAGACTGCAAGAGGGCAAAGTCTATATTGGGGACCAGATCGGACAGGCCGTCTCCAACTTTTTCCGCAAAGGCAACCTTTCGGCCCTGCGCGAATTCAGCATGAGGGTCGCCGCGGATAGCGTCGACAACGAGGTCCAAGACTATAGGAGGATGTCTCGTACCGTCCATGGCCCCTGGCAAACCACCGAGCACCTGCTGGTCTGTATCACGCCCGGACGCTGGGGCAACCGCCTGCTGCACACAACCCGCAGGCTGGCTTCGCAGTTGAACGCCGTTTGGACGGCGGTATATGTGGAAACGCCGGGCTCTACCAACCTCTCAGCGGAGGAGCAGGAACAACTGACCAACCTCATGAGGCAGGCCGAAAAGCTGGGCGCAGATGTAGAGATCCTTCAAGGCATATCGGTTTCGGCGAGGATACTGGAATACGCCTACCAGAATAACATTACCAAGATCATCCTGGGCAAGCCGCGCGATGTGCACCTGCGCCGCTTACTAAGCGGGTCGGTAGCCAATCAAATCGTGCGGCATAGCAAATATATAGATGTTTATATCGTCAGTGGAAAAGGCCAACCTCTGGAAAAGAGGTCTACGACTATCAGGCAACCGTCGTTCCTGTGGTGGACCTATCTGGTAAGCCTGGGCATGGTGCTGCTAGCCACGCTGATAGGATTTATTTTTCAACCGGCTTTTCAGCCCGTAAATATAATAATCCTGTACTTGCTCAGTATCGTTGTGTCAGCGGTCTACTTCGGTTTCGGACCGTCTATAACGGCTTCCTTATTAAGCCTGCTGGCATTCGATTTTTTCTTCGTCCCACCCCGCTTTACCTTCGCCGTATCGCAATTGCACTATTTATTTACCTTTGCAGTGCTGCTGGGAGTTGGTGTGGTGATCAGCTATCTGACTTCCAGGACCCGCATACAGTCGGAGGCTACGCAGCTCCGGGAAAACGAGACCTCCACACTATATTCGCTCAGCAAATATCTGTCGGTGAGTACTAGCCTGGATGCTACACTCAATTCTGTCATTGAGAGCGCCGGCGAAAAATTCAGGCAGGATGCACTGGTCTTTTTACCGGATAAACAAAATGGAAACAGGCTTAAACCCTATTCCAACAGCGCCTTCCACCCACCCGATGAAAATGAAGCCGCCGTGGCAGCATGGTCTTATCAAAATCAAAAGCCTGCCGGGTACGGGACCGATACGCTTCCCTATGCTAAAGCACTTTATCTGCCGTTGATAACCGCCAACGGAATAATAGGTGTGCTGAGCTTATGGCCCGCAGAAGATGAAGAGCGCCTTACCATCCAGCAGGACAGGCTGGTCAAAGCTTTCGCCGATTTAGCGGCGCAGGCTCTCGAACGTGCTCAGTTGAGCGAGGCGGCCAACAGCGTCAAAATACTCGAAGCTTCTCAAAGGCTGCAAACGGCGCTGCTGAATTCGATATCCCACGACCTTCGAACGCCACTGGTCTCAATTATCGGAGTGCTCACCAGCTTCCAGGAAAAGGGCGTGCATCTCGACGATACGGCCAAAATGAACCTGGTCCAGGTTGCCTGCGAAGAGGCCGAAAGGCTTAACCACCTGATAACCAACCTGCTGGACGTATCCAAAATCGAGGCGGGCGCGCTGAAACTGAATCTACGGCTATCCGATATACAGGATATCATCGGGGCGGCGCTGGAGCACGTAAGCAGCCACTACAGCGACAGGAAGGTAAATGTCGAGGTGCCGGAAGGGCTGCCGCTCGTTCCTGTGGACTTTGGCCTGATGGTGCAGGTGTTGATAAATATTCTCGATAATGCAGTCAAATATTCGAGGCCGGAGTCGACAGTAGAAGTAACTGCAGCACGCACGGACGATAATATTCAAATTACAGTTTCCGACCGGGGCATTGGCATACCGCAAGAGGACCTGCAGCGGGTCTTCGATAAGTTCTACCGGGTGCAAAGCCCTGATAACGTAACCGGGACAGGGTTGGGACTGTCCATCTGCAAGGGAATTGTAGAGGCACACGGCGGGACCATTTCTGCGGAAAACCGGCCGGTCGGAGGAACCATAGTCCGTCTGAGCTTACCTCTATCACGGGCTACAGGAGCATGATCAAATAAAATGGGCGACAATGGACCCCGCGTACTGGTTGTGGACGACGAGCAGGCTATAAGGCGGTTCCTGCACGTGGCGCTGACGTCGCAGGGATACGAGGTATTTGAAGCAAGTTCGGGACTGGAAGCATTGTCAACCGCAGCCAATTACAGGCCTGATATCATTATTATCGACCTGGGACTGCCGGACATCGACGGCATCGATGTTACAAAGCTGTTCCGCCAGGTATCCAAAATTCCCATCATCGTGTTGTCCGTGCGCGGGTCCGAAAACGACAAGATCGCGGCGCTGGATGCCGGCGCTGATGATTACCTGACAAAACCCTTCGGGGTGGGGGAGCTGCTGGCCCGTCTGCGCGCCAACTTGCGGCGCTCCACACAACCCGCAACCGAGCTTATTTTTGTCAATGGTGACCTTAGCGTAGACCTCGAAAAAAGACTGGTAACAGTGTCGGGCCGCGAGGTGCAGTTGACCCCTACCGAATATGATTTGCTCAAGATGCTGGTCACACACGCCGGGAAGGTGTTAACCCATAACCACTTGTTGAGGGAGGTCTGGGGGACCGGCTATGAGCAGGAATTCCATATATTGCATGTAAACGTCAGCAACCTGCGCCGCAAGATTGAGCCGGATCCCTCGCGGCCCCGGTTTATCATCACCGAGCCGGGAGTCGGCTACCGCCTGAAAACACCATAAAATAAGCTCTCAGTTCTTGCAGAGTTCTAAAATCATGAGGTCCAGCGCCAGGTCGTCCTCATACTTACCCGTTTTAATGGCTATGTCCGTGTCCAGCAGACAGTGAAATGCTTTGCGCAGGCGGGGGAGCGGAAAAGCTTTGGCCTGGCGTAGCGTTTTATCGAGCGGATAACGCGGATGCAGTCCCAGGCGTTGCTTCATCTCCTGCTGATTCACGTTGGGCCCAATATCTTTCAGCCGCAGGATAATTGACAGTTGGCGCTCGATCATAACCAGGATTTGCTGCGCCGCTGTGCCGTATTTCAGCATCCTGTGCAGCATGATCTGCGCTTCTTTGGTCTTGCCGTCCAGGATGGAGTCCAGCAGGGCAAAGATATTGTCCTCGCGTGCAAAGCTGGTTATCTCCCTGACGTCATTATCGGTAATCTCGCGGTCGCCACAGTAAGTTATCAATTTATTCAGCTCACCGGCCAACTGCCAGAGGTCTCCGCCGATATAATCGGCCAGCAAGCTTACCGCCGATGCCGAGATCTTGCCCTTATTCCTGACAGTGCACTCCTTTATCCAGGCGGTCAGCTCCTTCCCTTTGAGCTCATTGAGCTGAAATACCTTATCCGCCAGCGGGCTTAGCGATTTCAAAAGCGGATTACCGGCTTTAGGGTCAATATCCGTCTCGAATAAGACCAGCATGGTGGTCTTGGGCATACCCTTTATGTAATCGGCCATTGCCTGCCAATCCTTGAGCACGCCCCCGTTCTCGTCACCGTTACCATTGGAACGGGACTGTTTTTCTCCCGCCTGAAACCTTTTGAGCAGACCTTCTACAATAACCAGACGGCTGGGAGACAAAAAGGGCACCACGTCGCAGATTTCGCTCAGCTCCCTGATCGATAGCCTTTTGCCGTTGAGCACAGAAGTATTGATCTCGTTCATGTCCGCGCCGCCCAACTGCGCTTTGATCTCGCTCAGCGTCTCATGGCAGCGGTAGTTATCATCTCCGTATATAATGTAGAACATTTTTCTCCGGCAGGATACTTTAGAATATTTTTATAAACCGCCTATAATTGTATAATAATGGACGGAAATAAGTACCGGTATCCTGGCTGAAGCGGAGGTAACATGCTGGTTAAAAAGATAATAGGCAAAGAGGTCATCGGGGCTCATGGCAATAAAATCGGTAAGATCTCGGATTTCGATATAGATGTGGTATCGGCCCGGGTCAAGTATGCAGTGATCAGCGCTGGTTTCGGTACTAAATACAAAATTAAGCTGGATGATATAGTAACCGTAGGTGATACGGTTATCATACGATTTAATGAAGAAGACCTTAAGAAATCCTCGCCAAAATCCAAATAGACCGCTTTCGAGGCAGGCCGGTTAAGAGAATATGATGCCCGAAAGTCGCGGCCTTTTTACCCTTCTAGTCCGGCTGGTCGTTCAATTCCTGATATTGTCGGTAATAAACCTGATCTTGATCAACCTGCCCATGCTGAAGGCCATAACCATACCGGGATCTCCCATTACCCTGCCCGCTGTTATATCTCTACTAATAGGCGCCATAATGATCGGCATACTGCTGGGCTTCAGGCAGGATTTTGTCCCCATGCTCCGGCGGTCTTTCAGGGGTTACCCGCAGGCAGCAACCATCGCTTCATCGGCGATTATACTGGGTATCATTATCACGGCCTATACCATGTTCGAGGCCGCGGTCAGGCCTCTGATGTTCCAGTTCGGTTGGGTATATCCGGTTATATTTTTAATTATTTCTCTTTGGCCGTTAGTCACTCTGATTATAACGCTGTACTCGAGCGGCAGGCCGATTGCAGACTGGGCGGCAGAGAAAATCATGCAGAACACAATGAGCGGTCAATGCGAGAGCACACGGTGCGCGGCCTGCGGGGCTATCTGCGTGCGGAGCGCCAAATTCTGCCCGGCCTGCGGCGTCTGCCTGGTACCGCAAACCGAAAACAATACCATTTGCAAAGCGTGCGGGGCAGTCAACAAGTCTTCTTATAAATATTGCTTGAACTGCGGAGCACCGATCGAAGACGAGCAGTACGAGACACGGGTCTCTATTTAAAATAGATTAGCCTTTAACCCGGTTCGTCGTTATTATTTGGTATGGAACCCTTATTTCACGGAGGAATGTTGTGCTGACTGAAAAAAATATACTGGCGGCCTTCAGCGAGATACTTGTGCCCGGCATTCAAAGGGACCTGGCGAGTATGAACCTTATACAGGGAGTTAAAATCGACGGTCAAAAGGTCAGGATATCTCTGGCATCGACCGCCCTGGATAAAAACGCACAGAACTGGGTGCATGAAAAATCGGTGGCCGCCGTGAAAGGATTGGATTCTAAGGCGGAAGTTGAAATCACTTTCCTCGAGAAAAGGCCGGTTGAACTAAACAGGATCAAGAATGTAATCGCCATAATGAGTGGGAAAGGCGGCGTCGGCAAATCCCTGGTGGCCGGCCTGACCGCCATACTTCTGAATAAACAGGGCTACGATGTCGGCATTATGGATGCCGATATTACCGGGCCCAGCATCCCCAAGATGTTCGGTACCAACCTGCGCCCACAGGGCAGCGATAGCGGTATCCTCCCGGTGAAGTCGGCCAACGGGATCGAGATCATCTCCATTAACCTCTTTCTTTCCAGCACGGACGATGCAGTCATATGGAGGGGGCCGCTTATAGGTAAGGCCATTACCCAGTTCTGGGAGGATGTGCTGTGGGGATCGCTGGATTTCCTGATCGTCGACCTGCCGCCCGGGACCTCGGACGCCCCCCTGACAGCTTTGCAGGTACTTCCCGTAAACGGGGCGATCATCGTTTTCACACCGCAGGATCTTAGCACCATGATCGTTAAGAAGGCCGTTAAAATGGCGCAACAACTGGATAAAAAGGTGCTGGGCGTGGTGGAAAACATGAGCTACCTCTATGTTCCCGAGCTTAAGAAAAAGATTGAGATCTTTGGCAAGAGCAAGGGCGATGAGATGTCACTCAACGCGGATGCTCCGCTGCTGGCCAGGATACCTATCGACCCCAAGCTTGCTACGCTCTGCGATGAAGGCCACATCGAGCGTTACGACGGCGAGATATTGCAACCTTATGGCGAGGCGCTGGAGAAAATAGTCTCTTCTCTCAAAAAGTAATACCAGCAAAGCGCTTCGGTAATCTCTACGATCTGTTATTGGCAACTTTGTTTTGCTGAAACTCCCACCTAAATCAGCATTTCACTGTTCTATTTCATATTGTCCAATGCGAGATTCAGCATAAGCACATTTACTCTCGGCTCACCAAATATGCCCAGCGTACGCCCTTCGATATGCTGGGTAACCATTGCCTGCACCTGCTGCTCCGGCACGTTACGGGCAGTTGCAACCCGATGGACCTGGAGAAATGCATTAGCCGGGCTTATATCCGGGTCGAGTCCACTACCTGAGGCGGTAACGGCATCTGCCGGCACCGGCATATTAGGCGCAAGGCCGTTCTTTGCACGGTACGCCGCCACCCGGTCACTCACACTTGAGATAAGTTTGGCATTCGTCGGGGCCAGGTTAGATCCCCCCGACTGAGTTGCATCATATCCATCCGGGCCGGCGGCCGACGGCCGCGGCTGGAAGTATATATCCTTGTCGAATGCCTGGGCGATATGCTCGGAGCCAATCGGCTTGCCATCCTTCCCCATAATGATGCTGCCGTTAGCCTGGTAGTTGAACAGCGCCTGGCCAATCCCCGTTACTAAAACAGGATAGAACCCACCGCATATAATGAGTAGAATCACAGAAAACCGTAACGAACTAAGCATCAAATTCCTCCTATAACCCACCGATAATCGGTGCAATCAGCAGGTCGATCAGTTTTATGCCGATAAACGGAGCGATCACGCCTCCTGCTCCATATATCATAATATTACGGAGCAGCAGTTTTCCGGCACTTGAAGGACGGTAAGTTACTCCTCTCAGAGCAAGAGGGATAAGTATCGGAATAATGATCGCATTAAAGATCATCGCCGATAGGATGGCACTATGAGGTGTAGCCAATTGCATGATGTTTAAAGCCCGCAGCTCCCCAAACAAGACGATAAACATAGCGGGTATGATAGCAAAGTACTTGGCCACATCATTGGCAATGGAAAAGGTAGTGATAGCGCCCCGGGTAATCAGCAACTGTTTGCCTATCTCCACAATTTCAATGAGCTTGGTGGGATTGCTGTCCAGGTCGATCATATTAGCGGCTTCCCGGGCAGGTTGTGTCCCGGTGTTCATGGCTACAGCCACGTCGGCCTGAGCCAGTGCAGGGGCATCATTAGTGCCGTCGCCGGTCATCCCTACCAGCCGGCCACCGGCCTGATAATCTCGTATCAACTTGAGCTTGGTCTCAGGAGTCGCCTGCGCCATAAAATCATCCACTCCTGCTTCAGCAGCGATAGTAGCTGCAGTTAGCGGGTTATCACCTGTAATCATTACTGTCTTTATACCCATCTTACGCATTTCAATAAAACGCTCTTTGATTCCACCCTTTACAATGTCTTTGAGGTGGACTACACCGAGGACTTCACCATTACGCGCAACCACCAGGGGTGTGCCGCCGGCATGAGAAATGGTATCTAATATTGTATTAAGTTCCACTGGCACCGCCTTACCTTGATTGTCGATGTAAGCAATGATGGCATCGGACGCTCCCTTGCGGATGCTATTGCCTTCCATGTCTATTCCACTCATACGCGTCTGCGCCGAAAATGGGACAAAGTGCAAGCTGCCCTCTTTAAAGCTATCTACATCACCCCGCAACCCAAACATTTCTTTCGCTAAAAGTACTATACTGCGACCCTCCGGGGTTTCATCTGCCAGTGAAGCCAATTGTGCTGCCTCCGCCAGTTCACACTTGCTTGCTGTGCCAACGGGTATAAAGTCCACTGCCTGCCTATTGCCCAGGGTGATGGTGCCGGTCTTGTCCAGCAGCAGAACATCTACGTCTCCTGCCGCTTCAACGGCCCGGCCTGAGGAAGCAATGACATTGCGCTGGATAAGTCGGTCCATCCCTGCAATGCCGATGGCTGAAAGTAGGGCGCCAATGGTTGTGGGGATGAGACATACCAGCAGCGCGATCACTGTGGCGATATCGAGAGGGGACTTGAGAAAATTGGCAAATGGGACAAGTGTTACACAGACGAGAAGAAAGACCAGGGTCAAGACCGCCAGCAGGGCAGTTAGAGCAATCTCATTCGGGGTCTTCTGGCGCCTAGCGCTCTCCACCATGGCAATCATCCGTTCAATGAACCCTTCTCCGGGACTGGCGGTCACCTTTACTATCAACCAGTCCGATAGAATACGTGTTCCACCGGTCACAGCACTCCGGTCACCTCCCGATTCACGGATAACCGGCGCGCTTTCTCCAGTTATTGCACTTTCATCCACCGACGCTGTGCCTTCAATCACTTCACCATCGGCCGGAATTGTATCACCGGTTTCAACCAGAAATATGTCACCCTTTCTCAGTTCGCCGGAAGCGATAAGTTCTTGCTTGCTCCGATATTTCGGCTGGCTAAGCTTTTTGACCTGGGTTTCCTTGTGGACTCGGCGCAACGCGGCAGCCTGCGCTCTCCCTCTTCCTTCGGCCACCGCCTCGGCGAAGTTGGCGAAAATAACCGTCAACAACAGAATGATCGTGACCACTGCGTTGTAGATTCTGCTGGCTGCCAGCCCGCCAAAGATGCTGGGGTCAATGGTAAGCATAAGAGTTAGCAAGGCCCCAATCTCGACCACGAACATGACCGGGTTGCGTACCATCCAGCGGGGGTCGAGCTTGAGGACTGCCCGCCAGAGAGCGGGAACCAGAATGTCTCGATTAAATGTTTGGCTTTGTTTTTTCATTGACATGGTGCCTCCTCTAGAATACCTTCCCGGCGAGCATGGCGAAGTGCTCGGCAAGTGGGCCAAGGGCCAGCGCGGGGAAGAAGGACAGAAGATTGATAATCACAATGGTGACAAACAGGACACCGGCGAAGAGACCGGTATCCGTCTGCAGGGTGCCGGAGGTCACGGGAACTGCTTTCTTGGCAGCCAGCGATCCTGCCAGCGCAAGCATCAGGACGATTGAAATGTAGCGTCCCAATAAAATGACGACGCCAAGGCTGAAGTTCCACCATGGAGTGTTGGCATTAAGTCCGGCAAAGGCTGACCCGTTGTTGGCCGAAGCTGAGGTGAAGGCGTAGAGCACCTGGGTCAAACCGTGGAAGCCCGGATTGGAGATCGAACTCAGATCCAGCTGGAGGGCAAAGGTAATAGCCATAAAGCCCAGAATCAGAAGAGGGTGCATCAGGAAGGAGATTGAGGCCAGCTTTACTTCGTATACCTGAATCCTTTTTCCCAGGAATTCAGGTGTCCGACCTACCATCAGGCCGACCAGGAACACTGTCAGGATGACGAACATGATCATGTTGATGAACCCCACACCCTTGCCGCCAAAGACCATGTTGAGCATCATCTGCGAAAGGGGTGTAATGCTGGCCAGAGGCGTGAGACTATCGTGCATAGCGTCTACACTGCCGGTAGTAAAGGCGGTCGTCGAAGTCACAAAGAGGGCAGTCTCCCCCTGGCCGAGTCGCAATTCCTTGCCCTCCATATTGCCCTGGGTAGAATCGACTCCTACTTTGGTTAAGAGAGGATTGCCCTGAATTTCGCCGGCATAGGCGACCACCAGAAAGATGAGGAAGAAGGCGGCCATTACGCCAAAGAATATCCATGCTTGTTTCTTACGGCCTAGCATTATCCCCAACGTATATAGCAGCGAGGCGGGCAGGAGTGCCATTAGCAAGTTCTCGATCATGTTGGTGATGGGATTGGGGTTCTCGAAGGGATGAGAGGAGTTGGCGTTAAACCAGCCGCCCCCATTTGTCCCTGCATGCTTGATGCTGACGAGCGGCGCCACGAGACCGCGCGCAATGTTCTGCTGACCCTGTGATGTGGCTGTTGGCGCCGGCGCTGGCGTCGAAGTAGCTTCAGCCGATGGTTGCGAAGCCGGTGAAACAGCCGCTGGCGCCAGCGGTCCGTTCAATGTATTGACTGTCTGTGTCCCGGCGAAGGTGCTTGGGACTCCCAACACCACGAGAACGACACCGGCCACCAGGGCGATGGGCAACATGATCCGGGTAATGGCACGAGTGAGGTCCGCATAGAAGTTGCCCATGTCAACGCTCCCCCCCAGGCCGCGGATGAAAGCCATACCGCAGGCCAGGCCGGTCGCCGCCGATGTGAACATGGGGAAAATGATGGCGAACATCTGGCTGAAATAAGAGAGTGTGCTCTCGCCCCCATAGCTTTGCCAGTTTGTGTTGGTTATAAAGCTGGAAACGGTGTTAAATGCCAGCCATGGATCCACAAAGCCCAGATGGTCAGGGTTGAGCGGTAGCACAGTCTGCAGCTCCAGGACAAGGAACATTAAAACGAACATGACTCCATTGACGATGAGCATGGCTTTCACATATGCCGGCCATCGCTGCTGTTTCTTTGGGTCTATTCCGCTTAATTTGTAAATAAAATTATCGATCGGGTCCATTACCGGATCGAACCAGGTACGGCCCCCGGTGAAAACCTTGGCCATATAACTTCCTACAGGGAAGACTAGAGCTAACAATACCCCCCAGAAGATCACCCATTGGAGAATATCAATAACCATATGAAAACCTCTCCTTTCCTTTAGCAATAGTCAAATAAGCGTCGAATTGTCGCCGATTTTCTAGTAACAACGGCGACAGGCCGCGCCGGCTAATGGACACTTCAAAACTTGTCCGGCCGTATTAGAGCATAAAAGAGATAAATAAAGGTGAGCAGAATAATGACTAAGAGAATCCAGATACCCATAGGTATACCTCCTTATTGGATAACCATTATATATCAAGCATTTTTCACAATCCTAGAGCAAAAATGTTACAAACTGATTATTGAGATTTTCTTGATTTTCGGTCGATTCGCCGGGCCAATTTTCCTGACCGGTTATCAAGAAATACTCAAGAGACAACGAATAACTGAACACTTAGCCTATCTGGCCCTTAAAAAAGAACCCTGGCGCCGCAAATACCTGAAACCCTGATTGGCAAATTCAACCTCAACTATACGTGCCCCCAGCTTTTTTCCTTGATTTTGGACGTCTGAAACTATATACTTTTAAGCGTTTCTTAAAAGGCAATATGCTATATTATTCGTTTGTATTGCCTGACGGATATTCCCCCGGAGCCTTTAATGGCCTATAACCCATTTGAAAAAGAAGAAGACGTCGAAGGTTCGATGGACCTGGAAATGATCCAGGACGACCTGATTGCCGAACTTAAGTCGATAAACGAGTACGAAGCACAGGTTGAGATGCTCGATAACGAAGATGCAGCCGATGCTATTGAGCAAATCCTGGAAGATAAAAAAGTCCATGTAGCCAAGTTGATAAGGCTATTAAAATTGCTTGACCCAGTTCAAGCGGAAAAATTTAATAAAGAATTAAGGTAGATTAAAAATGGCACACAAACCTAAGCTCAAGGCAGCCAAGAAAAACCGCGGAAAAACCAAGAGCAGTAAGCGCAACATAGTAAAAAAGATAACTGCTTAGTTAAGGTTGGAGATACCAGCTTGAAAATACTGGTTATCGGCAACGGTGCGCGCGAACATGCACTTGTGTGGAAGATAGCGCAGAGCCGCCGCGTCAAGGAAATCTACGCCCTTCCGGGAAATGCAGGCACGGCCGGTATTGCGCAGAACATCCATATCTCCATTTCCGACATCAATTCCATCGTAAATAAGGCTGTTCAACTTAAGACCGACCTTGTTGTCGTCGGCCCGGAGGCACCCCTGGCAGCCGGGCTGGTGGACCGACTGGAAGCTGCGGGTATTCGCGTTTTCGGCCCCTCACAGAAAGCAGCTCAATTGGAATCCAGCAAGGTATTCGCCCGCGATTTGATGAACACAAAAGGCATCCCCTGCGCCTCCGGACGGTGCTTTGCCACCTGCGCTGAAGCTAGGCAATACCTGGAAAACCGCACCGTTCCCGTGGTCGTAAAGGCCGACGGCCTGGCGGCCGGTAAGGGAGTCGTTATAGCTACGACAACAGATGAAGCCGTAAACGCCTTGAACTCCATGATGCAGGATAGGCTGTTCGGCGCCGCCGGCGACCGGGTCATTATCGAAGAATGCCTGATGGGAAAGGAGGTCAGCCTCCTGGCCTTCAGCGACGGTAAGACAGTAGTGCCCATGGTCCCGGCCTGCGATTATAAGCGTGTATTCGATGGTGATAAAGGGCCCAATACGGGAGGGATGGGAAGTTACAGTCCGCCCGGCTTTTTCGGCGAGGAGATGATCCGGCAGGTGCTGGAATCGGTTATTAAACCCACTATTGCGGCCATGGCGGAAGCAGGCACGCCATATAAAGGCGTGCTTTATACGGGACTGATATTGACCACCCGGGGGCCCATGGTGCTGGAGTTTAACGCCCGCTTCGGCGATCCTGAAACCCAGGCCATCCTGCCCAGGCTCAAGACCGACCTGGTGGATATTATGCTGGCGGTGGTCAACGTAAGCCTGGATAAAATCGAGATCGAGTGGAACAGCAATCCCTGCGTCGGCGTGGTTATGGCATCCGGAGGTTACCCCGGTCAATACCGCACGGGATTTCCCATTACTGTTTCTGATAAGATTGATAAAGATATAAACATATTTTATGCCGGCGCCAAAATAGGCGATGGGGGGCGGACCGTTACCGATGGCGGCCGCGTCCTGACCGTTACGTCCACCGGCCGGACCATGAAAGACGCCAGGGACAAGGTATACAGCAATATCCAATATATAAATTTTGAAGGTTGCCATTACCGTAAAGATATCGCAGCAAGAGAGGTGAGTTGATGGCTCTGGTGGGTATATTAATAGGCAGTAAAACAGATGAGCAGTTTATCCAGCCGGCAATGGACATACTCAAGGAGTTCAAGGTCGACTATGAGATGGCCATACTTTCGGCACATCGCAAACCCGACAAGGTACGACAGTACGCAATGGAAGCCGGGTCCAAGGGATTTGAAGTTATTATTGCAGCAGCAGGCTCAGCCGCACATCTCCCAGGCGTGGTCGCCTCATGGACCACTATACCTGTCATAGGCGTGCCGCTGCCGACCAGCGACCTGAAGGGCATCGACTCGCTTTATTCTATCGTGCAGATGCCGGAAGGCGTACCTGTTGCCTGTGTTGGCATAGGTACAGCCGGCGCCAAAAATGCTGCGCTGCTGGCCTGCCAGATACTGGGCCTTAAATATGATAACATCCGCAAAGCTTTCGAAGCCTATAAACGTAAGCAGGCCGAATCTTAAGGATAGTAATATGATAGAGCGCTATTCACGACCCAAAATGAAAAAAATCTGGTCGGACAAGAATAAGTTCGACAAATGGCTGCAGGTTGAGATAGCTGTTTGCGAAGCCTGGGCGGAAGTGGGCCGCATACCCAAGGCGGCCATCCCACGCATTAAAAAAGCCACGTTAAACTTCGAACGCATGGGCGAGCTGTTAAGGATAACTCACCATGATGTTACCGCTTTCCTGAATGCCGTGGGCGAAAGCATCGGCGATGAGTCGCGTTTTATACACCTGGGACTGACTTCATCGGACGTAATGGACACTGCACTGGCTTTGCAGTTGAGAGACGCCGCCGACCTTTTGCTGGAAGATGTGGACGCACTGATAAAAGTGCTGGAAGACAGGGCGCTGTCCAACAAGGATACGCTCATGATCGGGCGAACGCACGGCGTCCATGCCGAGCCCATCACTTTCGGACTTAAGATGGCCTTGTGGTCACAGGAAATGAAGCGTAATCACAACAGGCTTGAGGAAGCCAAGAAAATAATCAGCGTGGGGAAAATTTCCGGTGCCGTGGGTACATATGCCACAGTTTCCCCGGAAATCGAGGAGAAGACCTGCGCCAGGCTGGGGCTGGCCCCTGCTCCGATCTCAAATCAGATCATCCAGAGGGACCGCCATGCGCAATTCGTCACTACCCTGGCCATCGTGGCCAGTTCGCTGGAAAAATTCGCCACCGAGATCAGGGCGCTTCAGCGGACCGAGATACTTGAAGCTGAAGAACCTTTTTCCGACGGCCAGACCGGCTCATCCGCCATGCCGCACAAACGCAATCCGGAGCTTTGCGAACGTGTATGCGGATTGGCAAGGCTCATCAGGGGAAATGCCCTTACCTCCCTCGAAAACGTAGCGCTATGGCATGAACGCGATATAAGCCATTCTTCCAACGAACGCATTATCTTGCCGGATGCCTGCCTGGCGCTCGATTACATTTTGGATATTTTCACCGGAGTAATGCGAGGTTTGCAGGTATATCCCGATAACATGAGGCACAACCTCGAGCTCACCCAGGGGCTGGTCTTCTCACAAAACGTGATGCTAGCACTGGTGGGCAAAGGGCTAAGCAGGCAAAAGGCTTATGAGGTGACCCAGCGCAACGCCATGAAGGCCTGGAAAACCAGGACCCCTTTTATCAAACTTCTTAAAGAAGACAAAGACGTGATGGAACATCTCAACGCCAAGGAACTACAGTCGATTTTTGATTACAGGTGCTTTCTTAAATATGTCGACGATATTTTCGTACGTCTGGGTCTGTTAAATAAAAGACGCAAGTCTTTAAGTAAAAGATAGGAGTAATATATTGGCTATTGTACTTGATACTTCTTTAAAACTGCCGCTTTTCGGCAAGGGCAAGGTAAGGGATACTTACCAGGTCGGGGATAAGCTGCTCATCATCGCCACCGACCGCATATCGGCCTTCGATATCGTGCTGCCCACCGGCATACCGGATAAGGGGATCGTGCTGAACCAGATATCCGCCTTCTGGTTTGCCAAAACCTTCCACCTGGTGCCTAATCACATGATCGAATCTGTGGAAAGCCGCCGGGCCCTGCTCAAATATGCGCCTGGCAAACGGCCTCTGCCCGATCTTCTATTCGGCCGCTCAATGGTTGCCCTGAAAGCAGAACGCATACCGGTGGAATGTGTAGTGCGTGGTTATATCAGCGGTTCGGCCTGGGTTGAATATAAAAAATTGGGCACAATCGGTAAGAAAAAGGCGCCGGCCAGACTAAAGGAAAGCCAGGAGCTGCCGGATCCCATGTTTACACCCACTACCAAAGCCGAGGCTGGCCACGATCTACCATTGAGCCAGAAAGCGCTGGTCAACCTGGTCGGAAGTGAGACCGCGCTGGCTTTGGAAGAAAAGAGCATCATGCTCTATAAATTTGCGCGTGATTATGCTATTGAACGGGAAATCATTATTGCCGACACAAAGTTCGAATTCGGCTTCCACGACCGCGATTTAATCCTGATAGATGAACTACTTACGCCCGATTCCAGCCGGTTCTGGGATGCCAGTGAATACAGGCCCGGCCATTCACAACCAAGCTACGACAAACAATTTGTTCGTGACTGGCTTATTGCCTCGGGTTGGAAGATTAAGCCACCCGCGCCCGAGCTACCACCGGATATTGTCGAGGCTACTGCAGAGCGTTACAGAGACGCCTATACGCTCTTGACGGGGAGGAAGCTAAAAAATGTTTTTAGCTAAAGTATATGTAACGCTAAAACCCACGGTAAATGATCCGCAGGGCCTGACCATCAAGGGCGCACTTCATACACTGGGCTTTGGAGCAGTGCACGAAGTTAGGGCAGGCAAATACCTTGAAATCAAAGTTGAAGGAAATGATGTGCAAAAGGCCAGCAGCCAGGTACAGGATATGTGTATGAAGCTTCTGGCCAATCCGGTCATAGAGAAATTCCGCTTCGAACTGGAGGAGATCAAACCTGCCTGAAGGGCTTTATCGCGGTAGGCTATACTTGTTTTTCGATACCATGCCATCCAGACATATCAAGTTAACTATTGGGGCAGTATGTAACCAACTATTAAAGTGGGGTTGCCGGAAGTAACGTCAATATAGTTGCCGACTAGCCCGCTGGGCTGGCTCAATTTCTGGTTAGTAGTGCTTGAAAGATCCCAGAAATTATAGTGGTAATATTTTTCAAACTGCATGCGCACCTGAAACCGGCTGTTGCGGGAATCAATTTGCCTTTGCACCGCGCTGACAAAATCTACCGAGGTAAAAGGCGCCGCAGGCATCTGTGTAATCTGGGAATTGGTACCCCAGCGATAGATAGAGCTTGAAGGCAAAAATGTCATCTGGTTCTGTGCATTAAGGTCAAGGCCGTACTTGAGATTATATATAAAAAGATTGCCCTGCCAGGGGAACGGATAATTGAAAATTATCGACCGGGACATATCGAGCTGCACGGATTTTACGATGGCATTATACGGTATTGAAGATATATCGAAGCTGAGGATACCCTGCATCTGCATCTGGCCTCTATCTTCACCTACCAGGACTTGACCGGAGGTAAAAGCGCCGCTGTTTATCATGATGGTGCCGCTCTCAGAAGAAACGGAATACAGCACCACTTTGTTAAGAGCAATTGGGGCCACAGCTATCACAGTGGTCGCTGTGGTTACGCCTGCATCATTGGTGGCATATATAGTGTAAGTCGTGTTCTGCATAGGCTGAACTGACCTGCTGCCATTGTAGGCAACGTTGCCAATATCGGGGTCAATCCTTACCGTGCCATCACCGGAAACGTCCCAGGTCAATGTAATCCAATCTCCTTCGTTAATCGCGGAAGGCGACGCAGAAAAAACTTTGATCGCCATCGTGGCAGGGCCGCCATGGGACAGAACTAGCAAACTGGTCCCGATTTCAGTAGACCAGTTACCGTAATTGTCCTGAACGCTGAACCATATCGTGTGGGATCCAGCAGACAAGGTGGAAGTGTCAAAAGTAGCCTGTTTACTGATATCCCCGTTGATGCTTGACCGCCAGTTATAACTTATAATCTGCCCCGTCGTGGAAATGCCATGCCCTACAAATTTTACACTGTCGCCGGTGTAAATTGGTGACGAGGAAACAGAATCGATAACTGCCACAGGAGGAATTTTCGTATCAATTACCGGCCTCGCACATCCCGCAAATAGTGCCCCAAGAATCAGGATGGCTATAGCCACGTATTTCAAATCTGTGCCTCCTCTAAATAACATGCTAATCACAATCTAACATTGTATTTAAAGCTTGTCAATAGATTTATTTTCCCATCTTCGTTCTAACATGATACATTACCCTGGTCATGGTCTCGCCTGCCTTGGCTTCTATACGAACGGCTGCAGTGGAGTCCATGGGCGTCGGACCAATGTTGATTATCACGATCCTGGCACCGGCGTCACGGGCATATAATGGTATATATGCTGCAGGATATACGACAAGCGTAGACCCTATCACAATGCAAAGGTCGCACTGGTTGGCCCGTTTGGCGGCCTCGTGCAGGACCAACTGCGGTAAAGCTTCCCCGAAAAATACGGCGTCCGGCTTCAACATTCCTTTGCAGAACTCACATTCAGGTATTTCCTCCGCGGCCAGCCGGGCAACGATTTCGGCCATAGTAAACCGCTTGTGACAATTTAGACACCGCACATACTGCACATTGCCGTGCAGTTCAAAAACAATCTCAGAGCTGTTGCCTGCCACCTGATGCAGGTTATCGATATTTTGCGTCACCACACAATCCAGCTTGCCCAGCTTCTCCAATTCGGCAACGGCGTAGTGTGCGGCATTAGGCTTGGCATCCTTGACCATGCCTCCCTCAGCCACTGTCTTCCAGTGCATTTTCCTGACTTCCGGTTGGGAGACGAACCTCTGTATAGTAAAGTCCTCAGGGTCTACCTTGGTCCAGATGCCATCCTTCCCCCTGAAATCGGGTATTCCCGACTCAGTGCTGATGCCTGCTCCCGTAAAAACGATGGTCCGTTGGGCATTTAAAATGAGACCCGCTATCTGTTCAGCCTTGCCTTCGAAATCGTCAGCTTCCATTAAGTTTCCTTTTATTTAATTGATCAGACAATGGTAAATTATACACGTTTTAAATACGTCTGCTATATTATAACGAGCAAGCTATGGAGAATGTAACCGACTATTTAAGGCAAAACCTCAAAACCCGGTTTATCGGGAAGAGGCTCCATTATTTCCAGACCGCCGGGTCTACCATGGACATTGCCAGGGACCTGGCGGAAAAGCACGCCCCCGAAGGGACCGTCGTCCTGACCGGAAAACAGAATGTCGGCCGCGGCAGGCTGGGGAGGTACTGGCTCTCACCTGCAGGAGCACTGGCCACTTCGGTCATCCTGCGTCCTCCTGCCAGGAAAATACGGCTGGTCCCTGCGATTTCCTCACTGGCAGTCATCCATGCCCTCCTTAATATGGGCGTGAGAGCAGATATCAAATGGCCCAACGACATCCTTATTGGCGGGAAAAAAGTCTGCGGCATATTGATTGAAAATGGCTTCAATAAGGCAGACCTCAGGTATTCGGTGATCGGTATTGGCATTAACGTCAATTTCGACATCTCTACCTTTCCGGAAATCGCCGAAATAGCCACCAGCCTCTCGATGGAGACCGGGAAAGAACTGCCGGTGGAAGAGGTTGCACTGCAGCTTTATACCGAGCTTGAAAAGCTATATGCGAGAATTGGAGACGAGGCCGCACTTATCCGGGAATGGGCCGAGCATATGGAGACGCTGGGCAAATGCGTTAGGGTCAACCTGGGCAGCCGGACAATCGAAGGTACGGCGATCGGTGTAAACGATTCGGGCAACCTATTGTTGCGCCTCGATGACGGTTCAGTCCGGGAGATAACGGCCGGAGATGTAACCCACGTAAAAGATCGATGAATTAAAAAGGCGGGTTATTAAATAACCCGCCTTTAATATTAGAATACTTTTACAGGACTATTTTTTCTGTTCCCCGTGCGCCCTGTCCAGCATGGGCATGATAAGGTCCATGGGCAGCGGGAATACTATGGTATTGGTTTTCTCAGTTGAAATGGTAACCAGAGTCTGCAGGTAGCGTAACTGCATGGCTGCCGGGTATAACGACATAATTTTAGCGGCTTCGGAAAGCTTTTCGGCTGCCTGGGCTTCACCGTCGGCATGGACGATCTTGGCCCGGCGTTCCCTCTCCGCCTCTGCCTGTGCAGCCATGGCCCTTTGCATGGTCTCGGGAAGCTGGACATCCCTCACTTCTACCATGCTCACCTTGATGCCCCAGGGCTCGGTGCCTTCATCGATAAGCACCTGCAATTTCTCATTCACCTTGTCCCTGTGGCCCAGCAGGTCTTCAAGTGTGCTCTGGCCTACCACGTTACGCAGGGTAGTCTGGCAGAGCAGCGAGGTAGCCCGTATATATTGCTCGACATTCAATATCGCCGATTCCGGCTTCATAACGCGGAAATAGACTACGGCATCAACTTTGACTGTTACCGTATCCATGGTAATACATTCCTGCTGCGGCACATCCATGGTCACCACGCGCAGTTCGACTTTCACCATGCGCTCAATGAACGGTATTAGCAGAATAAGTCCCGGACCCCTGACGCCCACGTACCTGCCCAGGCGGAAGACCACACCCCTCTCATACTCATTGACAATTCTGACCGCTGCCAGGATTATGATAAACAGGAAAACCGCTAAAACTATGATCACAGTAACCATATTTCACCCCTCATTTCTTTTTACTAACATATAGCTTAAGGTTATCCACCTTTTGAATGACTAACTCTTCTCCCGGTTTGGCGGTCCCGCTGTCCAACTCCGCCGCCCACAGCTCACCTTCCACCAAAACCATGCCTTTGGGCGTCAGTGGCGTTTTCACTACTGCTATCTGGCCGATCATCCCTTCATGGCCGGTTGTCACTTTTCGCATCTGGCCCCTTATAGCCGCCCAGACCAGAAGGCCGACAAAGACGGCCATAACTATCGCAACCACAGCAATAAGGTCTGTATTGAATTCCATGGAAACGTCACTTCCGCTGAAAAGTATCAGCGAGCCGAATACGAGACAGATGATTCCACCCGAAGTCAGTATACCATAGGCGTGAACAAAAATCTCAGTTGTGAAAAGTCCGAAGGCCAGGATGATAAGCAACACCCCCGCCCAGTAGGCATTCAATACGCCCAGGGAATAAAAGGCCAAAAATAAGCAAAGGCCCCCTACCACCCCGGGGAAGATCAATCCGGGGTTGGAAATTTCCGTAATCAAACCGATGGAGGCCAATGTCAATAATATGTAAGCTAAATTGGGATTGCTAATCATGAGCAGGAATTGTTCCAGCCCCGTCATATCGTCGTAAATTATTGCGGCGCCGCTGGTATTTATAGTAACCTGCTGTCCATCGGCGAGGATAACCTGCCTGCCGTTGACCTGCTTGAGAACGCTTCCAAGGTCATCTGCTGTAAAGTCCACCAGCTTCAAATCTACCGCTTCACTTGCTGTGTAAGACTTGCTCTCCCGTACCGTTCCCTCCATGAGCGAGGGATCACGTCCACGCTTCTCCGCTATGCTCTTGATCCAGGCAGAAGTGTATTCCGTGGCTTTCTGTTGTTCTACATCAGATAGATTTTGCCCCTGGGCGCCCACCGGGTGTGCTGCGCCGATGCTGGTGGCAGGCGCCATGGCCGTAACATCAGCGGACAGGGTTATAAAGGTACCCGCCGAAGCGGCCCACGCTCCCTGGGGAGCAACATAGACTATGACCGGTACCCGGGCATTGAGGATGCGCGTGACAATGGTCTGCGCGGATTCAAGCAGGCCCCCGGGCGTATCCAGCTCTATAATGCATGCGGTACTGCCGCTGTCCTCAGCTTGGCTGATGCCCCTGTTGATATAGTCCGCCACTACCGGCACAATATTGCCTTTGACCGTAAGGACGCGGATATTACCGCCGTCGGCATGTGCGCTGCCTCCATCTACTGCAAGCGCCATACCCAACAGGAAAAGGCCGATGTAAAAAAACCTGAAAAGCTTTCTGGACATAGCCTTTATATTCTATAACAGATCGCTAACATTAAGCAGGAAATAGTATTGTGCCCTTAAGGGCCTTCCCTATATAATACTGGCAGGAGGTGTTTGATGGATATCGGTGCGTTGTTCTTTGGTATCGGCGCAGGCCTGGTCCTCTATGTCTATACGGCTATCTGTCTCATGTTTATTGCACAAAAGACGGGTACTAAATATCCCTGGCTGGCCTGGATCCCCATAGCAAACGTGTTCCTGATGGCCATGATCGCCAGGAAGCCCTGGTGGTGGGCTCTGATCATCTTACTCGCTTATGCTATAGCAGCCGGCTCAATGAAGAGTGGCTTCGCCTGGTTCGGCTATTTACTCATTATAGTGGTACTGGTATTCCTCATCCTGATATGGATTTCGATCTGCCAGGCGCGCAACCGGCCCGGATGGTGGGTTATCCTGGGGTTCATCCCCATAGTGAACATGGTCTTCATCGGCATACTGGCTTTTGCATAGAAATAGCATCCCTGCTGTGTTGAAAGGATTAGCGGATGCCCGGGGGGCATCCGCTTTTTTCGTAGTGTAATTGTAGCTATGTTACTATTAGTGTAGAATAATCTGCGCTCTAAGGGGATTTAAATCAAGATGGAAACACAAAAATGTAAAGGGGCACGCGATCTTCTTCCCCAGGATATGGAAAGGTTCCGCCAGGTGGAAGAGGCGTTCCTTAACTCGTGCCTCAACTGGGGCTACCGTGAGATCAAGACGCCCACTCTGGAATATATACACCTCTTCACCCAGGCGGGCACCCTCACACCGGCTATGCTCGGCCGCGTCTATTCGTTCCTGGATTGGGACGGGTGGGGCGGAGAGCGAGTGGTGCTGCGACCCGACGGCACTATCCCCACAGCGCGCCTCTATAACGAAAATATGGCCGGTCAGAAGATCAGCCGGCTCTGCTATATTACCAATATCTTTGCCTTCGAAGAGACGGGCAAGGAGAACAGGGAAAAATGGCAGTGTGGAGTGGAACTGCTGGGCGATTCTGATCCAACCTCCGACGCTGAGATTATTGCGCTGGCCTTGCAGATAGTGAAATCGCTGGGCATATCACGGGTTGAGTTGAAGCTTTCGCATGCAGGCATACTCAAGGCACTTATAGAGGAGATGAAACTAAAGGCAGAAGCCAGGGAAGCCCTCCTGGATGAGATCCTTGACGGCAACTGGCAGGCCCTGGCCGGTGTTAAAAGCACTAACAAAGATGCTGCTGCAGCCGTGGCTGCTTTAATGAAGCTGAAAGGTAAGTCAAGCGGCTTTCTGGCCAACCTTAAATCCCTGCCCTCCATTTCACGTAATCTGAAAAATGAAATAGATAAGTTCGCTTCCGTCAGCGGTCTGCTGGACACGCTGGGCTATAGCTATTCAATCGATTTCACGTCCATAAAAGGATTTGAATACTATACCGGCCTGTGCTTTAAGATACTTTCAGGCAATAAGAAGATCTGCAGCGGCGGCAGGTATGACAACCTGGTAGGCCTGGTAGGTGGTAAAAAGACCCCTGCCTGTGGGTTTGCTTTCTTGCTGGACGAGGTTGTTCAGATCGTGAAGCCCTGGTCCCGGCAGAAAGCGGATAAGACCGTTCTCATCCAGGCGGTAAACCGCACGCCGGCGGCCGTAAAGGCCTCTTTTGAATTGGCTGGAGCCCTGCGTCGTGCAGGGCTGGTAGTCGAATTTGCGTTCTCCGGCAGCCAGATGGCGGCCCGCTGGAAGATAACCGTGCAGGATAAACCGGGGGCTTACGTAATCAACGACCAGGGCAAAGACGTTCAGACAAAGGTCAAATCGGCCAATGATGTCATCAATATTGTCGGGGGGTTCGGTAAAGTTGGCAAATAGAGCCGGAGCTATTACCAGGCTGGCCCTGCCGAAAGGCAGGATGTTGTCTCGCACCGCCGAACTCCTTGAAGCGGTCGGTTTGGGATTTGACGAATACAACTCGAAGACGCGCATTTACCGCATGTCTTCTAAAACTATGCCGTCGCTTTCCGCCAAGATGCTTAATGAAAGGGATATCCCGGTTCAGGTAGCCGTCGGAAACTATGATTTTGGCATTTGCACCTCCGATTGGCTGCAGGAACTCCAGGCCAGATACCCCGCCAGCCGGGTTTTTAAAATAGCCGACCTGTGCTTTGAAGAGGCAGGAATCTACCTGGCCGCTTCGGCAACTTGCAATCTCTCGCGCCGGGACCTGTCAAAAAGCGGGGACACATGGCGGGTGGTAACCGAGTATCCCGCACTGGCCGAAGCCGCCGCCTACAAAATGAGACTTAAAAAGTTCCGCATTTACCCATTGTGGGGCTCTGCCGAAGCTTATCCGCCGGAGAATGCCGAGCTCGCTGTCCTGCGTGCCGGCGATGAAAATGCTCTCCGCTCACTGAACCTTACACCTGTAAGCAAGCTATGCGACAGCAGCGCCTGCATAATAGCCAACAGCGATAGCCTTCAGAAAGGTAACTTTAGCGAACTGCTAGAACGCTTGACTTCGGGATTCAAAGTAAATAAAAAGACCAGGCAAAAGGGTGAGGAGTTCAAACCGGTTATAAGCAACGATATCGACTTCAAGGCCGAAAAAGACGGCATCTGGCTGGCGCTGGCTGACGGCCACCAGCAAATACATACGGCTGCTTTTCTAAAAAAAACGGGAATCAAGATGGAAGGCTATTCGTCAGACAACCTGCGACGCCGGCCTTCTTGCAATCTCGATTGGGTCAACTTCAAAGTTATTCGTCCGCAGGATATGCCGCAGCAGGTGGCCAATGGCAGTTTCGACCTGGCCATTACCGGGCGTGACTGGCTGCTCGACCACCTTTATCAATTTCCCTCGAGCCCGGTTACGGAGCTGGTGGACCTCGGCTTCGGCTGGGTAAAGATCGTGGCCGTTGTGTCCGAAAACGTTCCAGCCGATTCCATTGAGGGACTTAAACGATTGATAGAAAAAGGCCGGATGACCCCCCTGCGTATAGCTACTGAATATGTCAACATCGCGGATAAGTACTTGCGCGACAAGCACATAGCGCGCTACCGCGTTATACCGACCTGGGGAGCAACGGAGGTCTATCTTCCCGAGGATGCCGATATGCTCGTCGAGAATACCGAGACGGGGCAGACTCTTGCCAGGCATAACCTTAAAATAATAGATACGCTTTTCGAGTCCACCGCCTGCCTTATCGGCAATAAGCAAAGCATTCGCCAGACAGGCAAAAAAGCCAAGATAGCCAGGCTGGTAAAGATCTTGCGGGAGGCCGCTGAAACAAGATGAAAATAGTCAAAGGTTTTGACCAGGCCAGTAAGTTGCTTGAGCGATCGCTTCCTTACGGAGTGTCCGGGAAGGACGGCAAAATTGAGGCCTCCGTCAGGGAGATCATCGAAAATGTGCGGAAGGAAGGCGATAAAGCACTACTGGCTTATACCCGGCGCTTCGACGGAGCCAGGCTGAAATCGCTGGAAGTGACCACAAGAGAGAGGGCAGCCGCCAGATTGGAAGGGATTGACCCGTATCTCTTGAACGCGCTGGCCTTCGCAGCGGACCGCATCAGCAGATTCCACAAGTCCTGCATGCAGAAATACGGCAAAGGCTTCTTAAAGGACGGCCTGGGACAGCAGGTGCTTCCTCTGGACCGTGTGGGAATCTACGTGCCCGGCGGCACTGCAGCCTACCCTTCGACCGTGTTGATGACGGCTATACCCGCCCGGGTGGCAGGAGTGCGTGAGATCATCATGGTAACTCCCTGCGGCAAGGACGGCAAAGTGCCGGCCGATACGCTGGCAGCGGCGGACATCGCAGGCGTGGACAGAATTTTCAAAATCGGCGGTGCGCAGGCGGTGGCCGCACTGGCTTTCGGAACCAGTTCCGTTCCTCGTGTCGACAAGATATGCGGCCCTGGCAATATTTACGTCATGACGGCTAAAAAACTGGTATACGGCGTAGTGGATATCGATGCGCTCCAGGGGCCCAGCGAAGTTGTAGTGATAGCCGATAGCTCGGCGGACGCCTCGTTCTGCGCTGCCGATCTGATAGCGCAGTCGGAACATGACCCTATGGCCAGCTCCATATTTATCACCAATTCGGATTTGCTGGCAGCCCGCGTGCAGGCTGAGATTAAGAAACAACTGGTGAAATTAAAGCGCAATGCCATTGCTGCCAGGGCTCTCAACGCCAACGGCAAGATAGTCATAGTAAAAAACCTGGGCGAAGCGGTCGAACTGGCCAACCTTTACGCCCCGGAGCATTTATCCCTTATGGTTAAGAATCCGGATAAATACGTAGGCCGGATCAAAAACGCGGGCTGTATCTGCGCCGGGCAATATTCTCCGGTTGTCCTGGGTGACTATGTGGCCGGGCCCAGCCATGCGCTTCCCACCGGGGGCAGTGCACGTTTCAGCTCACCACTCATCATCCAGGACTTCCTCAAGATCAGCAGCATTATCACCCTGGCAGACACCGAAATTGAAAGGCTGGGACCCCCGGCCCTGCTGCTGGCTGAAGATGAAGGCCTGACAGGACATGCCAACGCTATAAAGATCAGATTAAATAAGAAGAAACGGGATGCTAAATAAGAAAGAAGTCGAAAATATGATTCGCAGCGGCCTCAAGGCTATGGGAGCCTATACGCCGGTGGACCCGGCTGAGGTGCTGACGCAGAGATCGGGGGTCTCCGCCGGTAAGACCCTTAAACTGGATGGCAATGAGAACCCCTATGGATGCTCGCCCCGCGTCCAGAAGGCCCTGGCAAAATATAGTGAATACAACCGTTATCCCGATCCCGAGCAGCGCGAGGTCCGCAAAGCGCTGGCCAAATATACCGGCATGAAAGCCGAATCAATCGTAGCCGGAGCAGGCAGCGACGACCTGATAGATATGATCTTACGCCTGTTCATCCAGCCGGGGGACAGGGTTATCAATTGTCCGCCAACTTTCGGTATGTACCCGTTTTGCACCGAGATTGTGGGGGGCAAAGTTGTAAAAGTTCCGCGCAGAAAAGATTTCTCTCTCGACATACCGGCAATCAAGAAGGCAGTGGATAAAAAAACCAAGCTGATTTTCATTGCTTCACCCAATAATCCGACCGGGAATCAGGCGGACGAATCGGAAATAAAAGAGCTGCTGGCCCTGGACCTGATCACAGTTGTGGACGAAGCTTACGTAGAGTTCAGCGGCAAATCACTGATAAAAATGGTGCCGCGTTATGCCAACCTGATAGTGCTGCGCACGTTCAGCAAATGGGCGGGCATCGCAGGGTTGCGTGCCGGCTACGGCGTCTGCCCCACTAATATAGTCCCTTACCTGCTCAAGATTAAACAGCCGTACAATATCAACCTGGCCGCACACGTGGCCATCCTCGAATCATTGAAGGATGTCGGCTATCTGCAAAGCACTGTAAGGGCTATGGTCAAAGAACGGGACCGTCTTTACCTGGCACTATCTAAAATCAAGTGGCTGAAACCCTACCCCTCCGAGGCCAATTTTATCCTGTGCGCCGTCAGCGGCCACAGCGCCAAAAGCATTTACCTGGGCTTGCAGAAAAAGGGCATCTTCATACGCTATTTTGAAACGCCCGAATTAAAAGACTATATCCGCATCAGTGTTGGCAAGCCGGAAGACACTCCCAGGGTAATTGCCGCCCTACGGGATATGTGATACCCTTTGCCTTGAATTCAGATATAAGAGGTTGAAAATGGCCGATCGAAAAGCCACCATAACACGCCGCACCAAAGAGACATCGATAAAGATAGAAATCAATATCGACGGCGGCAGCAAATACGAGATTACTACGGGTATCCGATTCTTCGACCATATGCTCTGCCAGCTTGCACAGCACGGCATTTTCGATCTTAAAATTTCAGCCAACGGCTCCGACCAGCATCATGTAGTGGAAGACGTAGCTATCACGCTGGGCAGGGCCTTCAGCCAGGCGCTGGGCGATAAACAGGGGATCACGAGAATGGCTCACGCCATCGTGCCCATGGATGACGCACTGGCCATGGTGGCCCTGGATATCAGCGGCCGCGGCCAGGCGGTGATCGAAGACTCGATCAAAGAGGCATTTATCAGCGAGATGCACTCCGACCTCGTCAACCACTTTTTCGTTTCCTTTGCTTCCGAAGCAAGGATCAATATTCACGCGCAGGTTATGCGGGGCAATAACGACCATCACAAGGCTGAAGCGCTTTTCAAGGCGCTGGCACGGGCACTGGATACAGCCACCCGCATCGATCCGCGCATCTCGGACAGCATACCCAGCACCAAGGACAGCATAGACTGACTACCGTCTTTAAAATCCTGCAGGGCAACGTGGTTTGTCGTCATGCCACATGGATGCAGGCAGATTTAAAAGCCTATTTGCATTGACATGCAACCCTGTTGCAACCGTAGATACGAGGGAAAGACCCTAAAATCGCTAATAATCTAATTTTCGGCTTATAACGATGATTGCAATACCGAAGCCGACGCACCACAGGTTAATGGCGGCATTTATCACCAGATCGACACTTGAAGCCAGGTAAACGCCGTTGCGTAAGTTGTAGGCCATATCCACCAGGCCCAGATAGATGAGCGCACCGGCGGCAGCCAGAGATAAAACTATTCCCAGTCGTCTGCCTCTCATCAACAGTATACCCGCCGCTATCAGCAAGATTATCACCAACATATCCGCCACAACGAAGTTATACTCATAGGCAAAATATGCAGGGCCGGCATTTTCAGGCGCCATGCCCACTGTGAAGAACGCTATCCAGAACAGCAAAATACCGACGCCGGTAACAATCTCCAGCGAGGCGATCAGCCTGCTTTTATCCTCTTTCATTGCTTTACCTTTCAACCGCGTAAAAATCAAGTGTCTCCATATTATCTTACGGATATCCAAAAAACAAGCGCTTGATTAATTCCCCCCGGCCATTGATCAGGTGGCCGTAGTGGACGCAGAGCTCGAGGAGAAATTCAGGCAAGCGCTCAAGACCATTGGCAAGTCGTATAACATTAAGGCGACAACGCCTATCGTCTGCAAGATGATCGACCTGTCCAACGGGGATTCAGAGCCGGTCGACAACTGGCACTACCTGGCCGATATCTTTGGCCCGAAGGTACCGGCGGAGGTTGGCGCCCTGCTCTCCGATGTCGTCATGAAGTTCAAAGACCGGAAAGACATCACCGACAAGAACCGCTGGCAGGTGCTCGAGTATCTAGCCGCTGACTGGCTGGCAAAATAGGATGTTGCTCAAATGAAATTTGGTGAACATCACTACGGATATGTGAAGCTGGTACTATTTGCTTCCATTAATCAGTTGTTAACTGGATACTCGAGCCAGTATTTTGTTTTCGATAACATTGTGATAAGATTTTGACGATGCAGAGGCAGAGGGAACGGTAGAGTTTGCAGGAAGATTACGCCGAGATAATTAGCACCAAGCCGGTTCAAAGATTCATGGATAAATACTGCCTATCCGATCATCCTGTTCAAAATCTCGCTCTGATAAGCCCTTTTATACATTCTCTTCAGGGTAATCTACAAAGTCTGGATTCTATATGTAAGAAATCCCAAGAAAAGGGCATACCGATTTACGTAATCACCCGCGAACCCGAGGATGAACTTCACCAAGAAAAAAATCAAGTATCATAGGAGGCAGTATTATGAGTGTTGTTGAATTTAGGCAATGGTTCTGTTTAAATGGACGTGACAGTTTTACAATTGATCCGAAGATCAACCCCGACGATTCAAAATTCTATTTTGGCAGACACGAAATTATGAAGCAAGTGAACGGCCTGCTTAGGAGATCGTTCATCGACCCCAAAACTCCGAAAATGGTAATTTACGGGCCGTATGGCTGTGGAAAAACACAAATGCTATATCATCTCGAATATATTTTGACAAAAAATCCCCCCGATACCTGCAAGCTAAACCCACATGTAGTACATCTAGACATTGAAATGAAATCCAAATCGGATCACAAACATTGGCATCTTCAGTTAATGGAAGCTTTGGACAAGGGTGTTGTTACCAAATGGGTCGAGAACATCTCAAAAAAATCCGCGAACGTTGAAGAGGAATTGAGAAAAATATTCAAAGACACAAATGTCGCTGAGGCGATTAGAAAATTGCTTATCGGTGGCCTCGAGCATACTGCTTGGAGATGGCTATGCGGACAGGATTTACCACCAAAAGACCTAGAACAGCTCAAAGTCACTAGAAATCTTGGATATATTGGTGCAAGAGATTTGGTTCAAGCACTCGTATCAATTGGGTTGCTGGCGGAACTCAATGGCGAAAAAATCATATTTATGATGGATGAAGCGGAACGTTTTATAGCTGTCAAAAGCGGTGACCAAACCCAATACCTGATCGATTACCTACGCGAATTGTCAGATAAATCCAATAATACCATAGGATTTGTTATTGCCGGAACAGCTATGGCGATGGATCGACTCCCAGATCTTTTACTTTCGGAGGCGGTTAGAAGGGCGGGCCGGATTGGAGCAGATCATTATATCGAGATCCCCTATTTATCTGCCGTTTCCGATGTGAGTACTTTCCTAAAGGAATTGCTTAAGGAACTGGTAGATCATAAATTAGCTGATAAAAAAATAAAGGGTGAAGCGCTAAAGACATCATTAGACACATATCCGTTGGACGCGGATGCATTTGACATGCTTTGCGAATATGCAACTGGAGATCCTACCAAAGCTTTGCCTAGTCATCTAATTCACTGCATCAATGAATGCGCAATATCTGCCTGGGACGAAAAGAAAGCTCTAATCGAATCTGCTATTGTCAATGATATCGCTCCTAAGATTTTTGGATAATTGAGATGAAGAAATATAGCATAAGGCCGCTCTTAACACATAGCAGAGCTATGATGGTAGGAGGTAATTCCGAAGACGGGGAGTGCGTATTTCTGGGACGTCTAGCAGAAGTAGGTCAACTAGTAAAGGTTAATTTTGATTTGGCCATGCCACATGTCGTAGCCATCTTTGGCAAAAGAGGATCGGGAAAATCATACACTTTAGGCAGTCTGCTAGAGGGACTTTGTACTGCGAAAGATCATACAACCATCTCCAGCACGAGTAAAAGGCACGCTACTCTCCTATTTGACACACTCGGCATTTTCCAATGGGTCGATGTGCCTCTCGAAGACGCGTCCGCGCACAAATTAATAAAGGAGCAAGCTAATTTCCAGAAAGGATGGGATATTCAAAATGAAGCCTTGGAAGTCCAAATCTGGGTGCCTCGCGGGACTGAATCAACGGCCAAATATCGCGAATTTACGATCAATTGTTCTGACTTTACTGCATCCGATTGGGGTTATCTGTTTGGAGTGGACATTCTTCAGGACCGCATGGGGCAACTCATCAACGATGCTTTTGAAAAGGTGGTGAACGAGGGCTGGGCCAGCGAAAATCGTAAATATTTACCGAAAGCAAGATATGCTATTGAAGATCTCATGGACTGTGTTCAAAATGACAAAGAGTTGCTGGCAAATTACCACAGTGAAACGAGAAGAGCAGTTCTGCAGCAGCTATCGGTTTTCTGGAGAAATCCATTATTCCAGCCGAAGAACAGGGCACCTGAGATCTTGAGATCCCCCGAAAACAATATTGAATTATCCCAAGAGCTTCTGAAAGCATTTGAATCTGTGGAGGGGACATCGTTGAACGAGCTACTTAAGCCAGGGCAAATGAGTGTACTGCTATTACATAAATTGTCGGATGAGTTACGGTTCGTCCTAATCGTCTCTCTGATCCGCAAAATAATGCACGCACGGATAGATACTTCAGAAGCGGAGAAAAACCTGAAGATTTTACAAGGCCTTACCGCCGAGCAGAAGTCCCTCCTGGAGAAGAAAATCGAACAGGGTATACCTCCAACTTGGATTGCAGCCGATGAGGCTCAAAATTTTCTTCCGTCTGAAAGAAAAACCACTGCCACCGACGTACTGATTAGATTGGTTCGAGAAGGGCGCAATTTCGGATTATCCTTTGTGCTGACAACCCAACAGCCTTCTGCTATCGATCAAAGAATCTTGGCCCAAGTTGACACGCTCATCGTACATAAACTCACAGTCCAAGGGGATATTGAATACATTAAACGTAATCTCAAATCGGGACTTCCAGATGAAATGAAATACGGCAACAATATACTTACATTTGAAGAATTGATTAGATCCTTGGATACTGGTCAGGCATTAATTTCCAATACGGATACAGCAAGAGCGTTTCTGATAGACGTACGACCTCGGGTTAGTGTTCACGGAGGATTTGGCAACTAACATGGAATCAATACGCGTTATAACCAATGCCAGACGGAGCATGCAGCGCCTTGGATACCTGAAATACTTGATTTTTCAGGCGGCGAAATCGTCCACAAACAATATTTCCAATTTGGGAAATGAATTGCTTGCTAAAGTAACTCAAAGTATGAGCTTACCACTGAATTCTAATATAGCAGATTATATTCAACATACACTCACAGACCCATCACATAAAGAAATGAGACTGGCAGCAAAACGGGCTAACCAATATGCTCAATTAGAAATGCAAGATTACTATTTAGCATATCCCTCGCTGCCATCCAGACGTGGACGATTAGTAAACGACGATGCAAATAGATATCCTCTGCTCGCCGCAGATCTAAATCTCCTACAAAGGGGCTCCTGTACAGTACAAGCTAGAGGGCAGATATTGATACAATTTTTGTCAGACGATGAGAGAAGAGCGTTTGATCCGAGCTTTTTCCCAACTCATTATCTAACTTTTAGTCCCTTTATGCTTACCCTTCAGCAGAAATTGGTTTTGCTTTTCTCAATTATAGAGTCTGACGGCGACCTGCTGAAGTATCTGTTTGGTGAGTTGATCAAGGGCGTTAGCACTTTTGCCCTCCAGGAGGCAGGCAATCGGTTGCCAGACATATATCGCCTGCTCGCCAAGGAAGGGAGAGTGATAGCCAGGAGCGGCGACGATTTATTGAAAATACAACGGCTCCTTGATATTGCAGACAACATTGAAGCTGTTAAGCGAAATCCATCGCCTGGTGGCAAAAACGCCAGAGAGCATGCAATAACCCTTAGACTGGAGTCTTTTGTGGATCTTGGTCTCTTAAGTAAATCTGATCCGTATTCTAACCAATACATGCTAAATAATAATGCGATCACTTTTTTTGATAGGCTCCTGCGGGCAAAGAACATAGATACATTTCTCAAAACCTCCTTTTTTGGGGCAATAAATAGCGCTCTCGGCATCAACGCCGTCCATTGCGTTGGCAGAAAAAACATATTACCGGTAGTGCAGCAAGCCTATCGTAATTTGAAAAGTCCTATCGGCTATGCATCTATTGCCGAGACGTGCTTACTAGGCGGGATCTATTACATGGCAAATTTCGGTAGCTACTTTGAGATAGAGGAGGCTATTGATGAATTGAAATCGCTTCAAAAAGAGAGGCCAGACTACATCAGATTCAATGTAGATCAATGGGGTTCCCTGAGCTTTATAAAAATAAGCGAAATAAATGATAAATAGCTAGGATTATTCAAGAAATGCCAATGCCTTCTGAGCACGAAATGCAGGTTCCGCTCCTGCATCTTATCAATAGTGAGGGTGGATCAGTCAGTCCAAGCACTGCCTATATAAAACTCGCCGCATATTACGCTTTAACCGAGGAGGAATGTAACGAGTTGCAACCGTCCGGCACGAGCAAAAAGTTCAATAGTAGGGTCGCCTGGGCTCGTTATTTTCTGTGTTCCAAGGGTTTTCTCGATCGCTCTGTTCACGGGTTGTGGAAAATCACTGCCTTGGGGAAATCACATCTCGGGCAACTCGGATTGCTGGACCGACAATTTTCAGTATCAGAAAATTTTGAAAAAATGAAGCCGCTGACACAGTCGATAGCAAGCCCAAGAATATCCGAAAACGACGAATTGATTGATCTTGTGCTTGACGAGATTGCTCCCAATGGCCCTCAACATTTCCCTGACGACTTCTTGAACAATGCTGAGAATATTGATTTCTGCACCGTGGAAATGCCAGGAACCGAAATTTGTATGGCGCCATTGTCTCAGACAACACTGACATCCAAAAAAGGCTATTTCAAATATAAGGCACGAAACCCCACTGAGGCTAAATATATAATTTATTCGTATACTATGGGAACCAAATCGATAAAGATACCCGTGGATAATTTTACGACTTTCAAAGTTATAAAATCCTACGAACAGTATTGCCGCAGCCTATGCATGAGAGCGTTCGAGTATTTCATTGATTTTACTCATGACGAGGAAAAGGCCGAACAACTTACCCAAGAGGTTCAGAGACGGCTCGACCTTAGGGCCCAATTTGTTAATGCTGGAGTAAACGTTGGTTGAAGAGAATCCCAATACCATCAGTCACGAAGAATTTTTTAAAATAGCGGTCATTAAGCTTCGAGATCTATCCAAATCCCGCGGAATCCATTCGGTATTCAGCGGATTCAATGACGCTTTCCGCAAGGTTTACAATGTGGATGTTGTCGCAGTAACACAGGAATTGGCAGCTACGGGTAAGATAGAAATAAGGCCAGCCAAACGCGGTGTAATGATTTATTTGCCCGGAGAAGCACCCAAATCAAGGGAGAACCTTGGGGACAAAGCTCTGGAAAAGATTTTTGGCAACGCAGATGGGACAAAGCAGTATGATAGTTTAATCACTAGAGCAATAGAATATGTTGCCCCTGAGGGACCATTGCAGTTTCCATCAGATTTCCTTAAAGAAAAGGCAGGCATAGTTGAATTCTTTAAGATAGATCTACCCGGCACTCCACTACAGATGGAAGCGAACTCTCATGTTGACGTCATATCACCGAAACATCATTTCCGCTATCAAGCGAAAAATCCGTCTATTGCAAAATACGTTCTATATAGTTACCAAATTGGTGATAAATCTTTGAATGTCCCCAAGAATAATGCCATTGTATTCAATGCAGTTAACGAATACGAGAAATATTGTCAACTTACTAAAGAGCGCAGTTTCAGTCTATTCCTCAAAGACCTGCATGATGAGGATATCGCCGAAATGCTTGCCAAGGAAGTTAGTAAGCGATTGAATTTGCGGGATATATTGTCGTAGCTGCATTGATGTCATTGTCTTCCGGCATATCACCCGAGGCTGTAAATTTTGCGAGAGCCACTTAGCTCCCCATAATATTTCCGAAAAACCATCCCCAAACCATCCCCAAATCATCCTTTAAGGAGTCGTACTATGGCCAGAAAACCCACAGGTCGCCCTACCGGACGGCCTAAGAAAGTCATCGACTGGCAGAAGTTCGAATTTGGCTGTCAGATCAACGCCACGAAAGAAGAAATCTGCAAATGGCTGAACGTATCTGACGAGACCCTCGAAAAGTACATTAAGGTGCAACATGGGGAGGGTTTTTTGGAGGTCTATAAAAAGCTTTCTGTGGACGGAATAATATCCCTCCGACGGATGCAGTTCAAGAAAGCCCAGGAGGGCAACGTTCCCATGTTGATATGGATCGGCAAGCAAGATCTCGGCCAATCCGAAAAACACGAACTAAGTGGCCCCGCCGGTGGACCGATAAATCAGGAGCATACGCTAAATGACAGGACTTTCGCACATCCCTATAATACAGAACACTAGTTAATTAATTCTTGTCTATCTTTAAACGGAGGTGTAATATTTCATTAAATTTAATTTTTTCTTAATATCACGAGGAAACCTTGGCTATTGCAATACTTTACCGCGAGGAGCTCTTGGAATATGATTTCGGACCGGGGCATCCGTTTCGCGGTGACCGCTATGAAATCTTCCCCAGATTTTTAAAGGAAAGGCTTCCAGAGGATGATAACTATCATTTCGTAAAAGCCGACCCTGCTACCGAAGAAGACCTGTTAACTATCTGCAGCAAGGAATACATCCAGTTCTCCCATGACTACTATAAGGCAGCCTATGCCGGGCAGTTGGACCACATCAAGTTCGGCCTTTATCAGAGCATGGATAATATGCCGTTCGAGAAGCCGGGCAATATCGAGGAAGCCGCCAGGCTTATCATAGGCCAGGCCAAGCTCGGCTGCGACCTGGTACAGAAAGGCATCTATCAAAAGGCCGTTTCCATTGGCGGAGGAATGCATCACGCCAAGCCCAGTTTCGGCGAAGGGTTCTGCATATATAATGACGTGGCCTTCGCAGCCAGGTACCTTATCAATAATTACAAGCTGGAGCGCGTGCTTATCCTGGATACTGATGCACATGCCGCCAATGGCACTTACGAGTATTTTTACGATGACCCGCGCGTCCTTTTGATCGACCTCCACCAGGACCCGCGCACACTTTACCCGGGCACCGGCTTTGCCAAGGATATCGGGGACGGCAAGGGCAGGGGCTTTAAGGTAAATATACCTCTGCCTCCCAATGCCGGCTACGACTCCTATTACAGGGTATTTTGTGAAATCGTGGAGCCGCTGGTACGGGAGTTCAAACCTCAGATGATAATCCGCAACGGCGGATCAGATCCCCATCCTGACGACGGCCTCACCGACCTGGGGCTGCCTGTGCGCGGCTTTCATATGATTGGGCAGAGAGTCAGGCAGCTCGCCGATGAAGTCTGCCAGGGCAAGGAACTGGATTTGATCGCCTCCGGTTATAACAAAGGGGTCCTGCCTTACGCCTGGCTGGCGCTTATCGCCGGGCTGGCCGGATGGAATATAGAGGTGGAGGAGCCCGAACCGGCTACACGGAAATTCCACAAGGACCCGGCTTACGCCGAGACCAAGTTGGTTGAAGCCGAGATTAAAAGCAACCTCCGGCACTACTGGAAATGCTTTCAGCTCCCCAATCCTGCTCAGCTCTAAACAGCAAAATGCAAACCGGGGCCGGGTCGGTTTTAACAGCAGGCATACGGTATAAAGTCTCCACCCGGGTAACGGATTCTAAAATACCCCTGATATTTTGCTATAATGGCCCAACACCTTAAATAAATTTGCAGGGAGGTTGCTATGAATCTGGGAAGCCTTGGCCAGGATAACATCCAGAAGTTCGGCAAATATGACAGCATCTATTATGAAGGTAGGTGGTACAACAATATCGAGATGGATATCGAGTCAAACCGGCTGGGAAACGCTTTGAAATCGCTGGGTATCCAAAAGGGGGACCGTGTAGTTATTCAAATGCCCAACAGTCCGGTGGTATTGTGGTCGTTTCCAGCTATTTACAAAATTGGGGCTGTAGCTGTGCCGATGAATCCCCTGCTCAGGCCGGACCAGTCGGCATATATCTTTAAAAATTGCGGGGCCAAAGCCGTAATCACCAGTCCTGAATATATCCCCTGGATCCAGGCGGCACAAAAAGATGCCCCCGATCTGAAACACGTCATCGTCACCGAAAAGAACGATATACCGGGTACCATCGGCTATGACAAACTGGTGCCGAACAAGTCTGAAGAACTCCCAATAGAGCAGACCGATAATGATGACCTGGCAGCCCTTATTTACACGGCCGGCACCACCGGCCCTAACAAAGGTGTGATGCACACTCATTTCAGCCTTTTTATGACTGCGCTGGGCTATACTGAATTCGTTTCACGCTATCTCAGCTCCACCCTGGAGACAAACTTTCAGTTTGCCAATGCCCGTACGCTACAAATGACAGAAGTGCGCCAGCGGGTAACGGGCTCGGACCGCTATACCCTCGGCCTCTTCGTGCTGCCCCTCTCACATTCATACGGCCTGGCGGTTTCGCTCATGGGCACTATGATTGCAGGCCGTGGGATCATCATGAAATGGTTCAATCCCGAGCAGGCCTTGAAGCTGATACAGGAATTCCGGGTTACCAATTTCGCCGGCGTTCCTGCCATGTACATCATGATGATGAGCCAACCCGATTTCGACAAATACGATTTAAGCTCCTTGCGTGAATGCTCCAGCGGTGCAGCTCCCCTGCCTCCCGAGGTCGGCAAGCTGTGGAAGGAAAAAACCGGGACTAATATCCTTGAAGGATGGGGCATGACCGAGACCGGGGCCACCACCTGCGGCAACGTGCCGGGCATTCCACCCAAATACGGTTCCATCGGCAAATGTATGATCAAAGTCGATACTATGACAATTTTCGATGACGAGGACCATGAACTACCACCCGGCAAAATAGGGGAAATAGTCATCAAAGGCCCAACCATTATGAAGGGATACTGGAACCTGCCGGGGGAAACTGAAGCGGCTCTGCGCAACGGTTGGCTTCATACGGGTGACGTAGGTTACATGGACGATGACGGCTACTTCTATATTACGGACCGTAAGAAAGATATCATCATCAGAGGTGGCGAAAATGTGTCGCCGCGTGAAGTCGAAGAAGTCTTGCTGCAAATTCCCCAAATATTGGATGTGGGCGTGATCGGCATCCCCGATAAGGTTTACGGTGAAGAGATAAAAGCCTTCTGCGTTCTACAAAAAGGCCAGACGGTCGACACTGAAGAGATAATAGCTTTCTGCAGGCAGAAGCTCCCCACGTTTAAAGTTCCTAAAGCCGTGCAGTTCGTCGACGTACTCCCCAAAAACCTGTTGGGAAAATTATTAAGGGCGGAGCTGCGCAAAATGTAGAAGCAGCAGTAAGCGTAATACTATTAATATCCTGGCTTAATATTCGATCTCTATAAGCTTTTCGCCGCGGGCCACCGGTTGTTTTTCCGCCACGTGGACGGCGGCGATCTTGCCCTTCACAGAAGATTCCAAAGGTGTCAGCATTTTCATAGCCTCAAGCAGGCAAAGCAGGTCGCCCTCCTTCACATCGTCACCAACCTTAACGTGCACGCTGTTTATGATGCCCTGCATGGGGCTCTCCACAATATTTATCATTATGATTGGCTACCTCCGATCAATTGGCGCTGGCGCAATAGATGCGCCGGCGCGACTATGCCGCCTAACATTGTAATATATTTGCAGGTTTGTTTTCTCTTGACATTTATATTGGCGGCCAACATAATACTTACCAGTTTGTGCGTGTGAAATTCCCATGATATCAGTTGAAGAAGCACTGGAAAAGATTTTGGCCACTGTGAGCAGGCTGGAACCGGAGGAAAAGGCAATACTCGATTGCCTGGACCAGGTGCTTGACGAAGATGTTGTCGCTGGATTCGATATCCCTCCCCATGATAATGCAGCCATGGACGGATACGCCGTAAGATCAAAGGAACTGAGCGGCGCCGCTGACGGGCGGCCGGTCTACCTGGACGTAATAGGTGAAGTAGCCGCAGGGTATGTTTCCAATAAAAATGTAATTGAAGGAACAGCCATACGTATTATGACCGGCGCACCGCTGCCCGGCGGAGCAGACGCCGTGGTGCGCTTCGAAGATAGCGACGAGCTCGAACACAAAGATGACGGTAAGCGCCGTGGTAAAATCGGCATCTTTACAACCGCAGGGAAAGGGCAAAATATACGCTCCAGGGGAGAAGATATTCAAAGCGGCAGCATCGTATTGAAGAAAAATACTGTGCTGCGGCCGTCCGAAATAGGAATACTGGCATCGCTGGGTAAATCGCGGGCTAAAGTCATCCGCCGCCCCGTAGTATCAATCCTGCCCACTGGCGATGAATTATGTAATGTAGACCGGCCCCTATCGCCGGGCAAGATATATGACAGCAATTCCTATGCCATCGCCGCCAGCGTGCTCAAGTGCGGAGGGATACCCAGGCTGCTGGATATCGCACGGGATTCTATGAAGCCGTTGAAAGCTCAAATTAGCCATGGGGCGGAGGCAGATATGCTTATTACCTCGGGCGGCGTATCTGTGGGAGACTACGACATCGTCAAAGACGTGCTGTCCCAGATGGGCCAGATCGATTTCTGGACCGTGCGTATGAAACCCGGCAAGCCGCTGGCTTTTGGACTGGTCAAAAAACAAAAACGCAACTTGGTTAAGGAAGTGCCCCACCTGGGACTGCCCGGCAACCCGGTAAGCTCGATGATAACCTTCGAGCAGTTTGCCAGGCCTGCCATTTTGAAAATGATGGGAAAAGATAATTTCGCCAGGCCGACAGTCACTGCCACACTTGATCAGGCCATAAAAAACAATGATGGCCGTCGCATTTTCGCACGTGTCCGCTTGACCAGGGATGCCGAGGGCTGGCATGCTTCATTGACGGGTCCGCAGGGTTCGGGAATACTTACATCCATGTCTGCCGCCGATGGCCTGGCAATTGTGCCCGAGGACTGCCCGCTGGTAAAGGCGGGGGAAAAGGTAAAGGTCCAATTGCTGGAAGGCAGCGAATATATATGGTAGTTGGAGAAAGATGTTACCTGTAGTAGCTATAGTGGGCAATTCGGGGTCTGGTAAAACCACGGTTCTCGAGAAGCTCATCGTTGAGCTCAAGGCCAGGGGCTACCGCCTGGCGGCCGTCAAGCATGCCGGAGAAACAGTTGACCTCGACCTTCATGGCAAAGACACCTGGCGCTTCTCGCAGGCCGGCAGCCCGACCACGGTGATTAGCTCCCCCTCGAAAATAACGGTTTTTAAAAGCATCGACCACGATCCATCCCTTGAAGAGACTTTGATGACCATCGGCGAAGGCTACGATTTAGTACTGGCGGAAGGATTTAAAAAGAGCAAGGTGCCCAAGATAGAGATTTACAGGGGAACGGATGGGAAGGATATGGTCTGTGCTGAATCCGACCTGTCCGCGGTTATATCCGATTCCAAGCTTCCCTATAAGATCCCCCAATTCCACCCCCAGGATATACGGGGAATCGCCGATTTTATCGAGAAGGAAATAATAGGTAAAGCGCCTTCAGATATAGAAGTCACGGTGAACGGCAAAAGGGTTTTTATGAAGCCCTTCGTTAAAAACATTATTGCCAGTTCCATCCTGGCCATGATCGGTTCGTTGAAGACCGTAGGTATCATAAGAAGTGTTATTATATCCATAAGAAACAATGAGTAGTTCACCGATCCAGGGGGAAAACAGCTATATGTATAAAGCCGGCGTACTGACCATAAGCGATAAAGGTTCCAGGGGTGAACGCTTAGACGGCAGCGGAGATTATATCGTCAAGGTTTTCCGCGACCTGGATATAGATGTAGCTAAGTACGAGGTTGTAGCCGATGAGCAGCCACTCATAGCTAAAACGCTGTCCCTCTGGGCAGACAGCGGCGAGGTGGACTTCATTGTTACCACTGGAGGTACAGGCATCAGCCCGCGTGACGTTACCCCTGAAGCAACCAGGTCTGTTCTGGATAAGGAAATACCGGGCATTACCGAACTTATGAGGGCCGACGGATATAATAAAACACCGACAGCCATATTAAGCCGCGCAATTGCCGGCGTTCGCGGGAATTGCCTTATAATAAACCTGCCGGGCAATCCCAGGGCCGTCGAGGAATATCTCGACCTGTTAATGCCGGTAATCCCTCACGCCATCGAGACCCTTCAGGGCAGGATGGGTGACCATCCATAAAAAGGATTAACCATGGCCGGTATATGCGATAGCTTTCAAAGAGGCATAAACTACCTGAGGATATCTGTCACAGACCGCTGCAATCTCAGGTGCGTCTACTGCATGCCACCCGAAGGCGTGCCTCTCGTCCCCCACCAGGAGATAATGAGCTTCGAGGAGATTCTGCTGGTCGTCAGGACGGCCTGCGACCTAGGTATAAATAAGATACGGATAACAGGCGGAGAACCCCTTGTAAGGTCAGGCATTATCGACCTGGTACGCATGATCTCGGCTGTCGAGGGCATCCAGGACATCTCGATGACGACCAACGGCACGCTGCTGGCAGAACATGTGGAGGATCTGGTGGATGCCGGCCTGCACCGAATCAATATCAGCCTCGACACCCTTAAATATGAGCGCTTCAAACAGATTACCCGCACGGGGGATTTGGCGCATGCCCTTAAGGGAATCCAGGCCGCCATGAAGGCAGGCCTGAACCCCGTAAAGATAAACATGGTCCCGATGCAGGGCATAAACGATGACGAAATTATCGATTTTGCCAGGATGACCATCGAGGCCGGCTGGCATGTCCGCTTTATCGAGCTCATGCCGATGAACCGCAGCGCCGAATTTGTCCCGTCCGCGGTATTGCGCAAAAAGATCGAGTCCCTGGGGCCGCTCGAACCTTTCCGGGGTATAAAAGGTAATGGGGCGGCACGCTATTTTCGCTTGCCGTCGGCCAGGGGAACCCTGGGCTTTATCAGCCCCGTATCAGAACCTTTCTGCGAAGAATGCAACAGGTTGCGTTTGTCCTCGACCGGCTTGCTCCTGCCCTGCCTCTTTTCCTCCGAAGGAGTCGATATCAAGACCCCCATACGCAAAGGTGCGGCCGATCAGGATTTGAAGAACCTCATAGCCGCGGCCATTGGATCCAAACCCAAGCAACATCATCTCAACTCGCATGACACGCTGAATAAAAATATGTCCAGCATAGGGGGATAGCAGATGGAGCGGCCCGATACCCGTATGATAGATGTAAGCGCCAAGCGAGAAACCAGCAGGCTGGCCATCGCCAGGGCCCGTCTGAAATTGAACCGCGACACATTCAACCTTGTTAAGAAAAATAAAGTCCCCAAGGGCGACGTCCTGGCGGTCGCACAGGCAGCCGGCATCATGGCGGCCAAACAGACCCCCGGCCTTATACCCCTCTGCCATCCCCTGCTCCTGAATAGCGTCGCTATCGATTTCGACCTGAAGAGCAGGGGTACTTCTGTCGAAATTACGGCAACGGTCAAGGGCATAGGAAAGACGGGGTTCGAAATGGAGGCGTTGACAGCGGCAGCTATAGCGGCCCTGACCATCTACGACATGTGTAAAATGCTGGATAAAGGCATGCACATCACCGATCTGTACCTGGTAAAAAAGACCGGGGGCAAGAGCGGCACCTATACAGCCTGACATGCGCAGGGCAGCCTTATTTCACGGGTAAAACCTTTACGGCGGCAGCTTTAAACGAACAGAAGATATTCATCCCAATCCTCAACCCCATCTCCTCGACCGACTTAATGGTTACCATGACCTCTAGAACAATACCGCAATCGACTATAACCATGCTCAGGGGACCCGTAATATGAATTGCTGTTATAACGCCGGGCAGTTTATTCCTGGCACTGCTGTCGGAACCCGACAACGACAGTACTATGTCCTCGGGCCTCACAAATACGTCGACGGTTTTGCCCACCTCCAGTTCAGATACCACTTCGATAACGCTTTCGTCGACTTGTACCCTGGCGATGCCGCCGTCGCTTGCAACGATCCGTCCACGGTAGACGTTTTGCATCCCCACGAAACCCGCAACCCTGGCACTATCGGGAGACCGGAATATGGCCGACGTGTTTCCCACCTGCACCAGTTCACCCTGCATCAATACCCCGGCCCGGCTGGCCAGGCGCTGGCCCTGCTGCATATCGTGGGTAGCCATCACAACCGTAACACCCTTGGATTTATTGAACTCTTTTACCATTTCCTCAATCAGCTTTACACTGAGCGGGTCGAGATTAGCTGTAGGTTCATCAAGCAGCAGCAGCTCGGGGTCGGATATGACGGCACGCGCCAGCGCCACTCTTTGCGCCTCGCCGCCTGATAACGTCCTGGCCTTCCTCTTGCCATATCCGCTTAATCCGATTGCATCCAATAAACTATTGACCGGGGGCCTTATCTCCCTGCTTTTGAGTCCGCGCATTTTTAAGGGGTAGGCGATATTTTCAAAGACCGTGCCGTTAAAAACTACCGGCTTCTGAAATACGATGGCCATTTTCCGCCTTATGTCAATACGTTCACCCTTTAAAGCGGTCGCATTCATGCCGTTGAAATAGATATCCCCCGAGTAAGGACTGTCAAGCAGGTCAATCAACCTCAGCAAGGTGGTTTTCCCCGAACCAGTGGGGCCGATGACTACAAAAAATTCGCCCTTAGCTATCTCAAGGTTGATATTTTTGAGAAGGGACTTATCGCCAACGCGCTGCTCCAGGTTAACCAGCTTTAAGAAGGCCATCAATACCTCTGTAAAAGGATATTAACCGCCACACTTATAACTGTGGCAATCCCGATAAGGATAATGCCCAGGGCGAGAGAGAGCGCTATCTCCCCTTCCTGCGTATAAAGGGAGATGGCGGTCGTCAGGACCCGGGTGTAACCGCGGATATTGCCGCCCAGCATCATGGCTGCGCCGACCTCGGATATGGCTCGACCGAAGCCGAGAATCATCGCCCCGGCTACTGCGAACCTGGCCTCCCTGATGATAGTCCATATGGCCTGCGAATTAGTTGCGCCGGCACCCAGGGCCGTATCCCTGATCGAGCGGTCTACCCCGCTCAGAGCCGATATGGTCATGCCGGTCAAGATCGGCATGATCAGAATGACCTGTCCCACAATAATTGCTCCCGGCGTAAACAGCAGGTTTATCCCCCCCAAAGGCCCCGACCTTGAAACAAAGAGAAACACAAACAGTCCCACCACCACGGTGGGCAAGCTGTAAAATGTCTGTATTACATTAATTAATACCCGTTTACCCCGGAAATCGTGGAAGTTTATCAGGCCGCCGATGGGTATGCATATAGCCGCGGCAATGAGGATGGCGGCCGCTGAAACATACAGCGACCGCACTGAAATCTCGACTACCTCCGGGTCCAGGCTTACGACGAGTTTAACCGCCTGTACCAGGCCTTCCCACAACTCCTGCATTTTTACTCAATCAGCTAACAGGTACGGTATAGTCTTCCACTTTGGGACAGCCCGGGTCCTTACAGCCCCCGCCTTTCATGGGGCTGAAGAGGGGTTTGCCGTATTTGTCCACTCCATAGGTAGCAATCAGGTTCTGCACATCGTCGGAAATCAACCAGTTAATGAAATTGTTGGCCATCGGCAACATTTTAGCAGTCGTGACCTTGGCCGGGTTAATGGCAATGGCATCGTAAACATTTAGGAATATCTGCCCGCTTTCAACGATCGGTACAAGATTCAATTTACTGCCGTAAGCCAGGAAGGTGGATACGTCGGTAAGAATGTAAGCACCCTGCTCGCTGGCCATAACCAGTGAAGGCCCCATGCCCTTGCCGGCCTCTATGTACCACTTACCGGATTTCTCTACATCCGGGTAGTTGAATCCTGCGGCCTGCCAGATCAGCTTCTCTTTAGCATAAGTCCCGGAATTATCGCCGCGTGAAACGAACCTCACTTTGGTTGGATCGGCCGTGCCGCCTGCATATATTTTCTTGAAGGCATCTTCGGGAGACAGGCCCTTGATGGCGGCCGGATCAGCGGCCGGACCGACAACGATAAAATAGTTAAAGGCGAAAGAGCGTTTGTTAATGCCGTAGCCGTCCGAGATAAACTGGGCTTCGGCGGCCGGATCATGCACGGTAACGGCATCTACATCACCGCGTTTACCGTAGTCCAGGGCAGCACCGGTGCCGGCAGCCACTACGTCCAATGCGGTATTGAATTTTTTCTCAAATACGGGCGTCAAGTAGTCCCATAACCCGGTATCGTTGAGACTGGTAGTGGTAGCTATTTTGAAACGTGTACTGTACGAAGATTGGGCCTGCGATGATTTGTTTTCCGTTGCCTGGCCCGCCGGCGTGCAGCCTGCAATTACGGATATAAGCATCAGGATGGTGACGGCCAGTAATGCAAATTGCTTAACGTTTTTGGTCACTTTACCCTCCTTTCCAAAACGGGAGGCGCAGCCATTTCTGCCTGCACCCTCGAGGCCTTCCGGCCTGCCGGTTAGACGTCATGCCATAGCGGTTTAGGCGTCTAACTCGAAGAGCAATATGCTATGTTTTCGAAATATTAACATATCAGATGTCAATTATCCATACATGGTCTTGAAAATAGTTACACGGTGTGCTAGTTTTGAATGAGCACGGGGTTACAAAGCACTGGAGGGGGAATGACGGGCTGTATCTTCGCAAAGGCTCAGGGCTCTGAACGTAATTAAACCTGGCAACGAGGAGGCGTCGGATGAAACTAGGGACGGGCACGATCATAGGTATAGTTATTCTATTCATTGCCGGGCTTGCCATAGCCGGGTTCGGCGGCTACCAGTTGGGAAGCAATGCCGGATACAAAACCGGTTACGCTAAAGGCAATGCTGACGGCTACGCCAAAGGCACGCAGGACGGCTTTAACAAGGGTCAGGACGCGGGCTATACGCAGGGCAAACAGGATGGTGAAACAGACGGTTATAACAAGGGATATTCCGAGGGGCAAGCCAAAGGCCAGGCGCAGGGACAGGCTCAGGGCCAGGCGCAGGGGCAGCAAATAGGGTACACCAAAGGTTACAACGACGGAGTGAGTTACGGCTGGGGCAGCGGCTGGCGCAACGGGTGGTGGCAGGGATGCACCGTCTGCTGGCAACGCGCCGGACCCTTTGTAGCCGGCAATGAGCAGGGCGTTTTCTCCGGCGGCCCCACGCAGGCCTGGATGCCGCAGGCGCCTTCAGCGCCCACCAGCCAGTAAAGCAAATACTAACATATATTATATTGATGTTTAGGTGATGCGGCCCGATTAGGCCATGCCCTCCAGAAAAGCCCTGACGTTATCACCAAGCACAGTGTGGTTGTACCCGCTCTCCAGCACACCGAACTGCCTGCCCTCGCAGTTCTTGAGCGCAAACTTTTTTACTTCCTGTCCTATGGTGCGGTAGTCCTCGGTATTCAGTAGCCCACCCCAGTCATCGATATGGCGGTCGAACCCGGCTGAGACTGCGATTATGTCCGCTTTATTTTGCTCCAAAAAGCGGGCAACGTGGTCGACGAAATCCTGCCTGTGGCTGTCTTCCGGATGGAAATAGGTTACAGTGGAGTCACCCTCAAAGATGTTAGCTGTCCCGTCCCCGTAGTGCAGGTCGAAATCCAGCACGAGTGCAGTTTTTATGTTCTTTTGACTTTTCAACCTGGCTATGGCTATGGCCATATTGTTAAAAAAGCAAAAGCCCCAGCAACTGTCGGCGCTGGCATGGTGACCCGGAGGACGTATCAGGCCGAAGGCGGGCTCTCCTTGGAGTGCAAGCTCAGACACCCTCAGGGCTCCGCCGGCTGCCAGCAGTGCCATCTCATATACGGAGCCGTAGCGTTGCACATAATTGATATGGTTTTCGGTGTGGCACAACTGGATATCCTCGACGGCCGCCGGCTCAGGGACAACGATGTCAAAGCCTTTTAACTTCTGAATAATGGCCTCCATGCGACCCGGCGCGGCGGCGGGATCGTTTTCGTAAACCTGGGTATATCGTTCATGATAGACCACTTTCATCGCAAACCTCCTGTACAGCCAATCCAGGATCAGAAACACGTACTCCGCTCAATTATATCACCGCTGTGCAGGCTCATCCCCATAAATTATATAGACAGCCCTCAGGTGCGATGATAGTATTTAATCAAAGTCCAAGAATAATTTGCAGGGGGTCGCCATGTTTTCCAGGGAGTGGTTTATCTACGTTTTCGGCCGATGGATTCTGCTGGCGGGCATCGCCGGCGCCTTATTACAGGTTTTGTTGAGGGAACAGCTGGGCATCCCCGACTTCCCGGCTTTCCTGCTCAACCAGCTTTTGCTGGCCTGCGTATTCTGGTACGTAGACAAGTATATATTCCAGCGTCATTTCGGCAAGGTCAAACAGCTTTTCAAATTCCCGCGCATAAAGGGGAAATTCGAACCCCGGCTGGAATTCGCCAAGATCACTGAGGAGTACAATCAGCTGGCCGTCGACTTCTCAAAAGACCCCGACCATCCCCAGATATGGCTGAACCGTTTTCTGGACCTCTACCATTCCGTCGAAATGATGGAACGGGTGCTTCGGGACAAAGGTATAGATGTCGACCGTGAGTACCACCGTATACTGGGGGAAAACCGCAAGCGCGGATTATACGGATAAAAAATGTTATACTTTGAAGCACGGCCTACCCATTAACGGCGGGAAGATATGCGTATATTTGCGGGAGAAAGGACGCGAAAGCTGGCAATCACCCTGGCCGCCGCCGTGCTGGGTAATCTGCTGTCTTTTCTCTCCAGCCAGCTCACCTCCTTTAGCCCGCAGGTGACCTTCGATTTTTCACACCTGGCTACCTTCGCAATCGCCATCACCTTCGGCCCCTGGTATGGCTGGCTGGCCGCCGCCCTGACCTCGATTTATCCCTATTTCCACTTTGGGGTTTTCGGTATCTACGGTCCCGTTTACGGCCTGGCCATCATATTTGGCAAATCCCTGACCGGCCTTTTTTGCGGGCTGCTGAAAGGCCGTATGCCGACCTACCTGGCCATTAACCTTTCCTATATACCGGAGTCGCTCTTCACCTTCGGGTTTCTTCAGTATATGTCGGGAGTTCTGCCGACAGGCACCCTGACCTGGGAGTCCATCACCGTCGGCGTAATTGCCGAAGGCTGGGTTGAGGTCATTATGTTCTCTTTCATCGTCGATAATATGGTCAGGCATAGGATCATCGAGACAGCCGTCCTGATGCTGGAGATATTCATAATCATGTTCCTGGTACATAAAGAATTCCTTGAGACCCTGCTGCTCCTTCTGCTGATCACGCTCTTCACGCTGCTGCTCTTCGAGCTCGTCAAGCCAGCTCTGCACAAGAAGGACCCGCATCTCCCGGAAAATAAGGACGATACCTAGCGGGCCTGCTTCATTCCAGTTGCCAATACCAGCCACCCCTGTGCTACACTTAATCAGGTCAGACTTTTCCAATTATCCAGACAATGCGGATAATATTTCCGTCCGGTAGAGGCTTTTGACAGTGATATATGCCTATGCTACCATGCTAATTACGGCAAATGGTTTCCGTATATTGGCAGGATTAAATCAGGGATAGCTAAATCAAGACGGATCGATGTTATTAAGGGGTCTCGCTATTTGCAAAGGTCCAATGGGACCGGGAATGGCCGCTCGTGCGTAAAGGTCAGAAAAAAATTGCCGTCATAAATTATGGAGCCGGCAACCTCGGCAGCGTGGTAAACGCACTTACCAGGCTGGGATATCAACCATTGGTAACCGATTCCGTATTTGAGGTACTCAAAGCCGATGTCGTTTTCCTGCCCGGCGTGGGTGCGGCGGGCGACACCATGAAGGGACTGGAAGCCATAGGCATGGCCGACGCCGTGAAGAAACTGGTGGCCTGGAGAAGGCCCCTCTTCGCAATCTGCGTCGGGCTGCAGGTCCTTCTGTCCAGCACCGAGGAAGGGGGCCACTACCAATGCATGGACATCATACCCGGCGAGGTCAAGAAATTGCCCGCCGGATTAAAGATACCCCACATGGGATGGAACCAGGTCAAACAGGTGATGTCGCACCCGGTTTTCACGGACATACCCGATAACACCAACTTTTACTTCATCCACAGCTACTACGCACATCCCCAGGATAAGTCGGTCGTAGCGGGTACAACGGAGTACGGGTTGGAGTTTTGCAGCATGATAATCAAGGACAACCTCTTTGCTACCCAGTTTCACCCCGAGAAAAGCGGCGAACCCGGCCTGAAGATGTATTCCAATTTTTTAAAAATCGCCTCGTCATAAGAGGACAATAATAATAAGGTATATGAAATGTTAACCAAACGCATCATACCCTGCCTGGACGTGACTGCCGGCCGCGTGGTCAAAGGCACCAGCTTCACCAACCTGCGCGATGCCGGCGATCCGGTTGAACAGGCGGCTTTCTACTACCAGGAAGGCGCAGACGAACTGGTCTTCCTGGATATCGGCGCTACACCCGAGGCACGGGATACTATGGTTGAAGTCGTCCGGAGGGTTTCCAAAAAGGTATTTGTCCCGCTGTGCGTGGGCGGAGGCCTGCGCTCGATCAGCGACATGCGCCGCATGTTGATGGCAGGAGCGGATAAAGTCTCGATAAATACGGCTGCCGTCCATAAGCCCGAGCTTCTGAAAGAAGGTGCGGCCATCTTCGGCCGGCAGTGCATGGTGCTGGCCGTGGATGCCAAGCGCACGCGGGGTAAGGACGAACCGGGATGGGAAGTCTGCACCCACGGCGGCCGCAAGCTGACCGGCATCGACGCGCTTGAGTGGATTAAACAGGCGGTCGAGATGGGGGCCGGTGAAATACTGCTCACAAGTTGGGATGCCGACGGCCACCAGGCAGGCTACGATAACGAATTGAACCGTACCGTCAGCGAAATGGTCAATGTCCCGGTCATCGCCTCCGGCGGCGCTGGAACGCTCGAGCACCTTTACCAGGCGTTGGCCATAGGCAAAGCAGATGCGGTGCTGGCCGCCAGTATATTCCACTACCGTGAATACTCGATCAAACAGGTAAAACAGTACCTGGCCGGGAAGGGCATCCCGATCCGTAATTAGCGTGGGAAAGAGGCGACTCGTTTAGCACACTGATATAATACCTTTATTTATGTATAACATTTTATTAGTTACCAACGAAATGGATAGGGTGAGGGATCTTAGCGCAGGCCTCAGCCGCTTGGGCTTTTCCTGTACTGCATGTATATATGCTGATGACGTTATCGAGCAGGACCAGCGCCAATTCTTCAATATTGCCCTAGTCGACATATCCGCCATCTCGGCCCACGGCGATTCGGCCTGGAAATGGTTCCGGAAGCTTAAATTAAGGCGGCTGCTTCCTTTGATCGCACTTATCTCGACTCCAACGCTGCACACGATTATCGGCGAGCAGGGCCTGGATGACTTTATCATGAAACCCTGGAACCTGGATGAGCTTTCCACCAGGATTCGCAGGCTGGTCAGCAAGGCCAACCGGGAAAATGAAGAAACTATAATAAAGGTAGGGGATCTGACTATCGACCCCATCAAGTGTGAAGTGGAACTGGGAGGCAGGCTGCTGGCACTGACCTTCAAGGAATACGAGCTTCTGAAATTGCTGGCCACCAGCAAGGGAAAGGTCTTTACCCGCGAAGCGCTGCTCAATGAAATCTGGGGCTACGATTATTACGGCGGCGACCGCACGGTGGACGTGCACATCCGCAGGCTGCGCAGCAAGATCGAAGACCCGGAACATGCCTTCATCGATACTGTCAGGAATATAGGCTACAAGTTCAAGGATTCCCCGTCCCAAAGCTAACCGATCCTGTAACACAAAGTTAACATCCCCGTAATAATCCCGAAACAGGCCTCCTTTAAACTTCCTCATATAAACTTCAAGGAGGTTTACCATGAATTCGGGCGATACTGCCTGGTTACTCATTTCCACAGCGCTTGTGATCCTCATGACGCCCGGCCTCGCCTTCTTTTACGGCGGTATGGTCAGAAAAAAGAACCTTCTTTCGACCATAATGATGAGCTTCGCCATCCTTTGCATGATTTCCGTGCTCTGGGTAATTTACGGCTATACCTTGGCTTTCGGGCCGGATGTTAAAGGCCTGACCGGTAACTTGGCCTGGTTCGGACTGATGGGAGTAGGTCAGGCCGCCTCGACAATCTATGCCGTTACCGTACCACACCTGGCTTTCATGGCCTTTCAGGGAGCCTTTGCCATCATCACCGTGGCCTTATGGACCGGCGCGGTAGTAGAACGTATCAAGTTCGGCGCACTGCTGGCCTTCGCCGCACTCTGGTTTACACTCGTTTATTGTCCCATCGCACACTGGGTCTGGGGCAGCGGCGGCTGGCTGGCGCAGCTTGGGGCCCTAGATTTCGCCGGAGGCACGGTTGTGCACGTCAACGCCGGCATCTCGGCCCTGGCGCTGGCCATGGTTCTGGGACCCCGCCAGGGTTTTAAAGAGGGCGAGTCCATGGAACCCAATAATATACCCTATGTAGTCCTGGGAGCCGCCTTGCTCTGGTTCGGCTGGTTCGGCTTTAATGCTGGCAGCGCTTTAACGGCCGGGGGACTGGCATCCAGCGCCTTCGTCACCACAAATACTGCAGCAGCGGCGGCAGGCTTCACATGGATGATCCTGGGATGGGTACATCGTAGACCATCGGTACTGGGCGCTGCCACCGGTGCGGTGGTGGGCCTGGTTGCCATCACACCGGCTGCCGGCTTTGTGCAGCCCTGGGCTGCCATCCCCATCGGCGCCATAGCCTCGATCATCTCCTACTACGTCATGGTCTGGAGATCGAAGGCCAACAGGGTGGATGAATCACTCGATGTCTTCGCCTGTCACGGCATGGGCGGCGCATGGGGCGCATTAGCGACCGGCATATTCGCCACAGCTTCGGTCAATGCCGCAGGCTCCGGCCTGATCGACGGCAACTGGAAGCAGGTCTTTATTCAACTGGCGGCTATCGCTGCCACCATGACTTATTCCTTCGTCGTATCCTGGCTGCTGGCCAAAGCCCTTAAGGCCACCATGGGCCTCAGGGTCAAAGAAGAAGAAGAGTCCGTCGGGCTTGATATATCTCAGCATGGTGAAAATGCTTATGGAGGTGTCTCATAATGAAAAAAATCGAAGCTATTATCCGTCCCGAAAAACTGGCCGCGGTCAAGGACGCCCTATCTGATCACGGAATGCTCGGCATGACGATAACCAACGTCAACGGACGCGGCAGGCAAAAGGGAATCGCACTTCAGTGGCGTGCCGGCGAGTACCGGGTGGATTTTCTACCCAAGGTCAAGATCGAGCTTGTGCTGGCTGATGAGGAATGCAAACCAGCCGTCGAGATCATCTGTCAGGCGGCCAAGACAGGCAGGGAAGGCGACGGCATGATCTTCGTCCTGCCGGTCGAAAATGCTTACAGGGTCAGGACCAGCGACGCGGGCGAGGCTTGCCTAAACGCTAAATAGCGCGCTGTCATCCTGAGAGGGGATGCCTGCTGCACCAGGCATCCCCTCTCTATTCTCTATCGGTGAATTATACTGTAATTTATTTGTAACAATTAGCCTATATATTTAATTTTAACAAACTGAAAGGAAGCTGATGTGCAGATTAGCTTCTTATTTGGTTTTATAAACTGAATAGGAGGTTAATGTGCAGATTAACTCAGGCGACACAGCATGGATGCTTGTAGCCACAGCTCTGGTTATGTTGATGACCCCCGGCCTGGCCTTCTTCTACGGCGGCATGGTCCGCCAAAAAAACCTTCTTTCCACCCTCATGATGAGCTTCGTGATGCTGGGCTTGATCTCCATCCTCTGGGCCTTCTACGGCTACAGCGTCAGCTTCGGGCCCGATTTTAAAGGACTGTTCGGCGGGCTACAGTGGGCGGGACTGATGAATGTGGGCATGGCCCCTTCTGATACTTACGCAACTACCATTCCACATTTCCTCTTCATGATGTTCCAGGCCACCTTTGCCATCATTACGGTGGCTCTTATTACGGGCGGGGTGGTGGAGCGCATCAGGTTCAGCGCTTTACTGATTTTCTCCGCCATATGGTTCACGGTGGTCTACTGTCCGATCGCTCACTGGGTATGGGGCAGCGGCGGCTGGCTGGCAAATCTCGGCGTGCTGGATTTCGCCGGCGGCTCGGTTGTCCATATCAACGCCGGCTTCGCAGCGCTGGCCATCGCCATGGTGCTCGGTCCCAGAAGGGGTTTTGAGGAGAGGGAGACCATGGAACCAAACAGCATTCCCTACGTCGTGCTGGGCACGGCCCTGCTCTGGTTCGGCTGGTTCGGGTTTAACGCCGGCAGCGCACTCAGAGCCGACGGCCTGGCCGCCAGCGCCTTCGCCTCCACCAACTTTGCAGCCGCCTCAGCCGCCATAACATGGCTTATCCTGGGCTGGGTACACCGCAGGCCTTCGGTGCTGGGCGTTGCCACCGGGGCGGTTGTCGGCCTGGCGACCGTAACGCCGGCGGCCGGCTTCATTCATCCCATGGCCGCTATACCCATTGGCATCGTAACCGCCGTTATCTCTTACTACGTTATGCTCTGGAGGAACAAATCCAACAAGATAGATGAGTCGCTGGACGTATTTGCCTGTCACGGCATCGGCGGCACGGTTGGTATGCTGGCTACCGGTATACTGGCAACCTCCGCCATAGGCGGCAAGTCAGGCCTCATCGACGGCAACGGCGTGCAAGTGCTGATACAAATGGTTGGAATCGCAGTCACCGCCGTCTATTCTTTCGGTTTCACCTGGATCATCGCCAAAGTGGTTGACGCCACTTTCGGCCTGCGTGTCAGGAACGAAGAGGAGATGGTCGGCCTGGATATATCGCAACACGGCGAAAGGGCTTACGGCGGGCTCTCCTGAAATGCCCCTTAATTTATAGAAAATTCTCGAAAAACACGGGAGGGGATGGCCAAATCAGCGGTCATCCCCTCCTCTTTTTAAAAATTTTGACCCAATTTTTGAAAATTTCGTCATTATTTAATCTGTTTGTAACATTTCGGCGCTAAATTGACCTTTATAAATAAACAGACGGATTTGTGAGTTTCATGGGGTTTTCACGCCGAAATCTGTTTAAAATACACCAAAATAAAGGAGGAAACTATTGGCATCCGACAAAATGACACCGGAAAAAATTCTCAAGAAGGTCAAGGATGAAAACATCAAATTCATCGACCTGAAATTCCTCGACCTGCCGGGCTTGTGGCAGCATTTCACCATCACCCCGGGCGAGATTGGAATTGACGACCCGGATGGTGCCAAAGGGGGAATCTGGACCGAGGGCATCGGCTTTGACGGCTCAAGCATTCGCGGCTTCCAGGAGATCCAGGAAAGCGACATGATCCTCAAGCTCGACCCGGAAACCGCTATCATCGATCCGATCTGTGAGCACCCCACTCTCAGCATCATCTGCGACGTTTTCGACCCGGTCACAGGGAAACCTTATTCCAGGGACCCCAGGTACGTCGCTAAAAAAGCAGTCCAATACTTGAAATCGACCGGCATAGCCGATACCTGCTTCTGCGGCCCCGAAGCAGAGTTCTTTATTTTCGACGATGTCCGCTTCGACCAGGACCATAAGAGCGGCTATTATTTCATAGATTCAGTTGAAGCCGATTGGAACTCGGGCAGAGACGAGAAGCCTAACCTGGCCTACAAGCCCAGGTACAAGGAAGGATATTTCCCCGTGCCCCCGACCGATTCGCTGCAGGACCTCCGCTCCGAGATCGTTGAGGTCATGTCTTCAGTTGGCCTCGAAATCGAAGTGCACCATCATGAGGTTGCTACTGCAGGCCAGTGCGAGATCGACATGAAGTACAAGGACCTGCTCAAGATGGCCGACCAGATGCTGTGGTTCAAATACGTCATCAAGAACGTCTGCCGCAAACATAACAGGGTGGCGACATTCATGCCCAAACCACTCTTCCAGGATAACGGCTCCGGCATGCACGTTCATCAGAGCCTGTTCAAAGACGGCAAAAACGTTTTCTTTGATCCCAAGGGCTACGCTCTGATCAGCCAGACCTGCAAATATTACATAGGCGGCCTTCTAAAGCATGCTGAAGCGCTGTGCGCCATTTGTGCACCTTCGACAAACTCCTACAAGAGGCTGGTGCCCGGCTTTGAAGCTCCGGTCAACCTGGTATACTCGGCCCGCAACCGCAGCGCCGCCGTCCGCATCCCGATGTACTCAGAGAATCCCAAGGCCAAGAGGATTGAATTCAGGCCCCCGGATTCAACCTGCAACGGCTACCTGGCCCTGTCCGCCCTCCTTATGGCGGGCCTCGACGGTATTGCCAACAAAATCGACCCGGGCCAGCCGTTCGACAAGGACACCTACACATTAAGCGCCAAAGAAGCCAAGAAACTGAAGACCGTTCCCGGATCACTGGAACAGGCCATCAACGCCCTGGAAAAGGACCACAAGTTCCTCCTGACCGGCGACGTATTTACCCAGGATGTAATCGACGTATGGATCAATTACAAGAGAACCAAGGAAATCGACGAGGTCAGGCTGAGGCCACATCCCCACGAGTTCTACCTGTATTTCGACATCTAGACTTCAATCACGGCTTAGTTTTAGGGCGGCATCGGTGAAGCACCGTGCTGCCCTATTTCTATAATTTAACTGCAGAAGCGAATGTTTTGACTTTGCCCCTGAATTATGTTTTGATTAGCCAAGCATAACACAGCGCAAGGAGGGACTATGACGACCAAAGACAGGGCAGATGCGGTGGAGTACGTCCTCAAATTGGCCAGGGAACACGACGTAAAATTCGTGAACCTGTGGTTTACAGATATCCTGGGCTTCCTGAAAAGCTTCTCCATCACCATTGAGGAATTGGAGAAAGCACTGGAAGAAGGCATGGGTTTCGACGGCTCGTCCATCGAGGGCTATGCCCGCATCGACGAGAGCGACATGATCGCCCTGCCCGACCCCGACACCTTCCAGTTACTTCCCTGGAGGCCCAAGGAACAATCTGTAGGCCGCATGTTCTGCGATATCTATATGCCGGAGGGACAACCCTTCGAAGGCGATCCCAGGTTTATCCTCAAGAAAAACTTAAAACACGCCACCGACCTCGGCTATACCTTCTACGTAGGCCCGGAGCTGGAGTATTTTTATTTCAAGGATAATAAGGGCACGGAAACTCTGGATTCCGGCGGCTATTTCGACCTGGTGCCGCTGGATATGGCAGTCGACCTCAGGCGTAAATCGGTACTGGCGCTGGAAGAGATGGGCGTCGGCATTGAATATTCACATCATGAGGTGGCGCCCAGCCAGCATGAAATAGATATGAGGTACACCGACGCCCTCACCATGGCGGATAATGTTATGACCTACCGGCTGGTAGTCAAGCAGGTCGCCATGGAAAACAATGTCTATGCCACTTTCATGCCCAAGCCTATCTTCGGGGAAAACGGCAGCGGCATGCACGTGCATCAATCGCTATTCAAAGGCGAACGCAATGCCTTTTTCGATAAAAACGATCCGTTCCACCTAAGCAAAATTGCCAGGAGCTACATCGCCGGCATACTCAAGCATGCCCCCGATATAACCTCCGTAACCAACCAGTGGGTCAACTCCTATAAACGCCTGGTGCCCGGCTATGAGGCGCCCGTTTACGTATCGTGGGCCAGGCGCAACCGGGCCGACCTGATCAGGGTGCCCGAATACAAACCCGGCAGGGAAACGGCAACGCGCATAGAGTACAGGTCCCCCGACCCGGCCTGCAACCCCTACCTGGTCTTCAGCGTGATGCTGGCCGCCGGCCTGGAAGGGATCGAAAAGGGGCTGGAGCCTCCTGAGCCCGTTGAGGAGAACGTCTACGCCATGACTGAAGAGCAGAGGAAGAAGCGCGGAATCAAGACCCTGCCCGGCAGCCTTGACGATGCCATAGCCCTCACTGAGAAAAGCGCACTGGTCAAGAAGGCGCTGGGCGACCATTGCTTCAATGCCTTCATACAGAACAAAAAAGTGGAATACGACCAGTATCGCGTGCAGGTTACAGAGTACGAGCTGAAAAAATACTTGCCCATCCTGTAATCCTATAGCAACTAAGATTTACTGGGATAGATTGCGTCACCTGCTCCGCAGGTGACGCAAATCAATTTAATCATAGTGCATCCGGAAGGATATACTTGGTTGGAAGAAATGTTTATTACAATTATAGTGGGTAAAACTGCATGAAGATTGGGGTGCTCGCCTTGCAGGGCGCCTTCATCGAACATGTGAAAATGTTCGAAATGCTGGGACAGAAGGCAGTGGAGATCAGGTTGCCGCGCCAGTTGAAGGGCATAGACGGCCTTTTGATCCCGGGCGGCGAGAGCACTACCATGATGAACCTCATGCAGAGTTTCGACCTGGTTGAGCCGATCAAAAAGCTGGCTGAGGGCCATGTGGCCATCTGGGGCACCTGCGCAGGCCTGATATGCGTGGCCAAAAAAGTCTTCAATCCTGATGCCACTCACATGGAGACACTGGGATTGATGAATATCACCGTTATGCGCAATGCCTTCGGCAGACAGGTGGACAGCTTTGAAACAGGCCTGCAAATATCCGGGCTGCCGGACGGTCCGTTCCCCGGCGTATTCATACGCGCGCCTTATATTGAGAAGGTGGGGCGGGGCCTGGAGGTGCTGGCCAAATTACCCGATGGCGAAATAGTCGCAGCCAGGCAGGGTAAAATGCTGGCGACGTCCTTCCACCCGGAGCTGACCGATGATACCCGTTTCCACGGATATTTCCTGAAGATCTGCAGGAGCTAAGCCCGTCCGCATTTAGCTATTCGGCCTAGAAGTGCCGAGGTTTGTACAACCCGGTTAAATCTATTTGAAAGAAAGGTATTGTATTGTGCCGTCGGGGACGACCGCCACTTTCGCCCCGTCCGGGTAGTCTTTGCGCAGGGTATCCATCACATCCTTCCAGGTCTTCACCCATATGGTTCCGGGCACGGCCAGCCAGTCAGCCATGGCATGTTCAAACTGCGGACACAGGATGATGAGGCGTTTGAGCCAGGGCAACGTGAAGTTGACTGATTGGAAGCGGCGGCCCTTGATCTCCGTACCGAAGCTGCCCAGAAGGTAGTGCACCACCTGCCCGGTCGGACAGTCCATAATGAGGACGAGGTCACCGCCCTTCTCCATAAGCAGGGCTACGCCAATGATCATGCCGACGATGGCCTCATTGCCTTTGCTGTAAGTATTTATGACCGCTATGTCGGTTACGGGCACCGGCTTGGTTGCATAGTGCGGGACAGCATAGTTGACAGCCTCGCGGTAAACTGAGCCGACTTCACCGCAGAAGATTGCGCAGGCCTTTCCGGCGCCGTTGACGATGACATCTATCTTAAAATCCAGGGCTGCCAGCCTGGCCGCTTCACAAAAGTCTTTCGTCATGGGGTTGTCTATATAGTTGCCCATGCCCACAGTATTTCCTTTTCCATCTTCCTTGGCCTTGGCTTCCAGGCTGTGAAAGTGTTCGATGGAATCCATTGAAGAAACACCGGGAAGGATGATTTTTCCGCCGCCGCCGAAGCCGGTCTGTACGTGCGTTATAACCGACCCCAGGCCTATCTTGAGATCACAACACATGACCTCAGAGTTTATATACAGTTTAGTACCCTGGGAAGTATCTCCAACATAAGTGCAGTTGTCGTAGATATTGTGGTTATAGACGGGGAAGCGATCGAGTATATCGCTTCCCAGTTTCCTCTCGAAGTCCTGGTAAGTGTGGGCGCCGTGGCATCCGGTGGCGCAGACGAAGCGGATGGAAGTGTCCGGGACCCCTGCCTCATGCAGTTCCTTAAAGACATGGGGCAAAAGCGAACGGACAGGGGTAGGCCGCGATATGTCATCGAAAATAATGGCGACCTTTTTCTTGCCTCTGGCGAGCTCACTCAACCCTGGGCTGTCAATAGGCCGGGCGAATGCAGCCTGTATCTGGCTAGGGGTCAACTCGGTGGCATAGTGACCGTTCATCAAACAGGGGACAACGTCCCATTCGGAAGGGAATTCGAGTAATAGCTCCCCCTCCTTAAACCATTTTTGATTGGGAACAGGAAAGATTTTATTTGACACTATCGGGAATTATATAGTGTGATCCCGATCCTGCGCAACAAGACAAGCGCGGATTTCTACTGTACCAGGGGCGCCAATTACGGCTGCGTTTAACTATTTAGTTGCAGCCGGCGCCGGCTCTTGCGCAATGATCTTATTGAGATAGTCTATAGCCCAATTAAGCAGGTCCTGGTCTTTCAAATCCGAGGGATAATCGGGAGTAAGGCCGGTCCCGCTGATCATTTTACCATTAGGCGTGTAGTAGTGGGCAACGGTCACCTTGAGGGCGCCCCCGTCCTCCAGCCTGATGATGTTCTGCACGCTGGCCTTGCCGAAAGTCTGCGATCCGGCCAGCTTGGCACGGCCGTTGTCCTGCAGCGCCCCGGCGACGATCTCGCTGGCGCTGGCGCTTCCACCGTCGACCAGCACGATGAGCGGCATATTCAAGGCGAGCCCTCCCGGCCTGACCTTAAACACCGATTCCTTCCCATCTTTGTCGACGACTTTTACGACTATGCCGCGCAGTAAGAACTGGCTGGCCACGTCGACAGCCTGGTCCAGGATCCCGCCCGGGTTGCCGCGCAGGTCCAGGATGATACCCTTGGCGCCCTTGTCGATTGAGTCCTGCAACGCCTGCTTGAAATCATTGGTCGTCGGCAGGATGAATTGGGTAATCCTTATATAGGCTATCTGGCCGTGCATCTCGGATATCACCGAAGCTTCGGTTATCTCGCTGCGGGTGAGGCTGAGTTCGATGGGGTCCTTCACATCCTTCCTTCCCAGGGTCAGGGCCACTTTGGTACCTGCCTGTCCCCGGATTTTAAGCGAGGCTTCGTCCGAGGTCATCTGGGCGGTTGACTGCCCGTCTATCTTCAATATAATATCGCCCGACTTGATGCCGGCGGCCTCAGCGGGCGAACTGGGGATAGTACCCAGGATTATTATCTGATTATCCTTCTCTCCAATATATGCCCCGATACCCTGATATACGCCCGTATACTCGATTTCGGTTGACTGGTAGACCTGGGGCGGGAAATAAACAGTATAGTTATCACCCACCGCGGCAACCATGCCTTTGATGGCGCCCTGCAACAGCTTGGTGGTATCGAGCGCCTGATTGTTGACATAGTACTGCTGCAAGATCTGGTAAGCCTGGCTTATCTCGCTGAACTGAGAGGGCAAGCCCTGCAGCGTTTTATTATCAGTATCGCTGAGGGTCCACTTGGATTCGCATCCGGCCAGGGGCATGGTCATCATCAACACCGCCACGGCCAGTAAGATGCTCAGGATTGCATTTTTTTTAAAGGTCATTAATTTATCTCCAAATTGAATTATGGGCAATCAGCCAACAAGGCTTAAATTATATAGCTAATATGATAGCTCGTTCAAATATCCCATCGAAATATTTATGCCAAGCAGGCCTGTAAGCCGAATTCTGTGCTCCGGTAAACCGGAGCGGCGGCCATCCATCTAGCTGCAATGTTGCCATCGCAGTCATGCGACCAACCCGGGGTCGGCCCAGGCATGCCATATCCCCCTATTAGGTCTTGCTCCGGGTGGGGTTTGCACGGCCGGCCGGTCACCCGGCCGCCGGTGAGCTCTTGCCTCACCATTTCACCCTTACTCCTCTTACGACGAGCGGTATGTTTCTGTTGCACTATCCGTAGGGTCACCCCTCCTGGGCGTTACCCAGCACCCCGCCTGGTGGAGTTCGGACTTTCCTCTGCGATCTTCAAGACCGCAGCGGCCGTCCGGCCTGCTTGGCTAACCTACTCTACAACTTGTATGCTGAGAGGTCAAATGATCTAGCTGAGATACAAGATGCGTCCGCAGTTGCTGCAGGTCACGATGCTCATGCCTCGCACCCTCTGCAGCTCACTTATGGAAAGGGTCACGCGGCAGCCCATGCACTTTCCCTGCTCCACCCTTACCACAGGCTGGCTCTTCCTGCCCTTGATGCCTTCGTAGGCGCTCAGGGCCGAGCTGTCGATATCCTCGGCTATTTCTTTCCTTTTCTTTTCGAGCTTGGCAACCTCCGCCACTACCTTTTCCCTCTCCACCTTCAGTTCCGGCTTCTCTTTATTCCATGCCGCTTCAATGGTCTTGCATAACTCCTGGAGCCGTTGGACCTCCGCCTTACGGGACTCGAGCCTCTCCATCATGGCCAGCAGCAAATCATCCTTGGGGACAAGGTTGGATTTCAGCATGGCAGCTTCCTGCTCGAAACTCATGAGCTCCTTGGGGTTCTTGATCTTGCCGCCGTAAAGCTTATCGTTGATCCGCTGGATATTATTGCGAAGCTGTTCGGCTTCGGCGTCGAGCTCTTTGTATTTCCCTTCGAGGTCCGCCTCGCCCTGCTCGGCTGCGGACAACTCCTCCCTGGCTTTCTCGTAGGCTGAATTATGGTTCAAACGCAAATCAATTTCATCGGCCTGGTTGCGCTGGCTTAAAATGGCTTGCTCGATCTGATGAAGTTCAAATACACGCTTGGCAAGACTCATAGAAGGCAATTCTACGGCAGTGTAATTTATATGTCAAAGTATGGAGTTTAGTGTTTGTAATCCAGCATGACGACCTGGGTGCTGGAAGGTATGTTGCTGCGCGTGACCGTCAGTTTGGCCTGCATGGCAAGTTCCTTGATGCCCAGCTCCTTAAGGAACTTTTCGGGGAACTCCACATCGCCTTTCTCGTCCGCTGTTTTATAGTGCATGGGCACCACGTATCCCGGGTTCAGGTTCCTTACCAGGTCGGCAGCCATGCCCGCGCCGATAGTTGAATGGCCTCCTACAGGCAAAAAGAGCACGTTAATACTGCCCAACTCGCCGATGACCTCCGGGGAAAGGTTGTGCCCAAGGTCGCCGAGGTGGCACAGAGTCACCCCTTCTATCTCTATGACAAAGACCGTATTCTTGCCCAATTTCTTGCCCTGAGCGTCATCGTGAAAGGTGGGCACACCGGTGATATAGGTATCCTTTATCTCGTACTCTCCCGCGCCTTTGATCAGGTGGTAGCCTTCCTGAATGGTATCGAGAAATGAATGGCCGGGATGGGCATGGCTGATGGTAACCATATCAGCCTGGATTTTCCCTATAGTGTAGCCCGTATCGGGCGGGCACGGGTCGGTCAATATGACGGCTTCCTTGCCTTTTATGCGGAAACACGAACGTCCAAACCAGGTAATATCCATATGCTAACCTCACTATTAAACGGCCGTGAAGGCCGGGGCTTAATTGTAGCAACACAGGTAAAAAACATCAATCGGTTAATCTGAATTTAGCTTTGTGTTATAATCCCTGCCGTGATTATCCTGGCCGTCGAAACATCCTGCGATGAGACCTCGGTCGCCATCGTAAAGGACGGCAGCAAAATCCTCTCCAACGTGATCGCCTCGCAGGTCGAAATCCATGCCCGCTACGGGGGTATCGTGCCGGAAGTGGCCTCGCGCCAGCATATGCTGACCATCGTGCCGGTGAGCGAACAGGCCTTCAAAGAGGCGGGCATCGACAAGGGCCAACTGGATGCCGTAGCTGTAACCAAGGGGCCGGGGTTGGCCGGCTCATTGATCGTGGGAGTCAACTTCGCCAAGGCGCTGGCAATGGCCAATAAACTGCCGCTGATCGGCATCAACCACCTGGAAGGGCATATCTATGCCAACTGGCTCTCGGAAATCCAACCGGAGTTGCCCTGCCTGTGCTTGATCGTCTCAGGAGGCCACAGCGACTTGATCTTGATGCGGGAGCACGGCTTGTTTAGGAAGCTTGGGAGCACCAGGGACGACGCCGCCGGCGAGGCCTTCGATAAGGGTGCCAGGATACTGGGCCTGCCTTATCCCGGTGGGCCGGCCATCCAGGAAGCCACTAAAGGAGTAACGACCACGATGTCATTGCCCCGCGCATGGCTCAAAGATAACGATGATTTCAGCTTCAGCGGCGTTAAGACAGCCCTGCTGCATCTGGTTGAGGCCCAAGAAAATCGGGACGACAAATGGACCCGTGAGGCGGCGGCCGCCTTCCAGGAAGCCATCGTGGACGTGCTGGTCACCAAGACCATACAGGCGGCACGGCGGCACAAGGTCAAGGGCATATTGCTGGCGGGCGGTGTGGCTGCCAACAGCGCTCTGCGCAGCCGCATGCTGGCCGATTCCCCTCTGCCTGTGCTGATACCCCCTCCTATCCTGTGCACGGACAACGCCGCCATGATCGCCTCCTGCGCCTACTACCGGCTTATGTCGGGTCAGACGGATAATGCCGGGCTGGACGTCATTCCTGGGCTGACATTCGGCCTGTAGATACAGGACAGGCCTGGCAGTCCTTGACGCGGCACCATGAGTGGTAGATATGCAGCATCCCCTGCTGAATGCAGGCCGTCAATCCACTCCGGCCCTCGATGGATAGCTCATGCTGCATATACCTGGTCAACTCGTTGCCCGGCAGGGACTTACAGCTTGTATAAATGGCCGATATTTTGCGCTCCATCTTTTCATTACCCTCCTGCCCGGCACGGGCCATGAAAAAGGGCAAAATTGCATTGACGACTATCTCCCGGGCTCGCCCTTTCCCGATCAAAGCCGTGCTGCGCTCATGGGGTTGCCCGAAATCATGGTGGCAGGCCCAGTAGCCTTCCCCTTTTACTATAAGGCAATTTTCCAGGATACCCGATGATTGCTTAAACGGGGCTGCTTCGATCAACAGGGTCAGCCCTGGCAATAACCCCGTATCCTCAAACCTGCAAAGAAGGTGGCTCAAGCCGGCCAGCCTCTTGAGCGGGCTGTTGCCCGGCCTGACACCGGCTATTCTCCACTCAGCACCAGCTATTGGACAAGAGGTCAACCCCAGCGCCTGCCATCTTTCTTCCATCCTGTAAACTTCGTCATCGGTTAAGCTGCCCGCGCCCGGCCTCTGCGAAGGCAGCAGCCCTGCAGCACCGAAAAGACAGGCCTGCTTTTTAAGCGGATCACCAGAAGCGTATCTTTCCAGCACCGAAAGCGGCAATATCTCAGCCAGCTTCTCAAAGGGCACCGAATTCCTGGAATATCCCAGCGCCCGGCAAATAGCTTTGTAGAGGACCTGCGAAGCATCATCATCAGGCAGAGAGACGGAAAACCTCCGGGCTTTCTGCATGAACCTTTGCATGCCGGCCCGGAGCAGTAAACGATGCAATTTATTCCGTGCCGCCAACCGTCTGCCGTGAGAGCACCCCGGGGCGGTTATATTCGAAGCCAAATAGATATTTTCCATATTACCGGGTATATATTTGTGCAGGATGACGGTGGGGATGGTACGGCCATTCTGCAGCTTCACGGGCAGTCCTCCCCGCTGCCAAAGGGCGGCATGCAGGACTATTCCGTTATAAAGGGGGTTGATGCTGTGCCCATGCTTGAGCCAGAGGTCGGATGTCACATGTATCTCAACATCGCCAACTATCCTCTCCCCGTTCATTTCTATAACGGCGTCCTGGAAATCGCAGCCCGCCCCGGTGCTACCCCTGCCGGGATGGATAACCTGTATGTCATTCCCCAGGTCATCCTCCAGGCCGGAGATAAGGCCACTCCTCCACAAGCCCGCCACGATCTTTTCGGTGATCCTTTCCATCGAATCCTACACGTTAACGTGTACTAAAAGGTTTAAAAAAAATAATGTTTTACTTCGGCCCGGCCCGGTATTCGAAATGGCTGCGGTCAGCTATGATGGACAGCAGCCTGGCCGAGGCGCCACGCGGCTGGTACTGCCCCTTTTCCCACTCGCTGATGGTCTGCTGCCTGGTGCCAAGTTCGCCGGCCATCCCTGCCTGGGTAAGCTTAAGATGCCTGCGTAATGCCTTAATACGCCGAGAATCCCAGCTTTCACCCCGTTTACTCTTCTCCATCAAATACAATTTTACCCGCTAACGTGTACTTTTTCAATTTGGAATACCAAGCTCTTGACAATGCTTGAGCGGTACAATATCTTAATACTAAGGAGATATTGTATGCCACGAGAGGTTGAACTAGATCGCTTCACAGCCAAGACTGATGAAGGCAAAGAATATATCATTGTTGAATACCAAGAATATATTCCATCTAGGGGTTATGATGACCCATCTACTGAAACGCTTGGTCTAAAAAGATGGACTACTTCCGAAGAATTGCATGTTCACTATATCGACCCCCAGACATTTAAGATCTTCGAGACCGGCGAAATAGTTAGGAAGATTTGAAACATGGCCAGAAAAAAGAGTAGTCACGATTTCAGTGTCCGTGCGTATAGAGTAGTGCAGGAAGCTACTGAACCGAAGCCAGTAGAACTCGAACCGGACTTACCCCAGAACAACGGAAGGAGATAGCCAGAAAAGCAGCCGAAACCAGATGGTACAAATCTTAGTCAAATAATTGGTCAAAAAATACTTGCATTTGGTCAGCGGCGCTTTCATATTGACAATGCTTGGGCGGTGGCAAAATAAAGCTGCAGAAGAAACATGCCTATCTATGAATACAGGGCGGTAGACAAAGGCTGCAGCTACTGCGGCAGGGGCTTCGACATACTGCAAAAAATGTCGGATACTCCCATCACCCATTGTCCCAGGTGCGGGGCAGCAGTCAGACGTGCCATATCGCGGTTCCGGGCCGTGACGATGGAAACGGCCGACCCGGGCTCCCTGGAAGGCAAGCTGCAGGACTATGAGTCGCAGGGCATGTGGAGCCACGCGGCGGAGCTGGCCGACAAGTCCGGCCTGCAGGAGAGGGCTCTGGACGACTATAAGAAGGCTGGCTACAACTTTTAGGCCCCTATATAACGCACTCATTTTTTAGCAGTCAACCCTTTACATTGATAATTTTATGTGCTAACATATTTAGCAGTCTCGTAAAGAGATTGCTAATTTTATTAGGAGGTAAGAATGGCTGTAAAAATTCAACCCTTAGGTGACAGAGTGCTTGTAAAACCTCTTGAAAAAGAGGATATGACTAAGGGCGGTATCTATCTGCCGGATACTGCCAAAGAGAAACCACAGGAAGGTAAAGTGCTGGCTGTCGGGCCGGGCAAGATGTCCGACGAAGGCAAAAGGCTGCCGATGGATGTTGCCGTGGGCGACATCGTCATCTATGCCAAGTATGGCGGAATCGAGCACAAGGAAGGCGACGAAGAGCTGATCATCCTCAGGGAAGCCGACATCCTTGCCAAGAAGAAATAGACCGATTTGAATCGAAAAAAACCAATTATTTTTAGGAGGAAAGAGGTTAAATGCCAAAACAGATTAAATACGGAGAGGATGCCCGCCGGTCTTTGAAAAACGGCATCGACGCCCTGACCAACGCCGTAAAGGTAACACTGGGACCCCGCGGCCGCCCCGTAGCCCTGGATAAGAAATTCGGCCCCCCCAGCGTCATCAATGACGGCGTTACCATCGCCAAAGACATCGATCTGCCCGATCCATTCGAAAACATGGGGGCGCAACTGGTTAAAGAAGCGTCCACCAAGACCAACGATAAATGCGGTGACGGCACTACTACCGCCACGGTACTGGCCCAGGCCATAGTTACCGAGGGCTTTAAAAATATCGCAGCCGGCGCCGATGCCATGGCGCTCAAGTACGGCATCGAAAAAGCCGTCGAAGCCATGGTGGCAGAGCTCAAAAAGATGTCCACCCCCGTCACCACCAAAGAGCAGGTGGCCCAAGTGGCTACCATCTCGGCAGCCGATGAGCACATCGGCAACCTGATAGCCGAGGTCATGGAGAAGGTGGGCAAAGACGGCGTTATCACCGTTGAAGAGTCCAAAGGCCTGCAGTTCGAGACGGAATTCGTCGAGGGCATGCAGTTCGACCGCGGCTACATCAGCCCCTATTTCGTAACCAACGCCGAGCAGATGAAGACGGAGCTGGAAGACCCCTATATCCTGATTACCGATAAGAAGATCTCGTCCATTTCCGAGCTCCTGCCCGTGCTTGAGAAGGTACTGCAGGTATCCAAGAACCTGGTCATTGTTGCCGAGGATATCGATGGCGAGGCCCTGGCCACACTGGTGGTCAACAAACTGAGGGGCACGCTCAATTGTCTGGCCGTCAAAGCCCCGGGCTTCGGCGACAGGCGCAAGGCCATGCTGGAAGATATCGCAATGCTGACGGGCGGCAAGGTTATCTCCGAGGAGATAGGCCGCAAACTCGATTCCACCACAGTGGCCGACTTGGGCCGCGCCCGCAAGGTGGTCTCCGATAAGGACAATACCACCATCGTCGAGGGCAAAGGCTCGGATGAGGCCATCAAAGCCCGCATCAAGCAGATCAAGGCCCAGATCGAAGAGACAACCTCCGACTACGACAAGGAGAAGCTGCAGGAACGCCTGGCCAAGCTGGCCGGCGGTGTGGCTGTGATCAAAGTCGGCGCCGCCACCGAAGTGGAACTTAAAGAGAAGAAGCACCGCGTCGAAGACGCCCTCTCAGCCACCAGGGCAGCCGTCGAGGAAGGCATACTGCCCGGCGGCGGTGTGGCCGTTATCAACGCCAGCCCGATACTCGACAAGCTGAAGGTCGAGGGCGACCAAAAGACCGGTTGCGAGATCATCAAGAAGGCCGTGGAAGAGCCCCTGCGCTGGATCGCCATCAACGCCGGCCAGGAAGGCTCGGTAGTGGTTGACAAGGTGAGACGCAGCAAGAAGGGCGTAGGCTATGATGCCCTCAACAACGATTATACCGATATGGTCACCAAAGGCATCATCGATCCCTTGAAGGTCACCAGGACCGCCCTGGAGAACGCTGCCAGCATCGCTTGCATGATTCTGACAACCGAAGCGCTGGTCTGCGATATCCCCGAGAAAGATAAGATGCCATCCATGCCACCCATGCCTGAGTATTAATTAAAACATTCAAATTAAATGAAAAGAGGCCGCTTTCATGAGCGGCCTCTTTTTTATGCCTATTTATTCTTATTTAATGGTCATAAGATCGGCCAGGGTGCTCTCATTCTTGATGGGGCCCACAGCCGCCAGATTCAGTTTCCCCGTGACAAAGAGGTCCCCGGCCACGCGCTGGACGTCTTTAGCAGTAATATTCTCGATGATCTCGGTGACTTCATCGACGGTCATGATCCGCCCCATCAGCATCTCCTGGGCGCCGAACCAGCCCGCCACGTTGCGGCTGTTCTCCATGCTCAGCAGCAGCCTGCCTTTGGCCATCTCCCTGGCTTTATGCAATTCCACTTCCGAAACGACATCCCCGGCACGCGCCAGTTGCTCCAATATGGCCACAGTGGCTTTCTCGGTCTGGCCCGGGTCGATTCCCGCCTGAATGACGAAGACGCCTGTCTCCAGGAAATGTTCGACATAGCTGTGGATATCGTAGGCCAGGCCCAGCTTCTCCCTGATCTCCGTAAAGAGCCTGCTGCTCATCCCTTCGCCCAGCATCATGCTCAGCAGGTCTATGGCAAACCTGTCCGGATGAAATAAAGATACGCCCTCCACACCCAATACCAGGTTGACCTGCTCGGTCTCGCGGTATTCAAGGCGCACCCTGGGCGCCGTCTGCCCCGGCCTGCTGGAATAGTATTCGGGCTTGGTGCCCCGCTGCCAGCCTGCGGTTGCCTGTCCTATAATCTTTGCCGCTTTATCAGGATCAAAATCCCCGGCCAGGCTGATCAGCATGTTGTCCGGAGTATAATAACCACCCATAAAACCCAGCATCTGTTTACGCGTAATGGCGGATACCGTCTCTTTGCTCCCTGCCACATCCCTTCCCATGGGGCCGTCGGGCCACATAATTTCATCGAAGATCATGCCTACCCGCTGCTGGGGTGAATCCAGGCTCATATTGATTTCTTCGATGATAACCTGCCGCTCTTTATCGATATCCTCTTGGCGATACAGGGGATTGCGCAGCAGGTCCACGATCACGTCCACTGCCGTTTCCAGGTGCTGGCTGGCCAGCTTGCACCAGTAAGAGGTGAGCTCTCGGTCGGTCCCGCCGTTCATGATGCCACCCACGCCCTCGATGGCCTCGCTGATCTCACGCGAGGTCGGCCGGCGGGCTGTGCCTTTGAAGCACATATGCTCAATGAAATGCGAGATGCCGGCCTGGTCAGCCGTCTCGTAACAGCTTCCGGCCCTGACGAAAAACAGCACGGAAACGGAACGCGTATGCGGCATGGGACAGGTTATCAAGCCCAGGCCGTTTTCAAGTGTGACCTTCTGATATTCAGGCATCATTTTCACTATCAACGGGGGCTAATTTGAGCCTATACGCCCATCCGACTTCCGCCGATTTACCATTATATCAAATTCAAATCGCTTCGGATAAATGCTATAATTCACTTACAGATATAATTCAATCGTATATCTACTGAACTTCAAGAGGATACTGTAATGACTGACACAGGAACCTGGAAAGTAAAGACCGGCCTCGCCCAGATGCTTAAGGGCGGCGTTATCATGGACGTGGTAACGCCCGACCAGGCTAAAATAGCGGAAAAAGCCGGGGCCTGCGCCGTAATGGCGCTGGAGCGTGTGCCAGCCGATATCCGAGCCGATGGGGGAGTGGCGCGCATGGCCGATCCCACGGTCATTACGGCTATTATGAAGGCGGTAACCATACCGGTGATGGCCAAGTGCCGCATAGGGCATTTCGTCGAGGCGCAGGTGCTCGAAGCATTGGGCGTGGACTTCATCGACGAGTCAGAGGTGCTGACGCCTGCCGACGAAAGCCATCACGTTTGGAAGCATGATTTCAAAGTCCCCTTCGTCTGCGGCTGCCGCGACCTGGGCGAAGCTCTGCGCCGCATCTCGGAAGGAGCAGCCATGATCCGCACCAAGGGCGAAGCCGGCACCGGCAATATCGTGGAGGCAGTGCGCCATATGCGCTCAGTCCAATCCGCCATGCGAAGGGTCCAGTCCATGTCCGAAGACGAGCTGCCAGCCGAGGCCAAGGCGCTGGGCGCCCCGCTGAATCTGGTGATTGAAGTGCATAAAACGGGCAAACTGCCGGTGGTCAATTTTGCAGCAGGTGGCGTAGCTACGCCCGCTGATGCAGCCCTGATGATGCAGCTCGGCGCCGAGGGTGTGTTCGTTGGCTCCGGCATCTTCAAGTCGAGCGATCCCGAATCACGCGCCATATCTATTGTAAAGGCGGTTACCCACTATAAAGATCCTGCCATCATAGCCGAGGTCTCCAAGGCATTAGGAGCGGCCATGCCGGGCCTGGATATCAAGGCAATCCCGGAAGACAGCCTGCTGGCCACCAGAGGATGGTAATATAAAATTGTGCTCTGAGCCCTATGAGGCTGTAGACACTGTCATATGATTAAAAGGCATACCGCAGATTTTTCAATTTTTCTACGTCTTAGTGCGCACCCCCGCTTGACCCGCGTTTATCCGCAGGCTATCCAAGCTCAATAAAATCTTATGAGGGAGGTTATTATGCAGACAGTAAATATCGATGACATACAATTGCTGCTGGCTGTTATGCCACATAATATCTCCGATCATCTTATGAAGGAGCTTGATAACGGCGACCTGCTGGAAATAGTCATGGACCTCGGCCGGCCGCCCGAGGCGCGCTTCCCCAACAGGGAGGTTTTCCTGGGCGACCACGAGGTGACGGATGCGGATATAGAGTCCGTCGTCAAAAGGATCGGCAGCTTTAGCGGCGACAACCGCGCCGGGCTTACACGCACCTTGCACCGTATCTCCGCCATCCGCAACAGGGAGGGCAAGATAGTGGGACTGACCTGCCGTGTAGGCAGGGCAGTCATAGGGACGGCAAAAATAATCCAGGACCTGGTTGAAACGGGTAAAAACGTACTGCTCATGGGGCCTCCCGGAATCGGCAAGACCACCATCCTGCGCGAGACCGCCCGTGTGCTGGCAGACGATCTAAAGAAACGCGTCATCGTGGTAGACACGTCCAATGAGATCGCGGGAGATGGAGATATCCCTCATCCCGCCATCGGCCATGCCCGGCGTATGCAGGTACCCACCCCAACATTGCAGCATGCCGTGATGATTGAAGCGGTGGAGAACCATATGCCCGAGGTGATTATAATCGATGAGATCGGCACCAGCCTGGAAGCTGAGGCCGCACGGACTATCGCCGAGCGCGGCGTACAACTTGTCGGCACAGCCCACGGCAACAGCCTTGAGAACCTGATGATGAACCCCACCCTCTCCGACCTGGTCGGCGGAATACAGACCGTTACGCTGGGCGACGAAGAAGCACGGCGCCGCCATACACAGAAGTCCGTCCTGGAACGCAAGGCTCCTCCAACTTTCGATATCGTGGTGGAGATCCAGGAGCGCTATAAGGTGCTGGTGCATCCCGAAGTGGCAACGGCAGTGGACTCGGTTCTACACGGCAGGGAGAGCCAGTCGGAGGTGCGCTGGATGGACCAGGAGGGCAATATAGTCAAAGAGCAGGGCGCCGTCCTGCACGAACCGCAGAGGCCCAGCGAAGCTAAAAAGCAAAAATTACACGTCTACCTTTTCGGCATCAACCGTCCCATCCTTGAGCAGGCGGCGCATGAGAAGGCGATGAACATCGATATAACCGACGACCTTAAGAAATCCAACCTCCTGATAACCACTAAAAACTACTTCCGGCGCAAACCTCAAAAGATCAGGGACGCTGAACTGCTGGGCATACCTGTATACGCCATCCGGGGAAACAGCCTCCAGCAACTGCGACACTGCCTGGATACGATCTATACAGGGCCACGAGACCAGGTCGTGGATACGGCCCTCGACGAGGCCATGAATGCCATAGAGCAGGTGAAAAACGGCCGTAAGGAAGTAGAGCTAAGCCCGCAAAATGCGTTCATCCGGCGGCTGCAACACATGCTGGCCGAGAGGCATGACGTAGCATCCAGGAGCGCCGGCAAGGAACCGGCGCGCCACGTTAAAATAGCTAATAATTAAGACCGCGTTATTTTTGTTGTTAAGTTATGACTTCTTATCCGGGCTTGTTTATCACCTTCGAAGGGTGCGAAGGCTGCGGCAAAAGCACCCAGGCCCGGCTTCTTTATAATATGCTCAGGCAGCACGGCCTGCAGTGCCTTCTGACGCACGAGCCTGGCGGTACACCCCTGGGAAACAAGATCAGAGATTTATTGAAGGTTAAAAGCGATTTTCAAATTGCGGCTGAAGCTGAATTATTCCTCTTTGCAGCCAGCCGCTTTCAATTGGTCTCAGACGTGATACGGCCTGCCCTCTCCTCAGGCAAGGTGGTGATCTGCGATCGTTTTTCCGATTCGACCTTTGTTTACCAGGGGTACGGCCGTGGCCTGGACCTGATAATGATCGAAAGGATCAACGACCTGGCTACGGGCGGCCTTTGTCCTGATGTAACGATTCTGCTGGATGCGGAAGCAGAGACCGGCCTGGGCCGCAAGCACAACAGCCGGGAAGACCGCTTCGAAGCGGAAAATATCGTCTTTCACCATAAAATACGCGACGGCTACCTGCAATCAGCTCAGCGCCAGCCCGAAAGGTGGCGCACTATCCAGGCCCTGCAACCTCCCGAAGAAGTTAACCGGCTGGTGTGGGAGAGCCTGCTGCCTGCGCTGCAGAAAAAATACCCGGCCGTTGAGCTGCATTAGATATCGAATCCACCAGCCTGGTGTAATAATTGAAGAAAAAAGTTGTAAAGAAGCTTCAGGTCCGGCCGGACCGCAGCGAGGAACTGTCCCTTTTCGCGGCCGGGTACAAGCGCATAGCCGGCCTGGACGAAGCGGGAAGGGGAGCATTGGCGGGTCCTGTTGTAGCCGCAGTAGTAGTTTTGCCCAAAGATGCCGATTTTCACTGGCTGGCGATGGTAAAGGACAGTAAGCAGCTGCAGAAAGCCGTCCGGGAAGATATCTTTACTTTAATGGAGGATTCAGGACTGGAGTTCAACGCGGGAATCATTTCCCCGCAAGTTATAGACAATATCAATATCTTAAATGCCACGAAAAAGGCCATGAAGCTGGCCATCGAGGGGTTGAAAAAACCCCCCGATTATCTGTTGACCGATGCAGTACCGCTGCCCCAGCTGCGCATTCCGCAAAAGGGCATAGTCAAAGGCGACTGCTCCTGCCTGGTAATCTCGTGCGCTTCAGTAGTAGCCAAGGTGACGCGCGACCATATCATGCTGAAGCTCGATGCCAAATATCCGCGATACAAATTTTGCGATCACAAGGGTTACGGCACCAGCGAACATTTGAAATGCCTTCAGCGCTACGGCGCATGCGCTATCCACCGTATGACCTTCGGGCCGGTGCGCGACCTGGCCAGGATCATATGAATAAACAGGAGAAAGGCAACGCAGGGGAAAAGCTGGCCTGCTCGGCCCTGAAAAAGAAGGGCTACCGTATCATCGAGCAAAACTACCGCTGCCGCTACGGGGAGATTGACATCATTGCCCGGCATAAGGACTTTCTGGTATTCATCGAGGTCCGCAGCAAAACAGGTGCATCCTTCGGGTCTCCGGAGGAATCGATCACAAGCGGGAAGAAACAGCGGCTGGTTTCGACGGCGCTGGACTATTTGAGCGGGCACGGAAAGCCCGACGAAAACTGGCGTTTCGATTTCGTGGCAGTACGCTTCCAGGCCGATAAAGGTAAACACCCGGACGTGGAAATCCTGCAAAATGTCATAAATGAGTAAAAATTTTAGCAATTAACCGCTATTAACGGCTGACCGAGTCTGTTATAATCTTGTCCGAAACAGCACCTCATTTTCCCAGTCCCAGCGATTTTAGCCGGGGGAGGCATTTGACCAAGTTTGGAATTGCCTGGCGCGTGCTATCAGGCATCATTATTCTGGCCGCCATCTATCTGACCAGCCGGTATAACTATCTCCTCTTTCACACCATAATAGAGCTTTGCAGCATAGTAGTATGCTTTAGTATATTCATCATAGCCTGGAATTCCCGCCGCTATACCGATAACCACTATTTCACCTTCCTGGGCATTGCCTATCTCTACGTGGGCATACTGGAGTTGATGCATACTCTGACCTACCAGGGCATGCCCCTATTCCTCACCTACAGTTCGAATGCGGATACGCAGTTATGGGTCGCAGCCAGGTACCTGCAGAGCATGGCCCTGCTGGCTGCATCGATTTTTATTCGGCGCAGCTTCAGGGCAGGTTTAACTTTGTTGGGCCTTGGCGTTTTAACACTGCTGATCTTGCTCTCCATCTTTCTCTGGAATATCTTCCCGTTGTCCTACGTGTGGGGCGAAGGGCCGACCCTGTTTTACGTTGTCAGCGAATTCGTGGTCTGTGCATTTTTTATTATGGCGGCAGGGATGCTCTGGCTTTCACGTAAAAAATTCGACCGTGAGGTATTGCTTTATTTGCTGCTTTCCATCGCGGTCGGCATTGTAGCTGAGCTATGTTTTATGCTCTGCAAGGACCCCACCAGCCAGTTCAGCATACTGGGATACCTGTTTTACCTTGTCTCATTCCTGCTGATCTACCGGGCCATAGTCGTAGTGCACCTGTTAAAGCCCTATGATATCCTCTTTTATAACCTGGCCCAGAGCACCACCCTGGTGAAAAAAGAGCGGGATAAGCTGCAAAATATCCTCGACCTGGAGGAGTCGATCCTTCTGGCCCTGGATTCCGAGCAAAAAGTCACGCTGATTAACCGCAAAGGCAGGGAGATCCTGGGGGCGGCAGAGACAGATATCCTGGGCAGGCCCTTCGATATGTTCCTCCCGCTCAACATACGGCAGGCGGTTAAAAATGATTATGTAAATATAATGTCGGGCCAGGCCGAATTAGAAAGATATCAGGAAAGGCCGGTTATGGCCTCGGGTGGCGAGGAAAGGATCATCACCTGGCATAACGAGCTCCTCAGGGATGGGATGGGTAATATAGTTGGTACATTCAGCTCGGGCCAGGATATCACTGAGCGTAAGGAGGCCGAGGAGCTCTTTCGCGCTATTTTCAGCCGGTCGCCCATCGGTATGTATATCGCCCAGGACGGCAAATTCAGGCTGGTCAACCCCCAGTTTCGCAACTATCTGGGATTCGCCGAAAACGAGCTTCTTGACCGCGAATCGCTTTCACTGGTGTTACCGGAAGATGCCGCTAGGGTAAGGCAGGAAGCCGTCAAGGCGCTCAAGTCGCCCAAAGACCGTTTCTCAACGTACGACTACCGCGTCAAGACGGCCAGCGGCAAACTCAAGTGGTTCATGGAATCTGTTTCCTCCATACATTACGAAGGCAGGCAGGCCACACTGGGCACCATCGTCGATGTATCGGAGCGCAAGCAGAACGAGGACCTCTTCCGGTCCCTTTCCCTGATTGACGACCTTACGGGCCTCTATAACAGGCGGGGATTCCTTACACTGGCCAACCAGCAGCTAAAGCTGAGCTACCGCATGGACAGGGGCGTTACCCTGTTGTTCGCCGACATAGACAAATTGAAATGGATTAACGATAACATGGGGCACTTGGAGGGCGATTCTGCGCTGGTCAACGCCTCCAGGATGCTCAAAGAGACTTTCCGTGAATCAGATATCGTGGGCCGTATAAGCGGCGATGAGTTCGCTGTATTTATGGCAGGGGCGGATAAGGCGTATTCCGAGGCGATCGTCAATCGCCTTGAGACCAAGCTCAGGGAATACAATGACCATGAAAAGAAGCCCTATGAGCTTTCCCTGAGCTTCGGGATAGCCTGCAGCGCCTCCAGTGAGCCCTGCAATCTCAGCGACCTGCTAAATACCGCCGACAAGTTTATGTATGAGAACAAACGCGACAACCGCTCACCCGATCAGTGAGCCGGCCCCCAGATGATTAGTTAGGAGGTTGTGATGAGTTGGATTAAGAGACATCTCAACTGGTCATTGTTATTAGCATTTTTGCTTATAGTGATAGTGCTGATGGCACTAATTCCATCATCAGCGTCCGAAGACTTAATTCACTTTCGTAATGGATTAGGAGCAATATCATGGACAATTGTTGCAGGATGGGTATTAAGACAAAAGAAACGCAGTTTATGTTATTTACTATTGCTTTTTATCCCAATTGTAGGGGAGCTTGTAATCATCCTAATTCCAAGCAGCAAACCAAAGATTAAGAATACGTGTCTGGACCAAACCCCTGGAACTGAGTAGCTTGAGTTAGAAAAATTGGCGGGAAGGGAAAAAGAAGGAAATTAATTAGCAACAAAGCGATGAGGCAAGTATATGAAAACTAATGCTTTTAACTACAAAAGCGGAGAGTGTATTCTGTGCCGCAAAGTCGGGGAATTGGATAAAGACCTTGAGCGCTGTACACCGGGAGAAGTAAAAGAAATATACTTTTTACTAACATCATACGCAGGACCCAAAGGTCCTTATTTTAAGTGTAAAGATAAACAAGCCTGCAAAAAACGAAGAGACGAAAAGAAATCAAAATAGCTTACTTGTCCACAAGAGATAATTACATAATTTTATTTTGCCGCCACCACCAGCACATGCAAATATCGATTATTTAGGGGACTGCAATGCTTCCCAGAAAGTTTGCGGCGTTTTATCCAGCGAAAGCTTCTCCATAGGGCACATGCCGTCGCCGCGCTGATTTATAATGAAGGGGACTTTTAGCTTGAATTCAAATTTAATGCCGGCATCAAGCAGTGTATGTGCCGCCAGTTCGCTGCCCACCTCGGAGTACACCTCTGAACAACAGGCTCTGACCAGGAGAAGAGCGGCCGCGTTGCCCACCACCCTGTCCAGGAAATACAACTTCCCTATGGACGGAGCAAAATCCTTCAAGAAATCAGTCAGAGGGGCCAGCCTGTCTTTATCAGAGCAGAAGATAAGGTTGCCGCCATTATAGACCCGCAACGTATCGGCGCTGTCGAGAAATTCCTCAATCCATGAGGGTTTCAAAGCTTTCAGACCTTCTGTAACCAGCGGTCAGCCGCTTTAGCAGCAAAGGGGATAAGCGCCAGTTGAGCTAAGATGCCGGGCAATCCCGTCAATACCGCTGCAGCGACATAGGTCAGAGGGGAGAAACCCGCCGGAAACATGCCGCCCACCCAGGGCAGCGTTAAAGGTGCCGGAATTGTGCGGCCCCCGTAAATAACCGTCACAGCCACCAGCAGCATCAGCCAGCCACCCAGCATAGATAAGGCCAGCGATTTGATGATGCCCAGATTAAACCTTTCGCGCATTAGACCAGCTGCAAACCCAAATCCTATGCTCTCAAGCGTGATTTGAGGCAACAATGTTATAAAGGGCATCCCCGACAGCAGATAGCTGGCCAGAGGGCTGATCAAACCTATCAGCAACCCGGCCCGCCAGCCCAACATCAAGCCTGCAAGCAAAATGAAAAATTCCATGGGCAGCAGCGATGCGCCCAGGGCACCGAACTGGTGAGTCCACCAGGGCACTGCTATATCCAGGGCAATCAAGCCTGCTGAAAATAAATATAGCCTGTAATCGCTGAAATACAAGCCTTTGAATGGCACAGCAATTGAAACCGCAGCATTTTTGGAACTTTCCATGGCTCTACCTCGCTATATCAGACTACCCCGTGAGATCGAATTTGACCTGATTATAGCATCCAACAGGTTGCATGCAAAATACCTGCGGTAAACAGCTTGACAATTAGCATATAAGAATCTAAATTTAACACAATGCCTATCATCCGTAATCAACCTGCAGGAGCCGTTAATGAACGAACTTCCGGTTAGCTGGTGCAACGCAGTAACGCTGCGCTGTTCCCGGCGAAGCTACGATAAAAGCAGGCCCATCGGGAAGGATGCCGGCGAGAAATTGCAGCGGGTATGCGGAGAATTCAGACCGTTTTCCTCTTCCAGGGTGGAATTCGTAGCGGAGCCACCCGACGATATCTTCTCCCGCGCCCTGGGTTTTTACGGGAACATCAAGAACGCCCCTTCTTTCCTGGCATTCATCGGCGATATGTCCGACGGCAATGTGCAGGAGAAGATGGGCTATACGGGTGAAGGCATAATTCTGGAAGCAACTTCGCTGGGACTGGGCACCTGCTGGGTGGCGCTAACTTACCGCTCCAAGTCGGCCCTGTCCATGCTAAAACTAAAGGACGGAGAAAAATTGCTGGCAGTCAGCCCGGTGGGCTATACCATGGAGGCCTGGACATTCGGCGAAAACGTCTTCTCAGCTTTCGGCGCCAATCGAAAACGCAAGCCTCTGGCCGGCATGGTCAGCGGCCTCGACAACTCACATCGGCCGCTGTGGGCGGAGAAAGCCGTGGAAGCAGCACGCCTGGCTCCCTCGGCCACCAACAGGCAGCCGTGGGCCTTCCATATCGGGTTAGCCAGCATAACAGTTTCGATAAGCGGCAGCAGCCCGCAGTACAACGTATCCAAGCGGCTGGATTGCGGGATCGCTATGCTGCACATTGAGCTCGGCGCCCTGAGCTGCGGCATCACCGGCAAATGGGAATTGTTGAAGCAAGCACAGGTGGCGCGCTTCACAGCAGACCGACCGTAGATGTGATTATCTCTTTACTCTTCCCCTATTTGGTGATATATTCGCTTGCATATAAGCAACAGAGGCATTAAATGGTTGAGCAAGACAGCAAAGGATTGAGCATAATCCACTATGACCGCAACAGTTATAGCTTCAACAGTTTCGCCACATTGGATGAATGCCGCTCTGCTAGCAAAAACAGCGGCGTGACATGGATGAACGTTGACTCAGTGTCCGATCTAAGCCTGCTCCAGTCCCTGGGAAGTATCTTCGGCTTGCACGACCTGACCCTACAGGACATTGAGAACACCGGGCACCGCGTAAAATACGAGGATTTTGTCAGCTATCTGCTGATCATGTTGAAGATGCTGGAATACGACAGCAAGGCCAAACACATCGACAGCGAACAGCTCAGCGTAATTTTCGGAAGCAATTACGTAATCACCTTCCAGGAGAGGCCGGGTGATTTCTTCGGGCCATTGCGGGACGAAATAAAGATCGCCGATTCCATAGTCAGGAAAATGGGGGCCGACTTCCTGGCCTGCCGCATCATTGACACAGTGGTGGACAATTATTTCGGTACGGTGGAGGGGTTCGGTGAAGAGATCGAGGACAAGGAGGATGAGCTGGTGGCCAATCCCACGCGCCAAACATTAAACTCCATCCAGGGAATCAAGAAAAACATGCTGCAGCTACGGCAATATGTCTGGCCCGTCAGGGAGATTCTCAGCGAACTAAGTAAAAAGGACTCCCCTCTTATAAAGGACGAAACTGTGGCTTATTTCCGCGACGTCTATGACCGTATTTTCGAAGCTATGGACCTAATTGAAAATACACGCGATCTGGTCAGCGGCCTGATAGACATCTATCTTTCGAGCATGAGCAATAAGACCAACGAGGTCATGAAGGTACTGACAATAGTAGCCACGATATTCATCCCTCTCACCTTTATCGTTGGGCTCTACGGGATGAACTTCAAATACATGCCCGAGCTCAATGATCCCCTCGGATATCCGGTAGTCCTGGCAATCATGCTACTCATAGCAGTCGGTATGCTGATCTATTTCCGCAAGAAAAGATGGATTTAGGCAGCCTAGTCAGCCATGACCGCTACACCTGTTGTACCGTTCGTTTTCTTAATGCGGCCGAGAGGCAGGAACATGGCCGGTATAACGCCCAACAGCACTATCACGGCACTGATAACATACTCCATTTGAAAGGCCGTGATATCGGCCCGTAAACTGACATACTGATACAGGAAGGTGATGGCCTCATTATGTGCTATCTGCAAATTGAACCCCATTTGCATGAGAATTGTCTGAACGTAGGAAAGCCAATGCATAGCCACAGAGGAGTCGGGGGTGACGGTCTGGATGATCGAGGCCACATTCTGTTTCTGAAAGGTATCGAGCATGGTAGCAAAGAAGGCTATGCCCAAGGAGCCGAAGATGGTCCGGCAGACGTTGAGCAGCGATGAAGCCTGCGCCGTCATCCTCTGGGGTACGGAGGAGAGGGCATAGGTCATGATGGGCATCGTGGCGAAGCCCATCCCCATACCGCGGATAAAGAGAATCATGCGCAGGGTGTTATCCGGCATATTCAGGTCCAGCATTTGCAGAGCCAGTGTGGCAAAGCCGGTCATGGCCAGCCCTATTGCAGCCGGCACGCGAGGCCCCAACCGGTCATAGAGCCTGCCTGCCAGCGGCATGGTCACCATGGCGCCGATGGCCTGGGGCAATATCATAAGCCCGCTCAACATAGCGGTGAACCCGCGCAGGGTTTGCAGGAACAGGGGCATCAGGAAAACCAGGGAGTATAACCCTATGGTTGTAACGAAAGTTAGCCCTATGCCCATGGCATAGCCGAATCTTTTAAACATATGCAGGTCCAAAAGGGGCCTCTTTACGTTGAGCTCGACCAGTATCCAGGCCAGGATACAGACGGCGCCCACCGATATCAGGCTGATGATACGCCAGTCATCCCAGTGCCAGGTCGGGGCATAGGAAAGGGCATAAAGCAGGGCGCTGAACCCCACGGCCGCCAGCGTAAACCCTTTATAGTCGAAGGCGACGTCGCTGGTGGGCGTATCTTCGATCCAGGCCAGCCCCATGAGGATGGCTAAGATCACCACAGGCACATTCACATAAAAGCACATCCGCCAGCTCCAGGAGTCCACCAGGTATCCTCCCAGCGTTGGGCCAATGGCGGGGGCCAGCATCATGGGAATGCCAAAGAGAGCCATGGCCTCACCACGGTCCTCGGGAGGCACTGTAGTAAAGAGGAACGTCATGGCCAGCGGGCTGAGAAGTCCGCCACACAACCCCTGCAGCACGCGGAATGATATCAGTGAACCAATATTCCAGGACACGCCGCAAAGGATAGAGCCGAACAGGAAACCGGCCTGGGCGAACAGGTAAACGCGTTTTATACCGAAGCGCTCGACCAAAAAGGCGGCAGTGGGCGTGGTAATGGCTGCTGCCATCAGGTAGGCAGAGATAACAAGCTGCGCCCGGTCGGCTGTCTCATTGAAAACAGCCATGATATGCGGCAGAGCCGTATTCATGATGGTCTGGTCCAAGATCACCATGAATGTGCCGGCAATAGCTATAAATAGTACTTTGGACTCGCTGATTCTCGGCATAGGTAGCTATCTCACTACCTTACGGATATTTTAACTTCTACCGAGGTGCCGGGGATAAGGATATAATGCCCCGGATTTTCGATGGATATCTTTACGGGCACGAGCTGCGTGACCTTGATAAAGTTGCCCGTAGTATTATTGGCTGGTAAGAGCGAGAAGGTGGCGGCGCTGGCTGCCGCTATGCCGACTACACTACCTTTGAGCTTCAATCCGCCCAGGCTGTCTACCGCTACCTCCACCTGCTGGCCCGGCTCGATCTTGTAAAGATCAGCCTCAGATAGGTTGGCTATCACCCATGTATCGGAGATATCGTAGAGTGTAACCATAAGTGTTCCCGGGCCCATGACCTGCCCCGGATAAGCCCAGACAGCAGCTACATATCCATTAATAGGAGACTCAATGGCCGCCCTGCCTACGGGCGTATCTTTTAGTCCCATCCCTGCTACCAATGCATTGGCGGAGCGCGGCTCTCCCACCGTGGCGACTTCCTGCCCTTTTTCGACGTAGCTGCCATAGTCTACATCGAGTGTAATAATCTGGCTGGCACTGGTTGCAGTAATATCAACCCGCGACCCGGCTATTTGAGCATTATCCGTGCTTACAAATTCATAGTTCTGGTAACCCAGATATACGCCGGTAGTTATTCCGCCCAGCAAGATCACAACCACAACGATAAATATCACCCTGCTGCGAGGGCTGGCAAAAATAGATCTCATCCTGTCATTAAGTTTACTCGCCATAGATGTTGCCTCCGATCGAATTTGAACTGGCCATCATAAACATCTCACTATTTCTATTTTGTAATCTGTAACGATTTGGGCGGTGTGTAGCTTTGCTGGAGCAGCACCTTTTCCCCTTCGCTCAAACCTGATATTATCTCGGTCTGGGTCTTGCCCTGCAGGCCGATCTTCACCGGCCTCTGCTCGACCATATTGGTTTTTTCATCTTTCCAGACCAGGACATAATAGTCGTTACCCTGACTGCTGACGGCAGCATTGGGAACCAGCAATACGTCAGTGTGCTTATCTACCAATATCTCGGCTGTAGCCGTCATGCCACCCGCCAAATAGGCGGCGTCGGCGGGATCAAGCGAGATCTCAACCTTGTAACTGGCCAGACCCGTACCAAGGGTTCCAAAGGGTGATATAAAGGCTACCTGGCCTTCGAAGGTTTTGCCGGGCACGGCATCGACGTAAACCAAAGCCTTCTGTCCCCTGGCAATCTTGAGCACGTCGGTCTCGCCGACTATCCCTGTCATCCTGATAGAGGATGTGTTGGCCAGACGTGCCACGTATGAATCGACGGGGAGCCCGGTAACAGAATATCTCTGGGTTATCATGTCCCCTGGATTCAAATTGACCTCCACGACCTGGCCGTCAAAGGGGGCCAGCAGCTCCGTTTTGAGCAACGAAAGCTTGGAGCGGTCCAGGTTGATAATGGCTGTCTGTATCCCGATGTTGTAGTCACGCAGGGCTTTCAAATCTAGCCCCTGCCTGTAGGTGGAGATGTTTTCATCCAGTATCTTGTTGGTTAATTCCAGGTCGTGGCGCACCGAGCTCAGAGTCTCGGCAAAGGCGACCGGATCGGCATCCTTCTGCGCGGCCATAGTCTGCAGTTTATCCATCGAGGCAAGTATCTCGTTGATCACAGTATAGGTCGTGCAGGTATCGACAGATGTTGCATCGGTCGGCAGATGGGTGATCCTTTTGACCACATCGTAGGTATCGGACATTTCGGTAAGCATACCCTGGATGGTGCTGACGGCATCGCCGTATTTTCCGTCTTTTACCTGCTGTTGGATGGAGGTAATTACATCCATTTCGGAAGACAGGCGCTGGATGGCCGCGGCAGCGTCCTGGCTGCTATTTATGGCCTTTCCAACATCATTTATGAGATCCGGCCTGATCGTGTTGAATGCCGGGTCGCTATAGATTTTCCTGGCTGCGTCGATATCATAGTTGGCAAGTGAAATCTGTTCGGCCGCATCTTCATACTGGCCCACCTGCAAAAGCGTCTGAGCCTTTTGCATCTCTTTTGTGGCAAAATCAAACCGGTAAAGGGCAACTGCATCACTGTAGAACTCAGGCACTCGCGTGCATCCGCAGCAAACGGTCTGTACCACGTTATTGATGGCCAATTCCAGCCCGTACTGGGCTGTCTCTACATTCTGCTTCTGGGCTGAATCGTCCAGCTCGGCTATCAGCGCACCGGCCTTAACCATATCTCCCTTCTGCACATAAATCTTTTTGATCTGGGCACTGTAGGGTGCGGTTAAACTGAACATCGACGTATCAAAATAGAGGTCCACGGCCTCCGGCATCTCTATATCTCCATTCGCATTGATCGTCACTTCCAGATCGCCGCGCTGCACGGCGGCTACTGTCTGCTGTTGTGTTACAGGACCGCTGCTGCAGCCTCCTGCAATAATAGACAACGCCAGTACAATTGTTGCCATATTAACGAGCCATGCTTTACTCATATTAGTGATACTCCCTGTTTAAACTTATGCTGAACAGGCCAATTATATTCAATCCTGTTAAATCACGAGCCATAATCCACCTTGCTAACAATATCGGTGAAGGTCTCCAGAGCGCCGGAAAGGGTCAGCAACTCATTCATATCCAGGGTAGACAAGCTTCTTCTGATCTCGTTTCGCATGATCTTTTTCCTGCCTGTAACGAAACGCCTTCCCTTTTCGGTTATACTTATTTTTTTAACCCTTTTATCGCTACTGTCAAGTACACGCTGAACATAACCCCTCTCTATTAGCTTATCCAGCAAGGAGGTCGTATTGGGTTTGGATATGCCCAGCCTGCGGCTTATCTCCGAGGTCTGCAAAGTGCCCAATCTCATTATCATAGCCAGCACATGGAACTGCATGTTGCCGGGGTTTACGCCCGCTTTGGCATGGGCAACCTGGAATATTTTACGGTAAAAGAGAGGAAGAAATATTAACAGACTGTCCACTATGCTGTCGAGCTTTAAGTCTTCAGATTTCGCGGCCATTGATATTGAAATATACTGCCGAGTATTTTATTTGTTCTATTTATATAACTTTTTTCAGCATATGTCAAAGTTTGCCGTGTGAGTATTTATATTGCTATACTATGCGGCGTTGTGGACTACGAGACTATTATCGGCCTGGAAGTACATTCGCAACTGCTGACGCGCAGCAAGATGTACTGTTCCTGCAGCGCGGATTATGCCAGCGACCCTCCCAATACCCACGTCTGCCAGGTATGCATGGGTATGCCGGGCGTGCTGCCCACCATCAATGCGCAGGCGGTTATTTTCACGGTGAAAACCGGCCTGGCCCTCAACTGCAGTGTCCCCGAACATGCCAAGTTCGACCGGAAAAATTATCCCTATCCGGACCTGATGAAGGGCTACCAGATATCGCAATATGACATGCCGATGTGCGTCAGGGGCTGGCTGGAAATCGACGTCGACGGCAAGAAAAAGCGGATAGGCATTACCCGTGTGCACCTTGAAGAAGACGTAGCCAAGCTCACTCACCGAACCTCACCGGATGGCGAAAGCTACAGCCTGGTGGATATCAACCGCGCCGGCATGCCTCTGATGGAGATTGTGAGCGAACCGGACATGTCTTCGCCGGAGGAAGCCAGGCTTTATTTGGTCAAGCTGAGATCGATCCTGCAATACCTGGACGTTTCTACGGGCAACATGGAAGAAGGAAGCTTCCGCTGCGATGCCAACATCAGCATTCGGCCCGTGGGCAGTAAAGAATACCTGACCAAGGTCGAAGTCAAAAATATGAACAGTTTCCGCGCCGTCTACCGCGCACTGGAATATGAAGCCCAGAGGCAACGGGAAGCTATGGCTAAAGGCGAAAAAATCGTCCAGGAGACGCGCGGTTGGGTTGATGATAGGGGTATCACTGTCAGTCAGCGCAGCAAGGAATATGCCCACGATTACCGCTATTTCCCCGAGCCGGACTTGCCACCGCTCTCATTCAGCCGACAGATGGTGGATAAAATCAAGGCTGAATTGCCCGAACTGCCTGAAAAGATATATAACGATCTGCTAGCCAAATACGATCTTTCAGCTTATGATGCAGAGCTAATAACACAATCGAAACATTATGTCGCCTATTTTCAAAACAGCATGGCGCTGGGGACGAAGCCGCCGGCCAATATGAAACAGAGGGCCAAGACCATAAGCAACTGGATGCTGGGCGAATTTACCCGCCTGCTGAACGCCAAAAACGTTAAGCCGGAGGAGGCTCGTGACAGGGTACCGGAGGCCAATTTCGTGGAAATGCTGGACCTGGTTGAAAAAGGAACTTTAAGCGGTCCGCTGTCCAAAACGGTCTTCGAAGAGATGTTCAACAGCGGCAAAAAAGCCAGTACGATTGTAGCGGAGAAAGGCCTGGTGCAAATCAGCGACAGCGGAGAACTTGGTATAATTGTAGATAAAATAATTGCAGATAATGAAAAAGCGGCTGTAGACTATAAGGCGGGCAAGGAAGCATCTTTGACCTTCCTCATGGGTCAGGTCATGAAAGCTTCCAGGGGCAAGGCCAACCCGTCGGTAGTCAGGCAATTGATCGTCGACAAACTCGGAGGAAATTAGTATGCCAATTTATCTGATCATAGCACAGATAGTGATAGCGCTGGCGCTTATAGCTGTCCTGACTTTGCAGGTTAAGGGCGGCGGCCTCGGCGGTATCTTCGGCCAGGCCGACGGCGTTTACAGGACCAGGCGCGGCGTTGAAAAAACGCTGTTCCAGGTTACCATAGTCCTGGCCGTTATCTTTGTAGCGCTCTCGCTTGTTATCGTCAGGGTCAGCGCTTCGTAACTTCGGAGTATTAGCATGTCACGGGTTGTCACATTGACGACCGACTTTGGCATCAGCGACGGTTATGTTGCGAGTATGAAGGGCGTCATACTTGGCATAAATCCACAGGCTCAGATCGTCGATATTACCCACGCCATAGCTCCCCAGTCCATCCGAGAGGCTTCGTTCATTTTGCATACCTCCTGGCGCTATTTCCCAGAGGGGACCATCCATGTCATCGTTATCGACCCGGGAGTGGGCAGCTACCGCCGGGCGGTCATTCTTAAAACGCCGGCCGCGACCTTTGTTACTCCGGATAACGGCACTCTCAGCTATATATTGCACGAACTGTCAGTTGAAAAAGCGGTGCAAGCCGTAGCTTTCTCCGAACAAGTTGCCAAGCGGGCATTGCCGGAAGAGTGCCAGGCGGTCTCCATTACCAGGCAGGAATACTGGCGCCGACCGGTCAGTTCCACCTTTCACGGGCGCGACATTTTTGCACCAGTGGCGGGGCACTTATCCCTGGACCTGCCCGCCAAAGAATTTGGCGAGAGCATTGAAAGCCTAAACGCCTTCCACATCCCCGTACCCTATAAGGACGCCACCGGGCATACAATCGGCCAGGTCATACATATTGACCGGTTCGGCAACCTTATAACCAACCTGAAGAGCCGTGATATACCGGCCGGGGGTGCGGCTGTGGAAATAAAAAATCAGAGGATAACCAACACCAGCAGCTATTACGCACAGGGCAAAGGGCTGATGGCGATCATAGGCAGCAGCGACTACCTGGAGCTTTCACTAAAAGACGGCAACGCGGCCGCCTTTCTGGGCATACATATCGGTGATATGGTTAAAATCCTGAGCGCCTTACCCAGCTAACCGCTATTTAGCCATTTTCCAGATGGTCCCTTTGGGTGTATCCTCTATGGCAATTCCCATCTTGAGCAACTGGTCGCGAACCTCGTCGGCCTGCTTCCACTCTTTAGCCTTGCGGTGCTCATTGCGCCGGGAGATCAACTCCAGGATTTTCTCTTGTTGAGATTGATCAACCTTCCTGGTCTCCTGCAGCGTGAAGCCGATCACGCCCGCCAGCTCTTTCAGCACCTGCTGGGCCCGACTTATATCCATGGCCTTCTCGCCGCCGCGGTTGATCTCACGCACCAGCTCGAACATAGCTGCCACGGCCTGCGGGGCGCTGAAATCATCATCCATGGCCTCGATGAACCTGGCTTTGAACGGCTCGGCATTGAGAGCTTCGCCGCCCGCTTTGCCTTCAGCTTTTAGTGCCTGCTTCATCCTCTCGATCCCGGTTTCCGCTGCATCCAGCGCTTCCACGCTGTAGCGCAGAGGCATCCTGTAGTAGGAGCTTATGATGAAAAGCCTGATGGCATCGGCGCTGTTGCGTTCCAGCGCTTGCTTAATAGTGACCAGGTTGCCCAGCGACTTGCTCATTTTATCCGCCCCGAGTTGCAGGAAACCGTTATGCATCCAGATGCGCACAAAGGGGTCCACTCCGGTGAAGCATTCGGACTGGGCTATCTCATTTTCGTGGTGCGGGAATACCAGGTCCTGTCCGCCCCCGTGTATATCCAGGGTCTTGCCCAGGTGCTTGATAGACATGGCTGTACATTCGATGTGCCAGCCAGGTCGCCCATCACCCCAGGGACTTGGCCAGGCGGGCTCGCCCGGCTTGACCGCTTTCCACAGGGCAAAGTCCAGCGGGTCCTCCTTTTTCTCGGTCTCGGAAGTCTCGGTAACCCTCATATCGTCGGCCGTCTGATGCGTCAACTTGCCATAAGCCGGGAAGCTCTTTACGCGAAAATATACACTGCCGTCGGCACGGTATGCATGCCCCTTATCTACAAGCGCCTGGATGACCTGGATGATCATGGGTATCTCTTCGGTGGCCCGGGGATAGATGGTGGCGCGCTTGATATTGAGGGCGTCCATGTCAATGAAAAATTCAGCGATATATTTTTCCACCAGTTCTTTCCAGGGTATATTCCTCTCATTGGAACGGTTAATTATTTTGTCGTCGATATCGGTGAAATTCTGCACATATTTCACCTTATAACCGCGGTACTCCAGATAGCGCCGGATGACGTCAAATGTGATATAGCTTAGAGCGTGCCCAAAATGACAGACGTCATATACGGTGACGCCGCAAACATACATTTTTACTTCATTGCCCTGCGGGGCAAACTCCTCTTTCCGGCCGGACAGGGTACTGAATATCTTCATGAAACACCTCTAGTACAGTATGATCATTCTTCCAGCATGGCCGCGGCATAAGCTGCCATGCCTTCACCTTTGCCTATGAAACCCAGCCCATCGGTGGTGGTCGCCTTGACCATCACCTGGTCATCGTCGATCCTGAGAGCAGCGGCTATATTGGCCCTCATTTCATCGATGTAAAGGGCGATTTTGGGCACCTGGGCGATCAACACGCTGTCGACATTTTTTATGACATACCCTTTGCCGGCAACCATGCGTCTTACCTGCTCAAGTAGGCCGATGCTGGAAGCATTTTTAAAACGTGGATCGCCGCTGGGGAATTGATGGCCGATGTCCTTCAACCCGGCAGCTCCCAGCAAGGCGTCCATAATAGCGTGTACCAGAACATCGGCATCGCTATAACCGTCAAGCCCTTTTTCGAAGGGAATCTCAACCCCGCCCAGGATAAGCCGCCTGCCCGCTATCAGCGCATGCGCATCATACCCGATCCCCGTTCTCATGATTCACCCTTTTCCTTGCAATCATTTCCGCCAATAGTAAATCTTCCGGCGTGGTTACCTTAATATTTTCATATTCTCCGGGATATAATTTTACCTTGTATCCGGCCAGCTCCACTATCCCTGCATCATCCGTGACCCGGCTTTTAAATGTATCGTAAGCTTTTTTCAGGATTGCTGTCCGGAACACCTGCGGCGTCTGCACGGCCCTTAAACTTTCGCGCTGCAAGGTTTGCATTACTATGCCTGTCCCATCGACCTGCTTAATAGTATCTTTTACCTCAATCGCAGCTGCGGAAGCTCCCGTCGGCTCGGCCGCCTCGATGCCGTCCGCTATTAATTTCTCGGTAAGGAAAGGGCGGGCGCCGTCCTGTATGACCACCCAGTCATAATCGGCCAACAGCGCTAAACCGTTCTTCACCGAGTCCTGCCTCAATTCTCCCCCGGCGCATATGCCGGAAACCTTTGTCCAACCCCGCCCAGTTGTCATTTGTCTTCCCATATCCAGCTTATCTTTCTGTAAAACCAGGATGATGCTGCCGATTGATTTGCTATTTTGTAAGACGTCGACCGGCCAGGCTATCAGAGGTTTATCTCCCAGCTTCAGGAAGGTTTTATCCGAGCCCATTCTCTGCCCGGCGCCGGCGCTCACCACGATTGCAGCTACTTTGAGCACGTTATTCCAGGTCCTGCTCTTTTTTCTTTACGGCCTTTTCCAGTCCCAGTCTGAGTGCCGCGGCTACATTATCGGCCTTGATGATCTCAATGCCGTCAATATCGTGTAAAGCTTTTTTAAACGTGCCCGGTATGATGCAGCGTGTAAAACCCAGCCTGGCTGCTTCGGATATGCGCCTTTCGATCTGAGTGACCGACCTCAGTTCGCCGCTCAGCCCTATCTCGCCAACCGCTGCCGTGCCGGGAATAGACCTGGCATCTTTGAAGCTGGAAGCAATGGCCAGGGCGATGCCCAGGTCTGCGGCAGGCTCTGAAATCTTAATGCCGCCGGTCACGTTCACGATCACGTCCTGATTGTAGAGGCCTACGCCGGCCCGTCTGGTCAGGACGGCCGCTATCATCAGCAGGCGGTTGAAATCCACACCGTTGCATATGCGCCGGGGAGGACCGTAAGCCGAAGGGCTGGTCAGCGCCTGAATCTCCACCAGTAGCGGCCTGCTGCCTTCCAATGTCGGTACGACGGCAGCGCCGATCGTGCCGTTCATATAGGATTCCAGGAAGAACTGCGACGGGTTGGGCACCTCCATCAGCCCGGCGCCGCTCATCTCAAAGACACCGACTTCATTGGTGGAACCGAAGCGGTTTTTGGCGCTCCTCAGTATACGATAGCTGTTGAAGGACTCGCCCTCGAGATAAAGTACCACGTCCACGATATGCTCCAGCGCTTTGGGACCTGCGATAGCGCCGTCCTTAGTCACATGGCCCGAGATAAAAACGGCCACGCCGGATTTCTTGGCCCACCTCAATAAACGCAGCGTACATTCACGTATCTGGTTGATGCTGCCGGGAGCGCCGTTGATATCCTCCATATAAACCGTTTGAATGGAATCCACGATAACAAGCTTGGGCTCGGCGGACTCCAGTCTGGCCATGACATTTTCCATGTTGGTTTCGGGGTAGATAAAGAGCCCGCTTCCGTTGACATTCAACCGGTCGGCGCGCATTTTAAGCTGCTGAGAAGACTCCTCACCTGAAATGTAAATAACCTGGCCCCCTCTAGCGGCCACTGCATCGGAAATCTGGAGTAATAGTGTAGATTTGCCGATGCCCGGGTCGCCACTTATGAGGACGACCGATCCTGCTACCAGTCCACCCCCCAGTACCCGGTTCAATTCCTCAATGGGGAAGGCCATCCTGGCGTAACTGTCCTTCTGGACTTTGGCCAATTCATGCAGGGGGCTGCCAGCATCAGCAGGTTTCCCAGCAGCGTGTTTGGTCACAGATACAGTGCTCTCCACCAGGCAATTCCATTCCTGGCAACCGGGACACCGCCCCTCCCACTTGGGACATTCCTTGCCGCAGTTCTGGCAAATATAGACGGTCTTTACCTTATGTTTTTCCATTTTTCACATAACGCTTACGGATATGCATTAAGCCAATAATAACAAAAACAGTCGCAATTTGCCCTGATGACATATCGGGGTAAAAATAAAGGGCGGGGCTGCAGCTTGTTAAACTGGCCCCGCCCTTCTCAATTCCCAGTGTTACCCGGATCGGTTTAAGGATTGGTGTCAGTGAGCAAGTGGTTGCTTTCGCCGGTCAATAGCTTGCTCTCACCGCTCAGCAGGACAGCTTCTTCAAGCTTATGAATAACTATCTGTGAGCCGTCATAGTCCACCAGCACCTTGGAGCCGGTCTCGTATTCACCGCGCAGCACGTTCTCGGAGAGTTTATCTTCCACTTCCTGTTGGATCACGCGGCGCAGAGGCCTTGCGCCGTACTCCGGATCGTATCCCTTTTCGCCCAGGAAATCCCTGGCAGCTTCTGAGACCTCCAGAGTGATCTTCTTCTCTCCCATAGAGGTGACAGCCTCACGCAGCATGAGGTCGACGATCTGGCGGATATGCTCCTTGGTGAGGGCATGAAAGACAACAGAAGCATCGATGCGGTTCAGGAATTCAGGCCTGAATTTATTCTTCATCTCACGCATCACGATGTCCTTCATTTTGTCGTAGGCGCCCTGGCGGGATTTTACTTCATCAGCGTTAACGCTGAAGCCCAGCCCTTTATTCTTCTTGATCTCATCGGCGCCCACGTTGGATGTCATAACCATGATGGTATTGCGGAAATCTACCCTGCGGCCTTTGGCATCCGTAAGGTGCCCGTCATCCATGATCTGGAGCAGGATGTCGAACACGTTCTTATGCGCCTTCTCAATCTCGTCCAGGAGGATTACACAATAGGGGCTGCGCCTGACGGCTTCGGTAAGCTGGCCTCCCTCTTCATAGCCGATGTATCCCGGAGGAGCTCCCACCAGCCTGGCGACGTTGTGCTGTTCCATAAACTCGGACATATCCAGCCTGACCATAGCGTCTTCGTTCTTGAACATAAACTTGGCCAGGGCTTTCACCAGCGCGGTCTTGCCCACTCCGGTCGGACCCAGGAAAATAAAGCTGCCGATGGGGCGCCGGGTGTCCTTCAAGCCGGCCCTGGCACGACGTACGGCCCTGGCAATGGTTATGATCGCTTCATCCTGACCCACGATATCTTCGTGCAGCGACTTTTCCATCTTGAGCAGGCGTTCCTTTTCATCCGTGGTAAGGCTGTCCTTGGGTATACCGGTCCACATGCTGACAACCTCGGCGATATCCTCTTCGGTCACCACCGGGGTTTCCTTCTTCTTAGTATCCTGCCACTCCTGCTCCATGCCCTTGACCTTGTTCTGGAGCTGGACTTCCCTGTCGCGAAGCTCGGCAGCCATCTCATACTGCTGTGACCCAATGGCATTGTCCTTGTCGCGCCGCAGGTTCTCCAGTGCTTTCTGGGCCTCGGCAATGCTGATGGGGACAACCCCCTTCTTGATCCTGACGCGCGAGGACGCTTCATCCATAATATCGATGGCCTTGTCCGGCAGGAACCTATCGGATATGTAGCGTGCCGCCATAGAGGCCGCCGTCTGAAGTGCGTCATCGTTAATAATCAGCTTGTGATAGTCCTCGTAATGGTGTCTGATTCCTTTCAGGATAGCCACGGTCTGTTCAACCGTCGGTTCGGTTACCATCACAGGTTGAAAGCGCCTTTCCAGTCCGGCGTCTTTTTCAATATATTTGCGGTATTCGTCCAGCGTGGTGGCGCCGATGAACTGGATTTCACCCCTCGACAGCGAAGGCTTCAGGATGTTGGAAGCATCAACTGCGCCCTCGGCCGCGCCTGCTCCGACTATGGTATGCAGCTCATCTATAAAGACTATGCAGTTGCCCGCGCTTTTGATCTCATCTATTACCTTCTTCAGCCGCTCTTCAAATTCACCGCGGTATTTCGTGCCTGCCACCAGCGACCCTATATCCAGGGTCACCAGCCTTTTATTCCTGAGAGGCTCAGGTATATCCCCCGTCACGATCTGCTGGGCCAGCTTGGACACGATGGCCGATTTGCCGACGCCCGGCTCGCCTATCAAAGCGGGGTTATTTTTAGTGCGCCGGCTGAGTATCTGGATGATGCGCTCGCACTCCTTTTCCCTGCCGACGATATTGTCCAGCTTGCCGTTACGTGCCAGCCCGGTAAGGTCGACACCCAATTGATCGAGAATGGGCGTCCTGGCGCCTTCCTTGGTGACTGCCCTGGCCTGGCCGCTGCCGGTATTGAGCAGCTTGTTGACCTCAGTCATTACACGGTCGAGGGTCACTCCCAGGCTCTCCAGCACACCCGCCGCCGATCCCTCACGCTCCCTTAAAAGTCCCAAAAGCAGGTGCTCGGTACCTATATAGCTGTGGTTAAGACGCCTGGCTTCATCAACTGCCAGCTCGATAACTTTCTTGGCCCTGGGCGTCAGCCCAACCTCGCTGGTATTCGGCCGGCCGCCGCGACCCACTATGAATTCAACCGCCGACCTGACTTTGCTTACGGCTACCCCCAGGTTGGCAAGAACCTGGCTGGCGACACTGTCTTCTTCTGCAATAAGGCCGAGCAATATATGCTCGGTATCAATATAATTATGACCGAAGTGCTGCGCCTCTTCCTGGGCACGAGTGAGTGCCCGGCGTGCACGCTCAGAAAATTTCTCAAATCTACTAGCCATAGTAACCTCGAAAAAGTGTAATCAGATTGGTCTGTAAATTCACTCTTTCATATGAATTATATGTTGAACCATACTTGAAGTCAAAGAGTGACAGCTTCAAACAGGATGAAGTACGGTGAGCTGTCGGAAAAAGGGCATAAAAAAAGCCTCTGGCAGTGGCATATTTTCCCAAGGAATCCCTCCCTCAGTATCGTCTGCGCTGAAGCGTTTCACTTCCGTGTTCGGGATGGGAACGGGTGGTGCCGCCTCGCTCTAACCACCAGAGGACTAATGAAATATAGTTTATAATAAGATTTACGCTCTGTCAAATAGGGGAAATGCTAGCAGAAGTTCGAGTTTGGGTGTCAGATCAGTGCCACCAAGAAGATATTGGCAAATGGTTAAACGTATCTGAAATTACTTTGGACGCCGAATATAGCGCACACTATGACCCTCACTCTGCAGCCATCGGCTTTGTAGGTCGACAGACACAATATTTGGATGGTGAGGCCACGATTACTTGATGGCGTTGAAATTTCGGCGTGGAACTAATCTGATTCCGAGGGTGCTGGTCTCAAAACACGCGGTATGGGATTTGGGAGATCTCCACGTTCATGCCCTTAATGTGTTATATTTTGTGCTTGAAGCCTAGTCCTTGGACGGCATCTTGCGCTAGTTTTGGATACTGGCATGGCCCCACGATCACCTTTCGTATACATACGGGGTTGAATGGGATTGCATAGTAGGGACTGATTAAGGATCTAGTGCTGCGGTAGTTGAAGTTGGGTTCGTCAAACTCTCGTGCGGTGGAGGAGACCAGACGCCACTCGCTTTCTTCTCGGAAGCAGTCTCGTTTCATGGTTGCGGCTTTCTTGATAAATCCATCGGGGAACCTGTCTCGGATCGCGCCGGCCTTGAGTGCCTGTTTGAGGTAGGTCCCTATTTCTTGGGCAATTTCGTCTTCGTAACCTGCGTTGTCATAGTATCGGCAGGGCTTTAATTCGAACTCTTTTGTCGAGATGTCTGTAAGTAGCGTCCTGGTGTCAAATCCGATGGAGTAGGCCACTCTTGGGAGGCCATAGCCTCGCCACTGGCTCAGGAGGTCGCCGTCAGTGCAGAATGACGATATGCAGATGTTGACATGCGTTGACGATCTAAGATCCTGTTTCATGAAGTCTATGATTTGCACCGCTTTCGGTTTCTTTGCGTTTTGCACGGTCATTCTGTCGAGGACGGATTGTGCAATTGACAGAGGTTCGGTGTGCTCGCTGGCGTCGTTGAGGTACTGTATCTTCGTGGCCCACAGGGTCTTGCTACTTAATATGCCTATTAGGCCAGCCTGGTCGGTGTAGTGGTACAAGATTTTGGGTGGGGTCTGGTCATGTGCATTTGGTTCGTTTTGTTCCTTGCCTTCGTGCGTGGTGATCGTCTGTTTGCTATCTTGCTTTGCCTTGTGGTCTACGCTCATGCCATATCTCCGCGCGCGTCTATTATCTCATATGTGGCTACAGCGCGGGTAGTTAGATAATGTTTGGCGCTAAAAACTACCGGGGCTACCAGCGCCAGTTTCCGGTTCGGCGTCCAATAGGTTTTCTGGCCTCGGGGTAACTACCTTGATTATTTCTCAAGAAATAATCTAAAGGCTTAGATACGTAGCATGGAGTTGTATTGCACACTATCACGAGATGCTGACGACTTATACGAGCTAGCGAATTCGGGTTAGGTGCAATCAAACACAATGGCATAACCAAAGGCGATTTTTTGAAACTTCACTTTCCCCAAAATGACACAATAATCTCAATCATCTAAACGTTGTTGAGCAAAATAAATTATTGTGCGCAATAATTTTAGAAAAGGCTGCCCTGCGGGGTTGAACCTTTCTTATAAGCGATGCCCATGTGTTCATAGGCCAGGCGCGTAGCCACACGTCCCCTGGGTGTCCTGTCCAGGAACCCCAGTTGCAATAGATAGGGCTCATAGACGCCTTCGATGGTGTCGGATTCTTCGCTGATGGATGCGGCTATAGTGTCCAGCCCGACCGGGCCGCCCTCGAATTTCTCGATGATCGTCCTGAGGACCTTGCGGTCGATCTCATCCAACCCCAGCTTGTCCACTTCCAGCTTGCCCATAGCTTCGAGCGTGACCTTGCCGTCCACTACCCCATTGGCCTTGACCTGAGCGTAGTCACGGATACGTTTCAAAAGCCGGTTGGCTACACGAGGTGTGCCCCTGGCCCGGCAGGCGATCAGCTCGATGCTCTCCTTATCGATCTTTAACTTCAATATCTCGGCAGAACGTTTGATAATGGCTGCTATAGATTCCACATCGTAAAAATCCAGCCTGTATACAGAGCCGAAGCGGTCCCTCAGGGGAGAGCTCATGGCTGCAAAGCGTGTAGTAGCGCCTATCAAGGTGAAGCGGGGCAGATTTAAACGCAGGCTCCTGGCGCCGGGACCTTTGCCGAGGATGATGTCCAGGGCATAATCTTCCATGGCAGGATACAGTATCTCCTCCACGATCCTGCTCAAGCGGTGGACTTCGTCGATGAAAAGAACGTCGCCTTTTTGCAGGTTGGTGAGAATGGCGGCCAGATCACCCGGACGCTCAATGGCAGGACCGGAGCTTACCTTAATATTAACTCCCATCTCACCGGCGATGATGAAGGCCAGGGTCGTTTTCCCCAGGCCGGGTGGTCCGTAAAGAAGAATGTGATCGATGGCTTCGCTGCGCTTCTGAGCGGCCTTGATGCCGATCTCGAGGTTGTCCTTGACCTTCTGCTGGCCGATAAAGTCGGCGAGCCTCCTGGGCCTGAGGTTGGCATCCAGCGAATTATCTTCCGGGCTCAGCTTGCCTGAGACTATCCTCGATGATTCCTCTTCCTGCATTTCAGCCATATCTAATTTCGCTTTAGTAGCATTATATCACAGGAATTTTAACAAAGATGAAGCAATCAGATTCCAAAATGAAGGGTCCCCGCCTCGGCAGGGACCCAGTTGTTATGCGTTAACGGAAAAGAGAACTATTCTTGTTCACCGTTGACATCAGGGACTTCTTCAACGGCAACCGGGCTCTCGGTAACTTCCAGCAAGTTCTCCACCGGCTCCGAAAAGACGATGGGCCCATCATCCAGCAATAAATTGGATGGCTTGCCAAATCTCTGCGTAAGAGTACTGTTAGAAGGTATCAGCTTGCCGATAATTACGTTCTCTTTGAGACCATGCAGCCTGTCGGTCTTGCCCCAAATGGCCGCTTCGGCCAGCACCCTGGTGGTCTCCTGGAAGGAAGCCGCTGCCAGCCAGCTATCGGTGTTGAGCGAAGCGCGGGTGATGCCCAGCAGCACGGGACGGGCCACCGCCTGGTCGCCTCCCTCAGCTTCCATCTTGGCATTGATATTTTCGAAGTCGAGCCTGTCGACCAGATCGCCGATCAGCAGGTCGGTATCGCCCGAGAACTCCACCCTCACGCGACGGAGCATCTGCCTGATGATGGTCTCAATATGTTTGTCGTTGATACTCACGCCCTGCGAGCGGTATACCTTCTGTACTTCAGCGATCAGATAGTGCTGTACATCGTTTCGTCCGTTGATATGCAGGATATCCTGCGGGTCTTTTACGCCTTCAACCAGCTTGTCCCCGGCCCTTACGTAATCTCCCTGCCTGACCAGAACATGGCTGGTAACCGGCACTTCGTATTTGCGCTCGTCTTTATCTTCGTAGGTTATAATGACCTTACCTGTTTCCACCCTGGCCATACCGTCGACACGTGCGACCAGCGGGTGACTTTCCACGTCATCGCCTTTAACAAGAGCCTTACCCGGCTGGGCAAGGACATCGCCGCGCCTGACGGCTATATTATTCTCAGTAACTACTTTGTATCCGGGCGGAATCTCGTGCTCTATGGGATAAGCTTCAACATGGGTAATGGTTATCTCACGGCGCTGCAAACTGCCGTCCTCGACCACCTCGTTCATATTTACCGTTCCATCGATCTCGGTCAGGATGGCCTTGCCCTTAGGCACCCTTGCTTCGAAAAGCTCTTCGACTCGGGGCAGACCTGTAGTGATATCTGCGCCCACCACGCCACCGGTGTGGAATGTGCGCAGCGTAAGCTGAGTGCCGGGTTCACCGATGCTCTGGGCTGCGATAATACCGACGGCGGTCCCGATCTTGACCATCTCCGTCGTTGAAAGGTCACGCCCGTAGCAATGCCGGCAGACACCCCGCTTGGAATTGCAGATCAGTGGCGACCTGACGTTGATGGACTTTAGCTGCGCCTGAAGGATCAGCTTAACTTTTTCCTCGTCGATCGTCTCGTTGCGGGCGACGATGATCTCACCCGTCTGAGGATCCACTATATCTTTGGCCGCCAGGCGACCCTTCATACGTTCGTCAAAAGCCGGCAGCAAACCCTTTTCTTTCTCGTCTATTATGGCCGAGAATTCAAGGCCGTCACCGGAATAGCCACAATCCTCTTCCAAAACGATCAGTTCCTGGGCAACGTCGATCAGGCGCCTGGTCAGGTAACCTGCATCTGATGTCCTCAAGGCCGTATCGGCCAGACCTTTGCGTGCGCCGTGGGTCGACATGAAATACTCCATGACCGAGAGGCCTTCGCGGAAACTTGCCTTGATGGGGAACGGGATGATACGTCCCGAAGGATCAGTCATCAGACCGCGCATGCCGGCCATCTGCCTTATCTGGGAAATATTACCTTTGGCGCCCGAAAAAGCCATCATGTAAACGCCGCCGTACCTGTCGAGCGATTTCTTTATCTCGTTTTCAATATCGTTAGTGACCTTGGTCCAGACATCTATGGCCTGCGTTTCGTACTCTTCATCAGTGATCAGTCCCCTGTTAAACTGGTTTTGCAGTATGGCGATATCCTCGTCACCTTTGGCAATAAGCTTAGGCTTGGTTTTGGGCACTTCTATATCCCTGGCCGAGATGGTGGTGCCCGATTTGGTAGTATATTCGAAGCCGACGCGCTTAAGCTCGTCGAGCATGCGTACGGTCTTTTCACGGCCGCACCAGCGGAAGCATTCGGATACCAGCCGGCGCAGGTCCCCCTTGCTCGTGGCAAAGTTGCAAAATCCGCCATAAGGTTCATGCTGGCGCAAATCGCTGGGTACGATCCTGTTGAAGATTATGCGGCCGACGCTGGTATTTATGATCCGGCTCTGCGGACCAGCCATGCGTAGTTCCTCTTCCTGTTTGGTGGTTTCCACGCTTTCTTCCATTTCCGAGATGGCTGGAGTTTCCGCAGTTTCCGCAGATTCCACAGATTCCACAGCTTCCGTAACTTCTTCCGTCACGGGCTGCTCTTCTTTTATTTCAGTGCCCTTTATACGCACCTTGATCTCTTCATGTAACGAAGGGTACACGCTATCACCTGTGATGTTGAACATCTCATAGGCCAGTATAGCTTCGGAGGGGCTTCCGAACATTTTGGGCGTGCCGTCGGTAATGGGCTTCATGTTGGTCAGGTAATAACAGCCCAGCACCATATCCAGGGTAGGAGTCATGACCGGTTCGCCCGAGCTTGGCAACAACATATTGTGCACACTCAGCATCTGCTCCCTTGCTTCACGGACAGCGGACCGGGAAAGCGGCACATGGACGGCCATCTGGTCGCCATCGAAGTCGGCATTGAATGCCGAGCAGACCAGCGGGTGAAGCTGTATGGCACTGCCCTCGATAAGTATCGGCTCAAAGGCCTGGATACTGAGCCTGTGTAGTGTGGGGGCGCGATTCAGCATTACCGGGCGTTCTTTGATCACTTCAGCCAGTATATCCCAAACCTCCAACCTGGCACGCTCGACCTGCCTGCGGGCGCTCTTTATGTTATGAGCAAAGCCCTGCTCTATCAATCTTCGCATAACAAAAGGCTTGAACAGCTCCAGTGCCATATGTTTGGGCAAACCGCACTGATGCAGTTTCAATTCCGGCCCGACCACGATAACCGAACGTCCGCTATAGTCCACACGCTTGCCCAGCAGGTTCTGACGGAAGCGGCCCTGCTTGCCACGCAGCATATCCGATAACGACTTGAGCTTGTGAGTAGTAGCGGCGCTGGGTAGCCTGCCCCTCCGTCCATTGTCGATCAGGGCGTCAACGGCTTCCTGAAGCATCCTTTTTTCATTGCGAACAATAATCTCCGGCGCTCCCAGTTCCATAAGTTTCTTTAAACGGTTATTGCGATTGATGACCCTGCGGTAAAGATCGTTAAGGTCGCTGGTGGCGAACCTTCCGCCGTCAAGCTGAACGATGGGGCGCAGTTCGGGCGGCAACACTGGCAGAACTGTGAACACCATCCACTCAGGCTTATTGCCGCTGCGCCAGAATGCTTCTACAATGCGCAACCGTTTGCTTAATTTCTTGTGCTTCTGGCCTTCGCTGGACCTGATATCCTTGACCAGCTTCTGCCTTAATTCTTCCAGGTTCATGGCTTTAAGGATATTCAGCACGGCTTCGGCACCCATCCCAACTTCAAAAGCATCACCGTACTTTTCCTTATAATGTTGATACTCGCTCTCGCTAAGGACCTGCAGAGGCAGCTTGGCTATTTCGGAAAGGTCGACTTTGGCATCGCTTTCGAGATCAGCCAGTTTCTCTTCGAGATCACGCTTTTTATCGGCATTTTTCTCCGTGTCAGCTTTGCCGTTAGGGGCTTCGGCTTCTGCCTCGCCCAGGGCCTTCAAAAGCTCTTGTTTTTTGCTGACCTGGTACTCTTCCAGCCTCTGCTTGCAAGCCTCGGCATTGACGGTAACTATCACATACTGTGCAAAATAAAGCACACGCTCGAGGTTGCGGGGGGAAATATCGAGTAGAAGAGCCAGCCTGCTGGGAACGCCCTTGGCAAACCATATGTGCGCCACCGGGGCCGCCAGAGTAATGTGTCCCATACGCTCACGCCGGACTTTGGAATGCTCCACCGTAACGCCACATCTTTCGCAGGTCACGCCGCGATAGCGGATCTTTTTGTATTTACCACAATAGCATTCGTAGTTTTTAACAGGTCCAAATATCCTTTCGCAGAATAGCCCGTCTTTCTCCGGCTTAAGCGTCCTGTAGTTTATGGTCTCAGGCTCGGTCACCTCACCGTAAGACCATTCCTCAATCTGTGTGGGCGATGCCAGGGATATGCGGATTGCATTAAAATCGTTTATTTCAAACACTTTTTACCCCTATCTTAAAGCTTTGGGTATGTTAATCATTTTCTTCTTATCTTCGAAAAGCTGTATGCTCTGGTCTTCTTCATTAAGCAGCTCGACTGCCAGCCCGAGGCTGCGCAGCTCCATGAAAAGCACCTTGAACGATTCAGGCACGCCGGGCTGAAGTACATCTTCTCCCTTTACCAGAGCTTCATAGGCCTTGGCCCTACCCTGGACGTCATCCGACTTGACTGTCAGAAGTTCCTGCAGGGTATGGCTGGCGCCATAAGCCTCAAGCGCCCAGACTTCCATCTCTCCGAAGCGCTGTCCGCCGAACTGGGCTTTACCGCCCAACGGCTGCTGTGTAATCAACGAGTAAGGTCCGGTTGACCTTGCGTGCACTTTATCATCCACAAGATGTATGAGTTTCATCATATAGATAACGCCTACGGTCACAGGCTGATCGAAAAGATCGCCGGTCTTTCCATCGCGAAGCTGAATTTTGCCGAAAGTGGGAGGCACCAGTTTTTTCTCCAGGTAAACTTTCTCAACCAGTTCATCCAGATCCTCATTGCTGATATTCCTGTCTACGGTCGTCATCTCAATGCCCTTCTCCGTTTCAAGCCACAGGATGAGGCTGGCCCTCCTGGCTTCGCCACGGTATTTGCCGCTCGAATCCAACACTTTGTCGGCATTAAATACATGCTCACTCAGCCATTTCTTGACATCGGCCGTTCCCTGGGCATCCAGGCGATCCTGATTGATGACGCCCTGTTCACGGCACTTTTGCACAATCCATGCCTTTCCCAGTTGGTCTTCTATGGCCACGTTATCAGCGCCGTCAAAAATGGGGTTGATAACTCTCTCACCGAATATATCGGCGGCCAGGCCCAGGTGGGTTTCAAGTATCTGGCCTATATTCATACGTGAAGGCACGCCGATGGGGTTAAGCACGATGTCAACCGGTCTGCCGTCGGGCAGGAATGGCATATCCTCTTCGGGAAGTATGATGGATATAACGCCCTTGTTCCCGTGGCGTCCGGCCATCTTATCTCCTACCGATATCTTGCGGCGCTGAGCGATCCATACACGCACCAGCTTGATTACGTTAGCCGGCAAGTCCGCATGGTTGTCGCCTGAAAATTCTTTAACTTCGATTACCTTGCCGCCCTCACCGTGCGGGACCCTCAAAGAAGTATCTTTAACTTCCCTGGCTTTCTCGCCGAATATAGCCCGCAGCAATTTTTCTTCCGCAGTCAGCTCGGTCTCGCCTTTAGGCGTAATTTTCCCGACGAGTATGTCACCGGGGCCTACTTCGGCGCCAACCCTGACTACACCCTCCTCATCGAGGTCCCTCAGGCTTTCCTCACCAACATTAGGAATATCCTTGGTAATCTCCTCTTTGCCGAGCTTGGTTTCCCGTGCTTCTACTTCGTATTTTTCAATGTGGATGGAGGTGAATTTATCCATCTTGACCAGCCTCTCGCTGATGATGATGGCGTCTTCAAAGTTATATCCGCGCCAGGTCATGAATGCACACAGAACATTTTGTCCCAGTGCGAGTTCGCCGTCCTGCGTGGCTGCTCCATCCGCTATGACCTGCCCCTGTTTAATAATATCGCCGTGTTTAACTATAGGGTGCTGGTTAATACAGGTTCCCTGGTTGGTCCGGTAGAACTTGGTCAGCGGATACTCTTGTTTTCTGCCATCGCTCTTAATCACGATCTTGCGGCTATCGACAGCGACAACTTCGCCAGCTTCCCTGGCATAGACAACCTGGCCGCTGTATTTGGCCACTTCGCTCTCCATGCCGGTACCTATAAGCGGAGCTTCGGGTTTGATCAGAGGTACACCCTGCCTCTGCATGTTCGAACCCATCAGGGCGCGGTTGGCATCGTCGTGCTCCAGGAAAGGTATTAGCGCCGTAGTCACGCTAAAGACCTGCTTGGGTGAAACATCCATATAATCGATTCTCTCGGGCGGTTCCATCACATATTTTCCGGAGCGGATAGCGCCGATGCGTTCCTCGATAAACTCGTCGCGTATATTCAGCGGTGCGTTGGCCTGCGCAATACATTTATTAGTTTCTTTGTCGGCTGTGAAATATTCGATCTCGCCGGACACGTAAGGGATAATCTTAACCTTGGTCTTGCCTAAAGCCGCCAGCTTCTTAGCAAGCGCTTCATCCACAAGGGCCCCGCCACGGGCTACATTTTTCTTTTTGCTATCAGTAACATCCTGCTTAAGGATCCTGCCTATCAGCTTTTTTGAATCGTTATCCAACTCGTTGTAAACCTTGCGGTAGGGGGTCTCTATAAAGCCGAGCGTGTCGATCCTGGCATAAGTGGCAAGTGAACCGATTAAACCGATGTTAGGACCTTCAGGAGTCTCGATGGGGCAGATCTTGCCGTAGTGCGAATGGTGCACGTCGCGCACGTCGAAGCCGGCGCGTTCACGGGATAGGCCGCCAGGGCCCATAGCCGATAACCTGCGCTTATGTGTTAATTCCGCCAGGGGGTTAGTCTGATCCATGAACTGGGATAGCTGGGAACCACCAAAGAATTCCCTCATGGAAGCTATGATAGGCCTGTTATTAATAAGGTTGGCAGGTGTGGGATCATCGCTCTGCAGGCTCATGCGCTCTTTGATAGTCCTCTCCAGGCGGATAAGGCCGACCCTGAACTGGTTCTGGATCAAATGGCCGGTCGTCCTCACCCTGCGATTGCCCAGGTGATCGATATCGTCCGATTGCACCCTTTCATTGTTTATCTGTACAATCTTGCGGATAATTTCCACCATGTCACGCGGCTTGAGGGCACGCGAAGTCACATGATAGCCGCGCTCTTCGTACTCCAGCCGTTTATTGAGCTTGAATCTCCCGATGCGCCCCAGATCGTAGCGCCGGGGGTGGAAGAACATATTAATGATCAGGCTCTTGGCACTCTCACCGTCGGGCGGCTCGCCCGGGCGAAGCTTTTTGTAGATATCAATGAGCGATTCCTTTTTCGTCCTAATCGATTCGGGCTCTTTATCTACTGTCGCCTGGATGTATTTATGATCGGGGTTATCGTCGTCATCCTTGAAAAGGTCCAGAATCTTTTCATCCGTCTCACAGTCGAGAGCATCTTCGGGATCACCTTCACTACTGATAGCGCGCAGCAAAGTGGTGACCGCTATCTTCCTTCTGCCGTCGATCTTGGCCCAGATTACATCCTTATTGGATGTTTCAAATTCAAGCCAGGCGCCATGCTCCGGAATCAGTTTGGCGTAGCACAGCCTGCGTCCGTTCTCCTCAACGGTTGTGGTAAAGTACACGCCAGGGGAGCGAATCAACTGGTTTACCACTACCCTCTCGGCGCCGCTGATTATGAAGGTACCGTTCTCCGTCATCAAGGGTATCTCACCCAGAAAGACTTCCTGCTCCTTAATCTCGCCCGTTTCTTTGATTAACAGGCTGGCACGGACATAAAGATTGGACTGGTAAGTCATGTCCCTCTGACGGCATTCGGCCACATCATAAGTAGGCGGGCGGAACTCGTAGCCTGTAAAGGAAAGCTCCATTTTACCGCCCGTAAAATCTTTTATAGGCGATACTTCTTGCAGCAGGTCCTTGATCCCTTCCTCCATAAACCACCTGAAAGAGTCCAGTTGAACCTGAATTAGATTGGGTATCTCCAGCACCTGCGGCAGACGGGCGTAGTTTTTGCTTTTAACTATGGGTAAATGTTGATTCTCTTTGGCTGCAGAAACAGACATATCTTCTCCTGTCGATGCAAATTCCCGATCGGTTGCGAACTGATTGCCAAATTAACTAAACAATTGACACGCGCGGATTTTTTATGCGGGGACTAATACTACTGTCATAGGTTGGAATGGCATGATCGCAAATTTGTAGTATATCAATAATTGTCTTTTTTGTCAAATGGGGAACCACTACTATTTTAGTACATTCGCTTCGATTGGTTCTTTACGGGGTAACTCGATTTAATATGACAGCCACAGTATCGGATAGTGTATAATACCGTCAGCATATATATTAATGATAGCAGAATAATCCTATGACAGTAAATAGGCTTGAACTATTTCCACTGACTGTTCAGATAAGCAAGAAGAATGACCATCTAACGATAGGCGGTTGCGACTGCTCGGACCTGTTGAGAAAATACGGCTCGCCGCTTTACGTCTTCGATGAAGCTACCATAAGAAGCATTTGCCGCGAATTTGTGAGCGAGTTCAGCACTCGCCATAAGAATTGCGTGGTGGCTTATGCATCGAAGGCTTTTACCAGCAGGCCGCTGGCGAAAATATTGAAAGAAGAGGGATTGGGCATGGACACGGTGTCCGGCGGAGAGATAAGCGTAGCCCAGTCAGTTGATTTCCCGGCCGACAAGGTATTTTTTCACGGCAACAATAAGAGTGAAAGCGAGCTCAAAATGGCGCTGGACTGGGGCTTGGGCCGTATTGTCGTTGACAATTATTATGAACTCGAGCTGCTCAACCGGCTGGCCTCTGCTAAAGGCACAAGGGTGAATATACTCCTGCGGCTTAATCCAAGCGTGGACCCTCATACACATCGCCATACTACTACGGGCATTTTAGATAGCAAATTTGGTTTCCCCATCGGCACCGGCCAGGCTGAGAAAGCGGTCAAGTCGGCCATGGCCATGAAAAATATATCTTTAAAGGGCTTGCATTTCCATCTGGGTTCCCCTATTGATGATACCGACCCCTACAGGCAGGGGCTGGAAATTGTGCTTAAGTTCGCCGCTGAAATGAAATCGCGTTATTCCTTTATCATGAGTGATTTCAGCCCGGGGGGCGGGTTCGCTGTCAGGTACACCGTTTCGTCGGAGATACCACCTGTTTCCGCCTATGCCGAAACCATCATAGGGCAGCTGGATTTCTGGACTTCACGGCTGGGCCTGGCCAAGCCCAGATTGATAGTCGAGCCCGGACGCAGCATCATAGCAAGGGCCGGCGTAGCCCTATATACAGTGGGCTCAATTAAGGAAATACCCGGAGTGCGGACATATGTCTGCGTCGACGGCGGCATGGGGGACAATATCAGGCCTGCTTTATACGAGTCCAAATATGAGGCCTTGCTGGCTAATAAGGCCACAGCCCGTCTTACTACAAAAGTCACCATTGCCGGGAGGTATTGCGAGTCGGGGGACATATTAATAAAGGATATAGCCATGCCTAAAATAGTTTCCGGCGATTTAATAGCAATCCCGGTATGCGGGGCATACTGTATTCCTATGTCAAGCAACTACAATATGGTCCCGCACCCCGCCGTCGCCATGCTCAAGGATGGAAAATCCAGGATTATACGCAAAAGACAGAAATACTCAGACCTTATGAAATACGATGTCGTAGGCAAAGCATAAATGTGGCAAACCGTCGGCCAGGACCGGATTATTAAGATAATCAAGGGTTCTATCGAGCTCCGTTCATTGGCCCACGCCTACCTCCTGGTAGGTCCGGCTCACGTGGGCAAGATGACTCTAGCGCTCGACCTGGCCAGGGCCCTGAATTGCAGTGGAAGTGAACCTCCCTGTGGATCCTGCCCTACATGCCAGCGTATCGGGCGGGGCAAATATGCCGACGTGATCACTATCGATAAAAACGCCGGCCGGGATCCCAAGGACCGCAAAAAGGCGTCCGAAATCAGCATAGATACGATCAGGGAACTGATGCAGCGGGGATCCAATTTGCCTCCTTATGAAGGTAAATACAAGGTATTCATCATAGATGATGCGGACTTAATGTCGGAAGAGGCCGCCAATTGCCTGCTCAAAACACTGGAAGAGCCGCCTCAGTATATACTGATTGTCTTGCTGACAACAGAGGAGCATAAGTTGTTGCCGACCGTTCTCTCAAGATGTCAAAGGTTCGAACTCAAACCCATGGCCCCCCCGGAAATAGAGAAACAGCTCTCCGGCCGGGAAAGTGTCCCGCAAGAAAAGATCAAGTTGCTGGCAAGGCTGTCCGGTGGCTGTCTGGGATGGGCTTTGAACGCACTCGACGATGAGGGATATCTTACGCATCGAATGGAAAGATTATCCGAGTTCGTGTCGCTCATAGGACAGAACTGGGACGAGCGGCTCTTGTATGTGCAACAATTGCCTTCCGATAGGAATAGTGCAGAACAAATTCTAAGGATGTGGCTATTATGGTGTCGTGACGTTCTGCTGGTAAAATATAATTGTGAGGGAGCCGTCATTAATATAGACTGTGCACAGGATATCAAAGCTTGGGCCAATATGATGACCGTGCCTGAAATAAAGGAATTTATCGATTGTTTAAACAGGGCTGTAGAAAATCTAAATCGCAACGCCAACCTGCACCTGTTGTTTGAAGTAATCATGCTGGATATGCCCAGAAAGGAGAAACGGGGCGAATACGCAATCAATTCCTCCCGTTAATATAAATAATGGCAATTATAGTCGGAGTACGCTTCACCCAGGCGGGGAAGATATATCATTTCGATACGGCCGGCCTGAGTCTCAATCTCAATGACCTGGTAGTAGTCGAAACCAACCGTGGCCTTGAGTTAGGTAAAATGGTTGTGGCCGCCAAAGAAATCACCACCGAAGAAAACGCCGAGCCTTACAAGCCTATCATCCGCATGGCGACTCCTGAGGATACCTCTCAAGCTGAACACCAGAGGGGACGGGCCAAAAAAGCCCTTTCTAAAGCCAAGGAACTCATAGAAAGCCTCAATCTGCCCATGAAGGCCATTTACGCTCAATATAATCTGGACGGTAGCCATCTTATCGTATTCTTCTATTCCGAGAAGAGGATCGATTTCCGCGAACTTGTGCGCAAGATCAGCCATGAACTGAGGACTCACGTAGAGCTCAGGCAGGTTGGTGCGAGAGACGAGGCAAAGCTGATCGGAGGCGTCGGCAAGTGCGGATGCCAACTTTGCTGTGTTTCATTCTTGAACGAGTTTGTGCCGGTTTCTATCAAGATGGCCAAGGAGCAGGATATTGCCCTCAACCCTATGAAGACGTCGGGACTGTGCGGCCGCCTGCTTTGCTGCCTGGGCTACGAATACGATCAATATCGCGATATGAAATGTAAATTGCTCGACATCGGACAGGAAATTCAGACCAAGATGGGAAAGGCCAAGATAGTTGGAAGAAACGTAATTAAATCAACGTTTATGGCCGAACTCGAAACCGGCGTGAGGATCGAAGTTCCAGTCAATGAAGCGGTCCTGATAAACCCGCCAGGGACTTAAGATCCTGATTAATTCTATCTGGCATGCGGCAGGTATTTCTGCCACTCTTCCCTAGCCCTCAGATATTGATAAGGTATATAGAAACCTGTGTTTCCAGGCACCCGTGGTTGTCTCAGCAACGGCATGCCTGCCTCGGCGGGAGTTCTCCCAGCCTTGCGCCTGTTGCAGGGTATACAGGCAGCCACAATATTCTCCCAGGTGTGCTCGCCCTTGCGCCGCCTGGGAACGACATGGTCCAGGGTGAGCTCTTTGCCTTCCTTGCCGCAGTACTGGCAGGTGTACTTGTCCCTGTTAAATATCTCCAGCTTGGTCATTTTGCGGGGATGGGCATGTTTGCGTACCAGATATATCAGCCGGATCACGGAAGGTATCTCATATTTACCGGAGCTGGCTGCAAAGTAGCCGCGCCCATTCTCAACCACCTCCGCTTTGCCGATCAGCACAAGCACCACCGCCCTGCGTACTTTGCAAATGTTCAGCGGCAGGTAGTTCTCATTTAAAACTAAGACAGGCTGGTTAACGACAGTATAGTTCACTTTCGTGTCAGAAAACATTTTAACAGGAAATAAAAGCAGCCTCAAAAAAGGAGGCATGATTTGCTAGTTCCTGGTCTTGGAGCGATTGCGGGAGGGCCCGCTGGTCTTCAAGTCGCCGCGGTAGTCCGTCGCAATCATTTCAAAGACCAGGCTGATGCTGGGATCAACCATGCGGGAGCTAATACGCCGATCTATCTCATCGAGGTTAAAATAGGTTGTGATGACAGTGGCCAGCCGTGCGTTGTAGCGGTAGTTGATCAACTGATAGAGCTTTTCCTGAGCCCACGGCGTAGCCGAATGTTCGCCGAAATCGTCCAGGATCAGAACAGGTATTTTTTTAATTTTTTCAAAAAGTGCATCATATGAAAGGCGGCTTTCCGGGCCGAAGGAAGACCTGAGGTGGTCGAGCAGGTCGGGAACCACGATGAAAAGTACCTGCTTTCCCGATTCACGCAACTGGTTGGCAATGGCTGCCGCCAGGTGTGTCTTGCCGCAGCCGTTTAGCCCCTGCAATACCAGCCAACCCTGAGGGGATTTGGCAAAATCGCTCGCATTGCTGAAGGCCTTCTCCAGGTTCTGCCGAACGTCCTCGGACACACTGAGCCCTTTGCAGTTAAAGTTTTCGAACCTCATTGTTTTCAGCAGCTCAAGGTCCAGGCTATCCAGGCTCTGCAGGCTGGAAGACTCTTTTTTCAGTATCAGCACCTTGCTGACCTCGGGGTCATTGATGTGCCCGGCATAATCATTGTCGAACTCTTCGACGGCTACGCTGGTGGTGATCAGGGTAGGCAGCCTGCTATTGAAACGATGCTCAAGCAAATGGTCGAGCTTGCCTTTGGACCAGGCCGTGGTACCCGAATAATTTAAATTATCCAGGATGAGCAATTGGCTATCCTTTATCTGCTCAAAAAGCTCATCGTACTCAATCTCGCTATTGGGGTTAAAAGCCGATCTCAAATGGTCAAGTAGCTCAGCTACAGTAATGTAGAATGCCGGATAACCATGATCTATACGGTAGTTGGCAACCGCACAGGACAAATGGGTTTTGCCGCTTCCGACCGGTCCGACCAAAACAATCCATCCCTGCGGGTTTTCGGCAAACTTACGTATTTCATCCAAGGCAAGCTGAAAAAGCTTTTGAGAGACGGGCGAACTATCGCGGCCGGCTGGGAGCAGGTTGTCGAAGGTCAACTTGGAAAGACTTCCCAGGTTGCTTAAGGCCTGAAGCCGGGAGGCGCGCTTATTGGCGGATTCCTGCCTTGCGCAAACGCAGGGTATCAGACGCCCGTAGTCAGGTTCGCCTGAAGGCATCAGCGGATGGATGAACTTGGTCCCGTGGCACCGGCGGCACTCATTCTCATTTTCCGTGCCCGGGGCCGGCGGCTCAGAGCTACCGCTGTACCATGTGTCCGTATTTTCCCCTGATGTACCTGTCGGGATCTCTTTCTTTCTGAGAATCTCCGAGATGTTTTCCATCTTTTTTCCCTTCTCTTTCCCAGCGCTTCAAAATGCTGTGGATATATTTCCAGTTCCGTACGTTAGCCCTGATGGCTTCCTTAAAGGCATCCTGTATCCAGTCTGCCGGGTATTTATGCTCGGCCTCCTGCAGTTCCTCCGCAATAATGGGCGTAAGCATGCCGATATTTTGTTCGTAGAGATTATATATGTCTGAAGGCTGTTCACGTACGGTTTCTTCTATTTTTCTTATATTTATATTGGGGATCTTCAGTGTACCGTTCACTATTTTCGCGATGGTCTCTTTTTCGGCCTGATAATTAATGAAGTAAGCATCGTCATGCTGGCCGCCCGCCTCAATGGGGACATGAAGCAGTATACCCTGCTTGACGGCCAGGTCAAGCGCTTCCCCCAGCAGGTCGCCCGATTTGCCAGGCAAAGAGAAGAAGCCCTTCATTAACACAGGGTCATTGATTAATTCCTTATAGCTAACAAAGCGGGGATAACCCTTCCTTCTACTCAAAAGGAACCATATCTGCATTAACGCCTTGGCTTCAGCCAGGTTTTCGATACCCGGCAACACCTCGGTAAAGAAAATATTGGGAAGCGGTGTAACCTCCGCCCTGGCTGGAAAACCTTTGAAAATGATTTCGCTCATAGTCTGATCACCCCGGGAAATAGCTACGTGGCGGCGCCGACTTCCACGATCATGTTATCAAATTTCGTCATTTCCTGTATGAACCTTAACGGTACTTCCCCAGTGGGGCCGTTGCGGTTTTTGGCGATGATAACGTGAGCAATCCCTTTGGGATACGGCTCCTGGTCCCCGTATTCCCGCTGCCAGTCGGCCTCGGTGGGGTAGATCTTGTCCCATCTATGTATGAACAAGACAACATCGGCATCCTGCTCGATGCTGCCGCTGTCCCTGAGGTCGGATAGCTGGGGCTTTACCTGCTGCTTCAACCTCTTGCCCTCCTGCCGGTGCTCTATGTTACGGCTCAATTGCGATAGGGCAAGGACCGGGGCATCAATCTCCCTGGCAAGGGCTTTGAGCGATTGAGTGATCTCGGTGATCTCCTGCACGCGGTTATCATTCCTGGAATCGCCGCGCACCAACTGTATATAGTCGAGAATCACCATGTCGACATTACGCTTAAGATGCAGCCTTTTAGCCTTGCTGCGGATTTCGCTGATACGCATATTGGGCGTGTCGTCGATATATATGGATGTATCAGCAAGCCGGGGGATAATATCACGGTGCAGCAGCTTCTCTTCCAGGTCGGAAAACCTTCCCTTGCGGAAATGTTGCGATTCGATATTGGACTCGCTGGAGAGCATCCTCTGTATAATTTCGCGGCGTGACATTTCCAGACTGAAGATTGCTACACAGGCCTTCTGATTGATAGCCGCATTGCGGGCTATATTCAAAGCCAAACTTGTCTTGCCGATGCTGGTCCTGGCTGCCAGTATAACCAGCTCGGAGCGCTGAAGCCCTCCCAGTGCATTGTCTATGGCATTGAACCCTGTCCTCAAGCTCTGCATATCTTTTTCGTGGGCGGTCTTGCCCGCCTCTTCAAAATAGGTGTTTAAAGCATCTTGAATGGGCACGAATTCGCCCCGGCCCTGCTTGTTCCTGAGCTTGAAAATAATGTCCTCGCACCTGGTCAATGTAAGGTCAACGTCCGGATCAGCTTTATAGCCGATGGATTCAATCTGACCGGCCGCGCTGATCAGGCGCCGCATAGTCGAGAGCCTGAATACGATCTGAGCATAGTGCTTGACGTGCAGCGAGGTCGGCACTATGGAAACGAGGTGGCTCAGATAAGAGGCCCCTCCGATCTCATCGAGCTTGCCATGGCGCACCAGTTCCTGCGCCACTGTTATCTGGTTGATAGCCTCATCGCGCAGGGAGAGGTTGTGGCAAGCGCTATAAACGAGCTGGTTTTGTTCGCTGAAAAAGTCCTCCGTGCCAATGATGGTATCGATCTCCGGGATCGCTTCGTTGTCTATGAGAAGCGATCCCAGGACTGCTTCTTCGGCATCCAGATCATAAGGAGGAAGGGTCTCTTTCATTTAACTCCGGTTATTCCTCTTCAATTATAACCGTTATTTTAGCAATGGCATCTTTGGAGAAAACAACTTCGACTTCGTGGCTTCCGACTTTATGTAATGTAGTTTTGAGTGCCACCTTCTTGCGGTCGATATCGACGTTAGCGATCTTGGACAACTTTTCAGCAATATCGGCGCTGGTAATGGAGCCGTGCAGCGTCCCTTTGGCGCTGGCTTTACCCTTGAAATGCAATTCCTGGCCGTTAATTTGTCCGGCCAGTGCGACATATTCATCATGCTGCCGCACTCGTTTTCTCTCGCGTTCCTCGGCTATCTTCTGGGCCGTTTTTACGGAACCCGACGTTGCCGGCATGGCAAGACCCCTCGGTAAAAGGAAATTCCTGGCATAGCCATCGGATACCTCTTTAATATCGCCTTTCTTCTCCTTGGCCGATACATCTTCTATAAATACGACTTTCATGATTTGATATCAAACTCCTTCACTTATCTTGTTGCTTTGTGTGTTTAGTTATTATTATACCTAAATCGTCCCTTAATTAGCTGCTCTCGATTAAATTAAGGTTGATAATGCGCAATCTATGGCCGTCTGCGACACTTGTGGAGGTTTACCCGTGTTAGAAATTGTTTGGTGTCAGGTGGACTGTTATGGTGATTTACCTTCCAAACCTAGCCTTCTTCCCTGCGGCCATCAGTTTAAATCGTTTTTAGGCTTATAGTCAAGGTCAGACACCGGCTTATATGCGTTAACGTTCATAGTCGTTTATAATAGGTATATTACCTTTAATTAACGCTGTAAAAATACGTTCATTTGCTTGACATTAAACGTGTCTCAACATATAATGAGCCGGATTTATATTCGTACCTACTATTATGCAAATTAATGTTGCACAGCTTCTTAAGGAGCCGGTAGGAGCAAGACGCAACTATAAAATTGATGAACTGGCCGGCGAAAATTGCGATACCTGTATAGCCGGTGTTGTTGATCTCACACGGATCAGCCGCGGCATCCTGGTTACCGGCAAGCTGACCGCTCAAATTAAGGGGCTCTGTTCCAGGTGTCTTTGCCCGGCGGGTACAACTATTAAATTTAATATGGAGGACGAGTTTTTCCCGCTCATCGATATCAATTCAGACTCACATCTAGAGGTGGCAGGAGACGAATTGACTATCGACCAGAACCATATCCTTGATCTGGATGAAGCTATCAGACAGTACATTATAATGGCAACGCCTACTAAACTGCTATGCAAGCCGGATTGTCCCGGCATCTGCCCGGTTTGCGGCCAGGAATTCGCGAAAGGCGATTGCAAGCATAGAAATAAACCTTACGACCATCGTTGGGATAAATTAGTACAGCTAGAAAAGGAGAGCAAAGTCTAATGGCACCACTTCCAAAGAAAAAATACCCCAAAGCGCGCCAGGGTAAGAGGCGCAGTCATCTGGCAATGAGCCCCGTAGCGACGATCGAATGCTCGCGCTGCCACAGCTTGAAATTATCTCACCAGGTATGTCCGACCTGCGGAACATACGACGGCAGGGAAGTCATCGAAATCAAAAGCGCCAAAAAGAAGAAGAAATAAACCCGTTTAACTAATATGCTGATCAGGCATTTCAAGGAGGGAAGTAAATGGTCGAGGAAGTAAAAGTTGCTTATGTGTTTCCAGGCCAGGAATCCAGACAGGTCGGCATGGGACTAGACCTTTACGTCCACTACAACGCAGCAAGGGAAGTTTTTGAAGAGGTAGACAAGGCACTGGGTTTTCCTCTGTCCCGCCTTTGCTTCGAGGGGCCCGAGGAAGATCTTGCTCAAACAATCAACGCACAATCGGCCGTGCTGGCCGTTGACGTAGCCTGTCTGAGGGCAGCGGAGAACATCAGCGATTTTATATTGCCCGCTGCAACAATGGTTGCAGGCCACGGTGCCGGTGAATATGCAGCCCTGGTGGCAGCCGGAGTTATGAAGCTGGGTGATGCAGTGCGCCTAATCCGTGAACGCGGCAGATTGATGAACGAAGCCGGCCGCCGCAGGCCTGGCGGCATGCTGACTATAATGGACGTCGATAAAGATACGGTGGAGGGCATCTGCCTCACCACCGGTGTCGAGATCGCCAATATTAATTCGCCGGATAACATCGTAGTCGCCGGAGAGGAACAGAAGCTGGCCAAAGCCAGGAGGCTGGCGCAGGTCAAAGGTGCAAGGCGGATGGTACCGGTTAAGGTAACCGGAGCCTTCCACTCGTCCCTGATGGAACCTGCCCTGGAAGGTATGATTAATGCGGTTTCCCAATTTAAATATGAAGCACCTACCATCCCGGTGGTAGGTAATGTTACGGCTCAACCCATTACCATAGTTGAAGCGATCAAAGAAGAGTTGATAAGCCAGATCGCCCACTGCGTTAAGTGGCAGCAAAGTATAGAAACCATGCTGGCCAGAGGCATCACGACATTCTTTGAAATTGGGCCGGGTGACGTATTAACCAAGTATGTTAAGAACATCAGCCCGGGCGCCCTTACCTTTAATATAAGCAATGCCCAGACTACCAGCGAAATAATCAAATGGCGAAAGGGTGGCAGATAGCTTGAGGGTCAATCCCTAAGCTACCTTCAATCCGTTCCGGTAATCATATGTCCAGGGGTCTAAGGCATCGTGCAAGGATCATCGCCCTGCAAGCACTATTCGAACTGGAATTCGCGGCCAATAGCCCCGACACTATACTGGAACGCACAGTCAAGGAGCAGGAATTTAAAGGGGAGGCGGCCGACTTTGCCGCCCTTCTTTTACACGGCGTAGTCGATAATAGGCAGTTGCTGGACAGCACCATAGCCCGCTATGCTCCCACTTTCCCCGTGGACCAACTGGCTCCCATGGACCGCAATATCCTTCGGTTGGCCCTTTTCGAAATCCTGGTAAATAAAAAGACGCCTCCCAAGGTAGCCATTAATGAGGCGGTGGAGCTCGCCAAGGAGTTCAGCGCTGATACTTCCCCTAAATTCGTGAACGGCGTGCTTGGTTCAGTTATTTCGGAATTGCCCAAATAGCGCAAATAAAGGATTGATAGATACGCATAGCACATCGTATAATTTAGCCGAGGGGTCGATTGTCTAAAATATTAGATACTATCAAGAAAATACTTGTCGACGAGCTGGGCGTGGATGAAACGGCTATCATTCCTTCGGCTTCCTTTATTGACGATCTGAATATGGACCCCAATGACCTGGCAGAGTTTTTTACCACAATCGAAGATAATTTCAGTCAGAAGAGCAGCAAGCTGGAAATACCCGAGGAAGACTCAGATAACATCGTCACAGTGCAAAACCTGGTAGATTACCTGTTGGAAGCCGGGATCGACGACTGATCCAGTATATCAATTCGTCATTGCGCGGATGCGCCACCGATTTCTTCAAGAAGCAATTTCAGGATTTCCCGCCAATTTTCTCCAGCTATATCAGTATCGATCTTAATTTGCCTGTTTCCGATTTTGAACGCCCTCTTTCTAACTACTTGCAAGAGCCAGCCCTCGGCCACAGCCAGGTCATTGAATGAAACGGTAACGATATCATCGTTCATGCTTACAGATTCTGCGCCGGCACGCGCTGCGGCTTGCTTTAGCTCAGCAGCATATAACAGGTTCACAACCTCTTCAGGCTGTTCGCCGAACCTGTCGACCATCTCATCCCCTATATCGTGAACAGCTTCCGGCGAAGTTGCTTGAGCTAGCCGCCGATAGATATTGAACCTGGTACGCGTTTCCCCGATGTATTCCTGAGGTATATAAGCCGGCAGCGATAGTTCGATCGACACCGCCTGCTCCTCGGTTTTCTTCACTGCCTCACGGCCCTCCCTCTTAGCCTTGATTTCTTCGACCGCCTCAGCTAGAAGCTGGCTGTAGTAATTAAATCCAACAGCAGCAATATTGCCGCTTTGCTCTACACCCAACAGGTTGCCCGCCCCTCTTATTTCCAGGTCTTTCATAGCTATGGCAAAGCCGGCCCCAAGCTCAGTGGCACGGGCAATAGTCTTCAAGCGCTCCCTGGCATGTTCGGTCATTGTTCTGCCCGAATCGAATAAAAAGTAGGCGCTGGCCGCGTTGGCGCCCCTGCCTACCCTTCCGCGCAACTGGTAAAGCTGAGTCAATCCCATCTTATCAGCGCTGTCCACGATCAGCGTATTAACATTAGGCATATCTAAACCGGATTCGATGATAGTCGTAGTAACCAGAACATCGCTTTTACCATCTACAAAATCGCTCATTACACGCTGGAGTTTCTCCTCGTCCATTTGCCCATGCGCTACCGAAACCCTGGCTTCAGGTACCAGCCCGGCTATATTGGCGGCAAGTTCATCTATGCTGTGCACCCTGTTGTGTACTAAAAATACCTGGCCTTCTCTTTCCAATTCACGTAGCACGACTTCCCGCACTAACCTCTCATTAAACTCGCCGGCATAAATATTAACGGGCATGCGGTTTTCGGGCGGCGTTTCAATGGTGCTCATATCACGGATGCCCGATAGTGCCATATGCATAGTACGGGGAATAGGAGTGGCACTGAGGGTCAGCACGTCCACCGATTGTCTCATCTTCTTGAAATGCTCCTTGTGTGCGACGCCGAAACGCTGTTCCTCATCGATAATTACCAGGCCCAGGTCCTTGAAAATAACGTCCTTTTGCAACAACCTGTGCGTGCCTATACATATATCTATTGCCCCCTCTTTGATCCCGTCAATAACTTCCATTTGTTCCCTGTGAGTACAAAAACGGCTGAGCGCGGCCACTTTGACGGGAAAAGCCTTCAATCTTTCGGTGAATGTATTTAAATGCTGCTGAGCCAGGATGGTAGTCGGCACAAGGATGGCAACTTGTTTGCCATCCATTACCGCCTTGAAAGCAGCCCGCACCGCGATCTCGGTCTTGCCGTAGCCGACATCGCCGCATACCAGACGGTCCATGGGTTTTAAAGACTCCATATCAGCTTTAACCGAGGTAAGAGCTTCGATCTGGTCAGCTGTTTCCACATAGGGGAAAGATGCTTCGAGTTCCTGCTGCCAGAGCGTGTCCGGCGAAAATTTCAACCCGCCTCCTGCCTCCCTGGCGGCATAAAGCTCGATCAGTTCGCCGGCTATATCGGCAACCGATTCCTTGACTTTCTGACGTGCCCGGTTCCACTCCTGCGACCCCAGATGGCTGAGAGATGGGGTCCGTTCTCCACCGCCTATGTAGAGACTTACACGTGACACCTGATCTACCGGAACGTAAAGAGTATCACCGCCGGCATATTCGAGCATCAGGTATTCCTTCTCGACACCCGCGCTGGTCCTCATCGTTACACCCGCAAACCGGCCAATCCCATGCTCTATGTGAACGACCAGGTCCCCTACACTAATATCATTCAGCAGCAGGTGCTGCGGCACGGGCCGTGATTTTACCGCCCTGCGCTGCTTGACAATCCCGAACAGCTCCCGGTCGGTCATCAAGAGAAGCTCGTCGTCGAGTTGCCAGCCTCCGGCCAGTGACCCCTGTATAAGCGTCAGAGAAGCTTCCAACGGCATCTGCGCCAGTGAGATTGCCGGAGCAACCTCAATATTCTGCTCGACAAGAAGCTCTTTCAGCCGGTCGGACTGCTGGCTTACTATGATAACCCGCTTGGTCTCGCGTCTTAATTCGGGTAAGCTCTCTGCGAAAGCAGAGAACCTGGCTACAAATTCGGGCGCCGGTCTAAACGGCAAAGCATAACTCTTATCCGTCAGTTCGGCACTGTCCCAGGGGCTGAGAAAGATGACCCGGCTAAGCGCTTCTATCCTGGCCTCTATCTCTTCCCAGGTAAAATAAGCGGCCGGCCCCTCAGCTTCGCTAATATCATGATCATCCGACGACTTCAATTCCCGGGCTTCTTCTTCAATTTTCCTTATCTCCTCTTCTATCAGTTGGGGATCATCGAGGATCAAAACGGCCCCCGCCGGCAGAAAGTCCAGAATGTTGGCATTGCCCGTTGAAGAAACATCCTGCGAAGGCAAAATAGTAATCGAATTAAGTTGTCCCTGCGAGCGTTGCGTCCTGGGATCGTATTCCCTGATGCTGTCAATTTCTTCGCCAAAGAGCTCGATGCGCACCGGCAGTTCACGGCCCGCAGGGTAGACATCCACTATCCCACCCCGCTTTAAATAACTGCCGGGTATCTCAACGACTTCTTCATACTTATAGCCCATTGACTGCAGCCGTTCCAGCAATTCGGCTTGAGATATATGTCCCCCCTTTTCCAACTCAAGCTGTCCTGATTTAATCTCATCCTGTCCGGCAGACCTGCCAGCCAGCGCCAGAGCACTGGTAGTTATAAATGGATTCTGATTACGACCAACTTCGCTATCAAGACCGGAAAGAAGAGACAATACTTTCATACGGTCCGAGGTTATTACAGGATCTGAGGAGGACCTTCCTCCCAGTAAATCGACTTCAGGGAAAAATATCGCTTCACTTTCCGGCGGCAGCCAGAGCTTCACCTGCTCGCAGATCCTGGCCGCCAAGTCGGGATGGGCAGAAACAAGCAACACAGGCGTACCAAGCGCACTATATAATGCTGCGGTAAAATAGCTGTATGCTTGCTCAGGCAGGCGCAGGGTGAGCTTGCTCTTCGAGTCTTTCTGCAGCCGGTCCGTGATCAGGTTAAGCCCAGGAAGCTTTTTAATTATATCGTCCAGATAATATAAGTTCATAGACAAACACATACGGGGCTGTCCCGGTTTGGGACAGCCCTCAATACGATTTTAGCATAGCCCTTACAGGGCAACAAAGTAAGGAAGCGCCTTTTTTATACCCGTTGGTTTGAGTTAAAACTTTGATTCGTATATTATTTGCTGGACTTCACCCGCGTCGTAATCAATAGAAGGTTCAATGGACTATTCCGATAAGGCTGGATCTGAAAAGGGAATACGGGACTGGTTAAAACTACTCATCAGCCTCGTAATTTGTATAGGCGCCGGACTGTTAGGATCCCTTTCCACACGCGGATCTATCCTGACCTGGTATTCGCTGCTTCAAAAGCCGTCCTTTACCCCTCCATCGTGGTTATTCGCACCCATCTGGTTTTTACTTTATATACTTATGGGAATTTCTGTATTCCTTATATGGCGTAGAGGTTTCCGACAATTCCAGGTCAGGGAAAGCATAATTATCTTTATTGTCCAATTATTTCTGAACGCCCTTTGGTCTTACGCTTTCTTCGGCTTAAAATCTACTTTGATTGGACTTCTGGTGATTGTGCCTTTGTGGACAGCCATCCTCCTGACCATACTCAATTTCTACAAGGTCTCCAAAACCGCCTCTTTGCTGTTGATACCCTATATATTGTGGGTAAGTTACGCTACTGTGCTCAACTTCGCCTTCTATCTGTTAAATCCCCTGACATAAGGATCGGCCGCCAATGAGAATCGGCGTATGTGGAATTGCATATGAATAACTGGGCCGGTTAGCTATAGATATTGTATCTATTCATGGGTAACGGTGCTTTGATGATCAAGTTAACGGAATACCTGCCCCAAATTGAGGACCTGATCGATAGGTCCCTCGAAGAGGACCTGGCGACAGGCGACATCACCACGGATTGCTTAATTCCGGCACATGCCAAGGGCAAAGCAAGCTTTATTTCCAAATCCGCCGGGACATTGGCGGGCATCGAGGTTGCCGGCATGGTATTTCTCAAAGTCGATCCCTTTCTGAAATACTCCCCTCTTGCCGCTGACGGAAACCATATAAAACCGAACGATGTCCTGGCTTCCATTTCAGGGAATATCGCTGACATATTGAAGGCCGAGAGGACAGCTTTGAACTTCCTTCAACACCTGAGCGGCGTGGCCACTTTGACTGCAAGGTATATGGAACTTGTTAAAGGATTGCCCGTTAAAATATTGGACACGCGAAAAACCGTTCCGGGCATGAGGGTCCTTGAAAAGTACGCTGTCTCGGTGGGGGGCGGTACCAACCATCGGCTGGGCCTGGGCGATTTAGTATTAATCAAGGACAACCACATTGCCATACTGCATAAAGGAGGCCTAGATATCCACGAGATCGTCAAGCAGGCGCGCGGCAAATCCGCACGGAATATCAAGATTGAAATAGAGACAACCAGTCCGGAAGACGCTCTGGCAGCCGCCAAGGCCGGCGCTGACATTGTAATGCTGGATAATATGGGCCTGAGTGAAATGCGCAGAGCCGTAGAACTGGTAAACCATAAAGCCATCCTGGAAGCCTCGGGAGGTGTAAACCTCGACACAGTGCGAGCAATCGCGGAAACGGGAGTGGACTGGATTTCGGTGGGAGCACTGACACATTCCGCCCGGACACTGGACATCAACCTTGAACTAGTTGAGTTTTAAAACAACTCCGTTCCAATTATGCCACTGCATTCAGCTGCATCCTGGTTGATAAAGCTACAAAGTATATGAGCGGTGACTATTCAACTATCTTCAGTGTTCGTGCATGTGCTCATGCAAATGGGGATGGCGGTGCACCAGCTCCTTATGCCTGTGCGAATGTTCGTGGATAAGGTTGTTACGAAGCAGAAAATCTGAATCCGAGAGGAACTCTTCCGGCATTCCGTCAGCTACGATATCATGGCTAGCTCCTATGACTATTATACGGGTAGCAACCTCTTCCACAACATCTAAATCCTGTGTGCTGAAGACTAATGCCTTGCCTTTGTCCGCCCACTGCAACAGGAAATCGATGAGATTACCCTGGCTCCAGGGGTCAAGGCCAGTGGTGGGCTCATCGAGCAGCAAAACTTGAGGACGCAGTGACAATACCGAGGCCAGTGACACCTTCTTTTTCTCGCCACCGGATAACAGGTAGGGAGGACGCTCTCTTAAACTGCTTATATTCAGCACTTCCAGTGTTTCATTGGCTCTTGATATGACTTCATCCTTAGAAATGCCCAATTGCAGAGGGCCGAAGGTTACTTCGTCCCAGACTGTCGGGGAGAAAAGTTGTACATCGGGATCCTGGAACACCAGCCCCACGCGGCGACGAAACTCGGCAGCCAGATTTCCCGTTTCCAATATCTTTTCTGATAGTCTCGTCCCAAATGCCATTAGCTCACCGGAAGTGGGAAACAGCAGCCCGTCCAGAATTTTAAGCAGTGTGCTCTTACCGGAACCGTTGGCCCCCACCAGAGCCACAAGCTCGCCCGCTCCAATGTTAAAGCATATATTCCTTAAAGCCGGGATATTCCCCAGATAATCATAGTACAGGTCCTTGGCTTTATATATAAGGGTATTATCTAGTGAAATCACAGGTAAATGCTCCAAACCATTAATGATATGGCAGCCAGGGCGAAAGCCATCCAAATAAAGTCCCGGCGTCGCAGTGTAAGCTCATTTAATGTGTGTATTTCTCCCTGGTAACCCCGTGACAGCATGGCCAGGTAGACTTCCTCGCTCAGATATTGGGATTTGACCATGGTCGTAACCAGGGCACGCCCCAGCCACCGCCTGTTTTCCGTTCCGGAGAAGCCGCCTATAGTGCGGCTCTGCCTCGCCAAAAACATAGAGTTGGCGGTGTGCAACAACAGATATATGTAGCGGTAGGTCATTCCCAGGATATCAACTACTAGCGACGGTAAACGAAGCCAGCGCAAAGCCTGAAGTAATTTTGTCCAAGGCGTTGTGAAAACTAAAAGTAAGCCAAGTGAAAGGGAATCTACAACCCTCATAATAAGTAGCCCAGCGGTATGTGCTCCCTGAGCAGTGATGACAGCCTTGCCAGCTATGGATAAGAGTGGAGTACCCGGTGTGATAAAAAGTGCCGGGATGGCAATCACCGCCGTAAATATCGGTATAAATATTAATAGCCGCTTTAAATAAAGTGCAATCGGGATTTTTGACAGCAGAACCAAAAGCAGGGCCAGGATAAAAATGGCTATCAAAAGAGTAAAATCTTGTGCCAGCCCGACAAGGATAATGAAGAGCATTAAAGTTACCACTTTTATCCTTGGATCAAGGCCCTGCATTAATCCAGGGGCGTGGCACAGATCTTCAGTTACAACAACGGATTCCAGGGCTTGAGTGAAGCCGGCGATATTTCTGGCCAAGAAACCACCACCGGTCATCCTGCAGACCCCCCCATGGAAGACCGATTTTTCTTTATCTCATTCTTGCGGCTGATCCAGCGCCCCAGTAACCAGAGAAGGAAACCTATTACCGCAATGCCGACCAGGGCTGAGATAATATATCCGACGACATCGCCCATACCCTGAACAGAATAGTCGGGCAAAGGAGCATGCCATAGATTAGATAAGGCGGTCATGCCCTGAGGTATATATCCTAGGGCTTTCTTTAGCTCAACTGCTCCCCATTCGCCCCAGGCAGTATCGGAAGCCAGCAACCCCAGTGGGGTTGCAAACGCAAGCACCACCAGGGCGCCAGCCCAGACGAACCACAGCTTGCCCTCGCTCTTTTGCGAAGCTTCCCTGCTGAGAAGAGCCGAGTGAGACTTCTGCAAATAGAAGAAGACCAGCCCGGTCACAATAGCTTCAACGGGGCCAGCTATAACCAGATGACCGATTGTCATGGCAGGTATAGCCACGTTCAGACCATACGGAGCATACAGGGGAGTGCCGTCGGCCGTGTGAAATAGGAGCGGCTGAATGCCGAGTTCAAGTCCTGTAACCAAGGAGGCGGCGATTATACCTAAATAGCTGCCGACGATGGCGCCCACCAGTCGGCGGGTTGAGTTAACATCGGAATTGCCGCTTATTACCCTATAGATAAAATAACCGACCACGGGTAGCACTACAGCCATGTTAAAGCAGTTGGCACCCAGACTTGTAAGGCCGCCATCCCCAAATAACACAGCCTGGATGGCAAGGACAACCGATATGCTTAATACCGCCGCCCATGGACCAAGCACAATTGCTACCAGCGTTCCACCTACAGCATGACCGGTGGTACCTCCAGGTAGTGGGACGTTGAACATCATTAATATGAAGATAAAAGCTGAGAACAGGGCCATAGCCGGCACGGTGCGGTGAGTCAGGACCTTGCGCACACGTTGAACGGCTACATACCAAAAAGGCGCAGACACAACATACATGGCCCCGCACGTGGCCGGACTGAGGTAACCATCAGGTATATGCATGGGAGTCTCCTGGTGATCCTAAATTAGCTTTTTTTCTGGCACTTCGAACATAGCCCGAAAATAGCCATATGATTGATATCAGCCTTAAAGCCGTGGTTTTTTATAAGGGATTTCTCAAGCGGTTCCAGGTCTGACTCCGGCAGGTCTGACATGCTGCCGCATTGGGTGCAGACCAGGTGGTGATGCCTGCTGTTTTCTCGGGCATGGTAACGTACAATGCCGTCACCCATGCTTATTTCGGCCGCCAATCCGAGCTCTTTAAGTAGATCAAGCGTGCGGTAGACTGTGGAAATATTGGCATAAGGGTATTTCTCACGAACACGTTGAAAAATCTCTTCCGCGCTTATATGGCGCTTGGCCCCGTGAAGCGCATCTACTACCATAATGCGCTGAGGTGTCAGCCGGTATCCTTTCTCCAACAAAGCTTTTGTGCAACTCATAATGCAACTATTGTGCCAGATAATGGATGTAATTGCAACAAGTTGCAATTGATACTGGTTGCTCAGACAGCCGGTTTTTCTTTGCTGTCCAGCATTAGGGTAACAGGACCGTCATTGAGGATTTTTACCAGCATATGGGCGCCGAAACTACCGGTTTCCACCTTAAGCCCCGACTCACCAATCTTATTAATAAAATAGTTATAGAGGCCTTCAGCCTTGTCCGGCAGTGCGGCCGACGTAAAGTTGGGCCGGCGTCCTTTCCTGGCATCGGCCATCAGGGTAAACTGGCTGATGACCAACAGCCCTGCCTTTACCTGAAGTGCAGACAGGTTAAATTTGCCCTCATCATCGCTGAAAACTCTCAGGTTCACGATTTTGTCGGCAAGGTAATCGGCATCCTTTTCGGCGTCGTCGGCAGCTACACCCAGGAGGACCACGAAGCCAGGCCCTATCTTGCCTAAAAGCTTGCCATCTACCGTGACGTCTGCCCTTGTAACCCTTTGTAATAGCGCTTTCACAATATTCCCTTGCTTATTACCGGCAATATTGTAGTAAATCGGGTAATTGTAAACAAACATTGATGGTGCTAATATTATCGGACTCAAAGCGCCGGCTTATAAACCCAATGAGGAGTGAGCTATTCATATTTCACCCGATTGACACCCCAGAAAGCTTGGGCTACAATCACATTTAAGCCGTTTGCGTTGGAGAACTCTTATGAAAGAAATGCAAATCGATAGCATACGGGTCAGCCTGATGAACTACCAGCACGTGGTAATCCTCAAGGAAAGGCAAACCGACCGTTATCTTCCCATCTGGATAGGTCCCGCTGAGGCGGATGCCATTTCAATGAAGCTTCAGAATGTAGACGTATCCAGGCCGATGACGCATGATCTGCTGAAAAATACTATTTTTGCTCTCGAGTCTTTATCCGGAACCACCATCAACAGGATCGTGGTCAATGACCTGCGTTCCGATACCTTCTATGCCCAAATTGTTTTCGAGTTCAACGAGGGCCCTCCGGTTATCGAAATCGAAGCCCAGGGCGGCGGCAACAAAGTGCGTGACTTCGAGAACGATTCCAGGCTTTCGCTTACATGGCAGGGCCGGGAGTTCAAATCCACAATTGTGCGCAAATGGGTGGACTCCAAGAAGCACTTCATGGAAGTTGACGGCGGTGAAGGGTGGATGTTCGAAGTCTTTTATGACGAGCATAACAAACGCTGGCTGCTGACTAAAATGAAGCTGGACTCACGCCCGAGCGATGCCATAGCTCTGGCGGTAAGGGTTACGGCGCCTATTTACGTTGAAGAATCGGTCCTGGATAAGGCTGGCATCATCCTCGATGCAGAAACCGGTAAAATCACACCTCAGACCAAGCCTGCCGAGGCTAACGCCGCACAACAGGAACAGGTTGGCGAGCAGGAATTGAAGAAGCTTTCCGCATTCTACGATTTCATCAACGGGCTCGATCTTGATGATTTCGGCAAGAAAAAGGGTTAACCGCTCTTGAATTCCTGAAATAAGTTGACCTCTGCACGACTTTACAATTGTAAGCACCGGCATTGCTTAAAATGCGTAATTGCTAAGGCGTATTGAAACACTTTAAAAAATCAATGGAAATTCCGTTGACGGATAAAAGTTGGACTTGTTATAATGCCTGTGCTTAGACAAGTTAAGGAACAGAAATCAGAAAAAAGACAGCTGCTAAGAGGACTCTGGTTTCTTTTTAATGTAGGTTGGTACGTCGCACTTAGCCTGGTTGTGCCAACGCTAATTGGTCTGTGGTTGGATGCTCCCGAGAGATTGAATAGCCGACCACTGTGCACGTTAATAGGGTTTATAACGGGTACCATGGTAGCGGGATACGGACTATACCGTATGCTGCGCCAGTTAATAAAAGAGCAAAAAGACATGGAAGCCACAAAGAACTCGATAAAGGAGCAGGGCAGTGAGTAAACTAGGTTGCTCCAGCCGTTTAATGGTTATCCTGGGCATTATAGTCCTGGCGCTCTTCCTGACATCGTTTGTCATGGGGCCGCTCGGCAGCAAGTTTTTCAATATCCAGGTCCCCAAAAACCTGCAGGTATCCAAACCCTTCGTGCAGCTTCCTTCCGAACCGATTTTCCACATAGGCGGGTTCAATATCACCAACACGGTCATAGCCTCGTGGGTCACCATCCTGGTGCTATTCCTCCTATTCTTCTCCGCCACTAGGAAAATGAAAATCATACCTGGAAGGATGCAGAGTTTTGCCGAAGTGGTGGTCGAAGGTATTTATAATACCATTGAGGGTGTAGCTGGAGAAAAACACGTACGTACGTTTTTTCCACTGATTACCACCATATTTTTATATGTGGTTACCAATGCTCTGCTGGCCCTTATCCCCCTGTGGGGCACCTGGGGCCCAATTGCACACAGCGCGGAGGGCACGGTAATCATCCCGTTCCTGAGGGCAGCCAATACCGATATTAACCTTACCCTTTCTATTGCCATTATATCTTTCTGCTTTATTGAATACCTTGGCTTCAGCAGGATTGGCCCGCTGAAGTACCTCGATTCGTTCTTCCAGTTCAGCGAGCTGGGTAAAGCCTTCGGAAAGCTTTTCAAGGGCGACGGCAAATCGTTCATCAGCGGCCTGGCTTTCGGTTTCATAAATATATATGTAGGGCTGCTGGAAATTTTAAGCCACTTTATCAGAATAGTAAGCTTTACCTTCCGTCTATTTGGCAACATGACTGCCGGTGAAATATTGCTTGGCGTAATGACCTTCCTGGTAGCTTTTATAGCTCCTGTCCCGTTTTACGGGCTTGAAACCCTGGTCGGTTTCTTGCAGGCTATGATCTTCGCCGGGTTAACACTGGTATTCGGAGTTATGGCAGTAACCTCGCACCATGAAGAGGGTGCTGAACAACATTAATAATTACGGACAAGTAAAAGGAGGAATTAGATGGACGCTCAAACTATGAAAATGTTAGGTGCCGGTCTGGCCGGCGGTCTAGGAATGTTAGGCCCGGGCATTGGTCTTGGTCTTATCGGCCTCGGCGCTATGGGTGCACTGGGCCGCAATCCCGAGGCCAGAGGCGTAATTCTGACCAACATGATCCTTATCGGCGCTCTTACGGAAGCAGTCGGCATTTACGCCCTGATCATCGCCATTCTGCTTGCCATGGTCGTCTAATAACTATGAAAGGCAGGGCACGTACTTGGTTGCGCGCCCTCCCGGTGACGGAAATTATAGCTGGCACCGCATGAGAAAATACAGGAAAATGGAAGTTTGAGGTAAATATGGAAAGTATCGGCATCAATTGGCAACTGCTGGTTGCTTTTCTGGTCAACTTCCTTGTTTTGTTCGGCCTTCTCACCGCAATCCTGTATAAGCCGGTCCTCAAGATGCTGGACGAAAGACAGGCTAAGATAAAGGAAAGCCTTGAACAGGCAGAGAAAATTAAGGAGCAGACGAGCCGCAGCGAAGAGCAGATCAAAGCAGCGGTTGAAGCTGCACGCAAGGAAGGGCAGGTGATAATTGCCCAGGCCTCCCAGATTGCTGAGAAGATAAAAGAAGAGGCTAAAGACGGAGCGCACAAGGAAGCAGACGTTATTATCAACAAAGCCAGAGCTGAGATCAAACTTGAGCGTGATAAGTCCATTGCAGAGTTGCGATCAGAGTTCTCCAACCTTACTGTCCTTGCAGCAGAGAAGGTTATTAAGGAATCACTAGACGCACCCAAACACCGCAAGCTGATCAACGAGGTCCTGGATCAGAGCAGTACTTTTAAACAGAATTAGACAGGATAGATAAATGATATCAACGATTTCTGCCAGGCGTTATGCTCAAGCGATCTTTCAGATCGCAGAGGCGAATAAGAACCTGGATGAATGGCAAAAGGAACTCCTTAAGCTTGCTAAACTCATGAAGGATCATGAGATCGTAGACCTGATCGACCATCCTAAAGTGTCATTCAATCTAAAATCAGAGCTGATCAAACAGAAGCTTAATACGACAAACGAGCTTGTCCTTAACCTATGCTACCTGCTGATATTAAAGGGCAAGTTAAAGAACGCGGATCAAATAGCAGAGGAATACGAAGCACTCCTCGATGAGAAACGCGGCATCAAACATGCTGTAGTAACCACTGCTGTCCCTGTAGACGACACTGAAAAGCAGAAGATAACAAGCCAGCTCGAAAAAATAACAGGAAAGAAAGTATCAGTAAAGCTTCAGGTCAACCCATCTATAGTCGGCGGAATGGTCGCCAGAATCGAAGACACCTTAATCGACGGCAGCGTCCGCAATAAGCTGGACCTGCTCAGGAGAGACCTGGTAGAAGCTAGTAAATAAACAACCTTTAAGGGGGTGAGCAGATTGAAATCCCAGGAAAAAGACATAGTATCGGTAATAAAAGAACAAATTGAGCACTTCGGTGCCACTGCCACCATGGTAGACGTCGGAACCGTGGTAGAGGTCGGCGACGGTGTCGCCCGCATCCAGGGCTTACTCAAAGCTAAGAATAATGAATTGCTTGCCTTCCCCAACGGCATAATGGGGCTGGCACTTAACCTGGAAGAAGATAATGTGGCCGCAGTTATTCTCGGTGAATACAGCCACATTAAAGAAGGCGATGAAGTGCATTGCACCGGCCGCGTAGTTGAAGTCCCGGTCGGTAAAGAGCTCATCGGCCGCGTAGTAAATACGCTGGGCCAGCCTCTGGACGGCCTGGGACCCATAAAGACATCAAAGAGCCGGCCTGTCGAACGTATCGCCCCCAACGTCGTTGACAGGCAGCCGGTAAACATCTCCGTTCACACCGGTATAAAATGCGTGGATGCTCTCATACCTATCGGCCGCGGACAGCGCGAACTTATCATCGGCGACCGCTCCATCGGTAAGTCGGCGGTTGCAATCGACACTATCATTGCGCAAAAAGGCAAAGACCTGATCTGTATTTACGTGGCCATCGGCCAGAAAACGGCCAAGGTCGCCAACATCGTGGAAACATTGAGGAAATACGGCGCCATGGAACACACCGTGGTCGTGGTTGCCACCTCTTCCGATCCCGCCTCGATGCAATACCTGTCAGCTTATGCAGGCTGTGCTATAGGTGAAGAATTCATGGAGCAGGGCAAGGACGCCTTGATAATATATGACGACCTTTCCAAGCACGCCTGGGCCTACCGCCAGGTTTCCCTCATCCTGCGCCGTCCCCCCGGACGTGAAGCCTATCCGGGCGACGTGTTCTACCTGCACTCCAGACTTCTGGAGCGCGCTGCCAAGCTCTCCGCAGAGCTCGGTGGTGGTTCTCTTACCGCCCTGCCTATCATTGAAATCCAGGCCGGCGACATGTCGGCTTACATCCCCACCAATGTTATCTCGATCACCGACGGCCAGATACTGCTGGAAACAGATATGTTCAATGCAGGTATCCGCCCTTCGTTGAACGTCGGCCTTTCGGTCTCCCGCGTGGGCGGCAATGCGCAAACCAAAGCCATGCGCCAGGTCGCCGGCAAACTCAGGCTGGATATGGCCCAATATGCCGAGTTGGCAACATTCGCACAGTTCGGGGCTTCGGACCTGGACAAAGCTACCCTAGCACAGCTCGAACGAGGCAAGCGCATGACTGAAATTCTCAAGCAGCCGCAATATGCGCCGCTTTCGCTGGAAAATGAGGTCATGATACTCTTTGCAGTTACCAACGGGTTCATCGATGACGTCCCGGTGGAAAAGGTATCGGCCTTTGAGAATGCATTCTATAAATTCATGGCCAACAGCCACCCTGCGGTCGGCCAAAAGATAGCGGCCGACAAACAGTTAAAACCGGAAACTGAAGCAGAACTCAAGAAGGCCATCGCAGAATTTAAACAGAGCTCTGCTTATTGAGGCGATTAGATGGTAAGTCCAAAAATACTTAGACGCCGGATACGCAGTGTCCAGAGCACGGCCAAAATTACCCGTGCCATGGAGATGATAGCCACTGCAAAAATGAAAAAGGCACAGGACATGGCCATTGCCGGCAGGCCTTACAGCAACAAGATCATGCAGGTCATTGCCGACCTGTCTGCTCAGGCTGCTGCCGGCGGCGCAGTACATCCACTGCTGATCGATCGCCCGGTGAAGAGAATAGGCATCGTCCTCATTACCAGCGACCGCGGCCTCTGCGGCGGCTTGAATACCAATCTCAATAGGCTGGCAGGCAACTTCATCCTGGAACAGAAGGTACCGGTAAGCGTCATTACAGTCGGAACCAAAGGCCGCGATTTTATGCGCCGGTCAATGCGGGATATACGCGCCGAATTCGTCAAATTGGGCGACCGGCCCAAGATGGACGATACGATGCCGATCTCGCATATAGTGATTGAAGACTATACCAGCGGACTATATGACCGCGTTTATATCGCCTACTCCAAGTTCGTCAATTTAATGAGCCAGAAACCTACACTCGAACTGGTGCTGCCGGTCGAACCGGCGGTATTGCCCAAAACTGTCAGCCCGGAATATATTTTCGAACCCAACGCCGGATTTGTACTTGGCGAACTTCTGCCAAGGTTCGTCGAAATGCAAGTATACCATGCCGTACTTGAAGCAATTGCCAGCGAGCAATCGGCACGCATGATGGCCATGCGCAATGCAACCGACAATGCTTATGATGTCATTGCTGACCTGACGCTGACGATGAACAAGGCACGGCAGGAAATGATCACTAAAGAACTGCTCGACATCGTCGCAGGCGTTGAAGGTCTCAAATAGGAGGTGCACATTGGCAAAAGGTAAAGTAATACAGGTAATCGGCACGGTAGTTGATGTCGAATTCCCCCAGGAAGAACTGCCTGCGATTTATAACGCGCTTGAAATCATGCAAGATGGAGAGAAAATCGTACTGGAGACGGTTGCGCATATCGGCAACAACTGGGTGCGCTGCCTGGCCATGTGCCCTACCGAGGGCCTTCAAAGAGGCGCCGTGGCAGTCGACACCGGTTCGGCTATATCGGTACCGGTCGGCAAGGCTACACTCGGAAGGCTGTTCAACGTATTCGGCGATGCCCTAGACAAACTGGGGGAAGTCAAGACAAAGGATAGACTGCCCATCCACCGTGACCCACCCTCGCTCGCAGAACAGGAAACCAGTATTCAGATGCTGGAGACCGGCATCAAAGTTATAGATTTAATCACCCCCTTCACCAGGGGCGGTAAGATCGGCGCCTATGGCGGTGCAGGCGTGGGCAAAACTGTTATCATCCAGGAGCTCATCCACAATATCGCTACAGCGCATGGCGGCTATTCGGTATTTGCAGGTGTAGGTGAAAGGTCAAGGGAAGGCAACGACCTCTGGCGCGAAATGAAAGAGTCCGGTGTAATCGAAAAGACCATTATGGTCTTCGGCCAGATGAATGAGCCGCCCGGTGTACGTGCCCGCGTGGCGCTTACCGGCGTCACCTTTGCAGAGTATTTCCGTGACACAGAGGGACTGGACGTCCTCCTGTTCGTAGATAATATTTACCGCCACATCCTGGCCAACATGGAAGTCTCAGCACTTCTCGGACGCATGCCCTCGGCAGTAGGTTATCAGCCGACCCTGGGCACGGACGTGGCAGAGATGGAAGACCGCATTACCTCCACCAAGAAAGGCTCGATCACCTCGTTCCAGGCCATTTACGTGCCTGCCGACGACTATACCGATCCCGGTATCGTCACTACCTTCGGCCATCTCGACGGCGTGGTCTCTCTCGAAAGGTCCATCGCCGCACTGGGCATCTACCCCGCAGTTGATCCGCTTTCCTCCACCTCCCGCATCCTCGACCCCAATATAGTGGGCGAAGACCACTACCGGGCTGCCCGAGGCGTACAACAGGTGCTGCAGCGCTATAAGGACCTTCAGGATGTGATCGCCATCCTTGGTATGGAAGAGTTGAGCGAAGAAGATAAGATTACCGTTAACCGGGCCCGCCGTATTCAAAGGTTCTTGTCTCAGCCCATGTTTGTGGCTGAGCCCTTCACCGGCATCCCGGGCAAATACGTATCGACCAAAGAAACAGTGCGAGGGTTCAACGAGATACTTGCCGGCAAATGGGACCACCTGCCTGAATCAGCATTCCTCATGGTTGGAACCATTGAAGAGGCCGCCGAGAAAGCTCAAAAAGGGGCGTAATTATGCCGACTACAAAGTTAGAGATTGTCACTGCTGAACGCCAGGTCTTTTCCGAGGACGTGAATACCATCATTGCCGAGGGCATAGATGGGCAGATGACTATTCTTCCCAAGCATGCCCCACTTATCACCATGCTGGCGCCGGGTGAACTCGTTATCCGCAAAGACGGCGAAGAAATGTATATGTCCATAAGCGGCGGCTTTCTTGAGGTAAGGCCGGATAAAGTAATCGTACTGGCCGATGCCTGCGAGCGCAGCGACGAAATAGATATCGAGCGAGCCAGGGAAGCCAAAAAGAGAGCCGAGGAAAGGCTGAAGAACCTGACCACCGAGGTCGATCAGAGCAGGGCAGAGGCAGCTTTGAGACGGTCTTTGGCCCGACTGCGTGTTGTTGAAAAACGGCGCAGGACTCCCGGATACAGGCCAAGCGGCACATCAGTATAAGCTAATTGCAAAAAATATAAGCCAATATCGACCGCACGTTCGATATTGGCTTTTTTACTGCTTAAGCTGATCTGGTTCTAGACGATTTCCAGTCTAACCCTGGTACCTTCTTTGGTGGCAACTACACGCAATAGGGTACGCATAGCTTCAGCAACCCTTCCCTGTTTGCCTATCACCCTGCCCTTATCCTCCGCATTGACTTCCAGTTTGATAACTACCCCACCCGAGTCAGTCTCTTCAGTTACTTTGACATCATTGGGTGCGCTGACGATGGACTTGGAAATGTATTCGACTAACTCCTTCATCATGACTTCACCTCAGTACTAGTTTTAGATTTTTTCTTCTGTTTCTGAGTAGTCTTCTGTACCGCCTGCCTGAACTTCCTGGATGGATGAGCCGATTTAAATTTGTCCATGACCCCGGCTTTACGTAGCAACCTATACGTTGTTTCAGTTGGCTGAGCACCTTTTTCCAGCCATGCCAGGGCTTTTTCATCGTCAACATTTATAGTTTCGGGATCGTTAAGGGGATTAAAATTCCCGATAACTTCTATAAAGGCGCCTCCCCGCGGTGACCTGCTGTCAGCTACTACGATTCTGTACATTGGCTTATGTCGGGCGCCTATTCTTCTTAACCTGATTTTTACCATGATCTCAGTCTAACTTAATTAGTCCTCCATTTTTATTCGCTATTATGCATGAAGCATATGTACCTGTCAACAATATCACCGATTGACCCACACTCGTTTTGACTGGAAACAAGAATAGTTTCCCAAATGAAAAGCGGTTTTATTCCACTGTAAAGGGAATGGATAGCTTTTCGACGCCGTTTACCGATATGACCACCTTATAATCGCCTTTGTCCCAACTGCCGGCATTGGGCGCATCGAGATAAAATGCCAGATAGTAGCTGCTGGAATCACTCTGCACAACAGTGTAAGTCTCATTTATCAGGGTATTCTCTTTACCCACAGCTTCGCCCTTAAGATAATACCAGCTTGCTTTAATCATATCTTGGGGAGCAACGCCGGATACCTTAAATGAACAGTAAATCGCTTTGGTGTCGGGAGCGAATGAGGTCCTGACAGGGCTGGTCGGCATGGAGTCGTTATCGACTGAGGTTGTCATAACACCAGCAGTTACAGACGAATTACTGGGCTTGGCGGCTGGAGTGGCGCTTCCCCCGCCTGAGCACGCCGAAACAAAACATAAAGCTGCAAGGATGGCGATCATAAAAGCTGATTTCGATTTCATATATTTACTCCGGGCCTTACGTTAATCTATGCAATTGTCCCGTATGCAATTTTAGAACCAACCATATTAATTTTCAATTTTCGTAGGTACATAAGTGCTGTAGGAAAGGCCAACCAACCCGGGACCGGTATGCACACCCATTACAGGAGTGAAATCCTGAATATATACCTGCCGGCAGGATGGCCGGCGACTGATTTCCTGTGATAGCACATTTGCTTCCTCCGCCGCATTGGTATGCTGGATCATTGCCCGAAAAGGTTGGCTTCCCGTCCTGTGTTTCAAGATCTCAACAATCTGTGCCATAGCCTTTTGCCTGCTGCGGGCACGCCCCAACAACATAACTCCGCGGCCTAAAGGCCGTAACTCGATTATGGGCTTGATTTTGAGCAGTGAATTAGCCCACGCCACCACCTGGGGGACTCTCCCACCCCTGGCAAGGTATTCAAGCGTTTCAAGAAACACTACTACATGAACATCCTGCATTGCATCCCTGGCAACTTGCAAAACGCCGTCCAGATTACCACTGTCCTGTGCCTGGAGCGCAGCATCCAGGACAACAAATCCCTGTGCTCCGGCGGCCGTCCCACTATCCAGCACTTCCACTGCAGTCGTATAGGCTTTTTCCTTAAATAGCCGGGCGGCGATTGTGGCTGATTCATATACATGCGTCAGTTTTGTGGAAGGGCATATTACCAGGACATCCTTCCCCTCCGCCGCCAATTCTTCATAGATTTCCAGGAAAGTTTCGGGCGGCGGTGCACTGGTCGTTGCAAGCTCATCTGAATCTGCGAACATCTGGTAGAAACTGGAAGCTGTGAGGTCTATGCCATCGCGATAAACCCGGCCCTTATAAATAACCTCAAGCGGCACCACCCTGATCTTATAATTCTCTATGACGTCCCTGGGCAAACAGGCGACAGTATCGGTAACGATGGCAACGGGCATCCCCCTATCCACCTTCTGCCTTATTTTTACTGCGATGTAAAAACATTTTGCTCTTCATGGCACGCTATTACCGCTGCCGGGCTCTCGTGCTGCGAAAAGCAGCATGGAGACATCACTTTACTTTAGATTTAGCGCCGAAAGGACATACTTGGACGCAAATGCCGCAGGCCTCAATGCCTAACTTTTGTTTACGTTCCTGCCAGATATATTGCAAACACTTATGGGCATCCATCCTGGCTGCCCTGGGCTCTTTGGAGTCGAAATTCCGCCCGGTGAAGGCCCCCGCAGGGCAACTTGAAACGCAAAGGTTACAGCCTCCGCACCCTTTGCCGGCGTAAGGCTGGCCGGCCGGGGTCACGAAATCGGTAAGCACCGTACCCCACCTCACCCTCGAACCACGGTCGGGAGTTATCAACAGGCAACTCTTGCCTATCCATCCAAGCCCGGCAAGATTGGCTGCCTTCTTGTGTGAAAATAGACCCGCCAGATTTGGAGCATCTACGGTGTGGCTGGCAGGAATAGCCAGAGCTTGATATCCCGCTTGCGTGAGCGCGCCGGCTACGGAAAGTGTAATATCGTTAATGCGCGGATTTATAACCTCGTAAACATGATACCTGTAATTGTTGAGCGCAAAGAGATCGTCGGTATTCTTTAGCGCATCAACTATATCATCGAGCAAAGGAAAACCTATGGATATTGCGGTTTTGTACCTGGAAATTAATTTTGATTCGTATGCGGAGGCAGTGTCATTCCCGGCCCGTTCAAGATCGGCCACTCCCAGGTAAGCGGCACCCATCGCCAGTGTTATCTTTTTGATCTTTTGTCTCAGTTCCAAGTGAACCAGCCTCTCATGTTCTTATGCAAATATTACCCGCAAAATGCAACCATGTAAATCAAAGGACGTTATTTGTATTATGCAGTATCCAGCCATTATAATCAGCTTTATGGAAATCGAGGGGATGCATGGTTGGGATCTCAAACCCCCAGAAGCCCGTTTATTGCAAGAGATGTTAGCCGGCAACGTAGTCCGCTCAAATATCGCCATCAGACCCCAAACAATCGCTGGCATCGACGTATCAGTATCACGTTTTTCCAGGACGGGGCGTGCGGCCGTTGTTGTCTTAAGCTATCCTTCCCTGGAACTGATCGATATTGCCACTGCTGAAGACGAAATCAACTTCCCTTATATACCCGGGCTGCTTTCATTCAGGGAAGCACCGCTGGTCATCAAAGCCTTCCAAAAGTTGAATTGCAGGCCGGACATGATCATGGTGGATGGACAAGGCATTGCCCACCCGCGCCGGTTGGGGATTGCCTCTCACCTGGGGCTTTTCATGGATATTATCAGCATTGGATGCGCTAAATCCCGTTTAATCGGCACACATGATAGCTTGCCACCGGAGAAGGGGGCCTCTAAACCCCTGATTGACCAGGATGAGATAATCGGCGCTGTAGTCAGGACGAAGCATGCCGTCAACCCTCTCTTTATCTCGATCGGCCATAAGATCGATCTGAACCAATCCGTATCATTTGTTCTCAGTTGCTGCCGCGGCTTCCGCCTTCCTGAACCTACCAGGCTGGCGCATATGGCAGCCTGCGGAACGCTAAAATCCAACAAACTTGTAAGTTAATATAACAGGAAAGAACTATGCTGGAAGAAAAGAACCGGATCGAAGAGCTTCACCGCAGGATATCTGCGATTATGGAGCATCTTTGACATCGCAGGCAAAGAAAAGGAACTGGCGGCCCTGGAGGCAAAGACATCTGACCCACAATTCTGGTCGGACCAGCAGAAAGCCCAGCTTATAATGAAGCAGATAGGCGCACTCAAAGATAGCGTCTCGACCTGGAACGAGATCAGTAAGAAGTCCTCTGAAATCTCCGAGGTCATTAATATCGCACTGGCGGAAAACGATGAGTCGCTCAAAGACGATATCCAGAAGGAAATCGACAGGCTCACTTCCCTCTTCGATGAAATGGAGACCCAGCTTATGCTGGATGGGCCCTACGATGCCAGGGACGCCATCTTGGCGGTGCATTCCGGGGCGGGGGGGACCGAGTCGCAGGACTGGGCGCAGATGCTGATACGCATGTTCCTGCGCTGGGCTGAACGGCGCAAATTCAAAGCCGATGTGCTGGATGTGTCGCCCGGCGACGAAGCCGGCATCAAGAACGCCACTATCGAGATTAAGGGCAACTTCGCTTTCGGCAACCTCAAATCCGAACATGGTGTGCACAGGCTGGTGAGGCTGTCACCGTTCGACGCCGACCATGCCAGGCATACATCATTCGCGTTGGTGGAAGTCATGCCGGTCGCCGAAGAAAAGACGGACCTGCAGATAAGTCCCGATGATATTAGGATCGATACATTCCGCTCCAGCGGCCCGGGAGGCCAGCATATGCAAAAGACCAGCAGCGCGGTTAGAATTACACATATACCGTCGGGGCTGGTGGTAAGCTGCCAGAGCGAGCGGTCGCAGCACCAGAATAAGGAAAGCGCCCTGAGGGTATTATATGCTCGCCTGCTTGAACTGGAGATCGAAACAAGGGCGCAGGAGCAGGCCAAGATCAAAGGCAAACGAATAGACGCCGGCTGGGGCAACCAGATACGCAGCTACGTTCTGCAGCCCTACAAAATGGTCAAGGATCACAGGACTGAACATGAGACCAGCAACACAACCGCGGTGCTGGATGGATATATAGATGATTTCATAAACGCCTACCTGCGCTCGAAAGTTGGAGAAGATAAATGATCAGGAAAGTCTCAATTATATTAATCGTCATACTGGCACTTTTTATACCGACGGCAGCCTCGGCTGACAGCGGCATCAAGCTAATAAGTTCAGATACCAAGGTGGATTTCCCAGCTTCACTGACATTTAACATCAAGGCCGAAAGCCAGGCGCCGATAACACGTATCAGGCTGCGCTATACAGTAGATCAGATGACATATACGCCCACCTTTGCAGAGGTATGGCCCGATTTTAAGCCGGATAAAAGCGTCTCCACGAGTTGGAGCTGGGACATGCGTACCGGCGACCTGCCGCCGGGCGCCAAAGTAGATTACTGGTGGGTCATCGAGGACAGCTCCGGAAACAAGTTGACCACCCCGCAACAGACTGTTTCCTTCGATGATACCAACCACAAGTGGATGCAGGTCAACGACGATAATATATCTGTCCATTGGTACGAGGGCGATACGGACTTTGCCAACAGCCTGCTCAAAGCAGCGGTTACCGCTAAAAATATACAGGAGCACGATACCGGCGCATCGATTGACCAGCCGGTAAACGTGTATATATATGGCAGCCAACCGGACCTTCTAAACTCCATGATATCGGCCCAGGAATGGACGGGAGGAAGGGCCCGCCCGGAGTTCAATACTATATTGCTGTTCGTCTCCCCCTCCGATCTGGATTGGGGTGAGAAAGCGGTAGCCCATGAGATGGGCCACCTGGTAACGCATCAGATTACGTCGAGTCCCTACGGTGATGATCTTCCTCCGTGGTTGGACGAGGGGCTGGCCATGCACGCAGAGGGTGCACAAAGCGATTCAGATATTTCCTTGCTGAAAGACGCAATCTCCGCCGGCAACATACCCAGCCTGCAATCGCTCTCAAGCCCTTTTTCGGCTGATCCTCAGGAGGCTTACGTCGACTATGCAGAAAGCCAGAGTGTTATTGATTTCCTGATAAATAAATTCGGCAATGACAAGATGAACCAACTGCTGGTCAACGTGAACAATGGCTATTCCATGGACGATGCGTTAACGAAAGTATATGGGCTAAATTTGGACGATCTTTATTCCGCCTGGCTCAAATATATGACACCCGCATCTAACGGCGATGAAGTCCATCACAACATCACACGGCTTGAATCGCCCTCCACACCTGTGGCCATCGGCATGTTTTTCCTAAGCCCGCAGCAAATCGAAGTCGCCGCAGGAGCAATTTAAGGCACATGGAGAAATCATTTACCATGCACGATCTGCCCATGTCGGAGAGGCCGCGTGAGCGTCTGCAGAAGCACGGGGCGGAAGCCCTTTCCACGGCGGAACTGCTGGCTCTGCTCATGGGCAGAGGAACCAGGGGACAGCCGGTAATGCTGACCGCTCAAAAATTGCTGTCCAAATTCGGCAACCTGCAAAATATCGGCTCGGCATCGATCGAAGAGCTATCTGAAATAGAGGGCATCGGCCCGGCCAAGGCCTGCCAGATCAAGGCTGCCTTGGAGCTGTCCAAAAGAATGGATGCCCCCGATTACAAGAAAGGCAGGCCCGTAAAATCACCCGAGGAAGCTGTAGATTCGATCAGGAGCATGCTCAAAGGCAAGAAAAAAGAGCACTTTTACCTCCTTTGCCTGGACACAAGAAACCGTGTTACTAACGTGGATCAGATCTCAATTGGAAACCTGGACAGCAGCATCGTCCACCCCCGCGAGGTATTTAAAACTGCCATTTCCTGTCTGGCGGCATCCGTTATTTTCGTGCATAACCATCCCTCCGGCGACCTGGAGCCGTCGTCAGAGGATATAAACCTTACCAAACGACTGACTGAGGCGGGTGAACTGGTGGGCATTCCCGTCCTTGACCATATCATAGTCTGCGATAAAGACTTCACAAGCTTGAAATCAAGGAATTTAATTTGAGGTCAATGTATGTTCAGAAAACAACTTTTTAACTTTCTCGGCATAATTACCATCGTAGTTTGCCTGCTGGCCGCGGCACCCGGCTGTAGTCTATTAACGAAAGCCACCGAAAATATACCTCTGGAGCAACTTTCGGGCCCGACCCTGAACCTGTGGGACCAGGGGCCCCTGACGCTCGACCCGGCCATCTCGAGTGAGATGGCATCCCAAATTTACATCTTGCATATTTTCAGCGGCCTGGTAAGGTTCGACTCCGATCTGAAGCCGGTCCCCGATATAGCCGATCACTGGAATATCAGCGATGACGGAAAAACCTATACCTTCTACCTGCGCAACGATGTGAAATTCCACGATGGAAGGCCATTGACGGCGCAGGATTTTAAGTTCTCTCTGGAGAGGGCCTGTAACCCTGCCACGGGCTCTCAGACAGCCTCCACTTATCTAAATGACATAGTGGGCGCCCCTGAAATGATCAGCGGGAAAGCGGACAATTTGAGCGGGGTGACAATAGTTGATGACTACACGCTGAAAATCACCATCGATGCCCCCAAGGCCTATTTCCTATCCAAACTTGCTTACCCGACCGCCTTTGCCGTGGATAAGAAAAACGTAGAATCCGGCCCCAACTGGTGGAAGAAGCCCGTCGGGACCGGCCCCTACAAGCTTACGAAATGGGACGAGGGATCGTTAATACTCCTACAGCCAAATGAATACTATTACGGCGAGAAAGGTAAGGTCAATGTGGCATTTAATCTGTTATCCGGAATGCCAATGTCGCTTTATGAGACCGGCAAGATAGACGTGGTTGATGTTTACAAGAACAATATCGACCGTGCCATGGATAAAGAGGGCCCGTTCTATGACCAGTTGCACATCTACCCCGAGTTCAGCCTGCAATACATAGGGTTCAATACCAGTAAACCGCCTTTTGATGACGTGTACGTCAGGCAGGCCTTTTGTTACGCAGTGAATAAGGACCGCATCATTAGCGTTCTGCAAAAGAACATGGTTGCCGCAGCCGGCGGCATCATACCGCCCGGCATGCCGGGCTATAACAAGGATGTTAAGGGACTGAACTATGACCCGGACAAGGCCAGAGAATTGCTGGCGAAATCAAAATATGGCTCGGCGGACAAACTGCCTCCCATCACCATGACCATGCCCGGGACCGGAGCCAATGTAGACGATTTCATCGGCGCAATTCTGCTGGACTGGAAACAAAACCTGGGCGTCACGGTCAACGTGAGGCTGCTGGACCCCCTGGTATTTAATTATCACCTGTTCGACGAAGGAGATGAGATATATACCCTGGGTTGGATAGCCGACTATCCCGATCCCGAGGACTTCCTTAACACACTGTTCTACACCGGCAGCCAATGGAACAACAGCCATTATTCCAACAAGGATTTGGACGCTTTATTGGACCGCGCTGCGGTGGATATGGACCAAAACGAGCGTACGACGCTTTATCAGCAGGCAGAGCAACTAGTGGTAGACCAGGCGCCGGTCCTTCCGTTGTGGTTCAGCAAAAATTATATCCTGGTTAATCCCCGGGTACACGGTTTTGATATCGATCCGCTGGGCGTACCCCACCTCAACCTGGTTACACTGGGACAACCTTAGCCGGTATCATTAAAAGGAGACAATACTATGGTGAAGAAAAATTTGCTGGAAGCGCCCTGCGGCATTCACTGCGGTTTGTGTCCTCTGCACCTTGCCATTACTGACGAGGCCTTAAGAAAACGCCTTGCCGAGAGGTTGAATATGCCGCCGGACAAAGTGGTTTGCCCGGGATGCCGGGCCGTCGACGGTTTCTGCCCTGTAATATCGGAGCAATGCGCCACATGGCTATGTGTAAAGAAAAAGGGAGTCGAGTTCTGCTGCGAGTGTGCCGATTTCCCCTGCGTTAAACTGGCGCCCTGCGCCGACAAAGCACCGCTGCGCCCCCACAATATCAAGGTCTACAGCCTGACGCTCAGAAAGACGAAAGGGGCTTACGAGTGGAGCAAAGCCATCGTGGAAATCTATAATCTTTACTATAAGGGCGAGATGGTTATAGGCCGCGGCCCTGTTTTAAAGCAGTAACAATCCTCTAACCCCAAAGGTCGTCCAGGCCGTCCGTTTTGTGTGCTTTTTCCCCGGATGAAGTCGGGCCCAGTTCTTTATAAGAGTCCGCCGAACCGTATTCCCTGACCTTAACCACTACCGGCATCGGCAGGGCATGGCCGAAGATTAATGCCTGTTGCTTCGATTCGAGCTTGGACAGTACCGCTTTGAGCTCGCTCTTACCCGATACGCCGGTCAGCACCGTATCCACGTCCTTTTCATTATCCAAAAGGCAGGTGATCTTGGTGCCGAGCTGGGACATCACCTCTTCATCGATGCCGCTGGGCCGCTGGTCGATTACCAGCATGGTAACGTTGTATTTGCGCATCTCACGGGCGATCTTGCCGAAGATGGTCTGCGAAGAGATTTCCGGGCTAAGAAAGCGGTGAGCCTCTTCGATGGTTATTACAAGCTGGTCCGGTTTTTTAGTATCGGCCGACGTGGCGATATCCACCATTTCACGATAGCGGTCATAAATACGCCTGGTCAGCAGGTTGGCCACCAGCACATAGGCCGCAATATCGTCGTAGCCGCCGAACTGCAGCACCACGCTCTTGCCGTGGCTGATATACTCCAGAATTGTGGTGACGGTATTCTCGGGCGCGTGTGGTACCAGGAATTTGAAGCGCTGCAGCATTCTGAGCCCACGTAGAAGGTTCTTCCAGGTGCTTTCGGCAATATCATGATTGCTTGCAAATTCCTTATCGCCCGAATCGAATAAATCCAGGGCCGACTGCAGCCATTTATCATCGCCGAAGTGCCTGGCCAGTTCATAGACAGCCTGCACCGCAAGGTCGGTGAGGTTGAGTACGCTGCGCAGCATCTGCATATCTTCAGGCTCGATCTCATCGTAGCCGATCTTGACGACGAAATCCGATTTAACCTTCCTGCGCTGGTCGTATTTCTCATCCAGGGAAAAAACCGCCACTTTGCCCGGAAAGAGCTGTTTCAAACCTTTGACTTTGTGGTCCTTCTCGCTGGTGCCCTCCCAGCCATATTCGTTGTGCATATCAAAGATCAGGCTGGTAGTGCGGCTTTTTTGCAACATGCCGATCAATAAGAGACGCGTAAGGAAGGTCTTGCCCGTTCCGCTCTTGCCGAAAACGCCGTTGGACCGCTTGACCAACTCCTCCATGTCCAGGCAGATACGGGTCTCCATATCCAGCGGGGTGCCGACATAGAACCTCTGTTTATCCTCCTTCCCGAAAACCATTTCGACGTCGGACTGCGAGGCCAGCTCTACCCCGGCGAAGTGAGGGGGCACCGTTTTAGCGGGCTGCGGGCCTTCTGTATCGCCGGCAATACCGCTGATAGTCAGCATGGGCAGAACGCTCAGTTTACCGTATGTGGTCGTCCCGCAGACTACTTTAGCTATGAAAGGATCGGATATATCGGGGGGCATCACCATGGCGCGTGGGTCCACCGCTTCCAGGCTGATATCCGTAATCATTCCGAAGAAGCGCTTCTTCTCGCCCTGTATTGCCACATAGCGCCCTACCGTCACGTCCTCAACCGATCTGGCCGGGTCCAGTTTAACATGCACGCCCTGCGTCAAAGAACCGTAAATAACAGTGCCCAACCTTACATTAGCTTTTTCGTTTTCAGTCATGGTTGAAGCCTCTTCAAAATGGAATCCAGCCTCCTGATGTCGTTGCTCAGGGTCCAGGCCAGCTCCTTGCCCGCCTTCACCAGGAACTCCTCGGGAGCAGGGTGCGTAAGGCTGGCATAGCGCAGGAAGGCGGCAATGACCTCGTCGGGCGCAACGGTCGACCGGCTTTCTATTATTAAATTGAGAAAATTCAAGGATTGGGTAAATTGCTTCACTTCCACAGGGCTGCAGGCATAGACGAAGGAATAGATCGATGCCGGCGATGGCGGAAGATACTGGTATATTGCCTTATCCGGGCTATGCCCGACGACCAGGACTTTGAAATCAGAGCACAACAGTTTAGCCAGTTGAGGATTGGCCTTGAAAACGTCGGCCTCCGAAGCGGCCGCCTTTCCGCGGGCCGCAATCCGCCTGCCCGGCTCGATGCTGTGCGTGGCCGAGGTATACACGATGCCGTATATCTGGCAGCCTTTGCCCTTGGTCCTGACCATGCTGCCCAGCGCCGGAACGCTGTCCAGGTCATAACATTCAGCCAGAAATTCCGAATTGCTGGTTTCTATTACCTCGGCGATCTTCTGTTCTACAGCCATTTTCTCTTCTTGCTCCTTTGCTTCAGGGAATGCTGGACTGCCAGACTGCCCTCCTGCATGACCCGATCCACCAGGTCCCAGAACTGCTGACGGTCGGCGCCGGTGACCACCGCCTGCTCGTGGGCTTCGCTCAACGAAACCGGGTAACCGAAACCTTTGTGGCACTGGCCTACTATCACCGCATGTACAAGATCGAGCAGCTCTTTATTATCGGCTACCCAGAGCGGGACCTCGACCCTGGCTACTTCCTCGTCCAGCTTTAGATAGAAAAAACATACCTGATGAACGCCATATCTTTCTATTATTGATGAACGGCTGCTGAATACCGCCGACCTCTCGCCGTCCGCCAGAATGCTGGAAAAGAGCGTCCGGTCGAGCAGCCCTCCCACGGCATCGCATTCCCGGCCTTCGAATTTCCCCTTGCAGAATTCGTTATCGCAGTCAACAGGGTCGCGAGGACACAGTTGCAACCGCAGCGAGTTTATTACATCGGTGCTGCGTGGGAAGCTGATATAGCTGGCAATAGCCGCCTTCCTTTTCCGATTCAGTTCGTAAAAACGACCGAACTGCTTGATCAAACCGTCATCCAGCAACTGCTCGATGACAAAATCATCGTAGTGCTTCCCAACCAGCCCCCACATGATTAACGAGCCGTCTACCAGCCCGACCACAGGTAAATTGGTCTCATTGCAACACACCCGGTCAGCCAGGCTGCGGCATTCCTCCACCTCGCGTTTTATGCCTAATAGCGGCCCCTCGATGAGGGCTTGTCTGCCGTCCCTGGAGCGGATGGCCTGCATTTCGTCGCCAAAATAAAGGGTGGGCAGGCTCGACAGCTCGGCATCGGGCTTGCTGCCGTACTGTAATTCAACCAGGCCTATATTGAGCAGAAAGAGCCGGGTGGATTGATGGCGGTCCACATCGATGTGCGACCCATCGCTGGCCGCAACCACGAAATCATCCGGGCATGGTGCCGCAGCCCTGTGCAGGCTCACATCCTCTTCCAGGCCGGCCACTAGCCAGGTGGCCCTGGCATCCTCGATCTTCTTCTTTAACCTGTCCTGTTGGGGCGGTATGGATTTTAAGGTAGTCAGCGCCAGCTCTAATTTTTGGGCGTAGTCAGACTGATGCGATTTTAAATCCCCCGCCATAGCCTCGATCTGACTGTAAACCTGCGTGATATCAAGCGTCATGGTTGTTGGAAGACTTAGTATAGCACGGCGTCCATAGGCTAACAATTACATCGCAAAGTGCCGGCCTTTGCCCTGCTGCGATTGCGGTGCTATCATTTAGGTGACTCCCCACTCCCAGAAAGAAGGCCCGATCAGCATGTCTACCGGCTTTGTAAATGATGAAATCTACCTTGAGCATGATACCAGGGACCATGTAGAAGGCAAAGACCGCCTGACTGCTATCAATACCATCCTAGAGAAGACCAAAATCAAAGACCAGCTTGTGCCGATCTCTGCACGCGCTGCCACGATGGATGAAATAGCCACCACCCATGACCGTGATTATATGCGGACACTTAAAGCCGAGGTAGACGGGGGAGGAGGCTGGCTTGACCCCGATACCTACGCATCCCCAAAGTCGTGGGATGCCGCCCTCTTCGCTGCCGGCGGCTTGATGAACGCAGTCGATGTGGTGATGAACAAGAAATGCGACAACGCCTTTGCGCTGGTGAGGCCCCCCGGCCACCATGCCACCCGGCAACATCAAATGGGGTTTTGCCTTTTCAACAACGTTGCCGTGGCGGCCAGGTTCGCACTGGCCAACTACGATATCAAACGGGTGCTGATCGTCGATTTCGACGTCCATCACGGCAACGGCACGCAGGACTCATTCTACACGGATTCACAGGTGCTTTATTTTTCCACTCACGAATATCCCTGGTACCCGTTTACCGGCCGTGCCGATGAGACCGGCGCCAGGGGAGGGGAGGGTTACAACGTCAACGTGCCAATGGAAGCCGATTCGGGAGACCATGAGTATTTGCGCGCCTTCAACGAGGTGCTGGTGCCTGTAGCCGAGCGCTACGGTCCCGACCTGGTGCTGGTATCGGCGGGCTACGACGCCCACTGGAAGGACGATATCTCCAACATCAACCTGACCACCACCGGCTTTGCACGGCTGGCCAAGATAATCAAGGGCATATCGGATAAATGCTGCCCCAACAGGCTGGTATTTACGCTGGAAGGCGGCTATAACCGCGCCGCCCTGGCCTACTCAGTGGCGGCCACCTTCGAGGTGCTTATGGGCCACAGTGAAGTGATAGACCCCTTCGGCGAGCCTCCCATGGCCTTTACATCGGGCGAGCTTGACAGCTTCATCAAGATGGTGCGCCGCATTCACCGGCTGCAGGGCTAAGCCAGTTTAATTAAAGGCATAAAAAAAGCGGGGCTTTCGCCCCGCTTTTTATTTTCAATAACGTTTAAGCTCAGGCTGCGGTGGGCGCCGCCTGCGGCTTGGATTTAGGCTCGGATTTGGCCAGGCCCCTGTCCCACAGGACCAGCAGCGGGCCTGCGATGCAGATGGAGTTGTAAGTGCCTGCAATCACGCCCAGCAGCAGGGCCAGCATGAACTCACGTATAGTAGTACCGCCGAACAGATAGATCGCCAGCACAACCAGGGCAACGGTGAGGCTGGTGTTGACACAGCGGGCTATGGTCTCAAGGATGCTGGCATTGACCGTAACTGCAAAGTCCTTGCTGATGCCTCTGCCGAAATTTTCACGGATGCGGTCGAAGACCACGATGGTATTGTGCATGCTGTAGCCAACCACCGTCAGCATGGCCGTGATAAACATGGAATCAACCTGCACCCCGGCCGCCCACCCCAGGATCGAGAAAATACCCAGTACGATCAACACGTCGTGCAGCAGCGAGATAACTGCGCATGTACCCCACCGGAAGGGATTGGGGACCCTGCGGAAGGCCCATGCAACGTAGAGCAGCATGAATAACGAGGTAACTATTATAGCTATACCGGCATTCCGTGCCACCTCACCTGCTACCAGCGGCGAAACCGTTTCAAAGTCGCGGATCGTAACATTATCTGTCATGTCTTTGTTAAGTCCGCTTATAAGCGAATTTTTTTCGTCCGTGCTAATTTCCCTGACACGGATGAGGTAATCGCCGGTACCCGTCTTCTGAATTGACGCTTCGGAGAACCCCAGGTTGGACATCTCCTGCCTCAATTTGCTCTGATCTACGGTGGTGTTGAATTGCAGCGTCATGGTAGTACCGCTGCTGAAGTCAATGCCCAGATTGAGCTGGCGAACAGCCAGGGATATGATCCCGGGGATGATAATTATCAGAGAGATCAGGAAAAACCAGTTTCGTTTTCCGACAATGTCTATCATATTTTGACTCCGTAAAACCAGGGATTTTTGACGATCCTGATGACCAGCATCAGGAATATCCTGCTGATGGTGATGGCCGAGAACATGCTCAGCGCCACACCGATGAACAGCGTCAGGGCAAAGCCTTTCACCAGGAAAGCACCCTGCGTATCTCCAAACCAGTAGAGCACGGCACAGGCTATGAACGAGTTGACGTTGCTATCTCTTATGGCGGGCCATGCACGGCTGAACCCGGCATCTATGGCCGCACCCAGCGTGCGCCCCCCCCGCAACTCCTCTTTCATGCGCTCGAAAATTAGTATATTGGCATCCACCGCCATACCCACCGATACCACGGCGGCCGCTACACCTGCCAGCGTAAGAGTAACCGGAACCAGTTTGAAAATCGTGAGCAGTAAAACGCTGTAAATAGCCAGCGCACACACGGCCACCAGGCCGGAGCCGCGATAGTATAGCAGCATGAAGAGAACTATCAGCGAGATGCCGATGGCGCCGGCGACGATGCTCTTGCGGATCGAATCCGCACCGAGTGTGGCATCCACGGTCTGCTCCTGGATAACCGTCAGCGGCACATCGAGTGAGCCTGAGTTCAGCTCGATCGACAGGTCCTGCGCCTCTTTGAGGGTCAACCCCTCTATAACGCCGCTGCCCTGTATTACGCCGTTGACAGTGGGGTCTGAAATCATCTGGTTATCCAGGAAAATGCCCAGAGGCTTATGCAGGTTTCGCTGTGTGATCTGCTCGAATAACTTGGCGCCCTCGTCGTTCCATTCGAAGGCAACCTGGGGCTCATTGGTATTGGGCGCGAGAACAACCTTGGCGTTGGGTTTAAGGTATTTGCCGGTCAACACCTCCTGCTGCCCGTTGCTGCCGGTGGCCGCGGCTACAGTCCATATAGTCTGGCCATTGGCATCCTTGGTAGGTTGCCCGCTGGAATCGCTGGTAGTTTCTTTGAATTCCAGCTGTGCGACCTGGCCGATCAGTGTCTTGGCCTCATCGATATTCTTCTCCCCGGGCAGCTGTACCAGGATGCGGTCTTCACCCTGCTGCTGAATGACAGGTTCCTTAACGCCGAAGGTATTGGCGCGCCGTTCGATCTTGCTAATAACGCTGGTCATGACCTGGGCGTTAGTTTGAGACGGGTCCTTCTTGGATAGGTCGGCCTGGTAGACAAGGTATGATCCACCGTTGAGGTCGAGGCCCAGTGTCAGCCCCTGCCGCCCGAACCTGTCGCTATCCAGCGGTATTACGGTCCACAGGCCGAATATAAATATGGCCAGGATAAATACCAGTAGCCAGATGTTAGTCGTTTTCAATTATCTATTCTCCCTCCTAAGTTTCGTTCACAAAGCGGCCCGGTGTGGCTTTCCTATTCAGGCAGCACAACAGGAGCCCCGATCAAGTTCTTTTTTTATGTATATCAGCGCTTCCTCCTTTGTTCGTATCTCTCCGGCCGCCTGGGCCTCCCTGACCATGATCAGCAGCTTGCCTATGGTTTTTCCCGGGCTCAATTTGAACTCCCGCATCAGGTCTATTCCGCTTATGAGCCTGACGGGCATTATCTCGCTCTCCTGCTGATTATGAACATCCATTATATACTTGACCTGCTCAATATGCATATGCCACTCGTCAACATCCACCCGCGGCCCGGCGACAGCCAGGTAATCCGCCAGCGCCAGGAAGATAACATCGATGCCGGCGCCCTCGGTATCCCTGAAGTAGCGGTAGACCGCTTTGTGCGAGGGCAGCCCCTCGTTGGACATCTGCGCCGGGTGCAGGTGGTGATAGACCAGCTTCTCGATGTAGCGTATCTCGCGGTTGCTGAACCTCAAACGTTCCAGTATCAAGCCGGCCATAGCCGCCCCCTCCCTGGTATGCCCCAGGAACCTGATCCGGCCGTCCTCGACGGTTTTGGTCTTGGGCTTGGCTATATCATGCAGCAGCAGTCCCAGTTTTATCAGCGTCCTGCGTTTGCTGCCGCCGGCTATTTCCTCGTTAAAATGCTCGTCGATCTCATCCGACCAGGGCAGCATGGCTAGCAGCTCCCGGCTGCCGTATACCCAGTCGCTCTGCCTTAATATAAACTCCAGTGCGGCAATGGCCTCGATGGAATGGTCGAAAACATCCCAGTAATGCTCTTTGGGCTGCCCCACGCCCTTGAGGCTTTCCAGCTCGGGGATTATTTTGCACAGCAATCCGAAATCATCCAGGGAACGCAGGGAGTTCCCGGCATAAGGCAGCGCCAGTATCTTGAGCAACTCCTCCCTGACCTTTTCACTGGCCACCTTGCGCACCAGCCTGCAGTTGCGGCGCATGGTATCTTCGGTGATAGGCTCGATCTCAAGGTTCAGCTCCCGGGCCAGCCTGACGGCGCGCATAAGCCGTGAGGGGTCACGGTGGAAGACCATATCGCTGACCTGCCTGAGCAGGCCCTTCTTCAAGTCCTCTTCTCCGCCGGCGGGGTCCAGCAGCTTGACATCGCCTGACACGAAGGCCTCCAGGTCGAGCGCCATGGCATTCACGGTGAAATCCCGCCTCAGCAGGTCACGGTCGATATTGCCGGCAAAGGATGTTATGTCGATCTGCCAGGACTGGTCATCGCCGGCCACCACGATGCGGCCGACCTTGTTCTCTTCGTCCAGCATAACGTAGCTGCCGTCGACCAGCTCGGCCGCTTCCTGTGCAACTGCCAGCGAATCTCCGCTGACGGCTATATCCAGGTCGGTGGTATCCCGACCGACCAGCCAGTCGCGCACAAAACCGCCTACCAGGTAGGCTTTACATTCAGGAGAGGCGCATACCGGGGAAAGCCTGGTAAGGATCCCCATCAAATCCTCATCGATTTCGAACACAAGCTAAGATTATAGACTTGCCGCTCGTGGTTGTAAAGTATTTTCACACCGTTACAAAGGGAGCTAAAGGCACAGGCTGCGAATGCATAAATAGAGCTTATGATATCCGCTACAGCGGTTTTACGCGGCAGCATCAATAGAGGCCAAACGGCTGCATGCCTATGATATAATCTAGCCGTTATGCAGTATAAACGCATCGTCATTAAGCTGGGCACCAACCTGCTGACAGGGGGCGGCTCCCGTCTGGATACTAAAAAGATGGATGACCTGGTGCGGCAGATTGCGGAGCTCCACCGCCAGGGCCACGAGATAATCCTGGTCTCATCCGGCGCGGTGGCGGCCGGCCGCGAAAAACTGGGGATCGCCAACAAGATTAAGGATATCCCCTTCAAACAGGTCATGGCTTCCGTAGGACAAAACCGGCTGATGCATATCTATGACGAGCTTTTTTCCGCCTTCGGCATCAATGTGGCCCAGGCTTTGCTGACACGGACCGATTTAAGCGACCGAGCGCAGTATTTGAACGCCCGCAATACCCTGCTGGCCCTGATAGACCTCAGGGTGATCTGCATCATCAATGAAAACGACGTTGTCTGCACCGACGAGCTGGGCGAGCTTAAATTCGGCGATAATGATAACCTGTCGGCCATGGTTTCCAACCTGGTCGACGCCGACCTGCTGATGCTTCTTTCGGATGTAAAGGGGCTGTATTCAGCCGACCCCCAGCATGACTCTAACGCCAGCCTTATACCTATGGTTGATAAAATAGATGAGAAGATTGAGGAGATGGCCGGCGGCGCCGGCAGTTCGCACGGCACGGGCGGCATGGTGACCAAGCTGGAGGCGGCCAAACTGGCTACCTCATCCGGGGTCCCTGTCATCATCACCGACGGTTCGCAGCCCGATATAATAGCCGGTGCAGCCTCGGGAAAAAGCGTGGGCACTTTCTTCAAGGCCCGCAGCAGCAAGATCGAGAGCAGGAAGCGCTGGCTGCTATCAGGTCTTGGCTGCACGGGCAGGTTGACCATCGATAAGGGAGCGGTAACCGCCCTGCGCAAACAGAACGGCAGCCTGCTACCCACCGGCATCGTGCAGGTGGAAGGCGTATTTAACCGCGGCGATGTCATCGATATATTTGATAGCGGAGGCAGCCAAGTTGGCAGCGGCATCACCAATTACAGCTCGGACGAGCTGGGACGCATCAAAGGCCTTCAGTCGAGCGAGATAACCAACATTTTGGGCTACGAGTACGGCGACGAGGCGGTTCACCGCAATAACCTGGTGCTGATTTAAATATAAGGACGGGAAATCAAGGGGGATATTGAATGCAGGCAGATATCAATGAACTGGTGGGAAAAGCCAAACAGGCCAAAGCTGCTTCTAAAAAGCTGGCCTTCACTCCCACCAAAATAAAAAATGATGCACTGGCAGCCATATCTCAAGCCCTGCTGGACCGGGAAGATATGATCTTACATGACAACCAGAAAGACTATAAAGAGGCCGAGGCTTCGGGCATGAGCGAAGCCATGCTCGACCGCCTGATGCTCAACTCCGGCCGGCTCAAGGGCATATCCGACGACGTGAAGACCGTTGCCGCTTTGCCCGATCCAGTGGGTGAGGTCATCGAAGAGCGCACCCTGCCCAACGGCCTTCTGCTGAGCAAGCGCCGCGTGCCCTTGGGCGTGATCGGCGCCATCTACGAGAGCAGGCCCAATGTTACCGTGGATATTTCTGTGCTGTGCCTCAAAGCAGGCAACACTGTCATACTGCGCGGCGGCAAGGAGGCCTACCGCTCCAACCTGGCGCTGGCCAGCACCGTCCAGGAAGCTGCTTACAAAGCGGGCATACCCGTTGGGTCCGTTCAGTTTATCGAGTCCACCGACCGCAGCCTGGTCGACTATATGCTCAAGCTGAAGGACAGCATCGACCTGATGATACCCCGCGGCGGCGCGGCGCTGATTAAATCCGTGAAGGATAACGCTGCCATGGCCGTGGTGGCGGGCGGCATAGGCGTCTGCCATGCCTACGTGGATAAAACCGCCGACATCGCTAAAGCGGTGGCCATCACATACAACGCCAAGGTGCAGCGCCCCACGGTCTGCAACGCGCTGGACTGCGTGCTGGTTCACAAGGACATCGCCACCGCTTTCCTGCCCCTGATGGCGAAGGAATGGGACAAGGCAGGCGTGGAGATGCACTGCGACCAGCGCTCACTGGAAATACTAAAATCCATTCACGGATTAAATGTTCATCCTGCTGTAGAAGATGACTGGGGCAAGGAGTTCCTGGCCCTGGTGGGAGCCATAAAGGTGGTCGGCTCTCTCGACGAGGCGCTGGAGCACATCGACCGCTACGGCTCCGGCCATTCCGAGGCCATCATCAGCGAGGACTCGGCTTCGATCGACCGCTTCTTGAATGAGGTGGACACTGCCTGCGTTTACGCCAACGCCAGCACCCGTTTCACCGACGGCGGCCAGTTCGGTATGGGCGCCGAAATAGGGATAAGTACACAGAAATTCCATGCCCGCGGGCCGATGGCCTTACGTGAGATCACAAGTTACAAATGGTGTATTCGGGGTAACGGACAGATCAGGCCGTAGACGACGAAACTCTATATGCTTATGTCATTGCGAGCGAAGCGAAGCAATCCTTTTAACGAAGGAAGATGGCTTGAACTAATGCCAAGGGATTGCCACGGCACTACGTGCCTCGCAATGACCTAATATATAGAATTTTGAATTTAGAACTTTTTTAGAGCTTAGAGTTTGGTCTTTAGAGTTTTAAGCCCTTGAGGGCTTCCTTCTGCTCTTCAAAAAGCTCTTTGATGCCTTTGTCAGCCAGCACGATCAGCCCGTCGACAGTTTCCTTTGAGAAGGGTTTGCCCTCAGCTGTGCCCTGCAACTCAACAAAGTCGCCTTTATCGGTCATGACCACGTTGAAGTCCACGCCGGCGCGGAAGTCTTCGTCATAGCACAGGTCCAGCAACTTCACCCTGTCGACCACGCCCACGCTTATCGCAGCAATGGCACATTTAAACGGCATGACCTTGTAGATGCCCTGCTTCCTCAGTTTGGCTATAGCCTGGAAAAGCGCCACGTAGGCGCCCGTTATGCTGGCCGTGCGCGTGCCGCCGTCTGCCTGTAATACATCGCAGTCGACTGTGAAAGTCCTCTCGCCGAGGACGTCCATATCCACCGCTGCACGAAGGCTCCTGCCAATCAATCTTTGGATCTCCTGAGCACGTCCCCCCTGCCGGTCCGGGTTGCGCGAGCTGCGGGTATGTGTAGCCCGTGGCAGCATGCCATACTCAGCAGTGACCCACCCTGTCCCCTTACCCTTGAGAAAAGGCGGTACCCGGTCCTCCACGCTCACGGCGCATACCACACGCGTATTGCCCATCTGGATCAGCGCGGAGCCCTCAGGATAGTCCTGGTATCCCAGCGTTATCTTCACCGGCCTTAGCTCGTCATTGCCTCGCCCGTCTATTCTAGCCATTTAAATACCTTCCTTATAGATTCAGGCGCAAGTATAACACCAAATAGAGATCAAATACTAAGCCATTTATCCCTCTCCCCTGCCCCTCTCCACAGGAGAGGGGGTTATATTTATAAGAGGGTCTAAAGCCCCTCTTCAACGCCCCCTACCCGGACGACGTTGCCCTGGGAAAAACATGTCCCCACATCGTTAACTACGAGAAAGTAATCTTTAAATCTCCTTCAGGATAATGAGTGTTTTCCTAAGACGTAGTGGATTCCCTCTTCAACGCCTTTTCCCTTTATTATTAAACCGGTTTCCTCAATTGTCATTGCGAGCGAAGCGAAGCAATCCTTTGAACGAAGGAAGAGGGCTGATTTAATGCCATGAGATTGCCACGTCGCCCTGCGGGCTCCTCGCAATGACGTGTCAAAAGGATGATTGCCGCGGCACTTCGTGCCTCGCAATGACGTAATACTGGAATTTGGAATTTTCTACTTTAGAAATATGCTATCCTTTTAAATTAATCATGCCTGACGTAAATATATGGGCGCTGGCCGGTACAGGACTGGTGGCAGGGACGCTGGGCTCTATGCTGGGCGTGGGCGGCGGCATCATGATGGTGCCCATACTGACACTGTGGATGGGCATACCCATGCAGTACGCCATCGGCAGCAGCCTGGTCTCGATCGTCATCAACGCCTGCACAGCCACCAGTGTATATATCGATAACCATGTGACCAACCTCAAGCTGGGACTGCTGATGTCCACTACCCTGATCCCCGGGGCGGTGGCCGGGGCCCTGCTGGCCTCCAAACTTTCCTCGCCGGTGCTCAGCTTCATATTCGGGGCGCTTATGATTTACGTTTGTTATACGCTCATCCCCAGGAAACCCAAACGGCAGAGTATGGAGGAATTCGAAGCCTCCAGGGACCCGCACGAGAAAGAGCATGCGCCGCATGCCTGGCTGGACGGCAGCTACTACGATCCATCCGTTAAGCAGGAGATCAGCTATCAGACGCACCGTCCGGCCACAGGCATGGCGACCGGGTTTTTCGGCGGGGTCATCTCCAGCCTTCTGGGAGTGGGCGGCGGCATTGTCAACGTGCCCGTCTTGAACCTGCTGATGAAGGTGCCCATCAAGGCTGCCATAGCCACCAGCAGCCTGCTGCTGGCCTTTACTACTATGACCGGCTCACTGATCTACGCTTATAACGGCTACGTTATGCCCTATATCATAGCGCCGCTCATTCCCGGCATTTTCCTGGGTGCCCGGCTGGGTACATTCATCGCCCGGCGTGTCCGGAGCGCCGCTTTGATTGTGATATTTATCGTCTTCCTGCTGGTAACCTCGGTCTTAATGATTCTGCGTGCCCTGAATATATTATGAGATGACTTACTATGCAAACGGTAAATAGTACGCAACCAAGGCTGCAATCGCTGAACAAGCGCGTCAGCCTGGCGCTGCGCATCGGCATCGGCATAGGACTGGTGCTGGTGCTGGCCGGGATTGTTATATCGATCGTCATTAATACTCCTCACATGTCCGGCCTGACCCCTATTTCCATGCTAATCCCCGAACTCCTCAAGCTCACTCCGGCCGCCTTCGTCACGGCCGGACTCATCATCATCCTGCTGTTGCCGGCGGTCATCCTGATCACATCGTTTGCGCATTTCATCGCGACCCGTGAAAAACAGCCGCTCATCGTATGTGTAGTACTGGTTTTGATGCTGGCAGCCAGCTACGTTTTGCTATTAAAATAAATTGACCCTGCCTACCGCCTGTGATATTATTCGGAATAGATGTCACCTCTGACAGAAATAAACACCGAAATAGAACGCTGTCCTAAATGTGAGTTATCCCGGCACCGCACCAAGTCGGTACCCGGTGAAGGCCCGGAGAATGCGGGGTTGCTATTCATAGGCGAAGCGCCGGGCTGGTATGAAGACCAGTCTGGCAGGCCCTTCGTCGGCCCCGCCGGCCAGTACCTCGACCAGCTTATAGGCATGATCGGGTACAAGCGCAACCAGGTCTATATCACAAATGTGGTCAAATGCCGTCCGCCGGAGAACCGCGACCCCATGCCCGGCGAGATCCAGGCCTGCGGCCCCTACCTCGAGCGCCAGCTTGAGATAATCAAGCCCAGGGTGGTTGTCACGCTCGGCCGCTACTCCATGTCAAAATACTTTCCGGGCGAAAGTATCAGCAAGGTCCACGGCAGGGCCAAACGTATCGGGGGCACGATCTATTTCGCCATGTACCATCCGGCAGCGGCGCTGCACCAGGGAAACCTGCGCAAGGTCATAGAGGCCGACATACTAAAGCTGCCGGCCGTTCTGGTCGAAGCAGGAAAAATGGAGGAAGAAAAAGACAGGCCCGCCCAGCTTAAGTTTTTCTAAAACACGATATGACCCGTCAAAAGCTTAGAATAATACCTCTCGGCGGCCTCGGTGAAATCGGCAAGAATATGCTGGCCATCGAGTACGGCGAAGATATCCTGGTTATCGATTCCGGCATGATGTTCCCCGAAGACGAGATGCTCGGGGTCGACCTGCTCATCCCGGACATCACCTACCTTCTGGAACATAAAGACAAGGTGCGCGGCATCGTCATTACGCACGGCCACGAGGACCATATAGGCGCCCTGCCCTACATACTGCCGCAGATCGACGTCCCCGTTTACGCCACCAAGCTGACGCAGGGGCTGATCTCCGTCAAGCTCAAGGAGCACCGCTCGCTGATCAAGGCCAAGCTCAAGTTGATAACGCCGGGCGTCAAGTTCCAGGTGGGCAACTTCAAAGTTGAGGCCTTCCCGGTCTGTCACAGCATCCCCGATGCTGTGGGGCTGATAATCTATACGCCGCTGGGGGCCGTGGTAGACAGCGGAGATTTCAAGATCGATTACACTCCGGTCGACGGCCGTCCCACCGACCTCTCCAAGCTGGCCAAGTTGGGCAACGAGGGAGTTCTGCTGCTCATGGCCGATTCCACCTATGCCGAGCTGCCCGGCTACACGCCGTCGGAAAAAATTGTGGGGAAGACCATCGAGCGCATTATCGGCGAGGCGCCGGGCCGGGTGATCCTGGCCACCTTCTCCTCATTGATCTCCCGCATACAGATGGTTATCGATGCTGCCGTTAAGCACCACCGCCATGTATTTATCGTGGGCCGCAGCATGAGGGACACCGTAAAGATGGCCATGGAAATAAATTACCTGCATGCCCCGGAAGGCCTCATCTGCAATGTGGAGGACCTTAAAAAATTCCAGCATAATCAGATCGTCCTGATCACTACCGGCAGCCAGGGAGAGCCGACCTCGGCGCTGGTGCGCATAGCCAACCACGACCACAGCGAGATACGCATAATTCACGGCGACACCGTGGTCATCTCGGCTACGCCCATACCGGGCAATGAATCGCTGATCAACCGTACCATCGATAACCTCTTCCGTCAGGGCGCCAATGTTATCTACGGCGAGCGCTCTAATGTGCACGTGCACGGCCACGGCAGCCAGGAGGAGCTGAAGATGCTCATCAACCTGGTCAAGCCCAAGTTCTTCGCGCCCATCCACGGCGAGTACCGCCACCTTGTTATGCATGCCGGGCTGGCCAAAAGCGTGGGCGTGCCCGAGAGCAATATCTTCATCATGGATAACGGCAGCATCCTGGAGATCGACGCTGAAAAAGCCAGGATTGCGGGCAAGATACCCTACGGCAATGTCTACGTGGACGGCCTGGTTCTGGGCCGCCATGCGCAGGTTATACTGCGCGACCGCAAGCTGCTCTCCCGCGACGGCATCGTAGTGGTGATCCTGGCGCTGGATAAGAAAGAGGGCAGGCTGGTAGGCAAGCCGGACATCGTCTCACGCGGCTTCGTCGATGCTGAGCACGACGGCAGCGTCATAGACCGCGGCAAGGAGCTGGTGGCCTCTGCGTTTGGCAAGGGACACCATGAGCACAGCGCCATACACACCCAGGTCAAGGAGATGCTGAGCCGCTTTTTCTACGAGCAGACCAAGCGCCGCCCCATGATAATTACAACCGCTATCGAGGTATAGTAGAATAAGCTATGCCCTCTAAGAACGGCAGGGGAAATCATAGAGGTCCGCAGAAGACAAAAAAAGGCTCCGGCAAGTCCTTTCTCAGGTCGCTATTTTCAGCTCCCGTCATACTGGCCATCCTCTTCGTCATCTTCCTCTGCCTCTGCATAGTATTCTGGCCTCAGATATCGTCCTGGTTTGACAGGCTGGGCCAGGATATTCACGCGGCACTTTACAGCGCCTGGCTGGCGCTCTTCCGTCTGATGGGTCTGGGTGTGGCCTTTGCCGCACTGGCCTTCCTCAGCCTCTTCATCATACTCGGCTGGCCATCGTCCTTCGTCCGCCACTGGAATTACTGGCTGGGCACCGCCAGCTTCGCGGCTGCATTGTGGGGCCTGCTGGCCTTCTTCCGTCCGCCCAACACTTTCATCGTATCTGATGTTACGCTGGGCGGCTATGTAGGGCAGGCCATTATTACCCGTTCGCCTGTGGCGGGAGGCTTCATTGTGGCCGGACTGATCGTCCTGGGCATCATCCTGGTCGCACCGGAATGGGCCTGGAGCGTGGTCAAGCGCGCTTCCAAGGGCATAGCCGGTTTGGCCGGTGAGCTCATATATGTTATCAAAGAGTTCCGTGAGAAGAGGCCGGCGATAGAACCCGTGGAGGCCGATCCGCCTTCCGAAGCGCCTGCTATAGTAGAGCAGGCCGAACTTGCATCTCCCGCCGACACCATGGACAGGTTGAGGTCGTCAATAATTGTGGGCGGCTGGTCGCTTCCCAATATAAGTATCCTGGACAAGGTCGCCGAGGCGGTCATCAGCGATGCCGAGATAGAAAAGCGCAAGGAAGTTCTGGAGGAGGCTTTGACCAGCTACGGCGTCGAAGCGAAGGTGGTGGAGGTCAACCGCGGCCCCACGGTTACGCAGTTCGGCGTGGAGCCGGGCTGGGACCGCAGGTATAAGGAGGTCAGGGAGAAGGACCGGGACGGCAACGTAACCGTCAGGCAGGAGGAAGTCGGCCGCACGCGGGTCAAGGTGGAGCGCATCAACTCGCTTTCCAACGACCTGGCGCTGGCCCTGGCTGCCCCCGGCATCAGGATCGAAGCCCCCGTTCCCGGCAAGTCGGTGGTCGGCATCGAGGTTCCCAATACCACCTTCGGGTCGGTGGGCCTGCGAGCTGTGATGGAGAGCACCGCTTTCCAGAAGATGCTGGCTAAATCGCCCCTGGCCATCGCCCTCGGCAAGGGAGCCGGAGGTGAGACGGTGGTGGCCGACCTGGCCAAAATGCCCCACCTGCTTATCGCAGGCGCCACGGGCAGCGGCAAGAGCGTCTGCCTCAACTCTGTCATCTGCTGCCTGATGATGAATAACACTCCCGATGCGGTTCGTTTTGTGATGGTGGATCCCAAGCGCGTCGAGCTGGTCAACTACAACAGCATCCCACATCTTATAGCCCCGGTGGTGGTAGATACCGACAAGGCCATCCTGGCCCTGCGCTGGCTCAACGCCGAGATGGACAGCCGTTACAAGCGTTTCTCGGCCACCAGGACACGCAATATCGAGGACTATAACAAGAACCGCACGCTTTCGGAGCGCATGGCTTATATTGTTGTCATCATAGACGAGCTGGCCGACCTCATGATGGCCGCCTTCGACGAGGTCGAGCACGGTTTGTGCCGTCTGGCCCAGCTTGCCCGCGCCACGGGCATACATTTGATCGTAGCAACACAGAGGCCGTCGGTGGACGTGGTCACCGGGTTGATTAAGGCCAATTTCCCCACGCGCATCACCTTCGCTTTGATCTCGCAGGTGGACTCGCGCACCATTATCGACTCCGCCGGCGCCGAGAAGCTTTTGGGAAGGGGCGATATGCTTTATATGCCGCAGGACGTCTCCAAGCCCAAGCGTTTGCAGGGCACGATAGTCGGCGATCCCGAGATCGAGAGGCTGGTCACCTTCTGGTCCGCTCAGCGCCGCCAGGAAGCGCAGCCGGTGAGGTTCGAGGATATGGCCCAGTCCGGTCCCGAGGGCCGGAAACCTATGGACGATGAATTGCTGGATGCCGCCCGCCAGCTTGCCCTCGAATCCAAAGAGATATCCGCCTCATTCCTCCAGCGCAAGCTTCAGATCGGCTTCCCCCGCGCCGCACGTCTCATGGACAAGCTAAAAGAGGAGGGGTATGGGAAAGAGAAGGGAGAAGGGTAGATGAGATGAATTCAATCATTGAGTTGTGATCTGGCGATTGAATAAACTTAATTTGACGTCATGCTTTGACTAGTTCTTTGAAAAGAATCCTCGATTTCTCTAAATACTGTAAAACTAGCATAGGTTTGCGCCTAGGCGACAGCAATAGCGTACCTGGAGTAATAGCGTTCAAATAAGCACCATAGTGCCGTAATACCATTTCTTGATATTGATTCCTAGTTAAAGTGTTATTATGGGCTACTCTATTTCTGATGCGTCTCATTTCCTCGATTAAATATCCGTGATTATCCAGTGTTCTGATAAAATGATCTGTAGGATTAATCAAATATCTAACATTCTCTTTGATATCTTGAATTTTCGACCAACGCAAATATGGCCTTGGTTTACGCCTTCCATAGTGAATCATTTTGAAAGTCGCAGCTTGCATATTCCGAGCTGATCCTAGCAATATTGGAGTTGATCCATCCTGATAATTAGCTCCACAAATAACTTTACAAGCTATTGAACTGATAGAATCCTGTAAAATATCAAACAGCCGAATAATAATAATCTCGGCTACTATTTTCCTATATGTAGGAGCTATTGATGAAATATTTGTCTGGAGCGTTAATAGTCTGGTTATTTCATTACAGCAAGCTAAATAATCTACATTTAGATTGACCATGCAATACCTTAGCTTATGTGAAGAGCTCTTTTTAGGTATTGATTACGTATAGTGCGCTGTTTAATCCTCTGCGTCGTAGATGTACAGGCCATATAAAAATCAGCGTCATCCTTTTCCCTTTCCGCAAATGGGATATCTGAAGTAAAATTTGCATCGACTGCATGCAATGCATTCTCTAGACGAACTTTTGCTATACGTCCGTTAATTGAGTCTAAAACTAAAAACAGTGAAAAGAAGATAGGATGTCTAGAAAAGATCGTATCTCGTATCACTCCTGCATCAAGGTCGGCTATCTTACTGAAAACCATTTCCATACGGTCTTTCAGTTCCTCCTGCATAGGAAAATCATCATCGTATTCCTTATAAAATTTGTCTATCACTGTTGCGCTATAATCGGACAATCCATTAATCATATTCAAAGCTAATTCGGCCACAAATTGTACTTCGCTCATACGTGCAATATCATTGGCCGTAAAAATGCCTAAATCGCGCCAAAGCTGCACATGGGTTGCGGCGCTGTTTAAACAAAATTGTTTCATTTCTCCGCTAAACCTAGCGTTTCGCTTTTCCTGTTCATTTAACGTCTTAGCAACCGAATTAAGACGCCCAAATATTTCAATCACGTCTGAATCATCAGCACCTATTAAATAGCCGACAGATAAACTTGTCATGAGAAATTTCTCACGCTCTTTCGGATGTAGATCGCGGTACAGTAGTCTTTTCTTATGATCCGGGTGCAACGCACCAAAAGATCCATCTATAAATTCAAGAATCGAACGTATTCTCTGTTGTCCGTCGACAACTTCTTTGATGCTCTTTTCTGAATCAATATCCAAATAGTGACGTATATATATAGATGGAATCGGCTTCTGTTCAAACAGAGAATTGATTAAGTAGGCTTTCTGTGCTCGTGTCCAGACCGAACGACGCTGGTACCACGGATTAATATTGAGTTCCTTCCCCTGATACGAATTTAGTACTTCTTTTACGACCAATTTTTCATAATCTACACGTTCCATACTAACCTCCAATCTAATTTATCTGTACAGGGATGCACAGTTTTTTAGAATCAGTATTATCAAACTCGTAAATAATAATCATCAATAATCTTACTCTCATCAGACTTGACGCTCAACAAGATATATTTTTCACGATCGTGCGAGAAGTTCTCAGACCAATCGATTAAATGCTTAGCTCAATCTCTTTACCGTCATCCACTACCAATACACCAACTCTAGCTGCCGGATATCCCATGAACCTCGCTAGGGGACAATCGCGTGAATTTATCCTTGGTCATTCGTGCCGTGCGAAAAAGATATGTAATCTGTTTTTAGTAATTAAGACAGGTCCTGATGAAGTATCTCTTTAACCCGGCCAACCTGGCCGCTTTCTAGACGGACCTTGATGCCATGGGGGTGAAATGAGGCGTTTGTCAAAATGTCTTTGACTATCCCCTCTGTTAATTTTCCGGACCGTTGATCCGTCTTCAATACTATTGAGACCCGCAGGCCCGATTTTATATTTTCACGCCTTGTAACGCTCATGCCCTAATTCTAACTCTTATTATTCTACTTCACTGCGCATCCCGTCTGATCGGCTTAAGAAGGTATCCCAATCCGTTAAGTTTTATTTCATACAGAGCGGCTAATAGCGCACCAATTTTTCCCGGTGGGAAACCTTTCTGGTGAAACCAGACCAGATAGGGTTCAGGCAGGTCACACAGGACATAGTCTTTGTATTTTCCAAAAGGCATTCTTACGGACACCAGGTCAACTAACATTTGGGGATCCATGGGACCGGCCTTATTTTGATCCATTATTACTTAATCCAAATACAATACATACTATAACCGAATTTAAGGTAAGCGAATAATAATACACCATGTCCGACACTGTCTGAAGGATGTACTGAATTTCCTGGGAATGTGATAAAATATTGGATGTTGGATGTATGACATCTTACATCCAATGCTAAAAGCTAATGAGCAAGAAATTATCAGATGACATTACAGTCCGTGAAAAGCGGCAGGTTACGCTTCCACGTTATATCTGCGAACAGCTCGGAATTGAAGAAGGAGACCGGCTGACTTTATACGTGGACGGTGACAAACTTATTGCAAAAGCTAACAAAACTGTTGCGCTGGATGCCCTAAATGAACTACACAGGATATTCAAGGATTCTGAAGTCACCGAGAAAGAGCTATTGAAGACCAGCCGCCAAATACGCAAACAACTGGTCAAGAAAGAGTATGGTCGCCAGCACTGACCTGCGCGTATTCCTCGACAGCGATGTCATCATATCAGGCTTTTTTTTCGCCTCCGGAACTCCCGCTCAAATACTTGAATTGCACTTCAATGGAAGGCTTCATATCATAGTATGCCGGCTCATTATTGAAGAAGTGGTCCGCACAATTACAAAAAAGAAGACGCAAGCCCTGCCTGCTCTCCAAATGTTTTTAACGAGCTCTCCGCCGGAAATTGTCAAAAATCCACCGCTTCAAGAGATTGAGCGTTGGACTAAGATTCTTCAATTCGAGGATGCTATTATTCTGGCGGCCGCCAGGAGCGCCGAACCTGACTACTTCGTTACCGGCGACCAGCACTTCCACGTACCATCCCTAGTAGATAAGTCCGGCCTGCGCATAGTAACGCCCGCTCAGTTGTTAAGATCAATTAAAAAGTGACCGCAGTTTGTGTTCATTCATTAAAGGTGTTCAAGCGAAATATGCTAATATCTAAAACATTTAAAGCTGATTCATGCGGAGCTGGAAATGACCGTAAAATCTTTTTATTTTGCGCCACTATTAATGTTCATCGTTTTCGCTCTTGTATTTAATTCCTGCCAGGCGCCCAAATATTATGATAACGTTCAACGCGTCTTTCCTGCGGTAGTACGCGTGAGCACGGAGGACGAAATAGGCTCGGGCGTCATCGTAACGGACACGGGCTACATATTGACCAGCAATCATGTGTTGCACGATAGCAAGTCCCCCATCGTGATGCTGAACAACGGCTCCCAGTATCAGGCTACAGTTGCAACGGTGGATAGCGCCAGGGACCTGGCGGTCATTAAATTGCCCGATAATCCGGCGGGCTATCCGTATGCTACCCTGGGCAGTTCGACCGAGTCGAACACACTGCAGATCGGCAGCCCGGTGCTGGTGATCGGCTACCCGGGCGAAAACGATATCAACCACCTGATGCTCAGCACCGGCAGTATCTGCGCTTTCCCCAGGATCGATTCGGTCGGCTTCCTGCAGAGTGAGGCAAAGGCCTACCCCGGCAGCAGCGGCGGCCCTATGACCAACAGCAACGGCGATGTAGTAGGCATCATCAACAGCCGGTACACCAACCTTAAGGACTCCTGCTCCACCTTTGCCACAGCTATAAACGAAGCGAAACCGCTGCTCGACAACCTTGCTACCGGCGGGCAGCCTGTAGCTGTGGCACCGGAGGAAAATATCACCTCCGCCTCAAGTTTGCCATGCGCCAGCGTGGGCTGCCTGGCTCCCGATTTCAGCCTTCCCACCGTCGACCAGAAAGAGCTCACGTTAAGTTCACTTAAGGGCAAAAAGGTCATAGTGGCATTTCTTTCGACAACCTGCAACGCCTGCCTTCAGACCATGCAGTGCCTGCTTCCCATTTACGCCACCTGGCCGAGAGACCAGCTTGAGATGGTATTCGTAGTCAGCGGGGAGCAGTTCGACGACGTTCAGCATTGGGTAAAACTGTATGGCATAAAATGCCCGGTGGTGCTCGATTCACTGGAACTTGTTCTGAATCAATATCAACCCGACCAGTCTCCTGCCCTCTATTTCTTGACGGCCGACGGGCATATAAAGATTACGAAATTTCCCCCCATCGACGGCTGTACAGCGCAATTCGATGCCCTGCTGAGGCTTTATTAGGTTATTAAATGACCGTAAAGCCTTTTTATCTTGCTCCATTACTGATATTAATTGCCCTGCCGACGGGGAGATAGATTCTTTGCTGAGGCTTTATTAGCCACCCCCTTTAACCTTTCCAAAGCCAGTTCGCAGTAGGCGCGATCTATATCGTACCCGACATATTCCCTTTTGGCTTGAAGCGCGGCCAGGCAGGTAGAGCCGCTGCCTGCGAAGGGATCGAGCACCACCTCGCCTTCGAAGGTATAGAGCTGGATCAAACGGCGGGGCAACTCCAGCGGAAAGGGGGCCGGGTGGCCTATTTTCCCGGCACGTTCGGACGGGAACTTCCAGATGCTCCTGGTGAATTCTAAAAACTCCTCCCTGGATATGGTGCTCATTCTTTTGCAGGGATTGGGACGCGTAAAGGACTGCTTGCAGAAAACGAGGATGTACTCATGCACGTCGCGCAGCACCGGGTTGCCGGCCTTCATATAGGTACCCCAGGCGGTGGACGAGCCGGCACTGCTGCCCTTGTCCCAGAGAATCTCGCCGCGCATCAGGAATCCGGACTCTTGCATGGCCCTGCTAATATGCGAGTTAAGGGGAATGTAGGGCTTGCGCCCCAGGTTGGCGATATTTATGCAGGCCCTTCCGCCGGGCACGAGCACCCTGTACGTTTCGGCGAATACCCGCTTCAGCAGTCCTAAGTATTGGTCAAGTGAAAGGTCATCGTCGTATTGCTTGCCCACATTGTAGGGGGGAGATGTGACCATGAGGTGTACCGAGCAGTCCGGCAGCTCTGACATATGCTCGCTGCTTTTGCAAAAGATCCTGTTGATATATTTGCCCGGGATTTTATTTTCAACGTAAACGGCCTTTTTATCTTCTTCGAGGCCGTCATATAGCTTGCCCTTGTAGAATTTAGAGGAGTCGTGGCTGATCCGCCCCTGAGTTCCGAAGGCGCTGGTGCTCGTGCGCTTATGTTTTTTCTGAGATGGATTAGTTTTCATTATGCGTATTATATTTGAAGTCTCGGTGGAACGCGAGTTTTTCGCTGACAATGATGATTTATCCCCTCATGTAAAGACCGAGCATAGGTAACACCTTAAACCGGCCCTCTCCCGATGGAAGAGGGAATTCTATATATAAGAGGGGCTAAAGCCCCTCTTCAACACCCCTTGCCCGGTCAGCCTTACTTTTAGAACACATCTCCCGCGTCGCTGGTTACGAATTGGGAAGGAGTTCCCTCCTCAAAGCCTGCCTATTCAAACGTCATTGCGAGCGATAGCGTGGCAATCCTTTATTAACTCACGTTCACCGATTGACCTCTCGGTCGGTGAAATGGCATAATTCAAAATCCAACTTAAAATAAAACCCCGGAGGTCTAACTATGGAAACATTTCCCTGGTGGAGCAAAGCACAAATCGAGCTGGCGGAAGATGCCAAGAAATTTACCGACGAGGTCTTAGTACCCATCGGCGAGCGGGATGCCCTTTTGAGAAAGTTCAGCCGTGAAGGCCTGGCTAAAATGGCCGGTAAGGGCTGGTTCGGGGCGCTCATCCCCAAAAAATATGGGGGTCGTGCCGAGGAGTGGGGTGTAACCGGTGCAGCCATTATCATGGAGGAGACTTCCAGGGCAGGAGAATCCGCGGGCGGGCTGGGCACGACCATGTTCGGCAGCGCCACCCAGATAGTGCACAACGGCAATGAGGAGCAGAAGCAGAAATGGCTGCCGGGCATAGCCAGGGGCGAGCTGATCGGCTGTATCACCATGACCGAGCCGTATGCCGGTTCGGACATAGCCGGCATCGAGACCACGGCAGTCCGCCAGGGCGATTTTTATATTATTAACGGCAAGAAACGCTTCCAGACCATAGCTGCCGCCGCCGACCTTTATATGTGCTATTTCCTCACCAGCGACAAGCCGGAGGACAGGGCCAAATATAACCATCTCGGCGCCTTTGTAGTTGAGAAAGGCACGCCCGGTTTCCATATTGAGCGTATGAATGACACCATGGGATATGACGGCTCATACAACTGCTATCTGAGCTTCGACGATGCCAAGGTGCCGACCTTTAACCGGCTGGGGCAGGAAGGCGAAGGCTGGAAGATCATGATGAGCGGACTCAACGTAGAGAGGATACTCAATGCCTCTCCTACACTGGGACCCCAGCGTGAATGTATCCGTTACGCACAGCAGCACCTTGAAAGGCGCATCCAGTTCGGCCAGCCGACAGGCTCCATTGCCACCAACCAGTTCAAGCTGGCTGACATGATCTGGAAGCTATATCTAAGCAGGCTGATCGTCTATTATGGCGCTTACTGCGCCGACCTCGGCAAGGACGTGCCGGTTGAAGCGGCCATCTCCAAGATGTTCTCCTCCGATTCGGCGATGGAGACTGCGCTGGAAGCAGTTCAGTGCATGGGTGGCAACGGCATTATGAAGATCTACCCCGTGGAAAGGCTTTTCCGCGATGCCAAGCATGCCCAGATAGCTGCCGGCACTTCGGAAATTTTGAAACTGCTTATCTATCGTCAGGGCACCAGGAATCTGAAAAATGACCTCAAGGTCCCACAGAGGGTTATCGATCCCGAGCTTGGCCTGCCACTGCCCGTCGGCAAACCCCTGCCGAAGAAAACGGCTAAAGGTGAAGAGGACCTTCTGAAAGTCCTGGCCGAGAACTACAGGACCAATCCCGGGCTGTATATGACGCTGGATGATATCAAAGAGTGGCTGGATATCTCGGACGCCGACCTTATCAAATACCTGGAAAGCTTGGAGAAACAGGGCCTGGCCGGGTGCTACCGCACACGTAAGGGCATATCACTGGCCAGGGTTACCTATAAAGGGCTGCAAAAAGCCAATCCTCCTGAGTATTACAAATACCGCCCATCCTGGCTGAAAGACGATCAGGACTTCTGGTGATTGGGTACTGCCCTCACCAGATGTTCGACTACACTAGTCAATCATTCATAAATCCTGTCCAATTATTGACCTCAATTGCTGAATTATTTTAAACGTAATGAGACCCTGCTCATTCTCTGCATAGCGGGCATGCTCATGAACATGGGGATGGGTCAGGTCAGCCCCATACTGGCGCTGTATGCCCGGCAGTTCGGCATAAACATGACGCTGGTCGGACTCATCATAACCGCTTTTGCCTTTGCCAGCGCCATCGTGGATATCCCGGCAGGCAGAATTGCCGAGCGGCTGGGCCGCCGCCCCACCCTTATCGCAGGCTGTCTGGTGCTGGCTGCCGGGTCGGTGGGATGTGCGCTGGCACCCGGCTACTGGCTTTTTGTGGTCTGCCGCCTTATTCAGGGTACCGGCTACGCCCTCTACACCACCACAGCTATGATCATGCTGACTGATATAAGTACCGTGCATAACCGCGGCAACAATATGGGATGGTATATGGGCAGCGCATGGATCGGCTTCGGCCTGGGACCGATCAGCGGCGGCTTTATCGGCCAGTACTTCGGCTTGCCGGCAGTATTCTATGTGTATGCCTTTTTCTGCGCGCTGGCAGCGGTTTGGGCCTTCCTGCGACTGCCCGAGACTCACCACTACCATGCCAGACAATCAATTGCAGAGCCGGGTGATCGTCCGCCTGCAACGGGAGCAAGGCTTAGCATCAAAGATCTGCTGGTCAACCCCAATTTTATGCTGATCTGCCTCATTGCTTTTTGCGTATTCTTTACCAACGACGGATCACGATATCAAATATTGCCGCTGCTTTCTCATGACCGCCTCGGCCTAACCCCGAGCGAAATAGGTTTGGCTGTGACCGTAATAGCCGCGGCCAATATAATTGTGCAGCTGATCATCGGAAGGCTATCCGACAAGGTGGGCAGAAAGCCCATGATCCTCCCCGGGTGCATTCTCCTGGCAGTCTCTCTGGTGATATGGATGCTGAGTGCCAATTACCAGTTCATACTCTTAGGTTGTATAGTATTCGGGATAGGCATAGGCATAACCGGGCCCACCCCGGCCGCATACGTAGCCGACATACTTTCGGGCCAAAACTCCAGCGGCGGTATGAGCATCTTCAGGACGGCCTGCGACCTGGGCTTCGTCGTCGGCCCTGTTTTCCAGGGATGGCTGGCAGATATGAACGGATTTGATTTCCCGCTGATCTTCAATGCCGTCCTGCTGTTCACAGCCGCGCTGGTTTTCCAGATCGTGGCCAGGGAGCACCCTTCCTTTGCAGCCCGGAACAACACGAAGCCAATAAACACTAAGTTCTAAACAAGTTCAAAACTCAAAGCTTAAACAATATTGGAATTTGGTTGAGAGATTGCTCCGCTGTCGCTCGCAATGACCTGTTTCCTGAATTGTCATTGCGAGGTTGGTTGATGGATTGCTTTTTAGAGCTTAGAATTTCCCCGAACTGGGCCCTTGGAGTCTCTCCAGAAACTCTTTTCTCCTGACCATGGCCCCCAGACAGCGTATAGCGTTCTCGGGCATGATATAGACCGGGATGCCGTCCTTAACGGCCATTTCCATACCCAAAACCTGGTCGCCGGGGTTGCCGGGCACGTAGAGCACGGGCTTCCTGAGCCGGTCGCGCATGTCCACGATCCTTGTCCTGAACTGGTCTATCTGTAAAAAGCCATAGGCTATCATCACGCAGGCGTCCACATCGGCTAAGACCATCTCGAGGCAGTCGGCATAAACACCGTAGGTATCGCCGACGGGCACCCATACCAGGTCCACCGGGTTCTTGCGGTTGGTGGAGGGCGGCACCTTGTCCTTCAAATAGGCTGACAGCCTGTCCTGCGTCTGCTGCGAGAGATGTGGTATGGTCAATCCCTCCCGGACACAGGCATCGGAGGAAGCCACGGCTCCGCCTCCCGCTTCGATCAACAACCCAACCCGCCTGCCGGACGGTAAAACATGACAATTGAAGGCTACGGCCAGGTCTATGACGTCCTCCATGCTCTTCGCAGCTATAATGCCGACCTGCCGGCACATGGCCTGGAAGACCTCGTAGTCCCCGGCCAGGGAACCGGTATGCGAAGCTGCGGACCTGGCTCCCATCTCAGAACTGCCTCCCTTCCAGATAATAATGGGCTTATGCGGGCATATCTCCCGGGCGATCTCCATAAAACGCCGCGCGTTTTTTAGCCCTTCAACATAGGCGGCGATCACCGTGGTGTTAGGATCTGTTCCCCAGTAGCCGATCAGGTCCTCCACGGTGAGGTCGCTCTGATTGCCGATACTGATGATGCCGCTAAATCGCAACCCTCGTGAGCTGCCCAGCCTAAGCATGGTCTCGCTGGCCCAGCCGCTCTGTCCCACAAATCCCACTGTGCCCGGCTCCATGGGCATCCTCGCATATGGGACCACCGTGTTAACACGTCCACGGGACGTAAAGATGCCCATGCAATTGGGACCGATGATCCTGACACCGCCTTCGTGTGCGATATCAACCATCTTCTTTTCGTAGTCACGTCCCGCCGCTCCCATCTCGCTGAAGCCGACGGCATGTACCACAACGAATTTAACTCGTTTGCGTGCACATTCCTCCATGGCGGGGATGATGGCGGAGGAGGGTATAGCCAGTATGGCCAGGTCGATCTCGCCGGGTATGCCGGACAGATTCGGGTAGCATTTCAGACCCATGATCTCTGATTCTTTAGGATTGACCGGGTAGATCATCCCGGCATAGTTGTCTTTCAGCATGCTGTTGATGAACATGCCGCCCGATTTCCACTCGTCCTTGGAGGCGCCCACGATGGCAACTGAACGGGGCTCAAATAAATACTTGAGGTCGGGTATGCCGTTGTCTATCATCGCAGGCCTCCGCTATCAATTTTGTCTCTTCGCTCAATTCGGACGCAGGATAAGCCGAAGTTCAGGTAATTATCTTATGGCCTTCAGCCCTGTGTCAAAAGGCAGAGGATTGTGCTATATTACTGCTATTGAACCGGCAGTCAACCGGTGCTCAGTTATTCACCCGCCTAATAATAATTGGAGGAGCGAACGATGTCATACGAGACCCTCATCTACGCGAAGGATTCAGGTATAGGCAGGATCACTATCAACCGTCCCGATGCAATGAACGCCATCACCCCCGGCATGCTTAAGGAGCTGAAAGCTGCGGTGCTGGAGGCCGGAAAGGATAGTGAAGTCAAAGTCATTGTGCTCACCGGCGCAGGCAAGGCCTTCTGCGCAGGGGTGGACCTTAAGGCGCTGGGGGACCGCAAACTGGCCAGGGGCAAGGTGGGCAATATCCTGGATATCCCAGCCAGGGAATTGATAGATGCTATACGTGCCGTGCCCAAGGTGGTCATCGCATTGGTCAACGGCTTTTGTTTCACAGGCGCCATGGAGATCATGCTGGGCTGCGACCTTGCCATAGCCGCCGAGGAGGCCAAAATAGGAGACACGCACGCCAAATGGGGACTGAGGCCTACCTGGGGCATGAGCGCACGTTTGCCCCGCAGGGTTGGCTTCCTTAAGGCGAGAGAGCTCTCCTATACCGCCGATGCCGTGAGCGGCAAAGAGGCCGAACGCATCGGTCTGGTAAATATGGCTGTGCCCCTGGACAAACTTGAGGAAGCGCTGCAAATGCTGGCCAAGAAGATCATGGCCAACAGCCCCCAGTCCATCATGGCCTACAAAAAACTATACAATGCCAATGAGAGCATGACGCTGGACAAGAGCCTCAAGCTGGAATTCGGCAGCGAGTTCGACATTACCGATACCGACCAGAGGCTGGCGGGGTTCCGCAAGTAAAATCCTGTTAGACATAAACGGGGCCTGCCACACAATCCGGAGCCGTTTAAATAAGTTTTAATTACAGGAGGTCACATATGCCTGAAAGGAAGTTCAAGTATTTGAGCAAGGAATGGACGGAGGAAGTGGGGAAGAGGCTGAAGAAAGATCTGACGCCCGAAAAAATGAAGCATATCACCTCCTCGATGTTGACCATTTACACCAACTGCCCGGACAAAAAGACCAGGGCGTTGTACTACAAACTCAAGGATGGAGTGGTGGAGAGCGTTTCGCTGGTGGAAGGCGCCCTGCCTAAGGCCGAGTTCTCCATCACCGCGGACTACGATATGTTTGCTAAAATCTCCCGCGCGGAGTTGAAGGCACGTTCGGCGCTGATGTCGGGTAAGATGACCCTGAAAGGCAACCTGGTAAAGGCCCTGACGCTCTCGCCAACGGTCGACAGGCTGAACGAGGTGATCGCTAAGGTCCCGACCGAGTATTAAGGCAAGGAGATATAGAAATGCCTGAGAAGAAACTTAAAAGGGACGACCCCTATTTCATAGATTTTCCCAAGAGGATTAAGGCCATTCAGAAGGAGATGGCCAAACATGGCATCGATGTTTATTTGGGCTCCCGCCTGAGGACACTTTCCTGGACGGTTGACGCCTTCATGCCCTGGCGCTCTTACATCGTGATACCGCCCGAAGGGCTGCCGACCGCCATCACCTTCGTGATTGACGCAGCCCGCGTGCAGGACGATTCATGGCTGGACCAGGACCACATCCTGGGCTATGGTCCAATGGGCGGGCAGGACCAGGTATCGCTGCTGTCAGGGCTAATCAAGCCGCATCTGAAAGCAGGCAAGGGCATCATCGCCATGGAGACCGGAATGGGCACCTATCTGCCGGAAGGGCACCTGACCCTATTCGAATTCGTGATGCTGAAGGCTGCGCTGCCCAAAGCCACCTTTAAGAACGCCCACGATATTATCGACAGGCTGTCACTCATCAAGGACGCCGGGACCATCAACCGCTTCCGGGAGGCCTCCCGCATAGTCGATATCGGCCACAAGGCGGTATACGAAGCTATATGTGACGGCGGCTATAAGAACATGACCGAAACCGAGATCGCCGGCCTGGCCGCCTATGCCATGCGCAAAGCGGGCAGCGAGTGGGAATGGTCGTTCACCGGCGGCAACGAGATAGCTTCGGGTTACCGCACCGGCCTGGCGGCCGGAGCCTGTACCCCCGCCAGCAGGAAGAAGCTGAAGACGGGCGAGCCGCTGATGGTGGACCTGCACGCTATGTTCAGGCTGGGGCTGGGGGACCATTCGCATAATTATTTCCTGGGCAAAGCCACCAAGCGTCAACTCTGGCATGCTAAAAATTTCATCGACTTGCTCCATAAATGTCTGAAGGCCTATAAGCCTGGAGTATCGCCGACCACACTGGCGGACGAGATGCTGGCCTTTACGGAGGAGAGAGGTTTCCAGGACTACATGGTGCCGGGTTTCGAACACGGGATCGGGCTGATGGGCGACGAATGGCGTATCGGCCTGAACGACGGTCCCTTTGAATACTGGACCAACCCGGACCACGTTTATAAAAAGGACGAGATGCTGATTTGCGCGGTACAGTATGCCTGCCCCGAAGAAAACGTGGGCTTCCGCTATGAGAACCCGATCCTCATCACGGCCAAAGGTTGCGAATTCCTGTCTAAATTCCCGCTGAGCATCGATGTAGTATAAGTTAAATAAGCTGAAGGGGGGATCAACCCTCCTTCAGCTCGAAATAAGTTCAAAGCTCAAAGCCTAAATTTGAATTTTGTATTTTGGGTTTGTTTAGGATTTAGTATTTAGGGTTTAGTGTTTCACCGAAGGGGTTGTTACCAGTATATCTTAACCCCTTCCACTATGCCCATTGACGGCCAGAAAGCGCCCAGTCCATCAGCATCAGCATAGACCTGTGCAGACAACTTATTGATCAAATGCCTTTGTGCATTGACAGTGGTAACCAAACTGCTGTTCCTGGTTCTGTTGTATTGATCCGTGTAGCTGTTGTATTGCACAATGGCGGCATTGCAGGTGTCAAGGTCATTTTTGAACTTATCAAACCTGACTTCATATTGCTCATAATAGCTATAGTCGGGTACGCCGGCTACTTCCATGCTTATGAATCCCAGCTCTTTGCCGACCGCCACATAAGCGATCTTATCATGACTATCAGCCTGCCCGAATATCCTGGCTGGCTTGCCGTCGGGCGACAGGTGCTGGCTGGAGTCGGCCAGCGATTCTTCGATGGTCATGCCGGTACAATCCACGTAAGCCATCCCCATATCGGTTGTTTCGAATGCATTGCAGGCATGCCCCATAGTGCTACCCTGCAGAGTGATGGCGACGAAAGCAGCCCTTATGCCGCCAGCTTCTGCATTATTGTAGATTGTCTCGGCAAAGGCACCGCATGGATTTACAACGGTATCATATGTATCTTCATCAGTTTTATCCTGCTGCATGAAATCTTTGAGCTGCTGCCACGTTGGGTTTTTCGCAGCCGGATTAGCCACCAGATGAACATTGCCTACATCTCCAGCATCTACGATCTTGGTTCTTAAATAGGGAGGTTGAACCCCGTTATAAACTTCTACCCCACCTTCGCTTGAGATGGGCACGCCCGCTCCAGAGCAGCTTACGGAAATTACAGTAATAGCCAGGACTGCGATCGCTGCTGTTGTCAGCTTATTCAATTGGCTCATGCTATAGGGAAGCCGGTTTTGGGTCCGGCACCAAACATCTATTTGAATTCGTTATGCCCCAATGTGATCAGTACTATCGAAATAATCCCGAAGATAAAAAAGCAGAAGAACGCCGCGATCGAGCCGGCCAGCGCCATCCCCCAGACCTTGCGTTTAATCGCGAAGACGCCGCCTATCACAGATACTATGGCAACTATTATAAGTATAATCGCCAAAGTAAAAAGCACTCCGGGCAGCCACTGCGGCACATTCTGTACAATGCCCGTTATGCTACCCGCTACCACCAGCCAGAAACACACAAACATCATACCTATGCCTGAGATAATATCTAAAATGCCCGACGTCAGGGTCATCCATGATTTTTCCATGTCTTTTCCCTCCTGCCTGGAATATTCTACTTATATTATTATAGACCACTGCTTATCTTATTACTTCTTTTTCCTGAAAGGGGAGAGAAGCTCTTCGTCTTTCCTCAGGTCCACTATGCGGTCACGCAGCAGGGCAGCCTTCTCGAATTGCAGGTTCTTGGCAGCCTTCTTCATCTGGGATTCCAGGTCTTTGATCAGCCGGGCGATCTCGTCGGGCGGGACGTGGCCGGTCTCGTATTTAGCCCTTTCTTCAGCTACGACCTTGACCCTCTCGGTAATGTCCTTAACGGCCTTTTTAATACCCTGGGGCGTAATGCCGTGCTCTTTATTATAAGCTTCCTGTATTTTACGACGGCGGTAGATTTCTTCGATGGCGTTCTTCATGGAATCCGTATGCTTATCGGCATAGAGGATGACATGCCCCCCGATATGCCGTGCGGCCCGGCCCATAGTCTGGATTAACGAGTCCCTGGACCTCAAATAGCCTTCCTTATCGGCATCCAGTATGGCCACCAGGCTGACCTCTGGCAGGTCCAAGCCTTCCCTCAGCAGGTTAATGCCCACCACCACGTCATATACGCCCAGCCGCAGGTCGCGCAGTATCTCCACACGCTCCAGCGTATCCACCTCGGAATGCAGGTAATGCGTCTTAACGTCCATCTCCCGCAGGTAGTCGGCCAACTCCTCCGCCATCTTTTTGGTCAGCGTCGTTATCAGGCAACGCTCGCCTTTAACCACCCTGAGCTTTATCTCATGGATCAAATCGTCGATCTGCCCTTTAGTCGGCTTAACCTCGATGGTCGGTTCAAGAAGTCCGGTGGGACGGACAAGCTGCTCAACGACCTGGCGGTTGTTCTTATACTCATAGGGGCCGGGCGTGGCCGACACGAAGATAGCATTGTTTATGAGGTTCTCGAACTCAGGGAAGTTGAGAGGACGGTTATCCAGTGCCGAAGGCAGGCGAAAGCCGTAGTCTATCAGAGTCTGTTTGCGGCTCATATCCCCGTGATACATACCGCGTATCTGCGGTATAGTCATGTGCGATTCATCGATAAAGAGCAGAAAATCTTTGGGGAAATAGTTGATCAGCGTCCAGGGCGGGCTGCCCGCAGCCCTGCGCTGAAGGTGGCGTGAATAGTTTTCGACGCCATTGCAATAGCCAACCTGGGTGAGCATCTCTAAATCGTAGTTGGTGCGTTGCTCAATGCGTGCCGCTTCGATTAACTTGCCCTGCCGGGTGAACTCAGCCACCCTTTCCAGCATCTCAGCTTTAATGTCAACTACGGCCAGTTCCAGCTTTTCAGGGGACGTAACGAAATGTTTGGCCGGGAAGATATCGATCGACTCCTTTTCCGCCAGCAGCTCGCCGGTCAGGCTGTCCACCTCTATAATCCTCTCGATTTCATCGCCAAAGAACTCTATGCGCAGAGCAATCTCCTCGTAGGAAGGCAATATCTCAAGAGTATCCCCGCGTATGCGGAATTTGCCGCGCGTAAAGTCGAAGTCGTTGCGCTCGTACTGCATATTCACAAACTTTCGCACCAGTTTATTCCGCTCGATCTTTTCGCCTTTATGTATATTGACAACGAAGCTCTGATATTCCTCGGGCTCTCCCAAGGAATAAATGCAGGAAACGGAGGCCACGATGAGCACATCCCGTCTGGTTAACAGCGCCCGCGTGGCGGCATGGCGAAGTTTATCGATCTCTTCATTTATATCCGTATCCTTCTCGATATATGTGTCGGTCCTGGGTATATAGGCTTCCGGCTGGTAATAGTCGTAATAGCTGACAAAGTATTCGACTGCATTTTCGGGAAAGTACTCTTTAAACTCGGTTGCAAGCTGCGCAGCCAGCGTCTTGTTATGGCACATCACCAGGGTCGGCCTTTGCAGTCTTTCAACCACGTTGGCCATAGTGAAGGTTTTACCGCTGCCCGTTACGCCCAGCAGAGTCTGTTTGTCGAAGCCCGCTTCAACGCCGCGCACCAGCCCATCCACGGCCTGGGGCTGATCGCCGGTCATTTTGAAGTCTGAAATGATTTTGAAGTCGGGCATGGCTCATTAATTATAAATACCAGCGACCCTTTTGGGGAAACTCTAAATACTAAATCCTAAACAAATTCCAAACTCCAAATGTTACTATGGTTGGGTTTTGAGTTTTGAACTTATTTAGAGCTTGGAGTTTAGTATTTAGAATTTGAAATTTGTTTGGAGCTTGGAATTTTATCTAGATGAGAGCCTTTGCAGGGCCAGCCGGACCTTCTCTTCGAGGCTCAAATCTGCAGCCTGAGAGATGCCGCTGAGGGCCTGCGTGGCTTCCCGTATCGAATAGCCCAGGCCTGTTAAAGCCGCCACGGCGTCGCCGTCGCCCTGAGAAAAATCGGGCAGTATCTCGCCTTCCCAACCCTTCTCCAATTTGCTTTTTAGATCGATGATAATGCGGGCGGCGGTCTTCTTGCCGATACCCGGGACCTGGCTGAGCAGTTCGGCATTGCTGCTGATGATAGCCGAGACGATGTGCTCCGCGCTGAGAGTGGTCAGTAGTGCAAGCGCCACTTTCGGCCCAATGCCGCTGACCGTTATGAGCTGTTCGAACAGCACCAGTTCCTGCTGGGAATAGAATCCATAGAGGGAGATATTATCTTCACGAACATAAAGGTGCGTATGCAGGAAAACCTCGGTCCCTGCATGCCCGAGCTTAATCAGGGTGGAACCGGGTACATTGAGGGCGAAACTGATGAGGCCCGATTTCACAATAACAGAATTGGTCCCTTTGCTGATCAAGGTGCCTTCAATGGCGGCTATCATTTAATTTAATATCCCCTGTTCAAAATCCGGTTGAGGTGCTGCTGGTTGAGGTGGCAGATAGCCACCGCCAGCGCATCAGCGGCATCGCTGGCTTCCGGCAGATCACTGACCCCCAACTGCAATTTGACCATGTGCCTTACCTGGTCTTTCCCGCTCCTGCCGTAGTTGGTGACCATTTGCTTGACCTGTGTGGGCATGTAACGTGATACCGGCAGCCCTGCCTGCGCAGCCGCCAGGATGGCGACAGCCTGGGCCCTGCCTATGGCCAGGGCAGAACGGGCATTGCCAGCTACAAAGGGCTCCTCCACAGCAACTTCAACGGGCGAGAATTCTTCGATTATCCGGACTAACTCCCTGTGCAGGGAGCAGAGCCTTTGCTCTACGGGCATCTTTTGCGGCGCCGAGATAACACCGCAGCCAAGCATGATCATGGAATTACCATCTGTCTCCTCGACGATCCCATAGCCCATGTTCAAAGTACCCGGGTCGATGCCTAATACGCGTACCATGTTAATCCGTAAGAGCTGTCATCTTTTAGAACTGGTATGGCAATAGGGGAAATTGAAGGCCTCTAGGCCTCTGCCTTTAGCTTCTCGATCAGGGCGTCTGTGTATTCCAGGTTGGAAAAGACACGCTGAACATCGTCCAATTCTTCCAACCTTTCCAGCAATTTGACCGTTTGTAATGCCTCTTTCTCCTGCAGGGATACCGTATTCTGGGGAATCATGGTAACTTCGGCCGAGATGGGCTTTCTGCGTTTCTCGACGGCCAGTTTAACATTCTCAAACTCTTTAGGCTCCGTGTAAATTTCCAGCAGTCCCTTCTCCTCTTTTACATCGGAGGCCCCCGCATCGATGGCATAGAGTGCCAATTCATCCGCGTCGATGCCGGTTGTGTCAACCGTTATAATGCCTTTATTTTCAAACATCCATGCCACGCTGCCGTTTTCACCCAGGCTGCCGTTGTTTTTCATAAAGGTGCTGCGTATCTCTGCAACCGTACGGTTGCGGTTATCGGTCATAGCTTCCAACATCACTGCCACGCCGGACGGTCCATACCCTTCCATCACCATCTCCGTAAACGTTGTGCCCTCGGCGGCTCCGCTGCCTTTCTTGATAGCGTTTTCAATATTGTCTTTGGGCATATTACTGTCACGCGCTTTCTGGACGGCAAGACGGAGGCGGAAATTGCCTTCGGGGTTGGGACCGCCCTGCCTGGTAGAGATAATAATTTCACGCGTGAGTTTGGTGAACATGGCCCCGCGGCGGGAATCCGCTACGCCCTTCTGTCTTTTAATAGTTGCCCATTTAGAATGTCCGGACATGGTATCCCCTCACCAAAAATATTTTAAATTCCGCGTACTAAGAATAAAACATTACTGAATCATTATGCAACAACTGGAAACAATTCATCCCGGCCAAACCGATTTTGATGCTATAATGGGCATCGCAACAGCTAATAATGACACTTTACATTTTTGAATTCATTAAACAACTCATTTCGACCCTAGGATACCCGGGGATCTTTATTACCATGACCCTGGAATCCATGCTGATGCCGATCCCGAGCGAGGCCGTTATGCCCTTTGTCGGGTTCCTGGCCTATGAAGGCAAGATGGAAATCTGGATCGCGGTGCTGGTAAGCAGCCTGGCTAACCTGGCGGGATCGCTAATTGCTTACGCTGTTGGCCGCTATCTCGGCAGGGGGTTCATTCTTAAATACGGTAAATACATATTACTGAATATACATCACCTTGAACTAACAGAGCAGTGGTTTCTTAAATACGGCAGCATTGCAGTCCTGTTTTCCAGGATGCTGCCTGTCGTGAGATCAATAATCGCCCTGCCGGCCGGCATCGGGAAAATGAATATCTGGCGGTTCTGTCTATTTACCTTCATAGGGTCTGTGCCCTGGAACCTGGGGCTTATTTACGCGGGCTATCTGCTCAAAGAGAACTGGGGCATGCTGGAAAGATACACCGTTTATATAGATATCATTGCCATAACTGCTATTGTCGCAGTATTGGTTTACCTGGGTACCAGGATCCTGGCCGGCGCCAGGCAACGATGACCATCAGGATTGACGTTGAAAAGCAATTTAGCCAGGCTTAAAAAGATCGTTGATAGCTATATGCAGCGTGTGCCCATGGTGCACGAGCATTGTGACCGCTGCCTGGCCGTAGCCAGATGGCACAGCAATGCCCTGCTTATGGTAATCGACGCCGCTTTCGATTCCATAGGCCTGAATTACTTTCAATCCGTGGTCCCCAAGGTAGAGCTTTTCAGACAAAGGTACGTTGAGACCGGAAAAATACGGACTATGGAAGACATGGTCAAAGCGGATGCCTCTGAATTGCGAGCAATATGGAAAAACGAACGTTCATGGAAAGTGGCCAGGGAAATTGCATCTCACCTGGCTTTACTGAAGCGTAAACACAGCCTCGACGACAGGTCCGCCCTTATACGCTGGGCCCTGGAGGCACCTCTAACCGCATGGGATAAAGACCCGGTGGGCAGCATCGGCGGAGTGGGTATAAACACCTACCAGTATTTGAGAATGATGGGCGGAGTCGATACCGTCATGCCTGACAAGATCGTAAAAAGAGTTACCTTCGATATTTTGCGGGAAGCAAAGATCAAGCTGCCGGAAAGCGACATTGAATTCGTTCAGTTAATAGAAAGGCTGGCTCCGGCAACCGGGTACCGGGCCATCGAGTTGTGCTGGATGACCTGGCTCGTACAATCCGAGGCAGGGCTAAGCCGGACTGAAAAGTACGCTTCACTTTTACCCAAAATATAGAATCATGGGGGAAACATACTATTTACCTATCTCGTTTACTGGGGCATCCACCTAAAGCCCAGATAAGATTTTTAGCATAAAACAAAGGGGCACTAAGAAGTGCCCCTTTGTTTTATTTAACCCTTTCGGGTTAGTTTGCTTACAAGTCGCAACTACCTATCAAATAGCAATGTGAGTAGCCTGAGAAGCAACCACAATCCACACAATCAGTATGGCTATGAGGAAGGCCCCTGTATACACATGGCCGGTCTTGCGGAAGAAGTAGGTGTATACCAGGGCAGCAATGGTCATGATAGGCAAGAATTGGAAAGCTATAATGCCAAACAGGATGTCACCAGCATTGGTAATAGCAAGTGTGCCGCCGGCTATCAGCGGGATATACTGGTACAGTATCAGTCCCACAAATCCCAGGACAAGCAGGGCTATGTTGATCCACGTCTCACCGCAGAGGCCAAACGGCTGACCGCTTTTCTTGAAAGGCCGTAGCTCTCCCTGCAGGACCGTAGCCAGTACCAGGAAGAAAATCAGGAATGGAATGAGATAGCATAGGAACATCCGGAACTGGAGCAAAGACATGGGTTTAACGGCAAAGACCCAGATACGGTAATCAACGTTGAAGAGCAGGCCGGATAATACCAGCGTCAGGTAAGCGACAAAGGCCACGGCCACGGCCAACAAGAGGGCTTTACCGATCTTGGCCCATTCCAGCTTGGTGCCCCAGGCAAGGCCATAGTTTCCTCCATTGGCCTTGCGATTCCATATAAAGTGCCAGAGTACAAACAATACTATTGAGATGGCTGCATTCATCAAAACCCAGACCATAATCTGGTCAGTGATGATTTGAGGAAAGATTGCATTGGTAAAATTTAATTTAAGACCAAAGTCTGTAAATGGGAAATATGTAACAGCCGGGATAGCTACCAGAAGGATGGCCCCGATCCACCAGCCGATGCCCTTGACTGTCTTGGGTTCCGGCGTCGCTTCGGCTATTCCTTTGAAGAATTTAGTCTGCAATAGCAGACTGCCAACCGGGAAGAGCAGCAAAATCATCCCGATGAGGGCTATCAAATTGCCGATCTCTTTCCAGTACCACACCTGGTCTGATGGCGGCAGGCCGTTGCCGCCTTTCAGTGTTTGCTCAAACCAGTAAATCGCATCTCCAATGGCCGCGGTGGAAAAAGTATCGCCAGGATGGGTATTTTGAGGCATCCACAGTTCACGGGCGGTGCCTTTCTCGATAGAACCGTAGAGCTGGCCCACCACTACATCCTTGTCCGTACCGAATTGCTCTTTCAACTGATCAGTGCTGACAATGTTTCTGGGAATATCCGCCATCCACATGGTACCGGAGAACTCCTCCCATAGTGCAAAAACCACCCCAAGATTTTTCGGGAAGGTGGCATCACCGGGGGGGGCCGGGGCGGTAGAAGACCCTTCCAAGACCATTGCCTTGTACAGATCCGGAGTGGCGTCAGCAGCAGTAGCAACGGCCGAACCACCCATTGAATGGCCTTCAAGACCGATATTATTCTTATCGACGATATCGAGACTGGCCAGATATTTAAGGCCATCCGGGCCGCCAAAACCATTGGCGAAAGCAGCCCCGCCGGAGTAACCGTGACCCGTCTGATCCATGGCAAGTACAACATAGCCACGTCTTGCAAACTCGATGGCAAAGCCATCCTGAGTTTCGCGGGAATTAATATAACCGTGTATAGCCAGGATGCCAGGAGCCGGTGTGGCAGCCGTGGCAGTCTTGGGTACATACAAGAGAGCACTCATAACAACGTTGTTTGTGTCATCTGTGCTAGACGTGCCCACAAAACGTATGTCCTTGACTTGCACTCTGCCCCAATCGGTTTGAATGCAGGATGCCAGTAAATCACCAACGAGTATTAATATCAGGGCAATTCCGAGTATTATCCAGGTCTTTTTTGATTGGTTGGCCATTTACATACTACCTCCCTATTTATATTTGATTTGCTTGAAACTCATCCAGATTTCTAGCTTAATCTATATGAATTACACATACCTCACAATAAGATAAGGTGAATACCCAATACCACAAGCTCTCTCACCCCCTTTCGAACAAGGATTGACGATAGATTGTAACCGACCCAGTATACCCGAATGTTCATCGCTAAAGCAATGGGTTAGGCTTGCCTTTTGTCGGTTGACCAATTTATTTTCCGGCGAAGTTCAAGATCGCATCATTGACGATCTCAGGCCTGTCGATCTGCGGTAGATGGCCGGCCTCCGCGGTAACCATCATCAATTATTACGTTTTCGAATTCTGTGATTATCAATACGCTCAATACATGCTAGAAATAAAAAACGGACTTTTGATTAAAAAGTCCGTTGAATTTTCCTGGTGGAGGCGAGGGAGGGTCGAACTCCCCGTCCAGAAAAAAGTTGCCAGCACTTCTACAGGCTTAGTCTGCACTTTAATGTTGCCCGATTAACCTCTACAGGCGGAGTTTAAACGGGCCAGCCGGTTAAGTCTTAGACAATCCCTACCGGCGTTGGGACTGTTGCATCCCGGCATTTCGTCGCCCAATCCCATCCCACCGGGACGAGGAAGGGTTGGACGAGCTGCCTATTTAGGCTGCTACTGGAACTGCTTCTTCTGCAGTTGTGTTTTGCCACCTGATTAGCGAGGTAGATGGCACCTCGGCCTGCCGTACTGTGGGCTCTTCCCTGTCGAAGCCACGCGCCCCCATGATTATTGAGTTTTTAATGTACTTTTTTGGACCGTGTTTTCATGGCCCTCTCTACTTCACGCTCGGTCTCACGCCGTGCGATGGTATCACGCTTGTCGTACATTTTTTTACCCCTGCCAAGTCCCAGTTCCAGTTTCGCGATACCACCTTTAATATATAGCCGCAAGGGTATTACGGTCAAACCTTTCTGGCCGGCTTTGTCATCCAGCATAGCTATTTGGCTGCGGTGCATCAACAGTTTGCGCTTCCTGTCCGGTTCATGGGTATCAAAACCTCCCGCCTGGTAAGCGGAGATATGCGAGTTATGCAGCCATAATTCGCCCTTTTCAACCTTGGCATAGGCGTCCTTAATATTCACCCGGCCCATCCTGATTGACTTAATCTCCGAGCCTTTCAGGGCTATGCCTGCTTCATAGCTTTCCACGATATGATAATCGTGATAAGCTTTCCTGTTTACAGTAATCGTTTTGATATTGTCCATATGTGTTAAAATTCTATCACCGCGTACAACATAAATATAGAGAGGAGGCAGGAAATGTCGGGACTGCGTGAGAAAATGTGGCTTATTATAACAGTATTCCTGGTTCTAAGCCTGGCCGCCGGCATCGTCTTCCTCTCGATTAGATTAGCGCACCTGCAACCCGTTGAGATCACTCTTTACGACCCCAAGCCACTCAACCTCTCTGAAAACATCTCCATAAGCGGCGCGGTTGTCCGCCCGGGCATTTACGAAGCCAAACCCGGCGATACACTGACCTCTATTGTCTCTGCCGCCGGCGTATCTGAAAATGCCGATACAAGCAATTTAAGAATCTATATCCCTACTAAAAATGAATTCTCCCAAACTCAGAAGGTTAATTTAAACCGTGCTGAAGCATGGCTGCTGCAGTCCCTGCCCGGCATAGGCGAGGGCCGGGCCAGGCTGATCGTCGAATATCGCGATAAGAATGGCCCCTTCCGCAATCTGGATGACCTGCTGAAAATTGAAGGCTTCGGCACATCGGTGGTGGATAAAATTCGTGATTACGCAACCGTAGTGGATTAAATTTTATCATGCCCCTCTTCTATATAAGCTTGGCATGGCTGATTGGAACCCTGTCTGGTTCCCAATTTGTCATTCCGTTGTGGCTGCCGGCGGTCCCCCTGGTACTGCTTATTCCTGCTCTCCTCTTGCGAAATCACAGGAGACTTCTGATAATCATATGCTTGTGTCTGATTGCCCTGACGGGCGGCATATTGAGATATCAGTCCACAATACAGCCGGTCGACAGCACACAGCTTCAATTTTTTAACGAAGCCGGCACAGTCAAAATTGAAGGAACTGTCTCAGGGCCGCCCGAAATTCAAAACACGTCTGTTGCTTTCAGGTTTTCCGCGCATAAATTGATCAGGAAAAACGATACCGTAATTATAAAGGGCGATGCCCTTGTCAGCTTGCCATTCTACCGGGACTTCCACTATGGGGATACCTTATTGATAACGGGCAAGCCGGAAACGCCCTCACAATTTGATAATTTCGACTACAAAAATTATCTGGCGCACCAGGACATATATTCTGTAATAAATTACCCGGTAGTAACCGTGCTTTCCAATAGCGGGGGTTTTCAACCGCTATCATGGATCTATAATTTACGCGACAGGCTGGCCGAAAGCCTCTCGCAGTGCCTGCCTGAGCCTCAATGCTCGCTGGCGCAGGCCATCCTGCTGGGACTGCGGGGCAACCTGCCTCAATCACTGACACAGTCGTTTTATGCCACGGGCACAACGCATCTTATTGCTATTTCGGGTCAAAACCTGACCATCATGCTCGGCATGATACTTTCTGCGTCAGTATGGCTGTTCGGAAGAAAAAACAGGATATATATATGGGCCTCTCTTGCTTTCATCTGGTTTTATACCGTGCTTACAGGCATGCCGGCCACCATGATACGGGCGGCCGTGATGGGAAGCGTATTCCTGGTTGCCGAGCTGCTGGGCAGGCAGCGTAACGGCCTGGCAGCGCTTTGCTTTGCCGCCGCACTTATGACAGCCGTACAGCCCGAGGTTATATGGGATACCAGTTTCCAACTCAGCTTCCTTTCCATGATGGGACTTATATTTATAGCGCCCTATTTAGTCAAATTTATAAGTCCTCAGGAAGAACTCAGACGCAACGTTTACGCCCAATCATTGAAAAACGTGGCCATTATCAGCTTCGGAACCACGATGGCCGCCATAATTGCCACCTGGCCGGTGACAGCCATGAATTTCCATTCTTTTTCCTTATTAGGCGCACCGGCAACCTTCTTTCTCATGCCTTCCTTTCCCGGGATCATGGTAGTATCGGCCTTTACTTCTCTGGCAGGCCTGGCCTGGCAGCCCATCGGCATTTTTCTCGGCTGGATAGACTGGCTGTTTTTAAGCTACTTTATACTGGTCGTCCGTATTTTTAGCGCTATACCGGTCTCATATATTCAGAATTTCAAGCTCGATACCTGGCAAGTATCACTATATTATGTAATCCTGGTGGGCGTGCTGCTCAGCCTGAAGCGCAGGCAACAGGCAACCACTATTCTCAGGTCGTTTTTGTCTCGACTTGCAGACGCAGTTGGCAGCATCGGAAAATTTAAATTCAGACCGTATCTTTACTGGGCACTATCTTTTTTCTTATTAGCTAATATACTGGTTTGGACTGCACTCACCACGCTTCCTGATGGCAAGCTTCATGTTATTGTATTCGATGTGGGCCAGGGAGAATCGATATTAATCAGGACACCAGAGGGGCAGAACGTGCTGGTCGATTCGGGTCCCGATCCTCTATCTGCATGCACGCAACTGGGCAATAATCTGCCGTTCTGGGACAGGCACGTCGATTGGCTGATCCAAACTCAGCTACAGTCCGACCATTGCAGCGGTGCTCTTGAGCTTTTCAACCGGTACGATGTTAACAGGCTGGCCATTACCGCCTATAAATATGATTCGTCCCTTTCGCGGCAACTTATAGATGCGGCCTCTCGAAAATTGATTAAAACCTGCATATTGTACGAAGGCCAAAAGCTGAAGCTAGGTGAGAATACCTGGCTGGACGTACTCAACCCTCCCCAAATTTTATACTCGGGCACATCGGATGATGCCAATAATAACTCCATGGTGCTCCGCCTAACATATAAAAATGTCAGTTTCCTCTTAACATCCGATATAGGTATGGAGGCAGAAAGGTATTTAATGGAGAACCGCTCTGACCTCCCCTGCAATGTACTTAAAGTCGCCCATCATGGCAGCAGGGGATCGACCTCCGATGAGTTCCTGGCCATAGCTCATCCCTCAGCGGCGGTTATATCAGCCGGCATCGCTAACAGGTTCGGTCATCCCAGCAGTGAGGTCCTCAGCAAGCTGACTTCGCAGGTGGGGAGTGACAGAATATTTGTTACGGCAAGGCAGGGCAACATCGAATTTATTACCGACGGCGATAAACTCTGGTACAAGACCGAGAAACCCGCGCAAAATCAATGAAACAAAAACAGTTGCGCAAATATCAAGTATAATAGCTGTAGAAATGTATTTCATTTTCAATAATCAGCCGGGTTGCCCGACATCAGGCAATCCTTTGGGGAGGTAATAATGCACGATCGGGTTGCTATATTTATAGATGGTAGCAATCTTTACCATTCTTTAAAAAACAATTTTAAACGCGTCGACCTCAATTTCGCGGAATTCACGAAAAAACTTTGCGGCTCACGGCGGCTTATCCGGACCTACTACTACAACGTCCTGCAGGACGCCAACCAGAGAGTGGAGGGGCAAAGAGAGCAACAGGACTTCCTGGAGACCCTGCGCAAAACCCCTTATCTGGAGTTGCGACTGGGCACAACCAAGCTATCCCAGGGCATTCCGGTAGAAAGGGGCATAGATGTAATGCTGGCCACAGACCTTCTATATTTTGCGGCCAACAACTCATATGATATCGCTATACTGGTCAGCGGTGATTCCGATTTCGGCTACACGCTGCAGGTTGTCAAGGACATGGGCAAACATATTGAAGTGGCCTATTTTGAAAACGCCGCTTCCAGGGATCTGCTGAATTCAGCCGATTACCTGCACGAGCTGGATAGAAAATTCTTTACGGGCTTATGGACGACGGGCCAGCACCAGTATCCCAAGAGAAGGCGACCGTCACGCTACAGGCCATCCACTAATACAGCAATTATCGCCGGCCCTACGATGCAAGTAGACCATACGCCTGTGCAGGAACACCTCACGATCCAGGAACAGGTTGCAACACAGGATCAAACCTGAAATCGGGATATTCCGCTTTAAGAGCTTCGTAGCTGATTTCTTCTCCTGTAATCCTGAAGACGCGTTTGGACTGCGCGTAATCTATGATCAGGAAGACAGGTTCCTTGGTAGCATGAAATGTGACAGTGCCCTTGAGGTCAAGCGATACTACGGATCTCCTGACCAGCGGGATCACCCGGAAGTTACCCAGTTCCAGGGGTTGCTCACTGCTTACGACTATATTTTCCATTGGATTTAAAATAATATCTTTCTCACCTGTTGCACCGATGGGGAGCAAAGGAAAGCCAGGCAAGGTATGATCACCTCTACAGGGCGGACACCGATGTTACTTTTAAGGTAACCTTCCATTACCAGGTCCTCTTCAAAGACAGGCACCATACGTATGTCAGCGCTAAACCGCTGATTTAGAAGCAGAGCCAGTGGGATTACCAGCCCGGCGAGCATACCGGTATAGTAATCGTCGCCCAGGCTGAGCTTAAAATCAGATTCGATGTGCCGTATTTTTACGTGTCCTGAGAGACCTTTTAAGAGAAGCTGGATTTGCTCCCAGATTCCCCTGGTTTGAACGGCTTCATAGATATTTGAAAAAACGGTGAAATCGTCCTTGTCTTTGGGTCGAATCGTTGGTTCAGAACTAGGATTACCATCCTGAACAAGCTGCCACGATATAAGGCCATACATTAATTTCAGCCTCACTGTGAGATCAGCACGGCCGTGAAACAGCGCGAAAAGTTCAATTTCCAGGGGGAGAGCCAGCAGAAAAATGATGACGGCCAGAATAATCAGGCCGATAACGATGAGAGTCAAAGGTCACTATTCCTTTTTCCGTTCTCCCCACTTATCGGCAATCTTCTCCACCACACCGGGAACTTTTTCGCTCAATTTCTCTATGGCTGCCGCCACGCTGCTCTTGATGGGTTCGATACGGACACCGTCTTTATCAATTATGATAATGGCGATGGGGCGCATACCGCCTGCCCCACCGGTGCCCCCCTTCATACCTTCGTTAGTTTGCTTGGCGTCGCTTTTCCCGCCGCCTGCTGCTCCGAATCCGAAACCGACGCTGAGCAATGGGATCAACGTTGTATCGCCTACTATGATCGGTTCACCGACCACAGTTTTGCTGCTGAGCACCTTTTCGATCTGGCTTAGTGTGGTTTTAACCATGTTTTCGACATCTTCCATCGAATTACCCCCTGTTAGGAAACGTAGATAAATATCATGTTCAATTATATCGTTTTCTGTGGGAATGCCCTAGTCCTGCACAGTTATATAAATAAACCGTGGCTCATTTCGTCGAATGATAGATCTCAAGGTTACCTATATCTATCCACGTCTCTTTAAAGGGGAAGGCCAATACCCGGTCCTTTTCGATCAGGTACGTTATAAAGTTACCCAGGTTATCCCTCTTGACTTCAAGGCAGAACTCCGAAACAAACGGGAAGACCCTGGAAGGAACAATCCAGCAGGCCGTTGATACCAAGCTCGTTTTGGGGTTGGCAGGTTTTTCCTCCAGTTCAACTACACGGGTCCCCACCAGTTTGACTACTCCATACCTGGTTGCTTTGGCAAGGTCACCAACGTCGTAGACCGCTATCTGCACATTAATACCGTTAAAAGCTGCTATGAACCTGGACATATCGAATTCGAAATAGTTGTCACTGCCAAAGAGCAGCAGGTCTTCATTAACGTTTTTTTTCTTTATCCAGTAATCCAGCGATCCAATTGCTCCCAGCTTCTCTTCGTCCGAATATACTTCTTCCACACAAATGATTACGTTCCTGTGCTGTTGCTTTTCCCACTGAAAAAAATCATCTTCGAATTTTTTATTTACATTAACCAGGATTTCAATGCCGGGGGGTATTTTATCCACAATATGGTTAATCATCGGTTTGCCCTTGTAGGGCAAAAGGGCCTTAGCATGGGTGAGAGTCAAGGGATACATCCTTGTACCAAACCCGCTGGCCAGAATCAAGCATTTCATTAGATCATATCTCCAATGGTTTCCCCTTGTTATCTGACACAACAGTTTACCCCTTCATAAGGCTCTATTCAATAGGCTTATTTGTATAGGGTATGAGATCAAAATACAATATATCCATGAAGCCCAAAAGCCGCCGGTCATTATCCATAGTCGGCCAGCAAGAAATAAAACTCCAAAACAGGATTATAAGCTACACCTTGAAACAAAGCGCCCGCATTCGTGGGATTCGGTTGGAAATACACAATGAATCGGGCCTGACCGTGGTCGTGCCCAGGAGGCATAGCCGCAAACAAGTCCAGGATATCCTGGTAAAGAAGGCCGACTGGATATTGCGGCATCTCCCGGTATCCAAACCAACACAGATGCCCCTTTTTAAAAAAGAAGTCGACCACGGCGAAAAAATACAGTTCATGGGCAAGTTACTCCAGCTCGCATTAGCATCAGAAGATAGCGAAGGTGATTCACCTGTTCTTAAAGGTAAAACACTATTGATTCCACGAGGTTCGGTAGGAAAAACCAGGGCCGAAATGCTTGAAAGGTGGTACCGGCGACAGGCCGCGCTTATTTTCAAGGAAAAGGCCGATAGGTTCCAGAAGATAATGGGGGTCCATTACAGCCGGATCACTATTCGCGGGCAGAGAAAGCGCTGGGCCAGCGCCTCGCCGTTGGGAAATCTATCGATCAACTGGAAACTGCTACTGGCCCCTGAAAAGATTATTGATTATGTGATCATACATGAATTGGCCCATTTCAAACATATGGACCATTCCAGGAAATTCTGGGATTATCTAGCTAAATATTGCCCCAAATGGCGGGAATATCGAAAATGGCTGCTTGACCACGAAGACGACCTCAAAGCCCGGGCTTCCTTCGGCCGCTAACCAATATAAGCCCATCATTTACGCAGATGAATGATTAATCAATCAATCTATTTGACACAGGGATAAAGCAGAGTTAACATATATTTTTGTTGTTCTCCATTGACCGCGAGAGAGAAATTATTTAATGCCGCAAAAGTCTTCCTTAAACAACAGGCCGATTGAAATACGATGGCACGGACGAGGAGGACAGGGTGCAATCACGGCAGCCAAAATTATTGCTGCCGCAGCCTATGCCAAGGGCTACCGGGGAGTAACCGCTGCGCCATCATTCGGTGCTGAAAGGCGCGGAGCCCCCGTTAGCGCCTCCACCAGGATAGCCAGTGAGCCGATTATGGTAGTATCGCAAGTTGAAAAACCCGATATTGTGGTAGTGCTCGACCATACGTTGCTATCGTATCCGGATGTCACGCAGGGGCTGGGCAAGGATGGTTGGATGATCGTTAATTCGCCCTTATTACCCAAAGAATTGGGCATCAAGTTTGAATGCAACGTTGCTACCGCTGACGCCACTAGGGTCTGCGAAAAATTGGGTTTGATAGTTGCGGGCCTGGTCATAGTCAATACTGCCATATTGGGCGCATTGATACGCGCTACGAAAATAGTCGACCTGCCAACATTGGAGAAAGTCATACGTGAAAGGTTCCCCGCTAGCACAGTCGAGATCAACCTTGCAGCCATTAACAAGACGTATGAAATCACCAGGTCGGCCAAATAGGGTCTAATAAATATGGGGACCAGAGATTGTAACCACATTTGCGATGAGTCATCACCGGGCATCGGCGAAGCCGGGAGGACGGGCGAATGGCGTACGCTGATGCCGGTCATCGACGATAAAAAATGCACCGCTTCGAAGCTGAACAAGCCCACTTGTTTCCTCTGCTGGCTTTACTGCCCCGAAGCTGTAATAACCAAGGGAATCCCCCCCTTGATAAACCTGGAGTACTGCAAAGGATGCGGTATCTGCTTACAGGTTTGTCCCGTGCAGGCTATTGTTATGATCCACGAAGAGAAAATAGCAGACTGATATTATGGCGATACAGAGAAAGGCCAACGTACATATTTTGGACGGAAACCAGGCAGCCGCAATAGCTGCCATGATGAGCCGGGTGCAGGTTATTGCCGCTTACCCTATCACCCCCCAGACACCACTTACCGAGCAGTTATCTCGATACGTGGAACAGGGTGAATTGCAGGCGGAATACGTAGCCGTAGAAAGCGAGCACAGCGCTATGGCCGTATGCACCTCCGCTTCACTGGTGGGAGCACGCACTTTCACGGCCACAAGCTCCCACGGACTGGCCTATATGCATGAGATGCTGCACTGGGCCGCCGGGGCACGCCTGCCCATAGTGCTGGCCTGCGTTAACCGCGCCATCGGGGCGCCGTGGAATGTTTTGAACGACCAGCAGGACTCTATCTCTCAGCGTGATACGGGCTGGATCCAGATATATTGCCGCAATAATCAGGAGATCATGGATACCATAATCCAGGCCTACCGGATAGCTGAGCAAGTTTTCGTCCCAGTTATGGTCTGCTATGACGGCTATATACTTTCGCACACGGAAATGCCCGTCGATGTTCCAATCCAAGAAGAAGTAGACAGGTACCTTCCATCTTACCAACCTCATACCGTGCTTGATCCGGCCAATCCCAAAAACTATAACCTGGTGACATTGGCCAATCCTCGGGTGGGAGTGGACGGTAAGCTATGCCATGGGTATATGGAGCTCAGATACCTGCTTCAGGAAGCTCTGCAAAATTCCAAGGAAGTTATTGTGAAATCGGGCAAGGAATTCAACCAGCTCTTTGGCCGCGACTATGCCAATGTGTTCTGGGAAGACCGCAACGAGGATGCGGAGATAACCATAGTAGCCATGGGTAGCCTGGCCATGGAAGCCATCGTGGCCGCCGATATGCTGCGGGAGCAGGGCATCAAAGTCGGTGTGCTTGGACTAAGGGTTTTCCGTCCCTTCCCCAAATCGGAAGTGGTGCAAGCCCTGCGCAAGTCCAAACTTATCGTGGTTTTCGATAAAAATATCAGCTATGGTTCCGAAGGCGCTACCTGCTCCGAGATCAAATCCGCGCTTTACGGGACATACATTAATGCCGCCATCAGGAACTTCATCGTCGGACTGGGTGGAAGGGATATAAAGGCCCGAGAGTTGGTCGAGGCTACTAAAAAGGCCATAGCATCGCTCAAAGAAACGGTTGTCAACCCCGACTACCCCGAATGGATTTGCGAGATTTAGGGAGATATAAAGTTGAAAGCCAATGCCGTCAATTTAATTGAACAGGAATGGATTTTACCGGGCAACCGCACCTGCCCCGGATGCGCCCTGTCACTGGCCTATCGCCACACGTTGAAAGCACTGGAGGGCCAGTGCATCGTCACTGTGCCGGCAAGCTGTGCCACGGTGCTGCATGGCATGTATCCCATCACGGCGGTCAACGTACCCTGTGTAAACACACCATTTGCTTCAACAGGCGCGTCGGCAACCGGGCTGGTCGCAGGCCTAAAGGCTCTGGGTAAAAAAGGTATAACCGTACTGGCCTTCGCCGGGGACGGCGGCACGCATGATATTGGCATTCAGTCTCTAAGCGGGGCGGCGGAGAGGCAAATGGACTTTATCTATATTTGCTATGACAATGAGGGCTATATGAACACGGGCAACCAGCGTTCGGGCTCCACCCCACTGGGCGCCGTATCGGGCACTACCCCTATTCTGGGCAAGCAGCAATACCAGAAGGATATTACCGCTATTATGGAGGCACACGGCATACCCTATGTTGCCACTTGCTCGGCATCTTATCCTCTTGATCTATACGAGAAAGTTAAAAAGGCCCGGACAATCGAGGGCACAAGGTTTTTGCATGTACATACACCGTGCCCCCCGGGCTGGCTCTTCCCCTTCAGCGACACCATTAAGTTCGGAGAGATGGCTGTGGAGACCGGCCTGGTAGTTCTTTATGAAATAGAAAACGGTATTTTCAGACTGACATCGCACAGTGAATCGATGGCCCTCAGGGGAGGGAACCTTCAACCGGTCCGTGAATATTTCATCTCGCAGGGCAGGTTCAAGACCATCACAGAAGAACAGATAGATGAGCTCCAGGACTGGGTTAATGCCCGTTGGAAGCATTGCCTGCACAGAGCTACCAACCTGTAATTTAACGCTGGGCTCAAAGCGGCTTTCCCCTGTGTGCTACTGCGATTGAGACTCAGCCAGTTCTTTTAGGACGCGTTCGAAAACGGCCATGTCTCTGGCTGAAAAACGTTTACGGAAATTTTCGTCCAGGTCATCTGCGAATTTAATAATCTTGGGGCCGACTTCTCTAGCCTGTCCGGTAAGGTAGACCAGGGCTGACCGCCGGTCCTCGGCATTAGGCCGGCGTTCTACATAACCGCTTTTCTCCATACGATCGAGTATGCCGGTAATGGTGGAACCGTCGAGCGAGACACGCTGTGCCAACTCTCCAATGGTAATTCCATCGCCCATCCAGAGTGCTTTAAAGATCATGTATTGGGGTGTAGTCAGGTTAAATGGCGCCAGACGGGACTCGTAATGCTCGTAAACCTTACGCATCACCCGTCCAATATTAAAACAGATATGTTCTCTGGCGTCGTACATAGCTTCGCTTATTAATTTTTACGCAGATATTTTGCACACAATGTAATGAGTTGAACACCTTTTGTCAAGGCAGCGGACACGCTTCCCTTTACCTCTTGACAAGCCTAATATATTCTTGTTAGACTGCGCACAAATATATTGTACACAAAATAATTGTTGAATAATAATCGAGGTGAGAAATGGCCAAAGCTATTTATGACAAACTAGCGGGTGCCTTGAATGCACGCAGTATGGCTGTACCGGCGGTACCTTGTGCCGAATATTACTCACTGGTTGAATTCCTCTTTTCAGAGGATGAGGCGGCTATTGTATGCGCCATGCCCATTGAATATGCCAGAGTGGAGGAGGTCGCCGCAAACCTGGGAACCAAAGACCTCAAAAAGCTTACAGCCCAACTCGAGACTATGGGAGACAAGGGCATAATACATATTAAAGAGGAAAACGGCGTGAAGCTCTACGAGGGCCTTCCCTTCGTACCGGGCTTGATCGAGTTCCAACTGATGACAGGCATCGTTGACGAACGACATAAGAAATTTGCCTTTTTGCTCAGGGACTACTCCAAGGCGGTGAAAAGGGAATTTATGTCGGCTACACCGCCTAAGTTGCAGAAATCGGCTGCGGGACGGCAGATTCCAGTTGATAAAGAGATCAGACAGGTAACGACTGTTATCCCCTATAAAGAGGCAAAAGAGTTGATTCAAAAAACGGAATATATTGCTGCAGGCACATGTGTCTGCCGTCACCAAGGCAACCTTATAGGAAAGCCCAGTTCCGAACCGCTTAACAACTGCATGGTCCTCGGAGAATCCGCCAAATTTGCCGTGCAGCGCGGTTTCACCAAGCGTTTGAACAGGGAGGAAGCGCTTGCCCGGCTTGACGAAGCCGAAAAGGCGGGACTGGTTCACAACTATGCCAATACTCCGCAGCAGTTTACCAACCTTCTATGCAACTGTTGCGGCTGCCATTGCTGGATCATCAAAGGGGCCAAAAACTCACCGGTCCCCAGCCTGATGGTAAATGCCAGGTATCTGGTGCATATCAATGAGGAAGACTGCACAGCTTGTGAAGCATGCATAGAGAGGTGTTGGATGCAGGCACTGAAGATGGTTGACGGTAAGATTACCAGGGATGAAAAACGCTGTATAGGCTGCGGTGTTTGCATGTTAGCCTGCCCGACCGAAGCGCTCTATCTCGAACCCCGGGAAGCGGGCAAGATACCGCTTAAAAATTGCTAGCCCGTAATTTAATTTTGCTTTTGTTCGTTCTCTTTCCTGGCAGCGCGGTCCCTTGCCCAGCGATGGATCTCATCTAATGCCGGCGGCGCCACGCTGAAGACATCAACGTCTTTGGGGAATTGCACCAGGTGCCCTTCCCTGATGAAAAGCAGGGCTACGTCACCATCCTTAAGCGTTTCGTCTATGGCCTTGCTGATATACTGGTATCTCCTGCGGGAAGCCTCACCGAAAAATTCGTAAATCTTGGTAGCAACCTTATCGCTGAGGAATCCAATCATAAGGCAGCGTTCCCAGTCCATCACCTCTTCCAGCAGCTTGGTATCTTCAATACATTTTAGTTTGTCGCCGTTTTTGCATCGGTTGCATATCAATTCATGGCTTTTAGGATTAAGTCCTTCCAACAATTTGAGTCCTTCCTCCCCATCCGAATTGACAGTCTCGTGATAAATTACGGTCACACTGCCCAGGCTGTTCTCGAGCTTATTAACCATTTCATTAACCTGCTGCCAATATTTTTCGAACAACTCCAGATAGTCTGCGGGTGATTCTTTACCGGCATAGATAAGCGGCACCTGAAGGATTTTCCTGTTATGCTTGTAGCTGCTGACTTCCGGTTTTTCTACTTTGCCTAATTCTTGTGACATCGCTTATAACCCCAAGCATTCTACACCAGCGATCAGACCGAGACAAATGTGAATGATCGGATATGTTGCAGTTAGGTATTATCGCCGATTAGGGAGTCACCTCAAAATAACCTTCCAGCCTGATATCCCGCGAAGATGCTCCGATCATCACTTTAAAAACCCCCGGCTCAACAGTCGGTTTCATAGATTTATCGTAAAAAGCAAGCTCTCTGCCTTGGATCTCAAATTCCACCTTCCTGGTCTGGCCTGCCTTTATATCTATTCGATGGAAACTCTTCAACTCCTTTATTGGCCTGGTTATACTGGCTACTACATCGTTTATATAAAGTTGCACTACCTCTGCGCCATCTTTCTTTCCGGTGTTAGTAATATCGGCCAGTATCTTTACCTTTCCATCTCGAGGTATTCTATGCGGTTTTATGCGAAGATTTCGATATAGATATTCCGTATAGCTGAGCCCAAAGCCGAATTCAAAAAGCGGACCGGTGCAGGAGTCGACGTATTCACCCCAGAATTGCGATTTGCCGCCGGTCGGTTTGAGCCCGTAGTATACCGGGAGTTGGCCAATGTCACGTGGAAAGGATATGGGAAGTTTTCCGCCCGGATTATAATCTCCAAAAAGAATATCGGCGACTGCGTTGCCACCCTCTTCGCCGGGCAGCCAGGCTTCAACAATTGCAGGCACTTTCTCAGCTATCCAGTCAAAAGCCACGGGCCTGCCATCAATGATTACAAGGATGACGGGTTTACCTGTATCGCAAACAGCACGTATTAACTGCTGTTGCACCTCGGGCAAACCGAGCGTCGTCCTATCCCTCATTTCGCCGCAGGTGCATTCCGGGGTCAAGCCCGATTTCCCCCCCATCACCATCACTACAGCTTCGGCGGAACCAGCGGCTTCAACAGCCCGGGCGAATCCTTCAGTCGAATCGCTTCCCAATTCACAGCCCCGGGCATAAATAACATCACAAGACGGTGAAACCTTCTTTTTTATTCCCTCCAGAACGCTAACTACGGGTACGGTCATTTTGTCCGGCTGCACTTCTTCCGGCGGCATTTCACAATTTATGCTAAAAGCAGTCATTCCCATTACCTGCGCATGCGCCGGATATGTATAATCACCCAGTTGGTTCCTGGGATTATCTGCGTTTGGACCTATTACAGCCAGCTTTTTTATTCCTTTATCCAGAGGCAAAATGTTCCCGCTGTTCTTGAGCAGCACAATGGATTCGCGTGCCGCTTCCAGGGCAAGATTACGGTGCTCAGGAATATCAAATACCTTGCACGTATCATTTCGTTCCGTATACGGCTCTTCGAACAGTCCGAGCATAAATTTTAGTTTGAGGACCCTTCTCACAGAACGATCGATCAGGCTGACGGGAAACCTGGCGGATTTCACTTCGTTCTTAAAGGCCTCGGTCATGCAATCCTGGTTAGGCAACTCCTGGTCTATGCCCGCCCTGAGCGCCAGCTTGGCGGCATCTTCCCTGGTTGCAGCAATCCGATGATTCCGAAACAGCATGACAACAGCATAATAGTCCGAAACAACGATACCCTCGAATCCCCACTCATCGCGTAGAATCCGTGTTAATAATTCCTCAGAAGAGGCGCAGGGGATGCCGTCGATCTCGTTATACGCATTCATAATCGATAGAGCACCTGCTTCCTTGATTACCCTTTCAAAGGGATATAAATATACCTCCCTTAACATCCTTTGTGGTATGTCCGCCGGTGCGTGGTTCAGGCCACCTTCGGATTTTCCGTAGCCGATAAAATGTTTCAGGGTGGAAACAATGCCCCGTTTTATATCAGGCCCCTGCAATGCCCTGACATAGGCAATCCCCATTTCGGCCGTCAGATAAGGGTCCTCCCCATAGGTTTCCTCTATGCGTCCCCATCTGGGATCCCGCGCAATATCAAGAACTGGTGAGAGGCCCTGTCGAATGCCGGCGGCGACCATCTGCTTTCTAATAACTGCAGCCATCTCCCCGATCAATACAGGGTCCCAGGTGCTCCCCATGCCTATTATCTGCGGGAAAATAGTCGCCTGTTTGGCGTTAAATCCGTTCAGGCACTCCTCATGCACAATAGCTGGAATGCCTAGTCTGGTGTTTTCCATCAGGAAATGCTGCACGTTATTCACATAGCTTATGATTTTTTCAGGTGATAGCGTGGTACCGACACCTGCCCTACAGATCTGTCCGATGCCGTTATTAATAAGTTCCCCGGCCAGGCGCTCAGAAAACTTGGAGTTATGGAGCAGTTGCATAGCCCATATGCCGCCCAATTGGGCGATTTTTTCGTCGACATTCATGCGGGAGAGCAGGTCGTCCGTTCTCTCCTCTATGCTATGGGCTGGGTCTCTGTATATCTCAACCATTTGACACTCACAATCTGTTAAATAGTGGGCGTACGCTGCCGCCAGGGATGAGCTTTTTCAAAGGCGGCAGATGCGCGCAACACCAGTGCTTCCTCGAACCTGCGTCCTACAATCTGCAATCCGACGGGTAACCCCTCCGAATTGAATCCACACGGAATAGAGGCAGCCGGCTGGCCGGTGAAATTGAACGGATAAGTGAAGCACACCCAGGCGCTGGGTGTGCCGTCTTTATCATCTATCTTTGCCGGTCCAAGCGGCCCTTTGTCCCCGGCTTCAAAAGCCGCTACTGACGTAGTTGGCGTTAGCAAAAGATCGTATTTTTCAAAGAACCTGGCCGTCTGTTCACAGAGCGTATAACGGTCGAACTGAATTCGTACCATATCACAATTAGTGAAGCCTACGGCAAATTCCATGAACGGCAGATACGGCGGGAAAGCAATACTTTTATATTTGTCGACGTCACGTTCATTGGCGGTGAGAGTTTCAGATAGCTCAGTAGTTATAAAGGCTGTTTCCATATTTATCCACCCTGGTTTAACTTCCTCGACCCGACATCCCAAATCTGCAAAGGCGAAGGCGGCTTTTCTGGTTATCTCCAGTACCTCCTTGTCAACGGGGAAACCACCTCCCAGATCCGAGCTGTAGGCTATACGCAGGCCTTTAACATCTCCACGCATATCCAGAAGAAATTTACCGGGATATCTGGGGAGAGTAGTCTGGTCATAAGACGAAGGGCCAGCCATAACATCAAGCATAAGAGCGGCATCTTCCACTGTGCGGGTTATGGGGCCTTCATGATTAAGAGTCTCCCACCCCGGAAAATGCGGATAATATGGCACCCGACCAAAGGTAGGCTTGAGCCCGAACAAGCCGCAGAAACTCGATGGTATTCTTATGGATCCACCGCCATCATTGCCCTGGGCAATGGGGCATAGTCCAGCGGCCACAGCAGCAGCCGACCCGCCGCTGGAGCCCCCGCAGGTCCGACCGGTGTTCCACGGGTTTACGGTCTTACCGAAAACCATATTGTCCGTTATTCCAACCAGGCCGAATTCAGGCAGGTTCGTTTTGCCGAGGATGGCTGCGCCGGCCTCTTTCAGCCTTTCCACCAGGACTGCGTCCCTGTCTGGAATGTAGCTCTCATATAATTTCGAACCATCAGTGGTCTTAATGCCTTTGGTGAAAGTGTTGTCCTTTATAGCTACAGGGACGCCATCCAGCACTTCCGCTTTCCCCTTCTGATATCTTTTTTCTGATTCCCGTGCCGACGCAAGCGCCAGCTCGGGCACCAATGTTACGAATGCATTCAACTTAGGGTTAATCTTCTCAATCCTGTCGAGTTGATACATTGTAACCTCTACTGGTGAAAGTTTCTTATTTCTAAAGGCATTGATGAGATCAATTGCGGACATCCAGCATATTTCCGACATCTCCAGTTACCCCCTCTGTTAAATATTGTAAGGATAAACCTGTCATAAAACAGTGTCAATCTCTTTTTGAATGCTAAAATACAACCTGATTGTTTGGGCAGACCACTTCGCCGCTGTGATATAATTTTAAAGTTGCCATGACTAAATTCAGCCTGATGCCGCGAGACGACAAGTTTTTTGACCTCTTCGAGGCGGGGGTTACCAATATGGTAAAGGCGGCGGAGAGCCTGAAGGAACTGATCTGCAATTGGGAAGATATCGAACACAAGGTTGAAGAATTAATCAAAATCGAACACCAGGGCGATACCATAACACACGAGATCATGTTCCAGTTAAACCGCTCTTTCATAACGCCATTTGATAGAGAGGATATCGGCCTGCTGGCACATTCACTCGACGATGTAACCGACCTTATCCAGGCCGCCGCTGACAGCATGCTGCTTTATAAAGTCAAAAGGCCTGGAAAGCGCGCCCAGGAACTGGCCGACACGCTGGTCCTAATTACTTCCGAAGTGGTACAGGTGATGCCGCTTTTGAGAAAACATAATGCCAATCTGGAAAAAATACTGACCAGTTGCGTCGAGATAAACCGCCTCGAAAACCTGGCAGACACGATATATCGGTCGGCACTGTCCGAATTGTTCGTTGATGCCACCGAGATCGCCGATGTCATCAAGTGGCGTGAAATATACGAGCATATGGAAGGCGCCATCGATATGTGTGAAGATGTGGCCAACGTGCTTGAAAGCGTAGCGCTCAAACACGCCTGATTTTCTTAAAATCACAGCGCCCGCGGGATAGATTTCTTAGCCGTGATATCCGGAGTCTTACCGTTTGGAAAGGAGGAAGATGCCATGAAGCTAAAGGACCTCGTTTTGAAAAACCGCAGCTACCGCCGTTATCACCAGGAAGTAGCCGTTGAACTTAATACCCTGAAAGAATTAATCGACCTGGCCAGGAATTCCGCTTCGGGACTTAATATGCAGCCTCTGAAATATATACTTTCCAATGAACCTGAGCGCAATGCACTAATATTTCCTCAGCTTGGCTGGGCGCGCCTGATAGCCAACTGGCCGGGGCCGGCTGAAGGGGAAAGGCCGTCAGCTTACATCGTTGTACTTGGCGACACCAGGATCAGCAGAAATTTCGGCACCGATTGCGGCATAGCTGCCCAGAGCATTTTACTGGGAGCAAGCGAGAAAGGGTTGGGCGGATGTATGATCGCTACGATCCGCAAAAAGGAACTGGCGCAGGCGCTGAACATAGACCCCCGCTACGAAATACTGCTGGTAATTTCCATCGGAAAGCCCAGGGAAAAAGTCGTGATCGAACCTCTGGGAAAGGATGGAGATACCAAATATTGGAGGGACGAACAGGGAGTCCATCATGTCCCAAAACGTGCCCTTAAGGATATCATTTTAAGCTAGCCGGCAATCAATCCTAGAAATCGCGGATATGCCGAATTAATTATTGTTTACCTGAGGTCGGTTTTCAGAGCTCAAGCTGGAGGTGCCTGCCATGGATTTAAAATCTGGCCTGGAAGAGATGAAAAGACGCCGCGACCGGGCTTTAAAGATGGGTGGGCCCGCGAAAATAGCCAGACAACATAAACTTGGAAGGCTTACAGCCAGGGAAAGGATAAACAAGCTGCTTGATCCCGGCACCTTCATGGAAATGGGTATGTTGAACCTCTCGGACATGCCAGGCATGGAAGAGCAGACGCCGGCAGACGGCAATGTTGTAGGTTTCGGGAAGATCGACGGACGGGACGTCCTGGTGAGCGCTGCTGATAAAACCGTATGCGCCGGTGCCGAGGGTAGGGTCGGCTCCTTTGCAAAAGAGCACCGTGCAGGCCAGCTTGCGGCCGAAAAAAGGATCCCCGTTATCACTCTGGGAGATGCCGGCGGAGCCCGCATACCCGATATTATGGGCTCTGATGGTCTCAGCTCAATGACATTCCCCATCGATGCTCTTAAATATCCAAGGAGGTCGCCCTATATTGCCACGATTATGGGGGATTGTTTCGGAGGCCCATCCTGGATGGCTGCCAAAGCCGATTTCGTGGTCATGGTAAAAGGGAGCTGCATGGCGGTCTCCGGACCAAGGGTGCTTGAAGTAGCCACTGGAGAAAAGGTAACCAATGAAGAGCTCGGAGGCTGGAAGCTGCATGCCGAGGTCACGGGACAGGTCGATGCGTTCACGGAGAATGAGGAGGACTGCCTGCAGATTGTGCGGGAATTCTTGGGCTATATGCCTTCCAACTGCGACGAGGAACCTCCCCGTCACTCTACTTCAGACCCCACTGACCGCAAGTTGGACGGAGTAGCCGATATTTTACCGGAAGCGCTCAATCGCGCCTACGACATGTTCAAAATCATCAAATTAATCGTTGACGATGGCAAATACATGGTGCTCAAACCTTATTACGATCCCGCTCTGATCACCTGCCTGGCAAGGATGAATGGAAGGGTGGTCGGAATAATCGCCAATCAGCCCATGCATAACGCCGGCGCCGGCGGGCCGGGATCCTGCGAAAAAGCCACCAGTTTTATAGTACTATGCGATTCCTATAATATTCCCCTGATATTTTTGCATGATACACCTGGCTTCTTTGTCGGGCTGGATGCGGAAAAGAAAAAAATGCCGGGCAGGATTATGGTATGGTTTGAAGCCCTGGCACTGTCGACCGTCCCCAAGATATCTATTGTTATACGCAAGAGCTACGGCATGGCCTATGGCAATATGGCTGGCACCAGCTGCGGCTCGGATATTCTGGTTGCCTGGCCGACTGCGGATATAAGTTTCATGTCCGCACAGGCCGGTGTAAACGTGCTCTTTAAACCATTGATCGATGCTGCCGCAAACCCCGCGCTCGAAAAGGAGAAGCTGATCGAACAATGGGAATATCAGAGCGCTCCCTGGAAAGCAGCGGAAAGGCATTTTATCGACGATGTTATTGAGCCGCGAGATACAAGAGAATATATCAACAAATTCCTGGACCTGCTGAAAGGCTCGGACGGCAAAGGCTTTATCAGTAAGAAATACCTGCAGTCATGGCCCACTGTAATATGAGCATGATTGAGCGTTAATAGCGCCGTTAAACTTGACCCCTAATTCGGCGCACCTAAACTAAAGGATATTTTATTGAAGGGGTATTGATTACAATTCTACGAGAGGGAAAAATGCGGGCTGCTGAATCTACGGCTAGCAATCTTATAAGAAAGATATCGAAGATCTCGGGAAATCGCCCGCTTTGCGGGTCATTGAGTTGCTATTGGGAAAAAAAGCCAAGGTGAGTTATCACGACTCGTACATAGCTGAAATTAAAGAGGGTAATACTAAAATTAAAAGTGCCAAGCTTGAGAACAAGACCCTGAGCCAATATGATTGCGTGGTCATAACTACGGACCATACCTGCTATAAATTGGACTCCATCGCTAAAAATTCGAAATTAGTGTTTGATACACGCGGCTGCACCGTGGGTATCAAAGCGGATAATATTATCAGGCTGGGAGTATAGGTTTAGGGTCTAAAGATATTTCGCAGACCGTCAGGGAGCCGTTACCTTATCCAGTTTGTCTACCACCCTAAGAAAAACCTTCACCACCGAGGGGTCAAACTGGGTGCCAGCATTTCTCTTAATCTCTTCGAGCGCTTCCTGCACCGATAAATGCTTTCTGTAGGGGCGAACCGTTACCATATCGTCATAGGCTTCCGTTACAGCGATAATCTGTGACTCAAGGGGAATCTGGTCGCCGCCAATTCTGTGTGGATAGCCTTTTCCATCCCACCTCTCGTGGTGTGCCAGCACAACCTGTGCGCAAGTAGCGAATTCGGGAAATTGCTCCAGAATTTCCGTGCCATATTCGGGATGTTTGGACATCTGCTCCCATTCCTGTGCATTGAGTGCTCCCGGCTTGGTAATTACACTGGTTGGAACACAGATCTTGCCTATATCATGCATCAGCGCCATAACGCGCATTTGTTTTACTGAAGCGCCGGGCAGCCCCACGGCCTGGGCCATTGCCACAGAATATTTGGCCACGGTGTGCGAATGCGACCTCGAGTAGTGCTCAGTCAAATCAAGGGAGGCGAGCAAGTTGTAGACGGTTGCCGGTCCTCCTTGCTTAAGATTAGTAATCCATTCATTAATGTTCTTTCCTGCCAGTTCCAGCTTGCTGGAAGCGAGCATGAACTGGTTATTTCCTTTTATAATGGACTGACTTAACGCGGTTTCTGCTCGCCGTATAAGTCCATCTTTGGATACCTCGTCATCCGGAAAACAGGCAATACCGACGTTAGCAAAGATATTTACGTCAACGCCGTTATTGCGGATTATAGGGTAGTTTGTGAGGCTTTGAATAAGCTTGTGCGCAGCAGCCTGAGCGCCATCTCCATCCGTCCCTGGCAGTACAATAGCAAATTTACTGTCTGTATATAAGTAATTTCTGTCGACTGTCCTCATCGTGACATTTAGCAGCTTATAGATGGCCCGCATGATAATGCCGCGAGCTTCGCCGTCCAATCCCAATATTTTATTTTCCAAGTTGCTGACAGAAAGTATCATCAATGTAAACTTCTGACCGTAGCGGGAACTGCGTAAAACTTCATCGTTCAAGGCCTGCAGAAAGGTGTCATTCTGCAAAGATTTATCTTCGGACCTTTTCTTGCCACCGCCGGCATCCGTGGCTACCGCCAAGGAGGATAAATTGCCCCCCTTGTCTTTGCCTCGTGAGAAGGCCTCAGTGACCACCCTGACTAAATGATCGTATGAAACGGCATCTTTGGGATATGAGGCCACACCGATAGTAGCAGTCAATTTTATCTTGGTCGACATGCTGTTAAGACTGAATGCCCTATCAACCGTTTGCCTGATTTTTTCAGCAACTTTTACCGCTCCTTCGGCATTGGTGTAAGACAGCATAACAGCGGTTTTGCCGGGTTCCAAATTGCAGTAAATATCGGTATTCCTTACGGCATCACGCAGTATTGTTGCGTACATACCGACGATTTCCTGTGTCGGGTCATTTCCGTACTTTTTGGAATAAACGTCCAGGTTGTCCAACTCGATATATAGAACAGATATCTCATATTTATAGCGTGTACTTCGGGCTACTTCCTCTTCCAGCCTTTCGTTGAAATATTCAGGGTCATTTTTTCTATCTGGTGGGGTTTTGGCGGCCTCCAGCTTGGCTATCTGCTCCTTAAGCTTAGTTATCTCGGCTTCTAATTGCTCTGTTGTCTTCTCATCGTCCTGAATATCTTTCATCGTGCCTGTCACCCCAGATGCTAATGAGACAATTGTTATCTGCGCATAATGTATACTGTACTTCAAGCCATGTCAAAACGGCTTTCGATTATGTGTAAAAATAAAAGCCGGGCGTCCCCAGCGCCCGGCTTTTATTGATTAATGAGGAAAATGACCTAGGTCTTGCTTATCTTAAATACCTTTTTACCGCAGGAAGGGCATACACCCGCCGTGGCGGGCCTCCCATTCCTCATCTTTACGATCTTGGCATCCTTAATCTCCGTCTCTTTGTGGCATTTCATACAAAAAGCTGTCATGGCTACGATTTAACCTCCAATTAATTTTTATTGTTTCCACCTTTGTGGTCGGCTTTCAGTAATAAAAACGTTATTTCAGTCCAAAAGTTTATGCCACTTAAACGCGAACCACTTGCTGCGGAGACCGATGATCAATAGTAGAATTTGAACGATTAAATAATCATAAAATGGGAATGGAAAATATTAAATACTTGGGTCACTTGCCAACAAATAACCGATTTTGTCGGTTATGCTGGATCTTTGCCGGTCATATACTTAACATTACTGCTCAAAGGTGGTGATCGGCCGATGCTTACAATAATACGCCAGGGTTTCTGATATCGATCGCACTGAAAACCCGTGGCACTATTTATAAGGGCTTATTTCCTCTTTTGCCCGAAATATAGTTCAATAAACAGGATGTTCAGAAATACCGCCAGAATAACAGGTAAAGTGATAAGCCACAAGTTCTGAAATATATCAATATTGAAATAGATACATACATAAAAAAGGACGAAGGACATAAGTATACCGAGCATACCGCACCCAATGGCAAAATAAATAAATACAGCCGTTGATTTCATTTTTTCGATCATTCCGGGCAACCTAAATATAATTTCTTACTCTGGTTAATGCAAATTAATGTAACCCGATGACTCTATCGGAAAGATTACTTTTTGATATAATTTCAGGACTCGACATGTCTTATTTCCTGGGTGTGGATATCGGCTCCGTGAGCGCCAAACTGGCACTCGTTGATGCTGCCGGAAGCGTGCTTCATTTAGATACCCAAAAGATAACCCGCAGCCCCCGGTCCGCAATTACCTCCCTAATTGACAGGCTCAATGAAAAGCTTGATCTCAATCTGGTCGCCGCAGCAGGAGTATCTGGTTCCGGCAAATCCGTAATACCGCACGAACTTGAATGGGTGGAACACAGTAGTCCCCTGGCTATTGCAGCAGGACTTCTGCACTTCCATCCCGACGCCGGCACCATCATTCAAATAGGGGGACAGAGCTCGCTGGTTATCGAGCTGGAAGATGGTTTAAAGAAGCCGTGGCGCGTTACTACCAACCCTCTTTGTGCAGCAGGCACCGGCAGATTCCTGGAACAGCAGGCCTACAGGCTGGGCATAGGTATGGACGACTTTTCAGGGCTGGCTATGCGATGCGAAAGCAGTCCACCCAGAATTGCGGCCAGGTGCAGCGTATTTGCCAAGACAGACCTCATCCATCTTCAGCAAAAGGGAGCGCCGGTGGACACGATGTTGTATGCCCTTTGCGAGAGTGTTGCACGAATGGTGGGTTCGCTTAAGAAGGGTGCATTTCGCGTCCCGGTCTACTTCGCAGGTGGTGTTGCAGCCAATGATGCGGTAGCCAGATCCCTGAACGATATGCTGACGTCGAGAAACGGATGCGCAGTAAATGTTATTATCCCGGAAAATCACCTTCATATTGAGGCGTTGGGATCGGCGCTCCTGTCCAGGGGTAAAACCTCGAAGTCGTTCTTATTGCCTGAGGGAGCTAAACGGCAAACTTACTTCGAGATGCCCGGCCTTACGGCCCTACCCTGTAAAGGAAACGGCTCCAAGTTAAAGATTAGAGGAGAGTGCAATGGCTATCTGGGTGTAGATATCGGCTCCACCAGTACCAAGGCAGTGATCCTCGATGAAACTGGACGGCAGGTCCTGGCAAAAAGTTACCTGATGACCGCAGGTAAGCCGGTGACAGCAGTCAAAGAAGTGTTCCAGAACTTGGTTGAAGATGGCGCCGGCAGGGTTAAAATATGCGGCGCAGGCATCACCGGGTCGGGCAGGTATTTAGTTGGAAGCCTGATAGGGGCGGATCTGGTTAAAAACGAGATCACAGCCCAGACCAGGGCGGCGGCTGAAATAGACCCTGACGCCGATATCATTGAGATTGGGGGGCAGGACTCCAAACTGGTTATCAAAAGGAATGGCGTAGTTATCGATTACCAGATGAACAAAGCCTGTGCAGCGGGAACGGGCAGCTTTATCGATGAGCTGTCCGAGATGCTGGGGGTCTCGGTAAAAGATGGAGAGTTTTCCAGGCTGGCTTTTGCTGCTAATAACACGGTCGACCTTGGCACGCGCTGCGCCGCTTTCATGGGGCAGGCTGTAGCCACAGCCCAGCAGGAAGGTTTGCCGCTGGAAGTTATTACGGCCAGCCTTGCCAATTCAATCGCCAAGAATTACCTCTCTAAAGTCGTTGGCAATAGAAAACTGGGCAATAAGGTAATCCTGACCGGAGCCGTATTTTATAACCAGGCCGTGGTCTCGGCTTTCCATCAACAGCTCAAGGGTAAATCTTTGACCGTGCCAGAGCATAACGAGGTCAGCGGGGCTATCGGAGCCGCACTGCTGGCCAAGGAAGCCGGATCGGCAGGCCAATCAAACTTCAAGGGTTTCCGGGAGGTTATCGAGGCGGAATGCCTTCTTTCGACATTCACCTGCAAATCCTGCGACAACAATTGCACGATTACCCGTATGCAAATGCATGGCACAAAACCGACTTTTTACGGCAGCAGGTGCGACCGCTACGACAGTGACCTCGGGCATGCGAAAATACATACCTTTTTCGACGAGCGCGAAAAACTGCTCTTCAAGGACCACCGGGACGGGACCGGCCAGGGCCCAACGGTTGGGGTACCCAGGGCACTGCTTGTATACGATTATGCCCCCCTGCTAATCGGCTTTCTCAACTCGCTGGATGCCAGAGTTAAACTTTCCGGCAGCACTAATAATGAAATCATTCACCAGGCGGCGGAGCTAAGCTATACCGACAGCTGTTTTCCTGTAAAACTGCTTCACGGACATGCCGCCGGACTGAAAGACGCCGACTATATACTTTTCCCCTGCTCTATCCGTTTGGGTGAGAAGGATGGCGACGAGAACCAGAAATACGCCTGCCCGCTGGTGCAAGCTTCGCCTTTTATCATACGCCAGGTGCTTGACCTCAAAGACCGATTGCTGATACCTATTGTAGATTTCACTCACGGACCCGAGGAAACCATAAATAATCTTGCCGAAGCGGCAGTCAAAATGGGATTCAGCAGAGGCAAGGGCAAAAAGGCTGCCCTGGCCGGTATCGAAGCGCAGCGAAGATTTGAAAAGGAACGTGATGACCTGGGCGCCCGGTTACTTGGTGAACTACGTGAAGGCGGTAAAAAGGGCGTGGTACTTTTCACCAGGTCATATATGTCGCAGGATTCCGGCGCCAACCTGGGCATCGCCGAAAAACTTGCTCAGTTGGGAGTTGTACCTATACCTCTGGACTTCCTGCCGCTTTCCTCCGTCGACCCGAAAAAATATTCGGACCGGCCATACTGGTTTTATGAGAGCAAACTTATAGCAGGCGCTGCAATTACCGCGTCCGACCCTCAGCTTTACGGGCTGATACTGACTAATTTCGGATGCGGACCAAATTCATTTGCTCTGAGACTTGTAGAGGACATCATGGGCAGCAAGCCACTGGGGCAACTGGAAATAGACGAACATGCCGCAGAGGCCGGCATAGTAACCAGGTTAGAAGCTTTTGTAGATACGATCAAAGGATTCTCGTATTCCGCAATGCCGGCGGGAAGCAGCAGTGAATACCATTACCGGGGAGCCTCCCCAGTGATCAATGCTCACAAGACCCTGCTAATACCGAGGATGGCGCCGCATGCCGAAGTTATAGCCGCAGCCATGGATGCCTGCGGCGTCAGGACCATAGTCCTGACCGAATCGGATGAACGCAGCCTGCTCTACGGCAATGAGCTGACTTCCGGAACAGAATGCCTGCCTTATCGCGTATGCCTGGGGGACTTCATCAGGTTTTACCGTGACAATGGCACGGACCTGAAGAACATCGAGGGTTTTATGGCCGGGTCATACGGACCCTGCCGCCTGGGTAAATATGGTATAGAACAGATGAGGGTGCTAAAAGGAATAGGTATCGACCTGCCCATACGCACCACCGTCTCAAACAATGCCTATCGTGATTTGAATATGGGCTCCGACTTTGAACGGCTTGCATGGAAAGGCCTGGTGGCCTTTGATTATATGGAGAAACTACTCTGGCGCACACGCCCCTACGAAAAAAGGGCGGGGTCGGCCAATGAACTTTTCAAGGAATATACCGGCACGATTGTACGCAAGGTCCATGACAAGGAGCCCTTTGACAAAGTCCTTTCCATGGCCGCTTCCCAATTCCGGTCATCGATCGATCCGGGCATGCCCAGGAAACCGGTCGTGGGGATCAATGGAGAGATATTTTTACGCTCTAACAGGTTCAGTAACAGCCATCTTGTAGATGTATGCGAATCCGCCGGCCTGGAAGTTGTAGTCTCGCCGCTGGCCGAATGGTTCAAATATACTTCGTTCCGTAATTTGGAGGATGCTTTACGCGACCGCAAGCTGAAAAAATCAGTAGTCAGCTTTATAAAAAAGTTCGTGCAAGAACACGATGAGCGTAATATAGCATCTAAATGCCGGGAATTGCTGGATACCGATGAGCCTTCTACTGAAAAACTGCTGTCATTGTCCGGCCGGTACCTCTCCCCCCGTTGCGGTAGCGAAGCTGTTCTCAGCATTGGCAGCGGTATTGAGTGGATGCAGAATCCAGAGTTTGCCGGCGTTATCTCTGTTATGCCTCACGGATGCATGCCGGGAGGGATCGTTGCAGCTATGTCTGATAAATTCAGTACGGCCTACAGAAAACCGTGGATAAGCCTCACTTATGACGGGTTCCCGGAGACCAACAACCTGGCTAAGATAACCAATTTCGCCGAGGTCCTGAGGTATTGCAGAGAAAGAGCCGGACATATCACCCCGCTAATAAATGTTACAACAATTTAACCTTGCCACTTATATGTTCCTTCGCAGTTAACCTGTAAAATCTCTATAATTAATCTTAGGCCGATTCATGAGGGATAAGGAGGCGCGAAATGTCTGGTAATTGGACAATTACACTGAGCAAATGGGTATCCGTTATTTGTATCGTACTTTTACTTGTCATTATAGGGGCGGCGGTATTGGGCGGTTGGTGGTTGGGCAACACCGGCGGGTATAAAACCGGCTATGACCAGGGAAAGGCGGAAGGCGATAAAGCCGGCTATGCCAGGGGATTGACCGACGGCCAAAAGGCCGGCTACGACCAGGGTTACCAGGCCGGCGATAAAGACGGGTATGATCGGGGTAACAAGGCCGGATATGACCAGGGCTATGCCAAAGGCAAAGATGACGGATATTCTCAGGGCGACACTGCCGGGTACAATAGGGGGTTAAGCCAGGGCTACTCCACCTACGTGCCCTTTATCTACCCCCGGTACTACAGATACTGGTATTGATTAAAAAAACTTAATAAATTCTTAATACTGCCGGAGTATTCTGATATTAATAGACCGCAGCACATCATATGAAAAGGGAAGCGGCCTTTTAGCATAAGATGAAAGAAATGCGGCAAAGATATCAATGCCCCAGGTGCCGGGCGCCGGTAGTGCCCGGGGAAAGGTTCTGTGCAGGTTGTGGCATCAGCTTTACCTGGATAGTAGAGCCATCACAAATGCCGGGCTCACTTCCTTCGAATCGAAACCAATTTACGGATCAACGGCCGGCGAGGTGGCAAAGTTCTCAATATGCAGAACAACCGCTGCTAAACGAAAAATATAGGGTCGATAACGGCGCCGGAGTGCAGCACAAAAATGTATCGGCAGGAGGTGCATCCAGCCCTATCAGTGCGGAAATCTCCAAATTACTGGAAGATGTCTTCGGGAAACATGTTAAATATCATAAAGTGCAATGACAGCACATCGACTGATTCATTTAACCAGATAAATATCCTTCCTGCATTATCCTCTAAAACCGGACATTCATTTGTTCATTAATTTTCTTTCGATCAGCTCGATGTGTTTTTCGATCTGCTCGAACCTTTTCACGAGTATCAGCACGTTTTTATTCCACTCCGTGTAAGGGAAATACTCGCGGTGACCGTGCATCTCCGACTTAGCCTCGAGCGCCTTGTTTATTTTCTCGTCCATCTCAGCCCGAAGCTTGTTTTCGAGATTGGCCATGTCGCTCATCCACTCCGTCCTAAGTTGAGCTAACAATTCATCAACGTTCATTGCAACCTCCCGGAAACGCTCATTAACAATATATTCTAAGTTTAAATTATATACGATCTTAAATTCAAAATAAATCGTTCCATGTTTACTTAAGCCGGGCATAAAAGTATAATCATAAAAAATAGGTATCAGGAGGCTTTTGATGGCCGACAAGGGTAGCTGCTATATCCATCCCGATAGGGAGGCTACCAAGGGGTGCTGGCGCTGCCAGCAGCTTATCTGCGATGAATGCAGCACGGTGCTGTTCGGCGAAACGTACTGCAGGAAGTGCTCCGTTGAGGTTTCCAAGATAACAGCCGACCAGGCCGGGTCAAATTTATTCAACCGTCAGATAAATTCCAGGTGGATCATCATTGTCATCATAATAATAACCCTCATTATTACGGCTGTTGAGATATTTGTTATGACCCGGGGATAAGAGATCCTGCACAGCCCCTGATTAAGCCAGATCAAGCGGAAGCCGTCATAGCCAAGTCTAAGGGTTTAAGTGACCGGAAAGCTTGTCCAGATTCCCTTTCAAGTTATTGCGCAGAGTACTATACGTCTGATACCAGTCTTGCCATTTCAATTGTGAGTCGGTATTCTCGTTCCAGGCAGCTGCTACCGTATCTGCAAATGTTCTATCATCAAATTCTGTCAATATGGGGGCCAGCCTGCTGCGCTGTTCCGTAAATTGCTGGTTGGCATAGGCAATGGTTATGTCCTTGGAGTTTTGCTGACTAATGGTTGCCATATCGTCCAATATCAATAGATTCAACTCTATGTAAGGCTGCATAGACGCCAGGGTCTTTCTGGAAGCCTGTAAAGGGTCCACAGCCTGGACCGGCGTACTCTGGCTTTTCAGAGCGGCTATTTCCGCATTGGCTGCCGCCAGTTGATCCTTTGTAGTTTTTAGTTACGCCTGCAATGAGCTGTATTGTTCTTGCGTTACCGCCGGAGTGCAGCCTGCAAATAAAGGAATTGACAGCAGCAGCAGCAATAGGAATGCGATTTTACTCAAAGATGCTATATGCACGTTTTATACCTGCCTGCAAAAATTTATTTCAAATGTTATATTACATCCCATAATGTTCCAAGCCGTCAAATATTAAGAAACCATTATAAAAAGGAGGCAAGTATGAAATTCAAGGACAAGGTGGCATTGGTAACCGGAGCCGGCTGCGGCATTGGCAAAGCCATTGCACTGGCCTTCGCCAGGGAAGGGGCAAAGGTTGTGGTCAACGATGTCGACGCTGGCGCAATTGAAACCACCGTAGCTGAGATTGCTAAGCTGGGAGGCCAGGGTCTGGGAATAGCAGCCGATGTTTCACAGGCTAAGGAAGTAAAAGATATGTTCGCCCGGACGATGAAGAAATTTGGCACCCTGGATATCCTGGTAAATAATGCAGGGATCGCAAGGTCAACTGATGAAGTTTTGAAAAGGGGCGATGCCTGCATTCAGGAATTAATGACCTCCGGCCGCATGACCACCTCGGTGGAAGCTACCAGAAATATGACAGACGAGGCCTGGGACCGGGTGCTGGCTGTTCACCTTAACGGCACGTTCTATTGCACTCGTGAAGCGCTCAATATCATGGAAGACCGGGGCTCGGGCAAAATCATCAATATGGCTTCCATAGCGGGGATAGTGGGGCTTCCCGGGAGCCCCGACTATTCAGCTGCCAAGGGGGCCATCATAGCCTTTACCAAGTCGGTTGCACGGGAAGTGATAAGCCGGGGAGTCTACGTGAACGCCATCGCACCGGGTTGGATAGATACGCCCTTGCTCACCAATATGCTGACGCCGACTTTCAGATTCGTGGCGGTAACGCAGACGCCCATCGGCAGAATGGGAACTCCTGAAGAGGTGGCTGCAGTGGCCATGTTCCTGGCTTCCGAGGATTCAAGCTTTATAGTCGGCCAGGTGATTTGCCCATCCGGAGGAGCTTACGGTTAACCTGTGATGCTATTCATCATATGAATTTTTAAATGCTATAATATTTACGCGTAAGAGGATACCAGTCATAAATTTCGGGAGGTGAATATGAAAGGCGCACTCAAGGTGATCGAGGTCCTGAATTCCCTGTTGGCGGATGAGTTGACGGCCATAAGCCAGTACATGGTGCACGCTGAGATGTGTGAAAACTGGGGCTATGGAAAGCTGGGCACAACCATCCAGAAGCGCGCCATCGAAGAGATGAAGCATGCTGAGAAGCTCATCGGGCGCATAATATTCCTGGAAGGTATTCCTATAGTCAGCAATCTCAAAAAGTTCAGCATCGGCGCGGATATACCCAAAATGTTCGCCAGCGACCATGGCCTGGAGGCCGGTGCGATCAAATCCTATAACGCCGGCATTTTAGTATGCGGCGAGGCCAGGGACTATGCCACGCGGGAAATCCTGGAAAAAATCCTCAATGATGAGGACAGGCATATCGACGGTATCGAAGAGGTCCAGGACCAAATCGCGCAGATGGGCATCCAGGTATTCCTATCTACTCAGCTCCCATAACTGTACCTGTATCGATCTGCATTAATTATCATCTGCGGCTAAAAAGTTGGCCCGGGTTATATATTTGCCCGGGCTAACCATGTTATTTGCATAAATATGGTAATTCTCCGTGACTAAGGCGGCATAATCGTATGAAAAATTCACCATACTTGATAGTGTTGGCGGGGATATTGGTCCTTTCATCCGTGGTACTTTTTGTGATCGACTACCTGATTTTTGGTGACCTGCGCAATAACCTGTTTTACCTGTTTCAGGACCTGGCGTTCCTGCCTCTGCAAGTACTGCTGGTGGGCGTCATTGTCGAACGCCTTATGACCCGCCGTGAAGTCGAAGAAAAAATAAACAAAATGAACATGGTAGTCGGCACGTTCTTTTCCGAGGTCGGGCACCAACTATCATCTATGCTTCTGGAAGCGGCTGACGATAAAACGAAAATATTGGAAAACCTTCATGTGGTCACTTCCTGGAAACAGCCCGAGTTTAAAAAAGCGCTTGGCTTTGCTAAAAAGGAAACACAGACGCAGTTCCCGGGTATGGACCTCGATGAGTTGAAAGCCTTCCTGCTGAGCAAACGAACCTTCTTACTGGCCCTCATAGAGAACCCCAACCTGCTTGAACATGAGCGATTCACAGACCTGTTGCTGTCCGTATTCCACCTTGCCGAGGAGCTTGAATCACGCCCCTCCCTGGCAAACTTGCCGCCTAAAGACATGGCGCATATCGGCGTAGATATCTCACGAGCATATCAATACTTACTGGTGGAATGGCTGGACTATATGCAGCACCTGAAAGCCAATTACCCCTTCCTGTATTTTCACTACCTCAGGATTCACCCCTTCCAGCCCCATCCCTCGGCTATCGTGGAATAGCGATATAGGCTCCGGCCCTTTTTCTAAAAATCGGAGAGATTCCCTTACTGGTATCTCAATGCTTCGATAGGATTGAGACGCGACGCCTGCCAGGCAGGATAGAACCCGAAGAACAGCCCAATCGCAATAGATACCGAGACGGCCAGCACAACGATGTCCACACTTACGAGCGTGGTCATTGCCCCAAACACTGATATTAAGTATGCCGCTCCCCATCCCAGTATGACCCCGATGAGGCCGCCGGCAAGTGAAAGAAACGCCGACTCTATCAGGAATTGGACCCATATATCCGTATCCTTGGCGCCCAGGGCCTTGCGGATGCCGATCTCCCTGGTCCTCTCCAGCACTGAAACCAGCATGATATTCATCACTCCTATCCCGCCGACGAGCAGCGAAATTGCAGCTATCGATCCGAGCAGCATGGTGGTGGTGGCCATGGTAGCGGATACAGTGCTGGCCACCTCCTGCATTGAGGTAATTGTAAAGTCGTTAGCCGCCGATGCAATCAGTTTGTGCCGCGTGCGCAGCAGATCTGTGAGCTGCTGCACGATGGAGTCGCTGTTTTTTATGTCTTTCACCGTTAGTGAAATGGAGGATATGACCTGCTGTCCGCTTGCGGTGCGCTGCTGCGCCACCGCCTGCTGCATGGTGCTGAGAGGGATAAACACCATATTATCGGGCGATCCGCTGACCGAACCCTTGCTGGCCAGTACTCCGATCACGCGTACGATGATAGTGCCTAGCCTCAAGTTCTGCCCCAGCGGGTCATTACTGCCATAAAGCGTCTGCGCAACGGTGGCCCCCAAAACGGCCACAGCGGTGCCCTGCTGATAATCGTAATCGGAGAAGAAGGTGCCGCTGGTAGTATTCAAATTGTATGTCGTCATGTAGGAAGTAGTTGTGCCTGTGACCTGCGCATTCATATTCTGGCTGCCGGCGATCAGTTGCAGGTTTTTGGAAAAGATCGGGGACACTGAAGTAACGAGGTCGGTCCTTGCCTGGATGGCCGTAGCATCTTCCATAGTCAACGTCGCCGCGCTGCCGGCTGCGCTTCTGACTCCCCCGGCCCCCATGGTCGACCCCGGGGTGATCATCATCAGGTTCGCCCCGAGTGTCTCTATCCTGGAAAGTATATCTTGCTCGGCGCCTTTGCCGATGGACATCAGGGCGATCACCGCGGAGACACCGATCACAATCCCGAGTATGGTCAACAGGCTGCGGAGCTTGTGAGAGGTGACGCCTCCCCAGGCGTTGGCGAAAGGCCTGAGCATTTTACTGTACTTTTTCATCTTTTTCTACCATACCGTCCATAATATGTATGATGCGCTGGCAGTGGCCGGCAATTTTGGGATCGTGTGTGATCATTACCAGGGTGATCCCCTGCTCTGCGTGAAGTGCGGTGAGCATATTGATTATCTCGTCGCCGGACTTGCTGTCCAAATTGCCTGTGGGCTCGTCGGCCAGTATCAAAGGCGGATTCTTAGCCAGGGCGCGGGCTATGGCCACACGCTGTTGCTCGCCTCCGGAAAGTTCGGTGGGGCGGTGGTCCGCGCGGTCGGCCAGTCCCACAGTTGTAAGCGACTCCATGGCAGCTTTATAGTCTTCGGCGCCCGCATATTCCAGGCCCAGTTTAACGTTGGCCAGGGCCGACAGTTTGGGCAACAGGTTGAATTGCTGGAAGACAAATCCTATCTTCTGTGCCCTGACCTGAGCAAGCTCCCGGCTGTTAAGCCGGCTCACTTCCTGGCCGTCCAATATGTAGCTGCCGGAAGTCGGCACGTCCAAGCAGCCCAGGAGATTCAGTATAGTTGATTTCCCGGATCCTGAAGGTCCCATAATGGCAACCAGCTCCCCTTTTTCTATGGTGAAACTTACGCCTCGTAATACCTGGAGCTCCCTGTCCCCGATCTGATATCTTTTTTGGATGTCGTGCAATTCGATCATCAGGGCAAACGGACTCCCGGGATCGAATTACCAGGAGACCCTCCCCTCTGTTGTTGAGAGCTGGTTGTTGTGGTCGTGGCGACAATGTTGGTCGCAGTGGATACCACGTCCCCCGCGTTGAGGCCGCTGACGACCTCCGTATTCTGGCCGTCGGTGATGCCCGTCTGTATCATTTTCTGGGTGGTCTGTCCTGCCGAAACGACTTGCACGTAATATCTTCCGCCCTGGCTGGTAATTGCTTTATTGGGTACCAGGAGGATATTGGTCTTCTGTGCGGTTACAATGCTGACGGTAACGGTCAGCCCTTCCCTCAAGCGGAAATCCGCGGGCACGGTTGTCGCTGCCTGAGCCTGCTGATTTTGTCCGCCGGCGCCTGCCGACTGTCCTGTAAAAGAACGACCTGTCGAGTTTGGACCGGCGGCCGTCTGATTACCGGATGGCTGGCCTGAAGACGCCTGCCTGCTAAATGTTCGATTATCGGAAGCCGTCTGATTGTCAGAAGGCAGATTGGCGGCCGCCTGCGAGTTTGACATCTGCCCTCCCGTGCTCGACGTCCTGGAGCGTGCAGATGCAGATCCCGCGGACGTACGATTCAATTGCGCCTGGAGTGTAGCCACGTCCACAGGGTCCATCAGTACAGTTACCTGATAGTTCACTACGTTTGATTGAATTGTGGGCGCTTCTGCTATGAGCGAGACTTTGCCCGGGAAAGTATACGAGGTCAGCGCAACCGCCTGGACGGTGGCCGGCGTGCCTATGCTCAAATTGTATATTTGCATCTCACTGATCAGTACATTGACCTGGAAATTCACGGGGTCAATGACACGCACGCCGACGAAGTTGGCGGCTACCTGGTCGCCCGGTACGACATTTACATTGGTCACCAGCCCGGCGAAAGGGGCGGTAATGGTGGCCTTGTCCAATTCCTTTTGCGCCTCAACCTGGTTGGCCTGGGCGTCCTGCAACTGCAATTGCTTGATGTCGATATTAAGGGGATCGGGCGCCGAGATAACCGTGCCGGAGGAATCGGTCTGGGGTTCCTCGGCGTTTTCCAGGTTCATCTGGGCCGTTTCCACATTTATTTTGGCCTGGGCCAGGTTGCTTTCCAGGGGGGCCGTATCGAGCTTTGCCAGGGCCTGTCCCTCTGTCACGTTGTCGCCGATTTTTACCAGCACGTCCTGGACCGTCCCTGCCGAGTAGAAAGCCAGATCTGCTTCGTTGGCTGTCACCAGGTTGCCGCTGGCCAGTATATCGACACTGAGATTGCCGCTCTGTACCGTGGCAGTCTGGCTGGCCGCCGCGGCGGTATTGGCTTTGGAAGTACAGCTTAGTGCAAGGGTAGCTGTGAGCAGGATCAATATGGCAAAGGGTACTACCTTGTATTTTCTCATGAAGGTTAGTCTATCAGCCGAATATATCAAACTCAATCAAGTTTACCACTGTAACAGTCTATGTGAAAATTATTAGGATTTTATTAAGTTAGATACGGGAAAATATCTGATTAATAATAAGTTAATATTTTTGGTGTATTATAGCGACGGGCTTTGGAGAAAATTTGTACTTTCCGGGGGTATTCCCATAAGAACAGGATACAACATTAAAATATACCGCTGCCTGGCTTTATTGCTAGCGGCGTTGTTTTTAGCCGGCTTAAGCGGGGCGGCCAGCGCCCAGGAGATTCCGTGGGGCCAGCCGCTCAGGTGGGAAGAGATAGACCAACCTAGCATAAACGGCGAAATCATCCTTGCCCCCTCCGAGGTCAACCGCATCGCCGCCAGCCGTGACGTCGTCTACGCGCTGGATACTATCAACTACCGCCTCCACCGGTCGGATAACGGAGGGCTGACTTTCACCGACATAACGGCTTCTCTTAATAGGACCGCGGGCATGGTGTTGCCGGGCTGGGAAATCGCCGTTGCCCCCGGCCTCTCACAGTATGTGGCCGTGGTCACCAACAACCGGACAAGCGTCTTCATATCCGATGACAGCGGGGCAACATGGTACCCCACCGGTCCCATAGACCTGAGCGGTGGCACAATTCAATGTATAGCGATCTCCAATGGCTATACATCCGGGTCGAATACCGTACTGCATGATATTGCCATTGGCACCGGCGACGGCACCGGCACTGGGTATGTCTTTACATTTCAGATGGGCGGCTCATTTTCCAACTGGAGTGATCAGGGACTTAGCAGAGGAGACGTATCCTCCGTTGCCTTTTCGCCAAGGTACCAGAACGACGCAACGATCCTGGCAGTGGCCGCCACAGCCACAGAAACGGATTTACATATCGGAACGAGGGACCTCTCCTCCCAGACTACCACGTGGGACAGCACAGCCGGATACCCTTTGGAAATTACCCTTGAAGGAGATGGCGGCGGAGTGAAAATTGCCTCATCTATATCCCTGCCCTCCGACTATGGAGGGACCGAGCAGAAGACGCGCCTAGCATTCGTAAGCTACAACAACAATTCAGTTCTTTACTCATCATATAATGATGTTTACCGGATTGACGACGATGCAGATCCACGGAAACAGCCGCTCAATGCCGCAGGCGGCGCCAATATCCATTTGAGCAGCATCGCATATTTTGGCACCCAAAAATCGGGAAAACTTCTGGCCGGGTTTGCTGATCCGAGTACTCTAAATGTAGCGCAGGTTAAATGGACCCTCACACCCCTGGGCACCGGGACTGTTAACTCAACCTACTGGTATAATGCCAACCAGCCTCCCTCGGGGCCAGCCGCTGTCCAGGTGGATGTAGAGGTGGCCTGGAGCTACAGCGGCACGGTGGGATTTTGCGGCACAGGTCAGAAGCAACCTCCCCCACCACTGCCGCCTCCTCCGCCGCCCCCTCCACCACCCGGACCTCTCTCTGATGAAAGCGCCTTCTCGCAGAGCCTGGATAACGGCAACAACTGGCAGCAGACCAGCCTTATGAACACCACTTTACAGATGACGGATATCGCGCCGGCTCCTGATTCCCTCAGCCTGTTCATGGCTACCTGCAGCCAATCCGGCCCGGAAAGCGTGTGGCGCGCCGCCGGAGAGCCGCTGGGCCGCTACTGGGGCAGGCTGCTGAACATGCCGACCAATACCAACAGGGTCATCCTCAGGCTGAGCCCCAATTATGCCACGGACTACACACTGTATGCGGTGGAGGTCGATAACATAACGTTGGAAAACTCGCCGGCATCAACCAATATTCTGGAGATATCGCTAAACCGCGGCAACACGTGGCAGAAGCGTACCATCCCCGGCCCGGTCATCGATATGGTAACGGCAAGCCAGTATACTCTCTATATGGCCACGAGCGGGGGCTGTGTCCGCAAAAGCACGGACGGCGGGGTGACCTGGGGGGGAAAAGTGGAGACAGGGCTGCATAATATCAACATGCTGACCGTCAGCGATAACGGGCATATCTTTGCCGGCAGCACGGACGGGTGGGTGGCCTATTCCAATGATGAAGGGGCCAGCTTTACTGAAATACAGGTGCCTGTAAGCTATATACTGAGCGACATACAGGTCGTGCCCGATGCGAACTATGCAGCCAACAACATTATCTACGCCGGCGGCCGCACCGACACCGTTTACCATACAACAGAAAACATCACTGGCGGCGTCTGGCGTTGGACCATCGGCCAATCCAGCGACTGGAAACAGATCGATATCTCGATTTCCGACAACATCACTGGAGAGCAGATCAGCGGGCTGAAGACAGGCCCCGAAGGAACCCTTTATGCACTTATGGCAGAAAATGTCAGCGGCAGGTTCGGAGGCATCACCAGGACGTTGGACCCTGTCTACCCGGTTCCCGAACTAATGGAGTGGGACGTGGTCAACCGTTCGCTAGCAGGCAGTCAAATCGCATTCGATCCCGCTCCGCTTGATTTCGCCGGCGATGTACCCTGGCTCAAACTGTCGGGGAACACCGATGAGAACGACCTGTGGGCCATAGATACGGCCAACGGTTTGACCGATAACACCACCGCCATCTACGAGTTCCGCGATACGTTGTGCAAGGTGGGCCCATGGATTACAGGTCCATCTGAAGTAGGCAGCGACCCTGTCAGCGGGCGCAACCAGCAGGTCGATCTTTCATGGGAGCAACTATCCCTGTCCGACAGGTACGAGCTGCAGCTGGCCAAGGACGCGGCCTTTACCCTCAGGATCGACCCGGCAATAAACAATTCGGAAAATGTATCGGCGGTAACCGGGTCTATTCTAATCAGGACCGATCCCGTAAACGTCACCAGCCCGGCGCTGTGGCTGCCCCCCGGCTCGCTCCCTGAAGCGGGAGCCACATACTACTGGCGGATACGGACCGATCATGCCGCAACCGGGGAGTATATAAGGAGCCCGTGGTCGGACACTGATAATTTCATTGTGAAGCCCGGATTCCCCGTGACCGCCCCATATTATGGTCCCCAGTTGCTGTCGCCTGCCGATGACTGTGACTGTGCGTTTAATTTGCCCATCGGCTTCACATGGACGCCTGACAAGGAGACAACAGCTTATAAATTTGAGCTGTCGGAGAGGTCCGACATGAGCCGGCCTCTGGTCTCCACAACGGTGGGCGTCCCGGCATATCTGTATTCCGGTCAGTTGAAGAATGACACGATCTATTTCTGGCGTGTCGCGGCCGTGGAGCCCGTACCCGGCGAATCCAGCGCCACCTTCAGTTTCCACACGGCGCCTGCCTCAGCGCCGGCCCATCTGGCTCCAAAGTCGCAATCCATACCCCTGTGGGCTATAATCGGCATGGTGCTCGGTCTGCTTGCGTGCGTGGCCCTGCTGGTGCTGATCCTCCGCAGGTGGGGCGTATTATCGCGGGAAGAAGAGGAGCATTAACCGGACGGGACCTGAGAGGCACGGTTACCGGCGACCGGCCCTGGAATGCCGCCGCAGGAAGTCGAGAATTATCTTACTGGATTTCTCCGTTGAGTCTGTGATGAACCCGTGCCCGGCATTTTCAATTATTGCCAGCTCCGCACCAGGTATCCTCGAAGCCAGGATTCTTGAATTTTCAAAGGGTATCAGCCGGTCATTGTCGCCGCAGATGACCAGCGTCGGCACCTTGATGTCCGGCAGGCGGTCATAGCTGTCAAAGGTCACGAGGGCATTTCCCTGGGAAACAAGCGCATGGGGCGGCGTAGGATATTCCAGACTGGTGGCGATAAAGCGTTTGATGGCGGCCGGATTTTTATCCACGAAATCCTTGTTCCACAGCCAGGGCACGGTGCTTTCGGCCTTTTTCTCCTCGGACAGATTGGCCCGTCCCGGGTCGAAAAGGAAGGCTATGGCCTCGGACGTAGTAGGTACAGCCCCCGGCCCTCCGCAGGTCGTGCAGCCCAGGATAAGGTTTTTCACGCGCTGCGGGTAGCTGAGGGTAAACTCCTGCGCAATTACCCCACCCATGGAAACCCCGAAAACATTGGTGGCGGTTATGCCTATTTTATCCAGCAGGCCCGCCACATCGTCCGCCATCATCTTTGCTGTGTAGGGAATATCCGGTTTATCGCTGCGGCCTGTACCGCGGTTGTCGAAAAGTATGACCTGGTATTCCCTGGCCAGGATGTCACGGATGGCAAACCAGTGCCCCGAAGATAAACCGTATCCCATGATCAGCGTAAGCGGCTCCCCCTTGCCCAAAATCTCGTAATAAAGATTGATATCGCCGGCTTTGACTACAGGCATTTCAACCCCCTGATATTTATTTGTCGATATAAGTATATCGATTTTATGACTGGCGGTTTCAATAGATAGACATGCCGCCGTCGACAGAGATAGTCTGTCCTGTAATATATGAGGCATCGTCAGATGCCAGGAATAAAACTGTGCCGGCTACCTCCTCGGCTTTCCCGTGACGTTTCATCGGCACCCTCAGTTCGATGTTTTTTATGCGCCGTTCATTCATTACAGGCGCTACCATCGGAGTATCTATGAAACCGGGGGATACGCAGTTTACCCTGATGTTATCCTTGGCCAGGCTGACGGCAAGCGATCTGGTTAAAGCGACAACCCCCGCCTTGGAAGCTGAGTATGCGAATATGGGGTGCCCGTAAAATGCGGCCATAGATGCATTATTTACTATCGCTCCTCCTCCAACCTTTCTCATCTCGGGCGCAGCATACTTGCACATGAATAAGACACTCTTAAGGTTGACGCCCATGACCAGATCCCACTCTGTCTCAGTTACCTTGAGACCGGCGCGGCTGTCCCCGATGCCGACATTATTGAATAGGATATTCAGCATGCCATATTCAGTAATCGTGGATTCTATGACTTTCCTGGCTTCCTCTTCCCTGGCAACATCAGCTTGTAAAGCTATACCCTTCCCGCCATTCTCCCTGATTATTCTGATAGTTTCCTGCGCTGCAGCCAGATTCTTGTCAACAGCTACCACCTTCGCTCCCTCTCCGGCAAACGCTATGGCCGTCGCCTTACCGTTTCCCATACCGGCTCTTATCGAACCTGCTCCGGAAATTAAAACCACCTTATCCTTAAACCTCATTTCTATACCCCCTATAATTTTTTAAACTAAGCGAAGGATGAGTTCAGGCTTTCTCACCACCCTCGATGTCAATTTGCAGGCCAACCAGTATTCTGCAGACCATCCCGTAATACCCGATAGTGGTCGTCAGCTCTACAATCGCATGATCACTGAAATATTGCTTGAGCACGGCAAAAGTCTCGTCTGTGACCTTTATGTTCTGCGCAACTTCGTCCGTATATTGCAGTACAGCACGCTCTTTATCATTGAACTCTTTTGATCCGGACCATTTTGCAAGATCGTCAATTTGCTTCTGCCAAACACCGCATTTCAACCCTATCGCTATATGCTGAGTAACCTCATACCTGGACTGCGCCAGAACGCCCACACGCAGGATTGCCAGCTCCCTGATAGCGGCGGGGACTTCCTCCCCCGTCAGGATCGAATAACCCAGCCGCATGAAGTTCCGCCCGATATGGGGACAATTTGCCATAACCTTAAACAGGTTTAGAATAGGCTGGCCCCGGTCCTCAATCCTCTGAAACATTTCTCTTATCGCGGGATCAGCCTGCCCTTTCTCTACATAACTTACTCTGGTCATATCATCTCCTTCATTTAGTTTAATGGGTATTAATCACCTTACCGTCTTGTCCTTATTAGTAAAACTTCGCCACCTTCTCCAGAGGCTCACGTGCGGAGCGGAATTTGGTTACCGGATGGTCCCAATCGGGGTAACCGACAGGTATGCCCACCACGAAGAGCTTGTTATCAGGAAGCCCCAGCACTCTGCGCAGGACATCCGGGTAGAGCACAGGTACGATGGCCGGTAAGCTTCCCAGGCCATGCTCCACGGCCAACAGCATTACAGTCTGAGTGACCAGGCCACAATCGAAGATATTCAGCGAATTAGGGATTTCGCCTGCGTTGTAGAAATTCTTATCGATAAGCACGTAAATGCAGCTGGGGGCGCCCCATAGCTTCATGCCCCACAGGTTCCAGTCGGCACGCTTCTGCTTATCCTCGCGGGTTATGCCCAGCTTTTCCTGCACGCCGTGCATCATGTCGCCGTAGCGCGAACGCCAGGGCTCGGGATAATTCATGGGGATAGGGATATCCAGTTTGGGCATCTGGGTGGCGGCGGCAAGCACCGCTGCTTTTACATCTTCAAGCTTAGCACCGCTGACCACTGCATATTCGCAGGGCTGGCTGTTGCCGGAGGAAGGCGTACGCAGAGCGGTCTCAAGTATCTTTTTCAGGATGTCCGGAGGGACTGGATCGGGCTTGAAGGCCCGGATGGACTGACGTTTAACAACCGCTTCGCTGACGTTCATTTATTTCACCTCTTTTTCAAATAGCTGTCCTTGATTATACTACTGTGGATTAATCAACCTCACCTCGCCCTCCCCTGAGGGACTCACAAAGTGAGATTGACAGCCAGGGGCTGTCGACGTACCATCGGTGGCGGCGGTGAGGACAAGATGCATCATCGCCGGTTAAAATGGGAAGACCCACTTCGAGCTCATCTAATATTTCACCGCGGGAGGATTTATGGAATACCAGACATTGCTCGTAGATAGGCAAGATGGGATAGCGGTCGTAACTCTCAACCGTCCTGATAAACTGAACACACTTAGTACCCGGCTATTCCTCGAACTGAGGGACCTGGTGGCTGAGTTCCGCTACGACCTTGAGACGCGGGTGATCATCTTCACCGGCGCAGGGCGCGCTTTCTCCGGAGGCTTCGATTTCAGGATCGAGTCGATTAAGGAACATGTCTCACAGAAAGAAATGCCTAACGAGAGGATATGGCAGCTCTTTTCACAGGACCTGATGACAGCGATTGAGAACCTGGAGCAGATAACCATAGCAGCCATCAACGGCCCCTGCATGGGCGGCGGGCTGTGCATTGCCATGAATTGCGATTTCAGGATAGCGGCTGACAACGCCAAAATGGGGGTGCCTGAGATAAACCTGGGGCTGTTCCTCAGTTGGGGCGCTACGCCGCGCCTGGTAGCCCTGCTCGGACCCTCTAAAGCCAAGGAACTTATTATGACCGGTGACCCTGTTAACGCTGAAGAGGCTTACAGGATAGGCATGGTAAATAAGGTGGTTCCCCTCGAACAGCTATTGCCAGCCGCGCAGGAACTGGCACAAAAGCTGCTTACCCGCGGCCCGCTGGGCCTGCGCATCGCCAAGAAACAGGTCAATGCCGCTTCCGTGGCTCGCATGGCAGACCTGTACCTTTTCGAATCTGAACTATGGGAGAGGAACCAGATATCCCCGGATATGGCCGAAGGCATCCAGGCCGCTATTGAGAAAAGGCCGCCACACTATATACCGGAGGCGGGCGTCCCCAAATTCGATATCCCCCAATAAGATAAGATATGTATTTAAATAGGAGGCAGACACGATGGCTGAGGAAAAACTTATATGGCAATATGTAAGGCGCTGGGCGGACAAATACCCACAGAAGGAGGCGCTGATCTTCAGGGACAAAAGGGTCACCTACAAGGACTTTTACGATAAAACACTCAAAGTAGCCAAACTGCTGCTTGAATTGGGCGTTAATAAAGGCGACAGGGTGTTCACTCTCTCGGCGGCCCGCGATGAGTTCTTTTATACTTACATGGCCACAGCCATGATTGGCGGCATCTGGTTCGGGCTGAACCCGCGCTATACCCGCGATGAATTCCTGTATATGGTGGGAGATGCCAGGCCGAAAGCCGGCTTCGTGGTGAGAAATTACGATGCACTCATGAGGGACTATAAAGATGATGTATCAGCCCTTAAAGAGGCCAACCCTGAACTTGGGCACCTGGTCATTATCGATAATCCCTGGGAAGGCACGCTGAACTGGGAGGCCGAGCTGGCAAAAGACCGCAGCAACCTGGATTCCGCCTTGAGCAAACGCATGAAAGAAGTCAAGGCGGATGATCCCGCCCTGATCATCTACACTTCAGGCACGACGGGCAAGCCCAAGGGGGCACTGCTGACCCATAAGAATATCATCGCCAGCGCTGCCGCTCAGAACAAGCGGTTCCTTGCTCCCACTAATAAACGTACTGAGGGCAAGTCACTCATCCATTTCCCCATCAACCACGTCGCCTGTGCCGTAGAACTTGCCATGGGTGGCCTGCACTGGGGTTCAACCATCGTGATGATGGACCGCTTCGATCCGGCAGCCACGCTGAAAACAATACGGGATGAGAAAATAACCTTCATGGGACAGGTCCCTGCTATGTTTATGCTGCAATTCATGCTTCCTGATTACGACAGCTATGACCAGTCCAGCTTGAAAACGATAGTTTGGGCAGGTTCCGCAGCCTCGGAAGAAATGGTTAAGAGGTTATCAAAAATAGGGGCTATGCTGATGACCGGCTATGGACAGACGGAGAATGCCGGGTTTATCACCTATTCAAAACCGGGCGATTCTATGGAGGACCTTATACAGACGGCAGGAAAATGCTATCCGCCCTTCAAAATCAAACTGGTTGATAATAACGGCACGGAAGTACCCGAGGGCCAGGTCGGAGAGATATGGATGAAAGGTGACCTGGTCATGCAAGGGTATTGGAACCGTCCGCAGGATACTGCTGAAATGCTAACTAAGGACGGCTGGCTGAAATCAGGCGACCTGGCTAGCATGGATAGTCGCGGCTATATCAAGATCGTAGGCCGCACTAAGGAGATGTTCAAGTCCGGCGGCTATAACGTCTATCCCCGCGAGGTCGAAGCCGTCATTGAGCAGCACCCGGGCGTGGCCTTTGTAACGGTTATACCCATTCCGGATGAGACTTGGCAGGAGGTTGGTAAGGCTTTCATCATGCCCGTACCTGGCAAGACGGTAGAGGTGGAAGAAGTGCGCGAGCTTTGCAAGAAGCATCTTGCCAACTATAAGATACCCAAGCAATTTGAGGTTCGCCCGCTGCTCCCGATGCTGGCCAGCGGCAAGGTCGACCGGCGCGCCCTGGTTGAGGAAGTCAAAGCTGCTCAGCAGAAAAAATGATCTGAATAATCCTTCATCTCAAATTTATATTCAAGGATAGGTAAAAAATGGAAGCTGTAAATTCAATGACTTCCGCATGGATGCCATGGTTGATACTTTTGGTACTGGCGTGGACCTTGCCCTGGAAGGGCGTAGCCCTGTGGAAATCAGCCCGCAATGGTCACACGGCGTGGTTTGTGGTCTTATTGATAGTCAACACGCTGGCGATACTTGAGATAATATATATTTTCGGCTTCAGCAAGAAGAAGCCGCAAGTTTCATAGCTTCTATTGCTTTACAATTGAGTGTGCCTTACGGTACCTGGCTTATTTAGAGTGATCGGTCCCGCATCGGCAGTGCCGGTTCCCTCCGATCGAGTTGATTATAGCCGGGTTAAGGGGCGTAGCAGCAGAAATGGTTAACACTACGGGAACTTTAACCGACGAATTGGCCGCCCCTGTAGCTGTAATGGTAATGTTATCGCCGTAGGTGCCAGGCTTGAGGCCGCTTATATCGACCGACAGAGTGGCGCTAACCGCACTCATGCCGCTCTCTTGGGAAAGGGTAAGCCAGGCCGCCGTTTTAGACACCGACCATTTCAGGGCGCCGGCGCCGTAATTGTAGGCTGTTAATACCTGGTCGGACGGGTTAGCCCCACCTTGTGAGCCATTGAAGCTGAAGTCGGCAGGTTTCAGGCTGATAACATTAGGCTCGGCAGGCGACGCTGCCGTAAGCATAATGGGCATGGTCTGCGGTGTATTGATTGCGCCAACCAATGACACTGAAGCGGGTTTGACCATTGCATCTACTGTTGCTTTGGATGCTAAGGTACCTGAAGGCGATACGTAGCCCGGGCCGATGCAAACCCCGAGTATTATTATAGCCGTCAGCGCCAGCCATCTTGTTTTCATAGGATATTCACCTGAGAAAATAATAGCAACACTACACTGGAATAGTAATATAATCGGGGCGGGATATATTAAATACTTATGACATTTGGAGTTCCCGCCATATTCGATTGACGAAATAGTCTATGTTACGAATTCAGCGGTTTGCCGCAAAAGGCGCAGAAGCTGGCGCCTTTGGGTGATTTCTTACCGCAAGCCGGGCAGATAGTCGCCGGTTTTGAAACGCTGTCAGCGAATGAGGCAATTCGCTGGAGTGTATCCTGGCTTCTTGCGGCAATGAGGGATACCGCCGAACGAAACCGGCCGGCAGCCTGCTCCCGAGTAAGGGCGCCGGCGGAATCACTTTTCTCGATCAGCGCTTTGGCAACCTCGCTTCCCCGCTTAAGGGCTACGGCATAGAGTGCTTTTAGCTCCTCGGGATTTAGCTTCTCGCCATTGGCGCACCACTGGTAAATAGCTTCGCCAATCACGTAGGTTCCCGAGTAAGAAATCACTATCTTGGGTACGATGCCGATGACGGGTATCAGTCCGGCCAGGTAACGCCCCAGTTGGCGCCAGAGGAAGGCGGAACCAATCACGGCAGTCATCTTGGGAATTGTATCGCGCCATTCGGCCTGCATGCCCATAGCCAGCGTGATTTCGTAGGCCATCAGTGCCTGATTCTTGGTCAATACGATGATATCTGCCACATTCAAGGGCAGGTCCAAAACCGGCACGATCTCCGCCAGGCCGGTCGTCAGGCTGTAGGTGGCATTGATAAGACATGTATCGTCAATTAGCTTTTGGGCGACAGGGGCACGCAGCAGAGGCACGTAACGGGCCAGGCGCACTTCACGTCCTTTGCAGGCGCGCAGGACCGCCGGCGCCAGCTCACGCATCAGGCTATCGCGGTCGGTGGCCGTGATGACAGCAGTCTCCGTGCCGGCCCAGGCCGCCTTATCCAGCTTCATAATTTCGTCGGCGGCCATGCCCGGCGCGTTATAACAGACAACCGTCGATACTTTCCTGGCCATGAGGCCATCGAAGACCACCCGCTCCTTTGGATAGTCGGGCTTCCCGGCGTCCAGCAACAGCAGCACCAGCGCATCATCCGGAATTTGCAAAGTCGGCTCCGGCAGATTCATAGAGATTGATGGAAATCCGGGAGGTTCCCCGGCCCCCGGACCGGAAACCAACTGCTCGATCAACGCGGTCTTGCCGGCCCCAGCTTCCCCAATGACCATGACATACAGGCGTTTTTCAGCCTGGAGGCGGACCGCATTCAGGTCCACCTCCTTCAGCATCTTGAATCCATTGACCAGGTCAGGCAGTTTGGGCATAGAACATCCTTAACATCTCAAACCACAACAAAATAGCGTTTGCTTGCTGTCTAATGGCAATCTATTAACTCTTATGCTAACATAATCGGCAGATCATAAGAAACGGAGAATATAAGTATAGGGGAGGTGGCTATGAGTATCATTTTAATAATTGCGGCTGTCATCTTTGTTTTGTGGCTGCTGGGTTTCATTTTTTTCAAAGCCCTGGGTTGGTTTATCCATATAGCGCTTATTATTGCAGTTATTCTCATAATTTGGTGGCTGCTGACCAGCGTATTGGGGCTTTTTTAATCATCCCAATTCCTTCTCTCAGTTTTGGCGTTTAAAGCTGCCGATATCATAACTATTTAACATATCTTGCCCCGATTATATTACTTCTACATGTTCACACTGCTACTATTTATTTAGTAATAATTGTAGGAGTGTATACATGGATAATAATATAGTCAAAGGAAAATGGAACCAGGTTAAGGGAAAGGTCACTGAAGAGTCCGGTAAATTAACCGGCAATAAATCACAGGAAATCAGAGGTAAGGCGGAGCAGGCAGGCGGAAAAATTCAGGAAAAGTATGGCAAGGCTAAAAGAAGTATCAAAAAAGCAATAGGAAACTAGTCAGTACCGCCCTGAATCCAAATGACCCGGCGCGGGAACATGGAATTTCCCATTTCAATTCGTAACTAAATAATATCATCGGGGGACTTTCCTAATTCGCCGATTCGTGGCATTATAATATTCAAAAAAGGAGGTGGCTGTATGTCCTGGTTGAACTTCGGGTTACCATTTGCGGGTCCGACATTAGGTTTCATACTACTTATCATTGGCGTCCTGATACTCATATTCCCGAGGATCATTAATTATCTGATCGGCATAGCCTTGATCATCAGCGGGATAATGTGGATCATCGGAGGGGTCTGGCTGTGGGGAATAATCGCCCTTATTTTCGGCATCGTCGTCATGATTTTCCCAAGGATACTGAATTACCTGGTGGGGATATACCTGATTATAATCGGCATCGGGCAGATCATTTCATCGGGATTTGTGCTGGGGTTGCCTCTTGTCGTCGGTGCTCTCACCCTCATCTTCGGTATCATTGTGATTATTAGTCCGAGTATTCTCAACCTTCTGGTGGCTATTATTTTTATAATCCAGGGTGTTCTCATACTTGCGCAGTACTATCACTGGTTTTAACTGAACATATTAATGCTCGTCAGAAACGCGGAAGGGAAACCGTGATCCGGTTTCCCTTCCGTCAATATTCAACAATGATTCCTAGTCCACAACTAAGAGGGCATCTGAGGTGGCCGTCATAGTGTAGATGACCGTCGATGTGGGAGATACAACCTGTGTCCCTGTGGCGGTCACAGTCCCAAGCCAGGATCATTTACCCGGATAGCTGCCCTCAGCCCGTATGCACAAATTAAAGGGGATGGGATTGCCGTACTCGGTATACAAGCGTATCCAACTATCGGGTTTGGCTCCATCGTCGGAAATCATTGACCGGGTGTTTACGTTTTGGCCGATGACCTTCTCATATGCCAGCGCAAGATAATTATAAGAAGGATTCTTATTGGTAGTGTATTCTTTGCTCTCGGTTAAAACTTCCACAGAAAAATCCCCTGTCACAGTTATATCGTCTACATCGATGCTTCTCCAGACGGCCTTTGGTATCTGATCGGATGAATCGCTTCGAAATGTGCTCCAGGGCAACGATTTTATCCATAATTGACGGCCGTTCTCATCCAGTATCCGTACGACAAATAGCTGGGTATTATAGCCGTCGGGAGAGTCCGTAATGTTGGCAACGCCGGCGATATCTAATTTCTGTATATTGAAGGGCGTCTGTGCGGGAGAAAAGGTGGTCATCAGTCCCCAACCGGGCGCTTTCAGGCGGTCGGACTCGTCCAACTGGTCGTTATACCATGCTGTTCCCAGCTTAAAGTATTTGTACGACAGGCTGGAATAATTCTTAACAATGCATACCATGCCTTCTCCAGAGGGTAAAATAATCAGCGGACTTTTCACAGGGATTCCGGTGGTACCGGACGAGGTGAACCCCCGCAGTACGTCTACCGAGTAGCCGGCCGAAGCCGCAGCATTGGCACCCGGCAATTTTGCATATGTGTGCCAGACTGCTATCTGGTTCGACAAATAGTTATCCGAGCTGCTATTCAAATTATCATATCTGAGCGTAACCATGGTGACGGAAGAGTTGTCGGCTGCGCTGGTTGCCGGCGCTTGGACATTTGTGCCCGCCGGCTGCGCCCCGCTTAGGTCCTCGGTCGATTGGACGTTAATAGTAACCGAGAGGCTCTGCGTGCTCTTCGGTACGGTCAGGACATACGTTGTAGTCGACCTCGGGATAACAATGGCTTTGCCGGAAGGCGCCACGTCGCCAACACCGCTTATATTGACCACGTTGGTACCGCTGACGTCCCACTGAAGGGTGACCGCCTGCCCGCTGGTAATCGCAGTCGGGGAGGCATTAAAAGAATTGATCACCGGCGGCTCGCTGCATGACAGGAGTCCACTTGATACCAAACTCAGGATCAGAATAAGGCTGAGGAGAAAAATTCTATTTAAAGGAGCGGCCGTTCTATCTTGCATACGGGATCACCTCCATTAGATTATAACTATATTTCTTGTTCTTATACATTCCACCCTGCGCCCAGGACAGATGCGCTTTCGTATACCCTTTGACTGCCGGTTTCGGTCACTGATACTCTTTATGTATGCCGTATGACAGGACTAATCCGCTAAAGCCGATCAAATGGTATAAGGACCTGGACACAAAAAAAGGGCGGTTTGAAGCAGGCGCATTCCTGGTAGAAGGGTCCCGGGCTATCCAACAAATAATCAGCAGCAGCCCGGATGATTTGTTAGAAATCGTGTCCACTAAACCACTTCCTTCTTCTTACGGCAAATATGCCCAGAGGCTGGTTACGGAAAGCCAGCTGCACTCTATCTGTTCTACCATGACACCTCAAGAAATTGTGGCCGTCATCCGCCTGCCCGCGGATACGTATTCCGATCACCTGCCTGACAAGACCGGCTCTAAAATCCTGTTACTTGAAGATATCCAGGACCCCGGGAACGTGGGCACTCTCATACGTTCCGCTGCAGCCTTTGGTTTTTCCGGAGTTATCCTGACTGAAAAATGCGCCGACCACCTCTCTCCCAAGTGCGTCCAATCGACCGCCGGAACGGTGCTCTCCCTGTGGGTCCGAAGAACTTCCCGATATATGGAGCTCGTAGAGGCCCTGAAACTCAGCGGATACGTCCTGGTAGCTACCGACATCGACGGCATAGAAGATACTTCGGTCTTACAACATAGGGAAAAGCTGCTGCTCGCCCTGGGGAATGAGGCATCCGGGCTTTCGGGAACAGCGCTAACGGCAGCCGATCACATCCTGAGGATTCCCATAGTACAGGGAAAAGCAGAATCGCTCAATGTAGCGGCCTGCGGCGCCATCTGCATGTACCTGAGCTGCCTGTAGGCATAGCCGGTCCGACTTGGCGCATACGATATGACTAGGGCCACAAATTTCTTTTCTTCATGAAGAAAGTGGCAGTTGAAGAAGCACAGAAACGTTATTGACGCATATTTTATCGCAGATTGGGATTGATGAAATGATGCGCCTGGCCTGTTATATCAGGACTGACTGATATCCAGTTGATCACTGGTAGTAAAGACTTTGTGCTGCATGCCCCCGTGCCTCTTGGAAAAATACATGGCGGCGTCTGATTTGCGCATCAAGGTATCCATATCTTCACCATCGTCGGGATATATGCAGATGCCTATGCTGGTCGATATATGCAGTTCAAAGCCGGTTATGCGCAGCGGCTCCTTGCAGGAATCGATGATTTTCTCTGCTATCAGGATGGCATCCTCAGGATAATGGATCTCCTGAAGCAAAAGCAGGAATTCATCTCCTCCCAGGCGCGCAACCGTGTCGCTGGAGCGGAGTATATTGGATAACCTGATTCCCGTAGCCTTGAGCAACTGATCGCCCACAGCATGCCCCATACTGTCGTTGACTTCCTTGAAATGGTCGAGGTCCAGCGACATAATCCCCAGCTTATAGTTATTGCGGTTGGCCTGCGCCAGCGCCACCTGAAAACGGTCGTTAAGCAGTATCCTGTTGGGCAACCCGGTCAAGAAATCGTGGGTTGCCATATCGGCCAGCTTCTGCTCCAGCAGTTTACGCTCTGTAACATCCCTGCTGACACAGCGGAAACCTACGATGGCTCCCTGTTTATCTTTCAAAACAGATACGGCTGCCTCGACGTAGCCGATGGTTCCATCCTTTCTTACCATGCGGTGTGCATAGCCCTTGTTAGCTTCCCCGGACCTGTACACATTATTGTAGGCGGTAAACACCGGATTGATGTCCTCCTCGTAGGTAACCTGCCGGAAATTCATCTTTATGAGCTCTTCTGCACTATAGCCGGTATGGCGGGCGGTCGCTTCATTGACGAACTGAAAATTGCCCGAAAGGTCCACTTCGTAATAGGCGTCCTCCATCTCCTTGAGTATGCTCCGGTACTTTTCCTCAGAAAGGCGGAGCTCCGCTTCAAGCATTTTACGCTCGGTCACATCACGGACGACCGACCTGAAGCCGATCACCTCGCCGCGCTCGTTTTTACGCACATCGACGGAGCTTTCACATAAAATTGACTGGCCGGCTTTTATTGTGATCTTATGAGCAAAGCCGGTATTCGGTATCCCGCTTTTAAAAACCTGGTTGTAGGCCTGGAAAACCCGGCCGACCTCATCCGGTGGTGTCAGCACACGGTAATTTGTCCCGATTAATTGTTCCTTTGGGACGCCCAGGATATTTCCCGCCGCCGTATTGGCAAAGGTGTAGTTGCCTTTCAGGTCTACCTCGTAATAGCCGTCCTGCATTTGCTCGAGCATGGTCCGGTATTTTTCCTCGGAGCGTTGTAGCTCCTCCTCCAGCCGGGTGCGTTCGGTGATATCACGTGAGAAACAGCTAAAACCGGTAGCCTTGCCCTTTTCGTTTTTCAGCAACCGCACCGATGTTTCGACATGTTTTACGGTGCCGTCCTTGGTAACCGTCCTGTACGAAAAGCCTTTATTAGGCTGCCCAGTCCTGAAAACCTCGTTGAATTTTTCATATATGAAATCGTGCAGGGCCGGATCGCCAAGCAGGCGGAAATTGACATTCATCAGCTCTTCGGAAGAACGTCCGCCGAATTTGCAAAAAGCATCATTGACGTAGGTGTAATTCCCCTTGAGGTCGACCTCATAGTACATGTCGGGCATCTGCTCCAGCACACTCCTGTACCTTTCCTCCGATTTAGCCAGAGCGTCCTCGAGCACCTTGCGCTGGTTTATGTCCATGAAGCTGCCCATAGCCGCCCGCTGGCCCATATATTCCATGGAGGTGATACGCTCCAGCACCCACACCACTTCACCGTTCTTTTTTATGAACCTGTATTCGTAGGTATTGGCTTTGCTTTTTTCCTTTAATATCTTGGTAACTTTTTTCCTGATCATGTCCCTGTCATCGGGGTGGACCAGATTAAGGGAGGGGATGCCTGCCAGCTCCTGCATGGTATAGCCGGAAAGCTGCTCAAAAAATGGGTTGACATAAACGAAATTTTTGTCCTGAACTATGTAGATGCCGGCGCCAGTGTTATTGAGAAGCGCCTCGATGAGTGATGCCAGCCCGGAGAGATCGGACTGATAATGTTTTAATTCTTCCCCCAGCGGGTCCGGTTGTATGGACATACCCTAATTACCTTGACTAGCCTCCAAGTCCAAAAACGGAAGAATACCCCAAAACTGTCATATATTGAACAATCTAATGATTAATTTTATCAAAGTCCAACAAATTCTACCATAGCCGTCAAGCTAAATAATTGACAGTGTACTGGTTCAGTACATCAGTGACAGATCTTTTAGCTTCGCTTTCTCGCTATAGTAATTGGGTCAGTGGAGCTGAAAGGAGTCGGACCCCTGAACTTTTGACTGCCAATTTCGATTGGCACAATCCTTTCCTTCGGCTTTTACCTATGACCCGGCGCATCGCAAGTCTAAAATAGAACCATATGTCTCGCCAGAGTGAGCCGGTTGGCAGCAGACCTCTTTACCGCAACTCCTATAAGATTAACTCTTGGCAAGGGGCATATTTAATCTGGCAACCAGCACGCTGGCCAAGGGAAGTAAGACATATGCGGACGCACACTGAGAGGAAATTGAAAAACGTCCTCGGTCCGGTCAGGGCCGACCTATCCCGCGTAGAAGAACTTAAGGATAAGCTATCGCAGTCGGAAGAAAGATACCGCACCATACTTGACCAGATGCAGGACTCTTATTATGAGGTGGATCTTGCCGGCAATTATACTTTCGTCAGTGAATCCGCAGGCCACAGCCTCGGTTATTCGCGCGAAGAGATGATGGGTAAGAATTATCGCTTTACGGCGCTCGAAGAGGATACCGAGAGTATCTTCGCTATCTTCAACGGGGTATACAGGACGGGAAAACCAAATAGAGGCTTCCCCCACAGGATCCGTCACAAGGACGGCAGCATAATATTTTCAGAAGTGTCGGTTGATCTTAAAAGGGATGAGCAGGGAGTTATTACCGGGTTCAAGTGCGTCAATCGTGACATCACCGGGCGCAGGCAGATGGAGGAGGAACTGAGGGAGAGCGAGGAGCTGTTCAGGACCTTACTGGAGAATGCCCCTGATGGCGTCTATATGAACGACCTTGAAGGCAATTTCCTCTACGGTAACCGCAAATGCGAGGAAATAATAGGCTACGAACGTGGAGAGCTAATCGGCAAAAACTTCCTGGAATTGAATATCCTCCCTGAAAACAGCCTTGCCAGGGCTGCACAGTTATTACAGGATAATATCAACGGCAAATCCACGGGTCCCGATGAGCTGGAACTCATCAAGAAGGACGGCCGCCGTATACCCATAGAAATCAACACCAATGTCGTGCCGCGTAAAGGCCAGACAGTCGTACTGGCTTTTGTCAGGGATATCACCGAACGTAAATATACTGAAGTGGCATTGCAAAATAGCGAGGAGAAATACCGTAATCTCTTTGACAATGCTAGCGAAGCCATTTTTGTAGCCCAGGCGGGTAAAATCGTTTTTCTCAATCCCCGGGCATCCTGCATTAGCGGCTATTCCAGTGAGGAACTGATGGCAAGTCCGTTTATCGAGTTCATCCACCCTGATGACCGGGAGTTGGTGACAGACCGCCATTTAAGACGGTTAAAGGGGGAGGAACTACCACCTCTGTATGAATTCCGCATTATCCAGAAAAACGGCGGTACCAGGTGGGCAGAATTGCATGCAGTCGTAATAAGCTGGGAGAGCAAGCAGGCAACGCTGAATTTTTTAGAGGATATTACCGAGCGCAAGCTGGCTGAAGAAAAACTTGGGAAAAGCTACAAATCTCTGAAGAAAACCTTGAATGACGCTATCGAGACCATGGTCAAAATCGTGGAAATGAGAGATCCGTATACTGCAGGCCATCAACGTAAAGTGGCCGACCTGGCAATTGCCATAGCCAAAGAAATGAAATTTGAAGATAGTGAAATCGAGCAACTCAAAATGGCGGCACTAATTCACGATATCGGGAAAATATATGTGCCGACGGACATACTCAACAAACCTGGTAAGCTTTCAGAAATTGAACTTCAGCTGATAAAAAGCCATTCCCAATACGGCTACGATATTGTCAGAGGCATGAATTGCCCTTGTTCTGTTGCGCAGGCCATTTTGCAGCACCATGAAAGGTTGGATGGTTCAGGATATCCCAATCGGCTGAAGGGTGAAGATACGCTATTAGAAGCCAAAATACTGGCAGTTGCAGATGTGGTTGAAGCTATAGCTTCACACCGGCCCTATAGGCCGGCTCAGGGTGTACATATAGCAATGGAGGAAATATCAAAGAATAAGGGCAAGTTATATGATCCCGATGTAGTGGATGCCTGCCTGAAGCTCTTCACTAGCGGTAAGTTTGAGTTTAAACCAATTTGATTCCAGCTGGCTGCCCAAGCCTTTTAAATTATTTATCTAATTTCCTCATTAATAACCCATGCTTTCTCACCTATACCCTATCCCTATGCCCAATGCATCGCATCCTTAAATCTGTCCCTGGATTCTTTTATAACACGAATCTCCGCCTCAACTGTCATAACATCCTACCAAGTTGACGATACCTATTCGTGATCATCAGCTTGGTATGTCCTAATATCCTATCGTATAGTTACTTTAGTACTATACGCATACGTACCTTATCTCTATTTACAGCTCGTTGAATTTGCGCTAATATGAAACTCACATAGGATTCTCCTTGAGCTTAGCGGAGGAAACAACAGAATAGGTGGAGAGATTGAGATGACAAATAAAATGGTTTGCTGCAATTACTGCAATGCAACAGGGAAGGTCGGTTCAGGTTACGGCAGTCATGCCACAACGATGTGCCCTGTGTGCCTTGGGCGCAGTCAGATTTCCATCGATTCAAATGCGAAGAAATGCTCCGGCTGCCATGGCACCGGTAGGCAATACACAGGCTATTACACATCCGGTCTCGTAAAGCACAACAGCTGTCATGGAATGGGTTGGATAGCACCAGATAAGACGCAGACATCATACCTTGTTCCATGCCACACTAAGACGATGGGAAGTGCAGGGCATAACGATGTGCCAAATATGTGCTTCCATCGCATCATAACCAATTAAATTACTTGCCAAATCCTCCGTTAATAACCGCTGCCTTCTTTTTACAGCAAGTATGCGCACCGCCTGGTTACGGAAAGCCAGCTACACTCCATCTGTTATACCAGGACACCTCAAGAAATTGTTGCCGTCATCCGCCTACCCATAGATACGTATTCAGACCGTCTGTCTGACAAACTCAGCGCTAAAATCCTATTGCTTGAAGATATCCAGGACCCCGGGAATGTGGGCACTCTCATACGTTCCGCGGCCCTCTCAAACGTAATGGAGCTTAACTGACCTGTCAACCGACGGCTTTTTCACCAACCGTATGAGGGGTAATGTCTGCGACATATCTGATACAGCACCATTTTATTTCATCAATATGAAACTAATGGGTCATTGATATTGCACCTCCAGGGCCTATTGCCACACTAAATACCCACGTATTATGTTAATAAATCAAAATAGAATTGCGCGGTGATTGAATGAAAGCATTGAAGAATTTTTTAAAAGCCCAGCAGGGTATGACCGGTCTGGAGACCGCCATCATACTGATCGCATTCGTGACTGTGGCGGCCGTATTCGGCTATGCAGTACTGAGTGCAGGCCTCTACTCGGCAGAGAGAGCCAAGGAAACCATCTATGCCGGCCTGAATGAAGCCAAGAGCAACATGGAGCTTTCGGGCTCGGTCATAGGCCTGGGCGATAACGTCACTTACAACCCCATCAACATGCTTGGCATCATCAAATTCACGGTTAAGAACGCCATAGCAGGCAACCCCGTCGACATGACCCCCAATGGCATGGACCCCAAGGGCATCGACCAGACAGGCAAGAATAAATGCGTCATCAGCCTGACGACCAAGCATGACTACATCAATAACGTGCTATGGACATATGTTCCTGTCGGCGCTGACAATGGCAACAACCTGCTGGAAACCGGCGAACAGTTTGAGATCACCGTTGATATCAACAATCTTACCCTTGCCGGCGGCGCCCTGACTATTCCTGATGGTCTTTTACAGGCCAATGATACATTCAGCCTGCAGGTTAAGCCGGCGATAGGCTCCACCATCACCATCCAGAGGCAGCTGCCTCCGGCTATCGAACCGGTGATGGACCTGCACTAAGGCGCCTTGAACCATTAATAAAGGGCGGATAAATTAAGACCATGCCTTGTAAGTTATTGGCCTAATTTCTCCCATTGATAACCATGCCCTTTTGACCCCTGCCCTATCCACGTGCCCGTTATACACATCATCAAAACCCAATGCCTGGGTTATATCGCCTTGCCATTTCAAGTATGGTATCCTTCAAGTATTCAAGGAAGCTTCTGAAAAACGAAGGGGCATGCGATGGTAAGAAAATCGGAGAGATTTCCCGGTGTGGAATGGGTTGGCGAGACGGGCGCCTTTATCAAGATAGATGAGAAGAAGTGCACGGGCTGCGGCAACTGTCTGAAGGTGTGCATGGGGCGCTGTTAACTGGGCCTCGTCCCGAAAGCATGCCCAAACCTCTTTCTCATTTCACGGTTGCCCCTTAGGTTAAGTGAACGTGCGATTGCGCTTGTAAAAAGCAGCACCTCAAACCTCTGAGCCCTTCTATGCGGGCGCCAACTCCTATGGCCTGTCTTTGGCGCTACGATGGAAGGCGGTCAGAATTAGCAGATCATCTTCTATGGAAGTATTCCCTCACATAACAGGGATAAAACTACTGAGCCCGTGGTCTGTTTTTTCCCAGTAGGAGGGTCTCCAAATCAGCTGCCAAAGCGCTTTATATGCGCCAACCGACTGCAGCAACCAGTAAATAGGGCTGAGCAGGGCGTGGGGAATAAGGCGGTAGTTTTTTCGCGGCAACACTGCAATTAGATTCAAACAAACGATAACCATGTTGCCGATAATAAGGTTTATTGCCGATAGATACAGCAAGATGGCAGGCATAGAGCTCGGGTCCAATATCTGTGCGCCGGTAAAAAGATAGTAAAGAAACAGACCCCACATAACCGGATTAAGTATGAATAAGGCCGGCGTGCCGCCAATCAGAAGGTTATATCCGACCCACTGTTTTAGCCCCATTCTCTTTACTGCCGTTAGAGGGTGCCGGTTGTGAACCAGGAACGTCTGCATATATCCCTTCACCCAGCGCGAACGCTGCCTAAGCCAGTTGCGCAGCTTGGAATTTGCTTCTTCATACGTGGTTGATTGAATTACGCCTACTTTGTATCCTTCCGCTGCTGCCCGGATGCCCAGGTCGGCATCTTCGGTAACATTGAACGGATCCCAGGCACCGATTTTCCTTAGTTTCTGCAGGTCAAAATGATTGCTGGTCCCTCCGAGTGGAATAGGCAAGCCGAGACTATCCAGTCCCGGCAGAAGACAATCAAACCAGTAAGAATATTCCAGTGTGAACATCTTTGTCAGGAAATTCTCGTCGCGGTTGAAATAGTTCAGCGATGCCTGGAAACAAATATAATCATCGGAATGCGTCCTGAATGCGGCGACTGCCTTTTTTAGCTGGTCAGCGTCAGGTACATCTTCGGCATCGTAAATAGTAAGGTACTCGCCCCTGGCGAATTGAACGCCGTAATTCAAAGCTTTTGGTTTGGTTTTTGGTTGGCTATCGGGAAGGGTTAAAATTCTCCAACTCGTTGGCGGGCGCTCTCTCCTGGCCGCCTCCAGAGTCTCTTTGTCATCTTCTTCCAGCAGGAGTATTACATCAAGCTTGTCCTCGGGGTAATCGAACCTCTTGACTGCTTTGATAAGTGTGGAGATGACCTTGGCCTCTTTATAAGCTGCGATCAGGATGGTGTATACCGGCAGGTTCCTGGGTTCCTTGACATCGGCGATATTCCCCGATCCGTGCTTTGGCCGTGCTTTCAGTCCCCACACGGTAATTATGTATTTATACACGAATGAAGCAAAGTAAAGTGCTTGAACAAGAAACAGGAAGCCGATGAGAATTGCATAGGCGTTTATGGCCAGGCCCACAACAATCCCCATCAAGATCAATATTAAAATGCCGATTTGTGGCCTGCTCAACACGTTGCGGGCCGATTCATCCGGGTTTCTATTGTAGAGGCCGTTGATGGACTTATCCACTATGAAATCCCGGTGAACGGCATCCGATACCCGCATGATATCCAGGTCCGTTATGACCATCTGCTGGATGGGTTGGTTAGCAAACCGGCTTCGCAGGAAGGCAAGCATCTCCGGGTCCTCGGGTTCAGAGGTAAGCACTTCAAGTTTGTCCCGGTCGATGCGAAAAGGGATGACCTGGTAGCGGGTAACCTCCTCAAGGGTAAGCAACTTCGCCAGGTTGTTGTCAATATTCGCAACCATGTACGGAACGTCATGATAATATGGCAGTTCAAAGTGTTCAGATAGCACACGGCACAAATCGAGCCTATTAATATATCCTAAAGTGGCGCAAATCCAGCCGAGCCTGCCGCCAAACTGTTCTTGATAGTGCAGTGCATCTGCAAGCTGGCTTTCCGATATATGCCCTCCATTGACGAGGATATCCCCGACTCTCCGATAGGTCCTCTCGTCTGGTTCGCCAAGCTGAAAATGTGTTCTTTGTTCGTAAGATATTGCCATGCCTTCTCCTGCCCGTTACAGCCGTCTTTGAATGGTTCTCACCGTGTACAATTGAACCACACAGCCGCGACGTCTACTCTGTTTTATAGTACAGTCACATACGGCTGCATACAATGAGGCGTTGGTACTAATACATTTGGTACCTTTGTATGGGTGACCTGTGATCTGACACTTTGATTTATCTGTAAAATTGGGTCGAGTTCGAGGGAACTCGAGTAATCATAAATAAGATGGAGATAGGCATGAATCAGCTATTAAGCGTTAGGACAACATAATAGTATCAAGTACAGTAATTTGCGATTTCCCGATAATGTATTATTTTGAAATCCACTTATATCTGGCGTATATACTGATTTACCATCGACTAGTTACTCCGATCCATCAATGGAGAAATCTCTTATATGCTCCGCCGCATCCAGGCCCTCTAGACTATTTTCCCAATTCCCTCATAAATTACCCTGCCTTTTTACCCCTGCACTATCCACCTGCCCAATCCATCGCATCCTTTATTCCGTCCTCAGATCCCCCATACATTACCGATGTATTTTCAAAAAGAGAACCAACTAATAACCTATCCACTGGACTAGCCACCACATGCCTCTTATACTCATCATCAAATCCTAATGCCTGATAATACCTGTTCGTCATCATCAATGTAGTATGCCCTAACAACCTATCGCATAGTTACTTTAGTACTATACGCATACGTACCTTATCTCTATTTACGACGCCTTGAATTTACGCTAATATAAAACTCACATAGGATCGCCTTGAGCTTTGCGGAGTAAACCACAGAATATGTGGAGAGATTAAGATGACAAATAAAATGGTTCGCTGCAATTACTGCAATGCAACAGGCAAGGTCGGTTCAGGTTATGGTGGTTACGGCAGAACGATGTGCCCAGTGTGCCTTGGGCGCAGTCAGATTTCCATCGATTCTAATGCTAAGAAATGCTCGGGCTGCAATGGCACGGGTAGTCAACGCACAGGCTACTGGACGCCCAGTATTGTAAAACACCCTAGCTGTCAGGGAACGGGTTGGATAGCACCACACAATAGGCAGACTGCATACCTTGTTGCATGCCACAATAAGACGCGATAATTGAGGAAATGCTCGGCATAACGATGTGCCAAATATGTGCTTCCACCACATCATAACCAATTAAATTACTTGCAAATTCTCCCGCTAATAACCGCACTTTCTTACCCCTGCCCAATCCCTATGCCCAATCCATCGCATCCCATCAACCGTCCTCAAATTCCCCATATATTAACGTTGTTTTTCACCAAAAAGAACCAATCCTTAAACCATCCCATCCCCTTATTTCATCAACCTATCCAGCGGACTGGCTACCATATGCCTCTCATACACATTTATTAACTCTTATGCTAATATAGTCGGCAGATCATAAGAAACAGAGAAGATAGACCTAAGGGAGGTGGCTATGAGTATCATATTAATAATTGCGGCTGTTATCTTTGTTTTGTGGCTGCTGGGTTTCATTTTTTTCCGCGCTCTGGGTTGGTTTATCCATATAGCACTTATTATTGCAGTTATTCTCATAATTTGGTGGCTGCTTACCAGCGTATTTAAGTTTTTTTAACAACATAATCAATATATTTGGGCAGTCTGTCCCCCGGCAGATATCTATTACACGAAGTTGAAGTTTATGACTATTATATTCTCAGCCATCTGAAATATAGCAAATCAATTCTAAAGGAGGAGTTTTGTCATGCCTCAAGTACATGGTTTGGTAATGGGTATACTATCCATAATAGCGGGTATCTTGGTCATCTGGATGCCCGGTTTGTTGCCGTGGATCGTTGGCATTTTCCTAATTGTGATCGGTATTTTGGCTATTTTGGCTGTTGCTAAGAAAAAGTAACAGCCGGGGTAAGCAGCACTAGTTTAAGTTTGTGGGAGCATTGCCTCTTATAAGGGGAGGACCAAGCCTTTTATATTATTCGCCCAGTTCTCCCGGTATTTTTTCAAGAATAATCATGTGCTGGCCGTGGCTTGTTACAAAACTCTGGCCACTGCTAGAATGGCTCGGAGAAAAGAATAAAAAATCATATATTAAGAGGTGCTGAAATGATTGCAATAGAAGGACTGAAAACAATCGCCGTACTTGAGCTGCTGACAGGCATCGGGTTCATACTGTTCTGGATAGGCTTTTTTACCATAGGCCTTGCGCCGAAAAATCCTCCGCAAGGCTATTTTGCCTATGAGCACTCCTTCCCGCTGCCGGATGGATTGCTGGCCATACTGTTGCTGGTGGCCGGCATACTGCTATTGGTAAATAATCCGTGGGGCAGCAATCTGTCGCTGATAGCGGCCGGCGCACTGGTATTTTTGGGGTTGTTAGACTTCAGCTTCAATATCCAGAACGGCATATATAAAATCTCTAAGGGTGACCTGATATTAAACGCTTTTCTCAACGTTTGGTGTGTCGTCTTTGGCGTTGCTATTGCTGTGCTGATAGGCTGAAAACCTGTGGCGTAAAGGCCTGATTATTGCCGCCTCGGTTTTACTTGCACTGGTGCGTCAAGAACAGAATAAGGAGGAAACCCGTCAGCCTATCCTAACACGTTCTGTCATCGATATCCTGGATGCTATTCTTTTCCAAGAACCATCGGAATTTATCGAGGATATTCTTATAGAAGGATATGGTTGCAGGTGATTTGTTCTCTACATTACAGGATAATAGAAACTCTTCAGTCAAACGGTTTAAAGGGATACTTAATGACGCTTCTGAATTTGGACGAATAGAAAGATGATTAGAATTGGATTTAGCTTTAGGATTGAGTTTGGTGGGCCTAAGCGTACAATAAACAGAACCTTTTCGTTGACGTTTGCGCTAAAGGATATTTAGTGTGTGGTTAGATTATGTTGCCCGGTAGGCCCTGCATTCGCCTAATTATACTTACGGCTCGCCAAAACTAGCCGCCAGGGTGTTTACTGGTCTGGCCGGTAATAGTAAAGTGAGGAATGAGTTCAATTGGCGGTAAACGTTATTGTCAGAGCCAGTAGTTCCCAGGACTATCAGTGCTCTGCATGACCTTTCCTGTAACCTGTGGTGGAGCTGGCATATCGAGGCGCGCGACCTGTTCAAGTATACCGACCGCTTCCTCTGGAAATCCACAGGCCACAATCCCGTCAAGTTCCTTCGAAGAATAGCGCCATACCAACTGGTGGCTGCCGCTCAGAACCCCGCCTTCCTTGAGAAATACCATGCCGTTATGACTGATTTCAGCAATTGCATGTCGTCCTCAGATTCATGGTTCAATACCGCGTATCCCCATCTAAAAGGAAATGTCATCGCCTATTTTTCACCCGAGTTCGCAATTCATAGCTCGCTTCCGTTCTATGCCGGCGGGCTGGGCGTCCTGGCCGGCGATTACTGCAAGGAGGCGAGTGACCTTGGTCTGCCCGTAGTGGGCGTAGGGTTCATGTATCCCAAGGGCTATTTCCTCCAGCATATTTCAGTCGATGGCTGGCAGGAAGAGATCTATGAACAGCTCGATTTTGATGACACGCCTGTCAGGCGTATATGCGCCGGTGACAGGCAACCGCTGAAGATCGCCGTGCAGCTTCCCAGCAGATCAGTGCAGGTTGCCGTATGGCAGGTCGACGTTGGCAATGTCAAGCTGTACCTGCTAGACTGCAACAACGAAGAGAACTGGGAAATAGACCGCCAACTCTCCTCACAGCTCTACCTGGCGGACCGGGAAACACGGCTGAAACAGGAAATAGTCTTGGGTATCGGCGGGGTACGTGCACTTCGGGCGCTCGGCATAAAGCCGACCGTCTGGCATTCCAACGAAGGCCATTCCGCCTTCATGTCGCTGGAGCGCGTCCGGGAACTGGTTGAACAGGGTGCAACCTTCCTGGAAGCTGCCATGCAGGTGCAATCTGCCACTGTCTTCACCACGCATACACCGGTCCCGGCCGGCAACGATGTCTTCTCTCTTGACCTCATAGAAAAGTATTTCAAGACCTACTGGCCGTCACTCGGCTTGGAAAGGGACGCTTTCATCAAATTGGGCCTGGATGAGACGAACGGAAGCTTCAGCATGACGGTACTCGGCATGCGGATGTCAGGACAGTGTAACGGCGTCAGCCTGCTGCACGGGGGAGTCTGCCGGCGCATGTGGCACTTATTGTGGCCGGATGTCAATGAGGACAGTGTGCCGATAAGCCATATAACGAACGGGGTCCATTTACCCACCTGGGTAGGCCACAGGATGAGCATGCTGTTTTCGAAGCACCTCGGGCAGGACTGGTTGACGCGGCAGGACGACCCGGATTTCTGGAAACGCATCGAGGACATCCCTGATGAGGAAATCTGGGGCGTACACAGGTGGCTGAAAAATAAACTCATCAGCCGTATGCAGAACAGAGCGCGAACCCGCTGGGCCGAAGACCATGTCGACCCCTCCCAGGTACTCGCAATGGGCGGCCTGTTTGATCCGGACGTACTGACCATTGGTTTTTGCCGGCGCTTTACCGGGTATAAACGGGCGACACTGGTTCTAAGCGATATCGAGCGGTTGAAACGCCTCCTGCATGACCCTTTGAAACCCATGCAAATCATATTCGCAGGCAAAGCACATCCGAACGACGAGCACGGCAAACATCTTATTCAGGAAATATACCGTCTGGCCAAACGGCCGGAGTTCGGCGGAAGGCTGGCTTTAGTGGAAAACTATGACATGCATATGTCACGCTACCTTGTTCAGGGGGTTGATGTATGGTTGAACACGCCGCGCCCGCTCCAAGAAGCGTGCGGGACCAGCGGGCAGAAAGCAGCGGCCAACGGGGTGCTTCATCTAAGCGTGTTGGACGGCTGGTGGTACGAAGGGTTCAACGGCGCCAACGGTTGGGCGATCCACAACGATGTTGACCCGCTTGGCGATTCGCCATCCCGGGACAGGGAAGACGCCGACGATCTGTACAGGTTGCTGCAGGAAAAGGTCATCCCCTTTTACTATGACCGCAACATAAACGGTGTGCCCTCGCAATGGGTGAAAATGATCAAGGAGACCATCCGCTCAAACCTGCCTCTCTTCAGCGCCAGGCGTATGGTCAAAGAATACACCAAGCAAATGTACTTATCCGTCATGTTAGCCGATCAGACTGACGCAACGCTGGCCCCGGTACCTGAGCAGGGAGGCCACCGACATTAACGGAGGTAGAAAATTATGGGATATATCTATTCGTTTCACGATGATTGCGAGGATAAAGTCGTCCTGGGTAATAAGGGTGCCAATCTTGTCACTATGACCAAACTCGACTTGCCGGTCCCACCCGGGTTTGTAATTTCCGTCCAGGGCTACAACGAGTATAAAAAGACGGGCCATTTATCCGAGAAGGAGATTACCCAGGCAGTCGCCGCCCTGGAGAAAGAAGTACACGCCAAGCTTGGTAAAGGGCTCCAGGTCTCCGTTCGCTCTTCGGCGCCGGCATCCATGCCCGGCATGATGGATACGGTGCTCAATATAAACGGGCTTTCTGAAGTGCGGGCGGCCATCAGGCGCATCTTCGAGTCCTGGGACAATATCCGCGCCATCGAATACCGCCGCCTCAACAATATATCTTCCGACATGGGTACGGCGGCGGTGGTTCAAGCGATGGTCTTCGGCAATAAGGATGTTAAATCAGGGACGGGCGTGGTCTTCAGCCGCAACCCCAGCACGGGAGATCGCGGCTTGTTCGGCGAGTATATCCAGCGTGCACAGGGTGAAGCCATTGTGTCCGGGTCCACAACTCCCGTTCCGGTGGCACAGCTCGAATCAATTATGCCGAAAATGTACAAAGAGCTGGAGCGGAAAGTCGCCCTGCTTGAGGCCCATTTCCGCGATATGCAGGATATCGAATTCACCATCGAGTCGGAGAAGCTGTACATTTTGCAGACAAGGTCGGGCAAAAGGAGCGGGCAGGCCGCGGTAAAGGTAGTGGTAGATATGGTGCATGAGGGCCTTATCACCGTGGAAGAAGCTATATTACGAGTCAAAGCCGATGACCTGCGTGCGCTCCTGCACAAGCATATAAAATCAGGCCTAACACATGAGCCGCTGACCAAGGGCCTGGCGGCGGCGCCCGGCGCCGTAAGCGGGCGCGTCGTATTTACCGTCGATGAGGCCATGCTTCTTTCCAAGAAAAGCATCCCCTCCATCCTCGTAAGGCCGGAGACCAGCCCGGATGATATCCAGGGCATCGCTGCCGCAGATGGTGTGCTGACTTCCAGGGGCGGGCTTACGTCACACGCGGCCATTGTCACCAGGGCAATGGGCAAGCCTTGCGTCTGCGGGGCTGAAGATATAGAGATTGATCCTAAAGGGAAGTTCTTTACGTCTAAAGGAAAGACCGTTCATCACGGCGATACCATCACCATTGACGGTACTGCGGGCACGGTCTATATCGGCACTATTCCCCTTGAGGAGGGGGCGATGATAGAGGAGTTTAAGGAACTCCTTACCTGGCTGGATGGAGCGAAGCGGCTGGGGGTCAGGGCCAACGCGGATATGCCGGAAATGGTGGCGCAGGCTATCAAGCTCGGCGCAGAAGGCATCGGACTCTGCCGCACGGAAAGACAGTTCAATGGTCCGGAACGCCTGTCCGCCATTAGGGAATATATCATGGCGGAGACCGCAGGGCGGAAAGCTAAAGCGCTGGAACATCTTAGCAAGCTCCAGAAGGAGGATTTCATCGTCCTGTTCAAGGAGTTGAAAGGGCTGCCTATTATTATCAGGCTTCTCGACCTGCCGCTTCACGAGTTTCTCCCCTCTGAAACGGAGACCACCGACGCCAGGACGAAGCAGCGCATAGCCGAGCTCAAGGAGATAAACCCCATGCTCGGGCACAGGGGAGTGCGCGTGGCAGTCACCAATCCTGATATATACAAAATGCAGGTCGAAGCCGTGGAAGCCGCCAGGAAAGAGGTCCCGGCCGATGTATCGATAATGATCCCGCAGGTAATTACACTGCAGGAGCTGATTATGATAAAGAAAAGCTGTACTGAAGGATCCACGCTGAAGCTTGGGACGATGATGGAGACGGTTCGTGCCTGCATGAGGGCTGGACGGTTGGCCGAAGTGGCGGACTTTCTCTCTTTCGGCACCAATGACCTTACGCAGGCAGTGTATTCGTTCAGCCGTGAAGACGCCGAAAAGAAGTTCCTTTCTACCTATCTTGAGGTCGGCATCCTCGAAGATAATCCTTTCGAAATCATCGATATCAAGGGCGTCGGCCGCCTTATGGAGACTGCCATTTTCTGGGCACGCCGTGCGAAGAAGGACATACCTATCGGCGTCTGTGGGGAGCATGCTGGCGAGCCGACCTCAATAAAATTCTTCCATGCCATTAATGTTGATTATGTGAGCTGCAGCCCGTTCAGGGTGCCCATAGCCAAGCTCGTCGCCGCCCAGGCCGCCATATCGCAAAAAGATAAAGCAGAAGCAGTGTTATAAGTAGTGAACCAGCTTATCCTTAACCCATACCTCCTGAAACAGGAACCGGGCCAGTCTGCTCTTTTGCTCATTTGTGGCCTTGTCCCATGCCTTTCCAACATTTGATAGAAACTCTGCAAGCGGCTTCAACGTGTCTACTGGAGTCTGAACAGGAGATATCTTCGCAGGGCTAGCCCTTTGCGAACCCTCTGCGCTTCTTTTCTATCATGAATTATTTTGAGCATGCCGTAGACGATAGCCAGAGCTGCCAGCTCATAGCTTTCTACCTGGAGGGCTCGCTCAAGCGGATTTTGTCAGGGTGGAGGAAGAAGATTACTAGTAGATAAACTGAATTGACCGCGCTGATATAATTATGAAATGCCGTACTAAATAAAATCCTGGGTACCCAGGATTTTAACGATAGGTGCTGCCCATCGTCCACTATCAACACAAGGTGACACCGAACTGTGGTTGGCTAATAAAAAGATCAAATATGATAAGTTGGAATTCGTTTCCAATAGCAAGAAACTTTCACTTGGGATTGGCCGTGGGAGACTAACTATGAAGATCGCCATCATCGCCCCGCCCTATCCCCTCGAAGAGGCCCCATCTCCACCACTGGGCGTCACATATGTCGCTGCTGCCTGTGAGCAGGCTGGTTGCGAGGTCAGGATATTCGATTATATCGTGCGCCGTTATACGAAGGAAAAGCTCGCAGCCGAACTCGATGAATTCGCACCGGATGTGGTAGGCGCCACCTCGGTAACAATGAACTTCAAAGGCGCTGCGGCTATCATTCAGGATGTCAAGCGCCACAACCCCGCTATCATCACCATGATGGGCGGGCCGCATGTCTCCTACGATTGGGCCAATACCCTGAAAAATTACCCCGAAATCGATTTAATCGTCGTGGGCGAAGGCGAAGAGACCCTGCGTGAACTACTGCCCGTCATCCAGGATCGGGCAGCATGGGATACGGTCAGGGGGATTGCCTTCCGCAAGGATGGACAGACACATTTCACCGGTGTGCGTGCCTTTATCGAGGACCTCGATACACTGCCGGTACCGGCGCGTCACCTGCTGCCCATATCCCGTTACCTGGCCCTGGGCTTTCCGGTCAGCATCATCACATCGCGAGGCTGCCCAAACCAGTGCATCTTCTGCCTGGGCCGGCGCATGGTGGGCCATAAAGTTCGCTACCGCACCCCGCGACTTATCGTGAATGAGATCGAGGACATCATCTCCTACGGGTTCACGCGCATCAACATTGCGGATGACCTCTTCACCTCCAACAAAGTTCGTGTGCAGGCCTTCTGCGATGAGCTCAAACGCCGCGGCATCAAGATTACCTGGAGCGCCTTCGCCCGTGTGAACACAGTGGATGCTGAGGTACTTGCCATTATGCGCGAGGCGGGCTGCGACACCGTGAGCTTCGGGATCGAGTCTGGCAACGCCGAGATGCTCAAGCGCGTGAAAAAGGGAATCACCATGGAACAGGCTGTCAAAGCAGTGCAAGCCTGCAAGGAAAGCGGTGTCAACGCACTTGCCTCGTTCATGATCGGCCTACCTGGCGAGAGCCCGGAGACCATAGCTGATACCTATACCTTTGCCGAAGGACTCGGCATCGACTATGGCTTTCACCTCCTGGCGCCGTTTCCCGGGACCACCGTAAGGGAGGAGCAGGAAAAATACGACATCGAGATCCTCACAGACGACTGGGACCTGTACGATGCCAACGTCCCTATCGTACGAACTTCCCGGATGAGTGAAACCTATGTCGCTGATTTTATGAAATCATATGACGCCCGGGACCGTGATCGTTGGGACAACAAAGTCAAAAGGTATGAAGAAGGAATATGCACTGATTACGAATACCTGCACGTGGCCGGCCACAACCGCATGCACCTGGTCTTCAAACTTCTGAGCACCGATCTCATCGAGCGTCATGGCGTTTTTAACAACGGCGATTCCAGCGTGCAGATCCTGGCCGAACGGATTACACAGCAGACCGGCGCACAGGCAAGACTCGTACGAGATACCCTGCAGCAGCTCAGCGATGCCGGTTATATCAAGCCCCTGGCCGATGCCACAACCACACGCTGGTACTGGACCCATAACAACCGTTCGGACGCGGAATATTGAGCTTCAGAGGATTGTTGGTCAAGGAAAAACTAAGGGGCATGCCATGGTAAGAAAGTCTGAGAGATTTCCCGGCGTGGAATGGGTCGGCGAGACCGGCGCCTTTATCAAGATAGACGGGAAGAAGTGCACCGGCTGCGGCAATTGTTTAAGAGTCTGCCTGGGGCGCTGCTTCGAGGTTAAGAACAAGCTGGCCAGCATAAAAAACCTCGATGAGTGCATGGAATGCGCCGCATGCTGGTATGTCTGTGCTGATGGGGCCATAGACTTCGCCTGGCCGCCGGGCGGAACGGGATACAGGAGCGACTGGGGTTAAGATGATTCAAGAATACGATGTGATTGTGGTCGGGGCCGGGTTTGCGGGTCCGGTGGCAGCTAAAAAGTGCGCCGAAGCCGGCCTGAAAACGCTCATGCTGGAAAGGTCGGAGAACCCTGGGGAGAAAGTCATTTCAGGCTTGACCATCCCCATTTACGGCTTCCTGTTCGGCCCTGCCTTTATCAGGGACGGCAACCCGCCCATCGAGAGGCCGGTGGACGGCATTAAAAACTATGTTATTTATGACATCAAAGCCGGGGATATCGACACCGTTGAATTGAGGATACCCAGGCCGCTTTCGCCTATATTTGCCTTTGGCTACAACGCCTACTGCAAGCCCTTCATCGCCTGGGAGGTGGACCAGGCCGTTGCAGCCGGAGCCGAGCTGAGGACCTCCACCACTGCCGTGGACGTCATCAAAGAGGACGGCCGCATCAGAGGCATCGTAACGGATAAGGGCGACCAGATAAGGGCCCGGCTTGTGATAAATTGCGAAGGTTCGCAGGGCATCCTGGCAGTCAGGGCCGGGGTAAGGGAGAAGTATCCTCCGGAAGCGATTTCTTTGGCGGATACCTACGACTATGAATGTCCCAGGGAGGTTATAGACAGGGTCTTCGGCTACACGCTGCGGTTCTGCTGGGGATTCGATGAGCAAATGATAGCTCCCCCTCTCGGCCACGGCAACGGGCTGATGAGCTGGCCTTACAGGAACAGCATCCACTGGATGCAGGACCAGTGTCTGATGCTGGACGGGGGCCAGGCGCCTAACTTGAGAAAGCTGTTTGACGAGTACCACGGGAATATCACCACGCAGCTCCCATGGTGGAGGGACGAGATCGCCCCCAGCGCCAAATTGAGGGCCAGGATGTGGGAAGGGTTCGAGATATTCGTCGGGCTGGATGACAGGTTGCGCAACATGCCCAACTATACGGACGGCATGATACTGGTGGGAGATGCAGCCGGGCTTGAGAGCACGGGGCTGTGCGACGGCGTGCCGGCCGCCTGGTTTTCAGCCGATATCGCCGCAGATACAGCCATAGAGGCCATCAAGGCCAACGACACTTCCGCCGGATTCCTCAAAAGATATGACCGGAGAATAAAAGCCCATCCCATAATCCAGTGGACGATTACCTGCCGCGGCAGGTGGGACCTGCGCAAAGCACAGGAAAGCCACGATCGCAAAGAATTGAGGGCCAGGATTGACCACCAGTTTGGCCCCGGCCTTTTAACCCACCTGGGCACTCCTCTGACCAAAGGTATCCTTGAGGCGTTGAGGAAGGACCCAACCGTGATAACCAAATGGGTAAGGATGTTTCTGAGGTACTACTACAACTGGGAGAATGAAGGCTCAAGCCGGGAAAACCTGCCTGGACAAGAGAAAAAGAGAGGAGCCCTTGGAACAACCTTGCTGCTTTCCGATGCTTTGGGAAAACTACTCAGCCCCTTGACCAGGGCCATAGCCTGGCTGCTGGAGCCATTGGCCGGAGCCATCAATCCCCTGACCAGAGCACTCCACCCTTTAATAGAGATTATATTAAGAGCTTCAATTAAAATGGAGCATGTATTCAGTCCTTTAACCAAACGGATGGCCGATTCAGTTAAACAGGCCGATCCCTCAATATTTGATGCCTCGAATTAAAAATCATTCAGTTAAAAGTTGCTTTCACCGTTTGACTATGAATCAAAACGCTCTATTTACACTATTACAGAGCAAAACGACATAATTGGCTTGACAAGTTCAGGATTGCGACACATCAATGACACGGCAAGGCACTGGTAGTTAATAAAGGCAGACTGGGAAAAGTGGTCAAAGTCAGATTCTATGGCCTATCGCGTGACAATGCTTAGCCTTACAATTTGTTGCAGATTTGCGATTTTAAGGGCTTTGATCACCGGATGCGCCCAATTACCTTCAGAGATATTTCTCTGATAAGTTTTGCCTTTTATAAGAAGGATATCTGAGAAAAAATAAGTGTGAATAGAGCAAGGGATTGTGAAGTCTTTGGTCTGGTTACACTTAATATCAGGTCACTAAGAGTTGATATGGGGAGTCCAGGATAATAGCTTAAGTAAGTTTGCCTCTCGTTGAATAGTTATGTATACGTATTACGGCAATAGTACTCTTATTGTATACTTACTTCTGACTACAATGAAGGAGATGCATAAATGGTCAAAATTATCTGCGACAGCAGCGGTGATATACCGGAGGATATGCGGAAACAGTACCACATAACGATTGTGCCGCAGAGTATATTATTTGGCACCGATACATACCAGGATGGTGTGAACATTACACCAGGGCAATTTTACAAAATGCTGGTGGAGAGCAAGGTGCACCCCACTACCTCACAACCTGCCCCCAGCTTGTACGCAGAAGCATACCAGAAATTGGCCAAGGAAACTGATGAAATAATGGTGCTGACCATATCAAGTGGAATCAGCGGCACTTATGAGAGCGCCATGCGGGCCAAACAATTGGTGGATAGCAGTCTCAAAATAGAAGTCATCGATACCAGGATGGCCTGCGCTGGGTTGCTGCTGCCCACGCTTAAGGCTGCGAGAGCGGCTGAGAAAGGCATGCAACTTGCAGAGATTACTGCGATGGTGAAAGACATCCTGCCTCACCTGCGCCTCTATATGATATTCGATACCCTTGAGTATTTGAGGAAGGGCGGCCGCATCGGGCGATCCAAGGCGCTGCTGGGTGGGATACTCAAGTTTAACCCTGTATTGATGCTAAAGGATGGTGTGGTCACCCCTGTTACCCAAGCGCGTGGCCGTGCCAAGGCCGTAGAGATACTGGTTGACCTGATGAAAAAGACCGGCAATCCCGAGGAAGTAGTAGTTGAGGACGCTACCACACCGGATGAGCTCGATAACCTGGCCAAGCGGATTAGCGCAGTCCTGCCTAAAGCTACAATACTGCGCAGCACGGTAAGCCCGGCAATCGGTGTTCACGTAGGGCCAAGCGTGATGGTCGCCGGCGCTATCAGTACCGTCTGATCTTCAATTTGTGTCAGATTTGCGATTTCTAAAGCCTTGATAACTGAATGCGCCCAATTACCTTCAGGGATATTTTCTTAATGAATTTTGCCTTTTGTAACAAAGGAATCTGAAAAAAAGTAAGTGTTAATAAAATAAGGGATTGTTAGTCCCTTGTTGGATCTACAGCTAATTGATAGGTATCCGGGTTGATATTTTAGAAAGAATAGGAAGGTGTGGAATGTTGAATGGGTCCGGCAGAATTTCTGAATTTGTAGGTGTGGATGATCATAAATATTTAATCGACGATCTCAATTCAAGTACTTCTATTGGGCAATCCTCCCAGTCATGAATCCAGCAAACTATCAAATCACAGTCTTCCCACGAATGAGCATGATCTCTGAAATTACTACTTCTAAATTCGAACTCTATAAGAATATGTTCCCACCTATTCTCCTTCTTATCCACACACCGTTTACCCTCACAATCTGGATATTCAGTTCGGATCGATTCTATAAGAAAACCAAGCTCCCTGCTTATCATGCCAAAGAGATATACAACGCCCTGCTCATTGATCGGTGCAAACCTTAAACCGCGGAAGTCAATGGGCTCTCCGAATTGCACTTTTTTCTTCTCTCTGGTTTTTTGCGGTTTGAAAGTATCAGGAATGACAGTATGCCTGTTATCAATGATTGCCAGAGTATGAGCCGGGCCTATTACGCCAGTACTCAAATTAGGGTAGCCAAGTTTATGGTAAGCCAAATCACGTCCTTTGGCATATGATCCCCACCTCTTTACATAGGGCCTAGTGCTATATTTGCCAAGAGCATTCATTTCTCTGTCTGATGGCTTTTTCCCCAACTCTTTTGTTAATCGAATTATCTCTTCCAATAATTCAATATCAGGAATTGTAGAATGTTCTGGTACATAGTTTTTCATTGTTTGCAGACCTGCTGCTTCAATAGCTCGATTCCAAGAACCGAAAACATTGCATATTCCAGATATACCTATCTTGCTATTTCTGGCGAAGTCCCTTTGAGTCAGATGCAGCACGCCGAGCTTAGTCGATATTCTTCGAATCTCTGATATATATTCCTCTCGTTTATCCACAGGCAAATACTAACAATCCACCTATTTGATGTCAACACATCTCTCATATAGCCTAATTGATGGTAACCTTTACCAGATCCAATAAATGAGTATTCCATTACGAAGTAAGCAGATGTATAATACTCCCAAACGTAAGCTAACGCGTGGTTAAATATGGTAGAAGATTCATTTTCCGTTCGACATGGTTATAAGAATAAATATTCGACCACAATATATGACGATGCCCCAGAATCAATTAGAATTGGCCTCAGACAAATCCTTGCCCAAATGGGATTTGACACACCTCGCAAGCAGCGACGAATTATTTGCCAGATTCTAAGAAGGAGATCAGACGAGAATAACTGGTCAGACGGTCCTGTGAGCACTGAAGTAGATGACTTGATACATGGACTGGAATGGTACGAGTTCTATGACTTGTGTGAAAAGCTTGCCAGGCTAGCTGAAATCAAAGAAGTGGGATATGTTTCTGGCACTTATGAATCAGTTTTTGCAAACAAATTGAATAGACTATTCCAAGAAGAAAGCATTGGCTATCATATGATAGATAGCTATATAGAGAAAATAGGCAGTGAGGAATTCAAAGAGGCCACAGAAACTGGCTTGAAGTTGCTTCAAGACCCTAGGTTTAGAATACCATCTGAGCAATACGAAAAGGCGTTGAGTTTTCGCAATGGATTCCCACCTGATTATCCCAACGCAGTCAAAGAAGCAGTGAATGCTGTTGAAGGAACGCTACAGGTTGCCGCAAACAGACCTGGGGTAGCAGCTCCAACAATACTAACGGACTTGAACCCTCGTCTGCCAAGTCATATTGAAAGGATAGTCAAGGAAATATATGGATTCGGTTCTGCCTCTCAAGGTGCACGCCATGCAGGCGTAGGTGGCTATCCTTCATCTGCTGAAGAGGCTGAGTTCATTATCCATATATCCGCTGCCGCAATCAAATACATCATTATTAACGTACGATAACGACAATTACGGTTAACCGTTTATGCCTCTGTCGTTTCATAACTCCTTAAGCTATTTGTCCAATTCCCCTAGTTAATGACAATACTTATAATCCATCCACCGGTCTGAACCTTTTGCGTGCCTCTATTGCTATTCTGTGCAAAGCCCGGTAGCTTTAGGCTTACAGGACTTATATCAGGCCTTCCTCTTCATGTTCTTCCTTAGCTTTGCATAACACTTGTCACTCTGTTCTCGCCACATGAAATTAGGTTCCTTACTAGCATAATTTGTGGTTATAACATTAATGAGCTCGCTGTATATTGATTTGAGGTCAGTTATACTCTTCGCATCAACCGTATACGACTTACCTGCGAATGTGAATCCATCTCCGACAAAATTGCCAAAATCAGCTATATGCCCTATGTCCTTGTTGTACTTTTTGCCTCGAGCTCTTTCATGAATATGTTCCAGGTGATCCCTGATTTCAACGGGGAATTCACGATCAAATCTTGCTAACACGTTTTTGATATCGGGATCGCCAAGCACCTCCCCCATAGTCTCTAGTAGCTTATGAATCTGCCCGATGCAAATGAAATAGAAATGATAATCGCAATGGAGTCTAGTTGAACTGAAATCCTTCTTTATGCGCCCAATTGGCCCATTGCTGTTAACTAGTGCCCTTACACGGTAGTCTATTGTCTTGCGGGTTCTGTTAAGTCTGTGCGTCTGAATTATTGCACCGTTAACATAGGTCTCCAATTCAACAAGCAATGTAGACGCTTCTGCATTTATCTTTGGATCATTGTGAAAGCAGAAGATATACTTTCCGGCCAGGTCATACATTCATTCAACCACTATGTACATTACATCGATAGCCACTAATCCTAATTCTAACATATCAATCCATCCACCGGGCTAAACTTCTTATGTGCCTCTATCGCATCATAGCCCTTTGATCTATTTTCTCAATTCCCTCGTTAAATAACTGCACTTTTTTATCCGCTCTTTATCTCTGCGCTCAATTGATCGCATTTCCTATCCCTTCTTAAGATATCCCTTTTATTATCGACGAATTTCAACAAAAAGAACCGAATAATAACCTATTCCCTGCGTTGACATTGAGTAGTGAATCGTCTAATGTAGAATTAATAACTTATGGAGGTTCATCTGATGCACGCATACTGTATGAAATGTCGTAAAAAGAGAGAAGTGAAAGATCCCAAGGCTGTAAAGATGAAGAATGGCAGTCCAGCAACCAAGGGTGTATGCCACGTATGCGGAACTAAAGTGTACAGGATCGGCAAGGGCTAGGTTCTGATTCTATCCACTTGCGTGTGTAGCTTGTGCGACTCCACTGCATCCAGGCAATAGGAGGTCATATGAAGTGGTATCTAAGGGCACTAAGAAAGTACGCTACTTTTAGCGGAAGAGCACGGCGTAAAGAATACTGGATGTTTTTCCTGTTCTTTATTATTTTCGCTATTGTGGCAATGGTTTTGGACAATATCCTCGGAATTGCTATCAAAAATGTAGGATATGGGCCTATCTATATTTTATATGTTTTAGCATTTCTATTACCAGGTTTAGCCGTCTCAGTCAGGCGTCTGCATGATGTGGGATGGAGTGGCTGGTATCTATTATTATCATTTATACCGATTGTTGGAGCAATAATATTGATAGTTAAATACTGCACGGAAGGAGCGCCTGGCACGAATCAATACGGAGCAAATCCAAAAGAGAATACTTCAATTATCTCAACCCATCCACCGGACTAAACCTCTTATTTGCTTCTACCGCATCTGTGTTATCATGATTCGCAACAGGGATAGGAGGTAAATACTATGGCAGGTATTTCTAGTTGGTATGATAAAGGGATAGAGAAGATAAGACAGTTATCAAAAGGTCATCTATTATTATTCATAACGGTCAAGTTTCTTGCTGGCGTGGCAGTAGGTTTGCTGCTAGCAATATGGTTGCCAATATGGACATGGTTGATATTTCTTGTTGTAGCTCTGGTAATATCGATTCCCCTTTATGCTAAGATATGGGGCAAGTAACGTATGGAATGACTTTCTCAAAATTTCACATATTCATAAGGCATTTCTGACCACCTATAAACCGATACGCCCAATCCATCGCTTTGAATAAAACGCGTTTCAATTTCTCATATATTACCGATAAATCTCAATAAAAAGCACCGAATAATAAACTACTGTGTCTCGTTATTTCATCAACCTGTTCACCGATGGCACTACCGATATCATAACTATTTAACATATTTTGCCTGCATTATATTACTTCTAGATGTTCATGCAGCTAGTATTTATTCTATAGTAATTATAGGAGATTAAATATGCCAAAGTTCAAATGTAAGGATACGGGTATGAAGTGCAATTTTGAGGTGAAGGATGACAATCAAGAGGAACTGCTAACAATAATGAACATTCACGCAGAAAAAACGCACAATGTTAAAGAGCCTACGATGTGGGAAAAATTTAAGACAGCTATTAAGAAATAGTAGTTGCATCATGTTTAAGGAAGGCATCATAATTAATTAATATCAACTCCGGTTAAAGCAATAATTGAAGCAGGAGTAATAAACATGGGATGTGTACTGAGAATAATAGGCACTATTATTGTTATAGTTATTCTGATTTGGGCTGTCACACATATTTCTGAAATCTTGCAATTTGTTAAACAGCTTCTCGGTATCTCATAGTCTTTGCCTAAAGAAGATTTGTTCAATGCATATGCCTAGGAAATGTGGATTTTCAAATATTATCCATTGGGCTAAACCTCTTATGTGCTTCCACCGCATCATTGCATTTATTTCATCAACCTATCGACCGGACTAGCCACCACATGCCTCTTATACACATCATCAAATCCCAGTGCCTGAGTATATCTCCTGGTCATTTCCAGTGTAGTATGCCCCAAGGCTATCTGTAGCTCAAACGGATTAGCTCCGTTCCTCAGGAAGCTTATCGCAAAGCTATGCCTCAACTTATGTGGCGATAACTGCATATCCACAATCCCTCTTCCATCGCCCAGGTGAATAAGGCAGATAAACCGATGTAGTAGCTCTTAACAGTTACCGGCAATACTGGCCTATTAGCTCGTGCATTATGCTTTTGTGTTCAATCAAACGGTTTAAAGGGGTACTTAATGACGTTTGAGAATTCGGACGGATAGAAAGGTGATTAGAATTTGAATTAGCTTCAGAGGATTGTTTGGTGGAGCTGAGGGGAGTCGAACCCCTGACCTTTTGACTGCCAGTCAAACGCTCTCCCAATTGAGCTACAGCCCCATGACGACAACGTACCAATTTAGCAAAAAGTAGGCAAAAACTCAAATCGGAGGACCCTTTATTTGGGGTTCCAGGAATGCACCAGCGGACGATACCAGCGGTCCTTGCGGTATTCGCCCGCTATAAGCACAACGTCCATGATCCACCATATCCCCAAACCACCCAAGCTGCATAGTTTCATCCAGCCCGACTTGTACCTACCAATATAAAATCGATCTGCGCCGCACCAGCCGAAGAATAAGGACAGCAGCAACGCAATATACCAGCTTCGCAAACGGGGCGGCGGCTTTTTCAAAACGGCCAGTGACCCCCCAGTAAAGTTATCAGGGCCTTCACGCCGTAAAAGCCCGCCCCGGCCACAAGGGTATTCTTGACCGCCTTGCCCGCCAGGCAAAGAAGAAAAAAGCGCCACCAGCCGAAATGCATCATGCCGGCCAACGCAGTGAAGGGATAAAAAAGCGGGTTGAAGATGGCCGACATGGCGAATACCGAGATAGCCCCCCTGGTCTTCATCCAGATCTGGAACTTCTTCATGACGTTGCTATCCAGGGCATGCATGGGCCTTGCACCGGTCAGCCCGGTCACATATACCATCATACTGCCCATCGCTTCGCCCAATCCCGCGATCAGCCCGATCAATACCGGGTTGAGCACGGCCCCCAGTGTGAAAACTACCAGCACGCTGGGCACGGGAACAAAGAGGGTTATTCCGGCCAGGAAGCTGATGACCAGCACTCCCACATAGCCGTATTTGGCAAAGTTGGTGAAGTCCTCCCAGTACAAGGCTACAAATATGCACAGCGCTGCGGTAATGAGCAGCGATATGCCCGCCATCACATAGTCCTTCCATGGACGGCGCCGCCTCAGTGCCATTTCGTGCATTATGGGGGAGCTATTCACTTATCCGACTGCTGTCTTGCTGCTTCTTTTTCTCTTTTTGGGCCCGGCAGCAGCGTCTTCTTCACCCTGCCTGCCGGCCATGACGGCGGCGCCGACCACGTTAAAGGTCAGCGCATCTTTTTCAACGGCAACCTTGACCTGGTCGCCGTCCTTGATTTCGCCTGCTATGATCTTGCTGGAAAGCGGGTTCTCAATGTAGCGCTGTATGGCCCTCCTGAGCGGACGCGCCCCATACTCGGGGTCGTATTCCTTGCGGAACACCCACTCCCTTGCCTCGTCGGTCAACTCCAGCCCGATCCTGCGATCGGCCAGCAGCTTATCGACCTCTTTGACCAGCATGTCTATGATCTGCTTGAGGTTCTGCTCGTTGAGCGGATGGAAGATGATGATGTCATCGATCCTGTTGAGCAACTCCGGCTTGAAGGTCTTCTTGAGGTCGGCCTCTATCACTTTCTTGAGCTTCTCCCATTCATCCTTATCGGCCTTGTCCTGCGGCACGTTGAAGCCTATCAGCCGCTGGGCCTGGCGCCGGAACTCGTGCATGCCCAGGTTGCTGGTCATGATGATCACCGTCTCCTTGAAGCTGACCGCCCGGCCGTGGCCGTCCGTGAGCCTGCCGTCCTCCAGCATCTGGAGCAGTATATTGAACACGTCGGGATGCGCCTTCTCAATCTCATCGAAGAGTATCACGCGGAAGGGACGCCGCCTGACGGCCTCGGTAAGCTGGCCCGCCTCATCGTAACCTACGTAGCCCGGCGGCGCGCCGATCAGCCTGGCGACCGAATGCTCCTGCATGTACTCCGACATATCGATGCGAATTAATGCGTCTTCATCGTCGAAAAGGAACTGCGCCAGGACCTTGGCCAGCTCGCTCTTGCCCACTCCGGTGGGACCCAGGAAGATGAAGCTGCCGATGGGACGCTTGGGATCCCTCAGCCCGGCCCTGCTCCTCCTGATGGCCTCGGATACTGCGTTTATGGCCTCCTGCTGGTCGACTATCCTGTCGTGAAGCCTGTCCTCCATATGCATAAGCTTCTCGGACTCGCTCTCCTTCATGGTCGAAACCGGTATGCCGGTCTGCTTGGCGATCAGCTCGGCGATGTCGTCGGCCCCGACCTCGTTGTCGAGCTTCTTCTCCTGGAGCCATTTCTCCCTGGCCTTGCCGCACTCTTCTTCAATGCGCAGCCGGTCGGCTTTGATCTCGGCCGCTTTCTGGTAGTCGCTGCGTTGCGAGGCTGCGGCCTCTTCATCGCGCATCTGCTGTATCTTCTGCTCCATCTGCTTTACTTCAGGCGGAGCACTCTCCATATCAATGCGCAGCTTGCTGGCCGCCTCGTCGATGAGGTCGATGGCCTTATCCGGCAGGAACCTGTCGGAAATGTAGCGTTTGCTCAACTGGGCTGCCGCCTCCAGCGCCTCATCGGAGATCTTGACGCTGTGGTGCGCCTCATAGCGCGGCCGTAAGCCGCGCAGCATCTGCACCGTGGCATTGACGCTGGGCTCGCCCACGAAAATGGGCTGGAGCCTGCGCTCAAGCGCCTTGTCGGGCTCGATGTGCTTGCGGTATTCATCCAGGGTGGTGGCGCCCACGCATTGCAACTCGCCCCGTGCCAGCGCCGGTTTCAACATGTTGCTGGCATCGATGGCGCCTTCAGCCGCACCCGCGCCCACCACGGTATGCATCTCATCAATAAAAAGGATCACGTCGCCCTTGGCCTGGCGGACCTCGTCCATGACGGCCTTGAGCCTCTCCTCGAATTCGCCGCGGAACTTGCTGCCGGCCACCAGCGCGCCCATATCAAGAGCGATGACCTTGCGCCCCTTGAGGGAACTGGGCACGTCGCCGGCCACTATCTTGAGGGCCAGGCCCTCGGCCACGGCCGTCTTGCCCACACCGGCCTCGCCGATGAGCACGGGGTTGTTCTTGGTGCGCCTGATAAGCACCTGCATGACGCGCTTGATCTCGTCCTCGCGTTCTATCACCGGGTCGATCTTGTTTTCCCTGGCAAGCTGCGTCAAGTCGCGGCCGTACTTTTCCAGTGAACGGTACTTGGTCTCGGCCCGGGGATCGTCCACCCGGTGGGAGCCGCGTATATTGAGCAGCGCCTGGTAGATCTTCTCCTGGTCGACGTCGAACTCCTTGAGGATGGCCACGGCGTCGCCGCCGGCCTCGCTGGCGATGGCAATAAGAAGGTGTTCGACACCCACGTATTCATCATTCAAGCGGTCGGCTTCGCCGACTGCTGCCTGTAGCACCTGCGCCACCCTGGGCGTCGGGTAAATCTGGACGCCGCCGATGGAGCCCCGGGGCTGCTCGGCAATCTTGGGATACTGGCCGAGCACGTCCGCCACACGCTTTTTCATGGCTGTCAGGTTGACGTTCAACCTCTTGAGGATATCGGCTGCCAGGCCGTTCTGCTGCTCCATCAAGGCCAGGAATATATGTTCCACATCCCACATGGAGTTGCGGAACCGGCTGACCAGTTGCTGTGACGCGCCCATAACTTCCTGGGCCTGTTCGGTAAATCTTTCCTGTCTCATATCTTATTTATTCGCGGCTGTCTCTTCGTTTATCAGTTTGTCCCGATAACCTACGACGTACTTGCAGTCCGGACCCTGGCACAGGGCTATTTTAGCCTTTATTTGTTTAGGAAATCTTTGCCTGGGTTCTTCGGCTGCCGCCTTCTTGTACTTGCCCCACCAGGTGCACTTGCACGACCAGTCGCTGTAGACCATGATGGTCACGTATTCGCTGATCATACCGCACTCAATGGTGGTGGCAGTAACCTGCCAGCCGCCGGGCGGTATGTCTGTCCGGGCCTCAGCCACTATTAACCTCCTGGTTTAACTTTTTTACTGCCTGTATCTGCTTTCTTAAGCCTTTTCAGCTCGGATTCAAGGCTGTCGATCCTGTGCTGCTTCTCCGCCAGCATCTCTCCCAGCTTCAGAATGACCTCGACGCCGGCCATATTGATGCCCATGTCGTCCATCAGCACCTTGATATGGCGCAGCTTGCCGATGTCGGCCTCGGAATAGTAGCGGATATTGCCTTCCGAGCGGTAGGGCTGAACCAGCCCCAGCCTCTCGTAATACCTGAGCGTATGGATCTCGCAGCCGAGCAACCTGGCTGCTATGCTTATAACGTATCTTGGTTCGTATACTTCCTGAGGCATTTTATCTTATCACCCCATAGATTCAACTTCAATATCAACTGGGCCTCATTTTTTGGAACTGCTCAAATAAGGCCCGCTCTTTAGCATTCAAATTAGTGGGCAGCACCACAGCCACCCTGGCCAGCATATCGCCCCGGCTGGTATCGTTCAGGCGCGGCATGCCCTGCCGGGCCAGCCTGAAGATCTTGCCGTTCTGCGTCTCAGGCGGCAGCTTCAAGGCAAGCTTGTTGCCCTTCAAGGTGGGCACCTGTACCTCGCCTCCCAGCACGGCGGCCGTGAGCGAAACAGGCACCTCCACCAGCAGGTCGTCGCCCTCGCGCTTGAACATGGGATGTGGTGCGACCTTGACGACCAGGTAAAGGTCACCGTTGGCGCCTCCCGTGCCCGGGTTGCCCTCCCCGGCTACCCTGACCCTGGAGCCGTCCCTGACCCCGGCAGGTATCCTGACCTCCAGCCGCCTGGGCTTGATGATGCGGCCAGCGCCTCTGCACTGAGGACAGGCAGCGTTCTTAACACGGCCGGTGCCCTGGCAGGCCGGACATGGCTGCTCCGAGTGGAGCTCCATGACGCGCACGGTGCCGTTAAAAGCTTCTTCCAGTGACAATTCGATGGGATGCTCGATGTCCTGCCCGCGCCGCGCCGGCCTTCTGCCGCCGGTCCTGGTGCCTGCGCCGGCTGTCGCCCCGAAGCCGCGGAAGAGGTTCTCGAAGACCTCGTTGAGGTCGCCCATGTCGCCGGGCTCATAGGTGGTGAAGGGTGAGCCTCCGCCCTGTGGCCGGCCATATCCGCCAGCCTGCTGCCGGGCCTGCTGCTGAGCACGCGCATAGGCTTCGGCATTATCGGCATCCGACCCGAACTGGTCGTACTTCTTCCTCTTGTCGGCGTCGGACAGCACCTCGTAAGCCTCGTTGATCAGCTTGAACCTGGCCTCGGCAGCCTTGTCGCCGGGATTGACGTCCGGATGCCACTTGCGGGCCAGTTTGCGGTAAGCTGCTTTTATATCTTTGTCGGGGGCATTCTTGGGTACGCCGAGTGTGCCGTAATAATCTTTTCCTGCCATTTCTCCACCTTGGGCTGAATTATAGGTGCCTTGCTATCTTAGCGTCAAGATACCTTATAAATTTATAACATACACATTATATTATTAGTTATGATACTTGACAAATTTTGTGAGGTTAGATAAACCAGCATCCCCTCTTTTGGGGAAAATTGAAGCTGCAAAACCGGTGGCTAAAAGGTTAACTCTGGCAGCCGGCGCCGCTCACCGACCTCAATATGTCCAGGAACTGGTTAAGGATCCAGGCCGTGGCGCCCCAGATAACCCGGCCGCCAACCTCGAAGGTATAAACCCTGACGGGCACGCCCATGAAGACCATATCCTCTTCTTTCTTATCTGCTTTCATGAGGTCTTCCAGCGGCAGGTCAAAGACCTCCTCCACCTCGAAGTCGTCCTTTTTGAATTGATAAGGGTAGGGGATGAGTCCCACGAAGGGCGTGATGCGGTAGTGGGAGCTGGCGGTGGCGGCGTCATCCAGCTCGCCCAGTACTTCGATGTCCTTCTCTTTGAGGCCTATCTCCTCACGGCTTTCACGCAACGCTGTTTCGAGGGGAGACTTATCGTCTTCGTGCCGGCCTCCGCCGGGGAAGGATATCTGCCCCTGGTGGTGCGACAGGTGCGAAGTGCGTTTGGTGAATAATATATGGCACTTGCCGTCTTTCTCGAAAATGGGGAGCAACACGGCCGAATCGGTCAGGCTGCTGTCGGAGATGACCAGCTTGCTGCGTTCAGCCAGTGCCTGCCTGATCTTTTCTTTCATAGTCGTTTGTAATCATACAACTTAAAGGAAAAACGTGACAAATGGGGAGGCGTGTGCGTAATACGGGAAAAAAACCGCCGATCCGCCGGAGCCGTAGCTAAAATTTGATTACGCCATCGTCATTTGTATATACTGTGGAATTGAGGTTTTTTACATATGGCGACACAAAAAGACTATTACGACCTGCTGGGCATCCCGCGCAATGCCACAGATGAGCAGATAAAAAAGGCCTTCCGCAAGCAGGCCATGGACTTCCATCCCGACCGCAACAGCAGCCCGGAAGCCTCGGAACGGTTCAAAGAGGTCAATGAAGCCTACGAGGTGCTGTCCGATTCTCAGAAAAGGGCCTATTATGACCGCTACGGGCGGACGCCCGGCAATGGCGGTGAGAGCATGGGCTTCGATACCTTCGAGTTCGGCGGCCTGGGCGACATCTTCGAAGCGTTTTTCGGCGGGGCCACCTCCACGGCCCAGCGGCGCTCGCCGCACAAGGGCTCGGATATAGTCGCCAGGGTGAGCCTGACGTTCGAAGAAGCCTATTCCGGCGTCCAGCGTGAAATCGAAACCAGCCGCGTGGAGCTGTGCAGCGTCTGTAAAGGAGTGGGCAGCAAGCCGGGGACCAACCCGGAGAAATGCCCGGAATGCAACGGCGCCGGACAGGTGCGCCGCACCCAGCAGAGCATCTTCGGCCGCTTCGTGCAGACCTCCACCTGCCCCCGCTGCGGCGGCCAGGGCTCGGTCATAAACAATCCCTGCACACATTGCAAGGGCCAGGGCAGGGAGCGCGTGAAGCGCAAGCTTTCAGCCAATATCCCGGCAGGCGTGGACGAAGAGAGCCAGATGAAGTTGCAGCATGAGGGCGAGGCGGGCTTTTACGGCGGCTCGGCCGGCGACCTTTATATCAGGTTCGAAATCAAGCCGCACAAGTTCTTTGTGCGCAGGCATTCGGACATCATAATGGCGCTGCCTTTGAATTTTGCGCAGGCTGCGCTGGGCTGCAGCGTGGAAATACCCACCATGGAAGGGAAATTCACCTTGAAGCTAGCGGCAGGCATACAGCACGGAAAGGTCGTACATATAAAAGACAAGGGCTTCCCGCGCATCCACTCCAAGAGCCGCGGAGACCAGATAGTAATCGTCAAGGTGCTTACGCCGGACAAAATGGACGTGCGGCAGCGTCAGCTATTTGAAGAACTTTCTCAGAGCCTGCCCAAAATGGAAGAGTGGTCGCGCCCCAACGATGACTTGCTGCAGTATTTGAGCTAAGGCCTTCCCCTCTATAATTTCCCCGTTGCTCAGGGACGTACCCTGGCGCTTTTATCGCCAATCTTGGACTCGGTGCCGGCCTGAAGCCGCATGATATTGGTGCGGTGCTGGTAGACGATGAGGCCCACCGCCAGTAAGCCGTAGATCATATATACGGGCGCAGCCATGGCCAGCACGACCAGCGCCATTAAAACCAGCAATGTCCCCAGGGCGCCCAGTATCGATCCCAGGGATACATACCTGGTTATCAGGATGACTATTCCGCCCACCAGAAGTCCGGCCAGGCAAACAAACCAGTTGATAACCAGCATCCCTCCAACGAAAGTTGCCACACCTTTGCCGCCCTTGAACTTGATGTAGACCGACCAGTTATGACCTACCATAACCAGTATAGCGGCCAGTACCTGGGCAAACTGCACATGGATATCATATCCGGCCACGAATATTTTGTCGTCGGCTATGATAAAACCGGCGGCCAGCACAGGCAGCGCCGCTTTGGCCAGGTCGAGCACCAGCGTTATCAGTCCCGGCTTGGCGCCCAGCACGCGGAAGACGTTGGTGGCGCCTATATTGCCGCTGCCGTACTTCCTGATGTCCACACCGTACATCCTGCGGCACACGATAAGGCCGAAGGGTATGGCCCCTATCAGGTAGGCCATAAGCGCTATGGCCACATATTTTATGATCAAAATCATGAGATCTTTCCTCCGGATTTAGTAGACCGCCTGGCGCCCTTTTTGAATTGTAACTTGAGCGACGTCCCCGAAAAGCCGAATGTCTGGCGCAGCCTGTTCTCAAGATAACGCTGGTAAGAAAAATGCACCAGCCTGGGGTCGTTGACCATGAAGGTGAACGAAGGCGGGTTGATGCCGCCCTGATAAGCCCTGAAAACCTCCAGACGTTTGGTGCCCCTGGGCGGAGGCGCATGCGAGGCCACCGCATCTTTGATCAACTTATCAATGACATCATTGGGCAACTGCTTCTTCCTCTCACTCCACGCTTCCAGCCCTATGGGGATGACGTTCTTAACGCCCAGCCCGGTCAGGGCGGAGGTAAAAAGCAGCGGCGCGTGCGCGATGAATTTCATGCGTTTGTCGACCAGGGCGACGAAGGCGTCCTGCTGGTCCCTGTCGGCCAGGTCCCACTTGTTGACTATCAGCACGATGCCTTTGCATGCTTCCTTAATATAGCCCGCTATATGCGTGTCCTGGGCGGTGATGAACTCGGTTGCATCCATGATCAGCAGGGCCACATCACAGCGGTTGATGGCGCGCAGCGTGCGCACCAGCCCGTAATATTCCAGTCCCGTGCCGGCTTTGCTCCTCTTGCGTATGCCGGCCGTGTCTATGAGGAGGACTTCCTGGTCCTTATATTTAACGATGGTGTCGGTGGCGTCACGCGTGGTTCCCGCCGTGGCATCGACTATCACCCTCTCCTTACCCACCAGGGCATTCAACAGCATGGACTTGCCGACATTTGGCCTGCCCACGATGGCCAGCTTGGGCCTCTTGCTTTCTTCGGGGGCGGCCTCCTCGGAGGGAGGTAGAGCCTCGACCAGCGCTTCCAGCAACTCATTTATGCCTTTGCCGTGATGGCCGCTGACCGGCAAGGGGTCGCCCATGCCGAGCTGATAGAACTCGGCGCTGGCCTCCCGCAACTTTTCGGTCTCGGCTTTATTGGCGGCCAGTATGACTGGTTTGCCCAACTTACGCAGGATATCGGCGATTTCACGGTCGGCCGCGATCAGGCCGTCCCTCACGTCTAAAACGAAAATAATAGCGTCCGATTCCGCAATAGCGGCTTCGATCTGCTGCCTGATTTTCCTGCCCATATCGCTGGGAGCTTCGGGTTCCATTCCGCCTGTATCGATGAGCGTCACCTCGCGGCCCAGCATCTCGACATCGGCGAATATGCGGTCGCGCGTAGTCCCCGGCAAGTCTTCGACAATGGCGATCGGAGAGCCTGCTATACGGTTAAACAAGGTCGACTTGCCCACGTTGGGCCGGCCGACTATAGTGACGATCGGGTTCATTCTACTCCCATAATTCTAGCAGATAAAAGCATTAATAATAATAAGTAATTCTACGGAGATTTGGCGGCCGGAGGTGTTATTTTATTTGTAAAGCTCGGCCAGCAGGGTGCGCTGGAAATGAAGCCGGTTTTCAGCCTGGTCGAAAATAACCGAGCGGTAGCGGTCCACGATGCCCACCGCCACTTCCTCACCGTGGTGCGCCGGCAGCGGATGCATGACCAGGGCATCCTTTTTGGCAAGTGAAAGCAGCTTGTCGTTAACCTGGTATTCGGCAAAAGCAATGCAGCGCTGTTCGTATTCTTCCTCCTGGCCCATGCTGGTCCAGACATCGGTATAGATCACGTCGGCGTCCTTGGCCGCCATAGCGGGCTCTTCCAGCAGCATGATCTGGCTGCCGCTCTTCTCGGCGTACTTATTGGCGATCATGAGGACGTTGTCCTTCAAGCTGTATTCCTGCGGCGAGGCTATGAGGAAATTGATGCCCACCATCGAGCAGGCCAGCAGCAGCGAGTTGGCCACATTGTTGCCGTCGCCGACGAAGGCCAGGCTCAAACCCTTAAACTTGCCTTTGTGCTCGTATATGGTGGTCAGGTCCGCCAGCGCCTGGCAGGGATGCTCATAATCGGAGAGGGCGTTAATTACCGGGATGCTGCTGAATTCGGCCAGCGTCTCCAGCGTGCGGTGCTGGAAGGTTCGGGCAACGATGCCCTGCACGTAGCGGCTGAGCACGTGCGCCACATCGGGCACAGACTCACGTTTGCCAAGGCCAACCTCATCAGGCGACATGTACATGGCGTAGCCGCCCAACTGGTGGACGGCCAACTCGAAGCTCATCCTGGTGCGCAGCGAGGGCTTTTCGAACAAAAGCACGATCGATTTGCCCGCCAACACCTGCGGCCAGGCTTCTTTCTTGGATTTTATGGCCTGCTTTACAAGCTGCTCGATTTCGCCGGGCGCAAAATCCGCAACCGACAGAATATCACGTTTCGCCAATCTAATATTTACTCCTATTCAAAGTACCAGTATACCATATCATCCAGCTATTTATGGAGTTGTTTGAACCCGGCCCGGGGACAAAACAGGGCCGCCGTTTTAAAACGGCGGCCCTACAATAATTGCTTTTTCTTCTATTAAGGCAGCCCGGCTTTGAGTGTATTCTGATAAGCCGTCTCCAGGTCGCTCACCTTCATCACGATGTTGCCGCTGCTGACCTGGTAAGAAACCGATGCCTTGGGATAGTTGACACAGCCGCCTGCGATGCCTATGCCTGTTTGGGCATTGAAGGTGGTGGCGCATGTATCGCATACCAAGGTATTGCCGTCCAGGGAATAGGTCTTGCCCCTGCAGGGCGGGCAGATGCTGGCGCGTACGTATAATTGATCGCCCAGGTTATAAGCCATGAAGCTTTGCTTTCCGCCCGGTACATCCACCAGGAAATGGACGTTCCAGTCTTTCTGTACCGCGCTTAGCGGTATGGTGACTGTATCATTGGCCAATATGGGCACAACCTCGGTAGCCTTGATAGGTCCGGAAGGCTTTGGGGACACTGAGGCAGCGGATGCGGCGGCGGCAGGTGCAGCGGGTGAAGTCTGCGATACCGGGGTCAGGTTTACCGGGTCCTGTGCAGGCTGCGGGGCCACCGGCGAGGATGACCCGGCACAGGCTGTCGCGATCAGTGTCAGCGACAATAGTACTATCCCTATAGTTATCTTTCCATGCATAGTCTATATTCTCCTTCTTATAAAAATATTAATTGTGTAATTTTCAACTTTATCCAGTCTGAATTAAAAGTATTTACTGTCCGCAGCAGCTCCTCCCCTGGGTGGCAACGGTGCTCTGGCCTCCGCCTCCGCAACAGCTTGCTCCTGCCACCGGACCGATGGATGATGGGCCTGCGTTGGCAGTTGCCGCTGTCTGGCAGCAGCTGGGTTTGGCGGCAGTCGTACCCGGCCCTGCCGGTGTGATATTGAGCGCCGTCTGCGGTGCGATCACATCGAATTGTCCGGCCATTTGCTCGAGGCTAACCGTATAGGACTGGACAGCGTTTTTGGTGGTATTGAATGTGACTTCCCGGCTGCCTCCTGCCGGAATATCTATAGCCCCCACAGCTTCAACTACGCCATTGACTTTAAGCTGGACGTTATAGGTGCCATCCGCGTCGCCAGAATTGACGATTTTAGCATCGATCAAAACTTTCTCTCCCGGTCCGACCTGGGAAGGGTTAACGCCCAACCCGACAACCTTGAACTGCGCCTGGGGGGCTGGTGTGGGATCGGCAGCTATGGGGTTGGCCCCGGCTGCGGAGCATGCCACCAGCCCCAGCGAAGCTGTAACCAGTACCAGTGCTACGATAGCAGCCACGAGGATCCCTTTGGGCATCTGACTCATAATTTTTAACATTTTTCTACCTCACTGATTGCTGAACGGCCTTGCTGATTATCCGGCCGTCCTGCAGCGTTATGATTTGTTTGGCCTGCCTGGCGATATCGGCGCTGTGCGTAACCATGAGTATGCTGCGCCCTTCCTGGTTCAATTCCTTGAAAAGTTCGAGGATTTCATTGCCCGTTTTCTGGTCCATATTGCCGGTCGGCTCATCAGCCAGAATAAGGCTGGGGCCGCTGACCAGCGCCCGGGCGATGGCCACCCTTTGCTGTTCGCCACCGCTTAGCTGACTGGGCTTGTGCTCGGCCCTTTTGCCCAGGCCCACCCTCGACAGTATGGTCTCTACCTTTTGCTCATCGCCCCCGTCGCCGCAGAATATTAAAGGCAGGAGAACATTCTCCATAGCGGTTAGGGATGGGAGCAGGTGATACTGTTGAAACACGTAGGCGATCTTGCCGCGCCTGATATCGACCAGATCATTTTCTCCCAGGTTGTCGATACGGTGTCCATCCAGGATCACCTCACCGCTGGTAAGCCGGTCGAGCCCGCCGATGATATTGAGAAATGTTGACTTTCCGCTGCCCGAAGGCCCCATGATGGCGATAAAATCGCCGTCTTCAACTTTAAGCGAGACCCGGTCCAAGGCCACCACGCGGGCGCTCCCCTCGCCATATATCTTGGTCACATTATTGATTTCCAGCATTTTTCCTCCTGAATTCTCTCAGCTTTTCCCGGGGTTATACCGACCTGAAGGAATCAGCAACCCTGATCTGGCTGGCGCGGATGGCCGGGTAAATAGTGGCCGCCACGGCAACAACAATGGATACTCCCAGCGCCAGGGGCAAGTATTGTGGCACAAAGCTGATGGCGGTGCCTTCAAAGACCAGAGGCCCTATTGCAAACGCCAGGGCAGTCCCCAGAAAATAGCCGCCTATGCCCCCCAGCACCCCGATGATTAAAGCCTCGTAGATGAAGACCTTTATTATCTGGTTGCGGGATGCGCCCACCGCCCTCATGATCCCTATGTCTTTAATCCTCTCATGCACAGAGGACATCATAGTGTTGACCACACCGAATAGTCCGACGGCCAGCGTTATACCGCCCAGGGCCAGCATGAGATTGCTCATCTTATCTACCAGGCCCATCTCGGACTTGGCGATCTGTTTTACGGCGATAGCCGTTACACCAGGGATATTCTTGTTTATGCTGTCCGCAATAGTTTCCACCGGGCAGGAGTTGCACAGGGCGCGTATATCCAGCGAGGAAATCATGCCGTCTTTGTCGAAGGCCTTCTGCACGGAGGCCAGCGGAGCGAAAATTTGATAATCATCGCTTGAACCGGTTTCATCTAAGATGCCTGCGATCTTCAGCTCGTTATTATTAAACAGGATAGTATCACCGACATTCAGCTTTAAAAGCTCGGCGGCCAGCGATCCGACCAATACACTATCCGGACCGTTGATGTAGTCACCCTTACCGACATTCCACCAGCTTTTGACTAATTTTTCCGGTTCGGGGTCCACCCCAACCACTACTACGGATACGCCGTTAACTTTGGTATTTTCATAAAGGTAAGGCGCTAGGGTAGCTATGTTGCCCTGATCATCGATCTTCATTACTTCCCTGATATTGCTGTCGGCGATCTGCCTGATGGCGGGCAACTCGCTCTGGGGGATGTAGTTATCCCCGACTGTAAGCGTTCCCATGCTGAGATTGCCCAGCTTCATATCCAGGTTGTTTACGGCCGGGATCACCGTCAGGTTGGGGCCGTATTGCTCCAACTGTTTATAGATCTTGGCCTGCCCGGCAAAGGCCATAGTCAGGACACCTACGACCGTCATAGTACCTATGACCACGCCCAGGGCCGCATACAGTACGCGCCGTTTACGGCGCATAACGTCCTTGGCAACAATCTGATATAGCTTCATTCAGTCCTCCTCCTATATTGGACACAAGATTACCTGACAATTGTGAGAATTTGATGGAATTTATTTGAAGAATTGATGAATTTTTCCGTTTCAGTCTCACGGATTTTTTACTGCTGGAAGCGTCTGGATGATATCTGTGGAAGTATAATATATAATGAACTCTAAAAGCAGCGGTGTACGGCCGGGTACGGGAGATGTCTAAAGAAAAGCCCCTTTTAATACTCTTTGATGGCAACGCCTTGGTTCATCGCGCCTTCCATGCGCTGCCTCCGCTGACCATTACCAGGACAGGTGAGATGGTCAATGCCGTGCAGGGATTCGCCAACACGCTCTTGAAGCTCCTGCGAGATAATAAGCCGGACTACTGGGCGATCGCCTTCGACCGCCGCGCTCCAACCTTCCGGCATCTAATGTTCGAAGACTACAAAGCCCAACGTCCCAAAACCCCGCAGGAACTCTCAACCCAGATAGATAGGGTGCACGAGCTTTCCGAAGCATTCAACCTGCCGGTATTCGAGTTGGACGGCTTTGAGGCCGACGATATCATCGGGACCCTCAGCCGGCAGGCTGCCGCCAAGGGCGTCGATACGCTAATTGTAACGGGCGATAACGACATGCTGCAGGTAGTATCGCCGGGAATAAAAGTCATGTCTCCCAGGCGCGGCTTTGCCGATACAGTTATCTATGACGAGGCGGCGGTGCAGCAAAAATACGGGCTGTCGCCAGTACAGCTTATCAGCTACAAGGCGCTGGTAGGCGATGCTTCGGATAACATACCGGGCATCCGGGGTGTCGGCGACAAGACCGCCGTCAAGCTGCTGCAGCAGTTCGGCGACCTGGAAGGTGTCTACAGCCACATAGAAGAAGTCACGCCGGAAAGGTTGCGTTTGCTCCTCTCTGAAAACAGGGAGCATGCCATGCGGAACCGTGAGCTGGCAGCCATCGTCACCGACGTGCCGGTGCCCTTCAATGTAGAAACCTGCACCGTCAGTTCTTACGACCGCAACAAGGTGGTCGAGCTATTTCGTGAACTGGGATTTTCCTCTTTGCTGGCGCGGCTCCCCAACGAGATCGGTGCGGAGCCAGCAGCCGTACCCAAATCGCCTGATATAAAAGAAAACTATCGCGTGGTCAGCACATCAGCTGAACTGGACGACCTAGCGCTGCGCCTATCTTACGCAGGCACTTTTGCACTTTCGGTCGTTCCGGGGGGCGATAACGCTATGCTCAGCAGCCTGGTGGGAATTGCCATTTCGCCCGCCAAAGGCGAAGCCTACTATATTCCGCTGGGCCATGAGACTCTCAGCCAGGTTGTCCAATTGCCGCAATCCAAAGTGCTGGCTGTTCTCAAACCGTTTATCGAGCAGGAAAAGTATGCCAAAATTGCCTATGACGGCAAATTCGACATTATCCTGCTGGCGCAGAACGGGCTTAAACTCAATAATGTGGCCTATGATAACCTGATTGCAGCATACCTGATCGGCGAAAAATCGCTCAAGCTCCAATCCATCGCCTTCAACAAACTGGGAATCGAAATACCATCGTTTTCCGACCTGACCGGCAGCGGGGCTAGACAGACGCCACTGGCACGTTTCCCGGTCGACCGCGTTGGCGAGCTGGCTTCCACCGATGCCGATATAACCTTCAGGCTCAAGGAATCCCTGGAGAAGGAACTGCGCTCAGAAGAACTCTGGAGCCTGTTCAACGACGTGGAGATGCCGCTGGTTCCGCTGCTGGCCGAGATGGAAATGAACGGAGTCTTGCTTGATAGGGCACTGCTGAATGAGATGTCATCAAGCATCGGCGCCGACATGCTGCGGCTGGAAGGTGAGATATATAGCGCCGTCGGCCACGATTTCAATATCAACTCATCGCAGCAGCTTTCCACCGTGCTTTTTGCAGAGCTCGGGCTCCAGTCGGGACGCAAGACCCAGAGCGGGTACTCAACGGATGCGGCGACCCTCGAAGCGCTGGCCGATGCGCACCCGGTCATCAAATACATATTAGAATACAGGCAGCTTTCCAAACTGAAATCAACCTATACCGACGCACTTCCCATGCTGGTCAACCCGCGAACCGGAAGGATACATACCAGCTTCAATCAAACGGGAACAACCACCGGACGCCTCTCTTCCAGCGAGCCCAACCTGCAGAACATCCCCATACGTGGCGAGCTGGGCGCTAAAATAAGGCAGGCCATCATTGCACAGCCCGGCTGGGACCTGCTCTCCGCCGATTATTCGCAAATAGACCTGAGAGCACTGGCCCATATTTCGCAGGATGCAGAACTTATTGCCACTTTCCAGCGTGACGAGGATGTTCATACGCATACGGCCTCGGAGGTTTTCGGCGTGCCCGATTCGGAGGTCACTCCCAAGATGCGCCGGGCGGCCAAGACCATCAACTTCGGCGTGATTTACGGGATGAGCGGCTACGGGCTGCACCAAGCCACCGACCTGTCGATTGAGGAAGCTGAACTGTTTATCAGCACGTATTTCAGCCGCTATCCCGGTGTGAGGAACTATATAGAGGAGACCAAAAAGCAGGCCGCCAAACTGGGTTATGTACAGACGGTGCTGGGCAGGCGCCGCTACATCCCGGAGATCAATTCCACCAACCGGCTGGCGCGGGAAGCTGCTGAAAGGATGGCCATTAACATGCCCGTGCAGGGAACATCGGCCGATATAATTAAGATAGCCATGGTAGAGCTGCATCGCGAGATGGTCAAACATAACCTGAAAACCAGGATGACGCTGCAGGTGCATGATGAACTGGTCTTCGAGGTTCCTCCCGAGGAACTCGACGCCGTCAAGCAACTGGTGCAGCAAATCATGCCCAACGCCATGAAGCTGATCGTCCCCTTAAAAATAGATATTAAAGTCGGCAAGAACTGGGGTGAAATGAGCTGATGCCCGAGCTTCCCGAAGTCGAAACGATTAAAAACAGCTTGGAACCCCACGTGGTGGGACGCACCTTCACCGGCGTCAAAATTGACGATACGAGACCCCTGCAGAATTTAAAGGCCGGCCAGTTCCGAAGGCGCCTCATCGGCAAGACCATATTGAGTTTGAAGCGGCGGGGCAAATATATGATATTCGGCCTGCCGGGCGGGGAATACCTTATTATCCACCTGCGCATGACCGGGGCGCTGCTCTGGAATCCGGAAGGCGAGGAGCGCTTCGCACGCATAGAGTTTTCCTTTGATGACGGGGGGCGCCTGCTATATACGGACGTGAGGCGGTTCGGAACTATGTACCTGGTCAGGGATCCTTCCACTATAACAGGCAAGTTAGGCATCGAGCCGCTGAGCGGCCGGTTCACCCCGGATTATCTGGCCGGCATCTTGAATTCACGTCCTACCCCTGTTAAATCTTTGCTGCTCAACCAGGAGAGGATTGCGGGGATCGGTAATATGTATGCGGATGAGGCGCTTTTCCACGCCGGGCTACACCCCTTGAGGCCGGCCAATTCTCTGGATAAGGATGATATAAAGCGCCTTCATAGGGGTATACAGTCCGTGCTTAAGAAGGGGATCAGGAACAGGGGGGCCAGTATCCGCAACTACCGCTGTCCTGACGGCCAGGCCGGCACGGCCCATGAAGAGTTTGCGGTCGCCCACCGTGAAGGCCAATCCTGCCCGCGCTGCGGAGGAAAGATCGCCAGGATAGTAGTGGGCCAGAGGGGTACATATTATTGCCCCAATTGCCAGCCCTTAAAAAATAATTCCAAGAGGACGACGAGATGAAAGCACATTGGTTGATGATTGGCGGAGCGGCACTTTTTGTGATCAGCTGGGCAGCCCACGATATTTTTAAACTTTTCACCAGTGGTTGGGAGGCCACTGCCCTCAGCCTGTTGATTTTCCTCAGTCCGGTGATCGTGCTGTTGGGCATCGTAATATTCTTACTCTCACGTATACGACAAAGAAAGCCACCTCAAGGTTGAAAAATGCGGTTTACCAATTGCATTCTTATATGCTTTGTGGTAAAAAAAGCCAGTACCCTATAAAAGGAGGTAGTCATAATGCCGGTGTGGATGAATATGACCGACCAGTTGGGACCGGAAAAGCTCTTGCACGTTTACGATCCTATGACAGGGATGAAGGGCGTGGTGGTTGTCGACACTTCATCGACTATGGGCGCTGCCGGCGGCCTACGGCTGCTGCCTTATTTCACTACCGATGATATTTTCCGGTTCGCCAGGGCAACCTCGTATAAATTTGCCTTTCTTGACCTTCCTATCGGCGGCGCCAAAGCGGGCATCTGGGCTGAGCCTGAAATACACGGGCCTCAGCGCAAGGAGCTGTTCGCTTCCTTCGGAAATGCGATCAAAGCACTGCTTTGTTCCGGCGTTACTCTGGCGGCGGATATGGGCACGGATCGCGATGATATCGCTGTCCTTTATGAGACGGCCTGCACGACGAAAAGGTCCACCGGCCTCTCCACGCAGGTGGTTGACGGCGAGCCTCTGGAAGACCATGCCGGCGGATACGGCGTAGTTGTAGCTGCAGTTGCCGCCTGCCAGGCAGCGGGTTTGAATATTAAAGATGCCAGGGTAGCCATTGAAGGTTTCGGCAAGATGGGAGGCACGGTAGCCCGCTATATAAGCGAGTCCGGCGCTAAAGTCGTAGCTATTTCAACCATTAACGGGGCAGCCTACAACAAAGATGGTTTGGATGTTATGACCATGCTCCAGGCCCGCAAAGTGGCCGGCGATAAAGCTATTACGGAGTGCAGGCAAGCAAAACACATTAAGCCTAAGGACCTTTACGGGTTGAAGGTGGATATCCTCATCCCAGGCGCCAGACCCTATGTCATAACCAAGAAAAATGCTAAAAGCATAAAAGCCAGGGCCGTAGCCTGTGCGGCCGATTTACCAATAACCGACGAAGCTGAGGAAATACTGTTTAAGAGAGGCATTATATCTGTACCAGATTTCATATCTAATGCAGGTGGCATGGTCTTCGATGTGGTGGATGCCGTCGGCGGATCTTCTGATGATGTTTTCAGGGTGCTCAGAGATTACTATGGCCCCCAGATATCGCAGCTTCTTACGGAATCCAAACAGCAAAAAATCAACCCTAGGACTTTAGCAGTCAGAAAGGCTGCGGAAAAGATACTGGCAGCCAGGAAGCAACCTCCAACCCCCGACCTGGAACAAACGGCAGTCGAATTGAGAAAGCGCCTGGGCATTAAGTAAAGTCATTTTTATAAGAAACAACCATTTTTAAAGGGGGTGTTCTATGGCAGATTCCGCGGCCAGAGCCCTGGCACTATTGCGCGATGGCAGCCATTTTCAATGGTACATAATTCCACTGCTGTTGCTGGTCATGTATGTATACGCCAACGAGGTCGAACGCAGGAACTGGAGCCTGGTACTGGCCGGGCTGGCTTTCTGGCTCATGGATTGGTTCAATGAGATTTGGAACGGACTGGTCTTTCATTTTACCAACTATGCTCCTGTATGGGCGACGCCCGGCAACGGCAGCTCACTGGTAATCCTGATCGGACTCAATATCGAGATAAGTTTCATGTTCGCTATTATGGGCATTATAATGGCAAAACAACTCCCCGCCGATAAAAATTTGAAGATTCTGGGCGTACCCAACCGCATGCTCTATGCTATTGTTGGTTCAGCTTTAGCTGTCTTCGTGGAATGCCTTCTCAACTGGGTTGGTGCGCTTACCTGGGAATACCCCTGGTGGAATCTGCGCGCTCCCTGGCTCATCTGGCTGATCGGCTACATGCCGTTCTTCCTGATGGCATTCTGGGTTTACGATATGAAATCTATGAAAAATAAACTGATCACGGTCGGCACGATACTTGCCGTGGATGCCCTGGCCCTCATCCTTTTTATGGGCATCCTGAAATGGATTTGACCGGTCGTAATTCTCGCCCTAATTTAAAGGCCGCTAATACTTAATTAGCGGCCTTTCATTTTATTTGCGGTAGCCCGGTTTGGCTCAGCCGAAAGTATGACCCCATGTCGGATTATAGGCTTACCGCCACCTCCTCATCAGTCCTATCAAAGTAAGACCCCACTCCGATTACACATCAATCAGACTAATGTAGACTTTGTATGTCTATTTAAGGAGTATTTGTATTAATGATGAAACCTGAGACCTCAGCCATGGAACAAACCAGCAGCGAAATTTTAGAAAAGGCTATCGCCTTTGGAAATAACGGGATAAATCTGATAGGTAGGATGTTTATACCGGCAAACGCCAGTAAGCACAATCGCGTCCCGGGAGCCGTCCTTTGCCACGGCTACGGCTCCGACCAGGCCATATTTGAGGACAGCGCCAGGGAACTGGCGGCGGAAGGTATCGCCACCTTGACCTTCGATTTCCGCGGACATGGTTCCAGCGAGGGCGAGCTAGACGGCAGCATAGTAGATGATGTTATGGACGCCTGGGATTACCTGCACGATCAACCCGAGGTTGACCACAAACGTATGGGGTTGATCGGGCACAGCATGGGAGCCTTTTCCGCCATCCTGGCGGCCGGCAAGCTAAGGAAAGCTAAAGTGCTGGTCGCCCTTGCCTGCCCGGGCGAGATTAATAATCCGATTGCTGTGAACCCCAGGCACATCTTCCACCCGGCATTGAAGTGGGGCATCACGATGATTTTCAAGATCGTACAACGTACACACAAGCTTGAAGTGCGTGTAAACTGGAAGAAGTTCATAGCGTTCTGGCCCAAAATGAAACCCTCCAGGGCGCTGGCAGATCTGGACAATTGCTCCAAACTATTCGTATTCTGTCTGGGAGATCCTGCGGCACCCTATAATAAATTCCTTTATTCATATGGCATGGCCAGCGAACCCAAGAGGGTTATGGTTTATACCGGCAATCACGACACACCTCTGGAAGAAGGTATGCTGCGCTCACAATGGCAGAAGTGGACCGTCGGCGCCCTTCACGGCAGGCACCCTTATTAAATCAGGAAAAAATATAAGCTGAAAGTATTAATAACCGGCGGCGCCGGCCATTTGGGGATAACGATATCCCGATATTTCTTAAAGCACTACCGGGACCTGATAGGTGCCATCCTCAAAGTCATGGGTTTACCGGTACCACCGGAATATAAATTGCCAGTAAACCATATTACCTGGACTGGTATGATACCGTTAAATCTGAGGCTATGTTGACATACCACATAAAGACATTCGCGCATTATATGCAGGACTATACCAGGTAACTGAGCCGGCGTTTCACACCGGTCTTTATCCCCTTTATGCGTTACTTTGTCGAACCCGTATTCGGCTGGATGGTAGTACGCTTCATGTAGCCGAAATCATAGTATAAACCTCCTTATTAGAAAATAGAGGGCTGGCGCCAGCCCTCTATTTTTTTCTCTTTCGACACATCATTGTATAATGCTACTTACAGATAGTCTTCATATCTGGTTTCATATTGCCGGGAGGTTGATCTGTAAGATGGAGAGTATAATTTGCAAAGAGCTGAAATTGCGCTACCAGCCGATCGCCGTAATCCTTACTAACGATAAGCAGGGCAACACTCCGAAATTCAGAGAAAACGGCTGGTCTTGTATGATAAGAATGTTCGTGGAGGCGGCACGCGGTGACGTAGTCGCACTCGACCGCAAAGCTGTCCACTGCCCGGGAGGCAAGACAGGAGTTGGCTTCGGCAATTCTTACGCCAAGCATCTCGATGTGGTTTCCCATTTTCTATCTACCGGCAAACCGGGTAAATTCGAAGGGGAAGCCTACAAAAAAACACCCGAACTGGCTAAAAGCATGCTGACCAGCTTGCCCGCCCTGGATATACCCTTCAAATATGTGATCCTAAAGCCCCTGGGAAAAGTGGAACCCTGTTCAGAAACACCGCGTTTAATAATTTTCCTGGTTAACCCGGATCAGCTTTCGGCATTGACCATGCTGGCCAACTACAACCGCTCTAACAATCACAGTGTCATAATCAGCATGGGTTCAGCGTGCAGCTCTATTTGCCTCTATCCTTTCAACGAGGCCCAGAACGGTTCTCCCAGGGCAATTATAGGTTTGACCGATATAACGGCGCGGCACTACCTCGATCCCGATATCCTCTCTTTCACGGTGCCCTACGGCATGTTTTTGCAAATGGAAACGGACGTGCCCGGCAGCTTCCTGAGTAAGAAACCCTGGCTGAAATTGAAGGAGCGTATAGCGGGCTAGGTCCATCACAGTAAGGAGTCAGGTTAGAATGGGTATATTCGAAAGGATGGCCTACGCAATCTTCCGTATCGCTACAGGTAATAGCAATAAACGCTGGTTTTATACCCCCATCGCAGGCCTGCTATTCCTGTGTTTTCTGGCACTCTTCTATATCGCAGCAATCTTCACGGATAAATGGCTTAATCTGCCTTCGATCAGCCACCTGCCCTGGACCCTGATACCGGTTTTAATTTTGCTCGTGCCGGGAGTTATCCTGGTGCTGTGGACTTGGATTCAGTTTATACGTGCACGCGGCACTCCAGTCCCCCTCAATCCACCACGGGAATTAATCACGTCGGGGCTGTACGCTTACAGCCGCAATCCCATGCTTCTGGGTATATTCCTGATATTTTTGGGCTCCGGTATATGGATGGGCTCACTATCCCTGACCGTCTTCTATACTCCCCTGGTCATATTGGTTTTTTATTTCCAGATTACCAAAATCGAAGAAAAGGAGATGGAACTTAAATTCGGTCAATCATACCTGGAATATAAGAAGAAGGTTCCGCTGTTTTTCCCCTTTTTAAATTGGCGCGGGAAATACAATTAGCGCTACAGTTGGGTTAGGAATTTATTCTTATGGCGAATGAATTGAAGAACCTTAAAACAATCTCACTGCGTATTTCCGGGATGATGTGTGCTGCCTGTGTGGCGCACAACGAAGAAGCCCTATCTTCATTGCCGGGGGTAACCAAAGCCGTGGTCAACCTGGCTACCGGAAAGGCCAGGGTCGAATACGACCCGGATAAGGTGACCCTGGAAGATATGAAAAAGGCAGTCTCAGATGCAGGTTATGAGGTGGTCCTGGATAATATACAGTTAAAAATCGGAGGCATGAGCTGCCAGGCCTGCGCATCCAATATCGAGACTGCGGTCGGCTCGCTGCCCGGCGTTGGAAGGGTTGTAGTAAATTTTGCTACAGGAAGCGCTGGCATTGACTATGTCCCGGATATCACCCCGCTTGCAGAAATACGTGATACTATCCACGAGCTTGGCTACGATGTAATCGAAAAGATCGAAGGCCTGGATGAGCTGGATAGGGAAAGAAATGCACGGCAAAAAGAAATAAGGCGCCAGCTCATCAATCTGATTATCTCCGGCACTCTGGGTACCGTTGTCATGATCGGCATGCTGCAGCCTTACTGGATTTTCCCGACTTTTGTACCGGAGTGGCTAAACAACAAAATTATCCTGTTTTTCCTGACCACTCCGATCGTGTTGGGCCCGGCCAGGCAGTTCTTCATTAATAGTTGGAACGGCCTCAGACACGGGGTAACAGATATGAACCTCCTTTACGCTACAGGTATCGGAGCTGCCTACGGCATCGCTATCATCAATACATTCTGGCCCGATGCCGGGTTTGGCGGTAAAAACGCAACTTTCTATGAGGCGGCGGCCTTGCTCACGGCATTTATCATCCTTGGCCGTTACCTGGAAGCTGTGACGCGCGGCAGGACATCCGAAGCCATACGACGGCTCATGAAATTGCAGCCCAAACGGGCGCGCGTGATTCGTGATAACCAGGAGATGGACATTCCGGCAGAGGAGGTTCAACTGAATGAGGTTATCATTGTACGCCCGGGCGAAGCTCTTCCGGTAGACGGGTTAGTTATTGAGGGCTACTCATCAATTGACCAGTCTATGATTACAGGCGAAAGCATGCCGGTTGAAAAGGGAAAGGGAGATGAAGTTACAGGCGGCACGATCAATAAAACAGGCGCATTTAAATTCCGGGCTACCAGGATAGGAAAAGATACGGCTTTGTTTCAGATTATCAAGCTGGTGGAAGACGCTCAAACGACCAAAGCTCCGATTCAGAAAATCGCCGACAAGGTGGCCGGCAGGTTCATCCTGGGAGTACACATGCTCTCTATGGTAACATTTTTATTCTGGTTCTTCATAGGGTTTTCGCTCTGGTTCACGCCGGACAGCCGCATGATGTTGACGCCCTACTCGCTCTCACTGGTCGGCGCATTTGGTTTTTCGCTGCTGGTTTCCGTGACGGTGCTAGTTATATCCTGCCCCTGCGCTCTAGGCCTGGCAACACCCAGCGCAATCATGGCCGGCACAGGGAAGGGAGCCGAATACGGCATACTCTTTAAAGGCGCGGATGCTATGGAGACTACAGCACGTCTCCACGCCATTATCTTCGATAAAACCGGTACTCTTACAAAAGGGGAGCCGTCAGTCACTGATGTGGTTGCTTTGGACGGCAACGATCAAGAGGTCCTTCATATGGCGGCTGTGGCTGAAAAGAATTCTGAGCATCCGCTTGGTTCCGCCCTCGTATCCGGAGCTCGGGGAAAAGGCATCAAAGTGGAGGATGCCGATGACTTCGATGCAATTCCGGGCCAGGGGGTGTCTGCCTCAATCATAGGGCACAAGCTGCTGTTGGGAAACCGCCGTCTCATGCAGGAACAGAATATAGCGCTTGAAAAACTCCTGCCGGAAGCGGAACGCCTGGAGTATGAGGGCAAGACGGTGATGTTTCTTGCTATTAATGGTGCAGCTTCAGGTATGGTTGCAGTTGCCGACACGCTCAAGGATACTTCCGTTCAGGCAATTAGGGAACTAAAGCGAATGGGAATCGAAGTGATAATGATAACCGGAGATAACCAGCGTACAGCCGAGGCCATAGCCCGGCAGGTCGGTATCGACCGCGTTTTATCTGAAGTGCTGCCGGAGTATAAAGCTGAGGAGGTGAGAAAGCTGCAATCAGAGGGCAAAATCGTGGCCATGGTAGGCGATGGAATAAACGACGCCCCTGCACTTGCTCAGGCTGATGCCGGCATCGCAATAGGGTCGGGCACGGACATAGCCAAGGAAACAGGCAATGTGATACTGGTCAAGGATGACCTGCTGGATGTTGTAGCAGGTATACAAGTTGCCAAAGCAACCTTACGGAAGATAAAGGAAAATTTGGTTTGGGCCTTCGGTTACAATACTCTGGCCATCCCCTTCGGCATGGGTGTTCTATATCCCTTTGTAGCTCAACTTGTCAGCCCCGAGCTGGCGGCGCTTCTGATGGCAACCAGTTCATTATCCGTCACTTTAAATACCCTGCGCATGCAGGGTTATATTCCGCCCGTAAAACGCGTACGGCAGCCTAACGCGGTTTCCGGGCTGGAGAGCTTACCGGCACAGTGAACGATACCAAAAGTAAAACACTATGAAAAATTCAGATTTAATAAGCGCCTTTATCTATACGGGGATATCGCTTCTGGCAGCCGGGTTCTTCATAGTTGCCACGCTTTCCGCACAATACTCCAATGTTGACAGGTTTGGAGGCGCAGCCTGGGTTTTTATACTTTCCATGATCATCCTCATGCCCCTGATAATCCCGGCAGTTAAAAAGAGGTAACCCCTGGCTAGGTGGACCAAGGTATTATGGGGAAACAGGCAGCGTAAAATAGAAGGTGCTTCCCTTGCCCACCTGGCTCTCCACCCATACCCTGCCTCCATGCAGCTCAACATACTTCTTAACCAAGGCCAACCCTATGCCAGCCCCTCCATAGCCACGCTGGCGTGACCTGTCGGCTTTATAAAAATGATCGAATATATACGGCAGGTCAGCAGGGTCGATTCCAGTGCCCGCATCGCTTATCGAAATAGTGATATAGCCCTCATTTTCGGATTGGGCTTTCACACTGATAGTGCCCCCTACCGGGGAATACCTCAGGGCATTTTCCAGTAGATTATGTAGTACCTGCCGTATGCGATCCTGGTCTATACTGACCTGCGGCAGATTTTCAGCAACGTCTGCCACCAGTTGTATCCGTTTTTCCTGGCACCTCACATTGAAAACAGTGATCTCGGCATTAATCAGCTCTCCAAGATTGGACTGTTCAAGCCGCAGTTTAAGTTGACCGGCCTCGGCTAGTGAAAGCTCGCGCAGATCACTGACAAGCCGGTTCAAAAGGATGGTCTCATCGTAAACCGAGGCAATCTGATCCGGGGAAGGTTTAATAACGCCGTCCAGCCACGCTTCAAGGTTGCCCTGCACTATACTCAGCGGATTCCTCAGCTCATGAGCGATATCAGCCAGTAACTGCTTGCGGCTCTTCTCTTTCATCTCAAGCTGTTCAGCCATTGAGTTAAAGGCTAGTGATACCTCCCCGACTTCATCATCGCTGTTATGCTTCACACGCTGTGATAAATCGCCGGCAGCTATCCTGTGCGCAGATGTTGCGAGCTGCCGCATGGGCCTTGTAATAAGATTACTGACGATAAACCCCAAGACCACCGCAATAACCACAGCGACAAGAGCTGCAATGCCCAGGGACCTCTGCGAATTTTGCAGGAATGCCTGCTCCGGATCGCCCAACCCAATCACACCGGTTGTGGGATCAGGGCACATGCATGTCTCGCCATGTTGCATGCAATAGCTGGCAAAATTGGCTGTGACAGACTGATTAACCCACACCGCCAGGATGCCGATGCTGATCAACGCAAGTCCGGCGAATAAAAGGCTGAGCTTGATCGACAGGTTTTTCATACGACTATTCCAGCTTATAGCCTACACCTCTGACCGTAATAACAGGTGCATCGGTTTCACCTGTAATTTTCGAAAATTTCTGCCGTATATTCTTGATGTGCGCATCTATGGTTCTATCATATCCTTCATAAGTCTCTCCGAAGGCCGAGTCCATGAGCTGGAGCCTTGTGAAAACACGTCCCGGGCTTTTGGCCATGACGCTTAGCAGCTTGAACTCGGCAGCAGTCAGAGCAACCAGTTCATTTTTATACTTGACTTCGTGTCTGTCGAAGTCCACATGCAAGTCTCCCACCGCCAATTTTGTTATCGCCCTCGGCCCCTCCGCATATCTCCTAAGAACGGCAGCCACCCTGGCGGCGAGCTCTCTCGGGCTGAATGGTTTGGTCACATAGTCATCGGCACCCAGATGAAGTCCCACTATTTTATCTACTTCGTCATCACGTGCGGTTACCATGATAACGGGCACATCCGAAAACGTCCTTATATTCCGGAAGGTTTCCAGGCCGTCCATTTCCGGCAGGTTCAAGTCTAACACTATTAAATCCGGCCGCTTGCTGCGTGCAAGGTCCACTGCGCTTTTACCATCGCCCGCTATGACGGTTTCATATCCATCTTTCTCAAGGTAGGCTTTTATAAGGTCGCTTACCTTGGGTTCATCATCTACTATCAGCACGGTTTTTGCCGTCATATTAATGATTATCCTTTACCTCCGATTTTAGCATACACAAAATAAAGGGACGAAGTGGTCGATACTTCGTCCCTTCAGCAGGAGGATGGATATACATTTACAGGTTTTGTCTGTTTTAATCCTGGTATCCGCCACAGCACCCACCCCTTCCGTATCCACCACTAGTGTTATTTCCCTGGGTGCCGCTAACACAGCAGGGTGGCAAACCAGTGTTGCTATTGCCTGGAACCAAGGTGCCGCCTTCACCGGCAGAGGCTGTACTTTGAGTATAACCCGGGCAATTGGGATACAGCGCAGACCCTGCGTACTGTGTGGACGCTCTCAATGGCACCGAAGAAGCGGACAGGATCGTCCTGTCCTGACTATATCGGGTCGCTAAAAGCGTAATAGTCACAGCGCACACAATAAGTAAAATAACCACCAGCACGGGCATACCTATTTTGTACCAGTTATTCAATCACTTAGCCTCCTCTTTAATCTGATGCAACCAATTTTAAAAACCTGGTGTGAATTTATTATGAAGATAACGGCACATTTTTATGAACCTGCCGCAATCATTGAATTATATTGACATCTTCGTCATATTCCGGTAATCTCTGTCCTGGTAGATGAAGACTTGGCAGGATCGGTTTTACATGGCAGGCGGTGGCGTTTTTAACAGATCAATGTACTCATTGCCATCGCGTATATTACCCTGGCTCCTGTGTCATGATTGGTTATGTCACCCCGGCAAAACATTAAATCCGTGAGCTAAAACCGGGATTCGGCGTTCATAACCTGTCATAAATTTTATTGATGGAGGTGCAATCGTACAGTATATTGAAATTCCATGGTTCACGGGCAAAGCGCCCATCTTCTTAGCAACTAAAAAATAGGGAGGAAATTCTAAGTGAGCGCACAACAACATTCTTGGGCAGATCCCACACCTGCGTGCTTATATTCACAAGCTGTTGGCTTTTTAGCCTTGGGTACCCTCTTCGCAGGAATAGTACCCGCATTAAGCGCCGTATTATTAATACCCTGGTTTTTCGGTATAGCCCTGGTCTGTATCATAGGCGGACTGATCTTACTGCGTAACAATGACGTCTATGGCGGCACATTGAACTTCATAGTGGGCGCCGTGTTTCTCACCTCAGGTAACTGGGCATCGCTATTGATCAAATTCATCGGATTGCCGCTCGCTCAACCGACCGTCGGCACCCTAGCTCAATTACCTATACCGACACAGATGGAGGGTTATGCCTTCGGTATCTTGATCATATTCCTGGTCGTCGGTGGAATCCTGGGCCTAAGGCTGGCATGGTGGGTCGGGGTAATGCTCTTTGTGGTAGCCCTGGCCGTTCTTTTTGGCCCCTGCATCTGGAATCTGATGGGAGCTCCCGGAGTACCGACTGATCCAGCCGCCGGCATAAGTAATCCTTTCTGTTTGGTTTCCGGAATCTTGTTTATCATATTTGCTCTAATGAACTTGTATCTGGCCACTTCGCTCTGGGTATTACATACAACCGGTAAACTGGTATTACCGATTGGAAAACCCTGGCTGAAATAAAATAGTTACTTAAATACAAATTAATAGGCCAGCCCGGCAGCAAATAAGCTATCGGGCTGGCCTATTTTCTTTCTGACTGAAATTATTTAGGTTTAAAGCCCCTTTCTGCGACGCCACTGGTAATAGCGGTAAACCCTGGTCAAAGCGGTGGCGGCGCGCTCGGCCGATGGGAATACGGCGAAACCCGCCTCTTGTAGCCTGATAAATGATTTCTCGGGTATGCCGTCGTCACCCGGCATAGTGTTAACATTCAAAGCCAGCACTACAGGCTTGGGAGACAACTTGGCCCACTCTATAAGTGCCTTAGTTGTTACTTTATACTCAAACTCGCGCGGCATGAAGGGAGTTTGCTCCGGCGTCGATAGCAGCAGAATGACATCAGCGCCATCCCAGCCTGCAACTGCGCTGAAGGCTTCGCGGGCCTTATCCATGCCCCAATAAGGGTTTATATCGAGGGGGTTCTTGAAAATATTGCCCGCATCAGTTTTATATACTTGCATCAAAGCCTGTCGCAGTTCGGCCGGTAAGATCGGCATTTTCAGCCCAACCCGGCAGCAGTCGTCGGAAGCCTGGACACAAGACCCGCCGCCATGTCCCACCAACAAAGTATTCAATCCTCTTATTTCCGGGCAATGCTGCAGTACCGATACTACATCGAACATCTCCTTGATGTTATAAACGCGGATAGCGCCCGTCTGTTGTAACAGGGCCTCCCAGGTTAAATCGGAGCCTGCGATGGCACTCGTGTGAGATACTGCCGCTTGCGATCCTCCCTCGGTTGCCGCACATTTAAACAGAACCACGGGTTTACGTTTGGTTGCCTCTTTCAGCAGCTCGAATAGCCGCGGACCGTGGTTGGTGCCCTCAATATAGGCTGTTATGATATCTGTCTCCGGATCGTTAGTGAAATACTCTATCAGGTCACACTCATTTATATCGGCGGCATTGCCGTAGCTGACAACCTTGCTGAAAAAAATGTTGCGCCGGTTGGCTTCTTTGATACCCAGTATACTCTGCCCTCCGCTCTGAGATAGATAACCGACTCGGCCTGCAACAGCGGAGAAACCCACAGCGAAAGTCAGGCGGGCCGAGGGACAATAAGTGCCCATGCAATTAGGCCCGATTAGTCTAATCCCGTAGTTTTTCGCTATATGCAATATCTCTTCCTGAAGCTCGGCGCCCATCTTATCCTCAATTTCACCGAAGCCGGATACAAAAAGGTGTATGACTTTGACCCCTTTCTGTCCACAGTCTTCGACAAGTTGAGGGATGAGGCGGTTGGGGATAACAGCTATTACATAATCAAGTTCAGAGGGGATGTCCTTTACATTCTGGTATATCTTAAGACCGCTTACCTCTCCTTCCTTGATGCCCACAGCATATAATTTGCCCGTAAACCCAAATTCAAGCAATACTTCTATGAAGCGGTTACCTATATTAACCTTAAGTGACTCATCCGATGTGGCACCCACCACAGCCAGGGATTTAGGAAAGAAGAGAGGTTCAAATTCCTGAAGGATATTGGTTTTATCAGTCATTTAAAGGCCTTCGGGTTTGTCAGGACTTTATTTTTTGCAAGGCTGCCTTCAACCGCTCCATACAACGCGCCCTCCCTAACACCGCCATGGTCTGGAAGAGCGGCGGAGAAGCAGTTCGACCTGTTATGGCTACGCGAAGAACGCTGAAAAAAGGGCCGACTTTCATGCTTAGTTCATCGGACAGGGGACGTATGGCCTTTTCCATGATATCCGAGTCCCATCCTTCCAATTTTTCAAGCATGCTAATAGATTTTTCAAGCACTACAACCGCCTGTACCTTGTCGAGCTTGCCCTGCAAAATAATTGTGTCATATTCAAGCTTGTTAACAAAAAGGAAATCTACAAGTTGCGGGACCTCATTCAAAGTCTTGGCTCTCTCCTGAACAAGAGGCGCGATCTGTTTTAAGTATCCGGCATCGATGGGACGTTTTACCTCAGGTGGCAGCCTGCGCTCCACAAAAGGCAGGCACCTTTCCGTAAAATCATCTATGCTCAGGTTTCGTATGTATACTCCATTCATCCATTCCAGTTTATCCTTATTAAATACAGCGGCGGTCTTGCTCACACGTTCAACAGAGAAGTTGGCTATGATCTCTTCACGGCTCATGATCTCGGTCTTATCATCAAGTGACCATCCCAAAAGGGCCAGGAAGTTGATCATCGTTTCTGGCAAATAGCCCTCATTTTGATATTCGTTGATGGCTGTAGCACCATGACGTTTGCTCAGTTTGGATTTATCAGGGCCAAGTATCATGGGCAAGTGGGCAAACTGCGGGGGCTTCCAGCCCAAGGCGGCATATAGAAGTATATGCCGGGGCGTACTGGAAAGCCACTCCTCTGCCCGCATTACGTGCGAGATATTCATATAATGATCATCCACAATATTGGCCAGGTGGTAAGTTGGATACCCGTCCGATTTCAAAAGAACAAAATCATCCATAAGGCTATTTTCGAAGATTACTTCTCCCCGGATCAGATCGGTTATAGAGGTTTGCCCCTCAGTAGGTGACTTGAACCTGACCACCGGGACTATGCCTCGAGCCTTCTCAGTTTCAATTTGTTCGTTAGAAAGGCAGCGGCAGCGCCTATCGTAGCCGGGAGGCAGCTTGCGTGCAGCCTGATCCTTACGCATAGCATCCAATCTCTCGCTGGAGCAAAAACAATAGTAAGCCTTGTCCTCGGTAACCAGTTGTTCCGCATATTTTTTGTACATATCCAATCTGTGCGATTGGAAAAAAGGGCCTTCGTCCCAATCCATGCCCAGCCATCCCAGGCTTTCCATTATGATCTCAGTAGCACCCTCAACCTTGCGTTCCTGGTCCGTATCTTCAATGCGAAGAATAAAGACTCCCTTATTGTGGCGGGCAAAAAGCCAGTTAAACAAAGCTGTCCTGATATTACCGACATGGGGATAGCCGGTTGGACTGGGGGCGAAGCGGACCCTGACCTCGCTTCCCATATCAGCCGACCCCTCCACTGGCCAGGGACTGGCTGTAAACGACCTGTTTTACTGGCAGTTTAACCACGTACGTATCCGCGATCCTGTCATGCAAACCCTGTTTATGGCTGTCGAAGGCAATTAAAATAAATCCAATGCCAAGCGTAGCTATACATAGCACGCTTCCCAGGAAGCGGAGGATAGCGGAGCGGATATCCAGAGGAGAACTATCGGTACGTATGATTTTGATACCTACACTCATTTTGCCCAAAGTTTGGCCCGAAGTTGCGCTGGTAGCAACACAATAAATAGTGCCGCCGACCAGGAAGGTCAGCATTGCGGTTGCCATTACCCAGATCAGGCTCCCTGATACAGGTGCACCGTCGGAGATATCGATTAAACCGTTGAGTACACTGTGTATATCGGGGAATATCCAGAAAAGCGATTGAGAAATAACGCAATACAAAATATATAATCCGGCGACCAATACTGAAAAATCGATTAAAGCGGCGGCCAACCTTAACCAGAATCCGGCGTATTCCAGGGCGTACTCTTTAGGTTTTTCTTTCAACACCTGACTCCCTAACAGAAGGCGGGCTTATCTCAAGGTTGCATTGAAAGCCGTTAACGGATGGGTGTTTCCAAAGACGTTGCCCCAAAGGTTGGGGTATGTATAAACGTTCTTATTTTTCCTTGCCTTTGCCTTTGGTAAGCGTTTTATACATCTCCTCGTATTCGCGTAAGCTCTGCCTGAGCCTTTCCACCAGCATTTCCGCCTGCTTGAGTTTGCCTTTGGTCTCTTCTATCTGCGTAGTAATATTAAACAGTAACTCGTTGCGCCTGTTGGCGGAATCGGCCTCGAAGGTGCCGAACTCCTCTACTCCGCCACCAGGGCCAGGCGCATTGGAAATCTGGCTATAAATATCATTTTGACCGCTCAGATGGTCTTTTTTAATCTGACCGAATTTATCTTGTGGTCTCATATCATAAACCTCTCCTTTGACTAAAATTTATCATATCGGCCTTATAAATAGCAACAGATTCCTTATTCATGTCCAACCAAGCGTTTTTAGGGCTTGTTTTAGATCATCGGGCAACTCACAGGTGAAAGCACGCAAAAGGTTACCGGAGGGAAGCGTGAATTCAAGATAACAGGCATGTAAAAATTGCCTCTTTATCAAACTGGACTTCACTCCGTACACAGCGTCTCCCACAACCGGGTATCCTATCGCTTTGAAGTGCACCCTTATCTGATGGGTCCTGCCGGTTTGGATATTGGCTTCTACCAATGTATAACCATCGATATATTTGAGCACACGATAATCTGTCCTGGCATTTCGGCCTTTCGATACTACAGCCATGCGCTTGCGGTCGGATGGATCGCGCCCAATTGGCGCATCTATAGCGCCTTTGGATGGCTCCAGTTTGCCCTTTACTAAAACCATGTAGCATTTTTTCACCGAGCGCGACTTGAACTGGTTTATTAAGTTCTGACGTGCCATCTCGTTCCGCACTATAACCATCAATCCCGATGTATCCTTATCCAGACGGTGCACGATACCCGGCCTCATGGAACCCCCGAACCCTTCAAGATCGGGAAACCGCTTTATCAAGGCGTTTACTAGTGTGTGGCTGGCATGGCCCGGGGCCGGATGCACTGTTAGTCCAGCCGGTTTATTAATCACTATCACATCTCTATCTTCATAAACAATCTCGAAAGGGATGTCCTCCGGGAGCACTACCACAGGTTCGGGTGGAGGAATAGTGATTTCGATGAGGTCTTTGAGCTTTAACTGCAGGGCTGCCCTTGCCGCCCGTCCGTTGACGGTTACACTGCCGTTTTCAATGAGCTTTTGAATATAGGTGCGGGTTAATTCAGGATAGTTTTTCGAGAGGAATTTATCCAGGCGACCCACCGGACCGGGTGCTTCAAGTGATCTTTGATTTATCACCTTTCTTTATTGCATCCTTTTTCCCCAGGCTAATAAGCGTAATCACGGCCACGGAAAGGGCGCCAATTGTTATAGCAGAATCAGCAACATTGAAGGCCGGCCAGAACACGTCACCCCAAAGCCTTACGTAAATGAAATCGGTAACATGACCGAACCTAAGACGGTCTATCAGGTTTCCCAGTGCACCAGCAAAGATCAGACTCAAACCGATGCCGCTTAAAAACCCAAGCTCGGTCATATAGCGGAAGAAAAGCAGAACGATGACCAGGCCCACAATGGCTACCAGGCTCAGCAAGAAAGCCTGGTTGGTGAAGAGCCCAAAAGCCGAGCCTGTATTTTCAATATTGACGATAACTACGTTGCACTGCTCCGTCAATGAGCCACCAAGCGGTATGTTGGAGCGTATCCACTCCTTGCTGATTACGTCAAAAGTAACGACAGAACCTGCAATTGCCAGTAAGACCAATCCTTTCCACCAGGTCAAACGGTTAGAAGTTTCCGGCATTTTTCATCTGACACGATTTACATTTGATACATACATTCGATTGCAGCCATTTATTCTAACCCATGGGCTATTACAAGACAAGCTGGTCAAGCATGGAACGGACCCGCCTAATCGTATCTACAGCCTGGCTCCTCCAGTGGTTATTGGCGAAAATAAAGGTGTTTCGGGCTGTTTTACTCATGGTGGCAATCTTAGGCAACCACTCCCAGAGCTCCTCCTCTTTATACGTGTAGTCATACCTTTCCCAGGCTTCATCATGCTGCCACCATTTGGCGGCATTCCGCCCATGGAAGCGGATATAGCTTATGTCACTGGTGACTTCGGCTACCGGAGGCAGTAACTGGGGTAATTGTGGTTCGTCTACACAGCAGAATCCTATCTTCCTTTCTCTCATCCAGCTTAACATTTCCTGATTTAACCAGGCCGAATTGCGGAACTCGACTACCAACGGAAGCTCACCAATCCACTCGTAAAAACACTGCAGATATTTCAGATTGGCGGCACTTCGATTGAAGCTATAAGGAAACTGCGCCAGTATGCAGCCCAGCTTATTGGCGTGAATCAACGGCTGCAATATTTGGATGAACGCCTTAAAAACTTCGCGGCCTGCCTGCCGTTTGTGAGTCATCTCCTGGTTGGCCTTAACGGAAAAGAGAAATCCCCCGCCGGTTTTTCTGACAAGGGACTCCATCATCGAAACATCCGGAAGAGCGTAATAAGTTGAATTTAGCTCCAGCGCGTTAAACTCCTGCGCGTAATAGCTGAGCCAGTTCTTGCGCGGAAGCACCCTTGGGTAATATATGCCCACCCAATCATCATAGCTAAAGCCGCTGGTGCCGCAGTACAGCATTTTCAGTTTATTCCGGATGGGAATTTTCCGTAATAAGGTGGCCCTTAAATGCAGTTAATAATTACCCATAAGTCCGGGTTTGGTTTCCGACCAGATTAATTCAGAATCAGGCCTTACTTATTTATCAGGCTGAGTATACCACAGACGATCAGGAAAATGCCTATAATGAACTTGGCATACTCAAACCAGAAAATTACCAGTATGCCGGCTACGATAGCAATGACAGCCATGGCAGTGTTGCTCAGCGTGATGGTCTTTTTTGCCATAATAAATCAGGTCCTCCCAGTGTGGAAATTTGTGCCAAAATGATATGTTTTTAGCTGCCATCTGTCAACGTACAGCAAACTCGGTACTGATTAAAGTTTTTCTGCCGTAGCAATTTCAGGCCCAGAAATAAAAGGCGGCGGGTTTCAGAACCCGCCGCCTTTGAACAAGCTTAAGTTTTATACTTCTCTGAATTCACCTTCGACAGTGCCTTCATCCTTGGGCGGTGGAGGAGTATCGCCACCCTCTGACCCTGATCCTCCGGCTCCGCCGCCGGGCGGAGGTGAAGTATGCTGATAAACTGCAGCGCCTATTTTCTGCATCGAATCATTCAAGGCCTGCAGAGTATTCTTAGTGTAGTTTATATCCGTTCCCTGCAAGGCTGATCTGACTGCAGCAATTTTGCCCTCGACTTCGGTCTTGAGGTCCGCAGGTATTTTGTCGCCGTATTCACGGATAGTTTTCTCTGCAGAGTAAACAGTGGCTTCAGCCACATTTTTGGTCTCTACTTCTTCTTTCTTGCGTGTATCATCGGCCGCGTGTGTCTCTGCTTCGCGGCGCATCTTTTCCACCTCGTCCTTGTTCAGGCCACTGGAAGCTGTGATGGTGATTTTTTGCTCTTTGCCCGTGCCCTTGTCCTGTGCACGTACATTGAGAATGCCGTTGGCATCGAGATCGAAGGTAACTTCAACCTGGGGTACGCCGCGCGGAGCCGGCAATATTCCATCGAGGATGAACCTCCCAAGCGTTTTGTTATCCCCCGACATGGGACGTTCGCCCTGCAATACATGTATTTCAACGCTCGGCTGGTTGTCGGCCGCCGTGCTGAACACCTGGCTCTTAGAGGTCGGTATGGTCGTGTTCCTGGGAATGAGCGGTGTCATAACGCCGCCCAGTGTTTCAATGCCCAGCGTGAGTGGCGTCACGTCGAGCAGCAGTATGTCTTTGACATCACCCTTGAGCACACCGCCCTGTATAGCAGCGCCCAGGGCTACAGCCTCGTCAGGATTAACGCCTTTGATGGGTTCTTTGCCGAAGAACTGACGGACTATCTCCTGCACCTTGGGCATCCTGGTCTGACCGCCTACCAGAATGACATCCGTGACCTGGGCCGCGGTAAGCCCAGCATCAGCCAGCGCTTTCTTGCACGGCTCTATGCTGCGTTCCAGCAAATCGGCCGATAGCTGTTCGAGCTTGGCACGTGTCAATGTGATATTGAGATGCTTGGGGCCAGAGGAGTCGGCAGTGATGAAGGGGAGGTTGATCTCCGTTTGCCCGGTAGTTGAAAGCTCCCTCTTGGCTTTCTCGGCGGCATCCTTAAGCCTCTGCAATGCCATCTTGTCCTGTCTGAGGTCGATGCCCTGTTCCTTCTTAAATTCATCGGTCAGCCAGTCCATAACTTTCAGGTCGATATCATCGCCGCCAAGATGCGTGTCTCCGTTTGTTGACTTCACCTGGAATGTACCCTCACCGAGTTCCAGTATCGAGACGTCGAATGTACCACCGCCAAGGTCGTAGACGGCGATCATCTCTTCTTTCTTTTTGTCCATGCCGTAAGCAAGGGCCGAGGCCGTCGGCTCATTCACGATGCGAATCACGTTCAAGCCTGCAATAGTCCCCGCATCCTTGGTCGATTGTCTCTGGCTGTCATTGAAGTAAGCCGGTACGGTAATAACCGCATCCGTCACCTTCTCACCCAGATAAGCTTCCGCATCGAGTTTAAGTTTCTGGAGTATCATGGCAGAAATCTCTGGCGGGCTATATTCTTTGCCGCCCATGACAACCTTGGCATCACCATTGGACGCCTCGACGATCTTATAAGGGAGGCGCTTGATATCGTTCTGGACCTCAGTATCTTTGTACTTACGTCCCATCAAGCGCTTGATGCTGAAAATGGTGTTTTCGGGATTGGTGATAGCCTGCCTTTTGGCAAGCAGCCCAACCAATCGTTCTCCTTTTTTATCTACTGCAACCACAGATGGCGTCAGGCGCTCGCCTTCCCGGTTAGTGATGATGACCGGTTCACCGCCCTCCATGGTAGCAACCAGACTGAATGTCGTTCCTAGATCTATACCTACTGTTCTACCCATTTTATCCTCCTTTATCCTGTGTTCATTATTGTTGGGTTAAATATTATCTATAACTAAAATATTCCTATTTGCCCGACTTGGCTCCAGGCGCCTACCCCTTGCCGACCGTTACCTGGGAAGCCCGCAGCACTTTATTTTTCATAGTATAGCCTTTTCTATGCTCGGAAATTATCATCCCTTCCTCTCCATCTTCATAACCGACGGCCTCATGAAGGTTGGGATCGAAGGGCTTACCTATACATTCTATTTCGCTACATCCGTGTGCGCGCAAGATATCCTGCATGTTGCGCTGAATAATTTTAAAACCTTCCCCCCAGCTCGATTCCTTTACCGCTACCGCCGGGTCCATCATGGATATAGCTCTCTCCATATCATCGACAACCGGGAGAAGGGACTTGATCAACTCGGCATTGGTCCAGGTTAATGCTTCCTGCTTCTCCTGCTCGATTCTTTTCTTATAGTTACGGAAATCTGCTTCTGATCTTTGAAGGCTGGCAAGATAACTACTGGCTTTATCTTTCTCCTCGGCAACGTTTTTTTCCAGTTCCTCTACGTTCTCCTGTTCATGAGTAACGGGTTCCTCTGCCAAAATACCCTCCTTAACAATTATAAGCTATAGCACTATTGGTCGCGGCAAACCCTGGCAACAAGTTCGCTGAGCAGGCCCGAAATATAGTTGACAGCAGAAATAGCCCTGCGATAGTCCATCCTCTTCGGACCGATGATGCCTACGGTGCCCATAGCCTGCTCCGGTACGCCGTAATTGCTTAAAACAAGGCTCAGATCGTGCAACCCGGTTTCGCGGTTCTCATCACCTATGATAACTTTAACGCCTTCCTCAGTAACCTGCCAGTCGATAACATGCCTTAGCCAGCCCTTAGCTTCCATCAGCTCAAGCACTCCCAGCATCCTTTCACGCTGAACGAATTCGGGCTGCCCGAGCATTAACCTCACGCCTTCTAAATAGGAATCATCGTATCCAATAGCGTCTTCACTGGCCATTACATCGATAACAGCCTTGAATATTTTCTTCTCAATCGCTGTCAGTTCCAGCTTTTTATCTTTCATCTGGATTCTGGTTTGCCCCGCATATTCACGGTTAAACTTGCCTGCGGACCGGTTCAACTGTTCCTGGTCGACATGCTCCCCCAGATTAAAAGTTTGACGGCGCAGTACGGCATTGCTCAATATCAAAACCAGCAGCGCCGTGTACTCCTGCATTTCAACCAGCTCAAGATGCTTGAACCTGCTTTCTGCGGATTTGGGAAATGTAACAATGGCTGCGTTCCCTACCAGCTTCGCCATGGAGCTGGCCGCGGTCTTGAGCAGCCTGTCATACTCATCGATAGCCGTATCCAGCAGTTGCCTTATGCGCTTCTGGTCTTCTCCCGGCAGGTCCAGTCTCTGAGACAGCGTCTCTACGTAAAACCTGTATCCTTTATCCAGCGGCACCCCGCCCGAGGAAGTATAAGGTCTGGTGATAAATCCCTCCTCCTCAAGAGAAGCCATGTCGTTGCGTATGGTCGCCGGGCTGACACCGAGGCTGTGATGGCGCAAAATTGACTCTGATGCTACAGGCGTCGCCGTAGCAATATACTCACTAACTATTATTTTTAAGACCGCATCACGTCTTCTAAAGGCAGCCTTACTCATTTTTTAGCACTCTCCCATTTAGACTGCTAATTCATTATATAATGTAGCACCTCGCGTAAAACAAGTCAAAGCATTAGAAATATAGGGGGCGGCATGTGAGCCGCACCTTGAAAACTATCTTGCTAACGCAGTTATTTGGGCGATGCCGTGACCTCCAGAACCACATCAGACCACTGTATAAATTGGGCTACATTATTCCCATTGGTGACGCGTTTCATGAAACCGGCTTCAACCTGAAAACGCGGCAGCTGATTATATATGGCATTAACCATCTCGGGCGTGACGTCAACAGTGCTTAAAGTCTTATTCAGGTATGTTTCCGCCCTCTCGAGCTGGCCGCCGCCCTCAACATTGAACTTGGGAAGGGTGCTTCCATAGCTGAAACTCCGCAACTGGAAGCCACCGACTCCCGTGACCGGATCGAAGGGATCGCTGCCAACTACCGTTGTACCGACGAATTGAAGGGTGGCCTGCTTGATATCCATACCTGCCAAAGGCAAGATGTTATAGCTGAAAAATGCCCGGTAACCTATATTTTGTTCACTATCTCCCGCCTTGTAAACGGTATTATCCCGGTCGCCATCTGATGATACTGTGCCGCTTTCCTGTTTAACCAGGCTAAACGTCTGGGCACTGCTTAAACCTGCCACCGGTACGACAAGCTCCTGCTTTGTCTCTGCACCCTTGCCATCGCTGACGGTCACAAAGATGCTGTAGTCGGCTGCTTTAGTCGAAGGAGATATCCAGGTCACTACATTACCGGACCCGCTCAGGGTGCCGTCTTGAGCCTCCCATTTATACTGCAGTGGATCGCCGTCCGGATCATTGGCAATACACGTCAGGGTTGCAGCGGAAGAAAACTGAAGCGAAGGTGGGTCTGCTTTCAAGCTTGAAATTACCGGGGGATGGTTGGTACTTACCATAATAGGTATGGTAGCCTCTGCCGTACCACCCTTCCCATCATCTACAGTGAGCTTGATCTGGTAATTCCCGATAGAATTGGGAGCCGTCCATGTATTGTTGGCCCGGCCCGATTCAACAAAGCTGCCGCCCGTGGCTGTCCACTGGAAATTTATATTATCGTTATTGGGATCGGAAACCACGCTCTGGAGATTCACCGAGCCGCCCGGATACGTCTGATTGGATGCAGCAGTAAAGCTGGATATCACCGGCGGCTGATTCCCGGCCGGGACGGGCGGCGGCGCCACGGTAGCCTTCACACACGATACTGCTCCAATTATGCCAAGGGTCGCTATTAATATCATTAAGGTTACAATTTGACTGCCTCGAAACATAGTAAACCTCCAATTACTCTCATTCTGTATACGGAGCAAAGGTTACGTAAAGGACCGCATCCGGCCATTCTATATAGTCCATTGCATTGTTGCCGCTATTGTTCTTTTTAAATACCGCCTCCAACTGGAACCTGCTTGCCCCGGCAGCGATCTGTTTGTTGATCTCCTGTGTTACATCAATCTCACTCGGTGCGGAACTGAACAAGCCTTTAGCTGAATAAAGGTTATCGCCTATGGTATTGAAATCCGGTAGACCGGCGCCGTAGCTGACCTGCCAGATTTTGAGACCGTCCAATACGCCAAAGGGATCGCCGGTGATTTTGCCCGGGCCAAATTTGACCTTGGCCAGTCTCACTTTGGTCTTATTAAGTGAGAATATATCGTAGCTAAAAAAAGCATTGTAACCAACATTATTGTTATCATCGCCGGCGCGATATCGGGTGGTATCCTTATCTCCGGACGATGATACAGTGCCGCTCTCTTGCTTTATAAGATTGATGGTCACACTGCTACCCGGCTCCGTCACACTCACGGTAACAACCTGCTTTGATTCACCGCCCTTGCCATCGCTGACCACGCAGGTTATGCCAAAATCGCCAGTGTTATTGGGAGCCATCCAGGATACTTTATTGCCCGTACCTGATATGGAACCGGCGCTGGCGTTCCAACTATACCTCACGATATCTCCATCGGGGTCGTTAGCAGTGCAATTGATTACCGAGCTGCCTCCAGGAGTCACATTCATGGGGCTAAAAGAGAGGTCGGTAATAGCCGGAGCCCTGTTGCTGGAAACGGTAATAGACGTTTGGCCCTGCGCCGTGCCGCCTTTGCCGTCCTCAACGGTCAACGTAATTTCATATATGCCTGATTGCGGCGGGGCCTGCCAGATATTGTTGGCCCCCGAGCCGCCAAACCCCCCTCCCGTGGCCGACCACTTGTACGTAAGGGATGCGCTGCCGGGATTAACGATCTTACTTTCTATAACAACCGTTCCCCCCGGTGTCGTCTGGGCCTGGACAGGATTTAGACTTTGAACTATCAGGGATTGGTTGCCCTTGCTCTCACCCGCTCCCGAGCAAGAAACGAAAATTAAAATGGATATTATTACGATTACAAAAATGAAAGGAATATATCTGCCCAATTTCATTAGGTTTTTGTCCTCCTCACCTTAATAATAATTCCCCGATGGAAGAAATTATACCTTAACGGAGATCATACCTTAAATTTAATGGCTGGTAGCTATTATTTCATAGCCGCGAGCTTTCCAGGCATCTGGATTAGTGAGTTGCACTGTAAAATACCAGACTTCGCCCGCACCTAAAGATCCCCTGGTAGTGGATGCAACTCCGATTATGTCCTTCCGTTCATCAATGAAGGTAACCTTGATCTCACATCCGCTAATTATACGGTTACTTATATTTTTCGCTGTCCCTGTAACCGCTGCCAGACTCTGCGCTGCATTTGTTTGCCCTGTAAACTGACGGGTAGTGAGTTGCTGGTCGATTATTTGCAGACTGCCCTGGGAACCGCAAGCGGTCCATGAGATAAATACAAGAAAAAGGACTAGGAAGAAAAATTGGCGGTTAAATTTTATTGGCATTGGCCTTCAGGAAAAAGTATATATTATGCCGGCGTGTCCTACAATGATTTTGCTACTGGAATTTTTCTGATTAAAGACCGGTAGACCAAGCTGTCACAGCGAGTCGAGGCGGGCTTAAAGCTTGTTAATATTAGGTTCATTCATGTATGCTTTATTTAAAAATCCTCACGAGGTAAGCCATGTCAGATTTTCAGAACAAGATTGAAACCCTTTTAAATAAGACTGTCGCCAATAATATCTGGAGGCAGCGGGAATGTATTAACCTGATTCCATCAGAGTCGAGTCCAAGCCTGCTGGTCAAGCTTTGTGAGGTGTCGGATCCTGTAGGCAGATATGCCGAGCACAGGACCATGAAAGGCAAAGAAGTTTATTTCTATCAGGCAACAGATTTCATAAGGGATGTAGAAGATGAGCTGAGAAAAGAGCTCCAGCAATATTTTGGCTGCACAAACGTCGAGCTCAGGCCGATTAGCGGCAACATGGCCAACGAGGTGGTTTTCAAGGGCATTGTAAGGTTTCTCAACAGGGAGAAACCGAAGAACCAGCCGCTGCGTAAAATGCGCGCCGTGATTAATAATGACCTTAATAAAGGCGGTCACCTGAGCGCTCAGCCCATGGGGGCATTATTTAATTTTGTTGATGATAATCTTACGACGGGCAAGGAGAATGTTTTCAACTTCCCCGTACTTAAAGACAATCTTTATAAAACAGATACAAGCAAGCTGGCCGAACTCATCCATTCAGTTAAGCCTGAGTTGATTATCTTCGGCAAGAGCATGTTTCTCTACCAGGAGCCGGTAAAATTCGTCAATGAAATCACCAGCAAGATGGACCCTAAACCTCTTCTGATGTTCGATATGGCCCACGTGCTGGGCCTATATGGGAGTTTCCAGGCGCCTTTTGCTGAAGGAGCAGACGTAGTTACCGGCAGTACACATAAAACTTTCTTCGGCCCTCAAAGGGGCGTAGTTGCCGGCAACATGAGCGAGGGCACGGGGCTGGAAAAGCTCTGGGTGGAAATCAAAGGGCGGGCCTTCCCCGGTTCAACCAGTAATCATCACCTCGGCACTCTGCTGGGATTGCTGCTGGCTACCTATGAGATGAATGAATTCAAGAAGGACTATCAGTCACAGGTAATAAAGAACGCACGGGCCTTCGCCGCCGCCCTGCATGCCCAGGGCATTACAGTGGAGGGAAGCGCAGCGGACGGTTTCACTCAGACTCACCAGGTTGTTATACGCGTCAGGCAATACGGGCTGGGCGAGGATATTGCACGCAGGCTGGAAGAAAATAATATCATTACCAACTACCAGGCTCTACCGGACGATGAAAGTTTCATAGCTTCCAGCGGGATCAGAATGGGCACCCAGGAAATGACGCGCTTCGGCATGAAAGAAGCCGACTTCCAGCAATTGGCGGCATTTTTGGCGGACTGCGTCAAATCAAATAAAAATGTTAAAAACGAGGTGAAGAAACTCAGGGAAAAATTCCTCGTCATGCAATATTGTCTGCCTCTTGATAAATCTATTTCGCTGGCCGCACATGTTTTATCTTCGATATTGCCCGGAGATCCATACTTAAATAAGTTTGCCGATAACCTGAAGTCTTATTCCAACAAATAATTCCCGGTCAATCAGGTATCTGCGAGCATAATGGAAAGCGGCCGGCCCATTTTGTTATTGGTCGGCTGGGAACTATACTAGATAACAGCCAAAAACATGAAAGAACCTAGTGCTATTATAACTCAAAATCTCACCAAAAAATACGGAAAAATAGTCGCCCTCGACAACCTCAATTTAACCATCCAGTACAGTGAAATATTCGGTCTGTTGGGCCCTAACGGCGCGGGAAAGACCACGGCCATATCGATGCTCTGTACCATCAATGCCCCGACGGCAGGCACTGCCCTGGTCAACGGGTTCGACATTATTAAACAACCCGATAAGGTGAGAAGAAGCATCGGCATCGTTTTTCAGGATCCCAGTATCCAATTTGATAAATACGTTAAAAGGCGATGTCTTGACAGTTATATCCAACCGGCCTCAAGAGTTCATAGATAAGATAAATAAACTCAAATTAGCCAAAGGGTTGAATCGGTGGATGGTTCCATCAGGCTGACGATTGCCGAAGCCGAAAAAATGGTGGCGGTAATAGTTGAACTGGCTGCCTCCCTTAATATAGAGATCAAGTCTATTTCCATACACAAGCCCACACTTAATGATGTCTTTCTTTATTACACTAGTAGAGAGATACGTGAGGAGGAAGCCGAAAATCAGCTCAAGACACACATGCGCGCTATGGGCAGGTTGAGGTGAGGTCAATTGCGTAAAATAGGTGCACTCTGGTACCGCGAGGTGCTCAGGTTCTGGAGAGAGAAATCACGGATCGTCTCCTCTCTTATAATGCCTCTTCTCTGGCTGCTGATCTTCGGCAGCGGCATGCGCAACATCCAGATTCCAGGCATTGACAACTATCAGATGTATATCTTTCCCGGCGTATTAGGTATGTCGATTCTTTTTACCTCGATCTGGTCGGGAATATCGGTAATATGGGATAGAGAATTCGGTTTTCTCAAGGAGATCCTGGTAGCTCCCATCCCCCGCGCCTCTATAGTGATAGGCAAAGCATTAGGAGAAGGAACCAGCGCCTTTCTGCAGGGATTCATCCTGCTGCCGCTGTCATTTCTGGTAGGAATCAGGCTGGCTCCACTTTCTTTCCTGCTCTTAATACCGGTTATGATTCTCCTGTCAATTGGCCTGGTTTGCGTGGGGCTATTGATCGCGTCACTTATGAGCAGTATGGAGGGCTTTAACTTCATTATGAGTCTGGTGATCATGCCTATGTTTTTCACCAGTGGGGTATTGTTCCCGCTGACATCGGCGCCTGCGTGGCTGCGCACCGTCAGCTATTTTAACCCCATGACCTATGGTGTCGACCTTCTACGGTGGTCCACCCTGGACGGCTCTGTAACTGCCGTCCCTGTCTACGCCGAGGTACTTCTGCTGCTCGGTTTCACGGCAGCAATGATATTTATTTGCTCGTATACCTTTAGCGTTAAGAAGTAAGGGGCTTATTTCACTGTCACATTGAGCTTGAATGTCCAGGCCGCCTTTTGTCCGCCAGGCCAGGGCTGGCTATATTCCTCATAGATTGTACTGCTGCCGGGTTGGAGGGCCTTAAAAGTCCAGACTTCATCGCCAGCCACCCCTACTTTCCCGCCTGTGTCCGAGGGTGGCACCCAATTATAGCCCGACTGAGATACTATGGTGGGATCGCTTATTTGAGCATTTTCTGTCCATGTAAAGCCGGTGGTCCGGTTGGAAGTGAGCTGCACGGTTATAGTTTTACCATTAGAAACGCTGACATCCTGTACGATGTTATTCTGTTTGGAAAACTGGTCATAGGTAACAATTATAGATGTGTCGCCTTGTGCTGAGGGTGCACACGAAAGAACCAGGGCCGGCACGATTAGAACCAGGCAGAACACAATAAAGCCGTTTTTAATCATCCTAATTTACCTCCGCTTGTTCCCGTGATAATTTACCAGCATTTTAAACTCTCAGCTATTTAATTTCAACGACCGATTTATATTTTAGCGTTCACTGTTGACATTGCTAAATCCGATGATTACAATTTGCCATCATTTGAATAACACGCTTAAAAAGTGAAGAAAAGCTGGCAACCCAAGCCGGGCACCAAGTTCGGCCGTCCCCAAAGATTTAAGATAAGACCGCTCCGGCGGATCCTGCGTACAACTCATCTATTCAGTATAGCCTACGGTGATGTAGGCTCTTCTATTTATTATGCACTGGGAGTCGTTGCCCTGGCTGCAAGCGGTGCAACACCCCTGGCACTGGGGCTGGCAGGCATTATTTTCGTTTTCACCGCACTCTCTTATGCAGAGGGGACCGCCATGTTTCGCCAATCGGGAGGATCAGCCAGCTTTTCCCGACATGGGTTCAACGATTTCGCAGGGTTTATTGCCGGCTGGGGCCTCATGTTCGGCTATATTGTGACTATATCTATCTCATCCTACGCCATCCCTTCCTACCTCGGTTTCTTCTGGGCGCCACTTAAGACTTCACCAGTTATTATGACCAGTTGCGCCATGTCTGTCCTGATTTTTTTAATGACCATCAATATTGTCGGTGTCAGGGAATCCTCTATTTTGAACATAGCACTGGCCATACTGGACCTGGCGACACAGGCTTTATTGATTTTGCTGGCGCTACTGTTCTTTTTCAATCCGCAACTGATCATTGAGAGGATTACCAATTACTGGCCTGCGCCTCAATACTTGCTTTTCGGTATAGCTGTGGCGGCAATTGCCTTTACGGGTTTGGAGACCATATCGCAGATGGCGGAGGAGACCAAGAGGCCCGAGGTACGAGCGCCGAGGGCTTTGATTATTATAACTATAGTCATTTTGGTGGTGTACGCTGGAATCTCACTGGCCGCCTTTTCTACCATGACGCCTGCCGACCTGGCTATGAACTGGTCAACCGATCCTATAGCTGGTATCGCCAACCAGATATCCCACGGGGTTGTTCCAGCCGATTTAACTGCCAAACTGTTTAATATCGAAGCTTACAGGGTTGTTTTTACATGGGTTATAGGGCGGGTTCAAGCATTTTTGCCAGTGCTGGTCGCCATACTTGTTTCCACAATTCTGCTGATCGCCACCAACGCAGGATTGCTGGGCATATCAAGACTGGCCTTCTCGCTAAGCCGATTTAAGTTAATACCCGAAATAATGGGCAGAGTGCACCCCAGGTTTAAAACACCGTACTTTTCCATAGTACTTTTTACCAGTGTGGCAATTATGCTGCAGTCCCCTGGTTTCTTTGTCCAAAATATGTATGCCAACCTGGGAGGGCTCTACGCTTTCGGTTCGATGATAGCCTTTGCCCTGGCACACGCTTCGATCCTGGCGTTACGCATCAAACAACCGGATGCTGAAAGGCCGTTCAAATTGGGCTGGAATATAAGGATCAAAGGATATTTGCTACCTGTTACTGCCATGCTGGGGCTAATTGGAACGATAATAATCTGGATTACGATAGTGATTATGCAGCCTTACAGCCGCTGGGTTGGTTTTGCATGGATAGCGGTGGGAGTTGTTATATATTGGTATTCACACAGATTTAAAAAATCTGAGCCGGATGATATTGCAGGAGACATTGAAATGGTTTCCGGTTAATAATAAACTGGAATAACGATTATTAGCACACTATAATAGTGAATAGCAAAGAGATTTGAAATAACCTTTATGGAAATAGATAAAATTCTGGTAGCAGCACGCGGCAATGGGGTTGACCAGATAGCCGTAGAGTTGGCCTGTAAGATCGGGAAAAAAAGCAAAGCCAAAATATATATCGTTTACGTTATCGAAGTTAACCGCAGCCTACCTGTGGATGCTATAATTAAACCCGATATGGAGCTGGCCGAGAAGGTTCTGCTTGAAGCCGAAGAGTATGCACAGGACAACGATTTTGAGGTTGATACTGAGATTATCCAGGCACGTGAGGTTGGTCCGGCCATCATCGAAGTTGCAAGGCAAAACAGTGTAGATATGATAATCATGGGAATCACCTATAAAAAACGGTTTGGCTCCTTCACCATGGGCAATGCTGTGCCGCACGTTCTGGAAGAGGCGCCTTGCAGGGTATTGATATGCCGGGAACCGAAGCAATAAAGCAAAATAAAAGCAACATAGTGATTATGGGCTGCGGCCGCGTCGGCGGCAAACTGGCAGCCATGTTCGACGCTGCCGGACACAAAGTAACCGTGGTAGACCTCGATGCCTATAGCTTCCGGCGGCTTCCTCCTACCTTTAGCGGAACAGCGTTGATTGGCGACGGCACTGACGAGGAGATGCTGCGCAAAGCAGGTATTGAAAATGCCAATGCCTTTATAGCTTTAACCCAGGGAGATAATCGCAATGTTATGGCGGCGCAGATAGCCAAGCATATTTTCGAAGTGCCCCGTGTGATCTGCCGCATATACGACCCCTTGAGAAAAGATATTTATGAGCAGCTTGGACTGGAGTCCATCAGCCCCACGGAAGTTTTTGCCGATTTACTGTTCCAGAGGTTATCACAGAAGATATAGCCATGCTTAAACCTCTTTATATCGTTATAGTGGGAGGGGGTAATATAGGTTATTACCTCAGTAAAGCCCTGCTCAGCCAGGGCCACGAAGTACTCATTATTGAAAGGGATATACGTACCTGCGAACGTTTGGAGGATGAACTCGGCAGTTGCTCTATGAGGGGGGATGGATGCGAGACGGCCGTCCTAACGGAAGCCGGACTTAACCGGGCCAATGTACTGATAGCTACTACCAGCCACGACGAGGATAACCTGGTGTCCTGCCAAGTTGCCAAACATCGATTCAAGGTACCAAGGACTATAGCGCTGGTCAATAACCCCAGCAACGAGAAAATCTTCAAGAAGCTTGGCATTGATGCGACTATTTCCGTTACCAATACCATCCTGGAACACGTGGAGCAGGAGATACCTGCGCACTCATTGATCCACCTGCTTACCATGAGCGGTCAAATGGAAGAGGTAGTGGAGATGACCATTACCCGGGAATCTCCGGCCATAGGGAAATCCATTGCTCACCTGAGGTTGCCGGCCGACACCACCATTGCCTTGCTCATGCGTGAAGGAGAACGGCCAAGGATACCTGGTGTCGATGCTGTTCTGAAGGAAAACGACCGGGTTATTGTGCTCACTAGCCTTGATAGCGAGAGAAACCTGGAGAAAGCCCTTCTGGGCTAACTGTTTCTGAATTTAGCGGCTCAAGATCGACCTTTACTCAAGTCCTTTAAGCCCCGCCTTCAGCTTGGCGTACATGGTTTTCAGACCTTCCGACAGCACGCGGGTATCCCCAAGGACCGTCATAAAATTATGATCTCCATTCCACCTGGGTACAACATGCGTATGTATATGGCCCTCAATACCGGCGCCCGCCACTCTGCCCAGGTTCATACCGATGTTAAAGCCTGCCGGCTTAATCCTAGCGTTTAATAGTCTTATACAAAGTTTTACGAGTTCAACCTGTTCTTTGCCTTCTGCAACGCTCAGATCCAATACACTTCCTATGTGACGATAGGGCGCCACCATCAAATGGCCCGGTGTATATGGGTAAGCATTTAAGATTATGAAGTTTGCCTTGCCGCGGTACAGGATATAATTGGATTTATCCCTTCTTTCCGCCGGCTTGTCACACAGTATGCAACCCTTTTCTTTATCGGTCTTTAATATATAAGCTGCACGCCAGGGAGCCCAAATCTTTTTCATTCCCTATACCCCGAAACCTTAATTTTCCTATTGTAGCACGATTATTGACTTTACTGCTCAAGCTTGATATCTTTGTCTTAATCAGATATGACCGAATCGGATATAACCTATTTTTCCAGGGGCAATGTCTCCGGGAGCTTTAGAAAAGAGGTTTCTGAGGTACTAAACGACCTCTACAAACGGTTTGGACAGCGTTCTCCCTACAAAGTCGAAGTCTATACCTTCGATACCGAGGACAATCTCAACAGCTTCCTACGTGAAGAGAAATTTAAACGCGGGCTCTCTTTTAATACCGTCGACGATGCCGAAGCCTGCACCTACGATGTGCTTCGCGGCTACCCCCGCCTTTTGATATGCAGCGGCCGCCTGGCAAGATATAGTAAGCGGGGCAGGGCAGGCGCAATCAGGCACGAAGCTGCTCACACCGTTCTCCACGGTTCACTGGAATACAATATCTTCCAGATACCCGAGGATTGCCGTCACACTGCAATGGTAAAAGGTATCGATAACGAGAAACTGGAAGAGGTTTATCTTCAACTTTCCATGGGCGTTAAGGATTATGAGGCGACCAAGCTGCTCATTGAACACGATTTTATTAATTGCCAGTTTGCCTACGCATTGGAATGGATTCAACCTGTGGAAGATGATAGGACCGCCTGGAACATTTCAAAAACCAACAGGCAGACCCGTTTTGTCTACGAGAGCTCTCTGATGCGGCCCATCCTATTTACCAATCCTTTGCTCTCCCTGCCCAAGTCCAAAAATATCCCCAACGAAGAACATGTACAACTGAGTGCGCGGATCGAGAACATGATATCCATGCTGGGAGAGACCGAGGAAAACAAGGTATTGCAGGTCGCCGGGTCGATAATAGATGCGCTTGTCGACGATACCCACAAAAATATCGACTCTGCCTTCCATCTGTTGATCAACCTTGTTTAGAGACCGTTTCAAGAAACAGGTTGACATGAAATATCACAACTCCATCAAATTAACCGACAATCTTTATTGTTATATCTGGCAGGGAATGGGTAATAACTGCAATACCATTGTTTTGAAAGGCATTTTAAAAGACGACAAGCCGCATGCCATCATCGATCCGGGACACATTGTCAATGAAGCAAGTGAGGACTGTTTTGGCAGCCTGGAAGCGGCTATGGCATCCGACGGCATCAAAATTGATGACACCGGTCTGATAATCAATACGCATAGCCATCCTGACCATTGCGAGGCTAACGAACTGATAGCCGGCAGAGGCGGTGCATCAATCACCATGTCGGAGGAAGAGAACGAGTTTAGACTCACTACCGGTTTGCAAATGTACGAGCTATTTGATTTAAAACCTCCTCGCTTCACTCCCCTGTTCTATCTAAAGGAGGGGAGCATGGACATCGGCAAGGATGGATTTAAGGTCAATATCATGCTTACACCTGGCCATTCGCCGGGGTCTGTGTGCCTTTATCTTGAGAAGGAAAAGGTGTTGATAACAGGTGACGTGATTTTTTATATGAGCGTAGGCAGGACCGATTTTCCCGGGGGGAACACCGCACTTCTGGAAAAAAGCATACAGCGACTGTCGCTGCTTGATGTGGAGTACCTTATTCCGGGACACAATACGGAGCCCAATGGGGTTATCCGCGGCAAGCAGCAAATACAACGCAACTTCGAAGCGATAAAAATGTTTTTTTAAAGCCGGGCTCGGATGGAAATAGACGATAAAATTAAATTTGCGATTGAAAACACCCAGGTGCTCAGGTCACCCAAACAGCAGTTGGCCACGTTCGGCATCACCAACATATATTACTATATGATTACTGAACTTATGCAGGAAGTGAACGTGGTGAGGGAGGGCAGGGTAGTATCGGCAAGGCCCAGAATTGTCACACCTTCATACTTAATCAATTTGGAAGGTTTCAGCGGGTCGGCAAGACGGTATATCGAGATCATGTCTGAGTATAACCCACGTGAACCGGGGATCCTTTACACGTATAAAAATGAAAATACCGAAATGAATGTTGTATCCCAACCGCTGCCTGAAGTCCTCGACAAAATCAATCAGCGTATTGACAGTAGCAATGACCCGCTCAGCGCGGTTATCAAAGGCGTTGAAGAAATGTGGGATGTTTCGTTGATAAAATTCACCTTCGAGCTGACCAGGGACTCGGCACGTCACAATTTTTTAGAGTTTTACGGAAGGGGGCGGTTGGCCACCGATGAACAGGGAATACCCAAAGATGCCAGGGAAACTATAGAAGAGCTCTTCGAAATGTGCAGGAAGGAGCCCTCTTACGCTCCCGAGCTTGTAAGCGAACTCCAACGCTGGAACCTATGGCCGGAGTACCAGGACCGCTTTCTGCAGCTTTTCAAAAATCACTGAATTCTTAGATATAAATCCGGTTCAGTTTATTGAAAAAATTCATTCTGTTGACAATGCTGAGAAAGAGTTATATATTACACCTGCGTACGTTCCGCAATGATAAAGGAGGGTGATAAAAGGCTCAAATCCCTGAAGGGGCTTAATACCTCAAATGGCTGGCAATAAAATGGAGGAGATGCATATGTCGGAAAAAAGGATGCTCATACTTGATGCGGAAACAGTGCAGAAGATCGAAGAGAACCGCGGCGACATGAGCAACTCCGAATTTATCAACTTTATTATCGACAGTCATTTTGAACACACGAATAACTCACAAAACAATGACTTTGTGACCAGTGAAGAGCTGCACCAGTTCGAAGAGGGCATCAGGGACCTGTTGCGCAGCTTTCTAGAGTTTTTCCTTAGCTATGGCCTTGAGCTCGGCAAACAACCGGTCAACGGTGAGCTTGATAAGTTGAGCCTCAAGCTGCAGGGACTTAGCAAAACTATTAAAACCAGGAAATATTAGCCTCTATTTTCATATCCCCCGCCCCACTACCCGACGTTCTTTCCTATTTGTTACTTTTTAGTTCCCCTATACTTACAGCCGCCGCTAATTGGAATTGCATATGAAACTTTAGTACTAGTACCCACCTAAATACCCACCTATACCTATTGACATCTATATCTAGCACCCTGATAATGAATTTTGCGAATATTTAATTTATAGATAAGGGAAAATCGTATTAGTAATAATCCAGGATTAATGAAACGCCGCTTTCCAGATATTCCGCTGATACTGCGCCGGGGCCTCACATTACTTGCACTGGCAGCTATTGGCGTCGGGATTTATATTGCGCTGTCATTCATCGGTCACTCGCTTTTAAACGTTGAAGTAACCCCGCTCAGCCTGGCCCCGAGCATCGGCATCGCCCTGCTAATTGCATATGTGATTTATCAGACGCGTAATTTCGCAACCAAGCAAATTGACCGCCTTTTCTACCGCGATAGCTATCAATATCGTCATGAGCTAAATGAATTCGCCAGAAAGCGTATTCGGGGATTAATCAGCCTCAATGAGCTGGGTACCGAATTGCTGACATTGCTTTGTGGCGCCATCAAATGCAGGCAGTCGTATCTATTGCTTCCGAGAGAGGATACAGGGGATTTTTATATCCGTTTTGCGGTACCCCTGAAAGAGGATAGGCCATCGCTTATTATTAAGACAGACAGCCCCATTATGCGGTGGCTGAGGACAAGTAATTGTTATCTATCCAAAGAGTTGCTCGAAGCTGCTAACGAATTCAAAGCGCTTCGTCAAGAGGAAAAAGAAAGCATAACCCAACTCGGCATTCAATTGTTCTTTCCCATAATTAGCCGCCGCAGAATTATCGGAATCCTCGCTCTTGGTGAAAAGATGGTCAATGCAAAATATACCGGGGAGGATATAAGCCTTTCTGAAAGGGTCGTTAACGACATAGCGACCAGCCTCGAAAAGGAATACCTGGCAGACCAACTTAAAAAACGTGAACAGGAACTGTCTATCATTAACAGGCTGGCGGGAGTTATATCCTCCAGCCTAAATATACAGGAAGTATACGATGCCTTTGTAAGGGAGCTTAAGCAGGTCGTCGAGGCGGACTTTACGGCCATCGCACTGGTAGAGGAGAACGAAATATACTTTTCTGCTATATCCACCGACGTCGGCTCCGCATGGCAGACCGGCCAAAAAATACCCATCAGCGACACCGCCATCGAATGGGTCTTTATCAACAAAAGACCTTATTATGAAAAGGATCTCTGCAAAAATAGGCAGTTCCGGAACGGGGAAGAATTCATCAATCGGGGTATCCAATCCCTTTCCTATCTGCCGCTCATTAATAAAGGGGAGGTCATCGGTGTGCTCATGCTGGGAAGCAAGAAACCGGAGGCTTACAGTTCGGAGCAAATAACTCTCCTTGAACGACTCTCTGCACAGATCGCGGCACCCATCGAAAACAGCAGGTTGTACGCCAAAGCCGAAGCTATAGCTCGCGTAGATGCAATCACCGGTCTTTTTAACCGCCGGCATTTCGATGAACGTTTAAGAGAAGAAATAATTCGACACACCAATTACGGCGATACATTTTCCCTCATCCTTATGGATATGGACAACTTCAAAAAATACAACGATACTTTCGGCCATATGGCGGGAGACCGTATCCTCGTCCTGGCCGCCAGGCTGATCGAAGGCTCTATACGGTCGACCGACATTGCTTTCAGGTACGGCGGAGATGAGTTCGTCATTATCCTTCCCAACGCCTCAACACTGGATGCTTTCAGCGTAGCAGAGCGAATTCGCGAAAAAATTCTCTGTGAAATGTCTATCAAACAACTGGACCTATCAGTAAGCATCGGCGTTGCCTCCTGGCCCGGCGATGGGTCAACCCTGGATGAGCTGTGCTACGCCGCTGATATGGCCCTTTACTATGCCAAGCATACCGGTCAAAACAGGACCTCTATCGCCTCTAAAACGCTTTTCTCGCTTAACGAGCCGGCCACGAACGTAAATAGCGAAGCTGACGTTCTGGCCACTATCTACGCCCTGGCAGCTACTCTGGAAGCGAGAGACAAATATACATATGGGCATTCCCGCAGGGTCAGCCGCTATGCCGTAGCAACGGCCGAAGCATTGAATTTGCCGCCCGAACAGGTTGCCGTTATCAGCGCCGCCTCTCTCTTGCATGATATCGGCAAAGTTGGCATTCCGGATAATGTTTTGAACAAAAGCGGGAAATTGCTGGACGAAGAATGGGAGTTGCTCAAGCAGCATCCCAAGTTGTCAGCTACTATAGTCGGTCATATACCCAGTCTCAGCGCGTGCCTGGCTGCCGTGCGTCACCACCATGAGAGGTGGGACGGCACAGGCTACCCCAGCGGCCTAAAGGGCGAAGCAATACCCATTGAGGCCCGCATATTGTGTGTAACCGATGCCTTTGAAGCTATGATCTCAGACCGGCCTTACCGCGGCCCGCTGACCTTTAAAAAGGCTATCGCTGAGTTGGAAACCTGCTCCGGCACCCAATTCGATCCCAATATAGTGCAGGTTTTCATACCCCTGGCCCTGGCAACGGCTCCGGATGATATTGAGTTGGAAGCGCTCAAGATTGCCGCTGAGCGAATTAATTAGCCCGTGCCAGAATACATATATTCCTGGAAAAATACTTTACCGGCCATTTGTACGTAGCTTCAGGATATTCTTTCAAAACCTTAAAACCTGCGGCACTGACCTTTTGCTTTATCTCCGGATAAGTGTAAAGGTAATAATAGCGCAGTATCTCACCGTCTCTTGTCTTCCACGACATCAAGGTCTCCCGGCCCCTATTCCAGAAGGCTTTCTGCCAACGGTTCCAAACCGTAATAAATACCTCGCCACCAGGCTTCATAACACGTCTCAGCTCCCTGAAGGACGCTTCCCTTTCCTTTTTTTCTTTAATGTGATGGTAGGCAGCCACAGATATGGCCCACTCAAATACTCCATCTCTAAAAGGAAGTTTGACCGCATCTCCGACTACCAGGCTGGCGTCGAATTTAAACTTGGCGGAGTATTTAATCGCCTGAGCTATCATCTGCTCGGATGAGTCCAAGCCCCAGAATTCAAATCTATCCTTAAAGGGCAGGAAATCAGGGCCGTGTGCGCATCCTATATTCAACAGCCGGCCGCTTCCCCACCGCCCGGCTACCTCATCAAGCTCCTGCTTAAAGCGGGTCCAATGCCTCAGCCGGTACCAGCTTTCCGCAATCTCGTCGTACGTGTTCAATCAGTTGTTTCCCTTTGTGACCGTGTATGCAATTTGCTAAACTGTCAAAGTAGATCAAATATAGCACAACGATAGCCATGAATCACGCCGTCAGAAAAATCTCGCGCACCATATCCGGGGTTACACCCGTGGCCGCAATGGCCAAAGCTACGCAATGCCCCGGCTCTTGCGTATTTTGCCCCACCTATGAACAGGCTCCCAAAAGCTATACTCCGGAATCCCCGGCGGTGCTTCGCGCCCTGGCCTGCGATTATGACGCTAAGAAACAAGTGGATCTGCGTCTGAAAACACTGTCGCATATGGGGCACCCCGCCAACAAGGTCGAGCTCATTGTAATGGGAGGCACCTTCCCGGCCTGCCCGCCCGATTACCAGTATAGCTTCATTAAATCCTGTTACGATGCCTTGAACGGCCGTGATTCCCGAGACCTGGAGGAAGCCAAAATCATCAACGAAACAGCCGAACACAGGTGTACCGGCCTGTGCATTGAAACCCGGCCGGACTGGTGCGGGGAGAAAGAAGTAAAGAGCATGTTGGAGTTCGGCGCTACCCGCGTCGAACTGGGCGTTCAAACCCTGGATGACGACATATACAGGCTGGTGCGCAGAGGGCACACCGTAGCCGATGTAATCACTGCCACTCGTCTGCTAAAAAAATACGGCTTAAAGGTCTATTACCACTGGATGCCCGGACTGCCCGGCTCCACATTGGAGCACGACCTGGACATGACACGCGAACTTTTTGAAAATGAGTGCTTCAAACCGGACGGCCTCAAACTTTACCCTACGCTGGTGGTAGCCGGCACAGAGCTGGAGAAGTGGTACAAGGAAGGCAGTTATATACCTTACACCATGGATGAAACCGTGGAGCTGCTGACGGGTATAAAAAGCCTGGTGCCCAAATACGTGCGGATACCCCGCGTTATGCGCGATATACCTACTAAATTTATTATCGCGGGATGCAAAGACCTGGCGCTGAGATCGTCCGTAAGAGAGGCGATGAACATAAAAAATTTGCAGTGCGCCTGCACGCGTTGCCGCGAGTATGGCCACAGGCTTCGCGACGGCTGGAAAATAGGTAGGCCGGCCCTGCATAAATATGAATACACAGCATCCAACGGCAGGGAGATATTCCTATCGTATGAAGACGAAGGAGGCACTCTCTTCGGCCTGCTGAGATTGCGGATCGGCACGGCCGGCGAAGATATATACCCTGCGATCGTACGTGAGATACATGTTTTTGGCTCGGAGGTGCCTATTGGTGGGCAAAAAGAGTTCGCCGCACAGCACAAGGGACTGGGAGCAGAGTTGCTCAAACAGGCCGAGAAGATTACAAAGCAGGATTTTTCTGTCGAAAAGATTGCCGTTATCAGCGGTGTGGGAGCCAGAGACTACTTCCGGACGGAATGTGGCTATATTCTGGAAGGCCATTATATGGTCAAAGCTCTCTAGAGCTGTCAAGTTAATATAGGTGGCAGGCCACAAAGTGACCGGGGGCAACTTCCCTGTATTCCGGATCAACTTCAGGACAAATAGCTATCCTTCGATGGCACCTGGGGTGAAAATGGCAGCCGCTGGGAGGCTTGAGCGGGGATGGTACATCTCCCTTCAGCAAAATCCTATCCTTGTTTGCGGGACGAAGGCTGGCGATTGCCGACAGCAGGGCCTCGCTGTAAGGGTGAAGTGGCTTTTTAAAAAATTCGTGCTTATCGGCCATCTCAACGATCCTGCCTAAATACATTACGGCCACACGGTCCGAAATATATTTTACAATTGAGAGATCGTGGCTCACGAACAAATAAGCCAGCCCATCCCTGTCCTTGATATCCATCATTAGATTCAATATCTGGGCCTGAACCGACACGTCCAGGGCGCTAACCGGCTCATCGGCAATGATCAGTTCAGGGTCCATAGCCAGCGCCCTGGCTATGCCTATGCGCTGCTTCTGCCCTCCGCTGAACTCATGGGGATACCTCTCGTAAAACCCGGCTTCCAACCCGACTTTCTCCATCAATGCGGCCACCCGTTCAGAGCGCTCACCTGCGTTCTTTATGCCCTGCACAACCAGCGCCTCCTCGATGGAACCTCCCACGGTCATCCTGGGATCCAGTGACGAATCCGGGTCCTGAAATACAATCTGAAGTTTACCCCGCAATTTCCGCAGGTCCTTCTTGTTTAGCTTTACAACGTCCATCCCATTAAAAAGGATTTCACCGCTGGTCGGCTCTTCCAGACGTAAAATCGTCTTGCCCAGCGTGGTTTTCCCGCATCCCGATTCCCCTACCAACCCCAGCACCTCTTTCTCAGCGATGGTCAGCGATACGCCGTCCACAGCCTTTACGTCGCCTACCGGCCGGGGTATAAGACCGGAGGTCACCCGGTAATACTTCTTCAGGTCCTTTATTTCTAAAATCTGCTGACTGTGCATTATCTTTTTCCCATTATATCGGCGTCATAAAGGTGGCATGCGGCAGTCTGTACACCGGATATGTTCAACATCTCAGGTTCTACAGTATGGCAAATATCCATAACGCTGGGACACCTTGGGTGGAACGGGCAGCCGGACGGTATATCCATGGGGTTGGGCGTATTGCCAGGTATGGAGGGCAGCCTTTTCACCTCGGTAGAAATATCCGGCAGGCAACTTATCAAGCCTATGGTATAAGGATGCGCCGGCTTCCTCAAAATGTGTTCAACAGGCGCTATTTCCACCACTTTACCGGCATAGACGACTGCGGCCCGGTCGCCTATCTCACGTACCAGTGACAGGTCGTGCGTGATGAAAATGATGGACATATTGCGCCTGGCTTTAAGCTCCTGCAGTATGTATATGATTTGTGCGCGTATGGTGACATCCACGGCGGTCGTGGGTTCATCGGCAATCAATATCCTGGGATCGCATGACAGGCCCATGGCTATCATAGCCCTCTGCTTCATACCACCCGACATCTGGTGCGGATACATCTTGAGCGCCCCCACCGCTTCCGGTATCTTCATCTCTTCGAGCAGCGCCACTGCCTTCTCCCTCGCAGTACCATTATGGTGCATTCTGTGGGTATTAATCTGCTCCTCTATCTGGTCACCTATGGTAAAGACAGGGTTCAGTGCCGACTGGGCATTCTGAAAAACCATGGCAATGTCCTTTCCCCTAATATTGCGCAACTGCGGAATAGGGCAGGTTGTCAGGTCCAGGCCTTCATATAAAACTTTCCCTTCCACGATTTTGCCCGGCGGGCTGTCAAAGAGACGTAGGATGGAGAGGGCGGTTACGGATTTGCCGCATCCCGATTCACCCACCAGACAGAGACATTCGCCCTCATCGAGAGTGAAGCTCACGCCGTTTACAGCTTTTACTATGCCCCGGCGCGTGTAGAACCAGGTCTTTAAGTCCTTTACCTCAAGTAACGTTTTAGCTGACAAAGTATAAATTTCCTTGCATTTAAATCTTAAACAGTCGCTTTGGGATCGAAGGCGTCCCGCAAACCATCGCCGAAGAAGTTGAATGATAGGACTGTGAGAAAGAGCATTATGCCCGGCTCCACAGCCACCCACCAGGCCGTGTCCAGTGTGTGCTGGCCGGTATTCAGTATGGTTCCCCAGCTTGTGCTCATGGGGTCTCCCATGCCTATGAAGCTCAAGGCTGCCTCCGCCATGATCACACCCGGTATAGACAAAGTGGCCATGACTATGATCAAGCTCGCTACATTCGGAATGAGATGATTGAATATTATCCTGTTATCGCTGGCGCCCAGCGCCTTGGAAGCAGTAATGAAATCCCTGGTCCTCAGAGACAAGGCTTCGCTGCGTATGAGCCTTGCTGCTCCGGTCCAACCTGTCAGGCCGATGACAATGACAATGATGGTAAGGCTGGGCCCGAATATAAAGACGATCAGCACCAGCAAAAGAAAGAAGGGGAAAGTCATCATGACGTCGGTAAATCTCATCAGCAGGTTATCTGCCCAGCCACCCAGATAAGCTGACAGCACACCCAGAAAAGTACCCAGGGATATGGCGATCCCCGTCGCCAGAAGGCCGACCAATAGTGATATCCTCGAGCCGGAGATCAGCATAGCCAGCATATCCCGCCCCTTGCTGTCCGTGCCGAGGGGATGGTCGGACCTGCCCGGGTGTACTGTGGTTGTAAAAGTACTTGTTTTTATATCATATATCGATTCCTGGGTGGAAAATCCCAGAGGGGGCAGATTTTTGACATCGAAGTCGACATGCTGCGGGTCGGCGGCAAAGAACGGCCCGAAAGTTCCCAGGAGCGCCAGGAATACTATAAAACCCAGTCCGGCAAGAGACAGCTTATTTTTCTTAAGCCTGTCCCAGTAATACCTGACCAGCCGCCGGTTGACATGAACCGGCAATTTGATCCCGCCCCGGCTGACTATCTTCTCTTCACTCATACCTTATCCTCGGATCGAGATAAGTATAAAAGAGGTCGGTTGCCAGGTTGATGAACAGCACCAGAAAAGTCCCTATCAGTGTTACCGCAACCACTACTGCGTAGTCGTCGGCAAAGATGGCGTTGAAGGAAACCTGGCCGAGGCCGGGTATGCCGAATACGATTTCGGTAAGATAGGCGCCGCCGAAAACCACGCTGCCCAGATCGAACATAATTATGGTTACCAGTGGCAAAATGGCATTGCGCAGTACATGTTTGCCGATCACTGTACTTTCCGGCAAGCCCTTGGCGCGTGCGGTTGTTACGAATTCTTTGTGGAGGTTATCCAGCATGGCAGAGCGGGTATAGCGCACGTAGCCTGCCAGCTCTCCTATTCCCAGCGCCATTACCGGCAATATCAATTGTTTGAGGTTCTCCAGCGACCAAATCGGGTAGTTAGTATCGTAATAGGTCTTAAAAAACCCCAGATAAACGGCAAACACCAGGATCAGCATCAGGCCCAGCCAGAAACCGGGGATGGATATACCGATAAAAGAAAAAATGGAGGCAGCGTAATCGAACTTCGTATTCTGCTTCACAGCGGCCAGCATGCCCAATCCCACGCCCAGGATAATGGCGAAAATAGTAGCCAGCAAGATTAATTGGAAGGAGTAAATCCAGTGGGAACCTATCAGTTCCAGAACAGGCATGGAAGCGCTGAACGACCACCCCCAGTTCCCCTGCAGCAAGTTACCCATGTACGAAAAATATTGCTCGGTTATGGGTTTGTTAAGGCCGTACCTGGCTTCGATGGCCTGCTTTACCGAGTCGACGTCCTGTCCCCTGGCGGCGATGTTGAGGATATACCGGTCAACCGGGGACGAGGGGCCTACGCGCAGCAGGACAAACGTGATAGTGAGGATGCCCCAGGCAATTATGATGCTGTAGATCAGCCGTTTGATAATGTAGTTGCGCATAATCCAGTGCCCGGCGCAGCGCCAGTGAGTTTGGGGCGGTCAGCCTGAAAGCCAGTTATTCGAAGCGCCACAGATAAGAATTATATCCTATGTTAACGCCCGGCTCTATGCCTGTCACGTTTTTCTGAAAGCCAAGGTTGTTCTGCGTGTAGACCAGGAAATCGACCGGTTGCTCGTCGGAGATGATACCGGCTAGCTCAGAGTACATTTTGGCCCGCTCCACCTTATCCAACCCTTCCTTGGACCTTATCCTCTTAAACAGGTCGTCCACCTGACTATTGAAGAAACCGAAGGAATTGAGGCCGCCGTCGCTGGCGTAGAATACACTGGTGCCGGATGGCGCCAGAGGGTCTGTGCTATGCCCCATCAGCGTCATGTCCCACGCCTCATCGCTGACCGCCTGGGGACCGTTATTATACCTGGGCTCCTGGTCGCTGCCGGGCACCTTATTCATCATGTAGCTGCGAAGCAGGGTAGGCCACTGGACCCATTTGACCTCTACGTTGATACCGATTGCCCCCAGATCCTGTTTTATTAATAAAGATAGCGACTCCACTACGTCGCTGCCGGGTGTTGTTACGAGCAGCAGCTTTACGGGCTTTCCATCTTTGCCCAGCAGCACATCGTGGTCTCCGTCCTTGCCATACGTATAACCGGCTTCTTTGAGCATTTCAATAGCTTTATCCTGGCTATTGAGCGGGGCCACCCCCAGTTTAAGCGAGGACTCATCGTTGAACCAAGGTGAGCTGGGGGGAATAAAGCTGAAGGCAGGCTCGGCAAAGCCCAGGTATATTTGCTTGACAATGGGATCTTTGTCTATAGCCATTGATATGGCCTGACGGACCTGTTTATTACGCAGTCCTTCCCAGCCGTTGGCACGTTCGTTATAAGAAATGAGGTTATAGCCCCTGGTTGGTATGGTGAAAACATTGATGCGGGGCATATTCTTAAACTTGGAAACGTTTTGCGGCTCTAATCCGCAAAAATTTATGTCGCCGGCCTCGAGGGCGGCCTGCATGACCGCCGAGGTCCCGAACTGTTTTATCGTGTATTCCTGGAAGTAGGGAGCGCCATTGTCCTTTCCCAAATAGTAGTCAGGGTTTCTCTCAAGCACGAACTTATCGTTTTTCAGCCAGTCTTTAAATTTGTAGGGGCCGAGGTTGCCTGTGTATGAAAGGTCATTGAACTCTTTAGCCTGCGTGAATGCGTCGATGTTGCCTTCATATTTGGTAGCTATGTATTTGGGGTAGGGAGTGAGGTTATACAGGGTATAAATAAACTCAGGCTGAACGGTCTGCCGGGTGATAGTAAATGTCGTGTTGTCCACCACCTGCGGGGTGACGAAGACCTTCGTGCTCCCGACCACTTCCTGCCAGTCGTCCTTGTAGTTATAGTTCAGCCAGTCCGAGAACATCAGGTTTTTGAGGGTATATACGTAGTCATCGGCCGTTACCTGCGAGCCGTCGCTCCATTTCAGGTCGTCCCGTATGGCCATGGTATAGACCAGTCCATCCGGTGAAACTTCTATATCTTTAGCCAGGCAGCGCAGGACGACATTGAATTTGTTGTCGTAAGTGGCCAGAGAGTCCAAAGTATAACCGACGTAACCAAAGGACGACGCATCCGCGGCCAGAATATAGTTGAGGGTCTCGGCCTCTCCCCCGGTCACATCGCCCTCGATGAAGCTACCTTTGGCCGCCGGAGCGGCGCAGCCGCCCAGGGATAATATCAGTAAAACCGCTGCAGCCATGATGGCCAGGCCTTTATTTAGTCTGCTTCGCAATCTTTTACCTCTCATTACGGACGGTTTTATTGAAAATACCAGGACTGGTAGTTATACAGGAAATTGGGGCCCGGTTCCACTCCTTTCACGTTGCTCTGGAAGGCGTAATTATCGCTGTAGAACACCAGGAAATCCACCGGTTGATCGTCCGAAATGATCTTGGAAAGCTCGGTGTAAATCTGTTTGTGACTCTCGGGGCTCAATCCCTCTGCCGAACTGGCCTTTTTATACAGGGCATCGACGTTGTCGTTAAAGTATCCGAAAAGGTTAAAACTGCCGGCCGATGAGAAGAAGTCCCTGCTTGTCCCCAGCGCCAGCGGGTTGGCGTGCGAAGAAAGAATGGCGAGGTCCCATGGTTGGGTTCCCACCGCTTTCGGCCCGTTATTGAAAGAGGCCTGCTGGTCTGAACCGGGGACTTTATTCATAAGTCCGGCGAAGAGCATATCGCGCGGGGAGAATTTGGGGGTGATATCCAGCCCGATGCCCAGTAAATTCTGCCTGATAAGAATGGCCAGGTTCTGCTCGAAATCACTCTGCATATCCACCGGGAAAATCAGCTTGATGGGATTGCCATCCTTGTCTACGAACACCATCTTGCCGCTGACCTCTTTTTGTTCATAGCCGGCGCTCTTGATCAGGTCGATGGCTTTTTGCTGGTCTGCCGCCGGGCTCATTCCATATTTGTTAAGCACACTCTCGTCATACCACGGCGAGTAGGGCGGTATAAAGCTGAAAGCCGGGACGGCAAATCCCTGATACATTTGCTGTATGACCGCGGGTTTGTCTATGACCATGGAGATGGCCTGCCTGACCCTGACATCCTTCAAGCCGGCCCAGCCGTTATCCCGCTGGTTATAAGCTAGATAAACGTAAAAACCGGTTGGGATGGTATAAACAGTGGTATTGCCCTGCGACCTGTAGGTATTGGCATCCTGCGGCTCTATATAGGCGGAGGAGACCTTTCCCGACGTCAGCTCATCGTTGATCTCTTGCTGCAGACCATAGGTCTTAATGACGTACTTTTCGAAGTAAGGGGCGCCCGTTTCTTTGCCCAGGTAATAATCCGGGTTACGCCTCAACACGAAGCCGTCCGCGGCATCCCAGGCCGTAGGGATATAGGCTCCCATATTGCCGGCATAATTCATATTGACGAATTCAGGGGCAGCTGTAAAAGCATCTTTGTTATTCTCGTAGTGCACTGCTATGGCTTTGGGATAGGGCATCAAATCATAGATGGTATAAAGGAAATCCGGGTCTGCCGAACGGCGTGTGATTTTGAATGATGTGTCGCTTAGAGTCTCCGGGCTGAGGGGATAAGTCTGGTTATCCACCGTTTCCTGCCATTTGGACTTATCGGCACACTGCAGCCAGTCGGCCAGCATAATATTCTTGAGCGTGTAAACGTAATCGTCGGCCCTGACATTGCTTCCGTCCGACCACTTCAAATCGTTCCTGATAGTCACTGTATAGACCAGCCCGTCCGTTGAGACTTCTATGTCTTTGGCCAGGCAGCGCAATTGAAGTTTAAACTGATTATCGAAGACAGCCAGCGGATCAACCATGAAGCTGGCATAGCGTTTCGACGCTCCACCGTCAGTGGCAATAATCCAGTTCAACGTCTGGGCATCACCGCCCAACACGGCCTCGGTAAATGTGCCTTTGGCAGTACGAGATTGCAGACTGCCAGTACAGGCCGGCAGAAGCATGGAAAAAATCGCGATGATGGCAACCAGGTAAATTATCTTTTTCATGGTTCTCCTCGAAGTGATTTATATATATAACGCCGATTACCCAATTTGGTTGTACAAATATTTATTCTTTGCGTCTGACGGAAGTGATGGCATTGGCGGGATTCTTCATGAAATCGGGAAAGTGCTCCAACCCGAAACCCTCTCAGACTACTCTTTATATTTGTCTATAAAAACGCTATATACTATCACAAACTTATTTTCAAATGAAGCGCTCTTTGATGCCGGCGATGAGTTCATCCACCTTTTCCTCGGTATCGGCGCCCACACGCGTCAGCGCTTCATCGACCCTTTGGTATTTCCCGGCGTTATAGATGTCATTCAAGGTCTCATAGAGGCCGGCCCTCCTGCCCAACCTGAAATTCAGCCTGTCCCTGACCGGCATATTCAGATACCTGTTGATAGCATCCAGGCATTTCTGTTTGGCCAGTGGGAAGCGGCCTTCCAGCTCGGGCAGCAGGTTCAAAACGTGGTCGCTTTTCAGCTCTCCTGTGAAATCCAGCTTTTCGATGAATTCGCCGATCTCCCTTACGACTTCATCCTCGCGCTGCAGGGCAAACTCGCCTTTTTCCAGCCTGGACCAAAGGAGCATATTCTCGCTGACCTGGAGGGTGCGCAGGCGAATGAAATCCGGATTGATCTCGCTCAGCACGCGCGCCGATTCTGAAGCGTGTTCGTGCGACCACTGCCTCCCGCCCAGACCGGGCATATAGTATTCGGAGAGCTCGATGCCAGCCTCCTTAATGTTCTTGCCCCCTTTGATATGGTCTTCAGCCGTGGTGCCTTTATCGACAAATTCAAGCACGGTATCCGAGCCGCTCTCCATGCCGATGTGGATGCGTGAGAGCCCTGCTTCCCTGATTTCCTTGAGTTCGGCCACGCCTTTCTTGGCAGCCGTCTTGGAACGGCAATAAGAAGTGACCCTTTCCAGTGAAGGGAAGGACTTCTTGAGGGCTTTCAGCACGTTCACCAGGTCGGGCGTCCTCATGATGACGCTGTTGGCATCCTGCAGGAAGGCTGAAGTACCGCCCGCCCACAGCCACAGTGCAACCTGCCTGACGCAATCCCTGGCTGTGATCTGGTTATAAATATAAGCGGCGACCTCTTTCAGCCGTCCCTCCTCACCGTTTTTTAAGCCCAGTTCCGTTATAGCATCCGCAAGCGATTTGGCGGTCTCTATGTCTTTGATCACGTCCTCGGCCGGGCGCAGCTCGAATTTTTCTCCCTTATATGTGTGGCAGAACTCGCAGCGGTTCCAGGGACAGTTGCGCGTGGCCCTGATCAATAGTGAATAAGCTTCGCTGGGCGGCCTGATGGGACCGGTCTCGAAATAGTAGCTGTTGATTTTATCGAAATTCATGTTCCCATTATTTTAACCCCTATTTTAAGACGGGGAAAATCCGTTCAATAAACATAGCCGAACTTGAAAATGCTACAATTTCAAAGCATGACTGCACTCAAAGATGCCGTAAAGGTGGTCTCCTTCGACGTGGAAGGCACCATGGTGACTACGGATTTCAGCTATGCCATCTGGTTCGAGATGATCCCGCAGCGCTATGCACAGAGGTACGGCCTGGCTATCGAAGAGGCCATCCGGAAAATCCGCAAGGAATATGACAGCGTGGGCGACCAGCGGCTGGAATGGTACGACGTTCAATACTGGTTCACCCGGTTCGACCTCGGCCGGGCCGATATTGCCATGGAGGAGCTGCAAAACAGGGTGAACTACTACCCGGACACAAAAGATGTTCTGGAAAAACTGGGCAAAAGATATAAATTGAGCGTGGCATCGGGCTCACCCAGGCCCTTTTTAAAGCACCTTCTGCGCGATGTCGAACACAAATTCAGCTCGATTTTCTCCTCAACATCGGATTTTAAGAAGGTCAAGACGGCTGATTTTTACCGGGAAATCTGCAGCCGTTTGGGGGTGGAGGCCGACCAGGTCGTTCACATCGGGGACAATAAGCAATTCGATTTCCTGGAGCCTGCCACCGTGGGTATTCGGGCTTTTCACCTGGACCGCGAAGGCAAGAGCGGCAACGCGGCCGCACTGCGCAACCTTGCACAACTGGCCGACCTGCTGGACGGCCGTTAGCCTTTTACACCAGGCCGGTCTCGATGGTCAGCACCGTGCCCTTACCCGGCTCCGATTGAACATAACCTTTCCCCACTTAGAAAAAAAAGAAGGCACTGAAGAAGGAAACTGTCCCCCTTATAACAAAAAGGAGGTCGCTGTAGAGGAAAACAACTATCCCCTCTTAGAAAAAAGGAAGGCGTTGAAGAGGGAACTTGTTCCCTCTTATAAAAAAAGAAATCCCCTCTCCTGGGAGAGGGGCAGGGGTGAGGGAAAAATGATGAACCTTAATTGTTATTTCCCCTCAATTGGGCTATTATTAAGTTAGAACGATTTACATAAAGCTGGCCGGTCATCTGCAAATGACCGGTTTTTTAGTCAGTAAAGGACGCACAATGGAAATGAATCAATTCGCAGACATCAGCAAGGACCTGTCCACGCAGATCAAGGAGGTCGAGAACCTGGTAAGGGACGATCAGTTCAAAGAAGCGCGCAAGCTGCTTCCGGCCGCGCAAGAAAACTGCAATAACCTGGAATCCCTGATGGCGCCGGATAACAGGATACAGAGGAACATAGTTAACAACCGCCGGCAGGAAATAGTCTGGATCCAGGATGCCATTCAAGTAGGTACAGCCAAAGCCAAGGCCAAACCCGTCCGTAAGCGCGTATCCAAATCTAAATAGCGCTTAGCGCACTCCCAATCCTATCCTCTACTCTACTACTATCCTCTTTTTTGCAGAGTACTGCGCCCTGTGAGTCCTGGCCGAGGGACAACTGCACGATTTGCAGTTTTTTATGGTGATTTCACTGCGGGCATGGTTTACCAGGTGAAACGTGTACTCACAGCTATCGCCGTGAATATTTAGCCCATTGCAAAAGCCTTTAGTCTTATCGAAATCCATTTTTCTCCATCCTGTAATACTTGACCGGGGACATACATAAGCCCGAAATGGGCCTGCATATGTCCCCGGTTCAATTTGTGTGCGGTTTTACTTACCTGCTGGTATAGCTGCGCGGACCGTAGCTTGATTCGCCGTTTTGCTGTTTCTTAGCTTTTCTGCAACCCGGACAGCGCTTCGGTTCGTTGGTATAACCTTTGGTGGCGAAGAACTCTTGTTCTCCCGAAGTAAAGGTAAAGTTAGTACCACAATCGGTGCACTTTAGCGATTTGTCTTGAAAACTCATCGGATGCCCTCCTTAATAAATTTAGCCGTATTCGGGCCATCCAATGCTTAATAGAAGTGGCGAAGTGTAAGAAGCTTGTAATAACCTAAACTTGAACTATATTGGAAGTATACACTGAATCGAAACTTATGTAAAGAAATAGCGAATGCTTGTCAGATGGGCCAAAAAAACTGCTACAAATCTTCTTCCGGGAATTTATGTAGCATAGCCAGCACTGCGGCAGTTATTCCGCGTTCATAAAATGCATGTATACGGAAACCCCGTACGCTGCAGGATTGCCAAGTATTACTGCACCGTCACAGTCACAGACGCGGTTGTGGAGCCGTTACCATTAGTGGCAGTCAGGGTGTAAATCGTGGTTTGAGTTGGGTATACAGCCGGCTGTTCAAAAGCCCGGGGCACGCCAACTTCCGGATCGATTGATATCGTTGTCGCTCCCGTAACATTGTAGGTCAAGGTCGAAGACCCTCCTGCAGAAATGGTGCTCGGGTTTGCTGTAAAACTGCTTATAACCGGCAGGTCACCTGTCGTCGTGCCCACCGTAATAGTTGCTGTAGCTGTTGTAGCTCCGTTGGCGTTGGTAGCGGTAAGCGTATAGGTCGTGGTTGTTGTCGGGGATTCGGCCTGTGTGCCCGTGGCCTGAACAGTGCCGATGCCCATATCAATAGAAATGCCTGTTGCTCCCGTAACAATCCACTGTAAAGTCGAAGACTGCCCCAAAGCAATATTGCTCGGGCTTGAGGTAAAGGTGACGGCCGGCTTGGCAGTAGCAGTGGAAGGCAGTGTAATCGTAGCAGGGGCCGTAACAGAGCCGTTGCTGTTGGTGGCGGTAAGCGTGTAAGTGGTGGTTATCTCAGGGTGCACTATCCTGGTGCCTGAGGCGGAAACGGGGCCGACGCCGGGGCTGATGGAAATGTTCTTTGCCCCTGAGATATCCCATTGCAACGTCGATGTCTGCCCTGCAACGATCTGGGCCGGATCCGCAGTAAAGCTGTTTATGGTCGGCGGACCTGCCGGCCCAACTGTAAGCGCCACCGATTTGGAAACGGAACCGGCACCATTAGAGGCGCTCAGTGTATAGGTAGTAGTTGCAGCCGGCGTAACTGCTTTGGTCCCGGCGACATCAACCTTGCCTATGCCCTGGTCTATGCTGACGGTGGTGGCTCCAGTAACATTCCACTGTAAATTGGCAGACTGACCGGCGGTAACCGTGTCGGGCGCCGCCATGAAAGCTACTATGACCGGTGGATTGGGCGCCGTAACCGTGACCGCGGCTGTTTGGGTCATAACCCCGGCGGCATTGACGGCATTTATCGTATAGGTGGTGGACTGCGTCGGCTGCACGTCCATGGTCCCTGCAATATCCACCTGGCCGATGCCCGGGTCGATACTAACGGTTGTAGCGCCCGTCACATTCCACAGCAGGGTGGTTGTCCCCCCGGGGTTGATCGAGGAAGGGCTAACGCTAAAGGCTATTATCTGGGGAGGCGTGGTCGGCGTTGACTGGCCCGAAGAACAGCCTGCAACAAGGACCAACAGTAATGAGAGAGAAAGATAAATAAACTTTTTCATAGTGCTTAACCCCCCGAAATATTACCCGTTAACATCGACATTGCCTGATTATTTTAGCTCACAAACGCCATAAACTTCTTATGCACCTATATATCTTAATACATGCTCCAAATAATAATCTAGCGCCGGAAAAAAGCATTGACAGGGCCTGCAAGCCTCTGGTATAAGTATACATTTCCGCTCAGCAAAATACCCTATAAGGAGCTGCACTATGAGAACGGTTAACGTCTTTAAAAGAACCCTGTGGCTGGCCTGTTCGGCGCTGTTTATATCCATCCTGCTGGTCTCTTCCCTCCTGACAGCCTGCGCCCAGCCTGCCGTCTTTAACACTGAGACCGTCAGGCCGGAGGACGTCGGCCTTTCATCAGACGCGCTGAATCAGATCGGTACCACCCTGAATGCCGACATAGCCGACGGCAAAATCAACGGCGTCGTGCTCCTGGTAGCCCGCAACGGCAAAACAGCCTATCTTAAGAGCTTCGGAACACGGGACGCCGATAACAAAGTGCCGATGACCAGCGATTCTATATTCCGCATCTTCTCCATGACCAAGTCGCTCACCGCCGTATCGATCGCCATGCTGATGGAAGACGGCAAGTTGGCGCTTACAGACCCGGTATCGAAATACATACCGGCCTTTAAAAATATGAAGGTGGCACAGATCACCCAGGACAAGGACGGCAATGATGTCGTCACACTGGTCCAAGCGAACAGGGAGATCACGATCAAGGACCTGGCCACACACACATCCGGGTTGGGCTACTGGTTCTTACTGCCCACCGCCCTTCAGAATATATACCTTCAAGCCGGCATGGCCGACCTAGAAGGATTAACCAATGCCCAGGTTTGCGATAAAATAGCTAACCTGCCCCTGGCGGAAAATCCCGGGACCCTCTACAGGTACGGGATGAACTACGATGTCCTAGGCAGGGTGATAGAGGTTATTTCCGGCATGACGCTGGACCAGTTCTTTGCCGAGCGAATCTATAAACCGCTGAAAATGAAAGATTCCGGGTTCCAGGTTGCAGCCAGGGACGAGGACCGCCTGGTTTACCTGGACCCCGCATGGCCTCTTAGTATAGACCCTACCAGCCCCTACAGGAAGTTCTGGAGCGGAGGAGGCGGCTCGGTATCGACGGCTCCGGACTATGCACGCTTCGCCCAGATGCTGCTCAACGGCGGCCAGCTCGACGGTGTGCGCCTGCTAAAGCCGGAAACCGTGGCCCTCATTACATCGGACCAGTTGGGACCGCTGGGCGACCGCAAAGACAGCATGTACGTACCCGGCAAGGGTTACGGCGAAGGCTTCGATTTCTATGTCCGCGTCGATGACCCTGCTTCCAATGCCCCGGGCAGCGTCGGAGCATTCACCAAGGATGGCATCGCCGGGACTTGTTACTGGGTCGACCCCAAAGAAAACCTGGTGGCTGTTTTTATGATCAGTTCGACCTCGCTCGGGCAGTACTACCGGTTCTCGATGGGGCCTGCGATTTACCAGGCCATTACCAAATAGCCCGATAAACCGCATCTGTGGAAATGCACTGGGACAACGAATATAAACAACAAAAACATGTCTGGGGCAAGGGGCCCAGCGAGCTGGCAGTTTTTACGGCCGGCTATTTAAAACAGCATCCACCGACAGCGAAGACCCCAAGCATTATTGATTTGGGTTGCGGGTACGGCCGCGACGTGTTCTACCTGGCGCAGAATATACGCTGCAGCGTTCTCGGCATAGATGTATCGCCGGAAGCCCTGAATTTGGCCGAAGGGAGCCGCCCCGAAAAGTCGCAAAACGAGATTAAGTTTGAACAGCAGGACTTCCTGGCGCTTCCCGCCGGCAATAAATATGACGTCGTATTTACCTCGAATATCTACCACCTGCTCGGGCCCGAAGAGAGGGTCAGGTTCAGGGATATCATAAAATCGATACTGAACCCTCAAGGTATGCTTTTCATGAGCGTAATGTCGGTGCGCGACCCGCAGCATTACGGCAAGGGCACCCCTGTGGCAGGCGAAAGTAACTCTTTCGTAGATAAGGTCTATCTCCATCTTTGTTCGGAGGAGGAGCTGCGAGAAGATTTCGGATTCCTGTCCATCAAGGAACTGCAGGAAAACCCTCACAACGAGCCTCGCGCCAACGGCGAGACCCATCACCACCTGATATGGCTGCTGGCCGGGCAAAAATCGGCCGTCAATTAGTATAATTAAACCCTATTATTTACCCCGGTGCCCGGCCGGTGATCACCCCCACACCTTCGAACAACCCGACCGTGATAAATTATTTCATGGTCACTCCCTCAGTCATACCCACGGGCGCATATTCCTCACTGAGCTGGAGCGTATCAAATGCCACCAGCGTTAGCATTGCGGGTGTAGGCTACGTAGCCTCATCCGGCCGCATGCCCGTACAGCCATCACAGACCATGACATTTACTTTGACGGTCACAGGCACCGGTGGAAATACCGTCGCCACAACCACCCTTACCGTCACCGACCACCCACAACCTTCACGGTGACCATGTCGCCCGACGGCACTTATTGGTCGGGCACCTGGCAATATTCCCCTTCCAGCATACATACGAGCGGCAGGTTCGAAGCCCATAGACAGTAAACCCAGCCTAAACGTATTTTGACCTGCCCCCTTCGCCCTGCTATAATACGGCAATAGGTTTCCGTAATATCATGTCGTACGATACTCAAGACGTAGAAAGAAAGACTTATTCCATACTGAGGGTCCTGGCCAATTCACCCGAGCCCCTGGGTTCGATAGTCATTGCCCGCAAGCTGCAGGAATTGGGCGTGGACCTGGGCGAGAGGGCCATCAGGTACCACTTCAAGCTGCTGGACGAGCATGGGCTGACCCGACTGGCAGGCAGACGCGACGGCAGGGAGATTACGGAACTGGGGCTTAAAGAGCTCAAGCAGGGGCTGGTCAAGGATAAAGTAGGCCTGGCTATCTCCAGGATCGAGCTGCTGGCCTTCCGCACCACCTTCGATATAGATAAACGGTCGGGACTCGTCCCGGTCAATATTTCATTCGTTAAGAAGCAGGACTTCGCCAAAGCCCTGCGCATTATGGAGCCGGTCATCTCGTCAGGGCTGTGCGTCAGCAACCTGGTCAAAGCGGCGCGCAGCGGCGAGACCATCGGCGATATATCAGTCCCCGACGGCAAGATGGGATTGGCGACCGTATGCAGCATCGTGGTCAACAGCACGCTACACCGGGCGGGAGTGCCCATGAACTCAAAGTTCGCCGGCCTGTTGCAGATCGAGAACCGTAAACCGAAGCGCTTCGTGGAGATCATCCACTACGCAGGATGCTCCCTCGACCCGTCCGAGGTCTTTATCCGCGCCAGGATGACATCTGTCTCCCAGGCGGTCAAAACGGGCAGCGGCAATATCCTGGCCAACTACCGCGAGATACCGGCCATCTGCCGGCCTATGGCGCAAACGGTCATATCCAGGCTGGCCGGGGCCAGGCTCAACGGCACACTGCTGGTCGGCCATGTAAGCGAGCCGGTGTGCGAGATCCCGATGGAACTGAACAGGGTCGGCATGGTCCTCGTCGGCGGGCTCAACCCCATAGCCGCACTGGAAGAGTCCGGCATCGAAGTCGAGGCGCACGCCATGAGCACTGTGGTCGATTATCATGATCTCATTGAATTTGAGGAGCTCCTGAATAATAGCAGACTGGTCTCAGCCGCCCCGCATGGGCCGACAACCGCTAAGTCTTAAAGGCAAGTATTATGAAAAATCACGGTTTGAAAATAGATCTTTTCTGTTGCTCGACGAGCTTCGACCCCGACGAGCTGGCACGCGGCTACAGCCGCCGTGAGGACCAGCTCAAGGTCATCCCCCTGCCCTGCTCCGGCAAGGTGGATATCCTCTACCTGACCAAGGCCTTCGAAACGGGGGCCGACGGCGTGGCCGTGGTGACCTGCAAGGAGGGCGAATGCCAGTACCTGGAAGGCAACTTGCGGGCCAGGAAAAGGGTGGAGGCCGTCGACTCGCTGCTGGAGGAGACCGGCCTGGGCAAAGGCCGCATGGTCATCATCCAGATGGGCGACGGCGGCGTAAAACAGGTCCTTAAGGAAGTGGAAGATTTCCGCTCCGGGATTAAGGCTGCGCCCGGCAGAGAATTAGACATCAATAAGTCGGAACTGGATAAAAAGTGATAAATGGCCGGCGACGGCGAGATAAGGAAAAATGAGATGAAACCTGACAGCAAACTGGCAAGTAAGATAGAGGGCAAGGATTTCATTGTCACGGCTGAATACGTGCCGCCCGCAGGGACCAGCGCGGCTGCCGTGGAAGCCGGCGCCGTTTACCTGCGCGACGGTCTGACCGCCGTCAACGCAGCCGACAACGTCAACGGCATCGCCATGTCCAGCCTGGCAGCCTCGCTGGCACTGATGAAGGCCGGCGTAGAACCGGTCTACCAGCTTGTCACGCGCGACAGGAACCGCATCGCCCTGGAGTCCGACCTGCTGGGGGCGGCCTCGCTGGGCATCAAGAACGTGCTCTGCCTGACCGGCTACCACCAGTCGCTGATGGGCTGTCCAGAATCCGCCAACGTCTTCGATATCGACTCCATCCAGCTCATCGCCGCTGTAAAGAAGATGAACGAGGGCTCACTGATCGACGGCAGGAAGATCGATGGGGGCTTCAGCATGCTGATCGGGGCCGTGGCCAACCCCTCCCTTAAGCCGCTGGACCTGAATATGATACGTCTGAGGAAGAAGATAGCGGCCGGGGCAAGCTTCATCCAGACCCAGGCAGTCTTCGATGTGGAGGCCTTCAAGCTCTGGCTGGAAGCGGCCCGCAAGGAAGGGCTTACAGAAAGGGCCGCCATTCTGGCGGGGGTATGGCCCCTGACCGGCGCCGACGAAGCAAAATTACTGGCTAAGAACTATACCGACATCGATATCCCCGCCGGGGTGATCGCACGCCTGGAGAAGGCCGGCGACGCCGAGGCGCAGAAAAAGGAGGGCCTGGCCATTTGCGCCGAAACAGTTAAGAAGCTCAAAGGCCTGCCCGGGCTGAGGGGCATTCACATCATCTCCCCCGCCAACGAAGCCGCCGTGCCGCAGGTCATGGCAGCCTTAAAGTAAATAAGGAAATTTGAATTATGCCTGACAAATATCATATTAAAACGCAACCGGTTCCGGCCCGCCGCCCGCGCATCGGCAAATGCGGTGTGGTGGACTGGCGCGAAGATTGCGCCAACTGCCATAACTGCGTAAAGAAGGCCTGTGTCTTCGACCGCTACAGGCAGGAAGCGGACTATATCCGCGGCCTGACAGAGATGGACGCCTTCTTCTTCCAGTGTATGGGCTGTTTCTCCTGCGTGCAGCAGTGCACCAAGGGGCTGCTGGCCCTGTCGGAAAATCCCGTCTATGAAAGGCTGGGCAACAGGTACTGGACCCCCGCCATCATCGAGACCACCTGGGCGCAGGCCGAGACCGCCAAGATCCCCGTCTCCGGCGCAGGCTACCGCGGCAAGTTCTCCGGCCCCGGCTTCGACTCCATGTGGACCGATATGTCGGAGATCGTCCGCCCCACCCGTGACGGCATCCATGGACGTGAATATATCAGCACCGGTGTGGATATCGGCAGGAAGCTCCCCGTGCTACATTTCAGCAAAGACGGGCAGATCAAAATGCCGCCGCTGGTGGATATCCCCATGCCCATGATGATCGACGTGCTGCCCAAAGAATACAGCCTGCCGCAGCTCCTGCCCGTTTTCAAGGCCGTGGCGGCCGCCACCGGCATCATCATGATCGCCGATTCGAAGGACATCGGCCTGCTGGGCAACGAGCTGGAGCAGTACCTCCCCAATATCGCCTTTTATTTCGCAAGCGGGGCCCCGCTGCTGCATAAAGATATATTACGGAAGACCAGGCTGGCCGAGATCAGCGATGATGATAAGACCGACCAGCGCATCAAGGAGCTCAAGAATATCAATCCGGACATGGTGGTCGCCGTACGGGTGACGCTGGATGCAGCGGGCGTGAAGCGCGCCATCGAGCTGGCCCACCGGCCGCATATGGAGGCCATCCACGTAGTGGCGGACATGAACGGCGACGAGATCGGCGCTAAAAACCCCAGGTTCGTCAAGGATATGGTGCGCCAGATACACAATCCCCTGGTGGCCGACGGCATACGCAACGAGGTCACATTGATAGCAGGCGGAGGCATTGCCCTGCCCGAGCATATGGCCAAGCAACTCCTGTGCGGCGCCGACCTGGTGACCATCAACCTGCCCCTGCTGATCGCGCTGGAATGCCATCTCTGCCGTGTGTGCGACGTATCACGTTGTCCCGCCAGACTGGATGAGATGGACGAGAAATACGCGGTGGGGCGCATGATCAACCTGATCGCAGCCTGGCACGACCAGCTTATCGAGGTCATGGGCGCTATGGGCATTCGTGATGCGCGAAGGCTGCGCGGCGAAGCAGGCCGCGCCCTATTCTTTGAAGAGCTCGAGGAGGCAACCTTTGGCAAAATCTTTGGTTCCCGAAAAAATAGATAACGAAAACCTGCCGCCCAATACGGTAAAAACGCTCGTTCCTCAGGTGAAGGTGGAGCGCGTGATCAAGCCCGCGCCGCCCCGCTACCGCAACGAGTTGGCCAAGTATATTATCCGCCGCAGCGCCGACTGTATCATGTGCGGCAAATGCGTCGAGGTCTGCCCGCAGGGCGTGCACATCATGAAGGAGGGCTACAAGTATTTCGCCGCCCCGCACCAGCATACCTGCATCGGCCCGGCCTGCCAGAAGACCGACCATTACTGCGTGGACCTCTGTCCGCAGAAGGCCCTGCGCATGGTCGAGAACCCTATGATGAAGCTGCTGGGCGATTACCGCTGGCCGGCCGACCTGATCCTGGCCACCTGGAAGATGGCCGAGACCGGCGAACTGCCCTCACCCGATTACGGATATGATTATGAATGTGGCGCCTCCGAAGGCGGCTTCGATCGCCTGAGGTTCAAGTTCCCGGAGAAACCGCCTGTAGAGTTGCGCGAAGATGAGATCGATACCAGCCTGGAGTTGAACCGGCGCAACGACGGCCGGCCGCAGATCAAGCTGGACGTGCCCTGGTACGGCGGCGGCATGTCGTTCGGCTCGGTGAGCAACGTCACCCAGCTTTCCAAGGCCCGCGCTGCAACGGCCTTCAACACCTTTACCTGCACAGGTGAGGGCGGCTATATGGAGCGCATGCAGCCCTACGACGACCACACCATCACGCAGGTCGCCACCGGCCTTTTCGGCGTGCGCGAGGAGACCATTCAGCGCGTGCGCATCGTTGAATTTAAATATGCCCAGGGCGCCAAGCCGGGCCTGGGCGGCCACCTGCTGGCCGACAAGGTAACACCGGCTGTGGCCCGCATGAGAGAGACCGTGCTGGGCATCTCGCTCTTCTCTCCCTTCCCCTTCCACAGCGTCTACTCCATCGAAGACCATAAGAAACATATGGACTGGATCAAGCATATAAATAGAAGGACCCTGGTATCGGCCAAGGTATCGACACCCATCGACGTGGACATGGTTGCCGTGGGCAGCTACTCCGCCGGGGCGCACATAGTGCACCTGGACGGCGGCTACGGCGGCACGGGCGCGGCGCCTGATATCGCCAAGAAAAATATCGCCATGCCTATCGAGTACGCCATCATCAAGGTCCACGACTTCCTGGTCAGGGAAGGCGTGCGCGATAAGATCACTCTGATCGCCAGCGGGGGCATACGCAACGCCCACGATATAGCCAAGGCCATAGCCCTGGGGGCCGACGGCGTGGTGGTCGGGACTGGCGAGCTGGTGGCGCTGGGCTGCGTGCGCTGCAGCCGCTGCGAGAGCGGCCGGGGTTGCCCGCGCGGTATAGCTACCACCGACGAGGAGCTGGCCGAACAGATCAGCGTGGAATGGGGCTCACAGAGGATCATCAACCTCTACAACGCCTGGCGCATCGAACTGGTCAATATTTTAAGAAGACTGGGGCTGCGCAGTGTGGCCGAGCTGCGCGGACGCACAGATTTGCTGATGCACCTGGATTACACCAACGAAGCGGAGCCAAAGAAATGAACGGCGACAGGATAGAACAGCTTCTGCTTTCCCGCAAAAACCTCTCCCAATCGCTCCAGCCGGCCACGCCGGACAGGAAGCTGGAAGAGGAGGGCGGCTGCGGCGTTGTGGGCTTCTGCTGCACTGAGCCCGTTGCAGCCAGGCACATCTATGAACCTTCCAAGCAGATGCACAACCGTGGCAACGGCAAGGGCGGCGGCATCGCTGCGGCGGGCCTTAAACCGGAACAACTCGGCGTGAGCCGGGATGTGCTGGAGAGCTATTACATGCTGCACGTGGCCTTCCTGGACCCGTCCGTACGCCCGGCTTTGGAGCAGAAATATATCACCCCACATTTCGAGATCAGCTCGTCTCACAAACTTGAGTCATTGGACGACTGGACTAAAGTGGAGGGCCTGGAGGCCAAGCCGCCCGAGGTCTGGCGCCATTTCGTACGCGTGAAAAAAGCGGTGCTCGATTCATTCGTAGCGGCCAACAAGTTCACCGGCCTGAGCCTGGACGAGGCTGAAGCCGAGTTCATCAACCAGAACAGCATCAAGCTCAACCAGGAATACTATGCTTCGCTGGGAGAGCAGAAGGCCTTCGTCATGTCCGAGGGCAAGAATATCATGATACTCAAGGTGGTGGGCTACGCCGAGGCCATCGTAAAATATTATAAGATCGAAGAGCTCTGCGCCCACGTGTGGATCGCCCATCAGCGCTTCCCTACCAAGGGACGTGTCTGGCATCCGGGCGGCGCCCATCCCTTCGGCGGCATCAATGCAGCGCTGGTGCATAACGGCGACTTCGCCAACTATTTCTCAGTATGCGAATACCTGGCCGAGAGGCACATCTACCCGCAGTTCCTGACCGATACCGAGGTCTCCATCCTGATGTTCGACCTGCTGGAACGGGTCTACCACTATCCGCTGGAATATATCATCGAGGCGCTGGCCCCCACTTCGGAGCTGGACTTCGACCGCCTTCCGGCGGACAAACAGCGGATCTACCGGGCGGTGCAGGCGACGCACATCCACGCCTCGCCCGATGGCCCCTGGTTCTTCATCATCGCCCGCAGCATACCCGAGAAGAAGAAATTCCAGTTAATGGGCATCACGGATACCGCCATGCTGCGTCCGCAGGTGTTCGCCTTCTGCGACGGCGAAGTGCAGGTCGGCCTGATCGCCTCGGAAAAACAGGCCATCGACGCCACGCTGCTCAGCCTGCACAAAGACGACCCGCGCATCTGCCCCATCGCCGACCGCTACTGGAACGCCAGGGGCGGCAGCCATACCGACGGCGGCGCCTTCATCTTCGACCTGGAGAGGAATGCCCAGGGCAAGCTGCGCATGACCTGCACCGATAAGTTCGGCACGGCCGTACCCATGCCCTCCGGCACCGAGGCCTGCGATTTTACGGTTACCTCAAGCAAGTCCAACGGCAATATCGGCGGCAGCATCCAGAAGTGTTTTGCGACCGGGAGCGCAGCCTCCGTTTTCGATTACGTTTCAGGCAATATGAAAAAATGGTCCTACGATGATATACGCACGGCCTGCGGGGCCATCGTGGAGATGGCAGCCGACTCCCGGAATACGGCAGCAGCCATAGAGGCGCTCACGCTGCTCAACGACCGCAGGTACGCCTGCGGCGCCAAGAAACGCAACCATATTTTGTACATAATACGCGAGGCCCTCAGGCGGCTGTTCGGAGGCCTGCCCAAACTGGATTCGGCCGATAGCGAGAACCCCTATCGCCTGATAGACTACGCTACCCGCGACCTGCTGCGTCCCCCCCACGGAGCCGAGGCTACACTGGTCATCAACGTCAACGGCTTCGAGGCGGAGGGCGACCATTGCGACGCCTCGCTGCTGATGGATGCCTATCTCAAGGGCTGGAAGCATTTCATCAGCTATAACTGCATCGGGCAGCGCTTCATAGGCTGCGGCCTGGGGCCTGAGACCGAAGGAGTGACCATCGATGTGTATGACAGCTCCGGCGATTACCTGGGCTCCGGCATAGACGGCCTGACCATCACAGTGCACGGCAATGTCCAGGACCAGGTGGGACAGATCATCAAGACCGGCAAACTCGTGATACACGGGGATTTCGGACAGACCTTCATGTACGGCGCCAAGGGCGGCAGCGTGTATATCATGGGCAACGGGGCGGGACGCCCGCTCATCAACTCGGTGGGAAGGCCCAAGGTGGTCATCAACGGCACCTGCCTGGACTTCCTGGGAGAGTCATTCATGGCTGGCGACGTGCTCAACGGCGGGGGCTTCGTCATCCTTAACGGCGTCAAGTTCGATGACGAGGGAAAAATGGTTCCTTTGCAGGAACCCTATCCGGGCAGCAACCTGTTCTCGCTGGCCTCGGGCGGCGCCATCTATATCCGCGACCCGGAGCAGCGGCTGGTCTGGCAGCAACTGAACGGCTGCGGATTCTTCCGGTTGACAGACACCGAGTGGGAACTGATACTGCCCTACCTTGAGGAAAACGAGCGTTTATTCGGCATCAGGGTAGAGGAGCTGCTGACGGTCAACGGCCGGCGTATGGAGCCTTCGGCCGTCTACCGCAAGGTCGCACCGGTCATGGTAGCCGCACTGGGCAAGAAAATGGCTGAGCCCGTCAGCGAGGTCGAGGCGCTTAGTATATCGGACGGCGAATCAGCATAAAGAAGAGAAGAGCTATGACGATAAAGATTAAGAAACAGTCGGAAAAAGGCCTCAGACAGACGGCGGAAGAGATGTCCGGCGTCGACCTGAGCTTATGTTACCAGTGCAAGAAATGCGCCAGCGGGTGTCCTGTCACCAAATACACCCAGTCGCCGCCCTCGGAGATTATCCGGCGCCTGCACCTGGGCGCCGGGGATGAGCTGCTGGAGAGCGACCTGGTCTGGATGTGCCTGTCCTGCGAGACCTGCTATGGGCGCTGCCCCATGGATATCAACATACCGGCGGTCATCGACGCCCTGCGCAGCCTGGCGCTGGAAAAAGGGGCCAAATCGCCGAAGGGCGATATGCCGCTCTTCAACCGCAAGTTCCTCGAAACGGTTAAAGCCTACGGGCGTTCCTACGACCTCTCTATGATCATGGGCTATAAGCTGGGCTCCGGCTCGCTGATGCAGGACGTGGAGAAATTCCCCTCCATGCTGGCCAAAGGCAAGATGGCGGTGCTCCCGCCTTTGGGCGCCGAGAAAAAGGTCGTCAAGAGGATCTTCGACCGCTCCAAACAGGCTAAAGGAAAGAAAAAATGAGATACGCATATTATCCGGGCTGCTCGGCCCATTCCACAGCGCGTGACATGCACGAATCGGCGGACGCCGTTGCACGCCTGCTGGGCATCGACCTGGTAGAGATGAAAGGCTGGTCCTGCTGCGGAGCTACCTCGGCTCACCAGACCGACCGCGTCATGGCCGCATCTTTGCCGGCTGCCAACCTGCTGCTGGCCAAAGAGATGGGGCTGGATACCGTCGTCACCTGCGCCGCCTGCTACAGCCGCATGAAGGCCGCCAACCATGAGATTACTTCGTCAGCGGACATGCGCGCCGCGGTGGCCGATGCTGTCGGACAGCCTTATGACGGCTCGGTCAGGGTACGCCATTTCGTGGAGATTTTATTAGAGGACGTCGGCATCGATAAGCTGCGCAAGCGTTTCAAAAAGTCCCTCAACGGGCTCAAGGTCGCCAGCTACTACGGATGCCTGCTGGTGCGTCCCAGCAACGTTACGCACTTCGACGATCCTGAGAACCCCACCTCGCTGGACCGGTTGGTGACAGCTATGGGCGGGGAAGGCATCGACTGGCCGCACAAGGTCGAGTGCTGCGGCGGCGGGCTCAACCTGACCCGCACCGATGTAGCGGTCAAGCTCTCAGCCTCCATCGTGGAGATGGCGGCCGCCTCAGGAGCGGACTGCATCGCAGTAGCCTGCCCCATGTGCCAGGCCAGCCTGGACCTCAGGCAGAAAGATATAGACGCTGCAACAGGCAAAAAACACCATATGCCCGTGCTGTATATCACCCAGCTTTTAGGCCTGTGCCTGGATATACCTGAAAAAGAGCTAGGACTAAACCGGCTGATGGTATCGCCGGCGGGAGTATTGAAGGCGCTGCAGCCAGCTTCCTCACATAAAGTTTAAGAAGGTCACCGATATGGATAAAGCTACAGATAAAAAGACCGGAGCGGTGCTGGTACAGGGCGGTGGCATAGCCGGCATTCAGGCTGCCCTCGACCTGGCCAACTCAGGCTTCAAAGTTTATTTGATAGAGCGTTCACCGGCCATCGGCGGCATGATGTCCCATCTGGACAAGACCTTCCCCACAGGGGACTGCGCCACCTGCATCGTCTCGCCCAAGCTGGTGGAATGCGCCCGCAATATTAATGTGGAGATATTGACGCTTTCCGAGCTGGTGGATTTAGAAGGCCAGCCGGGCAACTTCAAGGCCACCGTCAAACGCTACCCGCGCTACGTGGACGAGGTGAAATGCACCGCTTGCGAACAGTGCACCGACGCCTGCCCGGTCAACGTGCCCAACCACTTCGACCGCAACATGGGCACCCGCAAGGCCATCGCCAAGTACTATGCACAGGCCACACCCAATATCTTCGGCATACTCAAGAATGGACACGCACCCTGCAAGGTAACCTGCCCGGCCAATATAAACGTACAGGGATACATCCAGCTTATCAAGAAGAAGGAATACGTCAAGGCCGTGAATTTGATCAGAGAGAGGAATCCCCTCTCGGCCATCTGCGGACGTGCCTGCAACCATCCCTGCGAGGCCGTTTGCACGCGCAACTCCGTTGATTCTCCGGTGGCCATCAGGCTGCTCAAGCGGTTCGCCTCCGATAAAGAGATGGAGCTGGTGGAGGCAGGCCTTATCTCGTTGCCTGAGGAAAAGACCCCTCCCGCAGGCGCCAGGAAGGTCGGTATAATCGGTGCTGGACCTGCCGGCCTCACGGCCGCGGCGGCCCTGGCGGACCGAGGCTTTGCGGTAACAATTTATGAAGCAACCCCGGCGGCGGGCGGTATGCTGCGCTGGGGCATTCCCGAATACAGGCTACCTAAGAACATATTGGATTACGAGGTTGAGCTGATCAGGCGCAAGGGCGTCACATTTAAATATAACTGCAATGTCGGCAGGGATATAACCCTGGAGCAAATACACCATGACAATGAGGCGGTATTCGCCGGAGTAGGCGTGCAGACCAGCCGCAAGCTGGGCGTGGAAGGCGAAGACAAGGCCGGCGTCAATTACGGTGTGGAATTCCTCAGGCAGGCCGGGGATAAAGATACTCTTCCCGAAGTGAAGGACCGGGTAATCGTGATCGGCGGCGGCAACGTGGCTGTGGACGTGGCCCGAACTGCCCTGCGCCTGGGCGCAAAGCACGTTGATATGGTCTCGCTGGAGCAGAGGCAGGAGATGCCCGCCCTACCCGAAGAGATAGAGGCTACCCTCGAAGAGGGAATTACCGTTCACAACGGCTGGGGACCCCAGCGTATACTGGGCAACGAAAAAGTAGAAGGCATCGAATTTAAACTCTGCACCAGCGTTTTCGATAAAGAAGGCCGCTTCAGCCCCACTTACGATACTTGCACCCTTACCAGCCTCAAGGCCGACCAGGTGATCATCGCCATCGGCCAGTCACTGGACAAAGGTTTCCTGGGTAACAAGAACGTTGCACTGGAGCGCGGCGTCCTGAAGGCCGACCCCGTCACCCTCGAGACATCAGTCAAAGGGCTTTTCGCCGGGGGCGACAGCGTGTCAGGCCCTGCCTCCATCATACAAGCGGTGGCCGCCGGAAAACGCGCCGCTGAATCCATCGAACGCTACCTGAAGGGAGAGGATATGCGGACCGCCCATTTCAGCGACAGCTTAAGACAGATTCCGGAAGAATTGCTCCCCACCACAAAGGATAAAGAGAAGAAGGCGAAGGCGGTGCCCGGCGAAATAGCCGTTGAGGAGAGGAAGGATAATTTCAAGGAGGTCGAAGGCGGCTTTAGCGAAGAGCAGGCGCTGGCCGAATGCGATCGCTGCCTTAACTGCGCCATGTGCTCGGAATGCCAGGAATGCGTGGCTGCCTGCGAGCAGAATGCCATAGACCATTTTATGCTGGAGAAAACAGTCAAGCTGGATGTGGGCTCGGTTATCCTGGCCCCCGGCTTCGAAGAGTTTGCAGCCGAGAGGAAGGGCGAGTTCGGATTTGGCCGCTACCCCAACGTGCTGACCAGTGTCCAGTTCGAGCGGATGCTCTCCGCCTCAGGCCCATTTGAGGGACACGTCATCAGGCGGTCGGACGGCGAAGAAGCCAAACGCATCGCCTGGATACAGTGCGTAGGCTCACGCGACTCCAAGTGCGGCAACGACTACTGTTCATCCGTCTGCTGCATGGTCTCGACCAAGCAGGCGCTGATAACTTCGGACCATTCACCCGACCTGCAGGCCTCGGTTTTCTATATGGACATACGCGCCCACGGCAAGGACTTCGACCAGTATTACGAGCGCGCCAGGAACCAGGGAAATATCAATTATATAAAAAGCATGCCCTCCAGGGTGCTGCAGGTTCCGGAATCGAAAGACCTGCGCCTGCAATATTATGACGAATCGGGGAAGTTGGCGGAAGCTGATTTCGACCTGGTTGTGCTATCGGTGGGCATGGAGCCCGGATCGGCGGCCCGGGACTGTGCAAAACGCATCGGTATCGACCTGAATGAATACGGTTTCTGCGCCACCGACCGCTTCAGCCCGCTTTCAACCTCCAAACCGGGCGTGTTCGTGGCCGGGTCCTTCCAGGAACCCAAAGACATCCCCGAGACGGTCACGCAGGCCAGCGCAGCCGCGTCCATGTCAATGGAGCTGCTGGCGTCGGCCCGCAACTCTCTGGTTACCAAGCGCGTTTATCCCGACGAGCATGATGTGACTGACGAGGAGCCACGGATCGGCGTCTTCATCTGCCACTGCGGCAAGAACATCGCCTCCGTAGTCGATGTAGAACATGTGGCTGAAATTGCTGCGCAGCAGCCCAACGTAATCTTCGCCACGCACACCATGTACACCTGCGCCGACTCCAATTTGAATAATATACGGGACATGATCCATGAGCACAGGCTCAACAGGATCGTGGTCGCTTCCTGCACACCTAGGACCCATGAGCCTATCTTCCGCGATACGCTGCGTGAGGCGGGGCTCAACCCATATCTCTTCGAGCTGGCCAACATCAGGGACCAATGCTCGTGGGTGCATTCGGCAGAGCCCGAGAAAGCCACTGAAAAAGCCATCGAATTGATGAAGATGTCCGTGGCACGCTCCCGTCTGCTTTCCCCTCTCGTCGGCAGCTCTTTTGCCGTCAACCAGACTGGCATGGTGATCGGGGGCGGCGTGAGCGGCATGACCGCTGCCCTGGCGCTGGCCAACCAGGGTTTCAAGGTCCACCTGGTCGAGAGATCGGAGAGGCTGGGCGGCAACGCCCTGGACCTGAACTATACGCTGGAGCACGATGACGTCCAGGGCTTCGTCTCGGAACTGGCCCGGCAGGTTGAAAGACATGGGAATATTACTCTGCACATGGGGACCGAGGTCTCCGGAGTGGCCGGCTTCATTGGCTCGTTTGAAGTTACCCTTTCTATGGAAGGCCTAAATAAGGATGTAAAATGCGGGGCCATCATAGTGGCTACCGGCGCCGGGCCGGCAGCAACCCGGGAATTCCTCTACGGAAAGTCCGATAGGGTCCTTACACAGGTGGAGCTGGAGAAAAAGCTGGCTAAACAGGCTTTGCCGCTCAAGGGACGCAATATAGTCATGATACAATGCGTGGGCTCACGCAACGACGAGAGGCCGTACTGCAGTCGCATCTGCTGCTCGATGGCGGTCAAGAACGCTCTCAAGATCAAGCAGCAGGATCCCACGGCCAATATTTACGTTCTATATAGGGATATCCGTACCTACGGTTTCAGGGAGAAATATTACAAGCAGGCGCGTGAGGCGGGAGTGGTTTTCATCCGCTACGATCGCAACACGCCTCCGGTGGTATCTGACGGCGGAATACTGACGGTCACGGTCAACAGCCCCGACTTTCCGGAAGCCGTGGAGATCGAGACCGACTACCTAGTGCTGAGCACCGCCGTAGATGCGCCCAAGGACAGCCGCAAGCTGGCCGACTTGCTCAAAGTGCAGCTCAACGCCGACGGCTTTTACGTGGAAGCACACATGAAGCTGCGCCCGGTGGATTTCGCTACGGAGGGCATCTTCCTGTGCGGCCTGGCCCATTCTCCCAAGATGATGGACGAGAATATATCGCAGGCTCGTGCCGCAGCAGCCAGGGCTGCTACGGTACTGTCCAAGACCCAGCTCGAGGTCGGCGCCCAGGTCTCGCAGGTCGACCAGCAGAAATGCATCTCCTGCATGACCTGCACCAAGGTCTGCCCCTACGGTGCTCCAACCGTAAACGCCGATGGGAAGGCCGAGATTATCGCAGCCAAGTGCATGGGCTGCGGCATCTGTGCAGCAGAATGCCCGGCCTGCGCCATACAGTTGAACCATTTCGAATCGAGGCAGTTCAAGACCATGCTGGACGAGCTTTTCAACGTCCGGGAGGAGGAAACTACTAAGCCGGTCGGAGCGCCGCAGTAAAGAAGTGTAAATATGAACTCGAATAATAAAGAAATCACTGTTGTCGCCTTTTGCTGTCTGTACTGTGCCTATGCGGCCGCCGACCTGGCCGGCTCCATGCGCATTCAGTACCCGGCCAATGTCAGGATCGTTCGCACACCCTGCACGGGCAGGCTGGAAGTCGAGTTTTTCCTCAAGGCCTTCGAGAGTGGCGCCGACGGAGTGCTGGTGGCCGGCTGCGAAGAGGGCAGTTGCCATTTCAAGGAAGGCAACCTGGTGGCCAAGCGGCGCGTGAACTATGCCCGCAAGTATTTGCAGGAGAGCGGACTTGAGCCGGAGCGCCTGCGCATGGTGAACGTCAGCTCCGCTATGGCGCGGCAGCTCACAGACCACATTAAGGATATGGTTGAGACGGTTCGCAAGCTGGGTCCCAGTCCGCTCAACAAAGCCAAAAGACGACAGCAACAGGAGATAAAGTCATGATAGTCGCAGAGAGAAAGACGATCCCTGAAATAGTCGACATACTCAAGGGGCATAAAAACATACTGGTGCTGGGATGCGGCACCTGCGTTACCGTCTGCCTGGCAGGCGGCGAGCGTGAGGTCAGCATTATGGCCTCGGCGCTGCGCATCGCTTCCCGCGCCCAGAACCTGGGTTTCAAGGTCAGTGAGCTGACTATAGAGCGCCAATGCGACAACATCTTTATCGAGCAGGCCGCTGAAGCCATTGAGAAGGCCGACGCCGTACTCTCCCTGGGCTGTGGGGCTGGCGTGCAGGCCATAGCCGAGCGTTTCGCCAAGAAGCCGGTCTACGCCGGGCTCAATACCAAGTTTTTGGGCATCCTGGAGGAGAGGGGCACCTGGACGGAGAAATGCGCCCAGTGCGGTGAGTGCGTGCTGGCTGAATACGGCGGCATCTGCCCTGTGACACGCTGCGCCAAGCATCTGCTTAACGGCCCCTGCGGAGGTTCCAGAGAGGATCGCTGTGAGGTGAATCCCGACCGTGCCTGCGCCTGGCAATTGATCTATAAGAGGCTCAAGGATATCGGACAGCTCGACAGGCTGGAGAAGATATCCGCGCCCAAGAAGTGGGGCACCAGCCTGAGCGGAGGTCCGCGCGTTATCGTCCGCGAAGACCACCGGATTTAATTTCGGCCGGTTAAAAAACGCTATTTGGTAGCAACGTAAACTGCGGCAGCGCCTAAGAACAGCCGTTTGAACGTAGCCTGTTTGAATCCCGCCTTGATGAGGAATTCCTGCGCTTCTTCCGCCGAGAAGAAGTGTTCGGCCGATTCCACCAGGTACTTATAGGCGGCTTTGTTTCCCGATATCAGCAGGCCCGAGGGGAAAACCCACAGCCGCAGGTAGATGTGGTCCAACTTGCGGATCAAAGCTGATTTCGGCTGGCTGCTCTCCACGATAACGTATTTCCCGCCCCGCTTGAGCACGCGCAGCACCTCGTCCAAATATTCCTGAACGAGCGGGTTTTTATAGGTTAGGTTGCGGAAGGCAAATGAGATGCCCACGCAGTCGAACCAGCCGTCCGGGAACGGAAGTTGCGCTATTTCGGAGTTGATGAAATTGATATTCTTGCCCTTGGCCGATTTTTCCGCTTTTTCTACAGCCTTGTCCAGCATGGGCTGGCTGTAATCGACGCCGGTGATCTCCGGATTATAGTCCGCCAGCCGGGCCACGGCAATCGTGAGGTCGCCTGTGCCACAGCAGATATCCAGGATGCGCTGCGGACGCGAAGCGAGGCATGCCAGGGCGGCCTGTTTCCTCCAGCCCCTGTCCATGCCCAGGGTAATGACATGATTGATCAGGTCGTAGCGCTCGGGGATGGCAGTGAATATGCGGTGCAGCGGTTTGGGTTTCTGGACCGGCTGATTCTCTGCCATATGAATTTCCTAGACCTTGAAAACACCGGACAGGATATAGCCGACGCCCATCAGAAGCTGGGTTAGCAGAACGACCATCACGTTGTTGGCCATGGCCCGAATCAACTTACCCATATCTTCCGATTTGAACGAGCCCTGAATGGCCTTTATGGCCAGCGGCAATGTAAATATTGCAATCAGACAGAAAACAGGCATAGCCTTGAATATCACTGCGCCGATGATCCACACGTAGACCAGCAGTGTGAAAACCGTATAAAAAACAGCCGCATTACGCCTGCCCATGGTTATGGGCAGTGTTTTCCTATGTCCTATCTTATCGGCCTCGACATCCGGGAACTCATTGAGCAGCAGCAGATTATGCACCAGGAACCCGGAGGGAACGGATGCGATCAAGGCTGGCCAGGTGTACATGCCCGTCTGCGCAAAGTAAATCCCCAGTACCGGGAGAATACCCAGGCCCAACCCGGGCGACCATTCGGGCCAGTATCCCTTGAGGATCAGCGGGCTGTAAAAAATAATGCATAAGGCTGCGACTATGATCAGGGGCAGTAGCAGCCAGCCTTTAATCCAGACAAAATAAGCGCCGATAAAGACGTCGATGATCAGGCAGGTAACACCGATCCAGAGCGCCTCCCTGGGTTTGACCAGTCCGGCCTTGAGCAAGCCGCTCCCCCCGCTGAAGGGTGTCACGTTGGTAGCTTTATCCACTCCGCTTTTATAGTCGAAATAATCATTGAGGGTGTTGCAGGCGGCGTGCGCCAGGACCAGCCCGATGCCAGCCAGGATGGCGTTGCCGAGGCTGAAAAAGCCATCGTACCAGGCCATGCAGGTGCCCAGTATAGCCAGGACAACCGCCAGAGTTAAAAATTGCGGCCTGGTCTCCAGGAAATATAGCTTTAACTTCATTTTTTTCTCCGATATAGGAACGTACGATTATAACATAAAAAAGTAGCGCCGAAGCCGATTCCTGCTTGACCGCCATGTGATTGAATGTTAGGCTTAAGTCGTAGCCAAAAGAGTGCCGTGATGATTGACGAAAAAGCCATAGAGAATATCAGGCAGTCCGGTTGCACAGGCGCTACCGGTGAGAGGAAAAGGAAGGTGCTCGTAGACGACATTGGCTTCCCTATCAACAAAAAAGCAGAGTACGCCATTATTGCAGGATGCTTTCAACCGGAAGGCATGCCGCACGTCTTTCGTGCCTTCAAGAATGTGCTGGACCATTTGAAGGTCGACTATACGCTGCTTGATAAAGAATACTGCTGCGGCTGGCTGGCATTCGGCCAGATGGCGGTGATAACCAAAAATGAAGAGGACATAGCCAGGTTCAAAGAGCTTTCCCCTGAGTTTCTGGCACAGAACTTCAAGCAGGCCAAAGAGCTGGGCGTCCGGTCCATTGTGCTCTTCTGCAGCGCCTGCGAGCCCAATTACACCAATTACAAGGATTTAACCGACCTGGAGATCATTACATTCCCCCAGCTTATTGACCGCTATTTCCAGGGAGGCCGGTTGAAAAGGAAAATCGATTATTATGCGGGCTGCTATCGTTTCCGCCGCCGCATCACCGATATCCCCGTGGACACAGTTGCCGCAATGAATATCCTGAATAAGATCGAAGGACTGGAAGTAAATCCTCTGGACGGCAAACTGTGCTGCAATATACCTCCGCATATGGAACAACTGACGAGTTCGATCAAAAGCGATACGGTAGTCAATATCTGCACGGGCTGCTACTACGCGCTTAAAGCCAAACTGGGCGGGAATCCAAATATCGAGGTTAAAATGCTACCGGAAATAGTCTGGGAAGCAATAGAGGGGTAATAGCACCGGGTTTCATATAAGGCAATTCCATATCTAAAACGCCAGCTTCTCAATCTTTACATCGGGCAGCAGTCTCTCGACATCTTCCTTATGGCATAGCTCGGTGCCCGGAGCGAGGGTGGCAGCCGTGCCGCAGGCAGCGGCAAGGCGTGAGGCTTCCTCCAGACTGCCTCCCTGGCTGAGCTTGAGCACCAGGCCGGCCACTGCCGAGTCACCGGCGCCCACCGTGCTCAAGACCTGCACATCAGGCGGCACCACTTTATATACGGCGTCTTGGTCGGCGATGATCATGCCGTCCCGGCCTCTTGAAATGCAGACTATTTTGATACCACTGCCAACCAGGGTTTTTACGGCGTGAATTATATCGTCTTCGGTCTTAAGCTCAGTGCCGAGCAGTCCTTCCGCTTCCCTGACATTGGGCTTGATGATATCGGGCAGGGCCTTAACTCCCTCTTTAAGCCACTGGTCGGCCGAGTCAAGCACCGTGACTATCCCCTGGCTTTTCATCTTATCGATCAACACATGGTAGATATCATCCGGGACCCCCGGCGGCACGCTGCCGGCAAAAACTATGTAACGGGGACGGCGCTTGAGATGGGTTATCTTGTCGATCAGCCTCTTTAGCTCACCCGGAGATATCTCAGGTCCGGGAGCGGATATTCTGGTCTGTTGGTGAGTTTTGAGGTCGGTAATTATGAAATTGCTCCTGATCTCCAGTTTGATCGGAGTAAAATCACAGGGTACATCCTTTTGCTTCAAAATGGTCTTTAGAACGCCTCCGTCCAGGCCCCCCAGGAACCCATAAGCCAAGGTATCACCGCCCATCTGACAGACGACCCGTGACACATTTATACCCTTGCCGCCGGGCATATACGAGAAGCTTACCCAGCGGTTGGTATCATCCAGCACTAGGTTTTCTACAGCTACGTGCCTGTCCAGCGAAGGGTTCATGGTCACAGTAGCTATCATTTAGATCTTCTCCACTTTAAGCATATTGGTCGTGCCCGCCTTGCCGATGGGAATACCCGCCGTCACCACAACCAGGTCCCCTTTCTGCACGCAACCCAACTTTTTAGCCGCCCGCGCAGCCTGCGTAAACATATTCAATATGGACCTTGGCTCTGGCACCTTAAGGGCAATCACTCCCCAGGTTAGGGATAACTGCCTTTGGGTAGACTCGTCAGGCGTAATGGCCAGTATCTGCGTACGCGGCCTGTATTTCGAGACCCGCCTGGCCGTGCTGCCAGACGCCGTATAGGCAATAACAGCTTTGGCGCTGAGCTGGCGCGCTATATGGCAGGCTGCGTAGCTGATGGCATCATCAGTAAGCGGCAACAGGTCTTTGCCCTTGCTTGCAAAGTTATCATCGTAAGGAAGTGCGCCCTCCGCCTCTACAGCTATGAGGGACATCATTTTGACCGCCTCCACGACGTAATGTCCAATCGCCGTTTCCTCCGAAAGCATGGTCGCATCCGCGCCGTCGAAGATGGCGTTGGCCACATCCGTAGCCTCCGCACGCGTGGGCATGGGCGAATCAACCATTGACTCCAGCATCTGCGTGGCCACGATAACCGGTTTGCCGGCATGGTTACTTTTGCAGATCAGGTCTTTCTGGACGACAGGGACCTTCTGTATAGGTATCTGAACGCCCAGATCACCGCGCGCCACCATGATGCCGTCGGCCGCCGCCAGTATCTCATCGAAGTTATTCAACCCCTCCACCCTCTCGATCTTGGCGATGATCTTGGCCAGGGAACCCTTATCCCGCAGGAACCGCCTTACCTCAATGACATCGTCGGCCTTGCTGACAAAAGAAAGCCCTACGAAATCGATTTCGTGCTTTATAGCGAAATAGAGGTGCTGCCAGTCTTCCTCGGTCACGGCATCCACGTCCCAGGTCACGCCGGGAACGGTTACGCCCTTATTGTCGAAAAGCCGGCCTCCCGTAATAACTTTGCACTTTACATCTCGATGGCTGATGGACACCACTTCCAGCTTGATGAGGCCGTCATCCAGGAAAATATCTTGCCCAAGCTTCACATGCTTCGGGAGCTCGGGGAGGTCCACGGAGACCTGAGTCTCATCGCCCAGTACGTCCTTAGTTGTCAATATAAATTCGGCGCCGTCTACGAGCTTTACCCCGCCCTTCTTGACTTTGCCCGTGCGGTCCTTGGGTCCGGGCAGGTCGAGCAGGAAGGCCAGCGGCAATTTGAGCCTCTGCGCTTCCTGCCGCAGCGTTTCGATGTAATGCACATGCTCTTCCGGGGTACCGTGCGAGGCGTTAATTCGCGCCACGTTCATTCCCGCCTCAAGCAACTGCCTTACAACCGGGGCAGAGTTGCTGGCCGGGCCGATGGTACAGACAATTTTCGTTTTACGAGCCGGCACGAATTCCGGGGTCGGTGTTTTACGTTTTGGCATTTTGGAATCCTTAATATTTTCGATACCAGTCCTGATCGACGTCGATCAGGTGGGACGGCTTCAAGCCCAGCTTCTCATACCAGGGACGTGCATATTTCTCCGTTATATGGGCCAGCTCCTCCAGCCTTTTGCCCGCTACGGTCTTGAAATATTCTATCCTCTTCTGCCTGTCGGCGATTTGCATGGCCTCCTGCCAGATAGCCCTGCCACCCAGGAAGCCGGACGCGCCCGCTTTGCAGGCGATGGTCACTTCGTCTTTGAAAGTCTCATAATCCACGCCGGCGCTGAGTATGACCCAGGGAGTCCGCGAGGCAGCATCAAGCTGTTTGCAGTACTGACCCAACTCGGATACATCCTTGTCATATTTCATGTCGGCCGGGAACTCGGCCTTCAGCACGTCGATAGGCAGGGCGGTGATCTGCCTGGCAGTCTCGATAACCATCTCCGGCAACTTGCCGGCAAACTCCTTGGAGTCCATTTTTTCGCCCTCCACCCGATAGGTCTTGGGCTCGACCAGGAAGGGGATGTCATATTTAATGCACTCATCGGCGACCCTGGCGATGGTCTTGAGCTGTTTATCGGCCAGCTTCTTGATATCGGGACGGTAATAGACCAGCATCTTTACGGCCGAGGCCCCCATGCGCTTGATCTTTTCCACGCCCCAGTCTTTGAGCAGTTCGGTAAGGCGCCCCATGGGATCTTTCTCATAGCCCGTGGCTTCAACACTGACCAGCAGACCGACCCTGCCACCCAGCACATTGCCTGCTATACACTGCGCCGCGCCGTATTCAGGATCGATCAGTATGCCGCTGGCATGGCGGCCGAAGGCCATGCACATATCCAGCTTCATGTTAACCAGCTCCGCGTAATCCGGCACCCCATGCTGCGCATTCTCGATCATGGAGATCAACCCGGCCCTGTGGTCCATAGCGCACATGACAAAGATGCCCGGTTTTCTGGATATCTGTTGCAGTCCCCGTATCTTACCTATGGTCAAACCCTTCATTATCCCTCCCCTGTATACTCATAGCTCATACAAATATAGCTGTTTACGGGTGCTGTGACAAGTCACCCCTAAGTAAACAGCACCTTGCATCATGACATTTGGTATAATTCCTCCAAAACTAAAGGGAGGCCCCCTTGCCAGACAAAGCGGACATGTTCCCGCACGATAATTCGCTCGAGAAGCTGTCGGCCCCGCAAAGGGAGAAGAAGCTGAATGAGAAGCTGAGGCAGCTTATTAAATACGCTTTTGCAAACGCCCCCGGCTTCAAAGCACGTATGGAGGCGGCTGGCATCGGGCCAGCCGATATTAAATCCATAGCCGACCTGCCAATGATACCTGTTCTGCGCAAAGACGATTTGATCCAGTTGCAGAAGGAAAACCCGCCCTTCGGCGGCTATCTGGCAGTACCCCTGAGCGAGGTCGAGCGTATCTACCAGTCCCCCGGCCCACTGTTCGATCCGCAGAGGAAGATCCGTACCAACCTGGATACAGCAGGAACCGGCAAGGGACAGATAGTCATGAACACCTGGTCATACCACATCACTCCCGCCGGCATGATTATGGACCGTGTGCTGAGGGGTATGGGTTTCACCGTCTTCCCGGCCGGAACGGGCAACACCGAGCTTCAAGTGCAGATTATGCATGATTTAAAAGTGAACGGATTCGTGGGCACTCCCTCATTCCTGGCGGCCATCATCAAGAAGGCCGAGGAGCTGGGCTATGATTTTAAAAGGGACTTCAACCTGAAATTTGCCATGGTCTTCGGCGAGATGGGCGGCGATACGCTGCGCAAAATGTTCACGGAGAAATATGGCATTGCCTGCCCAGGAGGAGACACTTACGTGACTGCCGACATCGGGGTTATCGCCATCTCCTGCAGTCAAAACGCCGGCATGCACGTCAGCACGGACCTCATAGTAGAGATTATTGATCCTGCCACGGGCCAGGCCGTTCCCGCCGGAGAGGTGGGTGAGATAGTCGTAACTCCTTTCGACGAGGTCTATCCACTCATCCGCTTCGGGACGGGTGACCTTTCATCACTGGTGATAGAACTCTGCCTGTGTGGCCGAACGACACCCCGCCTGCCCAAGATCATGGGCAGGACAGGCGACGCCGTCAGGGTACGGGCAATGTTCGTCCACCCGCGTCAGACCGACGAGGTAATGGCAAAATATCCGGAGATAGCTGCCTATCAGTTGATCGTGTCACGCAGGGAAAACCGCGACGAGATGCTGCTGCAGGTGGAACTGGCCATTGAACCGAAGGATACGAACACCTGGCTGGAATCGCTTAAAAAGGATTTTCAGGGCATCTGCAAGGTCAGGTTCGATAATATCGAATACGTGAAAGCGGGCATGATACCCAAAGATGCCAGAAAGATAATCGATAAACGTGTTTATTAAGGACCAGAATGAATTACTCATATAGATTTGTGGCTGTAGCCGCGCTATTTGTGACTTGCCTGCTGGCAGCCAACATACTGATCGTCAAGCAGATATACGTTCTGGGACTGACCCTGCCGGCGGCCATCATAATTTTCCCGCTTAGCTATGTTTTCGGTGACGTTCTGACCGAAGTCTACGGCTATGCTCAGGCCAGGCGGGTCATATGGCTGGGCTTTTTCTGCAACCTGGTGCTGGTTATCGCTATATGGCTGGTCGGCATCCTGCCGGCGGCGCCCATCTTCGATGCCCAGGCTGCCTACGATCGTATACTGGGCAGCGCCCCGCGCTTCCTGGTGGCTTCTTTCCTGGCTTACCTGGCAGGCGAATTCCTCAACTCGTATGTACTGGCCAAAATGAAGATACTGACCAGGGGCAAATGGCTGTGGACCAGGACTATCGGCTCGACCGTAGCCGGGCAGGGTGTGGATACCGTCATAGTCCTTTCCATCGGCTTTTACAGCACCCTTCCAAATGAGATCATACTGACAATGATGTTCTGGCACTGGATATTCAAGTCAGCCTACGAGGTGCTGGCCACGCCTTTCACCTATTGGCTGGTGGGACACCTCAAGAGGACCGAGAAAATGGACAAATACGACTACGGCACCAACTTCAATCCCTTGCGGGCGGACTGATCAGGGCATAGAATTTAGGGGAGCGTGGAACCGAAGTTTATCACCGATGTGAACGTCGGCAAGCTTGGCAAATGGCTGCGGCTGATGGGATATGACACCTTGTTCTTTGACGAACATGACGACGGACTGATGGTCAAGGCTGCCATAGCGCAGGGACGCATCGTCCTCACTAAGGATTCTGAGTTTATGAAACGCCGGGCTATCTCCACGGGCAAGGTTAAAGCCGTCCTGATCAGCAGCGACCGTCCGGAACAGCAATTGTCGACCATAATCAGCACGCTCAAGCTCACGGATGAATACAGGCCTTTCACCCGCTGTCTGGAATGCAATGCGGAGCTGGTCAGCCGGGATAGAAGGGATGTTAAGGGATCGGTGCCGGCGAGGGTCTACGAGAAACACGATCAATATATGCAATGTCCTTCCTGCGGGCGCATTTACTGGAGGGGGACGCACTGGCAAGCCATGTCCGGAAAGCTAAGCCGGTTGGCCTTATCTCAGCAAGAAAAGAAAGGAGAAGACCTATGAAGATAGTTACCTCTCAGCAGATGATGGAGATCGATCAAAGGGCAGCTGAAGCGGGCATTGCTACAGAATTCCTGATGGAGAATGCGGGCAGGGAGGTAGCCAGGGAAACCCGCAAGTTTGTAGACTACATTGCGGCAAAAAACATACTGGTATTCGCAGGACCCCGCAATAACGGGGGCGACGCACTTGTGGCGGCGCGCTACCTGGACGAGTGGGGCGCCAAGGTCAGCGTATATCTCTTAAGCGACCGCACCAGGCAGGACAAAAACCTGGCGCTGGCCAAACAACAGGAGATACCGCTTCATTTCGCCTCTAAAGACCAGAGGTGCACGAAGCTGAAAAACCTGCTTTCTTCTGCCGAGATCGTTATCGACGGCATACTGGGCACGGGCAGGTCCAGGCCAATCGAAGGTGTTTTCAAGGACGCCCTTGGCAGGATAAACCAGGAAAAATTGAAGCGACCCGATATGACCATTGTGGCGGTCGATATCCCAACAGGACTTAACGCTGATACGGGAGAAGTTGACCATAGTTGCCCGCACGCCGACCTCACCGTGACACTGGGACTTCCCAAACCCGGCCTCTACAATTTCCCGGGTGCGGAGAGGGCGGGCAGGGTGGTTATAGCCGATATCGGCATTCCCCTTGAACTGAGCCATGATATCCAGACCGAGCTGTTAACCGATAAGTGGGCTAGATCGGCCCTGCCGGCGCGCCCGGCGGGAGCCAATAAGGGTACCTTTGGCAGGTTGCTGGCGGTTGTTGGCTCGGAAAACTATATCGGAGCAGCCTACCTGGCCTGCATGGGAGCCGCTAGGGTAGGCGTGGGAGTTGTAACCCTGTCTACTGCAAAGAGCCTTCAGCCCATCCTCGCTTCCAAGCTGACTGAGGTCACGTATGCCCCATTGCCCGAGTCTGACAAGGGGCTGCTGCCGGACAAGGCATCAGCCGCCATTTTGGGTATGTTCCCGTTTTACAGAGTTGTGCTGATGGGATGTGGACTCGGGCAACATCCGCATACCAAGGATTTTGTAAAGAACGTATTGTCCGGCCTCCCCGAAAAACCGCCGGTTATGGTGCTGGACGCCGACGCCTTGAACATACTGTCCGAGATACCCAGGTGGTGGAAAAAATTGCCTTCCGCAACTGTTGTGACACCCCACGCGGGAGAGATGGCCAGGCTGCTGGGGATCTCTATCGAGGAGGTACAGCGCAACCGTCTGGAGATATGCAGGAAGGCCGCTTTACAGTGGCAGAAAACCGTAGTACTAAAAGGCGCCTTTACCGTCATTGCCGAACCAGGAGGCAAGGTCAGGATAAGCAGCGCGGCAAATGCGGGGCTAGCTTCGGCAGGTACAGGCGACGTTCTGGCCGGAGCCATAGCGGGGCTTGCCGCTCAAGGCATACCGCTCTTCGATGCAGCGGCGCTGGGAGTTTACCTGCACGCCGCTGCAGGTGAGATGGTAAAGCACGAGATGGGTGATGCAGGCATGCTCGCTACCGACCTTCTGCCCGTTTTGCCGAAGGCTATAAAGGGACTGAAAGGACGCTAGACGTCACTGTGTCATTGCGAGGAACGCAGTGACGAAGCAATCCCTTGGCATCATGCCCGGTGCCTTCGATCAAAGGATTGCTTCGCTATCGCTCGCAATGACATTCTGTGTCTGTCAAACCATCGAGCTTCTGGTTTTGAGCTTGTTTGGCATTTAGAGACCGGAATTTGAATTTTTATATATTGAAGCTTGGAATTTTCCCGTGTATTTATGTAATAATGAAATACCATGCTGTTAGCCATTGATATCGGAAACACCAATGTGACCTTCGGGGCCTTCGAAGGTGAGCATATCAAGTCGACCTGGCGTGTATCGACTGCCATCCATCGCATGCCCGATGAGTACGCCAACCTGATGCTTTCGCTTATGGAAAGGCAGGGTGTCAAGGCAGCGCAAATTGATGACGTGGTGATCTGCAGCGTGGTTCCTCCCCTGCTGCTGATATTCGAAGAGGTATGCAAAAAGTACCTGAGGAAAACCCCGCTGGTAGTGGAAGCCGGCGTCAAGACCGGCGTCCGCATCGATATGGATAACCCACGCGAGGTGGGACCCGACCGCATAGTCAATGCGGTAGCTGCTCACCATCTGTACGGCGGCCCGGTGATTGTAATCGATATGGGCACGGCCACTACCATGGATGTCGTTGCCAAGGGCGGCAAATACATCGGCGGCGCCATAGCGCCCGGCATTGCCATCGCTACCGAGGCATTATTCACACGAACCGCAGTGCTGCCCAGGATTGAGCTGTCGTTGCCTAAGAAAGCCATCGGAAGAAATACCGTGGCGGCTATGCAGTCAGGCATAGTCTTCGGCTACATAGGTCTGATCGAAGGACTGATAAATCGCATACAGGCAGAACTGGATGAAAAGGCAAAAGTGGTGGCCACAGGAGGATTTGCCACACTGATGGCGCGGGCAACCGACCTTATAGACGAAGTCAATCCCGATTTAACCTTGATCGGCCTGCGGCTGATATATAATATGAACAGGGATTAACAATATGGCTACGAAGGGAAAAACGATCGTGCTGGGCATAACCGGCAGCATATCGGCTTACAAGGCGGCTGACTTGGCCGCACGCTTTACCAAGGATGGTTTCCGGGTCGATGCCGTATTCACGGAATCGGCCATGAAATTTGCCTCACCCATGACACTGCGCAACCTGACGGGGCGTCCGGTGGTGACTACCATGTGGGAATTGTCTACAGAGTTCAGCGTGGAGCATGTGGCGCTATCCGAGGCGGCCGATGTAGTCCTGGTTGCTCCGGCCAGCGCCAATATCATCGCAAGGCTGGCCAATGGGATAGCCGACGATATGCTCACATGTACCGTGCTGGCAACCAAAGCGCCTGTCATAATCGCGCCCGCCATGAACGATAACATGTGGGCCAATCAGGTTACCCAGGACAACGTAGCCAAACTGAAAAAGCGCGGCTTTATCTTCGTGGGACCTGCCTACGGCAGGCTGGCTTCCGGCAAGATGGGGTTGGGCCGTTTGACCGAGCTGGATGAGATATACGGCGTGACCCTTCAGGTGCTGGGTAAGAAAGGCGATTTGGCCGGCAAGAATATTGTTGTTACCGCAGGTGGGACGCAGGAACCGGTCGACCCAGTGCGCTGCCTGACTAACCGTTCATCAGGCAAGATGGGCTACGCCATAGCCGAGGCCGCCCGCAACAGAGGGGCAGCCGTGACGCTGGTCAGCGGGCCGACATCGGTGACTAAACCGGCAGGAGTTAAAGTCGTCGACGTAAAGACGGCTGAGGAAATGTTGAAAGCTGTCCTTGATGCCACTAAGAAGGCTGATGCCCTCATCATGGCAGCTGCAGTGGCGGATTTCCGTCCGGCCAGGGCGTCCGGAAGCAAAATCAAAAGGCGGGAACTCGGTGATCTTACACTCAAACTCGAGAAAACGCCGGATATTCTGGAACAGGCCAGGGGGAATTTCATTCGTGTAGGCTTTGCGGCCGAGAGCGATAACGTTATCGCCAACGCCGTGGATAAGGTTAAACGCAAGGGGTTGGACCTGATCGTAGCCAACAACATAACGGAGAAGGGAAGCGGCTTCGGTACCGATACCAACCGCGTCACTATTATCGACAGCAAGGGCAAAGCCGAAGAACTGCCTATCATGTCTAAATACGAGGTAGCCGACAAGTTACTCGACAGGATATCCTCGTTGCTCAAGAAGAAATAGGATCGACTGGATCATGTTTTTAATAACGGCGACTATGCGACATACCCTATTCTGAAAAAATAGGCCAATAAACATTCGGTGGTCCATAAATACCCTGGTTTTGGATCTATTCCCGCTGCACCTCTTAGTAGTACTAATAGGGACATTCATAATATTCAAATTAAAGAATTGAAGAAACTAAAGAAAAATGGAAGATAACGTCAACCTAATCTATGAAAAAGTCCTTGGCCGCTTACTGGCATTGACCGATGGCGTCTTCGCCTTCGCCATCACTCTACTGATAGTGAACGTTGCGCTGCCATCAGGCACTCTCCAGGCCAATTTGCCGGCTGCCTTGGGAGATCTTTGGCCAAAGTACAAGGCTTTTGTTATCAGCTTTATTGTTATTGGCCTCTATTGGACCGTTCACGTGCGCCAATTCCGTGTAATCACAAAATACAATACCAACTTAATGTGGCTGAACTTGCTGTTCTTGTTCTTCATTGTAATTATCCCATTCTCAACCAGCGTGCTAAGCGACTACCACGGCGAGCTTCCAGCCATAATTTATGCCGCTAATATGGCCTGTGCCGGTTTCGCAGCAACGGGCACCTGGCTTTATGCAACACAAAACCACAGGCTGGTAGTTGAAAATCTTAGCAGAGTATTCATTAAGCGCGGTATAATAGTGAGACTCGTTACGCCCATCATATTTTCACTGTCGATAGGTGTAGCCTTTTTCGATCCAACTGTCACCCAATTTTTATGGGTGGGCATATTTGTAATTCATTTTATACTATCCAGAATATACAGGGTGTCTGAAAAAGGTGAGAATGTTTGATTACCGGGGTAATACATGAGTGAAATACCGAAAGCCTACGAACCAGGACCTATTGAAAAGGAGCGCTACAAGTTCTGGATGGACGGCGGCTATTTCAAGCCCAAAATCGATCCTAAGAAAAAGCCGTTCACCATCATCATGCCTCCCCCCAACGTTACCGGTGAGCTGCACGTCGGGCATGCTCTGACGGCCGCATTGGAGGATATCATGACCCGCTGGCACCGCATGCTGGGCGATCCTTCCCTGTGGCTGCCGGGAGTGGATCATGCCGGCATCGCTACGCAGGTGGTCGTTGAGAAGGAACTGGCCAAAGAGGGGCTGGATCGCCATCAAATAGGCAGGGAGAAGTTCGAAGAGCGCGTCTGGCAGTGGGCCAATAAGTCCCGCTCCGCCATAACTATCCAGCATGAAAGGCTGGGCGCCTCCTGCGACTGGTCCCGTGAGCGCTTCACACTGGATGAAGGCCCGGTCAAAGCGGTCAAGACCGCCTTCGTACGCCTTTACGATAAGGGCCTTATCTATCGCGGCGAACGCATTATCAACTGGTGCCCCAGGTGCCGCACTGCACTCTCCGATCTCGAGGTGCAGAGCAAGGACCTGACCAGCAACATGTGGCATATGAAATATCCCTATGAGGACGGCAGCGGCTATATTACCGTAGCCACTACCCGCCCAGAGACCTACCTGGGTGACGCCGCGGTGGCGGTCAATCCGGAGGATGGGAGATATACCAAGTTGATCGGCAAAAAGGTGGTATTGCCTTTCATCAACCGGGCCATTCCCATAATTACGGATGAAGCTATCGACAGGGAATTCGGCACCGGCATGGTCAAGGTTACGCCGGCCCACGACCCGGTCGACTTCGAGATATCCGAAAGGCACAATTTGCCCGTGATACACATACTTAACCCGGACGCCACCATGAATGACAATGCCGGACCGTACGCCAGCCTCGACCGGTTCGAAGCTCGTAAAAAGGTGGTGGAGGACTTCGAAAAAGCCGGTTTGATGGAGAAGATCGAACCCTATTCCCATGCTATCCCTCACTGCTTCAGGTGCTCAACCGTGATCGAGCCTGAGGTCAGCAAGCAATGGTTCGTTAAAATCGCTCCTCTGGCCACCCCCGCCATCGAGGCAGTCAAAGACGGCAGAATTAAAATAATCCCAGAGCGGTTCAACAAGATTTACCTGAACTGGATGGAGAACATACGGGATTGGTGCATCAGCCGTCAGCTCTGGTGGGGACACCGCATACCGGTCTGGTATTGTCAGGCCTGCGGGGAAATGATCGTATCTATAGACGCTCCCACCAAATGCACCAAATGCGGAAGCAGCGAGCTGGTACAGGACCCCGATGTGCTGGATACTTGGTTCAGCTCCGGCCTGTGGCCTCACTCGACCCTGGGCTGGCCCGACCAGACGCAGGACTTTAAATATTTCTACCCGACCTCGGTCATGGAGACCGGCTATGATATCCTCTTCTTCTGGGTGGCCCGTATGATCATGATGGGCATCGAAGATACAGGTGATGTGCCGTTCCGCGTGGTCTACCTGCACGGCCTGATACGCGATGAAAAGGGCGAAAAGATGAGCAAGATGAAGGGCAACGTACTCAACCCGCTGACTGCCATTGACCAGTATGGATGCGATGCATTGCGTTTCGCTCTCACAACAGGAACGGCGCCTGGCAACGACCTCAATATGGGAGAGCACAGGCTGGAAGCCGGCAGAAACTTCGCCAACAAGATCTGGAATGCCGGGCGTTTTGTATTGACCTCGTTGGAGAAAGAGCCCATCACCAGGCAGTCGCTGGAAAAAGTGGCTAAAAATAAATTGAAGGAGACCGAAGACCGCTGGATAATCTCCAGGCTCAATGGCCTGATTAAAGAAGTTGATAAACTGATGCTGAACTTCCAGTTCGGGGAAGCGGAGAGCGATATCCACGATTTTCTGTGGGGCGAGTTCTGCGACTGGTATATCGAGATCTGCAAACAGAGGCTGGGCAAGGAGAATTCTCCCATGCCGGTGCTGGCTTACGTGCTGGAAACATCCCTGAGGCTGCTCCATCCCTTCATGCCTTTCATCACTGAGGAGCTCTGGCAGGATCTCAAGGAAAGGCTGCCGCAGGGTATCCTGGCATCCCCGGCATTGATAATTGCCCCCTACCCCAAAGCCAATGAGAAACTCATTGACCCGGACTCCGAGCGTACAATGGCAGCCGTCATGGATATTGTGCGTTCCCTTCGTAATACCCGCGCTGAACATAGGGTTGATATCGGCAAGTCGATTGAGGCAACGGTTTACACGGACAACCTGCTATCAGAGATAAAGGCCAGGACTGATATCATCGGGAGGCTGGCCAAGACCACTCTGAGCGTCCTGCCCAGGGAAAAGCGGCCTCTTACAGATGAAAAAGCCGTGGTGTCTGTATTAAAGGAAGCTGAGGTCGTAGTTCCGCTTAAGGGCATGATAGACATCGATGCTGAAAAAGCCCGGTTGACCAAAGAGATGGAGGTGTTGGCGCGCGAGATAGCGCGGCTAACGCAGCGGCTGGGGGATACCCAGTTCACATCCAAGGCTCCCGCGCCCGTCATCCAGAAGGAGAAAAGCAGGCTGCAAGAGTACGAGAATAAGGTTGCCAGAATGAAGACCGAACTTCAACAGCTAGGCTAGGCCGTCAGATAGGACATTTTACGGTACATCAGCGCCAGCGCCTTCTTCGTATCACTGGCGATTTTAGGTTTCTCGCTGGTCTTAACACGGTACTTGAATAGCCAGTAGGTGAATTCCTTCAGTTCGGTCAGTGTCAGGGATTTACGCTGAGGGTATTTATTCTCCTTCTGAAATTCCTGAAGCAGCTCGGCCGGACTCATCCTGTAGACGCGGCGGTAGGCCTGCTCGGACTCATCTTCAGGCTTTAAGGCCACGATGCTCCGTTTGCGGACCTCGTATATATTGGCAAGTATCAATGCCTGCTCAGTCAGCACACCGTAGAGATAGTTTAGGTAGGCGCGGTATTTGGCAGGGCCCAGCGCCTCCTTGAATTCGACTTCGGTCATTTTAACGGGCGGCTTATCGAAAAACAGAAGGCTAAGAAGCTCTTCCTTAGGTATCTTGTCCTCGATCTCAATGCACAGCCGCTCGGCCAGGCGCAGCCAGTCGAAGGCCTCACCACCCAGCAGGTACTTGTAATTCGAGCCATCGTAAATCTCTTCCGGGCTGCGCCAGAGACGGATGGCTTCCAGAAGGGCCACGTACCAGTTGCGGCCGTCGTTCACAGCATTTTTGAGGTGCTGGATGGCACGGGCATCCCCGGCAAGCGCCGCTGCCCTCTCTTCGCTTTGGTCGGCAATATTCGGGTTATTGTTCATATTTCTTAAGAAAAGACTTGACTATATTCAGAGATGAAAATTGCTGCTGCGTCATCTCCGCTATTATGCTTTCAGCACCGAAAATCTCCTGCCTTATCTGCTCTGTATCCATTCCTCTGCTGTGAAGCTCCGCTACCCTGATGTCTACCTTCTCCAGGTAATCGATGGCCTTGTCCAGCTTTTCGGCCGGTTCGGTCACTACATGGGCGGGAGCCGGAAATATAATGCGCGGGTTCAGCGCCCGGACTTTTTTCAAGTCCTCTAGGATCTGCGGCATATCGAACATGGGACGGGAGGCCATGGGCCGCGTAGTTACGTACAGGTCTCCTGTGAACAGCCAGCCTTGTGATCGCTCGAAAAGGCAGATGTGGTCCAGGTCGTGGCCCGGCGTGGGGATCACTTCGAAGCGGTATTTCCCCGTCTCAACGAAATCACCTATAGGCTTTACAAGGCTCGGGATTGGATAGCCCCATACCTCCTCCTGATAAGGGTATAGGCTGGCCGGCCTTTTGATTTTATCAATGGCCAGAGGATGTGCGAATATCTCCACGCCATATGCATCCTGGAGGAATTTATTGGCCGATATGTGGTCCTCGTGATAGTGCGTGTTCACCACCGTCTTGACGCCCCTGTCTTTCAGAAAATCCGTGAGCTCCTGTGCGGTATAGGCGGGGCCGCTGTCCATTAGCAGGCCATCGACCAGGTAGGCGCACACCCACATGGCAGGCGGGAAATCCGGGTAGCGGCTCATCCTGATCTGAAGGACTTCTCCATAAGCCTTTGATTCAATCATGTTACCCTCTTCAAGAATTTAAGCAGATCATTCAGGGGCATTGTATTCAAAATATCTTTTGATTGGCACCAGGCACGCCTGGCTACCCCCACGCCGAAGCGCATCATATTAAGGTGCCAGGCCGCATGGGAATCGGTGCAGATAGCCAGCATCACCCCCAGCTCACGTGCGCGGTAGGCATGCAGGTCCTTGAGGTCCAGCCTGTCCGGCATAGCATTGATCTCCAGCGCCTTGCCGTTGGCAGCGGCAGCTAGAAAAACGGCTTCTAGATCGACGTCTACCGGCTCGCGCTCACCTATTTTACGCGTTGTAGGGTGGGCGATAATATCTACGTGGGGATTTCTGATAGCTCCGATGATACGTTCGGTCATAGTGGCCCTATCTTGCAGGAAGGAGGAATGAACGGAGGCTACCACTATATCAAGTTCCGCCAGCACCTCATCGGGAAGGTCGAGGCTGCCGTCGGCCCTTATATCAACTTCCACACCGGTTAACAGGTAAATCCCCATATTTGTTTTGTTTAGGCGTTTGATCTCGGCGATCTGTCCGGCAAGGCGTTCTATTTTCTTGTCGGACGTTATGTTGCGTCCGCTGGAATGGTCGGTTATGGCCAAATATTCGTATCCCAGCGCTTTAGCCGCCCCAACCATGTCCTCTAGCGTATCGTTTCCATCGCTGCTGACCGTGTGAACATGGAGGTCGCCCTTGATATCCCCGACTTCTATCAAACGGGGAATGGCATTTTTCTCTGCCAGCGCTATCTCTCCCATGTCCTCCCTGATTTCGGGAGGGATATATTGCAGACCGAGAAAGTTATAAAACGACTCTTCGTCTGCGAATTTTTCTACCTTCCCGGTCTTGACATCGGTAATGCCGTATTCGCTCAGGCTGAGCCCTTGCTTCTGTGACCTGGTACGAAGGGCCACATTATGCTCCTTGCTCCCGGTGAAGTGCTGCAGCAGGGAGCCGAAGTCCTCGTGCTCCACCATCCTCAGGTCAGCCTGCAAGCCTTTGGGCAATATCACGCTGGCCTTGGTCGGACCCTGTGAAAGCACCTCTCTTACCTGCGGCAGTTTTACGAAGGCCTGGATGACTGATTCCGTATCGTCCGCCGTGCCCATCATATCGATATCTCCGACCGTTTCCTTGAAGCGCCTCAGGCTGCCCGCCGGCATCAGGTTTTTTACTCCGGCGATATGGCGCAGAGAGTCCAGTATCTCCTCGACAACCGGCAGGGCTTCGCCCAGTGGAATGCGCCTATCCTTGCGCCTGAAGACCTGGATGGAATGAAGTATATTGGCGGCAGTTTTTTCACCCATACGTTCCAGCGACGCTACCCGGCCGTCCTTTATGGCCTGTTCCAACTGATCGACCGAGCCCACATTCAACTCAGTGGCCAGCCGATAGGCAGTCTTGGGCCCGATGCCCGGAATATCCAGAAGGTTGATGATGCCCTGGGGAAACTCAGCTTTGAGGTCTTCGTAAAATTTGAGCTTACCGGTGGTTATCAGTTCCACGGATTTTTTAGCGATGGCGTCTCCGATGCCGGCTATATCCTGAAGGTCCTTGCCCTCCTCGTGCATCAGTTCCATCTCTTCGGGAAGATGGTGAATCACCTGCGCGGCGCGGGCATAGGCACGGATCTTAAACTTGTTATCTCCTTTGAGATCGAGCAGGTCGGCGATATTCTCGAATACCGTCGCTATATCCGAGTTTTTCATCAACCTATATTATATCAAGGCTGATGATGAAGCCGTTTCAAGGCAAGAATCGATAGTCGTTGCCCCCGTTTTCCTTGACCCGGTACATTGCCCTGTCGGAGCTGTTCAGCAAGGCTTCAGGATCATTGCCGTCTTCAGGTAATAAGGCAAGGCCTATGTTGGTAGTAATATTGAATTCATTTTCCTAAGTGAACCATCGGATGCGAGGCCCGAAGAAAATAGAATTAAATTGTTCATTGGCAGTGTGAGTAATGCAGGCATTCATGTTACGACTTTCCCTATTATTGCCCTAAAATGCTTTGACTATGTGTGTGGGAGGTAGTACAGTTATATGTAAAGACATATACGAAATCTAACTCTTAACTTGAAGTATTATTTAGCCTGGGGGGGAGGCAAATGACCAAATGAGGGCATTGGAGGCTATGGCAATGATAGCGATGCTTGTCCTTGTACTTGTTGTGACGTGATTGTGATTGAAGGGGCTTATGACTGTGAAAATTAAGGGCACCAAAGGTAATCTGTCTTCACGTGTACTCATATTGATTTTCGTGATACTGGCCGCCGGCATCCTCGTCGCGGGCAGGTCATATGAAGAATGAAAATGAGAAAAGCTGACAAAACCAAGACACCATCGAGAAAGCACAGTCCCATAAGTGATGAACTCGGTCAGCAGGTAGCTAAAGCATCACCGAGCGCAGGGAGACAGAAAATGGTCCGGAAAAAAAACAGTAAAGAACTGGAAGTAATTAAACAATCCGAAGATGAAGCCCGCGAATACGCCGAGAGCATCATCAACACCGTGCGTGAACCCCTAATTTCTTTGGATCAGGATTTAAGGGTGGTCTCAGTCAGCCGTTCCTTCTATGACGTCTTTAAGGTAAAGCCTGAAGAGACCGTGGGACAGCTTATTTATGACCTGGGCAATAAACAGTGGGATATCCCCAAGCTGCGGGAACTGCTGGAAACTATCCTTCCCCAAAAAACAACCTTTGATAACTATGAGGT